>Ga0196964_10000004_pt1 | contig 606176 bp, 566 predicted proteins | sample S1_10metaG_FD_148615 | JGI IMG/M metagenome (GOLD analysis project Ga0196964, IMG submission 148615) | Soil microbial communities from Anza Borrego desert, Southern California, United States - S1_10 | ecosystem: Environmental > Terrestrial > Soil > Desert | place: USA: California | collected...
GCATCGCCTCGAAGACGTTGCCCTCGTCCAGCTCGGCGTCGCCGACCAGCGCCACCATGCGGCCCTGCGGCTCCTGGCTGAGGCCCTTCAGCCGGACATAGTCCTGCACCATCGAGGCGAAGGCGGTTACCGCGACGCCCAGGCCGACCGAACCGGTGGAGAAGTCGACGTCGGCCGTGTCCTTGGTGCGCGACGGGTAGCTCTGCACGCCGCCGAGCGCCCGGAAATTCTCCATCTTCTCGCGGGTCTGGCGGCCCATCAGGTACTGGATGGCGTGGAAGACGGGGCTGGCGTGCGGCTTCACCGCGACCCGGTCCTGCGGCCGCAGCACGTCGAAATAGAGCGCCGTCATGATGCTGGCGAGCGAGGCGCTGGACGCTTGGTGGCCGCCGACCTTCAGCCCGTCGCGCGACGGGCGGAGATGGTTGGCGTTGTGGATCATCCAGCTCGACAGCCAGAGGACCTTGCGCTCCAGGGCCCGCAGCATCTCCAGCTTGCGCGCGTCGGCAATGGCGGAGTCGGGGCGGTTCAGCGTCGTGGTGTCGGGCATGGCGTCTCTTCCCTTGGCCGGCGTCGCCGCCGGCCCGCTTCGTTCGGGCCTATATAGGGCCGCCGCCGCCGCCAGGGAAACGCCATTCTGGACAAGGCTCCCCACCGGCGGGCATCCGGCTTGACCGGGGCGCCTCCACCGGGAATGTTGAAAGCGAAGCGGAAAACACCCCGACGGATACATCATGAAAAGTCTCGCCCTGCCCGCCCTCCTCTGCGCGGCGCTGGCGGCGCCGCCGGCGCTCGGCGACTGCCGGCTCGCCAAGTTCCAGGCGCTGGAGGTGATCATGGACGGCAACCAGCCGCTGATCGAGGCGTCGATCGACGGCCATGCGGTGCGGGCCCTGATCGATACCGGAGCCGAAAGGACCGTCGTGTTCAAGAACACGGCGGAAGCCGCGGGGCTCGACATGGTGGCGCTCGGCGGACACTTCGTCGGCGTCGATGGCAAGGCCACGGCCTATCAGGCGAAGACCCGCGACCTGCGCATCGGCCCCTGGTCGAACACCGGCCTCACCGTCTTCGTCGGCGGCCACAGCGACCATGTCGGGATGGTCGTCGGCCGCGACCTGCTGGGGCAGCTCGACCTCGAGTTCGACCTGGCCCGCAATACGCTGAACCTCTTCGTCGCCGAGGATTGCGGTGACCGGCCGCTCGCCTACTGGACAAGGGAATGGTCAGAGGTGGCGATCCGTCGCCCGCCCCGGCGCAACTCCCTGCACCGCGCGGACCGGCTGGCGAACTGGACCCGGCCGCTCTTCGTCGACGTCGTGATCAACGGCGTGACGCTGAAGGCGCAGCTGGACAGCGGCGCCTACACCTCGGTGCTGACCTTGGAAGCCGCCGCGAAGGCCGGCATCACCCCCGGTTCGGAGGGCGTCGTACCCGGCGGCCGGAGCGTCGGCATCGCCGGCAAGGAGCTGCCCAACTGGGTGGGCGTCTTCAAGGAATTGACGGTCGGCGACCTAACGGTGCGCAACGCGCGGCTGCGCATGGCGCCGCTGTTCGACAGCCGTCGCGGCGGACCGGACATGCTGCTGGGCGCCGACTTCTTCCGCGCGCTGCGCCTGTACATTTCCCACAAACAGGGGAAGATCTACTTCACCCACAATGGCGGGCCGATCTTCCAGGTCACGGGCCCGCTGCTCGACCGTCTGCCGGACACCGAAGACACGGAAGAGTGATGCGCCGCGTCAGGAAAGGCGCACAAGCCATTGGTTTCTGACGACAATACCGCCCCTCTTCATCCATCGTGTGAACATAGAAAAAGACGGCGCGGAAGCGATCCGCGCCGTCTTTTGCGGTGATGTAGGATTAAGGCGGGCCCGCATCGGCGCGGGCATCGCTCTAGGCGCGTCCCCGTGCGTCCATCGGGGCGGCCGGCCTCCGCTCAGCTGGCGATGCGCTCGCTGAACAGGCGCGTGAAACTGTCCACCGACAGGGTCCGCTGCTCGTCGCAGCAGGTTCCTTCGGGCAGATTGTTCCGGACGACGAAACGAACGTGAGGAATGCTCATCCTGTCGGAGACGAGCGCCACGATCTCCGCGGTCTCGACCACATTGCCGGAGACGACCCGCTTGTAGCAGCCGCCCACGGCGACGTCTTCGTCGCACCGGGATTTCCTGAAGAACGAGAAGCCCACCGCTGCCCCCCTTCAAGTAATGGCCCTGGGGCATTCAATGCCCGCTTTCGGCCGTTACGACCCCGATCCGCCCCGCACTCCCTGGTGGAATGCGCTGGTCAGACGAGGTGCCCCTATCCACAAGAATAGGCTACCTCACGTTGGGGACTTCAGCAAGGCCCTGATGCCGCTGGAGGCAATGACCTTTCCGTCACCGGTATAGGATTCGTGGTTGGAGTCGATGTTGCCGAGTCTGTAGGCGTAGTTGACCATCATGCCCGCGGACTGGGTCAGACCTTTGCCGGAACGATCGGCCATCCAGTTGAGCCTCTCGACACGGGCGCCGTTGGTCAGGTGGAAATGCGCCACCGGGTCGAGCGCGCGCTTTCCTTGCCGTCCATTGACCAGATACTGGGCACAGAGCCGCATCAGCACCGGCCTGGCCACCGCTTCCACCGAACCGTCGCCATGCCAGTCGCGGCGCGACAGAAGCTCGGCCAGCATGGGTCGTTCCGTGACCGGAACCACCTCGCGCAGCCGCTCCGCCTCGGCCGGGGCCAGCAGGCCGTCGCCGTCGCGCGCCAGCTCCGCGTCCAGCCAGCGGCGGAAGCCCGGGATCGGCGACAGGGTGGCGAAGGTTTTGACGTTCGGCAGCTCCGCCTGCAGCAGGTCGACGACGCGCTTGATCAGGAAGTTGCCGAAGCTGATCCCGGCCAGGCCCGGCTGGCAGTTGGAGATGGAGTAGAAGACCGCCGTGTCGGCCGAGCCGGGGTCCAGCGCGGGCGCCCCCTCGTCCAGCAGCGCCTGCACCGAGGCGCTGATGCCCTCCACCAGCGCCACCTCGACGAAGATCAGCGGCTCGTCCGGCATGCGCGGGTGGAAGAAGCCGAAGCAGCGGCGGTCGCGGTCCAGCCGGTCCTTCAGATCCTCCCAGCCGCGGAAGGCGTGCACCGCCTCGTACTGGACCAGCTTCTCCAGCAGCGAGGCCGGGCTGTCCCAGGTGATGCGGCGCAGCTCCAGGAAGCCGACGTCGAACCAGCCGCGCAGCAGGCTCTTCAGGTCCGCCTCAAGCGCCGCCAGCAGCGGCTCCTCGGTGCCCGCCCGGATCAGCTCGGCCCGCAGATCGACCAGGAATTTCACCCCCTCCGGCAGCCCGTTGAACTGGGTCAGCAGCCGGACGCGGCCGGGCTCCAGCACATGGCGCAGCGCCCGCTCGGCCCGCCCGCGCGCTACGGGATCCTGCGCCTTGTGGAAGACCTCCACCGCCCGGTCCACGGCGGCGCGGTCCACGTCGAAGTCGCCGGCCAGCAGGATCAGGAAGCGTCGGCGCCCCTCGGTATCCAGCCCGAGATAGGTGCGCCCCAGCTCCGCCGCTCGGGCCCGGGCCGAGACCTCGCCGCCGCGACCTTCCAGGCAGGCCTGCATCTGCTCGCGCCAGCGGTCCTCGTCACGGCCGGCGCGCAGCGCCACCACCGTCTCCCGCGCCGAGCTGGCGATGTCCCGCCAGACAGACCGGAGATTGCCGAGCGTGCGGTCGAGCAGGGTGCCGCCGGCGTCTGGGGCCGCGGGCTCGGCCTGGACGGTTCCCGGCGGCGGGGCGGTCGTGACGTCGGGATCGGCCATCTCGGCTCCTCGGGCATCTCCGGTGGCCTGAGTCTGGTCACCCCGGCGGACCAGGACAACCCGTCCATGCCGCCTCCCCCATCTGGACAGGCGGTCTAGCCGCGCAGCCGCCGCAGGATGGCGGGCAGCGCTTCCGGCAGATCGTCGGCGACCAGCCCCGGGCCGGCCGCGCGGCCGGTTTCCCCATGCAGCCAGGCGGCGCCGCAGCCCGCCTCGAACCCGTCCAGCCCCTGCGCCATGAGCCCGGCGGCGAAGCCGGCCAGCACGTCGCCGCTGCCGGCGGTGGCGAGGTCGGGCGGGGCGTTGCGGTTGATCGCGGCGCGGCCGTCGGGATGCGCCACCACCGTGTCGGCGCCCTTCAGCAGCACGCAGGCGCCGGAAAGCCGCGCCGCCGCCCGGGCCCGCTCCAGCTTGCTGCCGCCCAGGCCGGGGAACAGCCTGGTGAACTCGCCTTCGTGCGGGGTCAGCAGGCAGTGCGGCCCCAGCCCCGGCTTCAATGCCGCGAGATCCCCGGCGAAGGCGGCGAAGACGTCGGCGTCCAGCACGCAAGCTTTCCCCCGGTCCAGCGCCGCCCGCACCGCGTCGCGCAGAATGCCGTCCGGGCCGGCGCCAGGCCCCAGCAGCACGGCGTTGCGGCGCGGATCGTCCAGCAGCGCCTCGAAGGCGGACGCGTCGTCGGCCGGCTGCACGATCAGGGCGGCGAGGCTCTGGGCGTAGATGGGCACGGCGGAGGCCGGCGCCGCCACCGTCACCAGCCCGGCGCCGGCCCGCAGCGCCGCCCGGGCCGCCAGCCGCGCGGCACCGGTCATGACGCCGCCGCCCAGCACCAGCGCATGCCCCCGCGCGTATTTATGGCCGTCGAGGCGCGGCCAGGGATGGGTCCAGAGGCCCGGGCCGTTGGCGAAGGCGCGGGGTCCGATTCCGTGCAGCACGGCGTCGGGAATGCCGATGTCGGCCACCACCAGTTCGCCGCAGAGCGCGCGGCCCGGCAGCAGCAGGTGCCCGGGCTTCGGTCGGAAGAAGGTGATTGTCAGCGCGGCCGGCGCCGCGGCCCCGTGCACCGCCCCGTCATCGCCCGAGACGCCGCTGGGCACGTCGACCGCCGCCACCGGCAGCCCCGACTCCGCCACCGCCCGGACCAGCCCGGCTACGCCGCCGGCCAGCGGCCGCGCTAGGCCGGCGCCGAACAGCGCGTCCAGCACCAGCCCGGCACCGGCCAGCACCGACGGATCGGCCGGCAGCACCGGTCCGTCCCAGTTGGAGGCGGCCCAGGCGGCGTCGCCCGTCAGACCGGCCGGATCGCCCAGCAGCGCCACCCGCACCGGCCAGCCCGCCTCCTCCAGGTGGCGCGCCGCCACGAAACCGTCGCCGCCATTGTTGCCGGGGCCGCACAGCACCGCGACCGGCCGGGGGCTCCAGCGCTCCACGATGGCGCGCGCCACGGCCCGGCCGGCCCGCTCCATGAGGGTCGTGCCCGGCACGCCGCCGGCCATGGCGGCGCGGTCGGCCGCGTACATCTCCGCTGTGGTGAGAAGCTCCAGCCCGGCGGCGGCCATGGCCCCGGCCTCAGAAATGGTCGCCGCGCACGACCTCGACGTCGGAGAGCCAGACGATGCCGGTGTAGTTCTCCATGAGCCGGTGCGCCTCCTCCATGATGCGGCGCGCCAGCGGCTCGGCCGCCAGCACGATGATCATGGTGCTGCGGTAGACGTCCAGCACCTCGTTGTGCCCCATCTTGCCGTGGCGGCCGTTGCCGGACACGTCGGGGATGATGGTATAGCCGGTGGCGCCGAGCTTCTGGATGGCCTCGACCAGCGCCGGCGCACGGGCGCGCTCCACCACGATCTCGACCTTCTTGCGCTGATGCGTCTGCATGATCCTGACCCCGCCTGCCCTATCCCGCCTGGAAGCCGAGCATGCGCGCCGCCGCGAAATAGAGCGGGATGCCCAGCACCACGTTGAAGGGGAAGGTTATCACGAGCGACATGGTGACGTAGACCGCCGGATTCGCCTGCGGCAGCGCCAGGCGCATCGCCGCCGGCACCGCGATGTAGGAGGCGCTGGCGCCCAGCACCGCCATCAGCGTCGCCCCGCCCAGCCCCAGCCCGATCGCCCAGGCCAGCCCCAGCCCGGCGACGGCCCCCACCAGCGGCATGTAGATGCCGAAGGCCAGCGTCCCGCCGGACAGCGCCCTCACACCGCGCAGCTGCCGCGCCGCCAGCAGGCCCATGTCCAGCAGGAACAGGCAGAGCACGCCGTTGAACAGGTCGACCACGAAGGGCTTCACCTTCGCCATGCCCGACGGCCCCGTGGCCCAGCCAATGATGAAGGCGCCGACCAGCACCACGACGCTGGCGTTCAGCAGGATCTCGTGGACCAGTTCCTTGGAGAAGAAGGGCTGGCCGGCGGTGCGCCCGCCCCCCTCCTTCGCCAGGGCGCGGCGGGCGAGGTATAGGCCGGTGACGATGGCGGGCGTCTCCATGACCGCCATCATGGCGACCAAGTGCCCCTCATAGCCGAGCGCCTGGGCCGTCACGAACTGGCTGGCGGTGACGAAGGTGACGATGCTGATCGAGCCGTAATGGGCGGCGACAGCGCCCGCATCCACCGCGCGCAGGCCGCTGAAGGCCCGCAGGAGGCCATAGGCCAGGAAGGGCAGCAGCGCGCTCAGCAGGCCCGCCGCCAGTATGTCCAGCAGCACCTTGCCGCCGCCGCCGCTCTCCGCCAGCGCCGCCCCGCCCTTGAAGCCGATGGCGAACATCAGGTAGAGCGCCATGGCACGGCCGACGGCCTCGGGGATGTCCAGGTCGGACCTGGCCAGCGCCGCCGCGAATCCCAGCGCGAAGCTGAGCACCATCGGCGACAGCAGGTTGCTCAGGCCGAGTTGCAGCAGGTCCGACACGGTCCCTCTCCCATCCGAACGGGGTATCCGCCCCTTGTAGAGACGCGAAGGCACCGCGTCCACCCGTGGGGGTGGCGGTGCGCCATGTCGAATTGTCAGATGAGGAAGATGGGGCGATGGACGGGACTCGAACCCGCGACCACTCGGACCACAACCGAGAGCTCTACCAGCTGAGCTACCACCGCCGCCGTGGGGAGGGTGTATGCGCCAGCCCCGCCCCCCTCGTCAAGCCCTGTTGTGGGCCGATGGCGCACCTCAGCCCTGAGAGATACCCGCCCGCCCGTCGCGGCTACCCTGACCGGCCGATCTGCCCAGCCTTTCAGCCGCAGCCACTTTCTTGAGCAGGCCGATGCACAACAAATGTGCAGATCGGCCCCAGGTGGTACCCCCGACCGCTCCGGTCCCAGCAAAACCGGTCTGGCACGGCCCGTGCTAACCAGGGGGCAAGCCCCGCACCCAGGAGCATCCCGGCCCCATGAAGAAGATCGAAGCCATCATAAAGCCTTTCAAGCTGGACGAGGTGAAGGAGGCCCTCCACGAGGTGGGCATCAAGGGCATCACCGTGACCGAGGCCAAGGGCTTCGGCCGGCAGAAGGGCCATACCGAGCTGTACCGCGGCGCCGAGTACGTCGTGGACTTCCTGCCCAAGGTGAAGATCGAGATCGTCATGGACGACCAGCTGGTCGACCGCGCCATCGAGGCGATCCAGCAGGCCGCCCACACCGGCCGCATCGGCGACGGCAAGATCTTCGTCAGCCCGGTCGAGGAGGTCATCCGCATCCGCACCGGCGAGCGCGGCAGCGAAGCGATCTGACGCCCCTTCAGTTCCCCCAGTTCCCTGTTCCCCCAAGCCTCCGCCCAGCCGACGGCGGCGGTGCCAACAACGGAAACCGAGCCAATGTCCGACCTCAGCAAGTTCTTCGACCTGGTCAAGGAACATGACGTCAAGTACGTCGACTTCCGCTTCACCGACCCGCGCGGCAAGCTGCAGCACACGGCGCAGCACATCAGCACGGTGAACGAGGACATGTTCGCCGACGGCGTCATGTTCGACGGCTCGTCCATCGCCGGCTGGAAGGCCATCAACGAGTCCGACATGATCCTGATGCCGGACCCCGCCACCGCCATCCTCGACCCGTTCGCCGCCCAGCCGCTGCTGACCGTCTTCTGCGACGTGTACGAGCCCTCGACCGGCCAGCCCTACAAGCGCGACCCGCGCTCCATCGCCAAGGCGGCGGAGAAGTACATGGCCTCGGCCGGCATCGGCGACACCGCCTATTTCGGCCCGGAGGCGGAGTTCTTCGTGTTCGACGACGTGAAGTTCGACGTCTCGATGAACCGCGTCATGTACGAGTTCGACTCGGAGGAAGGCCCCTACACCTCGGCCAAGCAGTACAAGGAGGGCAACCTCGCCCACCGTCCCGGCGTGAAGGGCGGCTACTTCCCGGTGGCGCCGGTGGACAGCGGCGGCGACCTGCGCGCCGAGATGGTTACGGTCCTGGCCGACATGGGCGTCGAGGTCGAGAAGCACCACCACGAGGTCGCCGCCTCGCAGCATGAGCTGGGCATCAAGTTCGGCACGCTGGTGCGCATGGCCGACGTGATGCAGCTCTACAAGTACGTGGTGCACAACGTGTCCCACGCCTACGGCAAGACGGCGACCTTCATGCCGAAGCCGGTGTTCGGCGACAACGGCTCGGGCATGCACTGCCACCAGTCCATCTGGAAGGAGGGCAAGCCCCTCTTCGCCGGCTCGGGCTATGCCGACCTGTCGGACATGGCGCTCTACTACATCGGCGGCATCATCAAGCACGCCCGCGCGCTGAACGCCTTCACCAACCCGACCACCAACAGCTACAAGCGCCTGGTGCCGGGCTACGAGGCGCCGGTGCTGCTGGCCTACAGCTCGCGCAACCGCTCGGCCTCCTGCCGCATCCCCTACGTCAACAGCCCGAAGGGCAAGCGCGTCGAGGTGCGGTTCCCCGACCCGGCCGCCAACCCCTACCTGGCCTTCGCCGCCCAGCTGATGGCCGGCCTGGACGGCATCCAGAACAAGATCCATCCGGGCGAGGCGATGGACAAGAACCTGTACGACCTCCCGCCGGAGGAGCTGAAGCAGGTCCCGACCGTCTGCCGCTCGCTGCGCGAGGCGATGGAGAGCTTGGCCGCGGATAACGCCTTCCTGCGCAAGGGCGACGTCTTCACCGAGGACATGATCTCCAGCTACATCGATCTGAAGATGGAGGAGGTTCTGGCCTTCGAGACCTCGCCGCACCCGATCGAGTACAAGATGTACTATTCCTGCTGATCGGCGGGACTGGTCGAGAGACGCGAAGGGCCGCCCCACCGGGCGGCCCTTTTGCTTTTGGGCGCAGGCGTTACAAGGGTTTGCGGAAGACCACGATGCGCTCGACTTCCTGGAAGCCCAGAGCGCCATGCGCCGCCTGGCTGTCCGTGTTGTCGAGCTGCGTGTCGGAGGCGAGCTCCCGGAAGCCGCGCTCGCGCGCCCAGGCTTCCGCCGTAGCGACCAGCATCCGTCCGATGCCGCGCCCGCGCAGGGCCGGTTCCACGTACCAGCCCTCGACATAGGGGACCGGCGCCCCCTCGCAGCCCTCGGCATAGCCGCGCAGGGACAGCTCCACGAATCCGGCCGGCGTGCCGTCCTCCGAGAGCGCGATGAAGGCGGCGCCGTCCGTGTTGCCGTCCTGCGCCTCGATCTCCGCCCGGCTGTCCGCCAGATCGAGGTCGGGCCAGAGACGGACGCGCAGCGCGGCCCAGGCGTCGGGCAAGCGTTCGGCGGGGACGATGCGGGCGGACATGGCGCGCTCCTGGGGATAGGGCGAGCATTTCAGCACCCCGCACCTGTGCCCGTCCATGGCCGATGTCACACGCCGGTCCTGGCATTGGCGGCGTCGGCACGGCACAATCGCGGTGCATCTCCCCTTCTCCGCCCGTGCCATGTCCAGCCGCACCGCCGCCCTCGCCTTCGCCCTGCTCCTCCCCCTCGTCCCGGCCCAGGCGGCCGAGGCGGAGGCCAAGGAGGTCGCGCGCAGCTCCAACTGCAAGCCGGGCAAGGTCGAGGTGGTCCGCCGCGTCACCGGCTCGAACGGCGAGACCATCTACAAGATCGCCTGCACCGAGCAGAAGGACAGCTTCGTCCTGGTGCGCTGCTACCAGCGGACCTGCCTGCTGGCGCGGTAGTCGGCAAACGCCGTAGGTCGCATGGAGCCGCAGGCGCAATGCGACATGCCGCCGCTTGAGCGTCGCATTGCGGCTCCGCCTCCATGCGACCTACAGAACGGTGCCTGCGCCCTACCCCCGCTTCTGCCCCAGCTTCGCGCGCGCCGCCGCCAGGGACTGGCTCAGCGCCTTGCCGATCTCGCCGCCGGGGCCCTTGATGTCCTCGCGCACCACCGCCTGCATGGCGTCGATGTGCAGCTGCACCACCTGCATCTGCGCCGGGGTCGGCGCCTCCAGCCCGATGATGAAGTGGTTGAGCGAGTTGGCGAACTCCGACAGCAGATCGTAGCCGAAGGTCTTGCCCAGCGTCAGGATGCCGTCGGCGATCTTGTAGACGCGCTTCAGATGCTCCTTCCGGCGCTCCGCGTCGTTGGTTGCCATGATGAAGGCGGCCTGCAGCTCGGTCAGGTCGATGCGGGTCTGGGCCTGATGGGCCTCGGCCATGCGCGACACGTGCAGCTGTGCCCGCTCGATGGCGGCCGGGTCGATGGCGCCCGGCTTGCCGGCCACGCCGCCGGCCTTGGCCTTGAGCCGGTTCTGCAGGATGAAGATCTCGACCTGCGGCTTCTTCTCATCGGCCATCGGCGGCCTCCTCCAGCGCCGTGCCGGGCGGCGGCACGTCGTCATCGTCCATGACGGTCTCGTCGAACACGCGGATGTCGTCGGTGGCCATCATGCGGCGGTCACCGCCATTGACTGGCAGGCTCTGGCGCCGCCGGTCGGGGCCGAAATAGTCCGAGGTCCGGACGAAGGGCCGGGGCCGGTCGATGATCCCCAGCAGGCGCGAGGCGACGCCGGTCACCGACATGGGCTTGGCGAGATATTCGGTCACGCCGTAGTCGCGGGCGTCGATCACCGCCTTCACGTCGGCCTCGCCGCTCATCATGACGAAGGGCACGAAGCGCACGCTGTCGCGCTCATGGGCGCGGCACCATTGCAGCAGGTCCAGCCCGTCGCCCGGGCGCATCAGATGGTCGGCGAAGACCATGTCCACGGCCTTGCCGTCGATTCCCATCTGCGCCTGGATGTCGATGATGGCCTGCGCCTCCTCCCCGCTCTCCGCCTGCAGCACCTTGCCGACGCCGAGTCCCTTGAGGACGGTGACCAGTATCTGGCGGACGAAGCGATTGTCGTCCGCCACCAGGACCGATATGGAATCGAAACGATAATATTTGCCGGAGCTAGGTCGGGCCGTCATCGCGCGCTGGTCTCCGAATCCCTGGTCGGGCTGCCGGTCCCGGAAGGTAATCCCATGCGCGAGGCATCGCCACCCGGTTGTGGCTATGCAAAGGGATAGACCTTACCAAGCCGTTTCGATCTCAGACCCGCTCCAGCACTTCCAGCGCCGCCCGGCGGCCGGGCGCCGCTCCCTTTCCGCTGCCCATCGCCCTCGCCGTCCCTTGTCCGACGGAATCCTCCCCGCAAGAGGTGCGATTGGCAAGCATGCGGTTAACCCTTTGGTCAGATTCGCGGGGCTAGGCTCAGGCTTCCATAGCGCATTCCCAAGGGAGAGGACCCCATGGCCAAGGAAATCGGGCACGACGACACCATCGAGCGGACCTCGATCGTGACCTTCGGCCTCCTTGAGCAACTCCATGAGGTGCTGGCCGATCCGAAGGCGCCCGACGACGTGACGCTGGGCATCATCATGGGCCTGTCCATGTTCCTGGACGAGAAGGTCGGCCCCTTCCGGGCGGAGAAGCTGATGTCCTCGGCGCCTTCCATCATCCTGAAGACCGACGCCCATGTCGCCCGCGACCAGCTCGAGCGCTTCATGCCGGTGATCCACGCCTTCGGCGACCATCTGGCCGAGCTGAAGGCGACCGCCCTGTCGCGCCAGCCCGAGCCGACGGCGCCCTGATCCCCGCCCCGGACCCGTCCCGCAATTGCGGGGCGGGTTTCGGCTCCCCTGCCCCGAAATCGCCCAGATCCGGCCGAACTTCAGCGCCGATCCCGGGCTCTCCTGCCCATGGAGACAAACGACACAGTCGGAGGACGACATGCGACTCGACGGACGTTCCGCCATCGCCATCGGCGCCTTCAACATGGCCGCGCTTCTGCTGATCGCGGTCACCTCGGTCAAGGACCGGGCCCAGGCCGCCATCCCCGCCGACTCGCTGCCGGTGTCCAGCATCGCCGCCTCGCTCGAACGCGGGCCGGTCGAACGGGTGATCTCCATCACCGCCGAGGAAGGCAGCTACAGCGTGACCGCCATCGACCGTGCGGGACGCGAGGTCAAGCTCTCGGTCGATCCCCGCACCGCCCGCCCGCTTTCCTGAGAGGCCCTGTCCTGACGGTCAGGCTCGCTGACAGGCTCTTTTCGCAGGGCCTGCGGCACCCCATGTGAAAGGCCGGGCGGCACCGACCACGGGGCCGCCGCTCCGCCTCCCGGTGCCGCGTATGAACTGGATCGCCGTCCTTTCCGTCTCCACCCTGATCGGGGCCCTGGTCTTCGGGCTGCTGCTGGGGGCGTTCTGCGCCGGACTGGTCGCGGCGCTGCGCAAGCGGGTGGACGAGAACGCGGCGCGCCAGGCCCAGGCCTGCCGGCATCTCGCGGACGGCGTCGCCCGCCTGCAGCGCCAGCTCGACGAGAGCCGCGCGCGCATCGAAGCACTGAGCCAGGCCAACCGCCGCCTCACCGACGAGATCGACGCCATGGGCGAGCGCCTGTCCGACACCGGCCCCGCCGCCGCCCAGAACCGGGCGCGGCTGCTGCACTGAGCCCAACGCCGTAGGTCGGGAGAGGCTGGGCCGTCCTGCGTCCTTCGACAGGCTCAGGATGAGGGAGGGAGGATGCCAGGCACTCCCGGATCGCAGTCGCTGCAGGCTCAGCTGGGAGCAGCAACAAACCTCCTCATCCTGAGCCTGTCGAAGGACGCATACCCTCAACGCTGCCGTTATTCGGTGCCACATCAATGCGATGGCAGTCCTACAGCGTCTCCACCGCCTGCGCCCGGACCAGGATCGTCTCCTGGCGGAAGCGGCGGGCGAGGTCCTGGCGGTAGGTGGCCCACCAGGCGCGGTCGAGATCCTCGACCATCACCTCCAGCAGCACCACATCGTCGCGGCAGCGGCCCTCGCCCCCCTCCCACAGCCCCTCGGCGGGTGCGCGGGTATAGGCGGTCAGCCCGCCGAAGCGGCCGACCAGCTCCTCCCGCACGCGGCCATACTCGGCGCGCGGCAGGTCCTTGCCGTCATTGTCGTAGAGGGGGAGCAGGATCTGGACGAGGTGCATGCCGGAGCCAACGGCCGCCGGCATGCTTCGTTCCCTGACGTCACGCCGCCGGCGGCGGTTCGGTCTTCGGCGTGTCGTCGGGCGCCGGCTCGGGCTCCAGCCCCTGCAGCCGCTCGGCTTCCGCCTTCAGGCGGCTGTACTGGCGCACGCTGAAGGGCAGGCTCGCCAGGTAGATCAGCGCGATGACGGTGAAGGTGGTCCAGGGCGCGCTGACCACGCCCGCCGCCAGCAGGCCGACGCCGACCAGCACGAAGACGACGTAGCGCTGCGGGATCCGTTGGCCCTTCAGGCTGTAGGTCGGGATGGCGCTGATCATCAGGCAGGCGATGGCGATGGTCCAGATGGCGACCAGCACGGGATGGCCTATGATCTCCGCCCCGATCTCGAAGCTGGCGATCAGCGGCAGCAGGGCCAGCGCCGCGCCGGCCGGCGCCGGCACGCCGGTGAAGTAGTTGTAGGCCCAGGCCGGCTTGTCCGCCGCCAACCCCAGCATGGTGTTGAAGCGGGCCAGCCGCAGCGCGGCGCACACCGCGAAGAGCAGCGCCGCCACCCAGCCATAGGCGCGCCCCTCGTCCAGCGTCCACATCCACAGCACCATGGCCGGCGCCACGCCGAAGCTGACCACGTCGGACAGGCTGTCCAGCTCGGCGCCGAACTTGCTCTGGGCGTTCAGCAGGCGGGCGATGCGGCCGTCCAGCGCGTCCAGGACGGCGGCGACCATGATGGAGATCACCGCCTCCTCGAACCGGCCCTGGATGGCGAAGCGCATGCCCGTCATCCCAGCCGACAGCGCCAGCAGGGTCAGGATGTTCGGGAGCATCTTGTTGAGCGTGAGCCCGCCCAGCCTGGGCGGGCGGATCGGCCGGCGTCCCTTGAATACGCGCGGCCGGGGCATCAGCGCACCTCGCCCTGGCGCTGCGGCTCGGTGCCGGTCAGGTCGGCGATGACCGTCTCGCCGCCGATCATCAGCTGCCCGACCACCACCAGCGGCTCCACGCCTTCCGGCAGGTAGACGTCGGTGCGGCTGCCGAAGCGGATCAGGCCGAAGCGCTCGCCCGTCAGCACGGTCTGGCCGTCCTTCAGGTCGCAGATGATGCGGCGGGCCACCAGGCCGGCGATCTGCACGAAGACGAGGTCGCGCCCGTCGGTCGTGGTCATGCGCACGCTCATGCGCTCGTTCAGGTCGCTCGCCTTGTCCAGCGCCGCGTTCAGGAACTTGCCCGGCTTGTAGCGCGCGGTGTGGATGGTGCCGGCCACCGGCACGCGGTTGATGTGCACGTTGAAGACGTTCAGGAAGATGCTGACGCGGGTCAGCGCCTCCTCGCCCATGCCCAGCTCCGGCGGCGGCACGGCCCGGGTGATCATCTGCACCATGCCGTCGGCCGGGCTGACCACCAGACCGGGGCGGGTCGGCACCACGCGGTCGGGATCGCGGAAGAAGTAGGTGCACCAGGCGGTCAGCACCAGCCCGATCCAGCCCAGCGGCTCGGACACGGACATCAGCAGGACGGAGACGATCGCGAAGGCGGCGATGAAAGGCCATCCCGCCCGGTTCACGGGCACGACGACGGTCTTGAGAGCGGACATTCAGGCGGTTCCGGGTTCTGACTTCAGGTATGGAAGACGAGGAATAAGGACTACACGACGGCGCGCCTTCTGAACAGCCGCAACTCCCGCTGGTCCCGCCGCGGCCCCCGCGCTATCTACCCCGCCATGACCGCGCTGCCGCCCCTGCCCATCGACGCCGTCCTGCCGGAGCTGCTGCAAGCGCTCGACGCCGGCCCCAACGCCGTGCTGCAGGCGCCGCCAGGCGCCGGCAAGACGACGCGGGTGCCGCTGGCCCTGCTGGACCGCCCCTGGCTGGCCGGGGCCAGGATCGTGATGCTGGAGCCCCGACGCCTCGCCGCCCGCTCCGCCGCCAAGCGTATGGCGGACACGCTGGGCGAGCCGGTCGGCCAGACGGTCGGCTACCGGGTGCGTCTGGACAGCAGGGTCGGCCCGGCGACGCGCATCGAGGTGGTGACCGAGGGCCTGTTCCTGCGGCAGCTGCAGGGCGATCCGGCGCTGGACGGCGTCGGCGCCGTGCTGTTCGACGAATTCCACGAGCGCAGCCTGGACGGCGACCTGGCGCTGGCCTTCTGCCTGCAGAGCCAGGGGCTGCTGCGCGACGACCTCCGCCTGGTCGCCATGTCGGCCACGCTCGACGGCGGGCCGGTGGCGTCCCTCATGGGCGGCGCGCCCTTGGTCACTAGCGAGGGCCGGGCGCACCCGGTCGAGACGCGCTTCCTGGAACCGGGGCCGAACGAGCGGCTGGAGGCGTCAGTCGCCCGCGCCGTGCGCCGGGCGCTGGCGGAGGAGGATGGCAGCGTGCTGGTCTTCCTGCCCGGCACCGGCGAGATCCGGCGGGCGCAGCGGGCGCTGGAGGACGGCGGTCTGCCAAGCAACGTCATGCTGGCGCCGCTCTACGGCGACCTCGGGCTGGACGCTCAGGAGGCGGCGATCCGCCCGGCACCATCAGGCCGGCGCAAGGTAGTGCTGGCGACCTCCATCGCCGAGACAAGCCTGACCATCGAGGGGGTGCGCGTCGTCATCGATGGCGGCCTGTCGCGCATGAGCCGCTTCGACCCGCGCAGCGGCATGGGCCGGCTGGAAACGGTGCGGGTGTCGCGCGCCTCGGCCGACCAGCGCCGCGGCCGCGCCGGCCGCCTGGGCCCCGGCATCGCCTACCGGCTGTGGAGCGAGGCGTCGGACCGGGCGCTCACCCCCTTCACCGCGCCGGAGATCCTGCGCGCCGACCTCGCGCCGCTGGCGCTGGAGCTGGCGCATTGGGGTGTGACCGATGCCGCCGAGCTGCCCTGGCTGGACCAGCCGCCCCCGGCCGGGCTGGAGCAGGCGCGCGCGCTTCTGCGGCAGCTGGAGGCGCTGGATGCGGACAACCGCATCACGCCGCACGGCACCCGCATGGCCGGGCTGGGGCTGCATCCCCGCCTCGCCCACATGGTGCTGCGCGGGACCCAGGCCGGCATGGGCGGCGAGGCCTGCCTGCTGGCGGCGCTGCTGGGCGAGCGCGACATCGTGCGCGACGGGCGCCGCGACGCCGACATCCGCACCCGGCTGGAGATCGCCGCGCGCCAGACCGACGGTGGCGGTGCCGACGCGGGCGGCCTGCGGCAGGTGCGCGAGGCGGCGCGGGAGCTGCGCCGCCAGCTGCGGGTGCCCTCGGATGCGCCCGTGCGCCCCGACCGCGCCGGCATGCTGCTGGCCCTCGCCTATCCCGACCGCATCGCCCAGAAGCGCCCGGGCGGACAGGGCCAGTACAAGCTCTCCAACGGGCGCGGCGCGGTGCTGGACCCGGCCGACCCGCTGGCCGCCAGCGACTATCTGGCGATCGCCGACCTGGATGGGCAGGCGCGGGAAAGCCGCGTCTATCTGGCCGCTCCCGTTTCCATCGCCGAGCTGGAGGAGGTCTTCGAGGCCGAGATCAGGAACGAGTCCATCGTCGCCTGGGACGCGCGCGAGGGGGCCGTGCTGGTGCGGCGGCGGCGGCGGCTGTTCGAACTGGCGCTGGCCGACGCTGTCGAGCGCAGCCCGCCGGCGGCTCAGGTGCTGGAAGCCATGCTGCAGGGCATCCGCGAGACCGGCCTCTCCTGCCTGCCCTGGACCGACGGGCTGCGGAACTGGCGCGAGCGCGTCGGCTTCCTGCGCCGGATCGAGGGCGAGGCCTGGCCCGACGTCTCGGACGAGGCGCTGCTGGCGATCCTTGAGGATTGGCTGGCGCCCTACCTCACCGGCGTCTCGCGCCTGGGGCATCTGCAGCGGATCGATCTGCATGCGGCACTGACCGGCTTGCTGGACTGGGCCAGGGGCCAGGAGCTGGAGCGCCACGCCCCGACCCACCTGACCGTTCCCAGCGGCTCGCGCATCCCGGTCGACTATGCCGGCGAGACGCCTGTGGTGGCGGTGCGGCTGCAGGAGATGTTCGGGCTGGCCGAGACCCCCAGGGTGGCGGGCGGCCGGGTGCCGGTGCTGCTGCACCTGCTGTCCCCGGCGCACCGCCCGATCCAGGTGACCCGCGACCTTGCCAGCTTCTGGGCCAACACCTACCGCGAGGTGAAGAAGGACCTCGCCGGCCGCTATCCCAAGCACTACTGGCCCGACGACCCCATGCAGGCCGAGCCGACGGCGCGCGCCAAGCGGCGGGGGACCTGAGTCCTGCCGGTACGTTGACGGCGCGCGGCCTTCGACAGGCTCAGGCTGAGGACCATTGTGCTGCTTGAACGCGTCGAAAGGGGGGTGCCTGGCATCCCCCTTCCCTCATGCTGAGCTTGTCGAAGCACGCACCACGCCCCAGAGCCGCGCCCGATGACCTACTTCGCCACCGTATCCGCCACGAAGGCCCCGCGCTCGCCGAGCGGCTTGCCGGGACCGTCGGTGGTATCCTTGGCGGTCTGGCGCTCCATCTCGCTGTCCAGCTCCGCGCCCAGCAGGATCGCGTAGGCGCCGATATAGAGCCACAGCAGCATGATCACGCCGGCGCCCAGCGACCCGTAGGTCTTGTTGTAGTCTGCGAAGTTGGAGATGTAGATCGAGAAGCCGACCGAGGCGAGCATCCACAGCAGCACGGCCGCGCCGGCGCCCCAGCTGACCCATTTCCACTGCGGCTTGGCGCGGCAGGGACCGTAGCGGAAGATGACCGCAAGCGCCGCCGTCAGCGCGATCGCCAGCAGCGGCCAGCGGGCGATGCGCACCACCCACTCCAGCGTCTCGCCGATGCCGATGAAGTTCAGCGCCGCCGGGATGGCGATGACCACGCCGATGCTGATGATCATCAGCATGATGAAGCCCAGCGTCAGGACGAGCGCGGTCAGGGTGAACTTGATGAAGCCGCGCTTCTCCTCCTCCTCGAAGGCGATGTTCAGCGCCGTCATCAGCGACTTCACGCCGCCGGCGGCGCTCCACAGCGCCACCGCCAGGCTCAGCAGCAGGCCGAAGCTGAGGCTGTCGGTGTTGGCCGTCGCCAGCGTGTCGAGCTGTCCGGCCAGCACGTCCACCATGTCGCCCGGCAGGAAGCCGCCGAGCGAGCGCAGATGGTCGTCGATGTCGCTGGGATCGGCGATCAGCCCGTAGATCGACACGGTCGCCGCCATGGCCGGGAACAACGCCAGCAGGCCCAGGAAGGCGACGCCGGCGGCGACGATGGAGATGTTGTCCTTGCCGGCCTCGGCCCAGGTCCGCTTCAGGATCTCCCACCAGCCGCGGGCGGGAATCTCCGTCGGGCTGTCGGCGTGCCGGCCCTTCGCCTTCTGCTCCTCCGGGCTCTCGTTCTGCAGAACCTCATCGCGCCCGGCCGACCGATGCGTCATGACCGCCTCCCCCTCAGGCCCGTGCGACGGCGTGCAGCAGCGCGCTCACCCGCGCGTGGCTGCGCTCCACCTCGTTGAAGCGGCCGGCGACCAGGACACGCAGGCTCTCCGGCATCGGCTTGGTCAGGGCGGCGCGGAACTTCTCCCGCGTGGCGTCCTCGCCGGCCTCGACCGCCCGCAGGATGGCGTGCTGGTCGCCGCCGTCGATGGCCTGGAGCGCCCGGCCCCAGGCGGCGATATGGTCGCCCGTCGGCGCGTCGCCATGGACGGCGTCGATGCCGAAGCGCTGAAGCTCGGACTGCAGGATGGCGGCGGTACGCCCCCGCTCTTCCGCCACCGAGCGCAGCACCTGGTGCGCATGCCCGTCGGCGAAGGACTGGCCGGCTTGGCGCAGCGCCTTGGTCCCCTGCCGCGCCACGCCGATGAGGTCGGCCAGCACGTCGGCCGAGGCCTGGTCCAGGACCGCGCCCTCCGGCAGCGTCAGATGGTGCGTGCCCGTATCCTTGGCGCGGTCCCCGCGGAAGACCTCCAGCGCCAGCCAGGCGGCACCGACGGCGATCAGCGCGGCCGGCAGCGGGTTGCGGCGGATGGCGTCGGCGATGGGGTGCGGCGTGCCTTCCACCAGATGCTTGGCGACGGCGCCGAGGTCGCCGGTCATGGCGTCGGGCGACAGGCGCCGCTCGATCTCGCGCATGGTGCGGGTCAGGCGCGACCGGATGCCGAGGATGTCCTCCTCGATCTCGCGGGCGCTCTTGTACCCCGTATCCCCGGTACGCCGCTCGGCGTCGCTCATGGAAGGCATCCCCCGTCCGTTGCACGTCCGAGGGGTAACATCGTCCCCCGCCCGGCGGTTCCGGGCGGCGGCCGGGGGTGGGTTCAGAGCGTGACGGTCAGATCCGACAGCTTGTTCAGGAGATAGTCGAGGTCGTCGCTCGCCATCTCCTCGAACTGGGTCAGGATCAGCTCCAGGACGCGGCGGCGGCGGCGTTCCAGATCGTGCTCGCCGCCGTCGAAGCCGGTCTCGCGCAGGACCTCCAGCGCCACCTTCACCGCCGGGAAGATTTTCTGCGGCAGGCCGGCCTTGTCGAAGATCGACTTCAGGCCGAGGCTGCCGCCGTCATGGATCAACAGCCGGGCGTTGGCGACCGGCACGCGGGCCAGCTGCGCCAGCGAGACCTCGAAGAACGAGACGTCGCCCAGGCAGAGAGACCGGATGAGCAGCGAGGGCGACAGACGGCCGTTGCGGTAGAGTTGCTCCACCAGCATCTCCAGCTCGCGTTCGCCGGCGCCGCCGACCAGCCCGAAGGTGGCGCGCTCGCGGCTCTGCAGCACGATGTCGCTGGCCATGGCGGGCGGCAGCTCGTGCTTCTGCACCAGCCGTTCGCGCAGCTGCTCCGACACCATGGCGACCAGCCGCTCGGCCACCGTCACCGGCAGCTTGCCGCGCTCGATCATCGGGGCATGGACGGCGTCGCTGGCCGGGAAACGGTCGATGGCCCGCGACAGGGCCGTCTCGGTGACCTTCGCCCCCTCGTTGGCCATCAGCGCCGCGACGGCCTTCTCGGCCCCGGTCTCCACCAGCGCCTCGGCCAGCTTCTCCGAGACGGCCGGGCGCCTGGCGACGGCGGTCTGCTTGTCGGCGGAGCCGCTGCGGATGATCTCCATCAGGTCGGCGTCGTTCAGGACGGCCGAGACCTCGATGAAGGGCAGCGCCACCTCCTCGACATCCTTGGCGAGGCTCAGCGCCACGTCGCGCGGCAGGGAGGCGTGGGACTTCAGGCTGTCCGACAGGGCGGAGCGCACACGCACGGCGGCGTCGCGCGCCATCAGGCGGACGATGTCCTCGGCCAGCTTGCGCTCGGACTCGCTCAGCGCCTCGGCACCGAACTGGGTGGCGACCTTGGCCGCCATCTCCGCCCGGGTGCCGGGCGACGGATCGGTCAGCAGGCGCTGAACGTCCTGCTGGGTCAGGGTCTCGGTCATTTCAGCCCGTCCGACTCCCATCCGCTCCGACGGTGACGCGCCGACGCGGAACGCGCCGGGCGATACGATGTAAGTAATAGTATAGGCGGGACGCCTTTGCTAACGCCAAATCGGCGCGGGGGTCCGCCTGTCCGAAGGGTCAGGCCACGCTCCGGGCGGCGCGCTGGCGCCGGCGCACGGCGCGGCGCGCCTGCTCCACCCGCTGGACATGGTCCTCCAGCGATATCCCGATCTCCGAGGTCACCTCGATGCCGCGGTCCTCATAGGCGTTGGCGCCGGGATGCTCCGCCTGCCAGCGGGCCAGCGTCCGGTCGCGCTCGCGCAGCAGGTCGACGATCTCCCGGCGGAACAGCCGCACCAGGGCGGTGATCCAGCGGTTCAGCGGCCAGCTGGGGCGCGCATGGTCGATGACGAAGCCGTCCAGCATCCGCACCACGTCCTCCGCCCGGTACCAGGTCTCGCCCGTCACCCAGCGGTTGGTGGTGAAGAGGCGGATCGGCTGGCCGGCCTTGTTCATGGAGATGCCGACCAGGTGCGACAACGCGCCGTTGCCGTCCTCGTCCGGCTTCAGGTCCGGCAGGGCCACGGGCGAGATGCCCGCCGGCATGCCCAGCGGCCGCATGAAGGTGTGGAAATGCCCATGCTCGCCCGAGACGCGCTCCTCCTCGGGATGGGCGTGGTAGTAGAACTGGGCGTGGAACTCGGGGTCGTAGACGTCGCTGGCGGGATAGTGGTTCCACTCGTAGAAGGGACCGCCGCCGCGCAGCACCTCCCCCACCACATTGTCGCCGGTCTTCGCCAGCACGCGCATGCAGAGCTGGACCTCGCGCGCGGCCTCCGACAGGGCCTCGATCTCCTCGTCCGGGAGATCGTCGAATCCGTTCAGCCCGTCCATGCCCACATCACCAGTGCCGTCGGTTCCGGGAATAGCCATGATGAGGGTGGGGTCTTACCCACCACAAGTCAAATAGGTGGGATGTTTTTTGAGCTAGATCAGTCCCGCTTCGCGCAGATAGCGCTCCGCGCCCGGATGCAGCGGCGCGCTCAGGCCCTGCTTCGCCATGGCCTCGCGGGTGAGATCGGCAAGCGCTGGGTGCTGCGACTTCAGCGCCTCGAAATCCTGCAGTGCAGCCCGGGTGATCCGATAGGCCGCCTCTTCCGGCAGCGCCTCGGTCGTCACCAGCGTGGCGGCGACGCCGATGGTGGGCGTGGCGTCGCCGGCGCCGTAGAGCCCGCCGGGAATGCTGGTCCGGACCAGGTAGGGCCGCTCGGTCAGCAGCGCGTCGATTTCCGGCCCCGCCACCGGTACCAGCGCCGCATCGCAGCCCGCCATGGTGGCCTGCACAGCGCCGTTGGGATGGGCCACCGTATAGTAGACCGCCTCCAGCTGGCCGGCGCAGAGCGCCGCGCCCTGCTGGTCGGGCGGCAGCTCGACCCCGGCGGTGAAGCTGGAGGTTTTCCAGCCCATGCGGTCCATCACCAGCTCGAACAGGGCGCGCGGGCCGGAGCCCTGGGGTCCGAGGTTCAGACGCCGCCGCGCCAGCTTGCGCAGATCGTCGATGCCGGTGTCGGCGCGGGCCAGAATGGTCAGCGCGTCGGCATGCAGGCTGAACAGGCTGCGCAAGGTGGTGAACGGCCCGGCGGCGGCGAAGCGCCCGACCGCCTTCCAGGCGTAGAACTGCCAGTCGGACTGCACGATGGCGAGGTCGAGCTCGCCCGCCCGCAACGCGTTCAGGTTGGCGACCGAGCCGTCCGTCGCCTCGACCGCGCAGCGCAGCCCATGCTCCGCCCGCCCGGCATTGACCAGCCGGCATAGGGCGCCGCCCGCCGGGTAGAACAGGCCGGTCACCCCGCCCGTGCCCATGGTCAGGGTACGGGCAACCGGTGCCGCGGCGGCGGGAGCCTTCGCGTCGGGGGTCTTCTCTTGGGTCTGGGCGGACGCCGGAAGTGCCGCGGCCGGCAGCGCCGCGGCGGCGCCCAGGAGGGTCCTGCGGGAAACCATGGCCGGTGCTCAGGTACCGCCGCCCAGGCGCTGGCCGGGGTTCAGCGCCCAGTCGCCGAGGCGGCGGGCGCAATCCTGGAAAGCGGTGTTGTAGGCCTCGACGATGTCGACCATGGTCGGCCCTGCGGCCCGCACCGACGCCTCGAAGGTCTGGCTCGCCTCGATGACGCGCCGGGGCATGCGCACCAGCTTGCTGGTCAGCCGCACCCGCACCACCGGGATGGTCTTCTCGGGCTCGCCGTTCAGATACTCGGCCTGGAACTCGTGGATCTCGGTCATCAGCAGATAGTCGGCGCGCAGGCCGCTGGTCTCGCGGGCGATGGACTCGATGCGTCCGGTGTTCTCCAGCGATTCGATCAGCAGCCCCTGCATCAGCTCGGGCAGCGGCGCCGCCCACTCCACATCGGCGAAATAGTCGAGATGCCCGCCTTGCTCCCGCAGCACGATGCGGGTGGAGTTCAGCATGGCGACCGTCTGCGGCGTCGCCACCAGAAGCTGCCACCCCACCGGCGTGCCGGCCTGCGTCTCGTTGGCGGGGGCCAGCTTGAAGACGCGCGGCTGCGGCGCCAGGCCGGGAACCAGGGAACAGGCGCCGAGCGCCACCAGGCCGAGGGTCAGGAGGCCGGCGCGCAGGCCGCGTGTCAACATGGTCTTGGGCCTCATTTCACCTTCACCCCGTCCTTGCGCCCGCCGAACAGGAAGTTGGAGGGATCGTTCTCGATGCGGGTCGTCACCCGCGACAGGTTGCCGGCCAGGTCGCGCAGGTCGCCCACCAGCAGCCCGAACTCGTAGAGGCCGCCGTTGGTGAAGTCGCGGATCGGCTCGCGGTTCTCGGCGATCATGGCGTTCAGCTGGTCGGCGGTGGTCACCAGCGACTGGGTCAGCAGCCGCAGCTCCTCCGAGGTCTTGGCCAGCTCGCCGCTGACCTCCTGCGCGTCGCTCCCCACCTTCGTCACCGTGTCGTTGGCGTTGGCGAGCAGCGTCTGCGTCTGCTTGGAGACGGCGGTCACGTTCTCCCGCAGGTCGGCCATCAGCTTGTCGGCGTTCTTCATGGTGGTCGAGGCGTCCTTGGACGCGCTCGCCATGTTCGCCAGCACGGCGCTGACCGCCTTCTGGTTCTCCGGCGTGACGAAGCCGGCGACGCTCTCCGACAGCTTGATCAGGTTGGACAGCAGCTGCGGCGCCGCCGCCAGCAGCTCGTTCAGGCTGCCGGCGCGCGACGGGATGACAGGGATGTCGGTCGTCGTCTCGCGCAGCAGCGGCGCGTCGCGGCTGCCGCCCTGGATCTCGACATAGACGCCGCCGGTAACGCCGACCGGTTCCAGCGAGGCCACCGCGTCGGTCTTGATCGGCGTGGTCTGCGGCACGCTCACCGTCACCTGCACCTGCTCGACATTGTCGGGGTTGATGCGGATGTCGGTGACGCTGCCGACGCTGACGCCGCGGTAGCGCACCGGGCTGCCGTTCACCAGCCCGTTGACCGTGCCGGTGAAGTAGATGCGGTAGGGCTGCGTCGCCTCGTTCAGCGAGGAGCGCGCAAGCCACAGCACCGTCACGAAAAGCGCCGCCGTGAGCGCCAGGACGAAGGCGCCGACGAGGGCGTAGCTGGCCTTTGTCTCCATGGCCCGTCAGCTCCTGGAAGAGGCGGCGGCGCGGCCGCGCGGCCCGTGGAAATAGTCGCGGATCCAGGGATGGTCCGCCTGGAGGAGATCGTCGATCGTGCCGACCAGCAGGCGCCGGTCGATCAGGACCGCGATACGGTCGCAGATCGCATAAAGGCTGTCGAGATCGTGGGTCACCATGAACACGGTCAGCCCCAGGCTCCTCTGCAGATTGCCGATCAGCTCGTCGAAGGCGGCGGCGCCGATCGGGTCCAGGCCGGCCGTGGGCTCGTCCAGGAACAGGATCTCCGGGTCGAGCGCCAGCGCCCGGGCCAGCCCCGCGCGCTTGCGCATGCCGCCCGACAATTGCGACGGATATTTGGCGGCGGCGTTGGCGGGCAATCCCACCATGGCGACCTTCACCCGGGCGATCTCCCGGATGATGTCGTCGGGCAGGGTCGTGTGCTCGCGCAGCGGCACCATGATGTTCTCGGCCACGGTCATGGAGCTGAAGAGCGCGCCGTCCTGGAACAGCACGCCCCAGCGCTCCTGCAGGCCGGCCCGGCCCTGGCGGCCCGTGTCGCGGCCCAGCACCTCGATGGTGCCGCCGGTCGGCTCGATCAGCCCGACGATCTCCTTCAGCAGCACCGACTTGCCCATGCCGGACCCGCCGACCAGCCCCAGCACCTCGCCCCGGCGCACATCCAGGTTCACGCCCTCGTGCACCACCTGCGGCCCGAAGCGGGTGACCAGGTTGCGCACGCGGATGACGGGGTTCTCGACGATGTCCTCCATCTCAGACCCCCAGCCAGGAGAAGAGGATGGAGAAGAGCGCGTCCAGCACGATCACCAGGAAGATCGACTCGACGACCGAGCGGGTGGTCAGGCGGCCCACGCTCTCGGCGCTGCCGGTGACCCGCATGCCCTCGTAGCAGCCGACCAGCGCGATCACCACGGCGAAGACCGGCGCCTTGATCAAGCCGACCCACAGCGTTGCCGGCGTCACCGCCAGCTGCAGCTGGGTCAGGAACTGCCCCATGGTGATGCCCAGCGCGAACTGCGACATCAGGGCACCACCCAGCAGCGCCACCACGTCGGCGTAGAAGCCGAGCAGCGGCAGCGCCACCATCAGGGCCAGCAGCCGCGGCACCACCAGCAGCTCCACCGGGTCCAGCCCCAGCGTCTGCATGGCGTCGATCTCCTGGCTGACCTTCATGGTGCCGATCTGCGCCGTGAAGGCGGAACCGGAGCGGCCGGCCACGATGATGGAGGTCATCAGCACGCCGATCTCGCGCAGGATGCCGATCGCCAGCATGTTCACGACGAAGATTTCGGCCCCGTAACGACGCAGCTGGTCGGCCCCCTGGTAGGCCAGCACCACGCCGATCAGGAAGGACAGCAACCCGACGATGGGCAGCGCGTTCAGCCCCACCTGCTCCAGATGGTGGAAGAAGGGCACGAGGCGCAGCCGCCTGGGGTTCCGGATGATCCGGCCCAGCGTGATGGCGACCAGCCCGAAGAAGCTCAGCAGCGCGTAGGAATCGTGCGCGACCGAGACGGTGCCGCGCCCCACCCGTTCCAGGAAGTCGTGGACGGGGCGGTGGCGCTCCACCTCCGCCGGCGGCGCCTTGGCGGCCCGGTGGACCTCCATCATCAGCGCGACGACGGCCGGGTTGGCGCCGACCACGGCGACCGTCAGCCCCTGCCCGCGCAGCCGGTCGGCCAGCCGCTCGATCACCAGCGCGCCCGACGTGTCCAGCGCGTCCACCTGGCTGAGGTCGAAGAAGACGGAGTCCGGGCGGCGCTCGGGCGAGAGCGTGCCGAGCGCCGGGGCGAGCCGCTGAATCGAGGCCAGGTCCCAGCGCCCGCCGGCGGCCAGAACCCAGTGCCCCTCGTCCCAACCCGTGCGGTACCAGCCCTGCACTGCGGCCCTTTCCCCTAGATCTCCGATGGGCCGGAAGTCGTTAACCGGCCTGCGCCACTTGACAGGAACCGCCCCGGCCGGTCAACACCGGGAGGCGACCATCCTGCCGCACCGCACAAGACGCGTGCGGGAGCGGCAGGTGGGAACGCGCGGGACGCCGTCCTGGCTCCCGGGGCAGTCGAGGGAAAGACTCATGGACATCAAGCAGCACATCCGCAGCATCCCCGATTTCCCCAAGCCGGGCATCCTCTTCTACGACATCTCAACCCTGCTGGCGCATGCCGGCGCCTGGAAGGAGACGGTGCGCGTGATGGCCGAGCAGGTTGCTCCGCACAAGCCGGACCTGCTGGTCGGCATCGAGTCGCGCGGCTTCCTGGCGGCGGCCCCGCTGGCGCTGGAGCTGGGCGTCGGCTTCGCCATGGTCCGCAAGAAGGGCAAGCTGCCCGGCGAGACCATCCGCCACACCTACGATCTGGAGTACGGCACCGACACGGTGGAGATCCAGGCCGACGCCATCGAGCCCGGCCAGCGCGTGGTGGTGATGGACGATCTGCTGGCGACCGGTGGGACCATGGCGGCGGCGATCCACCTGCTGCGCTCGGTCGGCGCCGATGTCCGCGCCGCCTCCTTCATCATCGAGCTGGAGTTCCTGAAGGGCCGCTCGAGGCTCGACGTGCCTTGCACCAGCGTCGTCAGCTTCCCCTACTGATCTCGCTTTCATGCCAGCGGCCGAGCAGGCGCCGCTGGAGCAGCGAGAGCGCGGCGAAGATCAGCACGCCGGTGACGGACAGCAGCACCAGCGCCGCGAACATGCGCGGGATGGCGAGGCGGTTGCCCGACTCGACGATGCGCCAGGCGAGGCCCGAGGCGGTGCCGCTGCCGGCCACGAACTCCGCCACCACCGCGCCGATCAGCGCCAACCCGCCGGATATCTTCATGCCGGCCAGCAGGTGCGGCAGGGCGGTGGGCAGCTGCAGCCGCCACAGGCTCTGCCCGCTAGAGGCGCCGTAGAGCCGGAACAGGTCGCGCAGGTTCGGGTCGGTGGAGGCCAGCCCCAGCGCCATGTTCGACAGGATCGGGAAGAAGGCGACGATCCAAGCCAGGATCAGCTGCGCCGTCTCCACCCGCTCATAACCGACCCAGATGATCACGAGCGGCGCGATGGCGACCACCGGCGTCACCTGCAGCACCACCGCGTAGGGGAACAGCGCCGCCGACAGCCAGCGCGAACGGCTGAACAGCACCGCCAGCGCCACGCCGCCGGCCACCGCCAGCAGGAAGGCCTTCAGCGTGACGGACAGCGTCTGCCACAGCGACGGCCCCAGCGTGCCCCAATCCTCCACCAGCGCCACGGCGACGCCGGAGGGCGGCGGCAGCACGAACACCGGCACCGCCCAGGCGCGCACCAGCCCCTCCCAGAGGCCGAGCGCCAGCATGGCGACCAGGACAGGCGCCAGGATGCGCAGCGTGCGGGTCATGGGCGGCTCCGCATCTGGAGAGGGCGGCCCGCCTTATCCTTCTCCCCTTGAGGGAGAAGGATGGGCCCCGCGGCGGAGCCGTGGGAGGATGAGGGGTCGGCAGCCGGCAGGCTGACGTTCTGGACGGATGAGCTTGGCGCAGGCTTCGGAGAACGTCGGGCTGCACCCGCCGACCCCTCATCCTCCCCAAGCCATAGCTTGGGGCCCCATCCTTCTCCCCCAAGGGGAGAAGGATTCATCAGCGTGCACCTCCCCCTCATGCCGCCTCCCCCATGGCCCGGGCCAGAGCGCCGGAGACGTCGCGGCACACAGCGGCATAGGCCGGGTCAGTGCGCAACGCCGGCACCCGCGGCTGCGGCAGCGCGACGGGGATGTCGGCCACCACCCGCCCCGGCCGCACCGCCATCACCGCCACGCGGGTGGAGAGATAAGCGCTCTCGAAGACGCTGTGGGTGACGAACAGCACGGTGAAGCGCTCCGCCCGCCAGAGCGCCAGCAAATCGTCGGCGAGGCGCTGGCGGGTGATCTCGTCGAGTGCTGCGAAGGGCTCGTCCATCAGCAGCACGCGCGGCCGGGTCACCAGGGCCCGGGCCAGCGACACCCGCATGCGCATGCCGCCCGACAGCTCCCGCGGATAGGCCGCCGCGAAATCCTTCAGCCCCACACGCTGCAGTAGGTCCAGCGCCTGCGGTTCCGAGTCAGACCGGGGTACGCCAGCGAGGTCCAGCGGCAGGCGGACATTCTCCAGCACCCGGGCCCAGGGCATCAGCGTCGCCTCCTGGAAGACGAAGCCGATGCCGCCCCGGCCGGGCGGATCGTCCCAGGAGATCGATCCTGCGCTCGGCGTATCCAGCCCGGCCACGAGGCGCAGCAGCGTGCTCTTGCCGCAGCCGCTGGGGCCGACCAGCGACAGGAACTCCCCCGCCGCCACCTCCAGCGACACGCCGTCCAGCGCCGTCGTGCCGCCGGGGAAGCGCTTGGACACGCCCTTGACCCGCAGCAGGCTCCCCGCCTGCGTCACTGGGCCTTTCCCGACACGAAGCGCAGGTCGACGCCCTTGCGCCAGTCGAGGTCCGGCTTGTAGATGCCGAGGTTCTTCATCTCGCTGGCAAAAGCCTCCCACCGGGCCTCGGTCATGCTGCCCAGCGCGCCGTCCTTGTTCTCGACAATGCCATAGCGCTTCATGGCGTCGATGGCGTAGGCGATGGTGGCGTCGTCCATCTCCGGATTGTCGCGCTTGATGAGACCGTTGCCGGGCGACGGGTCGCCGGTCAGGTAGTCGCGCCAGCCCTCGATGCTGGCCTCGACGAAGGCGCGCACCACCTCCGGCTTCTCGCGCAGCACCTGCCCGCGCACCATCACCATGGCGCCGTAGCTGAGGAAGCCGTTGTCGGCCAGCAGGAACACCTGCGGCGTCACGCCCGCCTTGCCCGCCGTGAAGGGCTCCGACGTGGCGTAGCCCTGCTGGATCGCGGCCTTGTCGACCAGGAAGGGCGCCATGTTGAAAGTGTATTTGCGGATCTGCCGGTCCTCGAACCCGTAGCGCGACTTCAGCCAGCGCCACATGGTGTTGACCGACGGGTCGCCGATCATGATCGGCTTGCCCTTCATGTCGGCCAGGCCCTTCACGTCGTCGCGCGGGTGGGTCATGAGGATGGTCGGGTCCTTCTGGAACATGGCCGCCACCGTGACCACGTCCGCCCCCGCCTCCACCAGGTTCAGCGTGAAGAACCCGCTGGACCCCATCGCCGCGTCGATCGCCCCCGCCGCCAGCAGCCGCTGCGGGTCCATCCCCACCCCGCCCTGCCGGATCGTCACCTCGAGCCCGCGCTTGGCGTAGAAGCCCTTCGCCAGCGCCTGGTAGAAGCCCCCCTGCTCGGCCTGCGCCTTCCAGTCCGTGGCGAAGACCAGCTTCTCGGCGGCCTGGGCCGGCAGGCTCAGGGCCAGCAGGGCGGCGAGGGCCAGGAGGGTGCGCTTCATCGAGAGTCCTCTGTGCGGCGGATGGGACGGGGGATTCCCATAGCAAGGGAGTGCCCGGGCATCAATGTAGGTGGTTCGACGGGGAGACTAGTACCTTCTAATGCGTCGTCAACGAGGGTCTTTGCTCAACTCCGGATCTGGTGCCGCAGAGTCCGATTGGGAAAGCCAAGAACGATGTGGTTTGCGGTGAGCCTAAGGCTATTTGCCAGGTAATCGTCTCGCGCCCGCGCCGGCCAGTCTTGCGATTGCTGGCCTTTCAAAGCTCTATACGTATCACTTGGTGATATACTTATCCTGCAACCAGCAAACACGTAAACAAGTGAGTAGATAAATGGCGAATGAGTATGCGATACCATCATACCACTTCTATTTTGGAATTCCGGTATGCGCCGTTTCTTGCTTGCCATCTCTGCACTCCTGATGGTCTCAGCCTGCGAACCCTCAGAATTTGCTGTTGCTAAAAATGAAATAGCTAAGGATCTAAGAGATCCCGACTCAGTACAATTCCGAAATGTGCGAATGTCTTCTAAAGAAGAAAACTATGTCTGCCTTGAATACAACGCAAAAAATGCTTTCGGTGCCTATGTTGGATACAAAAGCGCAGCTGTCTTTGTGACCAGTGATGCAGTTTTTAGGTTTCACGGAGCTTCAGAATTCCCGGCATTGTTCAACAAATACTGCGGATAGAAAGAAGCTTGAACGTAAATAGTGCTGCTTTAAGGGCTCTTTATCACATGATTTTCGATTAAAGGTGTTTGATCGCACGGTCACGCTCAAGGTTGCGTCTTTGTTGCAGCAGAGGCCATGCCCTAAATTATGCGCGCACCTCAATGGACGCAGCACCACTCATAGCGGCGTTGCCGCTTACTCCAGGCTCCCGGAGCAAATCGGTTTCTTGGCACCTGTCGCTGCGACGGCGATGAGTCGTGATGCCTTGCTTCACCCGTAGATCGTATCAATCGCAATGCAACGCATATCACCCAGGCTAGAGCGGGTTGCATTGCGGCTTCGCCTCCATGCGACCTACGGCTGGAGGGGCATTCCCCGCACCTCCCCCAGCAGCGTCACCAGCCTACCCGCCGCATGCTCCACCAGCGCCCGGCCGGTCTCGGCGTCGGCGCTGGCGGCGTCGCCCACCACGCCCGCCGGGTTGAGATCCTGGGCCATCCAGCCCATGCCGATGCGGCCATACATGCGCAACAGCTTGTTCTCGGCCGCCACGCGGCAGGCCTCCGAGCGCCAGGCCTGGGCCTTGTCCTCGCGCACCAGGTCGGGGCGGAGGTGGAGCATGACGCTGGTTTCCACCAGCCCGCCATGGATGCCCCAGGCCAGCTCGTCCTCCTCGACGATGCCGTCGGGCAGGCCCAGGCGCATCCAGCTGACCGGGACCACCAGCATGCCCAGCTCCGCCCGCAGCTCCATGGCGAGGATGTCGAGGATCGGCGGGTTGCCGCCATGGGCGTTGAACAGCACCAGACGGCGGATGCCGGCCTTGTGCACCTGCCGCGCCATCTCCTTCCAGAGCCGCAGCAGCAGCTCGGCCGGCAGCGACAGCGTGCCCGGGAAGGCGGTATGCTCCGGCGCATGGCCCAGCGGCACCGTCGGCAGGACGGTGAGCGGCAGATCGTCGGGTGCGAGGTCTACGGCGCGGGCCAGGATGCCCCGGCAGATCACCACATCCGTCGACAGCGGCAGGTGCGGCCCGTGCTGCTCGATGGAGGCGCAGGGCAGCACGGCCACCGTGTCCGGCGGCAGGCTGCCGGCCATCTCGGTCGTCATGTCCTCCCAGTAGCGGCGCATGGCGGGCTCTCCTGGGGCGCCCTGCCCCCAATGCGGGACGGCTAGGGCGTCGGTGGGGGTTGCCTATACAGGTTGCCTTGGGCACTGTGCCGGCCAAACGGCACAAGCTCAAGGGAGAGAGAGCCCATGTCCGCGGCCCTGAAGAAGACCGAGTGGCAAGACCGCGCCCAGCGGCTGGACTACCGCAACCAGGCCTATATCGACGGCCGCTACGTCGCCGCCGCGTCCGGCCAGACCTTCGACTGCGTCAGCCCGGCCACCGGCCAGGTGCTGACCCGCGTCGCCGCCTGCGATGTCGAGGATGTGAACCGCGCCGTCGCCAGCGCCCGCAAGGCCTTCGAGAGCGGCGTCTGGAGCCGCATGGCGCCACGCGACCGCAAGAAGGTGCTGCTGCGCTTCGCCGAGCTGATCCTGGAGCACGGCACCGAACTCGCCCTGCTCGAGACGCTGGACATGGGCAAGCCCATCCGCGACAGCAGCAGCATCGACATCCCGCTGAGCGCCCGCTGCATCGCCTACTATGCCGAGGCGATCGACAAGGTCTACGACCAGGTGGCGCCGACGGCCGACACCGCCATCGCCATGATCCTGCGCGAGCCGCTGGGCGTCATCGCCGCGGTGGTGCCGTGGAACTTCCCCCTGATGATGGCCTGCTGGAAGCTGGGCCCGGCACTCGCCACCGGCAACTCGGTGGTGCTGAAGCCGGCCGAGCAGTCGCCGCTGACGGCGCTACGCATCGCCGAGCTCGCCACCATGGCCGGGCTGCCGGACGGCGTGCTGAACGTGCTGCCGGGCTTCGGCGAGACGGCCGGCCAGGCGCTGGGCCGCCACATGGACGTGGACATGGTGACCTTCACCGGCTCCACCGAGGTCGGCAAGTACTTCATGAAGTACTCGGGCGAGTCGAACCTGAAGCGCGTCTCGCTGGAGTGCGGCGGCAAGACCCCGCACATCGTGATGAAGGACGCCGCCGACCTGGACCGCGCGGCGGCCGAGGCGGCCGGCGGCATCTTCTTCAACCAGGGCGAGGTCTGCAACGCCGGCTCCCGCCTGCTGGTGCATGAGAGCATCAAGGACGCCTTCATCGAGAAGGTCGTCGCCTACGGCCAGAAGTGGCAGCCGGGCGACCCGCTGGACCCGGAGACCCGCATGGGCGCCATGGTCGACGTGAAGCAGACCGAGCGCGTCATGGGCTATATCGAGGCCGGCAAGGCCGAGGGCGCCCGGCTGCTGTCCGGCGGCCAGCGTGCCCGCACCGAAAGCGGCGGCTTCTACATCCAGCCGACCGTGTTCGACAACGTGACCAGCGGCATGAAGATCGCCAAGGAGGAGATCTTCGGGCCGGTGCTCTCGACCATCACCTTCAAGGATACGGACGAGGCCTTCCGCATCGCCAACGACACGATCTACGGCCTGGCGGCGGCGATCTGGACCAAGGACATCACCACGGCCATGCGCGCCGCCCGCACCATCAAGGCGGGCTCGGTCTGGGTGAACTGCTTCGACGCCGGCGACATCACCACGCCGTTCGGCGGCTTCAAGCAGTCCGGCTTCGGCCGCGACAAGTCGCTCCACGCCATGGAGAAGTACACCGACCTGAAGACGGTCTGGATCGACCTGACCTGACCGGTCGCTTCGTCGTTGGAGTGCAGGCGCTTTCATCCTTCTCCCCTTGAGGGAGAAGGATGGGGCCCCAAGCCTGCTTGGGGAGGATGAGGGGTCGACAGGCCGCGAGGGCTGGCGTTCTCGACCGCTGTCCCAGGGTCACCCTCCGCGAACGTCCGGCTGCGCCGGCCTACCCCTCACCCTCCCGCGCGATGCGCGGGTCCCATCCCCCTCCCTCAGGGGGAGAGGGATTCCGGTGCCCTCGCCCCTTGCCCCTCCTACCCCTTTCGCGTCATGGTCCGGCCCGGTCCATGAGGGAATACGCTATGAGCACCAGAAGCCTGACCGACCGTCTGCTGGACGGGGTGGAGCGCGCCGGGAACCGGCTGCCGGATCCGGTCAATCTGTTCCTGATCCTGATCGCCATCCTGTTCGTGATCTCGTTCGCGGCGGCGCTGGGCGGCGCCTCGGTGGTACATCCGAACACCAAGGCGACGGTGCCGGTGGTGAACCTGCTGTCCGCCGACCAGATCAGGCGCTGGCTGGCCGAGATGCCGACCATCTTCGCCGCCTTCCCGCCTCTGGGCATGGTGCTGGTGGCGATGGTCGGCGTCGGCTTCGCGGAGAAGACGGGCTATATCGGCGCGGCGCTGTCGGCCTTCGTGCAGGCCATGCCGCGCTGGACCCTGACGACCACCATCGTCTTCGCCGGCATCATGTCGAACCTAGCGTCGGACGCCGGCTACGTGATCCTGATCCCGCTGGCGGCGGCGCTGTTCGCCGGCGCCGGGCGCCACCCGATCGCGGGTCTGGCGGCGGCCTTCGCGGCCGTGTCGGGCGGCTATTCGGCCAACCTGCTGATCGGCTCGCTGGACGCGCTGCTGGCCGGCATCACCCAGACCGCCGCCCGGCTGATCGAGCCCACCATCACCATCACCATCGCCGCCAACTGGTACCTGATGGCGGCCCTGGTGCCGCTCTACACGGCCATCGGCGTCTGGCTGACCGACCGGGTGATCGAGCCGCGGTTGGGCCCTTGGAAGCCCGAGGCCGGCGCCGGCGACATCCCCGAGGTGGCGGCGCTGAGCGAGACGCAGCGGCGCGGCGTGCGGCTGGCCTCCTGGACCTTCTTGGGCATGTGGGTGGTGATCCTCTGGGGGGTCGTGCCGAAGGAGCCGTTCGCCGGCACGATGCTGTCGTTCCTCGACTCGATCCTGCCGCCCAGCGGCTTCATGTATGACCAGAAGGGCTCGCTCGACCAGTTCTACCATGCGCTGGTGGCGCTGCTCTCCATCACCTTCCTGATATCAGGACTGATCTACGGCAGGATCACCGGCGCCTTCCGGTCGGAGAAGGAGGCGGTGCGGATGGCGTCCGGCACCATGGCCGACCTCGCCTACTACATTCTGCTGGTGCTGGCGGTCTCGCAGTTCATCAAGCTGTTCGAATGGTCGAACCTCGGCATCTGGTCGGCGGTGAACAGCGCGGCGGCGCTGCAGGCGGCGGGCATCACCGGGTCGGTGCTGGTCGTGGCCTTCCTGCTGCTCTCGGCCTTCGTGAACCTCTTCATCGGCAGCGCGTCCGCGAAGTGGGCGCTGATGGCGCCGATCTTCGTGCCGGCCTTCATGCTGCTGGGCATGTCGCCGGAGGCGGCGCAGGGCCTCTACCGCATCGGCGACAGCTTCACCAACGTCATCACGCCGATGACCACCTACTTCGCCCTGGTCATCGTCTTCGGCCAGAAATACGCCCGTGACTTCGGCATCGGCAGCCTGATCGCCGTCATGCTGCCCTACGCCCTCTGGTTCGGCGTCGGCTCCACCATCCTGTGCCTGGGCTGGTACTGGCTGGACCTGCCGCTCGGGCCCGGCGTCGGCATGCTGTACCCGCCGCGCTGAGTAACGCGAAGGACAAAAACCACAAATTACTTGTGGTTGAGTGAAGTCTGAAGTGACGGCATGGTCGCCCGCTGGATCATTTGGGGGCGACCATGACCGCCATCGACACGACGGCCCGCCGCAGTCTCACCGACCGCTTCCTCGACCGGATCGAGAAGGCCGGCAACCGGCTGCCGGACGCCGTCACGCTGTTCCTCTACCTGATCACCGGCCTGCTGCTGATCTCCGCGGTCGCCAGCTGGTTCGGCGCGGCGGTGGAGCATCCGACCACCAAGGCGGTGGTGCCGGTCGTCAACCTGCTGTCCGACGACAGCATCCGCCGCTGGCTGGCCGAGTTCCCCTCCATCTTCGCCAACTTCGCGCCGCTGGGCATGGTGCTGGTCGCCATGGTCGGCGTCGGCATGGCGGAGAAGAGCGGGCTGATCGCCACCTCCCTCTCCTCCCTGGTCCGCAGCGTGCCCAAGGCGATGCTGACGCTGACCATCGTCTTCGCCGGCGTCATGTCGAGCCTGGCGGTGGATGCGGGCTACGTGGTGCTGGTGCCGCTGGGCGCCGCGCTGTTCGCGGCCGTCGGCCGCCACCCCATCGCCGGCCTGGCCGCCGGTTTCGCGGGCGTGTCGGGCGGCTTCTCCGCCAACCTGCTGATCACGCCGCTGGACGCGCAGCTGGCCGGCCTGACCGAGCCCGCCGCACGGCTGATCGACCCGGCCGTTACCGTGCCGATCACCGCCAACTTCTACCTGATGGCGGCGCTGGTGCCGCTCTTCACCATCGTCGGCACCATCATCACCGAGCGGCTGGTGGAGCCGCGCCTGGGCGCCTGGGCCGGGTCCCGCGACACGTCCGTCGACCCCGGCACCGTGACCGACGTGGAGCGCCGCGGCCTGCGCAACGCCGGGCTGGTCCTGGCCGCCATCGTCGCGCTGGTTGCCGTCGCCGTGGTGCCCGCCTGGGGTCCGCTGCGCGGCCCGAACGGTGAGCTCACCCAGTTCTTCAAGGGGCTGGTGACCATCCTCATGGCCGCCTTCGTGCTGATGGCGATCACCTACGGGCGCACCGTCGGCACCATCCGCAGCGAGCGCGACGCGGTGAAGATGGCCGGGCAGAGCATGTCCGACCTCGGCTACTACATCGTGCTGGTCATGGCGATCGCGCAGTTCGTTCAGCTGTTCGGCTGGTCGAACCTGGGCGTCTGGCTGGCGGTGAACGGCGCCGGCGCGCTGAAGGCGGCGGGGCTGACCGGCGCGGTGCTGATCGTGCTGTTCATCATCCTGACCTGCCTGATCAACCTGCTGATCGGCAGCGCGTCCGCCAAGTGGGCGCTGCTGGCGCCGGTCTTCGTGCCGGTCTTCATGCTGCTGGGCTTCACGCCGGACTTCGCGCAAGCCGTCTACCGCATCGGCGATGCCTTCACGAACATCATCACCCCGCTGAACGTCTACTTCGCCGTGGTGATCGTCTTCGCCCAGCGCTACGTGCCGGGCTTCGGCATCGGCAGCCTGGTGTCGGTGATGCTGCCCTACTGCCTCTGGTTCGGCATCGCCTCCACCCTGATGACGCTGGGCTGGTACTGGCTGGACCTGCCGCTCGGGCCCGGTTCCTACATCCACCCGGCCAAGCCCTGAGCGGCCGAACGCGCGCAATGAAAAGGGGGCGGACGCCATGTCCGCCCCCTTCTCGTTTCAGCGCCCGGCCTCAGGGCTTGCGCTGCTCCTTGGCGTCGACGCAGCCGGCCATCTTGCCGCCGGTGGCGTTCTCCGGCTGCTTCGACGGCATGTCGGCGCAGGCGGCGGCGTCGGACGACGCCGTCCCGGTCGCGCTGGTGCGCTCCTGGCCCGACGAGCTGGCGCCGTAGCGCACGCTGCCCTGCGGACCCGAGGCGGTGGCGGCGGTGCCCTGGTCGGTCGAGCGCGGCGCGGCCGAGCTTGTGTCGCTGCCCATGGTGCCGCCGCTGGCGGTGGCGCCGGAACCGGTGCTCATGGACGAACCGCCCGTGGAGGTGCTGCCGGTGGACGTGCCGCCCGCAGTGCCGCCTGACATGCTGCCGCCCGACATGCCGTCCGAAGTGGTCGTGGCGGTGCCGGCCCCGGTGCTGGCCGTGCCGGTGCCGACGGTGTCGGTGCGGCTGACGCCCGAACCCGGGGCCGCCGTCGCGCTGGCGCTGGAGCCGGCGGTGGTGTCGGTGGCGGCGGTGTCCTGCGCGCAGGCGCCGAGCAGGGCGAGCGACAGAGCCGCGGCGGTGAGTTGGAGCTTCATGGGAATGGCCTTTCCGATCGTTGAGGTCCGGTCCCCCAACAATCGAAAGGGCGGGTCATCACCACCGGGGTGAGGACCCGCCCCCTCAGGCCCGCTTCCAGCTGGTGCCCTGCGGCCCGTCCTCCAGCACCACGCCCTTGGCCAGGAGGTCGGCGCGGATGCGGTCCGCTTCCCCGAAGTTCTTCGCGGCGCGGGCGTCCTTGCGGGCCTGGATGGCGGCCTGGATGGCGGCCTCGTCCAGCGTGTCGGCCCCTTTCGGCGTCCAGCGGAACCAAGCCTCGGGATCGCCGCCCAGCAGCCCCATGAGCCGGCCCGCCGCCCGCAACCCCGCCGCCGCGGCGAGCTTCGCCTCCGGGTCCGTGGCGGTATGGAAGCTGGAGGCCAGCGCATGCAGGTGGCTCAGCGCCAACGGCGTGTTGAGGTCGTCGCTCAGCGCCGCCAGCACCTCGGCGGGCACCTGGGCGTCCGGCACGCCGTCCAGCCCGCGCAGCACGCCGTACCATTTGTCCAGGTCGCCCTTCGCCTGACGCAGCGCGTCCTTGGTGAAGTCCAGCGGCTGGCGGTAATGGGCGCGCATCAGCGACAGGCGCAGCGCCTCGCCCGGGAACTCCTCCAGCAGCTCCGCCACCGTGTAGAAGTTCCCCAGCGACTTGGACATCTTGTCGGCGCCGATGGTCAGGAAGCCGCTGTGCATCCAGACCCGCGCCATCACGGGCGTGCCATGGGCGCAGCGGCTCTGGGCGATCTCGTTCTCATGGTGCGGGAAGATCAGGTCCAGCCCGCCGCCATGGATGTCGAACTCCTCGCCCAGGTGCCGCGCCGTCATGGCCGAGCACTCGATGTGCCAGCCCGGCCGTCCGCGGCCCCAGGGGCTGTCCCAGCCCGGCTGGTCCGGCGCGCTGGGCTTCCACAGGATGAAGTCGGCCGCGCTCTTCTTGTAGGGCGCGACCTCGACCCGGGCGCCGGCGACCAGCTCGTCCTGGCTGCGGCGGCTGAGCTTGCCGTAGTCGGCCATGGCCGGGACGTGGAACAGCACGTGCCCTTCGGCGGCATAGGCGAAGCCGCCTTCGACCAGCCGGCCGATCATCGCGACCATCTCGCCGATATGGGCGGTGGCGCGCGGCTCGACGTCGGGGCGCAGCAGGTTCAGCGCGTCCATGTCGGCGTGGAACTGCGCCGTGGTGCGCTGGGTGACGCTCTCGATGCTCTCGCCGCTGTCGCGCGCCCGGTCCATGATCTTGTCGTCCACGTCCGTGATGTTCCGGGCGTAGGTGACCTTGGGATAGAGGTGCTTCAGCAGCCGCGCCAGCACGTCGAAAGCGGTGAAGGTCCGGCCGTTGCCGATATGCGCGTAATCGTAGACGGTCGGGCCGCAGACATAGAGCCGCACGTTCGACGGGTCGATCGGGGCGAAGGCTTCCTTCTCACGCGTCAGCGTGTTGTAGAGCTGCAGGGCCATCTGGAAATCCGTTCAGAACAGGGTCGTGAGGGCGCCGGACATCATCCACGCGCCGGGGCGCCGGTCAGGAGTCGTGACGACAACAGGGGACGGCGGCCTTCAGCCGCACCGCCCGAACCTGCCTGGAAACCGCACCGATCGACATGACGACCCTCTTGGGCCCGGCATTGTGCCGGGGCCTTCACTCCACCCGTTCCGGCCGCCGCCGTCAAGCGGTTTGCCCCTCAGGCGGCCTGCCCCGACAGCCGCGCCAGCGCCCGCTCCCGCCCGATCAGCGGCAGGAAAGTCTTCAGCTCCGGCCCGTGCTCCAGGCCGGTGAGTGCCAGGCGCAGCGGCAGGAACAGCGCCTTGCCCTTGGCGCCGGTGGCGTCCTTGACGGCTGCTGTCCACTGCCCCCAGGTCTCAGCACTCCAGGGCTCCGGCGGCAGCAGGTTGGCGGCGGTCGCGGCGAAGGCGGGGTCCTGGACGACCGGGGTGACGGGCCCCCGCGCGACAGTCCACCATTCCCCGGCGTCGGCCAGCTTGGAGAGGTTGCCGCGCACGGCCAGCCAGAAAGCCTCCGACACGCCGGCCAGCCCCATCGCCTCCAACCGGCCGCGCACCTGGTCGAAGCCCGTGAGGTGCAGCACCTGGGCGTTCAGCCGGTCCAGATCGTCGGTGGCGAATTTCGGCGTGCCGCGCCCCACCTTGTCCAGGTCGAACTCGGCCGCCAGCTCGTCCAGCGTCGCCCGCGCCTCCACCGCGTCGGAGGTGCCGAGCTTCGCCAGCAGCGACAGGATCGCCATGGGCTCGACGCCCGCCTCCTCGCGCAAGGACCGCAGCGACAGGCTGCCCAGCCGCTTGGACAGCCCATGCCCTTCCGCGTCGGTGATCAGCGGGAAATGCGCGTAGTGCGGCGGCGTGCCGCCCAGCGCCTCGCAGAGCTGGACCTGCACGGCGGTGTTGGCGACATGGTCCTCGCCGCGGATGACATGGGTGATGCCCAGCTCGATGTCGTCCACGACGGAGGCGAAGGTGTAGAGCGGCTGGCCGTCCTCGCGCACCAGCACCGGGTCGGACAGGTCGCGGCCGTGGAAGCCTTGCTGCCCCCGGATCAGATCGTCCCAGCCGACGGGCTCGTGCTCAAGCTTGAGGCGCCAGTGCGGCCGGCGGCCCTCCGCCTCCAGCCTGGCACGGTCGGCGTCGGTGAGGCGCAGCGCGGCGCGGTCGTAGAGCGGCGGCTTATGCTGGGCCAGCTGCGCCTTGCGCTTCAGCCCCAACTCCTCCGCCGTCTCGTAGCAGGGGTAGAGGCGGCCGGCCGCCTTCAGCTTTTCCACCGCCACGGCGTAGCGGTCCAGCCGGTCGCTCTGCCGGGCGAAGCGGTCCCACTCCAGCCCCAGCCAGCGCAGATCCTGCTCGATGGCGGCGGCGAACTCGGGCGTGGAGCGCTCGCGGTCGGTGTCGTCCATGCGCAGCATGAAGCTGCCGCCGTGACGGCGCGCGAACAGCCAGTTCAGGAGCGCCGCGCGGGTGTTCCCGATATGCAGCAGGCCGGTGGGGCTGGGCGCGAAGCGGACGGCGACATTCATGGCGGCGGGCTCTGTAAAGGGGGCCGCAGCGATAGCACGGCCCCGCGCGCGTCACCAAGTCTTGCCGCCCACCCAGCTTCCCGCCACCGGCCGGAAGGGTTCCACCCGCGCCTCGGTCCAGACGCCCGCCGTCCAGTAGGGATCGCCCTCCAGCAGCGCGCGCGCCTCGGCCTCGGTGCCCGCGTCCAGCACCAGCAAGCTTCCCCTGAAAGCATCGCCCTCGCGGAAGGGCCCGGCCACCAGGTAGCGGGAGAGGTTAGCCTCGACATAGGCCAGATGCGCGGCGAGGTGCTCCTGCCGGAGGGCTGCCCCGTCCGGGCCATCCCAAAGCATGATCGCGTAGGGCATGCTCCCTCCTCCCGGGCTTGACAGCGGCTGCGGCCGCGTCGAAATTTGTCCGGACAAATATCCCCGGCGCAGGGACCGGGGTCAAGCCGCGCGCCCGGGGCACTCCGGGCCGCCAACAGGGAGCCCGGCCATGGCGACGACCATCATCGTTCTCTTCAACCTGAAGCCGGGCGTCAGCGCCGCCGACTACGAGGCCTGGGCGCGGTCCACCGACCTGCCCATCGTCAACAAGCTGCCCTCGATCGAGCGGTTCCAGGTCTTCAAGTCGGCCAGCGTGCTGGGCTCCGACGCCAAGCCGCCCTACCAGTACATCGAGACGCTGGTGGTCCGGGACATGAACCAGCTGGGCGCCGACATCGGCACCGAGACGATGCAGCGGGTGGCGGGCGAGTTCCAGACCTTCGCCGACAACCCGACCTTCATCGTCACCGACGAGATCACGGCCTGAGGAGGCGGTCCCCATGGGCATGTACAATCTCGACGGCAAGGTGGCGCTGATCACCGGGTCCGGCCGCCGCAAGGGGCTGGGCGAGGCCATGGCGCGGCGGCTGGCGGCCGAAGGTTGCAGCGTCGTGCTGCACGACATCGGCATGGTGAAGGGCGAGATCGCGCCCGAGCACGGCGTCGGCAAGAAGGAGGAGATGGAGGGCATCGCCGAGGAAATCCGCTCCGCCGGCGGCAAATGCCTGACCGTCACCGGCGACATGCTTGTGGAGGCTGATGTCGAGCGCATGGTGGCCGCCGCCGTCCAGGGCTTCGGCAAGCTCGACATCCTCGTGAACAATGCGGGCATCGGCTATCTGTTCGGCCCGCTGACCGAGATGACCCAGGAGAAGTGGGACGCGGTGCTGGGCGTGAATCTGCGGGGCTGCTTCTTCGCCATGAAGCACGCCGCCCGCCACATGATCGAGCGCGGCCAGGCCGGCAGCATCGTCAACATCGCCAGCCAGGCGGCCAAGTCCGGCTTCGCCATGGCGACCGCCTACACCGCCAGCAAGCACGGCCTGGTCGGTCTCACCCGCGCCGCGGCGCTGGAGTGGGGCGCGCACCGCATCCGCGTCAACGCCATCTGCCCGAACCACGTCACCACGGGCCTGGGCGCGTGGCAGAACGACTTCATGTCCAAGGCCAGAGGCCAGACCATGGACGAGTACATGGCCAGCATGGCCGCCCGCATCCCGCTGTGCCGGCCGGGCCTGACCGAGGACACGGCGAACGCGTGCGCCTTCCTCTGCTCCGACCAGGCGGCCTACATCACGGGCGAGGCGATGAACGTCTCCGGCGGCGAGGAGTATCACTGATGACTCAGCAGCAGGTCCGCTGGCCGAACGGCGCCCGCCTCGCCATGTCCTTCGTGGTGAATGTCGAGGAAGGCTCGGAGATGTCGATCAAGGAGGGGGACAAGGGCCCCGAGCCGGTCGACGAGCTGGGCGTCGCGCTGAAAATCCCGGTGCGCAACTACGGCAACGAGAGCAACTACCAGTACGGCATCAATGCCGGCGCGCCGCGCATCATCGGCCTGCTCGACAAGTACGGCGTGAAGGCCACCTGGACCGCCGCGGCCCTCGCCCTGGAGCGGGCGCCGCAGTTGGGTGAGGCCATCCGCCGCCGCGGCGACGAGCCCTGCTCCCATGGCTGGCGCTGGGTCCACCAGTTCTCCATGAAGGAGGAGAAGGAGCGCGAGTTCATCCGCAAGGCGGTCGCCAGCATCGAGGCCACGACGGGCACCCGCCCCTATGGCTGGCTGTCGCGCTACCTGCACACCGAGAACACGCGCCGCCTGCTGGTGGAGGAGGGCTTCACCTACCAGATGGACGATTACTCCGACGACAAGCCGCGCTGGGAGATGGTCGAGACGGCGGCCGGCCCCAAGCCCTTCGTCATCGTGCCCTACGCGCTCGACAGCAACGACATGAAGTTCTGGATCGCGCCGTCGCTGACGCCCAAGGACTGGGCCGACTACGCCATCGCCACCTTCGACGTCCTGTATGAGGAGGGCGCGTCGGAGACCCGGATCATGAGCCTGGGTCTGCATCTGCGCATCATCGGCCGCCCGGGGCGCATCGGGGCGTTGGAGACCGTGATGAAGTACATCACCCAGAAACCAGGCGTCTGGCTCTGCACCCGCCGCGAGATCGCCGAGGAGTTCGCGCGTCAGGCGGCGCCGCCGGTCTGACCCGGAGTTTCCCTACCGCAGGCGCTCCTCCAGGCAACGGTTCTCGACCCCGCGTGCGGCGAGGTCCTGCATCTTCGTGACGTAGCTGCCGTCCAGCACGATGGTGGGATTGCGGATCACGTTGGCGTTCAGCTTGCGCATGTCCGCCTCGATCCGCTCGCACGGGCTCATGCAGGCGGCGAGCAGCAACGGCAGGCTGAGGACAAGAAGGCGGGTGGGCATCGGCCGAACTCCGGCGGCGGGGTTGCGACCGCATTCAACAGCCGCAAAGTGGCGGGGGTATGGCGGCCGGTGCGCGCAGCCGGGGTAACGCCGCATGCGCGGGTGCCGCGGTTGACAGGCGGCGGCGTGCATCCTAAATTTGTCCGGACAAATTTTTCCAGGGAGGGACGACCGTCCCATGAACGCCCGCCGCAGCCTTCTCTTCGTCCCAGGCTCCCGCCCCGAGCGGTTCGGCAAGGCGCTGGCCGCCGGTGCAGACATGGTCTGCGTCGATCTGGAGGATGCGGTCGCGCCCGCCCACAAGGCGGAGGCGCGGACGTCCGCCCTGCCCTTCCTCACCGACACTCCGGGACCCGAACGGCTGGTGCGGATCAACTCGGTCAAGTCGGCCGAGGGCCTGCGCGACCTGCTGGCGGTGATCGATGCGCGGCCAAGCGGCGGCTCGCTGATGCTGCCCAAGGTCGATCATGCCGAGGAGGTGCGCTGGGCGGCCGCGCTGCTGACCGAGGCCGGGCTGTGCCTGTCGCTGGTGGCGCTGGTGGAGACGGCCGAGGGGCTGGAGAACGCCGCCGCCATCGCCGCGTCTTCCCCCTTCCTGAAGGCGGTCATGTTCGGCGGCGCCGACCTCTCGGCGGAACTGGGCACGCCGCTGGCGCACGAGCCGCTGCTCTACGCCCGCTCCCGCCTGGTGCACGCCGCCGCGCGTGCCGGGATCGAGGCGATCGACGTGCCGCACATCGACGTCTCCGACCTGGAGGCCTGCCGGGCCGAGACGGAGACGGCGCGGTCGCTGGGCTTCACCGCCAAGGCCTGCATCCATCCCACCCAGGTGGCCGTCGTGAACGGCGTCTTCACGCCCGGCCCGGAGGAGGTCGCCCGCGCGCGGCGCATCGTCGAGGCGCTGGAGGCGAACCCGCACGGGGTGCTGCTGCTGGACGGCAAGCTGGTCGAGAAGCCGGTGGTGCGGGCGGCCCAGCGGGTGCTCGCCCGCGCCCAACAATCCCATTGAGAAGAGGACCCGAGCGATGAGCGTGACCCACAAGCAAGTCGGCCCCAACCGCTACCGCGAGTCGTTCGGCCGCTACTACGAGGATTTCAATGTCGGCGACATCTACGAGCACCGGCCCGGCCGGACGCTGACGGAGACCGACAACACCTGGTTCACGCTGCTGACGATGAACACCCATCCGATGCATTTCGACGCCGAGTACGCCAAGCACAGCGAGTTCGGCCGCTGCATCATCTGCTCGCCGCTGACCGTCGCCGTCATGGTCGGCATGAGCGTGACGGACGTCAGCCAGAAGGCCATCGCCAACCTGGGCTGGGACGAGATCAAGCTGACCCACCCGCTGTTCGCCGGCGACACGCTGACGGCGGAGTCGGAGGTGCTGGGCAAGCGCGAGAGCGCCAAGCGCCCGAACGCCGGCATCGTCACCGTCTCCACCACCGGCTTCAACCAGGACGGCAAGGTCGTCTGCACCTTCAAGCGGACCATGCTGATCGCCAAGCGCGGCTACGACGTCGAGGAAAAGGCCAGGTACTGAGCCGCCTCCCCCATCGCCTTCAGGAGCTAGACCCATGACCATGATCGACCAGCGCAGCGAGCGCGACGAGGAAGAGGCCCAGATCCTGGAGGCCATCGGCAAATGGCTGGACCGCGAGGTGCGGCCCAATGTCGAGAAGCTCGAACATGACGACATCTACCCCGAGGAGATGGTCGAGCAGATGAAGGAGCTGGGCCTGTTCGGGGCGATCATCGACCCGGAATATGGCGGCCTGGGCCTCTCGGCCACCACCTACGCCCGCATCGTGCAGAAGGTGTCGGAGGTGTGGATGAGCCTGTCGGGCATCTTCAACTCGCACCTGATCATGGCGCAGATCGTCCAGCGCCACGGCACGCCGGAGCAGAAGGCCCACTACCTGCCGCGCTTCGCCGCCGGCGAGATCCGCGGCGGCCTGGCGCTGACCGAGCCCGACGCCGGCACCGACCTGCAGGCCATCCGCATGAAGGCGGTGCGACGCGGCGACAAGTACGTCATCAACGGCACCAAGACCTGGATTTCCAACGGCATCCACGGCAGCTGCTTCGCGCTGCTGGTCAAGACCGACCCGGAGGCGCAGCCGCGCCACAAGGGCATGTCGGTCTTCATCGCCGAGAAGGGTCCGGGCTTCAAGGTGTCCAAGAAGCTCGAGAAGATGGGCTACAAGGGCATCGATTCGGCCGAGCTGATCTTCGAGGATTACGAGCTCGGCGCCGACAAGCTGGTCGGCGGGGTCGAGGGCCAGGGCATGCAGTTCGCCTTGGGCGGGCTGGAGCTGGGCCGCATCAACGTGGCCGCCCGCTCCTGCGGCATCGCCAAGCGGGCGCTGGACGAGTCGGTCAAGTACGCCCAGATCCGCAAGACCTTCGGCAAGCCGATCGCCGAGCACCAGGCGATCCAGCTGATGCTGGGCGAGATGGCGACCCGGTCCGAGGCCGCCATCGCGCTCACCTACAACGCCGCCCGCGCCTACGACCGCGGCGAGCGCTGCGACATGGAGGCCGGCATGGCGAAGTACTTCGCCTCCGAGGCCGCCGTCTCCAACGCCACCGACGCCATGCGCATCCATGGCGGCTACGGCTACAGCAAGGAATACCCGATCGAGCGGCTGTACCGCGACGCGCCCCTGATGTGCATCGGCGAGGGCACCAACGAGATGCAGCGCATCATCATCGCCAAGCAGCTGGTGGCGCGGAATCCGGTGTGATCCTGATCGCTGGGCTTGTCGGGGCGCCCACGCCTTGGTGCGTGCTTCGACAAGCTCAGCATGAGGAAAGGGATACGCCAGGCACTCCCGGGCAGGCCGGGAGCAGCAAGAACATCCTCAGCCTGAGCCTGTCGAAGGCCGCACCACGCCAACGCTGACGCCGTCCAAGCAGAGGTCTCCCCATGTCCCTCCCCCTTCCCCTCGACGGCGTCCGCGTCCTGGCGGTGGAGCAGTACGGCGCCGGCCCCTGGGGCACGCTGTACCTCGCCGACATGGGCGCGGAGGTGATCAAGATCGAGCAGCCGGGGTCGGGCGACATGTCGCGCGGCACCGGCCCGCATTTCCTGGGCGACAACGACAGCGAGTTCTTCCAGACCTTCAACCGCAACAAGCGCTCGCTCACGCTGGACCTGAAGGACCGGCGCGGGCGGGAGATCTTCGAGAAGCTGGCGGCCAGGGCGGACGGCGTCGCCAACAATCTCCGCGGCGACCAGCCGGGAAAGCTGGGCCTGACCTACGAGGTGCTGGGGAAGATCAACCCGAAGCTGGTCTGCGCCCATCTCTCCGCCTACGGCCGCACCGGCGCCCGGGCAGGCTGGCCCGGCTACGACTACCTGATGCAGGCCGAGGCCGGCTTCATGGATTTGACCGGCGAGCCGGACAGCCCGCCGACCCGCATGGGCCTGTCCGTGGTCGACTACATGACCGGCGTGACGATGGCGTATGCCTTCACCGCCGCCCTGGTGCAGGCGCTGAAGACCGGCCGGGGCCGCGACGTGGACGTCAGCCTGTTCGACGTCGCCCTGCACCAGCTCACCTATCCCGCCACCTGGTACCTGAACTCCGGCGACCTCACCCGCCGCCGGCCGCGCTCGGGCCACCCCAGCACCGTGCCGGTGGAGCTGTTCCCGACCGCCGACGGCTACGTCTTCATCATGTGCGTGACCCAGAAGTTCTGGGAGCTGCTGTGCCAGCGCACCGGCCTGGACCATCTGGCGGCGGACCCGCGCTTCCTGAAGCCGGCCGACCGCCGGACGAACCGCGAGGCCCTCATCGCCATCCTGGACGAGCGGCTGCGGCAGCGGACGACGGCCGAATGGCTGGAGATCTTCGCCGGCGACATCCCCAGCGCGCCGGTCCATACGCTGGACCAAGCGCTGGCGAACCCCTGGCTGGCCGAGCGTGGGCACATCCAGCCGCACCCGCACCCGGCCAAGCCCGACATGAGGATGATCGCCAACCCGATCCGCCTCGACGATGCCTTCGTGCCGGTCAAGGCCGCCCCTGCCCTGGGCGCCGACACCGACGCGATCCTGGGCGAACTGGGGCTGGGTGCCGACGACATCCGCGCGCTCAAAGAGGCGAAGGTGGTGTGATGAAGCTGGACGGGCTGCGCGTCATCGACCTGTCGCTGTTCCTGCCCGGGCCGCACATGACCATGATCATGGCGGACCATGGCGCCGAGGTGATCAAGGTGGAGCCGCCGGGATCAGGCGAGCCGACCCGCCACGTCGCCTACCGGAAGAATGGCGAGACCGTCTGGTTCCGCAACACCCACCGCAACAAGAAGTCCATCGTCCTGAACCTGAAGTCGCCGGAGGGGCGCGAGGCGCTGTTCCGGCTGGCGGAGAGCGCGGACGTGCTGGTGGAGGCGTTCCGGCCGGGCGTGGTCGACCGGCTCGGCATCGGCTACGCGGCCATGGCGGCGCGCAACCCGCGGCTGGTCTACTGCTCCATCGCCGCCTTCGGCCAGACCGGTCCCTTGCGCGACAAGCCGGCCCACGACCCGGCCATCGAGGCGCAGAGCGGCACCCTGTCGCTTAACCTGGGCAATGACGGCGAGCCGACCATGGCGCACGTCCCGGCGGCCGACATGGCGGGCAGCCTGATGGCGCTGTCGGGCGTGCTGATGGCGCTGTACCGCCGGCAGACGACCGGGCGGGGCGACTACATCGACATCTCCATGCAGGACAGCCTGATGGCCTGGCTGCCCAATGTCACCGGCCCGGTCTTCGCCGAGGGCCGCGCGCCCCGGGTGAAGGAGGAGCGGAGCTTCGGCGGCGCCGCCTTCAACAACATCTACCGCTGCCGCGACGGCCGCCACGTCGCGCTGGGCGGGGTCGAGCACAAGTTCGTGGAGAACCTGCTGCACGCGCTCGGCCGGCCCGACCTGATCGCCGTGGCGCTGCGGCCCGCCGGGGCGGAGCAGGAACCGGTGAAGGCCTTCCTGCGCGAGACCTTCCTGACCCGCACCCGGGCGGAATGGGAGGAATTCCTCTCCGGCCTCGACCTGGGCTGGGCGCCGGTGCTGGACCTGAAGGAGGCGTTCGACCAGCCGCAGGTCAAGGCCCGGCACATGCTGGTGGTCGATGCCGAGGGCAGCGAGCATATCGGCCTGCCCATCAAGTTCCGCGACGAGCCCGGCACCCTGGTCCCCGCCACGCCGAAGCTGGGCGAGCATACCGACGCCGTGCTGCGCGCCGCCGGCTACGACGATGCACGGATCGCGGAACTGAGGGCCGCGGGCGCGGTGGCGTAGGGTAGCCCCGGTCGCTTTCATCGGAGAGGCTGAACCGGCGTGCGTCCTTCGACAGGCTCAGGATGAGGAACGGGGGATGCCAGGCATTCCCGTTCTCATCCGCACCAGCTTCGCCGGGAGCAGCTGAATCCCCCTCATCCTGAGCCGGTCGAAGAACGCACAACCTCGGCGCTGCCGATGGCGGGGAGCAGCAAAAAGGTTCTCACCCTCAGCCTGTCGAAGGACGCACTCCAGCAACGCTGCCGTTCAGGGTGCCCCCCCCCTCAGACCTCGCGGCTGCGCTTCAGATGGTGCCGCACATAGAGCGTGGTGCCGATGGCGATCAGCAGTTCCACCATCTCCATGAGTTCGCTGACGGTCCATTCGATGCGCTGGCGCACCTCGATGTGGGCGAACAGCATGTCCAGGATCGACAGACCGGCGATGATCGCGAACCAGGGCCAGAGCTTCCACGGCACCGCCACGTTGCGGGCGACGGCCCAGCCGCCGATGGCGATGCCGATCAGGGAGCCGACGCCGAAGAGGACGCGCATCGGCTCGATCAGCTCGTGCGCGCCCTGAAGGTTATGCAGGTTGAACTCGCCCTGGACGTTCTGCGCGGCCATTTCCGGCGGCGTCTCGAACCCGACCAGCCACTGGCCCCAGGACACCTCTTCCATGCCGATGAAGAACATGCCGGCGGCGAACATCGACCAGAAGACGCTCGCCAGCTTGTCGTCCCGCCAGTGACGCACGGCCAGCCGCGCCGCCCACCAGGCGACCGCGATCATCAGGATGAAGGAGAGCATCTCGACCGGCCCGTTCTCGTCCGTCATCCAGCGCGACGCGTCGCGCGTCGCCGGCAGATTGACCAGGACGGCGTTGAACAGGATCAGGAGGACCGGCGCCGCGAGATTCCATCCGCCCCAGAGGGACCGGGGCGCCGAGTCCAAGGAGAGTCCGGGTCCTTGAGGGGAAACGGTGAAGGCCATGCGCATCCAACCCTTCGGGAGGAGGTCCGCCGGCTGCGGACCGATCCTTCCGTTAACGTTGAATGACGGTCTTAGGACAAAAATATGACGGCGATCGTCCCGCCTCTTAAGGGCGGGACTACCACCATCTCACGGACTATGGCCCTACTCGGCCGCGGCGGCGCGGCGGGCGCGGTCGGCCTCCTGCCGCGCGGCCTTCAGCTCCTCCGCCACGAGGAAGGCCAGCTCCAGCGCCTGGGAGGCGTTCAGGCGCGGGTCGCAGGCGGTGTGGTAGCGCAGCGCCAGCGCATGCTCGGTGATGGCCTGGGCGCCGCCGGTGCACTCGGTCACGTCCTGGCCGGTCATCTCGAAATGCACGCCGCCGGGATGCGCCCCCTCGCCCCGGCAGGCTTCGAAGAAGCCCTTCACCTCGCCCAGGATGCGGTCGAACGGCCGGGTCTTGAAGCCGTTGCCGGACTTGACCGTGTTGCCGTGCATCGGGTCGCAGCTCCACACCACCTGCCGCCCCTCGCGCATGACGCGGCGGATCAGCCCAGGCAGCTTGTCATGGACCTTGTCGTGGCCCATGCGGGCGATCAGGGTCAGGCGACCCGGCTCGTCGGCCGGGTTCAGGATGTCGATCAGGCGCAGCAGATCGTCCGGGTCCGAGGTCGGGCCGCATTTCAGCCCGATCGGGTTCTTCACGCCGCGCAGGAACTCCACATGCGCGCCGTCGTGCTGGCGCGTGCGGTCGCCGATCCACAGCATGTGGGCCGAGACGTCGTACCAGTCGCCCGTGGTGCTGTCGATCCGGGTCAGCGCCTGCTCGTAGGGCAGCAGCAGCGCCTCGTGGCTGGTGAAGAACTCGGTCTCGCGGATCTGGGCCGAGGTCTCGGCGGTGATGCCGCAGGCCGCCATGAAGGCCAGCGCCTCGTCCAGCCGGTCGGCGAGGTCCTGGTAGCGCTCCCCCTGCGGCGAGCGCTCGACGAAGCCCAAGTTCCACTGGTGGACCTTGTGCAGGTCGGCATAGCCGCCCTGGGCGAAGGCGCGCAGCAGGTTCAGCGTGGCGGCGGCCTGGTTGTAGGCTTGGACCATGCGGTCCGGGTCCGGCACCCGGGCCTCGGGCGTGAAGTCGAAGCCGTTGATGATGTCGCCGCGGTAGGAGGGCAGCTCCTGCCCGTCGATCACCTCGGTGTCGGCCGAGCGCGGCTTGGCGAACTGCCCGGCCATGCGGCCGACCTTAACCACCGGCGTGGCGCCGCCGAAGGTCAGCACGATCGCCATCTGCAGCAGCACGCGGAAAGTGTCGCGGATGTTGTTCGGGTGGAACTCGGCGAAGCTCTCGGCGCAGTCGCCGCCCTGCAGCAGGAAGCCCTCGCCCCGCGCCACGCGGCCCAGATGCTCCTTCAGGCGCCGCGCCTCGCCGGCGAAGACCAGCGGCGGATAGTTCGACAGGCGCTGCTCGGCGGCGGCCAGCCTGGCCGCGTCGGGATAGGAGGGAAGCTGCCGCACGGGCTTGCCGCGCCAGCTGTCCGGAGCCCACCTGTTCGCCTGATCCACCATCTCGCACCTCGACCGTTCGGGCGTCCCCACCCGGAACAAAACCTCAGAAAGTTGCGCCTGATGGCGCATCGGGGGAAAGACTTTTACGCCGCATCGCAGCACATTTCCAGCCCTTGTCCAATCCGCCGCACGCAGGCCAGCGTTACGGTGCGCTCGGGTCGAAGCCGGCGCGCCGCCCTACCGGACAAGGATGCGACCGAATGACGACTCTCCTCCGCGCGACCGTCCTGCTTCTGCCGATGGCCCTGGCGGGCTGCCAGTCCGGCGGCGCCCCGACGCAGGCCAGCGGAACGTCGGCGCCGGTCACGGCTGGCAAGTCCGGCATCGGGCTGCCGGCCGGCTTCGGTGGATTCCGGCTGACAGCCAGCAACGACGCAGGGGGGCTGGGGCTCGACACGGTGAGCAGCTACAAGGGTCCGGCGGGCGACATCACCCTCTATGTCTACCGGCCACCCTTCCCCGACGTGCATCTGACGGCCTTCGTCGCCTCCTCGATCATCCGCCAGCGTTTCGCCCCCGGGGTCGAGATCGCGGCCGACGAGCTGGTGACGCCCGCCGGCGCGTCCGCGCCGACCCTGCGACGCCTTCTCTTCACCCGCGGCGGCGAGACCCAGCCGCGCGACGCGCTGGCGATCCAGCGCGCCGGCCCCTGGCTGGTGAAGGTCAGGGCCACCCTGCCCGGGGCCTCGCCGGCCGAGCTGACCAAGGCCATCGACACGGCCCTGGCGTCCCTCTCCTGGCCGCAGGGGCTGGCGCCGGAGCCGCTGCCCCCGAAGGCGGATTTCGCCCCCTGCGCCCCCGACACCCTGTCCGAGGTGGCGGCGCTGCCGGCGGACCCGGCCTATCTGGCGGTGCTGGGGACCCTGTCGGTCCCGTCGGTCCTCTCCTCCCCGCCGGACGACCTCTCCCTGCCGCGCCCCGGCACGGCGCCCGGCGGGTTCTGCCTGGACGGGGTGACGCGGTTCGGACAGTACGACATCCCCCTGCTGCGCGGATCGCCGGCCGCCTCCAAGGCCGGCGACGTCCGTCACTTCATCCCGCTCGGCGACAGTGGCCAGGTGATCGAGATCGGGCGGTACGCGATGCCCTCCGGCGTCGTGCCGCGCCCGATCGTGCATGCCCGCCTGCTCGCCGTCGGCGCCAGCTACGTTATGGAGCTCTATGACGGCTGGCCCAACCGCGAGCAGGCAGCGAGCCTGGTCGGCATCGTGGCGACCCAGGCGCAGCAGCCGCTGCTGACCGTGCTGGAGCCCGAGGAGGGCAAGGCGTACGTGACCCTAAACCCGGAGCGGGTGAACGCCCGGCAGGCTGGTCCCCGGGTGTGACGGCGGTCGCCGCGCTTGTCACGGCGGTCGCGCACAAATCCTCCCCCGCGTGCACGGCCGTGCCTATACTCGGGCGCAGCGCCTCCGCGAAGCCGGGACCTTCATGACCAGCCTGAACGCCGCCACATCAGCCCAGCCCCCGGCGAAACCCAAGACGCCCGGCTGGCGCGACGTGCTGCGCGCCTGCCGCCAGCCGCGGGTGCTGATCACGCTGGCGCTGGGCTTCTCCTCCGGCCTGCCCTTCATGCTGACCGGCAACACGCTGGGGTTCTGGCTGCGCGAGGCGGGAATCGAGCTGCAGGCCATCGGCTTCCTCTCCTGGGTCGGCTTGGCCTATTCGCTGAAGTTCCTCTGGGCGCCGATCGTCGACCGGGTGGACGCGCCGGTGCTGGGCCGGGCGCTGGGCCGGCGGCGCGGCTGGATGGCGGCGTCGCAGCTGGCGATCGGCGCCGGGCTGATCGGCATGGCGGTCAGCGGCCCGGCCGGCGGTCTGGCGGCCATCGGCGGCTTCGCGCTGCTGGCGGCCTTCGCCTCGGCCACCCAGGACGTGGTGGTGGACGCCTGGCGCATCGAGCAGGCGGAGAACGGCGAGGAGCAGGCGCTGTTCGCCGCCGCCTTCCAGATGGGCTACCGGGCGGCGCTGCTGGCGACCGACGCGCTGATCCTGGTGCTGGCGGCCGAGGTCGGCTGGTCGACCAGCTATCTGGCGGCCGGCATCGCCATGGCCGTCGGCCTCGCCGCCACCCTCGCCGCGACCGAGCCGGCGCGGGCGCAGATCGCGGTGGCGCAGCAGGCGGCGCCGCTCTGGACGCCGCGTGGCCTGTTCGACGCCATCGTCGGTCCCTTCATCGCCTTCTTCCGCGACCATGGCCGCTTCGCCTTGCTGATGCTGGCGACGATCAGCCTCTACCGGCTGGCCGATTTCATGATCGGCCCCATGGTCGGCCCCTTCTATGTCGATATCGGCATCGCCAAGGAGACGGTCGGCGCGATCCGCGCCTCGGTCGGGCTCTGGGCCACCATCGCCGGCATCGCGCTGGGTGGCCTCTGCGCGGTGAAGCTGGGTTTCGGGCGGACGCTGATCCTGGGCGCCATCCTCGGCCCCGCCTCCAACCTCGCCTTCTCGGTCCTGGCGCTGACGGGGCCGGACCTGGGCGTGTTCGCGGGCGTGATGGTGATCGACAACATCGCCACCGGCTTCGCCGGCACGGCGCTGGTCGCCTACATGTCCAGCCTGACCAGCATCGGCTACACCGCCACCCAGTACGCGCTGCTGAGCTCCTTCTACGCCCTGCTCGGCAAGGTGCTGAAGGGCTTCTCCGGCACGGCCGTGGAATGGCTGGAGACCGGCTATGGCGTGCTGACGGCCTATGCCCTGTTCTTCGCCGGGACGGCGGCCATCGGCATTCCCGTGCTGGCGCTCTGTCTGATGCTGGAGCGCGCCAAGCGCCGCCACGCCGCCGCTTGAGCGCCCTTCAAGGCACCGGGCAGGGCACCTGGATGTAGCACATGCCCGGCACGCCCGGGACCGGCGTGGTCGGCGTTCCCGGCGGCACGGTGGGCGTGCCCGGCCGCACCGGCGGCGTGCCCGGAGTCGCGGGCGGATTCGTGCCGGGGATCGGCGTCTGCGGCGTCACCGGCGTCGGTCCGGGCGTGGGGCCCGTGCCGGGCGTCGAACCGGGCGTCGGCCCCGTGCCGGGGAGCGAGGGGATCGGCGGTGTGACCAGCGGCGGCGTGATGACCGGCGGCGTCACTACCGGCGGCAGCGGCGTGCCAGGAAGGACGGGGCCGGGTGTGGGGCCTGGAGTCGGGCCGGGGGTCGGGCCGGGCGTGACCGGGCCGGGGACGGGCCCCGGAGTCGGTCCCGGGGTCACCGGCGTGGGACCGGGAACCGGGCCCGGCGTGGGTCCCGGACCGGGTACGGGCGCCACCGCCACGACGGTGCTGCCCAGATCCAGCAGGGCGCGGCCGGCCACGACGATGCCGCCGACGATGGCGACCGAGGTCACGATGGTTCCGGTCGACAGCCCGCCGGACAGGCCGGACAGGTCGACCGGCCGCTCGGCATAAATCTTGGGCTCCAGGATGCGCGCGTCCAGCTGCACCTTGCCCGTGGTGAGCGTCTGGACGGGATCGACCTGTACCGTCGCCTGCTGCGCCTCGATCGACGGCTTGTCGGGGGTGGCGCTGTTGGCGATCCTGAGATCGCGCACCACCAGGCGCGGCGGGAAGCCGCTCACCAACTCCGGCACGCCCGAGACGCGGATGCCCAGCCCGCTGGCGTTCAGCGCCGCGATGGCCCCCTGCGCCAGCGCCTTGAAATCCATGACCAGCGGCGCCACCAGCGTCAGCGCCAGCAGCATCAGCACCACGAACAGGGTGATCTTGACCAGCCAGCGGATGGGGGCGAGCAGCAGGCGGATCATGGGGCGCCAGGGTTCCTGCGATGCATGAAAAAACCCCGCCAACCTGTTGGGTCAGCGGGGTTTTCCGAACTGGTAGCAGCGGAGGGATTTGAACCCCCGACCAAGGGATTATGATTCCCCTGCTCTACCACTGAGCTACGCTGCCATAGCTGCCGGAACGGGTCCGGCGTGGGACCGGGGATTTAGGCCAATCGCGGCCCCCTGTCAAGCCCCTGGTCTCGCGCCGATCACAGGCCCCGTCGCGGTGCTATCCCCTGGCGGAGCCTTGCGCGAAAGGATTAGGGTGCCGCCCTGATAATCCGGGGGAAACGGTGGGGGCGGTGATGCGGTACGGGAAGCTGGAGGTCATCTGCGGCCCCATGTTCTCCGGCAAGTCGACGGAGATCCTGAAGAAGGCCGTCTGGTATACCCACGGCACCGGCACCCGGATCATGCTGCTGAAGCCCGCCTTCGACGTGCGCTTCAGCCATGACCGCGTGGTGAACCATGACGGCGTCGGCTTCGACGCCACCCCCATCACCGAGATGCCCCGCGTCCCCGACGACGTCAGCGCCGTCTTCATCGACGAGGTGCAGTTCTGCGTCGAGCCGCATTTCCACGGCGATATCGTCGAGTCGGTGCGCGACCTGCTGGTGCGCGGCGTGGACGTGGCGGTCAGCGGCCTCGATACCGACTGGCGCGGTCGCCCCTTCCCCGTGACCGCCACCCTGGCGGCCATGGCCGATTCGATCCACAAGCTGCGCTCGCGCTGCGCCATCTGCGGCCACGAGGCGGCCAAGACCTTCAAGAAGCACCGCAACGACCGCACGGTCGAGCTGGGGCAGGCCGACCTCTACGAGCCCCGCTGCAACGCCCACTGGCACGACCACACCGAGCGCAAGGGCGTGGAGCTGTCGCTGGAGATTTGACGCACCCGCAGCCGTAGGTCGCATGGAGCGGAGCGCAATGCGACATGCCCCGGCGGGGTAACGTCGCATTCCGGCTCCGCCTCCATGCGACCTACGGTGATGCGACCTTCATCAGGCGGCCTTCGCCTCGGTGCTCACGATCCAGCCGCCGCCCAGCACGCGGTCGCCCCGGTAGAAGACGGCCGCTTGGCCCGGCGCCACGCCGAACTGCTCGGCGGCGAGCTCCACGACCGCCCCGCCCCGCCCGTCCAGATGCACCGTCGCGGCCGCGGCCGGCTGGGCGGAGCGAAGCTTGACCTCGACCTCCAGCCCCTCGGCCGGCACGGGCCCGCCCAGCCAGTTCACCTCGCGCGCGTGGATGCGCGAGCGGGCCAGCGAGGCGCGAGGTCCGACGATGACGCGCCGGGTCGGCGCGTCCACCCGCACGACATAGAGCGGCTCCAGCTCCTCTCCGCCGGGCCCCTTGCGGCCGCCGGTGCCCAGCCCCTTCCTCTGGCCCACAGTGAAGCCGACGATGCCCTCATGCCGGCCCATCACGCGGCCGTCGACATGGACGATTTCGCCCGGCTTGTCGGCGCCGGGGCGCAGCTTGCGAACGATGTCGGCATAGGAACCGTTCGGCACGAAGCAGATGTCCTGGCTGTCCGGCTTGGCCGCGACCGGCAGGCTGAAGCGCTCGGCGAGCGCCCGGGTCTCGGTCTTCGGCAGGCCGCCCAGGGGGAAGCGCAGGAAGTCCAGCTGCTCCGCCGTGGTGGCGAACAGGAAGTAGCTCTGGTCGCGGGAGGGATCGACCGCCCGCAGCAGCTCCGCCCCATCCGGCCCCATGCCGCGGCGGACATAGTGCCCGGTCGCCAGCGCGTCGGCGCCGAGGTCCCGGGCCTGCCGCAGCAGATCCTTGAACTTGACGTGCTGGTTGCAGCGCACGCAGGGGATAGGCGTCTCGCCGCGCAGGTAGCTGTCGGCGAAATCCTCGATCACCGCCTGGCCGAAGCGGCCCTCGTAATCCAGCACATAGTGCGGGATGCCGATCGTGTCGGCGACGCGGCGGGCGTCGTAGATGTCCTGGCCGGCGCAGCAGGCGCCCTTCTTCCCCACGGTCATGCCGTGGTCGTAGAGCTGCAGCGTGATGCCGACCACGTCGTAGCCCTGCTCCTTCAGCAGCGCCGCGACGACGGAACTGTCCACGCCGCCGGACATGGCGACGACCACGCGCGTGTCGGCGGGCGACTTGTCGATACCGAGGGAGTTCATGGGCGGCAATATAGGGACGCGGCCGTCCGGCGCAACGACTCAGTCCGCCAGGTCGAGGCCCATCTGCCAGAACCCGGCCTCCAGGCGCGAGGCGGCCTCGAAGGTGCGGGCGAGGTCGTCGAACCGCGCCGCCCCGCCGCGGGCATTGTCCAGCCGGTCCAGCAGGGCGATCTGGGCGGCGGCGACCGTCCGGTACTCGGGATCGGCGTACATCTCGATCCAGGGGCGGTAGGGATTGCCCTCCAGCCTCGTCGCCGGGTCGGCCAGGAGGTTCGCCGCGATCTCGGCATAGCCCACCACGCAGGGGGCCAGCGCCACATGCAAATCCAGCAGGTCGCCGGCCATGCCCCGCTCCAGCACGAAGCGGGTATAGGCGAGCGTGGCCGAGGCCTCCCGCGTGGCCGCCATCGCCGCCTCGTCCAGGCCCCAGCCCTCGCAGTATCGGACATGCAGCCCCATCTCCAGGTCGAGGATGGCGGCCATGGAGCGGCCGGCCGCGCGCATGTCGGCGAGATTGTCGGCCTTGTAGGCGGCGAGCGCGTAGGCCCGGGCGAAATGGATCAGGAACAGATAGTCCTGGACCAGATAGTGCCGGAACGCCGCCTCGGGCAGCGCGCCGTCGCCCATGCCCTTGACGAAGGGATGGGCGACGTAGCGGTCCCAGCTGGGCCGCGCCGCGTCGCGCAGGCGGGCGAAGAGGCCGCCCGGGATGGCGAGGTCCGGCGGTGCCGCCATCGGCTCAGCGGCCGCCGGGCAGCGAGACGACGAGGCCGTCCAGCTCCTCGGTGATGCGGATCTGACAGCCCAGGCGCGAGGTCTTGGTCAGGCCGAAGGCGAGGTCCAGCATGTCCTCCTCGTCCTCGCTGGCATCCGGCAGCAGCTCGATCCAGTCGGGCGCCACCACGACATGGCAGGTGGAGCAGGCCAGCGAGCCCTCGCAGGCGCCTTCCAGGTCGACATTGTGGCGGCGCGCGACCTCCAGGATGGACAGGCCCAGGGGAGCGTCCACCTCGCGGCGGGTCCCGTCGGTCTCGATGAAGGTCATCTTCGGCATGGCGCGCCCCAACTCCGTACAGGGATGATCGCAGCCGCCGGCAGTCGTCCGGCGGGGTCGGCGATGTGTTACCGAGGCGGCGCGCGCCTGTCCAGCGCCGTTCGCGCAAAGGAGCCGCGGCTATTGTTCCAGCGAGGCGCGGCGGCGGCGGGCGAGGTCGGCGAGGTGGCCCAGCCGCTCCAGCCGCAGGGTCAGCTGCGCCGCCCGGTCCAGCTGGCCGGATCGGAAGGCGGCCGACAGCGCCTGGACGGTGCTCTCGGTCTCCCGGCCCACGGCCGTGGCGGCGCGGTCCAGGGACGCGGTGTCGGCCGCCCCTTCCAGCTCGACCCAGAGCGGATCGGGCTCGGCCGAGGGCAGCACGGCGGGGGTGCGCCCCTCCAGCTCCAGCAGGTGGCGGGCACGGCTGGCCGGGTCGCGAAGCACCGCATGGGCGCCGGCCAGCTCGGTCCGGTGCCGCTCCAGCAGCTGCTTTTCCTTGGGGCCGCGGTTGCGGAACCGCTCGGGGTCGAGCATGCGGGAGAAGCCGGCATGCTGGCGCTCCAGCAGCCCCGGCTCGATGTCGAAGCGGCGCGGCAGGCCCAGGCGCTGGAACGCGTCCTGGCCCGTGGGCGGCTGCAGGCTGCCGCACTGGTGGCAGAAGAAGGCGCGCGGCGACACCGGCCGGGCGCAGAACCAGCAGCTCAGCATGTCGCCGTCGAGCGCGGCAGGCTGCGGCTGGAAACGGGCGCTTCCGCCCTCGGGGGTCTCGACCATGGATCTGCCGTTGCGACGGACATCGACGCGCGTGATACCGTCATGAACGCATGGGGGCAACGGGGCGGATCGGCGATTATCCTTTCACGCTGGTCCGCTACCGCCGCGCCGCCATGGCGCCCCAGGCGGCGACGAACCGCTCGACCTCGGCCGGATCCGTGCTCCAGCCCAGGCTCACCCGGATGGCGCAGGATGCCAGGTCCGGCGCCATGCCCATGGCGAGCAGCACATGCGACGCCGCCACCTTGCCGCTGGAGCAGGCGGAGCCGGAACTGACGGCAATGCCCGCCAGGTCCAGGCGCATCAGCTGCGTCTCCGCCGGCACGCCGGGCAGGATCAGGCAGCTGGTGTTGGGCAGGCGGCCGGCGCCCTCTCCCGCGACCACCAGGTCCGGCGCCGCGGCGCGCAGCCGCGCCTCCATACCGTCGCGCAGGTCGGCCAGGGCGGCGAAGCGGTCCAGCCCGGCCAGGGCCGCCCGCGCGGCGGCGCCGAAGGCGGCGATGCCGGCCACGTTCTCGGTGCCCGCGCGCCGCCGCCGCTCCTGCCCGCCGCCGCGCAGCAGCGCCTGCGGTTCCAGCCCGGGGCGCAGGGCCAGCGCGCCGACACCCTGCGGGGCGCCCAGCTTGTGCGCCGAGACGCTCACCATGTCGGCGCCGAGCGCCCGCATGTCGAAAGGCAGCCGGCCGGCGACCTGCGCGGCGTCCACATGCAGCAGCGCACCGTGCGCCCGGGCGAGATCCGCCGCCCCGGCCAGCGGCTGCAGCACGCCGGTCTCGTTGTTGGCGGCCATCAGGGAGAGCAGCGCCGGGCCGCCTTCGGCCAGCATCCGCTCCAGCGCGGCGAGGTCGAGGCGCCCCTGCCCGTCCACCGGCACGCGCGCGGCGCCGGGCGCCGCCTCCAGCACGGAGGCGTGCTCGACGGCGGAGACCAGCAGGCGCCGCCCGGGCGCGCTGGCGAGGGCGAGATTATTGGCTTCGGTGCCGCTGCCGGTGAAGACCAGCCCCGCTGGGTCGGCGCCGATCAGGGCGGCCACCGCGCCCCGCGCCTCCTCCACCCGCTTGCGGGCCTGCCGGCCGAAGCCATGGATGGAGGACGGGTTGCCCACCTCCCCCAGCACGGCCAGCAGCGCGTCGCGCGCCTCGGGCCGCAGCGGGGACGTGGCGTTCCAGTCGAGATAGGCGGCGCCGGCGCTCATGGCATCGTATCGGTGCCGCGGACGCGGCGCCGCCCTTCCCTGACTACTCGGCCGCGACCGGCGCCTTGCGGGCGTCCGGAATCTCCATGGCACCGCCGGCGGCCAGGATGCGTCTCTCGCACACATCCTCGAGCGTCACCGAGCTGAGATACATGTGGATCTGGTTGCCCAGCTCCTCCCACAGATCGTGGGTGACGCAGCGGGTCTTGTTGGCCCGGCAGCCCACCGGCGAGTTGGCGGCGCAGCGCGTGGTGCGGATCGGCTCGTCCACCGCCAGGATGATGTCGGAGACGCGCATCACCTTGGCCGGATGCGCCAGCAGATAGCCGCCGCCCGGGCCGCGCACGCTCTTCACCAGGCCGCCCTTGCGCAGCCGCGCGAAGAGCTGCTCGAGATATGAGAGCGAAATCTCCTGCCGGTCGGCGATCTCGGCCAGGGCGACGGGCTGCCCCTTGCTGTTGCGGGCGAGATCGACCATCGCCATGACGGCGTAACGTCCCTTGGTGCTCAGTCTCATCGGTGTCTCTCCTGCCTCCCGGCCGGACCTGTCTCAGCAGGCCGTGCCGACCCCTGCCTGGCCGCGGCGCTCTGCGTCGCCTTCGGCGGTGAAATCGACCGGCGCCGGTACGGCCGCCGCGCGGTCGTTCTCAAGCTCCTCCACACGCTGGCGGAGACCTTGAACCTGGTCCAGCAGACCCGAGATGGCGCGCGCCACCGGGTCCGGCATGTCGCCGCACGGCGTGCCGTAGGCGAGGAAACGCTCGGGCTGGCGGTCGCGCGGCACCACGGCCCTGGCGGGGATGCCCACCATGGTGGCGCCGGGCGCGACGTCGCCCACGACGACGGAGTTCGCGCCGATGCGGGCATTCTCGCCGACGGTGATGTTGCCGAGGATCTTGGCGCCGGCGCCGATGATGACGTTGTCGCGCACCGTCGGGTGGCGCTTGCCCTTGTTCAGCGAGGTGCCGCCCAGCGTGACGGAATGGTAGAGCAGGACGTTGTCCCCGATCTCCGCCGTCTCGCCGATGACCACGCCCATGCCGTGGTCGATGAACAGGCACTTGCCGATGGTGGCGCCGGGGTGGATCTCGATGCCGGTGAGCATGCGGCCGATGTGCGAGACCAGCCGCGCGAGCGTGTGCCAGCGCGCCCGCCACAGCTTGTTCGCCACGCGGTGCGTGACCAGGGCGTGCAGGCCCGGATAGCAGAGGAAGACCTCCAGCCGGGACCGTGCCGCCGGATCGCGGGCCATGATGCCGTCGATCTCATCGCGAAGACGCTTGAACACCGATCCTCACGCTGTGGTATAGTTGTGACGCATTACGGCTCGCCGCACGGATCATGCCCCGATGATCCCCCTTCGACCTGGTCCCGGACCCGGTCGCGGAACGCGGGGAAGGGCAGAACAACCGGCCATGGGTTGCGATATAGGATGACCCACCAAAACGGTCAAGAATTCCCCCCCCAATATTTCCTTACCGGACGGGGTAGCGTTCCTTCGGCCCTTCGGGCATCTTCCGTAACGACCGAGGTGGAAGAACCCACCCGCGCCAACGCCTGGGAGCGGTAACACATGCCGGACGTCATCATCAACGGGCCGGCCGGCCGGCTCGAGGGCCGCTACTCCCACTCCAAGGCGCCGAACGCCCCGATCGCCCTGATCCTTCATCCGCACCCCCAGCATGGCGGGACGATGAATAACAGGGTCGTCTATACCTTGTTCCACGCCTTCACCAAGCGCGGATTCTCCTGCCTGCGCTTCAATTTCCGGGGCGTCGGGCGCAGCCAGGGTACCTACGACCGCGGCGAGGGCGAGCTGTCGGACGCCGCGTCGGCGCTGGACTGGCTGCAGACCTACAACCCCAACGCCCAGGCATGCTGGATCGCCGGCCACTCCTTCGGCAGCTGGATCGGCATGCAGCTGCTGATGCGCCGGCCGGAGATCGACGGCTTCATCTCCGCCGCCCCGCCGGCCAACATGTTCGACTTCAGCTTCCTGGCCCCCTGCCCCTCCTCGGGCCTGATCATCCACGGCGCCGCCGACGATCTGGTGCCGGAGCCCTCGGTCATGCGGCTGGTGAACAAGCTTTCCTCGCAGAAGGACATCAAGATCGACTTCCGCAAGGTTGAGGCCGCGAACCACTTCTTCCTGAACCAGTCGGAAGCGCTGGGTGCGGTGGTGGACGATTATCTCGACCGCGTCCTGGTGCAGCCGGCCCAGCCGGTCGCGGCGCAGACCGCCTGAGGCTCGCGTTCCGACGGTTCACGCAGTCGGACCCGCGTGCGTCCGCCGGGCTTGCCCTGTGCCCTTTCTCGCATCCCCAGCCCGTCATCCCGGCGAAGGCCGGGACCCAGGGGTTGCAGCGGGATGCGCTCTATGCAGCGCTGTCTTCGATCGCAGCTTGATGGCCACCGGAGCATGGGTCGGCTTCATTGATGGTCCATGGCTGCACCCCCTGGGCCCCGGCCTGCGCCGGGGTGACGGATTAGGGTACTGACAAAGGGTCGAGTTCCCCTTCAGCCATCACGCCGCGACCGCATGGAACCTGCCCCCGGTCTGCGGCGCCGGCACGCCCGTCGTGCCCGGCAGCGACAAAGGCAGGCCCTGGCGGGCGCGTACGGCGAGGTAGGCGAAGGCCTGGGCCTCCAGCGCGTCGCCGGACCAACCGAGATCGTCCACGCTTTCCACCGGTGCCGGCAGCGCCTCCCCCAGCATCCGCATCAGCGTCCCGTTCAGCCGTCCGCCGCCCGTGACCAGCCAGCGCGACGGCGCCTCCGGTAGGAGATCCGCGGCCTTGGCGACCGACCGCGCGGTGAAGGCCGTCAGCGTGGCCGCCCCGTCCGCCGGCGACAGGCCCCGCACCGGCGACACGTCCCAGGCGTCGCGGTCGAGCGACTTGGGCGCCGGCGCGTCGAAGAACGGATGGTCCAGCAGCCGGGCCAGCACCGCCTCATCCACCGAGCCGGTCGCGGCCAACGCCCCGCCCTCGTCCCAGGCGCGACCCGTCTTCGCCAGCACCCAGTCGTCCAGCAGCGCGTTACCCGGGCCGGTGTCGAAGGCCAGCACGTCGAGATCGCCCCGGCCGAGCCAGGTGACGTTGGCGACGCCGCCGACGTTCAGCACCGCCACCGGCTTGTCCAAGCCGCCCGAGAGCGCCCGGTGGTAGAGCGGCACCAGCGGCGCCCCCTGCCCGCCCGCCGCCACGTCGGCGCTGCGGAAATCGTTCACCACGGGGATGCCGACCATGGCTGCCAGCCGCGCGCCATCGCCGATCTGCCAAGTGCGGCGCTGCTCCGGCGCGTGCAGGATGGTGTGGCCGTGGAAGCCGACCAGATCCACGGCGCCGGCGGACAGGCCGGCCTTCGCCAGCAGCGCGCGCACCGCATCGGCATGCAGGTCGGTCAGTTCCCGCTCCACCCCGGCCACGTCGCCCTTGCCGCCCAGCGTGGCGCGCAGCCGGGCGCGGAAGTCCTCCGGGTAGGGCAGCGTCAGCCAGGCGCCCGCCTCGACATGGCCGCGCCCGTCGGTACGCAGCAGCGCGGCGTCGATGCCGTCCAGCGAGGTGCCGCTCATCAGGCCGACCGCCGTGAAGATGTCCGCCGCCATATGGTCCCCCAGGTTTCGCGCCGCGTCGGTCTGTGGTAACGGATGCGCCCCTAACATCCTCTTATCCTGGCCCACCGGGGCCGAAGGGCAAGCGACATGACGAGCGTCACCTCCGATTTCCTCCGCATCATGATGGAGCGCGGCTTCTTCCACCAGGCGACCGACCTGGAGGCGCTGGACAAGAAGCTGAAGGAGGGCGGCCTCGTCGCCTATAACGGCTATGACGCCACGGCCGACAGTCTGCATGTCGGGCACCTGCTGCCGACCATGATCCAGCGCTGGCTGCAGAAGACCGGCGGCAAGCCGATCCTGCTGATGGGCGGCGGCACGACCAAGATCGGCGACCCCTCGGGCCGCGACGAGACGCGCCAGCTGCTGACCAACGAGACGATCGACGCCAACATCGCGGGCATCCGCACCGTCTTCGACCGTCTGTTCGAGTTCGGCCCGGGCAAGGCGACGCTGGTGAACAACGCCGACTGGCTGGACAAGCTCGAATACATCCCCTTCCTGCGGGACGTGGGCCGGCACTTCACCATCAACCGCATGCTGACGTTCGATTCCGTGAAGCTGCGGCTGGACCGCGAGCAGCCGCTGACCTTCCTGGAGTTCAACTACATGATCCTCCAGGCCTACGACTTCGTGGAGCTGAACCGGCGGTACGGCTGCGTGCTGCAGACCGGCGGCAGCGACCAGTGGGGCAACATCGTCAACGGCGTCGACCTCGGCCGCCGCATCGCCCAGACCGAGCTGTTCGGCCTGACCTGCCCGCTGCTGACGACATCCAGCGGCGCCAAGATGGGCAAGACCGCCGCCGGTGCGGTGTGGCTGAACGAGAGCCGCCTGTCGAACCTCGATTTCTGGCAGTACTGGCGCAACACCGAGGATGCCGACGTCGTCCGCTTCCTGAAGCTCTTCACCGAGCTGCCGCTGGACGAGATCGCCCGGCTGGGCGCGCTCCAGGGGGCGGAGATCAACGAGGCCAAGAAGGTGCTGGCGAACGAGGTGACGCGTCTGGTGCGCGGCGACGCCGCCGCTGCCGAGGCCGCCGAGACCGCGCGCCTGACCTTCGAGCAGGGCGTGGCGGCCGAGGGCCTGCCGACCGTCGAGGTGCCGCGGTCCGAGCTGGCCGACGGCATCCCGGTCTATGCGCTGCTGGCCCGCGCCGAGCTCGCCGCCAGCAATGGCGAGGCCCGCCGGCTGATCAAGGGCGGCGGCGCCAAGCTGAACGATGCCGCCGTCTCGGACGAGGCCGCCAAGGTCACCCTCGCCGACCTCACCGCCGACGGCGTGATCAAGCTCTCCGCCGGCAAGAAGCGCCACGCCCTGGTGCGGCCGGTGTGAAATTGGCAGCGGCGGTCCTCAACCCCGGTCAAGGGTGAGGACCGCCGCTAGTTCCAAATAACACCGTCACCCCGGCGAAAGCCGGGGCCCAGGAGTTGCAGCGGGATGCGGCAGATGCCGCACTCCCTGCATCTCCGCTCTTGAACCGCGGCGAGGCGGCGCACTTCATCGAGGTCGCATTGCTGCAACCCCTGGGTCCCGGCTTTCGCCGGGATGACGGGATTGGCTGGCGCTGGCGTCAAGAAGAAGCTCCCTTCAACCGATCCCCCCCACGGTTCGGAACGCCTACCCGCCCCTCCGGTTTTCCGTATCCGGAAGCCGGAGACCGTTGATGACCGCACATACGATGCCCGCGCGCGACGCGCTGCCCATGGCGAGCCTCGCCGATACCTGGGCTGCCTTCCGCGACGTGGTGCTGCCGACGCTGTCCAAGGGCGTGATCATCCGCCGTCCCAGGATCGTCGGCGTGGCGGAGCGCAAGGACCTGGACCACCGCGCCATCCACCGGCTGATGGATCTGCGGGAGCGCTATGGCGAGGGGCCGCTGATGCTGGCGATCCCCGGCCGGCGGCACGCGCTGATCCTGGCGCCCGAGCATGTCGGGCGGGTGCTGGAGGGCACGCCCCATCCCTTCTCCCCGGCGACCAAGGAGAAGATCGCCACCCTGTCGCACCTGGAGCCGCACGCCTCGCTGATCTCGTCGGGGCCGGAGCGGGCGCCCCGGCGGCTGTTCAACGAACAGGCGCTGGACACGCCGCGCCGCGCCCACGGCATGGCGGCGCCTTTCCTGGCCGTCATGGAGCAGGAGATGGGCGCCCTGCTGCGCGAGGCGCGGGCCTGCGGCCGGCTGGACTGGGACATGTTCATGCCGGTCTGGTACGCCACCGTGCGCCGCATCGTTCTGGGCGATTCCGCCCGCGACGACAAGCAACTCACCGATGATCTCGCCAAGCTCAGGGGTAGCGCCAACTGGGCCTTCCTGAAGCCCCGCCGGAACGCCCTGCTGGCCAGCTTCCACAAGCGGGTCGACGCCTATCTGGCCCGGGCGGAGCGCGGATCGCTGGCCGCCCGCATCGCCACCCTGCCGCGCCTGGCCGACGGCTCGGCCTCGCACCAGGTGGCGCACTGGCTCTTCGCCTTCGACCCGGCCGGCATGGCGACCTTCCGCACGCTGGCGCTGCTGGTGAGCCATCCTATGCAGTGCGAGCGGGCCCGGCGCGAGATCGAAGCCGCCGGCCCCGACCGCTCCGACCTGCCCTACATGCGGGCCTGCCTGCTGGAGTCGCTGCGCCTCTGGCCGACCACGCCGGTGATCCTGCGCGAGACGACCGAGCCGGTGCGCTGGGAGAACGGGGTGATGCCGGCCAACACCAGCGTCGCCATCTTCGCCCCGCTGTTCCACCGCGACCCGGACCGCCTGCCACACGCCGACCGCTTCGCGCCGGAGACTTGGCTGGACGGGCACGGCGCACGCCAGAAGCCGCGCGACTGGCCGCTCGTGCCCTTCAGCGGCGGTCCCGGCCTCTGCCCCGCGCATAACCTCGTGCCGATGCTGGGCACCTCGGCCGTCGCCACCCTGCTGGACCACCGCCCCTGGGCCCTAGAGCAGCCCGGACGCCTCTCGCCCATGCGGCCGCTCCCGGGGACGCTGGACAACTACACGGTGGCGCTGACGCTGCGGGGTTAGGGCCCCTTCCCCGTCTGAGAAGGCTTGGCGGGCGGTTTTTCGTCGGGCTTGGCCTCCTCGCCGGCCGGGTCGGGCAGGAAGAAGAGGTTGCGCAGGAAGCCGGGCGCCAGCACGGCCAGCGGGTTGACGCCGATGTCGGGCTCGCCGAATGAGCCGCGCACGCGATAGGTCGCGGCGAAGAGGCCCTGGCCCTCGCCGCCCACCAGCAGGTCGCCGACCAGCGGCAGCGCGCCCAGCAGCCGGTTCACCAGCGAGAAGGGCACGATTGTGCCCTGCAGGTCCAGCCGGTCCTCGGCGGTGTTGACGTCGCCCTCCATGGTCAGCCCCACCGCCGACCCGGACGTGCGCACCTGGCGGAAGCTGAGGCCGCCCGGCCTCCAGCGATAGTCGCCCTCCGCCCGGTCGAACGAGATCGGCTGGCCGGAGAGGAAGTCGGCGAAGCCCCGGGGCGAGGCGGCGGAGAGCAGGCGGGCCAGCGCCGGCGCGTCCACCACCTGATAGTCCGAGAGGATGAACCTGCCCGCGACCGTATGGTCGGGGTCGTTCGGATCACTGGCGCCCGACGCCTTCAGCCAGCCGCCGCGCACATGGGGCAGCACGTCGAGCTCGCGCAAGGCCGCGCCGGCGTCGTCGGTCTCGATGTCCAGCAGCAGGGCGCCGCCCTCCGGGCGGTAGCGGACGGTGAGCGTGCCCTTCTCGCCGACGCGGGCGTCCAGGATGGCGCGCTCCCACATGCCCTTGCGGCGGGCGAGCTCGCCGTTGGCCTTGGTGATGCGCTGCCCCTCCTCGCCCATCAGCACCCGGTCGAGGTCGAAGGAGATGGCGAGCGGCGGCTCGGCCGCCTTCTGCTCGGGCGTCGGCTCGGGCCCCTGCTCCTCCTCGTCGTCGCCGCGGAAGGGGCGCGCGTCCAGCGAGGCGCCGGTGACCCGCACCGCCTTGCCGCCGTCGAGGGCGAAATCCAGCTCCATACGGGCGTCGGTGTCGCCCAGGCGCAGCCGGTCCAGTTCCAGCCGCTTCAGCTCGTAGTCCGGCCACAGCTCCAGCCGCCCCTCGGTCTCCAGCTCGGCGGTGCGGACGTTGAAGCGGGGGATGCGGGTCGGCTTGCCGTCGACGAACTCCACCCGCAGGCTGCCGAGCCCGGCCAGGTCGGGCGCCTTCTCCCAGTCCAGCAGCCCGATCGCGACGGTGGCCGGGGTGAGGTCGAGCACCGCGTCGATGCTTTCCCGCTTCGCGCGGTTCTTGGCATAGACCATGTCCACGCCGACGGGCCCGCGGACCCACTCCGGGAAGTCCAGCCGGAAGCGCTCGCGGTCCCGGTCGTCGGCGGTGGCGCGCACGGCGACGCGGGTGCCGATCTCGGCGTCGTCGGGGAAGTTCTCGTCCCAGTCGATCTCCGCCGGCATACCGTTCAACCGGGCGGTGCCCTTCACCTTCATGCGCTTGTTGTCGAGGTCGAGCGTGAGATCGCCCTCGGTCGCGGCGATGTCGGCGACGATGCCGGCGGCGGCCACGTCGCGCATGTCGGCGTCGACCTTGATCCCCACCTGCTCGAACTTCAAATCGGCCAGCAGCGGGAAGGCGAAGTGCAGGCGGATGTCTGCCGTGCCGCCCACCGTCTCGGGCTTGAGCCCGACCTTGGAGGCGTAGCCCAGCGGCTTGTGGTCGACCACCTTGAGCGCCGAGCTGACCGGCCCCGACAGCGGGATGCGGATGTCCATGCGGTGCGGGCCGGGCGTGTCCAGCCCGGCGATGGAGAGCTTGGACTCCGCCAGCTTCAGATCCAGCAGCCGCCCCTCCGCGATGGTGATGTCCATCACCTTGCCGTCGAAGGTGGCGCTGCCGGCGACGCCGGTGACGGGCGGCAGCGGGCGGAAGTAGGTTACCGTGGCGCCGGAAAAGGCGAAGCGGCCGTCCAGGCGGTTGGGGGCAAGGGCCGCGATGTCGTCGCGCGGGGCCGTCGCCTCCATCTCGAAATCGACGCGGTCGAAGGCGCCGTCCGCAAGGTTCTCCAGCATCCAGGCGCGCGGCGCCGGCATCACCCCCTCGGGCCAGAAGCGGCCGAGATCAGCTAGCTTCAACGCGTCCAGCCCCGCCCGCAGAGCGATCTCGTAGCCGCCCTCGCCGCGGGTGCCGCTGCCCGAGAGCGTCAGCACCGGGCCGCCCAGATCGAGGCGGAATCGGGCGAGCTCCAGCGTGCCGCCGCCGAGGCTGGCGGACAGCGCCAACCCGTTGATGTCCACCGGTTCCGGCAGCTCGGGCCGGGTGATCCAGCCCTTGCCGCCCTCCAGCTCCAGGCTGGCGCGCATCGGCGCGAACTCCCGGTCGAACTCGACCCAGACGGCGCCGGACAGCGGCAGGTCGAAGCCGGCCAGCTCGGCCAGGACCGGCGCGATAGGCGCCAGCTCGGCGGGGCGGAGTTCGCGGAACCGCGCCAGTGCGGCCAGCTGCTCGCGCTCGATGCTGTAGTCCAGATCGAGGTTGAGGCGGGTCAGCTTGCCGCCGAGGTCCACGTCCAGCGCCGCCTGGCCGACGATGCCGCGCTCGTTCCGGCGCAGGTTTATGTCGGCGCGCGGCGCGGTCCAGCGGATGCCCAGCTGCCGGTTCGCCACCGTCAGGCGCGCCCGGCTGATGCGCAGCTCGCGCAGCGCCCCCAGCGGCTCGGTCGGATCGGGCGGGCGCTTCAGGGCGGCGACCAGCTCGCCCAGCACGTTGCCGCTGTCGTCCTCGCTCTCGTCGGGCAGGCGGATGTCCAGCCGCACGGTCCCGTCCGCCTCGCGCACGGCATTGACCGCCGGCTCCACCAGATCGAGATAGACGGGCGCCACCCGGCCGCGCAGCAGCCCCGGCAGCGACAGGCCGATGCGCAGCTCCGGCAGGGTCGCCACCGGCGCGCCGGCCTGCCCGAAGGCCGTGACGCCGACCGCCCGCACCTCGACCGGCGCGCCGAAGCCGGCCCAGCTCAGCTCGGTGCCCTGGATGTCGGTGCGCACCTGCCCGTCGCCGTTCAGCGCCTGGGCCACGTAGGGGGTGAGGAACTCCAGGCGCAGGGGTCCCTGGCTCAGCCGCCAGCCCAGCAGGCCGCCCGCCACCACGAGCAGCAGCAGGAGGCCCGCCGTCAGCTCCAGCAGGATCAGGGCGAGGCGACGGATCGTCGGGCGGATCATGATGATGTCGGCCGGAGGGCCGGCAATTCCTGTTTGACCATGTCGGGCGGCGCGGCGCAGTCTCGCCCCTCCCGGCCCGTGCATAGCCCGGTGACGCCCTTATGTTCAATGCCGAAAGCCTTCCCCGCCCCAGCGACCCGGCCCTGCTCCAGCGGGGGCTGGACGCCTGGGCGGAGCGCGCGCGGGAGGCGGACGACCCCGATCTCGGCCGCTTCGCCCTTGATTTCGCGGCCAGTCCCGACGGATCGGCACTGCTGGCGGCGGTGCTGGGTAACAGCCCCTATCTCGGCCAGGCGCTGCTGCGCGAGCAGGCGATGCTCCGTGACATCGTCGGGACCGGCCCTGACGCCGTGCTGGCGCGGCTGCTGGAGACGCTTGTGGCGGACTCGGCGCCGGACGAGGACACCGACCAGCTGATGCGGCGCCTGCGCGTCGCCAAGCGCCGGGTGGCGCTGCTGGTCGGGATCTGCGACATCGCCGGGCTGTGGCGGCTGGACAAGGTGACGGGCGCCCTGTCCGACCTGGCGGAGACGGCGCTGGGCCTCGCCTGCGCCCACCTGCTGCGCCGGGCTGCGGCGAAGGGCGACCTCATCCTGCCCGACCTGGCCGACCCGCAGGCGGGCTCCGGCCTGATCATCCTCGCCATGGGCAAGTTCGGGGCGCGGGAGCTGAACTACTCCAGCGACATCGACCTGATCGTGCTCTACGACGACGGGGTGGTGCGGGCGCGCGATCCTGACGACATGACCAAGATCTTCGTGCGGCTGGCGCGCGAGCTGGTACGGATCATGGAGGAGCGCACCGCCGACGGCTATGTCTTCCGCACCGACCTGCGCCTGCGCCCCGACCCCGGCGCCACGCCGCTGGCGGTCTCGGTCACGGCGGCGGAGGGCTATTACGGCAGCCTCGGCCAGAACTGGGAGCGCGCCGCCATGATCAAGGCGCGCCCCGTGGCCGGCGACCGCCGGGCGGGCGAGGAGTTCATGAAGATGATCCGCCACTTCGTGTGGCGGAAGAGCCTGGATTTCGCGGCGATCCAGGACATCCACTCGATCAAGCGGCAGATCGGCACGCACAAGGGCCACCGCGAGAAGGCGGTCAACGGCCACAACATCAAGGTCGGGCGCGGCGGCATCCGCGAGATCGAGTTCTTCGCCCAGACCCAGCAGCTGATCTATGGCGGCCGCGACCCGTCCCTGCGCGTCCCCTCCACCCTGGAGGCGCTGGACGCGCTGGTGGCGGCGGGGCGGGTGAAGCGGCGGACGGCCGACCAGCTGGCGGCCGACTACCGGTTCCTGCGGCGGGTGGAGCACCGGCTGCAGATGATCGACGACCAGCAGACCCAGCAGCTCCCCGCCTCCGACGCCGGTATCCGCGACCTCGCCATCTTCCTGGGCTTCTCCGGCCAGGAGGCCTTCCACGAGGCGCTGCTGGACACGCTGACCCGGGTGGAGGAGCACTACGCCGCGCTCTTCGAGGAGGCGCCGACCCTGTCCGGGCCCGGCAACCTGGTCTTCACCGGCACCGAGGACGATCCGGAGACGATCCAGACCCTGCGCGGCCTGGGCTTCGGCAACCCGTCGGCGGTGGCGGGCCAGGTGCGCGCCTGGCACCATGGCCGCTACCGCGCCACCCGCAGCACCCGCGCCCGCGAGCTGCTGACCGAGCTGATCCCGGCACTGCTGGAGACGCTCGGCCGCACGCCCGACCCCGACCAGGCCTTCCTGCGCTTCGACGGCTTCCTGTCGCGCCTGCCGGCGGGGGTGCAGCTCTTCAGCCTGTTCTACGCCAACCCGAAGCTGCTGGAGCTGGTGGCGGAGATCATGGGCAGCGCGCCGCGCCTGGCGGCCACGCTGGCCAACCGCCCGGCCGAGCTGGACGCGGTGCTTACACCCGGCTTCTTCGACGGGCTGCCGCCGCGCGACGGGCTCGACGCCTCCTACGCGCTCATCATGGGCGAGGCGCACGGCTTCGAGGACGAGCTGGACCTCACCCGCCGATGGACGCACGAGCAGCGCTTCCGCGCCGGCGTCCACATCCTGCGCGGCATCTCCGACGCCGACCGCTGCGGCCCCTTCCTGTCGGAGGTGGCGGATATCGGGCTGGCCGGGCTGCTGTCGGCCGTGGAGCGCGAGTTCCAGCAGCGCCACGGCGGCTTTCCCGGGTCCGGCATGGCGATCGTCGGCATGGGCCGGCTGGGCGCGCGGTCGCTGTCGCTCAGCTCCGACCTGGATTTGATCACCGTCTACGAGGTGCCCGGCGACGCGGCGCAGTCCGACGGGCCGAAGCCGCTGTCGCCCAACGAGTACTTCATCAAGCTGACGCAGCGGCTGGTTAATGCCGTCACCGCGCAGACCGCCGAGGGCGCCCTGTACGAGGTCGACATGCGGCTGCGCCCCTCGGGCAACAAGGGGCCGCTCGCCGTCAGCTTCGAGGCCTTCGCCAAGTACCAGCGCGAGAGCGCCTGGACCTGGGAGCACATGGCGCTGACCCGCGCCCGCCCCGTCGCCGGTCCGGCCGGGCTGTGCGCCAAGCTGGAGGCGGAGATCAGGGCCATCCTCACGGCGCCGCGCGATCCAGCCCGGCTGCTGGCCGACGTCGCCTCGATGCGCGCGCGGATGGCGCAGAACCACCGCGCCGACGATGTCTGGGACGTGAAGCATCTGCGCGGCGGCATGGTCGACATCCAGTTCACGGTGCAGTACCTGACCCTGCGCCACGCCCACGCCGCCCCCGGCATCATCGCCCCCAACACCACCGACGCGCTGGCGCGGCTGAAGGCGGCGGGACTGCTGCCGGCGCCGGATGCCGACATGCTGATCGAGGCGCAGCGGCTGTGGCGGCGGGTGCAGGGCTTCCTGCGTCTGACCACCGAGGGGCGCTTCGATCCGGGCATCGCGTCGGCCGGGCTGAAGGCGGCGCTGGCCCGGGCCGCGCTTGGTTCAGCCGAAAGTGGTGGCGCCCCGGTTGACTTCGAGGCGCTGGAAGCCAGAATCCGTGCCGTCGCGGCGCAGAGCCACGCGATCTACCGCCGCATCGTCGAACAGCCCGCGGCCGACGCCGCCAAGATGGAGCCCGCCCCGTAATGACCGCCGCCCCCGCCGCCCTCGCCTCCGCCGTCACCGAAGGCCAGACCGCCCCCGACTTCACCATGCCGACCGACGGCGGCGGCAGCGTCACCCTCTTGGCCCTGCGCGGCAAGCCGGTGGTGCTGTACTTCTATCCGAAGGACGATACGTCGGGCTGCACCAAGGAGGCCTGCGAGTTCGGCGAGCGCCTGCCCGACTTCGGCAAGGTCGACGCCACCATCATCGGCGTCTCCAAGGACTCGGTGAAGAGCCACGACAAGTTCAAGGCCAAGTACAACCTGCCCTTCATCCTCGGCTCCGACGAGACGACCGGCGTCGCCGAGGCCTACGGCGTCTGGATCGAGAAGAGCATGTACGGCCGCAAATACATGGGCATCGACCGTTCCACCTTCCTGATCGACAAGGACGGCGTGGTGCGCAAGGTCTGGCGCAAGGTCAGTGTCCCCGGCCATGTCGAGGAGGTGCTGAAGGCGGTGCAGGGGCTCTGAAAAATCCCTCTCCCCTTGAGGGAGAGGGATGGGACCCGCGCCGCAGGCGTGGGAGGGTGAGGGGTCGGCGGGCCTAGCCCGACGTTCTCGACGCCCGATCCTGGACCAGCGGCGGAGAACGACCGCCGAAGGGCGGTCGACCCCTCATCCTCCCCAAGCAGGCTTGGGGCCCCATCCTTCTCCCGCAAGGGGAGAAGGATTAGAATCACGCCCGCCGCAGGATCTCCAGCGCCAGCTCCTCGATCTCCTCGGCGCCCTTGGAGCGGCGCTCGGTCTCGACGATGCCGCGGCCGTCCATCATGGCGGCGGCGAAGCCGGTGCGGTTGCCGATGCCGATTTCGGCCAGGTCGACGCCGAGCGCCCCCACCTTCTCCGAAATCTGGTCGGCCAGACGGGTGCGGGTCGGCGGCAGGCGGTTCAGCACCAGCAGGACGGGGCGCTTCTCCGCCTTCGCCAGGTCCAGGGTCGGCTGGGTGGCCCAGAGGTCCATGGGGCTCGGCTGCAGCGGCACCACCACCAGCGTGGCGGCACGCACGGCGATGCGCGCTTCGGTCTCGGCATGCGGGGGGCTGTCGATGACGACGATGTCGTGGTCCCTCGCCAGCCGCTCCACCGTCTGCTGGGTGCGCCAGCCGGTGACCTGGACATGGGTCAGCCCGGTCTCCTCGCCCATGCTCTCGGCCCGGGCCTGGTGCCAGCGGGTCATGCTGCCCTGCGGATCGATGTCCACCGTGGCGACGCGCTTGCCCGCCTGGGCCCAGGCGACGGCCAGCTGGATGGCGAGGGTCGTCTTGCCAGCCCCGCCCTTCTGCTGCGCGATGGTGAAGACCCGGCCGGTCATGAACGATCCCTCTGTTGACTGATCCGCCGGCAGTGTGACGCGGTGCCCCTGTTCCGGCAAGTGTGCACTGCACAATGCCGCTGCCGCGCCCGTGTTCCCGGCCCGCTGCCGTCCCTGCCCCGCATGCGCTTGGACAGGGGCGCGCAAGCCGGCTAGAACTGGCCCACCATGAGCGACAAGCCCCTTCTCCTGCAGCCCTCCGACGAGACCTTCGCCCGCGCCGCGCAGGCACTGGCCGAGGGCAAGCTCGTCGCCTTCCCGACCGAGACGGTCTACGGGCTGGGCGGCGATGCCGGCAACGACCGGGCGGTCGCCTCGATCTTCGAGGCCAAGGGAAGACCGCGCTTCAACCCCTTGATCGTGCACGTTCCAGACGCCGAGGCGGCCGAGGCCTTCGTGCATGTCGACGAGCGCGCGCGGCGGGTGGCGGAGCTGTTCTGGCCGGGGCCGCTGACCCTGGTGCTGCCGCGCCGCGCCGACGCGCCGCTGTCGCTGCTGGTCAGCGCCGGGCTGGACAGCGTGGCGATCCGCGTGCCCGGCCATCCCGTGGCGCGCGCCCTGCTGAAGGCGGCGGGACGGCCCGTGGCGGCGCCCAGCGCCAACCGCTCCGGCCATGTCAGCCCCACCGCGCCCATCCATGTGGCGGAGGAGTTCCCCGACGCCGCCGGCGGGCGCATGCCCTACATCGTGGCGGCAGGGCGATGCCCGATCGGGGTCGAGTCGACGGTGCTGGACCTCACCGGCGACACGCCTGTCCTGCTGCGCCCCGGTTCGGTCACCCGCGAGGATCTGGAACCCGTCATCGGCTCGGTCGAACTTGCCGGCGCCGCCCACGGCATCAAGGCGCCGGGCATGCTGGAGAGCCACTACGCGCCCGACATCCCGGTGCGGCTGGGGATCACCGCCGCCCGCGCCGACGAGGGGTTCCTGACCTTCGGGCCGGACCAGTTCAACAGGGGCGGGGCGGAGCGGCTGAACCTCTCGCCGTCGGGCGATCTGCACGAGGCGGCGGCCAACCTCTTCGCGCATCTGCGCAGGCTCGACCGGCCCGAACTGCGGGGCATCGCCGTCATGCCGATCCCCGAGACCGGGCTGGGCGAGGCCATCAACGACCGGCTGCGCCGCGCCGCGGCCCCGCGCAAGCGCTGAGGCGGCCCATGGACCACGGCGAGGCACTCGGAAAGCTCCGTGACCTGCTGGGCCCCAAGGGTTTCATCGACGCGCCCGAGGCCGTGGCGCCCTATGCCCAGGACTGGCGCGGTATCGAGACGGGCGCACCGGCGGCCGTGCTGCGGCCTAAGGGCACCGACGCCGTCGCAGCCTGCGTGCGCCTCTGCGCGGCGGCCGGCATCCCGATCGTACCCCAGGGCGGCAATACCGGGCTGGTGGGCGGCACCATCGCGCGCGATGGGGCGGTGACGCTGAACCTCGGCCGCATGGACCGCATCCGCGACCTGGACCCGCTGGACTACACGGTGACGGCGGAGGCCGGCTGCACCCTGCTGTCGCTGCGCGAGGCCGCCGAGGCCGCCGACCGGCTGTTCGCGCTGAGCCTCGGGTCGGAGGGCAGCTGCACCATCGGCGGCAACCTCGCCACCAATGCCGGCGGCATCCTCACCGTGCGCTACGGCAATGCGCGCGACCTGGTGCTGGGGCTTGAGGTGGTGCTGCCCGACGGGCGGGTCTGGAACGGGCTGCGGCGGCTGCGCAAGGACAATACGGGCTACGACCTGAAGCAGCTCTTCATCGCCGGCGAGGGCACGCTGGGCATCATCACCGCCGCGACCCTGAAGCTGTTCCCCCGGCCCCGGCAGCGGGAGACGGCGCTGGTGGCGGTGCCGGGCCCGCGCGCCGCCGTGGAACTGCTGGGGCGCCTGCGCGACGGCACCGGCGACGCGCTGACCGCCTGCGAACTGATGCCGCGCTTCGCCGTGGACGGCGCGCGGACCTATCTGGGCCGCGACTTCGACCCGTTCCCCGCCCCCTCCCCCTGGTACCTGCTGCTCGAACTCACCGGAGGCGCCGGCTCGTCGCTGCGGGAACAGACCGAGGAGACGCTGGCCGCGGCCATCGAGGCCGGCGCCGCGACCGATGCCCTCTTCGCCGAGAGCGAGGAGCGGCGGCGCCGGCTCTGGGGCCTACGCGAGGGGCTGCCGGAGATCGGACGCGCCGTCGGCGGCACCATCCATCACGACGTCTCGGTCCCGGTCAGCCGCATCCCCGACCTGATCGAGCGCGCCACCGAGGCGGCGCAGAGCGTCGTGCCGGGCTGCCGGCCCTACCCGTTCGGCCATGTCGCGGACGGCAACATCCACTTCAACGTGGCCCGGCCCGAGGGGATGGAGCGCGACGCCTACCTGGCCCATGCCGGCGCCATGGGACGGGCGGTCCACGACGTGGTCCATGCGCTCGACGGGTCGATCAGCGCCGAGCACGGGATCGGCGGGCGCAAGCGGGCGGAGATGGCCCGCTTCAAGGACCCGGTCGAATTGGACCTCATGCGCCGGGTAAAACTGGCGCTGGACCCCGAAGGGCTGATGAACCCCGGCAAGCTGTTGCCCTGACTGGGAAAAACGCCCTTCTCGCACCAGGGGATACGACTAAGGGCCGGCCCTACCACTATTGACAAGGAATCACTGTACAAGCACTTTCCGTTGCGAGGGGCATACCTGCGCACGCGCATCCCGCAGCGTCGCAACCACGGGAAAGAAACTGAATGTTCGCCCAGCTTTACATCGTGAACGGCGACTCCGCCTCGCTGCTGCAGGCTGACGGACGGCTGAAGACGCTGCACTTCGTCGACCAGAACCAGGTTTCGCGCGTCATCACCGGCAACGTCACCCACGACGGCGTCGTCGACGCGGTCTACCAGTACGAGTGGGGCGGCTACGGCCTCGTCGACTACAACATCGACGGCTCGTTCGAGGTGAACTATTTCGACCCGGTCTTCGCCATCCCGCGCCTGGCCGGCCCGTTCGAGATCAACATCGACCGCACCGCCGACGTGATGGGGGGCGATGCCGAGGAGATCATCTACCGCCTCGACTTCAACAACGAGGCCCACAGCACCTCGATCTTCTACGCCTACGACTACTCGACCGGCCAGTCCAAGACCCTGATGACCGCCGCCTCGGCGGAGATGGTGCAGGGCTTCGGCGACCTGGACGCCAACGGCAAGGACGACATCCTCTTCACCGACGAGCGCGGCACGCTGAACGTGCGGCTCGACAATGGCGAGGACTACCAGATCTCCGGCATCACCACGAACCGCGACGTCATCGTCGCCGGCGTCGGCGAGTTCAAGGAGGGCTTCCCCGGCCTTGACGAGATCCTGTTCTACAACTCCGAGAGCCGCACCTTCGACGTGTGGGTCAAGGGCCCGGTGGCCCGCAACGGCGGCATCGTGAGCGTCGACTATTTCGAGACCGTCTTCACCATGCCGGAAGGCTGGAGTTTCAACCGCATCGGCGACTTCGACGGCGATGGCATCGACGACATCATGATCGCCCAGACCGGCGACGTGTGGATCCAGATGGTCGGGCTGAAGACGCCGATGGCCTACTGGAGCGTCGGCGAGGAGCGGCTGGTCAGCATCGGCAGCCACGACATGCGCACCATCAAGGGCGCCGGCGACTTCATTGGCCTGACGCAGGAGGCCAAGGCGCAGGCGCTGTTCCTGGGCCTGCCCGACGACGGCCTGGCCGGCGGCACCTTCCTGGAGGGCCAGGTTCCGGTCGACCTGACGGGCATCGATCCGTCGGTTTGGTAAGCCCGGCCGAGGCGGCATGAGACGAGGCGCCGTCCTTCGGGACGGCGCCTTTTTCTTTGCCCCGATGGTCGAGCGGCGGCCGGATCAGGCGCCGCTGAAGCCGGCGAACAGGTTCGGGGTGACGCGCTGCTGCGCCTCGCCGCCCTCGCCGTTGCGGGGAGCCTGGGCCCAGGCCGGGTCCTTCTCCTCGTCGCCCGGCGTCGCCAGGGCGTTCAGCACCATGACGGTGAAGGTGGAGAGCGGCTCGCGCGCGGTGGCGCCGGAGCGGGTGAACTGCCAGGGCTGCGAGGTCGTGCTCTCCGCCAGCACCTGGCCGAAGGGCGAGCTGTCGGCGTATTTCGACGTCTCCGCGCCGGGCTCGCCGAACTTGCCGGCGAAGCGGTCGTAGAGCTCGCCCAGGCTGAGCGCCCGGCCGCTCTTGGTGAAGAAGGCGCCGCGGTTGGCCTGGGCCGCCTCGGGCAGCACGTTGGCCGCCGGACGGTGCGGGTTCAGGCGCATCTCCTTCAGGAACTTGGTCGCGCCGCCGGCGCCCAGGAAATGCGCCAGGTACATCTCGGTGCTGCCGATCTCGCCGCCGACCTGGTTCTGCAGATGGGTCTTGTTGTCGTTGGCGAGTTCGCCGGCGAACAGGGCGGACAGGCGCGGGTCCTTGCGCAGCTCCAGGATCTCGCGCCTCGTCGCCGGATCGGCCACTCTGGGCGTGCCATCGGAGGTGCGCGAGATCGCCTGGGCGTAGCGGCCGAGGCCATGCTTGGCGCCGTGCTGCTCCACCATGTCCAGCCAGGTGCGCTCGATGAACTGGAACAGGCCGGTGGCGCTGCTGGTGGCGGCCTTCACGTCGGTCTTGTACCCGCTCTCCACGGCAGCCTTTTCCATGAGGTAGGAAAAATCTACCCCGGTGCTGGCGCTGGCCTGGCGCACGGCGGAGACGACATTGGCCGGCGCGCCCCGCTGGGTCGCGAGGGTTTCGGCTGATCGTCCGAGAGATGCAAGGCTCGTCATGGCTGGCCTCATGGGAACAAGTACGCGTCTGCTGTCCCGGATAGAAGCAACCCCCGTGCCAGCCTCATGCCAGCGCGGGTGCGACCGCCTTCCCCTTGCCCCGTCGCGCCCCAGCCGTCATGTTATGAGCCCCGCGCCTCATGCGCGGCCAACGATAGTGGTCACGGGAGGACCGGAGCGAATCATGATCCCCTACAACGCCCCCATCCAGGACATGCGGTTCGTCTTGAAGAAGGTCGCCGGCCTCTCCGAGGTGGCGTCCCTGCCCGGGTTCGAGGCGGCGACGGAGGATCTGGTCGACGCGGTCCTGGAAGAGGCCGGCAAGCTGGCCTCCGGTGTCCTCGCCCCGCTGAACCGCGTCGGCGACCAGCACGGCTCCAAGCTGGAGAACGGCGTGGTCCGCACCGCGCCGGGCTTCAAGGAGGCGTACCTGCAGTATGTCGAGGGCGGCTGGAACAGCGTGCCCTTCGACCCCGATCATGGCGGCCAGGGCCTGCCCTGGGTCGTGGCGCTGCCGATCCAGGAGATGTGGCAGTCGGCCAACATGGCCTTCAGCCTGTGCCCGATGCTGAACCAGGGCGCGGTGGAGCTGCTGACCGAGCACGGCTCGGAGGAGCAGAAGGCCATCTATCTCGGCAAGATGATCTCCGGCGAGTGGACCGGCACCATGAACCTGACGGAGCCGCAGGCCGGTTCCGACGTGGGCGCGGTGCGGACCAAGGCCGTGCGCCAGGCCGACGGCAGCTACCGCATCACCGGCCAGAAGATCTACATCACCTACGGCGAGCATGATTACACGGACAACATCATCCACATGGTGCTGGCCCGCACGCCCGACGCGCCCCCGGGCGTGAAGGGCATCTCGCTCTTCATCGTGCCGAAGTTCCTGGTGAATGCGGACGGCACGCCGGGCGAGCGCAACGACCTGCGCTGCGCCGGCCTCGAGCACAAGATGGGCATCCATGCCAGCCCGACGGCCGTGATGGCCTTCGGTGACAATGGCGGCGCCGTCGGCTACCTCGTGGGCGAGGAGAACCGCGGCATCGAGTACATGTTCACCATGATGAACAACGCCCGCCTGGGCGTCGGGCTGCAGGGCGTCGCCATCGCCGAGCGCGCCTACCAGCAGGCCCGCGACTACGCCAAGACCCGCGTGCAGAGCCGCGACCTGGGCGGCGGCAACCAGCCGGTGACCATCATCCACCATCCCGACGTCCGCCGCATGCTGCTGACCGCCAAGTCGCAGATCGAGGCGGCGCGGGCGCTGGTCTACCTGACGGCGGCGCAGCTCGACATCGCCCACCGTCATCCCGACCCCGAGACGGCGCGCAGGGCCGGGCTGCTGAACGACCTGCTGACCCCGGTCTGCAAGGCATGGGCGACGGATCTCGGCTGCGAGGTGGCGAGCCTGGGCATCCAGATCCATGGCGGCATGGGCTTCATCGAGGAGACAGGCGCCGCCCAGCACCTCCGCGACGCCCGCATCACGCCGATCTACGAGGGCACCAACGCCATCCAGGCGAACGACCTGGTGTTCCGCAAGCTGGGCCGCGACGGCGGCGCCGCGGCGCGGGAGTTCTTCGCCCGCATGCACGCCACGGCCGCCGCCTGCAAGGACCGGCCGGGCGACGACCTCAAGGTCATCGGCGCCAACCTGGCCGAGGGCCTGCGCACGCTGGAGCAGGCGACATCCTGGCTGGTCGAGACCATGCGCCCCGACCCCAAGGCGGCGGCGGCGGGAGCGGTGAACTATCTGCGCATCTTCGGCCTGGTCACCGGGGGCTACCTGATGGCCGAGCAGGCCATGGCGGTGCAGGACGAGCAGATGTCGGGCGGCGCCGACGCCTCCTTCCTGGACGCCAAGATGATCACCTGCCGCTTCTTCGCCGAGCAGATCCTGCCCCAGGCGGCGGGCCTGCTGTCGCCGATCGTGCAGGGCCACCGTACGGTCATGGCGCTGGCCGAGGAGCAGTTCTGACCCCTGCCCGCCTCGGGCGCGCGATAGAAAACGGCCCCGGGAGCGATCCCGGGGCCGTTCGTCTTTGACGCCGCCCTTAGCGGTTGGCGACGATCTGGCCGGTCTTCGGGTCCAGCGTGACCGTGACCCACTGGCCCTCGGCGGTCTGGGCCTGGGCGACGTAGTTCTCACCCTCGCGGCGGAACTCGCGGACGTCCGAGAAGCCCATCTGGCTGAAGCGGTTCAGCAGCGAGGTCTGCATCAGCGCGACCTCGCGCTGCGCCTTGCCCTTGCGGTCGGCGACCGCGCTGCGGTCGATGGTGGCGAGCACTTGGCTGTCGCCCACCGCGCCGCCGGTCGAGGCGGTGTCGGTCGAGCCCATGGAGCCGCCCATGGAACCGGTCGACGCCGTAGCGCCGGTGCTGGTGTCGCTCGACATCGAGCCCGAGGACATGGTGCCGGCGGTCGACGCCGTTCCGCCCATCGTCGTGGTGGTCGAGGTGGTGGCGCTGCTGGCCGTGTCCGTCGCCGTGGTGTCGGAGGCGGCGGTCGCCGGCGTATCGGCCGTGGCGGTGCCGGTCACCTGCGTGCCCATGCCGGTGCCGGTGGCGGAGACGCCCGGCGAGGTGGTGGCGTCGCGGCCGACCTCGCCCGCGCGGGACGGGGTGGCGGTCTGGTACTGGTCCTGCGGCGACATGTCGGTCGGGGTGGAACCCGGCGCGGCGGTCGGCGGGACGGCGTTGCGGGTGGCGGTGGAGTCGGCGATCTGGGCCATCGCGGCCGGCGCCGCCAGCATCAGAAGCGCTACGGCGGCGGTCATGGGCAAGCGGGACATGGATGCTCCTCCTCTTTCGGTGCAAGACCTTTCGGGAGCGAAAACGGGCTGGAGGGCACAAGCGTTCCCCCGATCGCTAATTTGCGCCGAAGGACATAGGACATATTGAGGAAAGCCCGTCCCTCGGGCGTCGGTTACCGTCCCTCTGCCGCCGCCCGCCCCCAGGAACGGGCGGAGGCTGGGACATTTCAGGACGGGGTGCCGACAATGGCGGAAATTGCATCGACCGATCTGCGGGTGCTCGCCGTGCGGATCGCCACCTCCTACACGCGCGCGAATCCGACCTCGGTCGACGCGCTGCCCAACATCATCCAGCTGGCCTATCGCGGGCTGCAGCAGTGCGTGGCCCCGCCGCCGCCGCCCGAGAAGCCGGTCGTCCGCACCGGCCGTCCCGGCCGTCCGCGCAAGCAGCGCTGATCTCCCGGCGCCCCGCCCTCCCCGTCGGGGAGGACGGGGAACAGCCGGAGCACCGCCTTCGTTCCCCTGTCGACGGCAGACCGGCGCCGCCGTGGCGCCGGGCCGGTGCTGGGGGAATGCGGATGCTCTACTGGGCCTTGATCTTCTTCATCGTCGCCCTCGTGGCCGGCGTCCTGGGCTTCGGCGGCGTCGCCACCGCGTCGGCCGAGATCGCGCAGCTTCTCTTCTTCATCTTCCTGCTGGTGTTCGTGGTCAGCCTCGTCATGGGGCTGGTACGGCGGCGCTGAGCCGTCGCCCTGCGGATCGCGGACGCGCGAACAGGAAGCCGCCCCCGGCACGGGGCGGCTTCCACTTCGCGCGGGTGGATCAGCTTCGGATGGAAGACTCGGCGACGCCCGCCGGCTTTCCGGCGGCGTCGAGCGCCTGGTGGACGGTGAGGCCGCCGCCCAGCAGCCCGGCCACGACCGCCGAGGCGGCCAGGACCAGCTGGCGGCCGCGCCGCGACCGCTCCTTCGTCAGGGCGGCCATGATGCGGGGCGGGATGTCCTCCGCGAGCACCGAATCATAGAGAGCGTGCAGCCCCTCGATCTGCGCCCGGTAGGCGGCCGCCCGCGCGGCCTCGTCCGGATCGCCGGCAAGGCGCCGCTCGACGGCCGCATGGGCGCCCGCGCCCAGCGCGCCGTCGACGAACGCGTCGATATCGAGGCCGCCGTCGAAGGCCCGCGCCTGCCCCGTGTCGCCCACGAGGCTCAGGCGCGGCCCGCCCACGCTGGGACGGGCCCCTTCCGCTCCGGCGTCCCCGGCCGACCCGCCGTCGGTCGGGTCACGCCGATTCACGCTCATGCACCTCGTACCCCTCGTCCACGCCGCCATCCATCAGGATCCGCAGCGCCCGGCGGCCGCGCGACAGGCGCGACTTCACGGTGCCGATGGAGACCTGCAGGATGTCGGCGGCCTCGGCGTAGCTGATGCCTTCCAGGCCGATCAGCAGGACCACCTCGCGCTGCTCCTGCGGGAGCTTGTCGAGGGCGCGGCGCAGGTCGCGCAGCTCCAGGCGGACGACCTGGGCGCCGTGCGCGCCGCCGATGCCGGCCTGCGCCTCGCCGTCGATGTCGACGAAGGTCTGCTGCCGGCGGATTCCGTTGATGTGAAGATTGCGCAGAATGGTGAAGAGCCAGGCGCGCAGGTTGGTGCCGGGCTGCCAGAGATGCAGGCGGCTGAGCGCCCGCTCCAGGCATTCCTGCACCAGGTCATCGGCGAGAGCGGAGTCGCGCACCATGGCGCGGGCGAACCGCCTGAGCCGGGGGATCTCCTGTTCGATCTGGGCGATGATGTCGGACATCCTGTCCTCGTCCTTACGGTAGGCCGGCGCCGGGCTTCCCCACAGCGCCCGCCGGGGCGGGCTGGCATTACCAGGGCGACGGTTCGTCCCGGTAACGTCGCCAGTATATGCACGCGGCAAATAATGTCTCGCCCGCAAAAAAGATAATCCGCCCGCTCAATAAGCCAGCCTTGTTTCCATGACCGGCTTATTTAAAGACCCGTGAGCATAGGTCGATAAAAATGGTTAGGATCGATGTTCTATGACCTCTGGCGCCGCGGCACGACCGAATGCGCGCCGAAAACCGCGTTCCACCCACGATAACGGGTGGGCGCCTACCACTAGCAGGTAGCAAGCCGCTGAGTTTCCTGCTCTTTCCCCATATTTCGTGCGGGCAGGTTGGCCCCGCTCCTCCGGCCATGGTAAGCGGGTCGGGTGCTGGAACGTTCGGGGATGCTCCCATGCGGGTTGCCACCTTCTACTTGACCCTAGCCATCTTCTCTTTAGCAGCCACTGGGAGTAGCGGCAGGGAATTGTCGAAGGAGCAGTTCTTCGCTCCCTTGGTCGAGGCCCCGGCCGCGCCCGCCCCCGACATGGCAGGCCTGATCCAGGCCGAATACAGCCCGCCCAAGCACCTGATCCGCCTGATCCGCCGCCTGTCGAAGGAGCACGGGCTCGACCCCGACCTGGTCACCGCCGTGGTGGGCGTGGAGTCGCGCTTCCGCACCGACGCCGTGTCGCCGCGTAACGCGCGGGGCCTCATGCAGCTGACCGACGTCACCGCCGGCATCTATGGCGTCAAGGACCCGCACGACCCCGCCTCCAACCTGCAGGGCGGCATCCGCCACCTGAAGGCGCTGCTGGAGAGCTTCGACGGCGACGTGCGGCTGGCCCTGGCGGCCTACAATGCCGGCGAATCGGCCGTGCGCCGCCATGGCGGCATTCCGCCCTACCGGGAGACACGGGCCTATGTCGAGCGGGTGCTGCGCTTCTACCAGCATGAGCACCACCCGGTCGCCACCCCCGCCGGCGGCGTGGTGCAGACGGCCGAGCGGTCGGGGTAGACAGCCGTCCCGGGTGAGGCTGTGAGGTGGTGCGTCCTTCGACAAGCTCAGGATGAGGAAGGGGGATGCCAGGCACTCCTCTTCCCTCGCCAAGGGGGAGCAGCAAAACATCCTCATCCTGAGCCTGTCGAAGGACGCACAACGCCATCGCTGCCCATACTGAGCAGCTAAACTCCCCTCATGCTGAGCCTGTCGAAGCACGCACAGCCTCAACGCTGCCCGGCCGCCGCAGCAGCGGCACCAGGGCGGCGGCGACGAACAGGACGGCCGCCATCCAGCGCTGGCAGTCGGCGAAGGCCAGGACAAGCGCCTCACGCTGCTTCAGCGCCGCCAGGGAGGCCAGCGCCGCCCGCTCCGGGTCGGCCAAGCCCCTCGCCTCGAACCGCGAGGCCAACGCCTCCAGCGCCGCCGCCGCCGGACCATTCCCCACCGCAAGCGCCGCCGACAGCCTGATACCGTGCCGGTCCGCCGCCTCCAGCAGCAGCGCGTTCAACAGGGCGATGCCGACGGCCCCGCCGAGCATGCGGCTGAGATTGAAGACGCCGCTGGCATCCTTCAGCGCGGCGCCCGACAGCCCGCCCAGCGCCAGGGCGCTGACCGGCGGGAAGACCAGCGACACGGCGATCCCGCGCAACGCCTGCGGCAGGGCCAGCTCGGCCAGCCCCCACTCGGCCGTGATCCCCGCCGTCATCTGAAAGCTGGCCGCGAAGGTGAGCATTCCCACCGCCAGCAGCCAGCGCGGCTCGGCCTTGTCGGCGACATAGGCCGCGACCGGCGCGAACGCCAGCTGCACCAGCCCGGTCACCCCCATGATCAGGCCGATCTGCCCGGTGCCGTAGTCGCCGACCAGATCCAGGAACAGCACCAGCAGGAAGACCGAGCCGAAGACGCCGATCCCCAGCATGGCGGAGTAGCCGCAGCCCAGGGCGAAGTTGCGGTCGCGGAAGGCCGCCAGGCTGACGATCGGGTTGCCGTAGCTCACCACCCGCGCGACGAACAGCGTCAGACAGAGCCCGGCGACGAGCGTCGTCCGGAGGATGCCGGCATCCTCGAACCAATCGTGCTTGGCCCCGTCCTCCAGCACATACTGCAGGCACCCCAGCCCCACGGCCAGCAGCAGGAGCCCGGGCAGGTCGAAGCCGCGGGCGAGGCTCGGGTCCGGCTTGTCCCAGCGCACGCACAGCAGCGCCGCCACCGCCACCAGCGGCCCGGGCACGACATTGATCAGGAACAGCCAATGCCAGGAGGCGGCCTCCGTGATCCAGCCGCCCAGGCTGGGCCCAACCGTGGGCGCCAGCGTGCCGAGCAGGCTCACCCCCACCATCGCCCGGCCCCGCCGCTCCGGCGGGAACAGCACGAAGATGGCGACGAACAGCGAGGGGACCATGGCGCCGCCGAGGAAGCCCTGCACAGCCCGCGCCGCGATCATCCCGTCCAGCGTCGTCGCCAGCGCGCAGGCGATGCTGGCCAGGGTGAAGCCGGTGGCCGAGAGGGCGAAGAGGATGCGGGTGGAGAGCAGGCGCGACAGGAAGCCGGTCAGCGGGATCATGATGACCTCGCCGATCAGGTAGGAGGTCTGCACCCAGCTGATCTCGTCGGCGCTGGCCGACAGGCCGGCCCGCAGCTCGCCCAGCGAGGAGGCGACGATCTGCACGTCCAGCAGGGCCATGAACATGCCCACGCCCAGGGCGGTGAAACCCACCCGGTCGCGCGTGGACAGGCGTTCGGGCGGTGTCATTGGGCCGAGACGAGCGGCGCGCCGCCGGGCGCCCACGGGGACTTGTCGGCAAGCGGCGCCCCCTCTCCGGCATCGCCGGTATCGACCGACACGACCGCCGACAGGCCTGGCCGCAGCACCGCCGCGGCGTCCGGCTCCTCCAGCCGGATGCGGACCGGCACGCGCTGCACCACCTTGCTGTAGTTGCCGGTGGCGTTCTCCGGCGGCAGCAGGCTGAACAGGGCGCCGCTGGCCGGGGCGAAGCTCTCGATCCGGCCGCGCAGCGTGCGGTCGGGGAGCGCGTCCACCTTGATCGCCACGGGCTGGCCCGGGCGCATGCGCGGCAGCTGCGTCTCCTTGAAGTTGGCGACGACGTGAAGCCCGCCGGCGGGCACCAGCGCCAGAAGCTGGCGTCCCGCCTTGACATACTCCCCCGCCCGCACGCCGACATTGCCGACCCACCCGTCGGCAGGCGCCCGCACCGTCGCGCGCTCCAGATCCAGCGCGGCGGCGGCGAGGTCGGCCTCGGCGCGGGCGAGATGGGCGGCGGCCTCCTCGGCTTCCGCCGCCAGCACCGTCATCTCCTCCTCCGCGGCGGTCACGGCGGCGGCGGCGCGGGCCAGCTCTGCCGCTGCCCGGCGGCGCTCCGCCTCGGTCTCCTCGAAGCGGCGGCGACTGGCGACATTGTCGGGCATCAGCGAGGTCACGCGCCGGTGGTCGGAGGCCGCCAGCACGCTCTCCGCCTCGCGCGCGGCCACCATCGAACGCGCCTCCTCGATCCGCGCTCTCTGCAGCCGCAGCCTTCCCTCGGCGCCGGTCCTCGCGGCCGACGCCACGGCGCGCTCCGCCTCGGCCTTGCGCAGGGCGGCGGCGAAGGCGGCGTCGTCCAGCCGCACCAGCAGGTCGCCCCGGCGCACCCGCGCATTATCGGCGACCGCGACCTCCGCCACGGGCGCTTCCAGGGCGGAGGCGACGGCGATGATGTCGGCGGCAAGGAAGGCGTTGTCGGTGCGCTCCGTCAGCCGCCACGCGCTCCACCAGCCCCAGCCGCCCCAGGCGGCGAGGCCCAGCACCAGGACGGCACCGGCGGCGAGCGGGACGCGCATTCCTTACCTCTCCGCAACTGAACTGAACCGTTCAGTTCAACTGTTGAACGAGGATGGGGCGGCGGGCATACTCTGTCAATGGCACAGGCCGACATCCCCCCTTCCCGCCCCGATGCGCCGTTGCCCGCCAAGGCCGCGCAGATCCTCGCCGCCGCCAAGGAGGTCTTCCTGCAGCAGGGCTTCGGCGCCGCCAGCATGGACGCCATCGCCCGCACCGCCGGCGTCTCAAAGGCGACGCTCTACGCCCATTTCCAGGGCAAGGAGGAGCTGTTCGCCCGTGTCGTCTCCGGCGAGTGGGCCAGCCATTGGAAGCAGGAGACCGAGCCCGAGGCGCCGGCCGACGATCCGCGCGCGGCGCTGGAGTCGTTCGGGCGCCGCTTCGTGGCGCTGCTGCTGCATCCGGAGGCGCTGGCGATCTACCGGATCACCGTCGGCGAGGCCGTCCGCTTCCCCGAGCTGGGCCGCCTGTTCTTCGAGGGCGGGCCGGCGACGGTGCGGCGGCGGTTGACGGCGTACCTGGCGGCGGCCGCGTCGGCTGGGCGGCTGCGGGTGCCGGACCCGGCGCTGGCGGCCGAGCAGTTCCTGGGCATGATGCAGACGCCGCTGCATCTGCGCTCGCTGCTGGACATCGGCGAGGGCACCGGCCCCCGGGAGCAGGCACGGATCATCGCGGCGGCGGTGGAGACCTTCCTGGCGGCGCATCGGACTTGACAGGCGCCCGAACGGGCTCCCCCGACTGCGCCCTTCCCCCCTTCGCTCCAAGCCCCCTACCGTTCCGGGAATGATGCATCCATGGGAGGGAACGATGAGGACGCATGCAGTCTTGGCCGGTATGGCCGCCCTGGCGCTGGCGGCGCCGGCACTCGCGCAGGGTCAGGGTGTGGCGCAGGGCGCGCCCGGGCCGCGCGTCACCACCACCATGTACAAGGTCACGGCCGACGGCATCGGCGCCGCCATCGGCACCATCACGGCCGAGGAGACGGCCAGCGGCCTCGTCCTCATGCCGGACCTGAAGGATCTGCCGGCGGGATCGCGCGGCTTCCACCTGCACCAGAATCCCAGCTGCGAACCGGCCGAGAAGGACGGCAAGAAGACCGCGGCACTCGCCGCCGGCGGCCATTACGACCCGGCCAACACCGGCAAGCATGTCGGCCCGAAGGGCCAGGGCGGGCACAAGGGCGACCTGCCGGCCCTGACCGTCGAAGCGAGCGGCAAGGCCACCACGGCGGTCACCGCGCCGCAGCTGAAGCTGGCCGACCTGCAGGGCCGGGCGCTGATGATCCATGCCGGCGGCGACAATTATTCCGACCAGCCGGAACCGCTGGGCGGCGGCGGCGCCCGCATCGCCTGCGGGGTGGTAGGCAAGTAGCGGGACCGGTCCTTCCGGCCGACCCTATGAGGCGTAGCCCTGCGGGGGGCGCGGCGCTATGCTGCCGCCGCTTTTCGCCCCCCGCCGAGCCACGCCCGGATGTCGCCGCCTCCCGCCCCTCCCCTTCCGCCCGCCGCCCTCCCGGGGGACGCCCTCCCGGGGGATGGGGGCGTGGTGCTGTCGGTGGTCGTGCCGCTGCACAACGAGCAGGGCAACATCGACGCGCTGTTCGCCCGGCTGACGCCGACGCTGGACGGCACCGGCCTGCCCTGGGAGATCGTCTGCGTCGAGGACGGCAGCCGCGACGCCACCTGGGAAACGCTGGTCCGGCACCAGGAGCGCGACGGGCGGATCAAGCTGCTGCGCTTCAGCCGCAACTTCGGCAAGGAGGTGGCGATGTCCGCCGGGCTGCGGCACGCGAGGGGCCGCGCCGTCGTCATCATCGACGCCGACCTGCAGCACCCGCCGGAACTGATCGCGGAGTTCGTCGCCCAGTGGCGCCAGGGAGCGCAGATGGTCTACGCGGTGCGCCGGTCGCGCGACACCGACCCGTGGCTGCGCCGCGCGCTGACCAACCTCTACTACTTCATCCTGGGGCACATGTCGGAGGTGGAGCTGCCGCGCGGCGCCGGCGACTTCCGCCTGATGGACCGCGCCGTCGTCGACGCGCTGAACGCCCTGCCCGAGCGCGGCCGCTTCCTGAAGGGGCTGTACAGCTGGGTCGGCTTCCGGCAGGTCGCGATCCCCTACGACCCGGCCCCGCGCCATGCCGGCGCCTCGGCCTTCAATTTCTGGCGGCTGCTGCGCTTCGGCATGGACGGCGTCGCCTCCTTCAGCACCTTCCCGCTCAGGGTCTGGTCCTGGCTGGGGCTGGCGGTGGCGCTGGGCGCCGTGGTCTATGCCGGCTACATCGTGGTGGCGACCCTGTTCCAGGGCATCCAGGTGCCCGGCTACGCCTCGCTCATGGTGGCGACCCTGTTCCTCGGCGGCGTGCAGCTGATCTGCCTGGGCGTGCTGGGCGACTATCTCGGCCGCGTCTTCACCGAGGTGAAGGGCCGGCCGCTCTATCTGGTCGCCGACAGCCGGGGCTTCGAGGCGCCGGACGCGCCGCCGCGGGCCCGGGGCTGAGGCGGGCCGGACCCTTCCCATGTCCAATCGCAGCATCTGGGACCGGCTCTATCTGGCCGTGATGGCCGTGGCGGCGCTGGCGGTGCTGCTGGTCTTCCGCGACTACGGCATCACCTGGGACGAGCCGCTGCATGTCGAGTACGGCCGGCGGGCGCTGGACTGGTATCTGAGCCTCGGCGCCGACCGGGACGTGCTGACCTACCAGAACCTGGCCCTCTACGGCGCGCTCTACGACACGGCGGCGGCTGGGTTGGCGGAGCTGCTGCAGGCCGATCCCTACGACGTCAGGCGCCTGCTGGGCGGCATGGTCGGGCTGCTCGGCGTGGCGGCGGTGCGCCGGGCCGGCATCGACCTGTCGGGGCCCCGGGTGGGGACGCTGGCGGCCCTGCTGCTGCTGCTGACCCCGGACTGGTGGGGTCACGCCTTCAACAATCCCAAGGACGCGCCCTTCGCGGTGGCGGGGGCCTGGGCGCTGGTCTTCGCCATCCGGGTCGCGAAGACCCTGCCCCGGCCGCCGCTGCCGGACTTGGCAGGGCTGGGGCTGGCGCTGGGCGCCGGCATGGGCATCCGCGTCGGCGGCATCCTGTTCGCCGCGCCGCTGGCCTTCGCCGGCCTCGCCTGGATCGCGGGACGGCTGCGCGAGGGCGGCGCGCCCGCCGCCGTGGCCCGGGAGACCGGCCGGGCGGCGCTGGTGCTGCTGGCGGCGGCGCTGCTGGCCTGGATGGTCATGGTCGCGGCCTGGCCCTGGGCGCAGCTGGACCCGCTGAGCAACCCGCTGCGCGCCCTGTCCGAGTTCTCGAACTTCCCCCTGGACTTCACCTTCACCTTCGCCGGCGAGCGGCTGCGCACCACCGCCCTGCCCTGGTGGTACCTGCCGACGGGCTTCGCGGTGAAGGTGCCGCTGGTGCTGCTCGCCGCCGTCCTGCTGGCCGCCGGCATGGGCATTCTCTCGGTCTTCCGCGGGCGCTTCAAACCGCCGCGGGTGGCGCTGGCGGCGGCGATCCTGGTGCCGCCGGCGATCGTGATCTCCACCGGCGCCGTCCTCTATGACGGCATCCGGCACATGCTCTTCATCCTGCCGCCGCTGTCGCTGGCGGCGGCGCTGGCGATCAACAAGGCGGCGAAGGCGGTGGCGCCGGAGCGCGCGCGCCTCGGCTGGGGCCTGCTGGCGCTGGGCGCGCTCGTGCATCTGGCCGGCGCCGCGCGCCTGCATCCCTACGAGACCATCTGGTACAACGCGCTGGTCGGCGGCGTGCCGGGCGCGGCCGGGCGGTTCGAGCTGGATTACTGGGGCAGCGCCATGTCCGAGGCGGCCCGCGACCTGACGGAGACCCTGGTGCGCCGCGAGGGCGCCTCCTCCGTCGTAGCGCCCCACCGGGTCAGCTTCTGCGGCCCACCCGATTCCGCCCGCTACCGGCTGCCGCCCCACTGGCGCAGCGTGGAACCGGACGAGCCGGCCGACTTCCACATCGCCCATACCCGCAGCGCCTGCGCCGGCGCGCCCTCCGGTCCGGAGATCGTCCGGGTGGAACGCGCGGGCGTGCCGCTGGCCTATGTGCTGGATCTGCGGCCGTCCCGCGCCCCCTAAGCCTCACTCGCCCTTCTTCTCCGCCTTCTCCTTCTTGGACGGCTCCTTGGAAGGCCCCTGGTCCGGCTTGCCGGGATTGACGGGCTTGCCCTGGTTGCCGGCCTTGGCGTTGGAGATCAGTTCCCCGCAGGGGCTGTCCTCGCCGCCGCCGAGGTCGACCAGCGGGATCAGCGCCGCCAGCGGGGTCAGCAGCGCGCCCAGCGCCACGGCGGCGGCGCCCTTGGCTGCCAGCGGACCGGCCTCGATGCCCACCTTGGGCTCCATGAAGGTGCCGCCGAAGGTGACCGGCGTGCGGCCGGAAGCGATGGTCGCGTCCTTCGGATGCGCCTCGATGCGGCCGCGCATGGTTTCCTTGCCGAGCGCCACCTCCATGTCGCCGGCGATGTTCGTGTCCTCGGTGTCCAGCACCAGGGTCTTGGCCTTCATGATGCCGTCATTGACGCCGAAGGCCGCTACCATGCAGCGCACGGCCACCGGCTCGTCCTTGCTGATCAGGATGCCCAGCGCCTCGGCGATGTCGATGCCGGCGCCTTCCAGGATGAGGGCACTGACCTGGCCGCCGGCCATGACCATGGCGATGTCGCCGTCGGCGGCGCCCATGATGTCGGAGAAGGACTTGCCGCTGCCCCGCAGGTCGATGTGCCCGCCCAGCGTGCCGGCCGTCTCCTCCTCGAAGGGCGTGTCCTTGAAGAAGGGCTTCAGCTTGACGTTGGAGATCTCCAGGTTGGTGGCGAGCGCAGGCACGGTCTTGCTGCCGTCCAGCACGACGTTGCCGCCCACCGTGCCGAGCGCCATGGTGAATTTCAGCGGGTCGACGCGGGCGCGGCCGTTCTTCAGGTCGAGGGTGGCCTGCACCGCGTCCAGCGGCAGCGGGCCCTGGATGTTGCCGCCCTTGAAGGCGACCTCCATGTCCACGGCCTTCAGCCGCTCCAGGTTGATGGGCGTGTCGGGGATGATCTTGCCGTCCGTGTCCTCCTGACCGGGCGCCAAGCCGACGAGGCCGCCGAGATCGGCCAAATCCAGCTTCTCCGAGCGAAGGTCGGCGCGGATCAGCGGCCGCTCCTGCTTGGGCTCGAAGGTCAGCCAGCCCTTGAGGTCGCTCTCGCCGACCTTGCCGTCGATCTCCTCGGCCTTCCAGACCTCGCCCTCGCGGATGAGGCGGGTGGCGATCCGGTACTTGCCGGTGGCGGGGAACGGCACGCCCAGCAGGGCGTAGCTGTCGGCCAGGCTGCCGCCGTTCATGTCGAGGCGCATGTCCACGCCGCGCAGCTTCACCGGTTCCAGCAGCGTGCCCTCGGCCTTCAGGCTGGTGTCGCCCAGCTTCACGTCGAGCTTGAGGGGATAGGGCGTCTCGCTCTCGCGCAGGGTCAGCAGCGGCGCGCCGGTCAGCTCCAACCGCAGCGGCCGGCCCTCGATCGAGCCCTTGCCCTCGATATGCAGCTGCTCCTCCCCTTCCGTGCCGCTGGCGACGGTGGTGGAGATGCGGCTGTCGATGTCGATCTTCTTGGGCTGGTCGATGAAGCGGAAGCGGCCGTCGCGCACCTGCAGCGTGCCGATGACCGGGAACTCGGAACGATCCTCCGGCGAGGCCGCCTCGGCCGCCGCCTCCGCCTCCGCCGGCACGTCGAAGACCCAGTTGCCGACGCCGTCCTTGTTGCGCTCCAGCAGGATGTCGGGCTTGTCGACGATGATTTCGGGCAGCTCGATCTTGCCGCGCAGCAGCGGCCAGATGCGGACCACCGTCTCCAGCTGGCCCAGCGAGACCATGCGCGGCTCGCTGCCCCAGTCGGCGTTGCTCATGGTGATGCCGCCGACGGTGATGCGCGGGCTCCAGCTCCAGTCGATGTCGACCGGGCCGGCGATGCGCACCTCGCGCCCCGTGGTCTCGCTCATCCGCCGCTCGGCATAGCGCGCGATGCGGTCGGGGCCGGCGAAGTAGATGAAGGCGGCGGCGCCGCCGACGAGCGCCACCAGTACGACGGCGATGATCCCCAGCACCCGACCCATGCCCGGCCTCCCTTGCTCCGACAAAGGACGAACCCCTTTGCCCCGCTTGAGGTTCCGGATGGGGGATGCTCAGCGCGCGCCGGCCAGTTTCCGGCAGACGGAGGACTGGCGACGGGCGCGGCGGCGCAGGCGGCCCGTGGCGCCGCCGTCCAGAACGCCGGCCCAGAAGCCCAGCGCCTCGCGGTGGCGGCCCCGGCGCTGCAGCAGCGTCGCCAGGGCGGACCGCAGCTGCGGGTCGGCCGGCCGCCGCCGCAGCGTGCCGCAGAGCAGCTCCACCGCCGCGCCCTCGCGCCCACGCCGCGCTTCCAGCCGGGCGAGCGCGACAGCCGCATCGGCGAAAGCCGGTTCCCGCTGCAGCGCCATGCGCCAGTGCAGCGCCGCCTCGGCGGTGCGCCCGGCCGAGGCCAGAAGCTCGCCCAGCCGGTAGGGCGCCATCGGCTCGTGCGGAGCCAGGCGCGTCGCGGTGCGGAGCGCCCGCTCCGCCAGATCCACCGCCCCATGGCGGCGCATCTGCTCGGCGAAGGCCAGCAGCGGCGCGCAGGCCGTGGGCGCCGGATCCAGCGGCAGCAGATACTGCCCGTCCGTGTCCAGCCAGCGCCCCAGCATGTCGCGCCGCGGCAGCGCCGGCAGCCGCGCGGCGCCTGTGTCCGCCAGCCCCGCCCCGGTCTCGCGCCGCAGCCGCAGGGCGGCGGCCACCACGTCGGCCAGCTGCACTCCCTGCGCCAGATAGTCCCGGACGCGGCGGCCGGCGACCAGGTCGCGGAAGCCGAAACGCCCGTCGACCGGCTGCAGCACGTCGAAGATCACCAGCCACATGACAGCTTCCGCGCAGAGGCCGGAAAGGCGGTGGAAGGCGTCGGCGTCGAAGGTGCGGTTCTCGCGCGGCGGTGGCGGGGCGAGGCCGAGGCGCCGCATCAGCTCGCCCTCGCCGATGATCTCCGCGCCGGGCGGGATGCAGAGCGGCAGGGCCGCCAGCAGCGCCCCGCCGCGCAGCAGCTCGAGTGCCGAGGCTGCGACGCAGACCAGCGTCACCCGGGGCCCAAGCGCCCGCACCAGCCGCGCGCCACGGTCGCGCACCGCCTCGCCCAGCCGGTGCGGCAGCATGGCATGGGGCTGTCCCACCAGATGGATGCGGGCGCCGGCGAGGCTTGCCTGGCGCGGCGGCTCGGCGGGCAGGACCGGGGCGCGCCGCTGCGGCTCCCGCGCCTTGACCAGGGGAAGCTCGATCAGCCGCCCCCGGGAGGCCGCCCGCCCCTTGGGGCGCTCCACCGGAAGCAAGGCGCTCTGCATCAGATCCATGGGTTCCCGCCCGCGCAACGGCCGCTACTAGACGGCACACGTCGGACCAACGCGGGCGTTCCAGCCCTTGTTGCGCATTTCGAAGGGCGCTCATGCGCGTGCGCCGCCCCGCGCCGCGCGGCGGTAACACTGTGACCGAAATAGGGCGCGGCACATGGGGGACGCCGCCGGGGGACCTACCTCCGGCGCGGGGGACGCGCGGTACCCTGCCCCTTTCTCGCGGCGGGTAGAGCTTGGCGGAGGGCGAAGAAGCCCTCCCAGGGGTCGGGCCCCGGCGCCGGGATGGCGCTACGCGCGTTACCGATGGTGTAACGCGCGCCGCTCTCCAGCCCGTCCAGCGCCTCCCATGAGACCGGCATCGCCACCGGCGCGCCGTCCCGCGCCCGCACGGAGTAGGACGCCACGGCGCTGGCGCCGCGCGTGTTGCGCAGATAGTCGATGAAGATGCGGCCGTCGCGCTCGTCCATCGCCATGGATGTCGTGTAGCGGTCGGGCTGGTCGGCCGCCATGGAAGCCGCGATCCCCTCGGCGAAGTCCTTCAGCTGGGCCCAGCCGGCGGTCGGCTCGAGCGGCGCCACCACATGCAGCCCCTTGCCGCCGGTGGTGCGGACGAAGCTGGCGAGGCCGGCGGCCGCCAGCCGCTCCCGCGCCTCGCGCGCGGCCGCCACCACGTCGGCGAAGGCGACGCCGGGCGCCGGATCGAAGTCCAGTACCAGCCGGTCCGGCCGCTCCAGCCGGTCCACGGTCGCACCCCAGGGATGGATCTCCACGACGCCGCCCTGCAGCAGCGCGACCAATCCCGGCAGGCAGTCGACCACCAGATAGTCGCGCACACCGGCCTTCTCGGCGATGGGCACGCGGTGGACCTGTTCATGCAGCCCGGGCCAAGCGTGCTTCTGGATGAAGCAGGCTGCTTCCGGGCCCGACGGGCAACGCTTCAGCGACAGTGGCCTTCCGTCCAGGTGCGGCAGGATCCAGGCGCAGATACCGCTGTAATAGTCGACGAGATCGCGCTTGGTGACACCAGGGTCCTGCCACAGCATCTTCTCCGGGTGGGTCACCGGGATGCCGTAGAGGGTGACGGGCGCCGCCTTGCCGCGCGCCGCCCTGGCCTGCCGCTTGGCCGCCCGCTCGAGCCTGGCGCCGTCGCTGCCCTGGTCCGCCTTCGTATCGGTCATTCCCGCCCGCCTGCCCCCGCCGGTGGAGGCTGTCCATCTCCCGCGTCTGGCGCAGCCAACAGCGTGAGCTGATATTCGGCACGGGCGCGCCTGTGGAAAAATCAGGACCAAACGACTTCGGCCGCGCTGGCGCCGAGGGCCGGGCGGTGGATGAAGCGCTGTGGATTACGGGGATAAGGGGAGATGGTGCCCAGGGGCGGAATCGAACCACCGACACGGGGATTTTCAGTCCCCTGCTCTACCAACTGAGCTACCTGGGCGCCGTCTCGTCAGCCGTTCCGATCTGGATCGGAGCGCCGCGGGTTGGTACCGCGACCGGCCGTGGGGCGGGTGTATAGACGGTTCCCATCCGCCTGTCCAGCCTCAGATTAATCCTCCCGGGCGGATTTTTCCGTAGCCTCCTCGGCGTCCTCGTCGGCGGCGGCGACGGGCACGCGGTAGCTCTCGTTCAGCCAGCGTCCGAGGTCGATATCGGCGCAGCGGCTGGAACAGAAGGGCTTGAACTGCGGGATCTGGGGCTTGCCGCAGATGGCGCAGGTGGCGCGGCGCGGCTTGGCGGCGGAGAGGTCGATCGGTTCGTTGCTCATGGGCGCTTCAGGGCGAGTCGGTCAGGGAGGCGGCGAGATCCGCCAGGGAGGGGCCGCGGCGCTGGCGGGTCATCTCCACCAGCCCCAGCCGCGACATGCCGTACACATGGGTGTTGCCGGGGTCCTTTGACACCGCCCCGCTGAGAGTCAGGATCAGCTGCTCGCGGTCGGCGGCGCGCTCCAGGTTCACGAAGTCGACGACGACGATGCCGCCGATGTTGCGCAGTCTCAGCTGCCTCGCGATCTCGCGGGCGGCGGCGAGGTTGACCTGCAGCGCGTCGCCGCGTTCGCCGCCATTCACGTCGATGGCGGTCAGCGCCTCGGTCCGCTCGATCACCAGCGAACCGCCGCCGGGCAGATCCACGCGCGGGCGCATCAGCTCGGCCAGCTCATGCTCCAGGTCGCCCTGGTCGAACAGGGCGATGCGGTCGACATGCGGGCGGACCATCGGCGCCAGGTCAGGCGCCCGGTCGCGGCACCAGGCGCGCACCTCGGCCAGCGCCTCCGGCCCTTCGACGGCGATCCGGGTCAGCCCGCGCCCGCCCTGTTCCAGCAGCGCCCGCTCGACGGCGGTGGGGGCGGGCAGCAACGTCACCGGCCCCTCCCCCGGCACCCGCAGCGCGTCGCGCCACTGGGCGGCCAGATGCTCCGCCTCCAGCGCCACCAGCTCCGGGTCGGCGGTGGCGGCGTCGGCGCGGACGATCCAGCCGAGGCCGGGCGGTGCGGCTTGGCGCAGCAGCGCCGTCAGCCGCGCCTTCTCCGGCCCCTTGCCCAGGCGCTTGGACACGGTGATGCCCTCGGCCAGCGGCGCGCAGACCAGGAACCGTCCCGGCAGGGTGGCGTCCATGGTGAGCAGCGCGCCCTTGGAGCCGAACGGGTCGGCCTTCACCTGGACCAGCACCTCCTGCCCCGTACGCAGCAGCTGACCGATGACGGAGTCGCGGCGGCGCGGGCGTACGTCGGAGGCGGGCAGCAGGCCGGGCTGGCCGGCGCCGATCTCGACGAAGGCGGCGTCCAGCCCGGCGGCGATGCGGCCGACGCGGCCCCGGATCAGCGCGCCAGAGAGGCCCGGCCGGTCGGTGCGGTCGATATAGAGGTCGGAGAGTTCGTCCCCGTCGATGACGGCGGCGCGGCGCAGGGGCCCGCGGCGATCGATCAGGAGGTCGCGGGTCACGCGGAGGCCGGGAGCAGCGGGTCGATGCCCGCCGCGCGCAGCAGCGCCGCCGTCTCGAAGAGCGGCAGCCCGACGATGTTGCTGTAGCTGCCGACCATCTGGCGCATGAACAGCGATGCCTTGCCCTGGATGCCATAGCCGCCGGCCTTGCCGTGCCATTCGCCCGAGGCGACGTAGGCGTCGATCTCCCGGGCCGACAGGCGCTTGAAGACGACCGCGGTCTGCACCAGCCGGGTGCGCGCCTTGCCGTCGGCGCCGATGACGCAGACGCCGCCATAGACCCGGTGGCGGCGGCCGGACAGCAGCTCAAGGCATTCACGCGCCGACGCCTCGTCCTCGGTCTTGGGCAGGATGCGGCGCCCCACCCCCACCACCGTGTCGGCGGCGAGCACGACCGCGCCGGGGTGGCGCGCGGCCACCGTCTCCGCCTTGGCGCGGCTGAGGCGCGCGGCGTGCCGGCCGGGGATCTCGGCCTTGAGGGGGGTCTCGTCGATGTCGGCCGGATCGATGGCCGAGGCGGTCAGCCCGATCTGCGCCAGCAGTTCGCGGCGCCGGGGCGAGCTGCTCGCCAGCACGAGCGCCGGGGTGGGCGTGACGGGCATGACCGGCGCTTCTTACTTGAAGCGGAAGGTGATGCGGCCCTTGGTGAGGTCGTACGGCGTCATTTCGACGTTGACCCGGTCGCCGGCGAGGACGCGGATGCGGTTCTTGCGCATCTTGCCGGACGTGTGGGCCAGGACCTCGTGATCGTTGTCGAGCTTCACGCGGAACATCGCGTTCGGCAGCAGTTCGGTGACCGTGCCGGAAAACTCGATCAAATCCTCCTTGGACATAGCGACCTTTCGCGACTCATGGATTTGGCGCCATAGGTGAAGCCGACGCCTCCCCGGGTCAAGCGCTTTCGCAACCCTGCGGAAGCCCTCCCCCCATCGTTCCGGCGGGCGTGCCCGCCTTACCACAAGTGGCCCGTTCCACAGCCTGGTCAGAAGCTCGGCGACAGGCTGGGCGGGAAGCGCTCCTTGATGCGCTTCCACAGCTGGTCGCGCACCTGGCGGTAGGCGTCCAGCCGCACCTCGCGGCTGCCTTCGACGATGGAGGGGTCGAAGGTGCGCCAGAATTCCACGTCGCAGGCCATGGTGCGGGTCATCTCCACCGCCCGGTGCTGCGCCTCCGGCGACAGCGACACCACCAGGTCGAAGGAGCTGTCCTCCAGCTCGTCGAAGGTTTTGGAGCGGTGGCGGGACACGTCGATGCCCAGCTCCTCCATGACGGCGATGACGAAGGGATCGATCTCCCCGTCCCGCACGCCGGCCGAATCGACGTAGATGTCGCGGCCGTGCAGGTGCTTCAGCATGGCCTCGGCCATGGGCGAGCGGATGGAATTGTGGGTGCAGGCGAAGAGGACGCTGGTGACGGAGGACGGGTGGATCTCGACCATCCGTCAGCCCCTGATGTGCAGGACGCAGATCAGCGTGAACAGCCGCCGCGCCGTGCCATGGTCGACCTCGATCTTCCCCGCCAGCCGCTCGCGCAGGAGCCCCGAGCCTTCGTCGTGCAGGCCGCGGCGGCCCATGTCGATGGCCTCGATCTGCGACGGGCTCGCGGACTTGATGGCCTTGTAGTAGCTGTCGCAGATCATGAAATAGTCGCGGACGATGCCGCGGAAGGGCGAGAGCGGCAGCGCCACCTTGGCGAGTTCCCCGTCCGCGCCGTCACGCACGTCGAAGCTCAGCCGGTTCTCCTCGATCGACAGGTACAGGCGGTAGGGCCCGGCGTCCGGGTGATCCGTCAGGTGGAAGCTGTTCTCCTCCAGCAGGTCGAACAGCGCCACCGCCCGCTCATGCTCGACCTCCGGCCGGCGGCGGACGACGTTGCGCTCCACCAGCTCGACATGGGCGATACGGCGGCGGTCCGGCGGGATCATGCGGCGGGCGGGGCTCCCAGGCGGCCCAGGCGGATGGCGACCGAGAGCGCGTGGGCCTGCAGCCCCTCGGCCTCGGCCAGCGCCACGGCCGCCGGCCCGATGGCGGCCAGCGAGGCCGCGTCGCAGCCGACCAGGGTCGTGCGCTTCATGAAATCCAGCACGTTGAGCCCCGAGGAGAATCGGGCGCTGCGGGCGGTGGGCAGCACATGGTTCGGCCCGGCCACATAGTCGCCGATAGCCTCCGGCGTGTGGCGGCCGAGGAAGATTGCACCGGCGTTGCGGACCTTCGCCGCCAGGGCATCCGGGTCGGCCACCGCCAGCTCCAGATGCTCCGGCGCCAGCCGGTCGATCAGCGGCACCGCCTCCTCCAGGTCGCGCACGACCACGATGGCGCCGTGGGCGCGCCAGCTCTCCGACGCGATCTCCGTACGCGGCAGCGTCTCCAGATGCTTCTCCACTGCCGCCGCGACGCGGTCGGCGAAGGTGGCATCGTCCGTGATGAGGATGGATTGGGCGGAGGTGTCGTGCTCGGCCTGGGACAGCAGGTCGGCGGCGATCCAGGCGGGATCGTTGGCGCCATCGGCCACCACCAGGATCTCCGACGGGCCGGCGATCATGTCGATGCCGACCGTGCCGAAGACCTGCCGCTTGGCGGCGGCCACGAACGCGTTGCCGGGCCCGACGATCTTGTCCACCGCCCCGATCGTCTCCGTGCCGTAAGCCAGCGCCGCCACGGCCTGCGCCCCGCCGACACGGTAGATCTCCGTCACCCCGGCGACGCGCGCGGCGGCCAGCACCAGCGGGTTCAGCCTGCCGTCCGGCGTCGGCACCACCATGGCGATGCGCGGCACGCCGGCGACCTTGGCCGGCAGCGCGTTCATCAGGACCGAGCTGGGATAGGCCGCCGTGCCGCCCGGTACATAGAGCCCGACCGCGCCGACCGGCGTCCAGCGGGCGCCCAGCCGCACGCCCTGCTCGTCGGTGTAGCTCAGCGCCTCGGGCGACTGGCGGCGATGGAACGCCTCGATGCGCTCGGCCGCCGTGCGCAGCGCCTCCAGCACCCGGGGCTCGCAGGCGGCCAACGCCTCGTCCACCTCGGCGTCGGTGACGCGCAGCCGGCCGGGCGTGAGCTGCAGCCGGTCCCAGCGCGCCGTGTATTCGATCAGCGCCGCGTCGCCCCGGGCGCGCACGTCGGCCAGCACCTTCGCGACGGCGTCGTTCACATCCTCCTGCACCTCGCGCTTGGCGGAGAGCAGGGTGAGGAAGCCCGCCTCGAAACCGGCATCGGCGGTGGACAGTCTAAGCGGCACGGGCGACCTCGTCTCGGAAACGGTCGATCCAGCCCTGGATCTCGGTGTGGCGGGTCTTGAAGGCGGCGCGGTTGACGATGAGGCGCGAGGTGACGTCGGCGATGTGCTCGATCTCCACCAGCCCGTTGGCCTTCAGCGTGGCGCCGGAGGAGACCAGGTCGACGATGCGCTGGCAGAGGCCCAGCGACGGGGCCAGTTCCATGGCGCCGTTCAGCTTGATGCACTCCGCCTGCACGCCGCGCTCGGCGAAGTGGCGGCGGGTGATCTCCGGGTACTTGGTGGCGACGCGGACATGGCTCCAGCGCGCCGGGTCGTCTCCCTCCGACATCCGCACCGGTTCGGCGACGGAGATGCGGCAGCGGCCGATGCCCAGATCCAGCGGCGAGTAGAGTTCGGGATAGTCGAACTCCATCAGCACGTCGTTGCCGCAGACGCCCAGCTGCGCCGCGCCGAAGGCGACGAAGGTCGCCACGTCGAAGCTGCGGACGCGGATGATCTCGACGAAGGGCAGGCTGGTGCGGAAGCGCAGCGCCCGGCTCTTCGGGTCGTCGAAGGCGGGCTCCGGCTCGATGCCGACGCGGCTCAGCAGCGGCCGCAGCTCGTCCAGGATGCGGCCCTTGGGCAGCGCCAGGGCGAGCAGTCCGTCGGACGGCGCGTCGGGGAAAGCGGGAAAGTCAGGCATCGCGACTCCGGAAGCAACCTGGCCGGAGTCGGGATGGCGGCGGCCCGCCGGCCCCGCGCCGACGGGCAATTAATTGGCACGGGACGCGGTCAACGTCCAGAAGCGGCGGCGGCGGACTGGCCGTCCGCTTGGTCATGGCAGGGCCGCAGGCCCGTCGGCCAGGGCTCGCCCAGATCCTCCAGCCGGCAGTCGAGCACCGGCACGTCCAGGCGCACGCAGGGGCCGCCGGAGAAATGAAGCAGCACCTTGTCGTCCGTGCGCTCCACCGCCAGCAGGTTCAGCATCTGCGTGCGGTCCTTCAGGTTCAGCTCCTTGCAGCAGACCCGGTCCACCCCTTCGAAGCGCAGCGCGGTGTTGATGCGCTCGAAGGGTGCGGCGTCCCCTTCGCCCTCGAAGGAGGCGTCCACCGCCTCGCCTTCCGGCCGCTCCCAGCGGAAGCGCGTCGCCACCAGGACGAAGCGCCGCTCCTGCGGCAGGAAAGTCATGTCGCAGATCGGCACGATGGCGTCCTGCAGCACCGCCGACATGACCTTCAGGTCCTCGGCGTCCTGCGCCCGCAGCCGCAACAGCCCGCTTCCCATGATCCCCGCCCCTCGATGAAACCCTGTCACGGACGGCCGCCCCCGGCCGTCCTTCCCTTCATCTAGGGATGCTACCCCCCGGAGGTCCAGGGGTCTCACGATTTCCTGCGCGCCGGGCCGTCATCCACCCCGCGAATGGCGGGGCTGAGCGCGCCCGCGGCGGCAATGAGCGTCAGCGTCAGGCCTGCGGCGAGGAAAACGGTCGAAAGCTCCACCTGGCGCAGCACGAAGCCGGTGATGCCGGCGGAGATCGGCCCCACCCCCATGAAGATGAACATGAACAGCGCCAGCGTCCGGCCCAGCAGCGCCGGCGCCACCCGGCGCTGCACCCAGGTGTAGACCACGACCTGGATGAAGCCGGCCAGCACGCCCAGCGGCACCATGGCGAGCATGGCCTGCCACGTCTGGGTGGCGTACCCCACGGGCGCCAGCAGCAGCCCGGCGGTCATGTCGATGCAGAGGATGGTGACGCCCAGCGTGCCCAGGCGCAGGCGCGGGAACTTGCCCGACAGCGCCATGCCCAGCAGCGCGCCGACGCCGTGCGCCGCCATCAGCATGCCCAGCGCGGCGGCGCCGCCCAGCTGCTCGTCGGCCATGACCGGCGTCGCCACCTGCAGCGGGCCGGCGATGAGGAAAGTCGTGGTGCCGAAATAGAGGAACAGCCAACGCAGCGAGCGGTCGCTCCAGAAGTAACGGAGGCCCTCGGCGATGGAGGCGAACACCGGCGCCGGCGGTACGGCCGGATCGGCCGGCGGCGCCTCGGCAACCTTGGTCAGGGTCCAGGTCGACAGCGCGAAGCTGAGCGTGTCCACCAGGAAGGCGATGCCCAGGCCCTTGGCGTCCTCGATGCGGCCGCCCTCCCCGTCGCCGAACAGCGCCACCAGCAGGCCGGCCAGCAGCGGCCCGGCCATGACGCTGATCTGGCGCATCGCCATCATGATGGCGTTCACCGGTCCCAGCAGGTGCGCCGGCACGGTCCGCGGCACGATGGCGGTGCCCGACGGCACGCTGAAGGCGGTGGCGAGGCCGATGCAGATTGCGATGGGATAGACCATCCACATCCGCAGCCAGCCGCCCAGCACCAGCACCGTCAGCAGCCCCAGCAGCCCCGTGTTGACGTACTTGGTCAGCATCAGCACGCGCTTGGGCGAGAAGCGGTCGGTCAGCGCGCCGCCCACCAGGATGAAGATGGCGCGTGGAATGCTCATCGCCGCCAGCACAAGGCCCATGGCGGCCGGGTCCCCGGTCAGCTTCAGCACCAGCCAGGGCAAGGCGATCAGGGTGAACTGGTCGCCCAGCTGGTTGATGGCGGCGCCGGCCAGCAGCCAGCGCACGCTGCGGTCGGCCAGCATCCCGCCCTTGCCCGCCTCAGCCGCGATCGCCGTCATCGCCACTCTCCTTGATCAGATCCTCCAGCCCGGGCGGCACCATGCCGCGCGTGGCCAGGGCCTTCATGTCGCTGTCCTGCACGCGGCCTGCCGCGATGTCGGCGCGCAGGCGGCGCAGCCAGTCGATCTCGACCTGCATGAGGGTGAGCGCGTGCTCGATGACGTAGCGGTTGCCGGTACCGGCGATGTCGCCGATATGCGCCCAGATGGCGCGCGAGGTCGCCAGCCCCTGCTCGTAGGCCGCCAGCCGCTTGTCGATCAGGGCCGGGAAATCCGTCCGGTCGGCATGCGCCAGGAACAGCAGCGCCGAGTAAAAAGGATGGCGCGACGGCGTCAGGTCCGCGAAGCGCTCGGCCATCAGTTCCTGGAAGCGGGCGCGGCCCTTCTCGGTCAGGCCGTAGATGGTACGGGCGCCGCCGCGCGCCACCCGCTCCTCGCCCCGCACCTCGATCCAGCCCTCCTTCGCCAGCTGCTTGACGGCGTAGTAGAGCGTGCCGGTGTCAAGGTCGACGAGCCGGTCGACCATGCCCGCCTCGATGCGGCGCTTGATCTCATAGGGATGGAAGTCGCCGCGGTGCAGGACGCCCAGGATAATCAGGTCGGCTTTCATAGTTTAATTCGACTATCACAATCCGACCTATCTCCACAATCCGCCTGTGGGGATAAGACCCGCACGAACGAAAACGGCCGCTGCGCGGGGCAGCGGCCGTTCGCCGTCGATCGGAACCGAGAGAGCGTCAGTCGGAGCCCTTCAGCCGCTCCATGTCGGCGCCGCAGGCGCTGAGCTTCTCCTCGATGCGCTCATAGCCGCGGTCGAGGTGGTAGATGCGGTTGACCGTGGTCTCGCCTTCCGCCGCCAGGCCGGCCAGCACCAGCGAGACCGAGGCGCGCAGGTCGGTCGCCATGACCGGCGCGCCGGTCAGGCGCGGCACGCCGCGGACCAGGGCCGAGGCGCCGTGGACCGTGATGTTGGCGCCCATGCGCATCAGCTCCGGAACATGCATGAAGCGGTTCTCGAAGATGGTCTCCGTGATCATGGCGGCGCCGTCGGCGACGCACATGAGGGTCATCATCTGCGCCTGCAGGTCGGTCGGGAAGCCGGGGAACGGCTCCGTCATGACGTCGACGCCGACGATATGGCCATTGGCCCGGCCGACCTTGAAGCCGCGCTCGGTCGGCGTGAACTTCACCTGGGCGCCGGCCAGCACCTTGGCGACGGCCTGGATGTGGTCCAGACGGCCACCGACCAGCTCCAGCTCGCCGCCGGTCATGGCGGCGGCCATGACGAAGGTGCCGGTCTCGATGCGGTCGGCGACGATGGCGTGGCGGGCGCCGTGCAGACGGTCCTTGCCGCGGATGCGGATGCGGTCGGTGCCGGCGCCCTCGATGTCGGCGCCCATGGCGATCAGGCAGTCGCAGAGATCGACGATCTCCGGCTCGCGCGCGGCGTTGACCAGCACGGTCTCGCCCTTCGCCAGGCAGGCTGCCATGACCAGATTCTCGGTCGCGCCGACGGAGACCTGCGGGAACACGAACTCGGCGCCGACCAGGCCGCCCTCGGGCGCCTTGGCCAGGATGTAGCCGCCCTCGATCTCGATCTGCGCGCCCATGGCCTGCAGGCCCTTGATGTGCAGGTCGACGGGACGCGGGCCGATGGCGCAGCCGCCCGGCAGCGATACCTTGGCGTTGCCGTAGCGCGCCACCAGCGGACCCAGCACCAGCACGCTCGCGCGCATCTTGCGCACCAGATCGTAAGGCGCGGTGGTGCTGGTGATGTGGGCGGCGGTCAGCTCGATGACCCGGCCCTCATGGCCGTTGTGCACGACCCCGTCGCCGTTCAGGCGGATCTCCACCCCGTGCTGCGCCAGCAGGTTCGCCATGGTGGTGATGTCGGCGAGGTGCGGCAGGTTCGACAGGGCCAGCGTCTCGTCCGTCAGCAGGCAGGCGGCCAGCAGCGGCAGCGCCGCGTTCTTGGCGCCGCTGATCGGGATGATGCCGTCGAGGCGTTTGCCGCCGCGGATACGGAGCTTGTCCATGGGTCGCTTCGATCTTGGTTTTGGGCGAGCCGATGGTCGCCGGTTAAAGTGTCCAAAAGGTTGCCGGACCGCGGCCCGGCCGTGACCTTGTTGGGGTCGTTTACGCCGGGCTCAGAGGCGCGGCAGGGTGACGCCGCGCTGGCCCATGTACTTGCCGGCCCGGTCCGCGTAGGAGACCTCGCACGGCGTGGCCCCCTGCAGGAACAGGAACTGGCACAGCCCCTCGTTGGCGTAGACCTTCGCGGGCAGCGGCGTGGTGTTGCTGATTTCCAGCGTCACGTGCCCCTCCCACTCCGGCTCCAGCGGCGTGACGTTCACGATCAGGCCGCAGCGGGCGTAGGTGCTCTTGCCCAGGCAGATCACCAGCACGTCGCGGGGCACGCGGAAATACTCCACCGTGCGGGCCAGCGCGAAGCTGTTGGGAGGGATGACGCAGACGTCGGTGTTGCGGTCCACGAAGCTGGTGGCGTCGAACTTCTTGGGATCGACGATGGCGTTGTCGATGTTCGTGAAGATCTTGAACTCGGGCGCCACCCGGGCGTCGTAGCCGTAGGAGGAGAGGCCGTAGGAGATCACGCCCTCGCGTTTCTGCGCCTCCACGAAGGGCTCGATCATGCCCTTGGTCTGGGCCATCTCGCGGATCCAGCTGTCCGGCATGATCGGCATGGGAAAGGAACTCCAAAAGGGCTGAGGCTACCAGAATGCTTGTAGCCGAGCCCTCCCCCGGTGCCAAGCCGGCAACACTACATAGAGCACATCTCCGCCACATGCTCCGCCAGGGCTAGTGCGGAGGTCAGGCCGGGCGACTCGATGCCGTAGAGGCAGACCAGGCCGCTAACCCCATGATCGCGCACGCCCTGCACCAGGAAGTCGGCATCCGCGCTGCCCGCCGGCACGATTTTCGGCCGGATGCCGGCATAGGCGGGGACCAGCGCGCCGTCGGGCAGGCCCGGCCAGTAGCGGCGGATGGCGGCGTAGAAGCGGTCGGCGCGGGCGGGATCGACGCGGTAGTCCGGCGACTCGATCCACTCCACGTCGGGCCCGAAGCGCGCCTGCCCGCCCAGGTCTATGGTGAGATGGACGCCCAGGCCCCCCGGCTCCGGCACCGGATAGACCAGCCGGGCGAAGGGGCTGCGGCCCTGCAGCGCGTAGTAGTTGCCCTTCGCCAGGTACAGCGGCGGCACTTCCGGCACGCCCAGCCGCCGGGACACAGCCTGCGCCTCCAGCCCGGCGGCGTTCACCACCGTGCGGGCCAGCAGCGCCATGGGCTCGTCTCCGCCCACCTCGACCCGGATGCCCTCCCCGCCGACGCTGCCGCCGGTGAGGGGTGCGTGCGTTGCCAGCACGGTTCCGCGCGATTCGGCCTCGCCCAGCAGGGCCAGCATCAGCCCGTGGCTGTCGACGATGCCGCTGGAGGGGGAATGCAGCGCCGCGACGCAGGCGAGGTCCGGCTCCATCGCCAGCGCCTCGGCCCGGTCCAGCAGGCGCAGGTCGCGAACGCCATTCGCCTCGCCCTTGGCCCTGATGGCGGCCAGCCGCTCGCGCTGCGCCTCGTCGGTGGCGACGATCAGCTTGCCGCAGCGGCGATGCTCCACCCCGCGCTCGGCACAGAAGGCGTAGAGACGCTCCCGCCCCTCGACGCAGAAGCGCGCCTTCAGGCTCCCGGCCGGATAGTAGATGCCGGCATGGACCACCTCGCTGTTGCGCGAGCTGGTGCCGGTGCCGAAGCTCTCGGCCGCCTCCAGCACCAGCACCTCGCGGCCGCGCAGCGCCAGCGCGCGCGCCACCGCCAGCCCGACGACACCGGCGCCGATGACGAGCGCGTCGACGCGCTCCGCCGTCACGAGGCCGGGTCCCCGTCCGTGCCGTCGTCACGGGCGCGCTCCTGGAGTTTGCGCTTGCGCAGATTCTCCCTGAGCGCGGCGGCGAGTCTCTCCTCGCGGCTGGGCTGGGCGGGCGGCGGCTTCTTTTCGGTGCTCACTTCATCCATCCGGCTGGGCGGGCGATCGGCCCGGATTCAAGGATTTGCAGGGCCCCGCGTCAAGCATCCCCATTTTGTCCGAGAAAACTTGATCATGGGGCTTGCATCCCCCCCGCCGCTGTGGCAATTACCCGGCCCACACACGGACCGGCGCTGCCGTAGCTCAGTGGTAGAGCACTCCCTTGGTAAGGGAGAGGTCGAGAGTTCAATCCTCTCTGGCAGCACCATCCGCCCCTTCTTCGGGCCCCGTGTTCTTCCCGACAATCTGGACAAGCACGCCGGGCCATTTGGCCGGGCCTTCCGCATGTCCGCTCCCTCATCCCCCCTAGCCCTTGTCACCGGCGCCAACGGCTTCGTCGGGCGCGCCGTCGTCGATTCGCTGCGGGCGCGCGGCTGGCGCGTGCGGGCGGCGCTGCGCTCAGGAAGCGTGGAGGGGACGGAGCGGGCGCTGGTCGGCGACCTCACGGGCCCGGTGGACTGGCCCTCGCATCTGGACGGCGTCACGGCCGTAGTGCACCTGGCGGCCCGCACCCATGTCATGCGAGAGGACCCGGGCCACGCCGAATCGGCGTATCGCGCCATCAACGTCGAGGCCACGCGCCGGCTGGCGGAAGCCGCGGTCGAGGCGGGCGTGCGCCGCTTCGTGCATCTCAGCAGCGTCAAGGCGCTGGGCGAGCGCAGCAACCCTGGCCGCCCGCTGACCGACCGCGACGAACCCGCGCCCGAAGGCCCCTACGGCGCCACCAAGCTGGAGGCGGAGCGGCTGCTGGCGGCCCTGCCGCTCGAATCGGTCAGCTTGCGCCCGCCGCTGGTCTACGGCCCGGGGGTAAGGGCCAATTTCCTGGCGCTGATGGGTCTGGTGGCGCGCGGCGTGCCCCTGCCCTTCGGTGCGCTGGAGAACCGGCGCAGCCTGATCGCCGTCGGCAATCTGGCCGACGCGGTGGCGACGGCCGTGACGGCCGCGCAGGCGACGGGAACCTATCTGGTGACGGACGGCGACGCCGTCAGCACGCCGGAGCTGGTGCGCGCCATTGCCCGGGCGATGAACCGGCCGGCGCGGCTGCTGCCGGTGCCGCCTTCCCTGTTCCGGCCCCTCCAGGCGCTGCCGGGTGTCGGCCCGGCCGTGTCGCGCCTGACGGGCTCCCTGGAGCTGGACGGCTCCCGCTTCCGCGACGATTTCGGCTGGCGCCCGCCCCTGACGATGGAGCGGGCGCTGGCCAGGACCGCCGCCTGGTACCTCAGTGGTCGGAGCCGTGCAGGATCGTAGAGGCCATCCCGGTGTCGTATTCGAGGCCGGCCGGCGTCATGTCCAGGAAGTAGGGGTGGCCGGAGCGGATCAGCCCCTTACGCTCCAGCGCCACCCAGACCGCGACGTTGCCGAGGCCCGTGGCGTCCTTGCTGGAAACGACGTAGGGGCCGAGATGGAAATGGTTGCCGTGGGCGTGCGGGAACTGCGCCACCTTGATGTGGCCGTCGTCCAGCGGCTCGCCGACGCCTTCCATCTTCGCCAGCACCTGGAACAGGGTCAGGGTCTTCAGCTGCAGCGGGTTCAGGTTCAGGGGGTTCTTCTTCGGGGCCATGTCTCGAATCCGTGTTCCGGGGAAGGCGGCACCTTGGCCGCGCCGCCCGGCCCGCGTCAAGCGGGCGCCCCGGCGCGGCGCGCCAGAAAGGTTGCGCGCGGCCGGCCGGCACCCATGATATCAAGTGCTCCCCCTCCCTGCCCGACCCAAGCCGCGCATGCCCCGCCCCCGTCCTCTCCTCGCCGCCCTGCTCGCTGGCGCCCTGCTGGGCCCGCTGGCGCTGTCCGCGCCGGCCCGGGCCGACATGGAGGCGGTGCGCAAGGCCGTGGCGGCGGGCGACTACGCCGCCGCCCGCAAGGCGCTGCTGCCCCTGGCCGAGCGCGGCGACGTGACGGCGCAGGCGGCGCTGGGCCACATACTGCTGCAAGGGTCGGGGGGCGCCCGCGACGTGCCGGGCGCGCTGGGCTGGTTCGAGAAGGCCGGCGCCCAGGGCCATGTCGGCTCCCTGTCGGCCGCCGGCACCGTCTACGCCTATGGCGACGGCGTGCCGGCCGACTATGACAAGGCCTTCCGCCTGTTGAAGCGGGCGGCGGAGGCCGGCGACGCCGACGCGCAGAACAATCTCGGCGTGCTCTACCATTTCGGGCTGGGCGCAGCGCAGGACCAGATGCTGGCGCTGGCCTGGGTGCTGCGCGCCGAGCGCCAGGGGCTGCTGCAGGCCATCCGCCTGCGCCAGGAGATCGAGCAGGTCGCCACCGTCGCGCAGAAATCCGAGGCGCTGCGCCTCGCCGCCGCCCCGCTGCCGGGCGCCGCCGCGGCCCCTAAGGTCGCCGAAGCGCCGCCCGCCCCCCAGAAGGTCGAGCCCCAGAAGACCGCGCCGCAGCAGCCGGCGCCTCAACGGCCCGCCCCGGATAAGCCGGTGCCCGCGACGCCGGTCCGGGAAACGCCGCCCCCGGCCCGCATGGCCGAGGCGCCGAAGGAGCAGCCCGCACCGCCGGCGCCCACCACTCCCGAACCGGCGCCCGCGGCGACGCCCGCTGCCACCGAGCCGCCGAGGCCCACCCTGCCCAAGGCGCTGCCCCCGCCGCCCGGATCAGGCGCCTATGCCGTGCAGCTGGCCGCCCTGCCCTCGCGGGCGGAGGCGGAGAAGCAGTGGCGCGCCATCGCGGCCAAGCACGGCCCGGCGCTGGCCGGCCTGCCATCGGAGCTGGTGACGGTCGATCTCGGGGCGAAGGGGCTCTACACCCGCATCCTGGTCGGGACCTATGCCGACCGCGCCCAGGCGGCGGCGGCCTGCGCCCGGCTCAAGGGCGCCGGTCTGGACTGCCTGCCGCAGAAGCGTTAGCGCTCCACGGTCCCGCGGCCAGCAGCAGCAGCAGCACGCCGATCAGCAGGCTGCACAGCCACCAGGTCTGCCAGGCGCCATAGGCGAAGCTCGCCACCGCCAGGGTGGCGCCATAGCAGGCCAGCGCCCAGGGCTGCGCCGTATCGGACAGGCGCCGCGTGCGCTCCAGCAGCAGCAGCAGGACCGCCAGCAGCAGCGCCGAGCCGGCGATGCCCAGTTCCAGCAGCGACTGCAGGAACAGGTTGTGCGGATGCAGCGGCACGATGTTGCCGTCGACGAAGCGCGAGGCCCGCCCCTCGTTCGGGATGGCGCGCGAGCTGTCCAGCCCCCAGCCGAAGACCGGCTTCGCCAGCACCCGCTCGGCGGCGAAGTCCCAGATCTCCACCCGGTGCCGGAAGCTGAAGGGCAGCCACTCCGCCTCGTGCAGCCCGCGCTCGCGCAAATGGCCCGAGATCGGGACGGCACCGACGAAGCCCGCCACCAGCAGCGCCGCCACCGCCGCCCGTCCCAATCGGCGCGAGGCGGCGGCGATCCCCAGCACCACCAGCCCCACCCCCATGCCGACGACGGAGGATTGGCTGGGCGACAGGAAGGTCAGGGCGAAGAAGGCGGCGGGCAGCAGCAGCGCCGCCCAGCCCAGCCCACGCCGCCACAGCATCAGCGCCGCCGGCCAGACCAGCACCGACAGGATGGCGGCCGGGCGGTTGATGGCGCGGTCGGGCGCCACGGCGGAACCGTCCAGCGACTTGGCGAAGCGGTAGATCGGCTGGTCCAGCAGCACCTCCACCGCGAACAGGGCGAAGCCCAGCAGCAGGCTCGCCAGCACCACCCGCGCCAGCCGCTCCCGCCGCTCCGGCGCCAGCCCGGACGCCGCGAGGATCAGCAGGAAGCCCGGTACGAACTCGTAGAGGAAGGTAACGATCTGCGCGACGCCGCCGCTGACCCGCACCGGCGCCGGCGTCCACAGCACGCTGATCCCGGCATAGAGGAAGAACAGCCCGAAGGCCGCGACCAGGGGCCGGTCGAGCCCGGGCACGCCGCGCACCCGCCACAGCCACAGCCCGCCGAGGAAGACCCCCAACGTGATCAGCAGCGGGGCCATGCCCAACGGCAGCAGCGCGGCGAAGGGGCCGACCAGCGCCAGCAGCGTCAGCGCGATGCCCATGAAGGGCCTGGCGTGCGGATCCGCCCTCATGCCGCCACCCCGTCCGTGCGGGCCAGCAGCACCCGCGCCGCCGCCTCGACCGTGGCGAGGTCGAGCGACTCCATGCGCCCGTCGGCGGCCTTCACCAGCGCCGCATGCGCCCCCCAGGGGCCGTAGATGTCGCTCGGCGTCGGCCCGAACAGGCCCAGCGTCGGCGTTCCGGCGGCGGCGGCCAGATGCATCAGCCCGGAGTCGTTGCCCACGAACAGCCGCGCCCGCCGCAGGCAGGCCGCCGCCGTCAGCGGGTCGGTGCGGCCGACCAGGTCCAGCGCGCGCGGCGAGCCCAGCCGTTCCAGCACCGGCCGGCAGCGCCCGCCCTCGCCCGGGCCGGCCAGCACCGCGACGCGCGCCCCGGCCAGGGCGCCGCCCGGTGCGGTCAGGCGATCCGCCAGTTCGGCGAAGCGCTCGGCCGGCCATTCCTTGCCGGTCCAGTTGGCGGCCGGCGCCAGGGCCAGCCAGTCGCCCCCCGCGGGCATGAGACGCCCCGCCTCGGCTTCCGCGGCGGCATCGGTCCAGACGGTCGGCGACGGCGGCGGGTCGAGCGCCAGCAGGCGGCCCAGCTCGATCACCTTGTGCACGCCATGGCCGGTGGAGCGGTAGGTCACCCGCCGGCGGGCGCGCACCAGGCGCGACACGGCGCTGTCCCGCAGATCGACGACCAGGTCCCAGCGCGCCCCCGCCACCTGCCGCCAGAGGTCCAGCCAATGGCCGGCCCATGGTCGTTTCTGAAGTGGAATGACCCTTTCCAGCCCGGGGAGGGCGCGGAACAGCGGCGCCGGGATCGGGCCGCAGGCGATGGTCGTCCGCGCGCCAGGATGGCTCTCGATCAGATGCGCCAGGAGGCCCGTCGTCAGGACCGCGTCGCCCAGCCGGTTGGAGGTGATGAACAGGATGCGCAACGCGGGTCGCCGGAGAGGAATGAAGAACGGGTGGCTTATAGACCTCTGTCGCGGGGTTGCAAAGAAGCCCCTCCCAGGGCAGCCATGCCCTTGCTACTTACCTCCCCGGGCCCCACCTCTGCCGAAGTCCCTCCGCGAGGCCGATCTTGAGCGATTCCCCCTCCACGCCCGTCGCCGTCCCCCTGCCCCATCGCGGCGTCCTGCGCCTGACCGGCGAGGACCGCATCGCCTTCCTGCAGGGGCTGGTCAGCAACGACGTGGCCCAGGCCGAGGCCGGAGGGGCGCTGCATGCCGCCTTCCTGACGCCCCAGGGCAAGTTCCTGCACGATCTGTTCGTCATTCCCCAGGGCGACTCGCTCCTGCTGGAGTGCGAGCGGGACCGCGCCGCCGACCTACTGCGCCGCCTGTCGATGTACCGGCTGCGCTCCAAGGTGAAGCTGGAGGACGCATCCGACCGGTTCACGGTCCACGCCGCCATCGGCGAGGGTGCCGCGGCGGCGCTGGGCCTGGGCGAGCCGGGGACCGTGGCGGCGGTCGGCGGCGGCCTCGCCTACGCCGATCCGCGCTTGGGGGCCCTCGGCGCGCGCCTGGTCCTGCCCGTGGGCGAGACGCCGCCCCTGCCGGCCGGCGACACTGGCGACTGGGACCGGCTGCGCCTGTCGCTGGGCGTGCCCGACGGCAGCCGCGACCTGATCCCGGAGAAGTCGATCCTGCTGGAGAACGGCTTCGACCGGCTGAACGGCGTCTCCTGGAGCAAGGGCTGCTACATGGGCCAGGAACTGACCGCCCGCACCAAGTACCGCGGCCTCGTGAAGAAGCGCCTGACCCCGGTGCGGGTCGACGGCCCCCTGCCCGAGCCCGGCACCCCTGTCCTGATGGGCGACAAGGAAATCGGCGAGGTCCGCAGCGGCCGCGCCGGCCTGGCGCTGGCCCTGCTGCGCATCGAGGATCTGGCGGCTGCGGAGGCCGCCGGCACGACGCTGACAGCTGGCGGCGCGGTGCTCAGCCCGTTCAGGCCGGCGTGGCTCGGCGACTGAGCAGTTCCCGGTACACCGCCTCGATCCCGTCGAAGCAGGCCTCCGGCGACCAGGGCGACATGTCCTGGCGGTGGCGCGGCGCGTCCAGCATCGCCGCCAGCGCCTCGGCCAGCGGACCGGGCTCCTCCGACGGGGGCACGAGTCGCGTGTTCGGCAGGCTGGTCAGGATCGCCTTCGCCCCCTCGCTGGTGCTGGCGACGACGGGCAGGCCGGCATCCAGCGCCTCCAGGAACACCAGCCCGAACGGCTCGAACCGCGAGGGCGAGCAGAACAGGTCGGCGGCGAAGTAGAGGTCGCGGACATCGTCGCGGAACCCCAGCAGGCGGATGCGCCGGTCGCCCGCCGCCAATGCCTCCAGCCCGGCGCGCCCCGCCCCGTGCCCGGCGACGGCGAGGCGCAGGCGCGGGTCCGGCAGCGCGCGGACGGCGCGCACCAGCAAATCCATCCCCTTCTCCGGGATCAGCTGCCCGACCGCGAGTACCAGCCGCTCCCCCGGACCGGCGCCCATCTCCACGCGCAGCCGGGCGACGGTCGCGGCATCCGGCGGCGGGTGCGGATGGGACCAGGCGTTCACCCGCGCCACCATGCCCTTGAAGCCGCCGGCCAGGGCGGCGTCGCGCTGCCAGTCCGCCTGGGCGATCAGCGCGTCGTGGCCCCGGTACCATTTCGGCCGGTAGTCCAGGTGCAGCGTGGCGAGCGTCGGCGCCCCCGTGCGGATGGCGCCCAGCGCCCTGCCGGCCCTTCCGCCATGGGTATGGACGATGTCGGGCGCCGCCTCACGCAGCAGGCGCCGAAGACGCCAGCGCCGCAGCCAGGGCCCGAGCTTGCGCACCGTCACCCCGGGCCCGACATGCGGCAGGATGGAGCGCCCTTCCTCCGCGCAGTCACGGCGCACGACCAGCGTCACCGCATGGCCGCGCGCGGCCTGGGCGCTCGCCAGCTCGGCGACATGCCTCTCGGCCCCGCGGAAGCCGCGCGACAGGATGCAGTGCAGGATCCTCATGACCTGGAGGAGTGCCAGAGCCGGCGTGACCTGTCGAGGCGGGGCTGCCGCCCCTTCTTGTCACCCGATATTTAGTTGACTTGGAAGTGCGCACCCTCAACATGCGGGGGAGCGAGTGAATAGAGGCACCATGTCCCCGGGGTTGTTGTCGGCGGCCGGATCCTTGCGCGGTCTGAGCATCATCGTCGCCTTGCTGCTGGCGATCGCCGCATCGACTCTGGTCGGGCTGGCGACCTACAACATCGCCTGGTTCCAGCATATCGAGCGGTCCCTGACCGACACGCCGGCCTCGGCCGCCGCCAAGAACCGGTCGCTGGACGAGGTGCGCGCCGCGCTGGGCTATGGCGGATTCCTGCAGGCCCTGACGCTGTTCGCCGAGACCGGCAGCGCCAAGGGCCGCGCCGACATGGCGACCTCGCTGGACGCCGCCGACAAGGCGCTGCGCGCCTTCGAGGCCGAGAAGCTGACCCCGGCCGAGTCGGACCTGGCGCGCGACCTGCGCCGCCAGATCGACCGCTACCGCACCGCCATGAACGCTGGCGGCGACCGTCCGCAGGCCTTCGCCGGCGGCAGCGGCATCGCGCTGATGACCCAGCACGCGGCCTTGGCCGACCGGGTGGCGGAGCTGCGCCGCAAGGAGGCGATCGTCTCCGCCGACGTGCTGCTCGACCTGGCGCGGCGCGGCTTCCATCTGGGCCTCGGCGCCGTGGCGCTGATGCTGCTGGGGCTGACGCTCGCCTTCTGGCTGGTGCGCTCCCGCGCCCTGGCGCCGCTGTCCGAGCTGACCCGCAGCCTTGGCGCGCTGGCGCGGGGCGACTGGCGGGCGCCGGTCTGGGGCACCCACCGCGGTGACGAATATGGCGAGCTCGCCCGCACCATCGACGGCTTCCGCCAGCAGGCGAGCGAGCTGCCCGACGTCTCCATCCTCTCCGACAAGGGGCGTTTCCGCCTGAAGTTCGAGGGCGAGTCGGCCGATCTGTTCGAGGTGATGGGCCGCACGCTGCGCGCCTCGGGCAAGGAGCTGGTCGGCACCGGCACCGCGATGGCGCGCCTGGTGCAGGACACCCGCGCCGAGCTGACCGGCGCCATTTCCCAGCTGAACGGGCTGTGCGCCGCCGTCGCCAAGAGCGCCTCGGACAGCAACCGCGAGGTGCGGCAGGCGACGGAGCTGCTGGCCCGCGCCGCCGCCCAGGTCCGCGCCTTCGACGACCGCGCCGGCGGCGGGCTGGACGCCATCGTCGCCGAGCTGCGCCGCCATTCCGAGGCGCTGGCCGAAACCATGACCACCGCCGGCGGCGAGGTCACCCACGTGCTGCGCGGCCTGGTCACGTCGGAGGGCGAGATCAAGCAGACCTCGGCCGAGGCGCGCGACGCCACCCGCCGCCTGACCGACGCCATGGGCGACCTGCAGGAGAAGCTGTTCACGGCGGTGAAGCTGCTGCGCGCGTCGGGCGAGATGCTGGCCAACACCGCCGGCGACGCGGGCGAGCGGCTGGACCGGGCCGTCGGCGCCGTCGGCGACAGCGACCGGGCGCTGCAGCAGGCGCTGGCCGGTGCCTCCGCGCGGCTGGACGAGGTCTCCATCCAGATCGACCGCGCCGCCGACCTGCTGCAGAAGCGCACCGAGGAAGCCGGCCAGCAATTCTCCGCGGCGCTCGACGACCTCAACCGCGCCACCCGCCTGGTCGAGGACACGGCGGAGTCCAACCAGGGCCGGCTGGAGCCGGTGGTGCATCAGCTGCAGGCGCTGCAGGAGTCGCTGGGCGGCTCGGTGGCCGACATCGGCAGCCGCATCGGCACGCTGCGTGACGGGCTGGAGATGCTGAAGCGCATCAGCCTGGACATGGTGGGCGAGATCGACAAGCGCGCCGGCGATCCCGACCAGCGCGAGGAGAACGCCCGCACCATCGCCCGGCTGCACGAGATGGCGGGCTTGCTGGGCCAGCGGGTGGAGGCCATCGGCGACACGGCGGAGCGGCTGGCGAAGCTGTTCGGCCACGGCATCGACGAGGCCACCGGCCGCCTGCGCCAGACGGCGCAGGAGCTGGAGCAGCAGGGCCGCACCATCGCCGGCGACGCCGCCACCGCCACCAACGCGCTGACCCGCGCGCTGGCCCGCCAGGACGAGGCGACCGAGTCGCTGAAGGCCATCGCCACGGACATCCGCCCGCTGCTGGTCAATCTGCCCGACCCGGCGGAGGAGCGGCAGGAGCCGATGATCACCGCCCTGTCCGAGCTGGTCGAGTCGCTGCGCGACCGGCTGGAGACGGTGGACCGGGCCACCTCGGGCCTGGCGGAGCTGACCCAGTCGCTGGACCAGCTGATCGAGCATGGCGGGCAGGCCGCGCAGAGCGCCGCCGCCAGCCGCGAGCTGGGCGAGCGCCTGGCCGAGATCGCGGCGCAGCTGCGCTCCAACGGATCGGGCGGGCGGTAGGCCGTCGCCACCCGTAGGTCGCATGGAGCCGCAGGCGTAATGCGACATGACCCGGGCCGCGGCATTGTCGCATTGCGCTCCGCTCCATGCGACCTACGGGTGGTGCCCTCGCCAGGGCCGGTATAAGCTCTCCCCATGCCCCGGCGCCCCCTGGACCCGCACCGCTTCTGGCGCGACCCCGCCCTGCCCATGCTGGAGGCGCGGGTGATCGGGGGCGGGCGCGCCGTCTGCTACGAGCCGCACAGCCACCCGACCTTCGCCATCGGCGTGATCACCGGCGGGCGGAGCGAGTTCGTGCTGGGCCGGGCGCGCTACGAGGTCACCGCCGGCACCGTCGTCGCCATGAACCCGGACGAGGCGCACGCCTGCAACCCGCTGCCGGGCGTGTCCTGGTCCTACGCCATGCTGTTCGCGGACCGGGACTGGCTGGCGGGCGTGCAGGGTCGCCCCGCCTTCACCCCCTATGCCGCCGCGGTCAGCACCGATGCCGGCCTCGCCGCCGATATCGACGGGCTGGTGCGGCTGCTGATGGAGGGCGAGGCCGCGCCGGCGGCCAAGGAGGAGGCGGCGGCCGGCTTCTTCGCCGGGCTGCACGAGCGGCTGGGCTATGCCGACGATGCCAGGGGCATGCCGGAGGACGCGCTGGCCCGGGCCGCCGCCTTCATCGCCGGCCATTGCGCCGAGCCGCTGCGGCTGGCCGACATCTGCGCCGCCTCGGGGCTTTCGCCCTCCTACCTGGTGCGCGCCTTCAAGGCCCGCTACGGGCTGACGCCGCACGCCTACCAGGTGAACCGGCGTGTCCGGCTGGGCCAGGAGCGCCTGCGCGAGGGAAGCAGCATCGTCGAGGCGGCGCTGGAGGCCGGCTTCGCCGACCAGGCCCATTTCCAGCGCGCCTTCAAGCGACTGGTCGCCGCCACGCCGGGCCAGTTCGCCGGTCGGCAGGGCTGATGCCGGCTACTGCGTCGCCATGTAGGCGGCACTGGCGGCCAGCAGCACCGACATCGACCGGTTGAACAGCCGCATGCGCGCCGGGTCCTCCAGCACATGGCGCAGGCAGGCGCCGGCATAGGCCCAGGCGGCGATGGAGCCGTAGCAGATCACGAAGTAGAGGGCGGCGAAGCTCCAGATCAGCTCCGCTCCGCCGCCGCCGGCATAGGCTCCCATGCCGGCCAGCGCCGCGATCCAGGCCTTCGGGTTCAGCCATTGCAGCGCGGCCCCCTGCCAGGCGGTGGGCGCCCGGGCGGCACCGCCGGCCGCGACGCCGCCATCCGCCGACCAGAGCCGCCAGGCCATGTAGACCAGGAAGGCGACGCCGGCCCAGCGCGTCGCCGCTTCCGCCGCCGGCCAGCGCTGCAGCAGCTCGGCCAGGCCGAATCCCGACAGCAGCAGCAGCGCCGTGAAGCCGACCGTCGCCCCGGTGACGTGGGCCAGGCTGGCGCGGAAGCCGTGATGCACGCCGCTGGTCAGCGCCAGCACGTTCACGGGACCGGGCGAGATCGAGGCGGCGAGCGCGAAGGAACTCATGGAGAGATAAAGGGCGAACGACATGGGCGGCCTGCGGTGGATGGGGGCTCAGGCCCCAAGGGTTAGCGCCCGCCCCTACCCCGGTATTGAAGGAAATTACCCTGCGGCGGGGAATAGCCGGGCGGCCACGCTGTTCCTGAGTGGTGGGCACGGCGTGCCGTGCCGCCGGACCTCCCCGGGCGCGCCCGCCGCGCCGGCGGGGTTTCCCTGGCGCGGTTCCCCGTGCCGTCGGACCTAAGGAGAGGATACCCATGCGCAAGGACCTGATCGGCGCCGTCTCGGCGCTGGCCCTGCTGTCGGGCGCCGCGCTCGCCCAGTCCACCGCCCCGAGCGGCTCGGCTCCCACGGGCAGCACGCCGTCGACGACCACCGGCGCCCAGGGCTCGCCGGCGACGATGGGCAATTCCGACGGCCGCGCCGCGACCGGCGCCGCCTCGCCGCACGTCTCGCACGGCGCCGGCTCCGAGGCGGCCGCCGGCGCCGAGCCGCACAAGCCCGGCCAGCCCGGCGGCAATCCGGCCCCCCGCAACCCCAACGCCGGCACCGACAAGGCGGCGGCCGCGCAGGAGACCGCCCAGCCGGATCCCGCCAACCGCAAGGTCGGCGTCTCCGGCACGGCCGAGGCGGACAGCGCCGGCAAGGGCACCGCCGACAAGGACGGCGACGACGGCGCCAGCGACGACAAGGCCGGCGGCGACAAGGGCGCGGAGGCGCCCAAGGCCGACGGCACCAGCACCGCCATGGACCGCACCCAGGTAGAGAAGCTGCTGGGCCGCACGGTCGTCGGCGACAATGGCGAGGAGATCGGCGAGGTGGAGGATGTGGTCCTCGACCCGCAGACCGGCCAGGCGCGCCAGCTGGTGGTCGCCAGCGGCGGCTTCCTCGGCATCGGCGAGAAGAACGTGGCGGTCGATTTCCGGCACGCGCAGGTGACGCCCGGCGCCGACCAGATCAAGGTCACCGGCCTGCGCACCGATGGCATCCGCGCCATGCCGGAGTTCCAGTATGACGACCGCACCGTCTCGCTGAACCGCTCGGCGGAGGGCGCCCAGGCGAGCGGCACGGTCAGCAAGCCCGACCGCCCCACCGGCGACACCGCCGAGGGCCCGGCCGTCCCGAACCCGCAGGCCACCGCCCCCGGCAGCGCGGGCCCGCCGGCGGCGGCGAAGCCGTAAGCGGGGCTCAGCGGGTCTGCGTGCTTCGACAGGCTCAGCATGAGGATGGGGGATGCTAGGCACTCCCGTTCTCATCGGGAGCAGCTAAACAACCCTCAGCCTGAGCCTGTCGAAGGCCGCACCCCAGCTCCGCTGCGAAATGAAAAGGGCCGCCCCGGTCATCCGGAGCGGCCCTTTCTCATGTCCTGAGGGAAGGTCAACATTGAACCGGCCGAACTGCCGTCCTCTCTCCCAGGGGGAGAGGGACAGGGAGAGGGGGTACGGGAATGCGGAGCTGTCCGCCGGCTTCGATGAAGCGCCTTTTCCCTACCCTCTTACCCCCTCACCCCGACCCTCTCCCCCTGGGAGAGGGAGGCGGGAGCCGCTGCCGAACCGGTGAGCCTTTCCTCATGTAGACCTCACGCCTCGCTGGCGGGCTTCTCGCCCATCAGCGCCGCCTGGGCGGCGGCGAGGCGGGCGATCGGCACGCGGTAGGGCGAGCAGGAGACGTAGTCGAGCCCGACCTTCTGGCAGAAGTAGATGGAGGACGGGTCGCCGCCATGCTCGCCGCAGATGCCGAGCTTGATGTCGGACCGGGTCTTGCGGCCGCGCTCGGCGGCGATGCCGACCAGCTCGCCCACGCCATCCGTGTCCAGCGTCACGAACGGGTCGTGCTCAAAGATGCCGGCGCGCTGGTAGTCGGGTAGGAAGCTGGCGGCATCGTCGCGGCTGATGCCGAAGGTGGTCTGGGTCAAATCGTTGGTGCCGAAGCTGAAGAACTGCGCGGTCTGGGCGATGTCGCCCGCCCGCAGCGCCGCGCGCGGCAGCTCGATCATGGTGCCGACCAGATAGTCGATCCTGCGGCCCGAGGACTGCATGACCTCGCCCGCCACCCGGTCGACCACGGCCTTCAGGATGTCCAGCTCCTTCTTGGAGCTGACCAGCGGGATCATGATCTCCGGAGTCACCGTGTCGCCGGTGTCGTTGAAGACCTCGACGGCCGCCTGGAAGATGGCACGCGCCTGCATCTCGTAGATCTCCGGATAGGAGATGCCGAGGCGGCAGCCGCGGTGGCCCAGCATGGGGTTGGCTTCGTGCAGCTGGTTGGCGCGCTGCTGCACCTTCTGCACGTCGGTGCCGGCGGCCTTCGCCACCTCGGCCATCTCGGCCTCGGAGTTCGGCAGGAACTCGTGCAGCGGCGGGTCCAGCAGCCGGATGGTGACCGGCAGGCCCTTCATGATCTTGAACAGCTCGACGAAGTCGCGGCGCTGCATCGGCTCGATCTTGGCCAGCGCGGCGCGGCGGCCGGCTTCCGAATCGGCGATGATCATCTCGCGCACCGCGACGATGCGGTCGGTGTCGAAGAACATGTGCTCGGTGCGGCAGAGGCCGATGCCCTCGGCGCCGAACTTCACGGCGGTGCGGGCGTCCAGCGGCGTCTCGGCGTTGGTGCGCACCTTCATGGTCCGCAGCTTGTCGGCCCAGCCCATCAGCGTGGCGAAGTCGCCGGACAGCTCGGGCTGGATGGTCGGCACCTCGCCCAGCATGACCTCGCCGGTGGAGCCGTCGATGGTCAGCGTGTCGCCGGCCTTCACCTTCACGTCCCGCACCATCATGATGCCGGTCTTGTAGTCGATGCGCAGCTCGCCGGCGCCGGCGACGCAGGCCCGGCCCATGCCGCGGGCGACCACCGCCGCGTGGCTGGTCATGCCGCCGCGGGTGGTGAGGATGCCCTTGGCGGCGTGCATGCCGTGGATGTCCTCAGGGCTCGTCTCGATGCGGCAGAGGATCACCGCCTCGCCCATGCCCGACAGCTTCTCCGCCTCGTCGGCCGAGAAGACCACCTTGCCGCTGGCCGCGCCCGGCGAGGCCGGCAGGCCCTTGGCGATGATGGTGCGCTGGGCCTTGGGGTCGAGCGTCGGGTGCAGCAGCTGGTCCAGCGACTTCGGCTCGATCCGGCGCACGGCGGTGGCCTCGTCGATCAGCCCCTCCTCCGCCATGTCCACGGCGATCTTCAGCGCGGCGGCGGCCGTGCGCTTCCCCGTGCGGGTCTGCAGCATGTACAGCTTCTTCTGCTGCACCGTGAACTCGATGTCCTGCATGTCGGTGTAGTGCCGCTCCAGCTTCAGCCGGACCGCGTCCAGCTGCTGGAAGACCTCCGGCATGCTCTCCTCCATGGCGGGCATGGTGGAGCCGTTGGCGAGCTTGCCGGCGATGGTCAGGTGCTGCGGCGTGCGGATGCCGGCCACCACGTCCTCGCCCTGGGCGTTGATCAGGTACTCGCCGTAGAAGGCGTTCTCGCCGGTGGAGGGGTTGCGGGTGAAGGCGACGCCGGTGGCGCAGTCCTCGCCCATGTTGCCGAACACCATGGCCTGCACGTTCACCGCCGTGCCCCAGTCGGCCGGGATGTCGTGCAGCTTGCGGTAGGTGATGGCGCGCGTGTTCATCCAGCTGCCGAAGACGGCGCCGATGGCGCCCCAGAGCTGCTGGTGGGCGTCCTGCGGGAAGGGCTCGCCCAACTCCCGCTTCACCACGTCCTTGTAGCCCTCGATCACCGCCTGCCAGTCCTCGGCCTTCAGCTCGGTGTCGAGGTCGAGGTTGCGGTCGCGCTTGTGGTTCTCGAGGATCTCCTCGAAGTGATGATGGTCCACGTCCAGCACGACATTGCCGTACATCTGGATGAAGCGGCGGTAGCTGTCATAGGCGAAGCGCGGATCGCCCGAGCGGGTCGCCAGCCCCTGCACCGTCACGTCGTTCAGGCCGAGGTTCAGCACCGTGTCCATCATGCCGGGCATGGAGGCGCGGGCGCCGGAGCGGACCGAGACCAGCAGCGGGTTCGACGCGTCGCCGAACTTGGCGCCGACGATGCGCTCCACCTCCGCCAGGCTGTCCGCCACCTGCTGCTTCAGCTCCGCCGGATAGCTCCGGCCGTTGGCGTAGTAGTAGGTGCAGACGTCGGTGCTGATGGTGAAGCCCGGCGGCACCGGCAGGCCGAGATTGCTCATCTCGGCCAGGTTGGCACCCTTGCCGCCCAGCAGGTTCTTCATGTCCGCGCGGCCCTCGGCCTTGCCTTCGCCGAAGCAGTAGACCCACTTGGTCATGACGGTCCCGTCCATGATTCACCTTGGAGTTTAGACAGAGGGAGAGAGCTGCGCGCGCGGAGCCGCACCAGCGCATGTGAACGCCTTTGCGGGCCCTTCGGCACGGGACCAAAGGGCGCAAGGGCGGGTCTTGGGGAGTGCCACCTGGGCGACTGTCCGCAGGGCGGGCGATGCGCCTTGCAGGAGCTGAGACGTGCTGCGTGCTTCGACAGGCTCAGCATGAGGATCGGGGTACGCGAGGCACCTCCGTTCCTCTGCCCTTCAGGAGCAGCGAAAACACCCTCAGCCTGAGCCTGTCGAAGGCAGCACGCCATCAGCGCTGCCCGTGGGGCATCCAACTCGGGGAAAGGAAAGTAGCTCTCGGAGGGGCTTAATCCGGTAACGGCGTTACCGGCCAAGGCCGCACCCGGCGGAGCGCTTGTCATCGCGTTCCGCCGGGAGGGGCCCTGGTGCATGCCGCCTAGCCTTCGATGCGGGAGAAGTCGGCGACGCGGTTCAGCGTGCCGCGGATGCGGCCCAGCAGCGCCAGCCGGTTGGCGCGCAGCTCCGCCTCCGGCGCGTTGACCGTGACCTTGTCGAAGAAGGCGTCGACCGGACCGCGCAAGGAAGCCAGTTGCGCCATGGCGCCGGCGAAATCCTCCGCCTGCAGCAGCGGCTGAGCGGCGGCGTCGGCCTTCTCCAGTGCCGCGGCCAGGGCCTTCTCCTCGTCCAGCACGAGGCGGGAGGCGTCCGGCGCCTGATCGTAGGACCGGCCGTCCTTCTTCTCCTCGATGCGCAGGATGTTGGCGGCGCGGCGGTAGGCGACCAGCAAATTGGCGCCGTCGTCGGTGCCGAGGAAGCCAGCCAGCGCATCCACCCGCGCCAACAGCCGGACGAGATCGTCCTCGCCGCCGAGCGCGAAGATCGCGTCGATCAGGTCATGCCGGACACCCTTCTCCCGCAGCGCCACCTTCAGCCGGTCGGCGAAGAAGTCGAGAAGGTCCTTGGCGACCGCATCGGAAGCGCCGGCCTTGCCGAACAGGCCCGAGAGCCCAACCCGCAGCCCGTTCTCCACCACCAGCCGGATCACGCCCAGGGCGGCGCGGCGCAGCGCGAAGGGGTCGCGGGAGCCGGTGGGCTTCTCGTCGATGCCGAAGAAGGCCACCAGTGTGTCGATCTTGTCGGCCAGCGCCACGGCGACGGAGACCGGGTCGCGCGGGCAGCGGTCGCCGGGGCCGAGCGGTTTGTAATGGTCGGCGATGGCCTCGGCGACGGCGGTATCCTCGCCCTGGGCCTTGGCGATGTAGCGCCCGACCACGCCCTGCACCTCGGGGAACTCGCCAACGACGCCCGTCACCAGATCGGCCTTGGCGAGCTTGGCGGCGCGGCGGACCTTCGCCTCGTCGGCGCCAGGAACGCTCTTGGCGATCTCGGCGGCCAGAGCCTCGACCCGCGCCACCTTGTCGGCGACCGTGCCCAGCTTGGCGTGGAAGGTGATGTCGGCCAGCTTGGCGGCGTTCTGCTCCAGCGGGGTCTTGCGGTCCAGGTCCCAGAAGAACTTGGCGTCGGAAAGCCGCGCGCGCAGCACGCGCTCGTTGCCGGCCACCACCGCCTTGCCGCCATCCTCGGTCGGGCGGTTGGCGATGACGACGAAGCGGTTGGCGAGCGCGCCATCCTTCGTTTCGAGAGCGAAATAACGCTGGTGCGTCCTCATCGACGTGGTCAGCACCTCGGCCGGCACGTCCATGAACCGCTCATCGATGGTGCCGACCAGCCCGACCGGCCATTCCACCAACCCGCAGACCTCGTCCAGCAGGCCCGGATCGTCGCGGAGCACCAGACCCTCGGCCTCGGCGAGCTTCCTCGCCTGCTCCAGGATCAGGGTCTTGCGCTCCTCGCGGTCCAGGATCACCTTGGCGTCCCGCAGCTTGGCGGCGTAGTCGGCGAAGTCCTTCACAGCGAAGGTCGCGGGCGCCAGGAAGCGGTGGCCGCGCGTACTGTCGCCGAAACGCACGACCGTAGCCGCCACCTCGCCGGCAAGGCAGACATTGCCCTCGGCCTGCTCCGGCGGCGTCTCGCTGGTGCCGATGGTCAGGGCGCCCGGCAGCACCTGCCCGTCGAACAATGCCACGATGCTGTGCAGCGGCCGCACCCAGCGGAACTGGCCGGCGCCCCAGCTCATCGACTTGGGCCAGGGCAGCTCGCGGATGGAAGAGAGGATGATCTCCGGCAGCGCGTCGGCGGTGGACCCGCCGGGCTTCTCGACCACGGCGAACCAGAACTCGCCCTTGCCGGTGTCGCGCTTCTCGCACTGGTCCAGGCTGGTCAGGCCGGCGCCGCGCAGGAAGCCCTGCACCGCCTGCTCCGGAGAGCCGACCCGCGGGCCCTTGCGCTCTTCCCGGACGTCGGCCTGCTTCACGGGCAAGCCCGACACGGCCAGCGTCAGGCGGCGGGGCGTGGAGTGCGCGACGGCGCTCTCGAACGCGATGCCGCCGGCCGTCAGCTTGTCGGTGACCAGGCGCTTGAAGTCGTCCGCGGCGCGGGCCTGCATGCGGGCGGGAATGTCCTCGGAGAGGATCTCGATCAGCAGCTCGGCCATGGGTCAGGCAGCCTTACTAGAGCCGGCCAGCCAGCCTTCGCAGCAGGCCTTGGCGAGGGTGCGGACGCGCAGGATGTAGCTCTGGCGCTCGACGACGGAGATGACGCCGCGCGCGTCCAGCAGGTTGAACAGGTGCGAAGCCTTGATGCACTGGTCATAGGCCGGCAGCGCCAAACCGTGCTTCAGCAGCGCCGCGCACTCGGCCTCGGCGTCCTTGAAGTGCTGCAGCAGCATGTCGGTGTTGGCGTGCTCGAAATTATGCGCGCTGTATTCCTTCTCGGCGCGCAGGAACACGTCGCCGTACTTCACGCCCTGGCCGTTGAAATCCAGGTCGTAGACGTTCTCGACGCCCTGGATGTACATGGCCAGCCGCTCCAGCCCGTAGGTCAGCTCGACCGCGACCGGGTTGCACTCGATGCCGCCGACCTGCTGGAAATAGGTGAATTGCGTCACCTCCATGCCGTCGCACCAGACTTCCCAGCCCAGGCCCCAGGCGCCCAGGGTCGGGCTTTCCCAATCGTCCTCGACGAAGCGGATGTCGTGCAGCGCCGGATCGATGCCCAGGCGGTACAGGCTCTGCAGGTACAGCTCCTGCGCGTCGGCGGGCGACGGCTTCAGGATCACCTGGTACTGGTAGTAGTGCTGCAGCCGGTTCGGGTTCTCGCCGTAGCGCCCGTCCTTGGGCCGGCGCGAGGGCTGCACGAAGGCCGCCTTCCACGGGTCCGGGCCCAGCGCGCGCAGCGTCGTCGCCGGGTGGAAGGTGCCCGCCCCCACTTCCATGTCGTAGGGCTGCAGGATCAGGCAGCCCTGCTCCGACCAGAACTGGTGAAGGGTGAGGATCAGCCCCTGGAAACTGAGGGGCTTCGACGTTCCGCCCAAGGCCATCGCCGGACCGCTTTATGGTTATGTTGCAGTGCGGCGCACCTTAAAGGGGCCATGTGCCGGAATCAAGGCGGGGAAAGGCCGGGGCCGGTGCGCGGGAGGTTAGGGTCGCCCCCTTCGCCACCCCTCATCGCCCCTGCGGGCACCCCGCCTTGCCGCAGGGCTGGGCGCCCGTGACGGGCACGAAGGCGCCGCAGACGGCGCAGGCGCGCATCTCCTCGGCGTCGTCGGCCTTCGGCTGGGCGGGTTTGCCGGTGCCGCGGTCCAGCTCGCCCTTGCGCTGGGCCGTGCGCATGCGCTTGGCCTGGATGCGCGCGCCGGTGCGGAAGGCGAACCAGACCGCCACGATGATCAGCGCCAGGAGAAGGATCTTGCCCATGGCCCTGCCCTACTTGCCCGGCGGGGAGATCGGGCCGAACGTGCCCGTCGCCTCCGCCGCCAGCCAGGTGAAGGTGGCGTAGGCCGCGATGGACTGCTCCAGCTTGGCCCGGTCCACCTTGTCGAAGGTGTCGTCCGGCGTGTGGTGGTAGTCGAAGTAATCCGACCCGTCCATCTGCAGGCTGACGACCGGCACGCCCTGGGCGCGCAGCACGCTGACGTCGGGCCCGCCCGTGGCGCGCTTGTCGCCGGCGATGATCCGCAGCGGCCCCAGCGCCCGGCGGATCACGGTCAGCGCCGGCTCGGCGTCCGGGTGGACATAGGTGCTGAGCGCGTAGATGGGCCCGGCGCCGAAATCCGCCTCGGTGGCGATGACGTGCTTCGCGAGGCTGTCCTTGTGCGCCTCGGCATAGGCCTTGGCGCCGACCAGCCCGATCTCCTCCGCCGCGAACAGCACCACGCGCACGGTGCGGCGCGGGCGCTTCGGCAGGTCGCGGATCAGCTTGCCGGCGCCCATGACGATGCCGACGCCGGCGCCGTCGTCCAGCGCGCCGGTGCCCAGATCCCAGCTGTCCAGGTGCGCGCCGATCAGCACGATCTCGTCCGGCGTCTCGCGGCCGCGCAGCTCGCCGATGACGTTGTGGGTGGTGACCTGGCCGGGGAACTCGGTGGCGAGCTCCAGCTTCACCCGCACGGTCTGACCGCGGTCGACGATGATGCGGCGGAGCTGGTCGGCGTCGGGCGGCGACAATGCTGCCGAGGGCACGACCCTGACGCCCTCGTCATGCTCGGTGACGCCTGTGTGGGGGAAGCGGTGGCTGTGGGTGCCCAGCGAGCGGATCAGCAGGGCGGAGGCGCCGCGCCTGGCCGCCTGCACCGGCCCGTCGCCGCGCATGGCGCCGATGAAGCCGTAGCCGTGGCCCTGCGTGTGGCGGATCATCACCTCGTTGACGAAGGCGATCTTGCCGTTCAGCGACCCCTCGGGCGCTGCCAGCAGCTCCTCGTAGCTGGCGAAGTAGGCGACCTCCGCCTCGACTCCGCCCGGCGGGGTGGCGACCGTGTAGCCCAAGCCGGTGATCACCAGGTTCTGCGGGAACGGCGCGGTGATGGCGGCCTTCTCGGTGCCGCGGATCCAGCCCTTGTAGACCACCGGCTCGGTCCAGACCTTGTCGAAGCCCAGCTCCTTGAACTTGGCGACGGCCCATTTCACGGCGGCGGCGTCTCCCGGCGTGCCGGTCAGGCGCGGCCCGACCTCGGTCGTCAGCGACTCCACCAGTGCGTAGCCGGGCGAACCGCCGGCCAGCGCCTTGGCCTGCAGCTCCTTCACCACCGGCAGCGCCTTCTCCGGGATGTGCGCCGGCTCGGCGGCGGCCGGCATGGCCGCCAGCAGGGCGAGGGCCGCGAGGCCGGGAAGGATACGCTTGGCGATCATCGGGCGGGCTCCGGAAACAGGCGTGGTCCCCAGAGCCTTAGCGGAAATGCCCTTGCACCGGAAGGGCTAGCTCCGCCAGAAGCCGGGGCTCAGCAGGATCAGCGCGGTGAAGATCTCCAGCCGGCCCAGCAGCATGCCCAGGGTGAAGACCCAGAGCACCCCGTCCTCCACCGGCTGGTAGGTACCGGCCGGGCCGATCAGGTGGCCGAGGGCGGGACCGACATTGCCGATAGCGGCGGCCACCCCGGTCACCGCCGTGACGAAATCCATCCCCTGCGCCGCGACCGCCGCCGTCAGCACCGCGAAGACGACGAAGTACATCACCGCGAAGTTGATGACCGACTCGATGACGTCGGCGCCGACGGGCTTGCCCTCGTACATCGGCAGGGCGATGCGGTGCGGCTGCACCATGCGGGTCATCTGGACCCGGATGCCCTTGAACAGGATCATCCAACGGAAGATCTTGATCGCCCCCGTCGTCGAACCGGTGCAGCCGCCGACGAAGAACAGCAGGAAAAAGAACGTCACCGCGAAATTGCCCCACAGCGAATAGTCGGCGGAGACGAATCCGGTGGTGGTGGCGATCGACACCACGTTCATGAAGGCGTGGGTGATGGCCCAGCTCGGCGGCAGGTCGGTGACCAGCAGCACATGGATCGACATCACGACGCTGGCGGCCAGCATCACGATGAGGAACAGCTTGATCTGCTCGTCCGAGACGCGGCCGGTGCCCCTGAGCGCCCGGATATACCAGGTCAGCGGCAGCGACCCGGCGAGCATGCCGAAGGTGGTGACCCAGATGATGGCCTGGCTGCCGAAGGCGCCGATGGAGGCGTCCTTGGTCGAGAAGCCGCCGGTCGCGATGACGGCCATGGCATGGCAGATGGCGTCGAAGGTCGGCATCCCCGCCAGCCGGTAGGCGACCGCCGCCAGTACCGTCAGCGTGACGTAGATCAGGGCGATGGCGTTCGCCGTCTCGCGCAGGGTGGCGAAGGGCTTCTCGCCGCGGTCGGACGATTCGGTTCGGAACAGCTGCATGCCGCCGACCCGCAGCACCGGCAGGATGGTGATGGCCATGACGATGATGCCGACTCCGCCGAACCAGTTCAGCAGCGCCCGCCACAGCAGGACGCCGGGCGGCGCGTTGTCCAGCCCGACGATGACCGTGCCGCCCGTCGTGGTCAGGCCCGACATGGATTCGAACACCGCGTCGGTGAAGGACAGGTGCAGCGTGCTCCACATGAAGGGCACGGCGCAGACCAGCGCCGTCACCAGCCAGGACAGCGTCGTCAGCAGGAAGAACTGGCGCACCGTCAGCGGCTTGGGCTCGTCCTGGGTCGACAGGTAGACCGCGCCGGAGATGCCGACGGTGAAGGCCGCCGCCACCACGAAGGCCTTCCAGTCGCGGTTGCCCACGGCCAGGTCTGCCAGGGCCGGCACGAGCATGCCCAGGCCCAGGAAGAAGACCAGGATCGAGATGATGTTGAAGACGGGGCGGAGGTTGATCACGGTATGGGGCGCGCGCTCACGGCGGATCGGCGCCCCATGCGGAGCGCGGCGCCGGATCACTTAGCACAGCTGGCGGGTGCGGGCGAGCGGGTGTCTGGTCAGAGCCCGTAGCGGGCCCAGACCGCCCTCTCCTCTGCCGCTGCGACCAGCCCGGCCGCGGCGCTGCCGGCGAGCCCCTCCATCGAACCGAAGCGCTTCTGCCAGAAGGGCTTGCGCGCCGCGATGCCGCGCAGCGCCACCTTGTCGCCGAAGCGCGCGCGCAAAACCGAGCGGGCGTCGCCGACCCCGTCGGCCAGGCCGAGCTCGACGCTCTTGCGCCCGGTCCAGAAGGCGCCGGTGAAGAGCTCCGCCTCCGGCGCCGTCAGCTTGGGGCCGCGCCGGCCGCGCACCCACGCCTTGAAGGCCTCGTGGATGTCGCCCTGCAGCTCCTTCAGCCGCGCCACCTCCGCCGGGTCCTCGGGGCGGAAAGGGTCGAGCATGGCCTTGTGCTCGCCCGCCGTATGGACGCGCCGCTCGATGCCCCAGCGCTCGATCAGCCCCTGGAAGCCGAAGCCCGAGGACACCACGCCGATCGAGCCGACGATGGAGCTCTCGTCGACGAAGATCTCGTCCGCCGCGCAGGCCAGCCAGTAGCCGCCCGACGCCGCCACGTCCTCGACGAAGGCGATCACCGGCACCTTCTTCTCCTCGGCCAGCGCCCGGATGCGGCGGCCGATGAGGGAGCTCTGCACCGGCGAGCCGCCGGGCGAGTTGATCACCAGCGCCACCGCCGCCTGCCCCTTGGGCGCGAAGGCGCGCTCGATCAGCCCGGCCGTGGTCGCCATGGACAGGCCGGGCCTCAGGCCCCCCATGGTGCCGATGATGCCGGACAGGCGCAGGACGGAGACGATGGGCGGATTTGGCTTCCCCAGCAGGGAGCGGATTTTGCGTCTGATCATGACGCTATAGATGGGGTGGACTCAGCCGGATTGTAGGGCCGCCCCGTCCCGCAGCACCGCTTCCGCCTCCGCCGTGTAGCGCCCGTCCGCCCCGTGCAGCACCAGTCCCGGCAGCAGGCGGGCGGGCGTGCGGGCGTCGCGGCGGCCCGTGACGATGACGCGCCCCGCCTCCGCCCGCGCCTTCGGCCACAGCGGCAGGATCGTCACGGCTCCGAAACGGCCGTTCATCAGGGCCAGGATCGCGTCCAGCCGGTCGGCCCGGTGGATCAGCGTCAGCGTGCCCTTGGACTTCAGCAGCCGCAGCGCCGCACCGATCCAGGCGGCCAGGTCCGCCTCCCCTTCCCCGTGGCTCGCCGCCTTGCCCGGGCTGGGTGAGCGCGTGTGGGCGCCGGCGCCGTAGAAGGGCGGGTTGGCGAGGATTCGGTCGAAGCCGTTGGGCCGCAGGGTCTCGGGCGGGCGCAGCAGGTCGCCCTCGACGACCGACATCCGGTCCTCCCAGCCGTTCAGCGCGACGTTTCGCCGCGCGAGATCGGCAGCGGCCGGCTGCAGCTCCAGGCCGGTCAGGCGCAGCCCCGGCACCCGAGCCGCCAGGCACAGCATCGCCGCCCCGGCGCCGCAGCCCAGCTCCAGCGCCGCCTCGCCATCGAGGGCGGGCGTGGCAGCGGCCAGCAGGACCGGGTCGATGGCGGCGCGGTATCCCTGCTCCGGCTGCAGCAGCCTGACGCGGCCGCCCAGCAGCGAATCCTCGGTGGTGCCCTCAGCCCGCGGGTTCATGCCCCGCCTCGCGCAGCAGCGCGCGCGCCGCCTCCCAATCCTCGTCTTCCACCATCAGCCGGCGGGGGATGGCGCCGATGCTGCCCTCGGCGATGGAGGTGTACTGGTCGAGCAGCACCGCCTCGATGCCGGCATCCGCCAGCAACGCCGTCAGCCAGGACAGTTCGACGGCATTGTTGGAGGTGATCAGGAGTTTCATTCAGGAACCGTTAAGAACCGGAGGGGAACCGCCGTTCCGGGCGGCAGGTTGGGCATGCGGCGCCCGCGCTTGACCCGAAGGGCGGCGTGGCTATGCTCGCGTCCTTGTCCGCGCGCGTCAACGGAGCCATCTCCGGGGTGGCGGCGCGGTGCCGATGCAAGGAGAAGAGATCGTGGCCGTCGTCACCAACCTCGATGAGAAGCGCCGCAAGGCGGGAGGCGACGCGCTGGAGGCCCTGATCGGGCTGGTCTCCGACGATCTCCGCCAAGTGAACGATATCATCGTCCGGCGCATGCAGTCGCCGGTGGCGCTCATCCCCGAGCTCGCCAGCTATCTCGTGGCCTCGGGCGGCAAGCGCCTGCGCCCGGTGCTGACGCTCGCGGCGGCGCGGCTGTGCGGCTACCGCGGCGACCGGCAGAAGGCGCTGGCCGCCTGCGTCGAGTTCATCCACACCGCCACGCTGCTGCATGACGACGTGGTGGACGAGAGCGACATGCGTCGCGGCCAGGCCTCGGCCAATGCCGTGTTCGGCAACAAGGCCAGCGTGCTGGTCGGCGACTTCCTGTTCGCCCGCGCCTTCCAGGTAATGGTCGAGGACGGATCGCTGGACGTGCTGCGCATCCTCTCCAACGCCTCGGCCGTCATCGCCGAGGGCGAGGTGCTGCAGCTGACGACCTCCAACGACACGGAGACCAGCGAGGAGGCCTATCTCGAGGTCATCAAGGCGAAGACCGCCGAGCTGTTCGCCGCCGCCTGCCGCATCGGCGCCGTCGTGGCCGACCGTCCCGCCACCGAGGAGGACGCGCTGCGCAGCTACGGGCTGAACCTCGGCATCGCCTTCCAGCTGGTCGACGACGTGCTGGACTATTCGGCGGTGCAGGCGCGCCTCGGCAAGTCCATCGGCGACGATTTCCGCGAGGGCAAGATCACCCTGCCCGTGGTCCTGGCCTTCCGCCGGGGCGACGACGATGAGCGCGCCTTCTGGCGCCGCTGCATGGAGCAGATGGTGCAGGAGGACGGTGACCTGGAGCGCGCCATCGGCCTGATGACCAAGCACAACGCGCTGCGCGACAGCATCGAGCGCGCCCGCCACTACGGCGCCGTGGCCCGCGACGCGCTCGGCCTGTTCCCCGCCTCGGTGGAAAAGCGCGCCCTGCTCGACGTCATCGATTTCGTGGTGGATCGCGACTATTAAACGCTTGCGGCGGCCGTCCCGGGCCGCTATATACCCGCCCACCCGGGGCGACGGAGAGTAGCTCAGCCTGGTAGAGCACTGCTTTCGGGAGGCAGGGGCCGGAGGTTCGAATCCTCTCTCTCCGACCATCCCTCGGGTCAATCGAAACGGCCGGTGCCTCGCGCATCGGCCGTTTTGCTTATTGGCCCAGCCGTGCAGTCGCCCATATGCCGGGAAGATATCCGCCCGGAGCCGCCGCCATGATGCGAGCCGCTAGACCCGCCTCCCTCGCCCTTCTCCTCGCCGCGACCGCCGCCTGCGCGCCGGTGGCGCCCGCGGCCCAGGCCGTCGCGTCCGCCGACCCGGTCATGGAATGCGTCGAGGTCGCCCGGGTCAACGGATGGGCCATCACCCCCGACGGAATCGTCCTTCGCGCCCGCGCCAGCGAGGAGTATCTGGTGCGCGTCGGCCCGCCGGCTTCCACCCTCGCGGCGGAGGCGAAGATCGCGCTGGTGCCCGACACCGCCGGCCGGCTCTGCCGGGCCAGCGGACGCATCGTCGCCGATGGCCGGCCGCTGAACGTGCGGGCCATCGAGCGCATCAGCTGACAACCCGACCGGAGGCCCCGTGAGCCAGAGCGACTTCGTCCCCTTCCGCATCACCGTCTGCGGCGTCGAGGAGCTGGACGCCCATTGCGCGTCCGGCGTGACCCACGTCCTGTCCATCCTCGACCCCGGCGCGCCGCCGCCTCCCGCCTTCGGCAGCTTCGGCGAGCATGCGCGGCTCGACCTGCGCTTCGACGACATGATCGAGGAGGCGGAGGGCCGCGAGCCGCCGGGGCCCAAGCATCTGGACGCGCTGCTGGCCTTCGGCCGCGAGCTGAGCGCCGAGGCGGAGACCCGCCCCTGCCACCTGCTGGTCCATTGCTTCGCCGGCGTCTCCCGCTCCACCGCCTCGATGATCCTGATCCTGGCGCAGGCGCGGCCCGACCGGCCGGTGGAGGAGGCGTTCGACGAGGTCGTCCGCATCCGGTCGCAGACCTGGCCGAACCTGCGGCTGCTGGAGATGGGGGATGCCGCGCTCGGCCTGGGCGGCCGGCTGGTGGCCCGCGCCCATGCCCGCTACCGCGAGGTGGCCCGGAACGACGAGGAGCGGGTGCGCATCATGCGCTCCGTCGGCCGGGGCCGCGAGGTGGCGGGGCTCTGACGGTACTCCCTCCGGCGGCGGGAGCATCCCTCGGCCGCCGCCGTTCCCGCTCCGGTCGACACGGATCGGAGCAGGCGACATCGTGAGCCCCCAGACCCAGCGCGCGCGCATCCCGCCGGTGCCAGACGTCGAGTCGGACTGGATGGGCTGCATGCGCCGCGGCGACTACGAGGCGGCCTGGCGCCTGTCCGACGCGGTGCTCGCCGCCCGGTCGCCTGAGGATTTCAACCGGCCCTGGACGCCCTACCACACGCGCTGCGTCTGGAACGGGACGCCCCTGTCCGGCCGCCGGGTGCTGATCCGCTGCTACCATGGGCTGGGCGACACGCTGCAGTTCATCCGCTATGCTCCGTTCCTCAGGCGCCTGTGTCCCTGGGTGGGCGTGGAGGCGCAGGAGGAGCTGCTGCCCCTGCTGGCCGGCACGCCGGGCATCGACGCGCTGGTACCGCTCGGCCGGGCCGACGACCTGCCCTACGATGTCGATGCCGAGAGCATGGAGCTGGCGCACGCCCTGCGCACCACCCGCGACACGGTACCCGCATCCATCCCCTATCTCGATCCCGGTGCGGCTCCGTCATCGCTGCCGGAGCGCCGGCCGGGCGAGGCTCCCCGGGTCGGGCTGGTCTGGGCGGCGGGCGGCTGGGACACCAGGCGCACCGTGCCGCCTTCCGCCCTGCGGCCGCTGCTGTCGCTGGCCGGAGTCGCCTTCCATAGCCTACAGCAGGGCCCCGCCCGGGGCGGGCTGGCCGACCTGCCAGGCGTGGCTGACAGCGCCGCGCCGACCATCGAGGGCTGCGCCGCGACCATGCGGCGTCTGGACCTGATTGTTACGGTCGACACGATGACCGCGCATCTGGCCGGCGGATTGGGCATACCGACCTGGACGCTGCTGCACGCCGAGGCGGATTGGCGCTGGGAGGCGGGCGCGACCACCCCCTGGTACCCGACCATGCGCCTGTTCCGGCAAGGGGTTCAGGGCGATTGGTCGGACCCCGTCGAGGCGCTGCGCGGAGCCCTCGCCGCGCAATTTCCTGATGTTGGTTAACGCAAGACTGAAACAGTTGAAATCTCTTGTCACGCAATGAAACCATCAGTGGATTGACATGAAAATTCCCGCTTGAGAGAGTTCAGGCGACGAGCTGAGGGGCCCGTCGATCCAATGTGAATTGAAAATGAACATATTGATCGCCGACGACCGCCCGCTTCTCCGGGATGAGATCGCGTTCGTCCTGCGTGGCCTCTTCGGCAGCGCAGCATCCATCCGCAGCATCGCCGATTTCGACACGCTGGAGGCGGTCCTCGCCGAGAGCGCGCCCGACCTCGTCGTCGTCCATCACGGCCTGCCCGGGGCACCTGAGACGGACGCCCTGGTGCGCCGGCTGAAGCGCCGCCGCACCATGCCGCTGCTGGTGGCCGGCGACGACGACCCGGCCGAGGTGCGCCTGGCGCTGGCCGCCGGGGCCGAGGGCTACCTGCCCCGCTCCGCCGGCTCCACCGACCTGCGCGACGCGCTGGCGACGGTCATCTCGGGCGGCATCTTCATGCCGAAGCTCGCCCGCCGTACGGCCGTCCCGGCCGAGGTGGTGCGGGTGCCGGCGCACGGCTCCGACCATTCGGTGCTGACGCCGCGCCAGCGCGAGGTGCTGGGACTGGTCCGCCACGGCCTGCCCAACAAGGAGATCGCCCGCCGCCTCGGCACCACCGAGGGGACGATCAAGAACCACGTGAAGGCCATCCTGCGCCTGCTGCGCGTCCAGAACCGCACCCAGGCGGCTCTGGCGCGGGTGTGAGGTCATTCACTCACCCTTAGGCGGAATATTTGGCGCCGCCCCGACATCCTTCTCTCCTTGAGGGAGAAGGATGGGCCCTGCCGCGAAGCGGTGGGAGGATGAGGGGTGGATCAGCCGCAGGCTGGGCCTTCTCTACAGGTGATCTTGGGACAGCGGTTTGGAACGCCGGGCTTTCGCCCGCCGCCCCCTCACCCTCCCACGCCTTCGGCGCGGGTCCCATCCCTCTCCCTCAAGAGGCGAGGGATAGGGCAGCCTCCCCTCACCGACACGCCGACGGCGCGCCATAAGTACGGCGGCTCATCGTCCCGGTGGGAACGTCCAGCACGAACATCGAGTCGTAGCGGCACTCCGGCAGGTCGGGCACATCAGGCCCGCCCAGCGCCTTCAGCAGCAGCGGCACCGTGTTGCTGTGGCCGACCACCAGCGCCGTCTGGCCGGGCTTCAGCGCCCGCACCCTGGCCGCCACCGCCTCGGCCTGCCCCGCCGCCCCGCCGGGGCCGATCGCCACCGGCTCGACCGCCAGGCCGGCCTGTCGCGCCGCCGGTTCGCCCGTCTCCACCGTGCGCTTGAACTGGCTGCCGAGCACGGCGGCGACGTTCCAGTCGCGCACCAAGCCCGCCAGAATCTCCGCCCGCGCCCGTCCCGCCTCGGACAGGGACGGGTTGCGGTCGGCGGGATCGGCCGCCGACTTCTCGGCATGGCGCACCACCACCACCGTCTGCGCGCTCGCGGACGCCGCCGCCAGCACCAGCCCCGCCAGCAGGGCCCCCCTCTTCCACATCGCTGCCTTCCCCGGCTTGCCGTGACGCCTCGGCCAGCGTTACCACATCCTCAGCCGCCCCGCATTCCTGCCACCGGAGTCCGCCATGACCAATCTCACCCCCGGCCCGGCCGACATGCTGGTCCTGATCGACATCCAGAACGATTTCTGCCCGGGCGGCGCCCTGGCGGTGGCGGACGGGGACGCGGTGGTGCCGCTGGCGAACCGGCTGCAGCGGCGCTTCGATCATGTGGTGCTGACCCAGGACTGGCACTCGCCCGCCCACCATTCCTTCGCCAGCGCGCATGCGGGCGCGCAGCCCTTCGGCACGACGACCCTGCCCTATGGCGAGCAGGTACTGTGGCCTGACCATTGCGTGCAGGGGACAAGGGGCGCCGACTTCCACCCCGGGCTGGAGACGGTCCGGGCCGAGCTGGTGGTGCGCAAGGGCTTCCGTCCCGAGATCGACAGCTATTCCGCCTTCTTCGAGAACGATCGGCGCACGGCGACGGGGCTGGCCGGGTACCTGCGCGAGCGGGGATTCACGCGGGTCTTCCTGGCCGGCCTCGCCACCGACTATTGCGTCGCCTACTCGGCCATGGACGCGGCGCGGTTGGGCTTCCAGGCGGTGGTGGTCGAGGATGCCTGCCGCGCCATCGACCTGAACGGCTCGCTGGAGCAGGCCCGGCTTGGGATGCGGTCCATGGGCGTGACGCTGGCGCGGATGGACGAGATCGGCGCCTGATCCCACCCTTGCGCAATAATCGCTGGCGCCCCCGCCCGCCGGGCGCTACACGCCTGACGGTGAACGCGGCGCGTTGAGGCTGTCAGGTGCGCTTTTCCATCGTCATCCCGGTCCTGAACGAGGCGGACAACGTCGTCCCCCTCGCCGAGGAGTTGGTGGAGGTGCTCGGCCCCGGTGAGGGGCCGGCGGGCGCCTACGAGGTGCTGTTCGTCGACGACGGCTCCACCGACGCCACGGCCGAGCGCATCACCGCCCTGAAGGCCCGCTTCCCCCATCTGCGCCTGCTGCGCCACGCCAACCGGGCCGGCAAGAGCGCCGCGCTGCGCTCCGGCATCCTGGCGGCGAGGGCGCCCTGGATCGTCACCATGGACGGCGACGGGCAGAACGACCCGCGCGACGTGCCGGGGCTGCTGGCCGCCGGCGAGGACCCGGCCGTGGCGCTGGTGGCGGGCCTGCGGCGCCGGCGCGACGACACGGTCTGGCGGCGCCTGGCGTCGCGCATCGGCAATGGCATCCGCCGCGCCATGCTGCGCGACGCCTGCCCCGACACGGCCTGCGGGCTGAAGGCGATGCGGCGCGACGCCTACCTGTCGCTGCCCTATTTCGACACGATGCACCGCTTCTTCCCGGCGCTCATGGGATATCGCGGACACAAGGTGGCGATGCTGGGCGTGAACGACCGGGCGCGCCACGCCGGGAGTTCCAAATACACCAATCTCGGCCGCGCCCTGGTCGGGCTGCCCGACCTGTTCGGGGTGATCTGGCTGCGCCGGCGCACCACCCTGCCCGGCGGCGTGACGGAAGCCTGACCGCATGCTCTGGACCCATGTGCAGCACTGGTGGGACGCCGCCATCGCCGACCGCGGCTGGCTGGTCGTGTTCGGCCTCTGCGCCCAGGCCATGTTCACCGGCCGCTTCCTGGTGCAGTGGATCGCCAGCGAGCGGGCCGGCCGCAGCGTGGTGCCCGAGGCCTTCTGGTACTTCAGCCTGGCCGGCGGCATGATGGTGGCGGTCTACGGCCTGCTGCGGCCCGACCTGGTGGTCATCGCGGGCCAGGTGCCGGCGCTGGTCATCTACAGCCGCAACATCTGGTTCATCCGCCGGGAGAAGCGCCTGGGCGAGAAGAGGATGGCGCCATGACCCGCCCGGCCGAGCTGACCTTCCGCCACTGGCTGCTGCTGGCGGTCGTGGCGCTGGCGATGTACCTGCCGGGCTTCGCGACCCTGCCGCCCTTCGACCGGGACGAGAGCCGCTACGCCCAGGCCAGCCACCAGATGCTGGAGACGGGCGACTTCGTCGACATCCGCTTCCAGGAGGAGCCGCGGCACAAGAAGCCCGTGGGTATCTACTGGATGCAGGCGACCGCGGTCTCCGCCCTGACCGGCGGCGATACGCACGGGCCCATCTGGATGTACCGGCTGCCCTCGCTGCTGGGGGCGATCGCCGCGGTGCTGCTGACCGCCTGGACCGGCGCCCGGCTGTTCGGCGCGGCCGCGGGCCTGGGCGCCGGCCTCGGCATGGCGGCGGTGCTGGTGCTCGGTGTCGAGGCGCGCATGGCCAAGACCGACGCCATGCTGCTGGCGACCATCGCCGCCACCCAGGGCTGCCTCGCCCGCATCTACATGGACCGCGACAAGCCGCTGCCGCCCAGTCTCTGGCTGATCCTGGGCTTCTGGGCAGCGGCGGGCCTGTCGATCCTGGTGAAGGGGCCGATCGTCCTGATGGTCACCGGCCTGACGCTGCTGGCGCTGTGCCTGTGGGACCGGGACGCGCGCTGGCTGAAGCGGCTCAGGCCCGGCATCGGCGTGCCCGTCCTGCTGGCGGTGGTGCTGCCCTGGCTGGTCGCCATCGGCCTGCGCACCGGCGGCGCCTTCTTCAGCTACGCCATCGGCCACGAGTTCCTGGGCAAGGCCAACACCGGCCAGGAGGGGCATGCCGGCCCGCCCGGCTTCTACCTGGCCACCTTCTGGCTGAGCTTCTGGCCGCTGGCGCTGCTGGCCGCCCTGGCCCTGCCCTGGGTGTGGAAGCGACGGCGCGAGCCGGCCGTGCGCTTCTGCGTCGCCTGGATCGTGCCGACTTGGCTGGTATTCGAGGCGGTGGTCACCAAGCTGCCGCACTACACCCTGCCGGTCTTCCCCGCCATCGCCATGCTGGCCGCCGCCGCGACGCTGGAGCGGCATGACGGCCCGCGCCTGTCGCGCCGCTGGGGCTTCTGGCTGGCCTCGGCCATCTGGCTGGTGGTGGGCACGGCCTTCGCCGGTGCCGCCCTGTGGGTGCCGGTGCAGCTGGAGGGCGCCCCGAACGCCGCCGGCATCGCGGCCGCCGCGGTGATCCTCGCCACCACCCTGTCCATCCCGCTGTTCGAGCTGCGCCGCCAGACCGGGCGCCTGCTGACGGCCATCCTGGCCGGCGGCTTCCTGACCTACGCCACGGTCCATGGCGCGCTGTTGCCGAACCTGACCCAGGCCTGGCTGTCGCCGCAGGTGGCCGAGACCGTCTTCCGCCAGCGCCCCTGCCCCGGCACGGTGCTGGCCGCCGCCGGCTACACCGAGCCCAGCATGGTGCTGCTGGTCGGCACCAACACCCGGCTCGGCGGCGGCGACACGGTCGCCGAGCACCTGGCCGCCAACCCGGCCTGCGCGCTGGGGCTGGTGACGGGGCGCGAACTGGCGAAGTTCCAGGAGTCCGCCGCCGCCAAGGGCCTCGCCGTGCGGCAGGTGGCCAGCTTGCGCGGCTTCAACTATTCGCGCGGGCGCTGGGAGGATCTGGGCTTCTACGTCGCCGAGATCGCGCCGCCGGCCCCCTGACCGCTTCGCCCGAAAGGCGAATGGCGGGCTGCTTCCTGCCGTTCTATGCTGTCCCTCAAGGGAGGACGCATGCGGTTCCGGCTTTTCATCGCGCTCGCGCTGATCGCCCCACCGGTCCTGGCGAAGCCCGCCCTGGACGAAACGGGTGCCCTACGGGTTGGCAGCTTGGCCCGATCCGGCGACTTCGACCTCGCCCTCCGCTACGCCGGCACCCTGACCGGGCGCGAAAGGTGCGTGGGCCTTTTCTTCGCGGCTGAGGAGGCGCACCGTCGGCGCGACCCGGCACCGGCGGCGCGGGCCGCGGAGATGGCGCTGTCCGCAGCGGAAGGCGAGGCCGATCCGGCCCAGGCCGACCAATGCCGCATGGCGGGCGCGGCGGCCCTGGCCTGGGCGGGGCGGATCGACGACGCGGCGGCGCTGGTGACCCGTATCGCGCCCCTGGCGCCACTCCAGGAGCGCGGCAGGCTGGGCACGCCGGCGCTGATGGCGCCGTTGGCGGTCACCCTCGCGGCCGGTGGTCGACCCGCGGCCGCGAAGGCGCTGGCGGATAGCGTGCCGTCGGTCAAGGACCTCTCCGACTTCAACCGGCCGCGCGCTTTCGCCGTCGTCGCGGCGGGCGATCCGGCGAAGGCGGCGGTCCTGGTTCGGGACGGCTGCAGCTACATGGTCGGGCGGTTCGACTGTCTGCTCATGATCGAGCGGGGGCTGTACGACCTGGCGGAAGCAGGGTTGCTCGACCAAGCCGCCGGGATCGTGCCCGCAGTCCCGAACCCCGCCGACCGCGCGAAGCTCTTCGCTTACATGGCCAGAGGGAAGGCGCGGTCCGGAGATGCCGAGGGCGCCTTGGCGTTGCTGACGGAAAGCCGCCGGGCCGCTGGCGCCGCTCCAACCGTGCCCGATTTCCCGCCCAACCCGACGGCGCGCGACGAACTCAGCGTCCTTGCCGCCCTGGGCGATGTCGATGGTGTCATCAGCATGGCCGCCGGTGACGACAAGCTGCTGGCGGCCGCCCTGCGCGCCATCATCCGGGACGGGCTGGAGCGGCCGGCCCTGAGCTTGGCCGCCCGGATCGGCAACCCGCGCCTTGCCGCTGAGGCCATCACCGAGACGATTCCCGCGTATGAGGCGATGCCGGCCTGGTTGATGCCCGCGCTCGAAAACGCGGAGCGCGACGCCGCCACCCTGCCGGAGAAGGACCGGGGGACGATCCTCATCCTTGTCGCCCAGGCCCGAGCCCGCGCCGGCGAGCCGGACCGGGCGCTGGCTCTGCTGCGGCATGCCGATGGGCTTGTCACGGGCGGGCCTGTCCATATGGCGCATGATGCGGTGGCCCACGCGCTGGTGCGAGCCGGCCGCGACCGGGAGGCACTCGCCCTGGTCGCGGAATGGATCGGGCGCTCTACGGTGAGGCCATCCTCCGACGTGGACGTGATCAGCCCCTTCCAGTCGGTGCTCGGCGCCATCGTGATCCGCCGGATCGCCGCTGGGCCCGGAGCGGTGATCGACGACGTGCTGGAACAAGCGTCCCGCGCGTTTAGGCGCGACGCCATGCTGGCGCTCGCCGCGCGCGAGTCCGTGCGGCTGCGCCGCCTGGACGAAGCGCGCCGCTTCCTGGCCGCGATGGCTCCAGGATACTGGAAGAGCCGCACGGCTCGCCATCTCGACGAGGCCCAACGCCTCCTCTCCACCCCCTGATCCGCCCCGCACCTCCCCCATGCGCCGCCCACGCTGGCGTCCTCCGGCCGGCTTGGCTAAGGTCCCGCCCCAACGGCCGCAGGGCCGAGACAATCTTCTGGAGGAACGACCATGGCCGGACGCATCGATGCCCGCCTCGCCGAGCTGAACCTGGAGCTGCCCAAGGCCGCCGCGCCCGTGGCCGCCTACGTGCCCACCGTCATCACGGGCAAGCATCTGTTCGTGTCGGGCCAGGTGCCCTTCTGGAACGGCGAGCTGCGCCATGTCGGCAAGCTGGGCGCCGGCTATTCGGTCGAGCAGGGCGCCGAGGCCGCGAAGGTCTGCGCGCTGAACATCATCGCCCAGGCCAAGGCGGCGCTGGACGGCGATCTGGACCGGGTGGTGCGCGTGGTGAAGCTGGTCGGCTTCGTGAACTGCACCCCCGAGTTCACCGACATGCCCAAGGTCATAAACGGCGCCTCGGAGCTGATGGTGCAGGTGTTCGGCGACGCCGGCCGCCATGCCCGCTCCGCCGTCGGCGCGCCCTCGCTGCCGCTGGGCGTCGCGGTCGAGATCGAGGCGATCCTCGAGATCGCCTGACGCGCCCAGGCCTCCGGCGGCGCTCCTCCCCGAGGGTTGCCGCCGCCGGAGACGGCGCCATATGGCGTGGCTCGCCCCGACGCAGCGGAGCCGGCATGCCCGACGGTACCGACCAGTCCCCGACCATCCAGATCGTCCCCCGTATCGCCGACGTCACGGCCGCCGAGTGGGATTCCTGCGCCGGGACGGACAATCCCTTCGTCAGCCACGCCTTCCTGGACGCGCTGGAGCAGAGCCGCTCGGTCGGCCCGCGCACCGGCTGGCTGCCGCAACACCTCACCGTGCGTGATCCCGGCGGCCGCCTCGCCGGCGCCGTGCCGCTCTATGTGAAGAGCCATTCCTACGGCGAGTACGTCTTCGACCACGCCTGGGCCAACGCCTACCAGCGGGCCGGCGGGCAGTACTATCCGAAGCTCCAGGCCGCCGTCCCCTTCACGCCCGTCACCGGCCCACGGCTGCTGGTCCGGCCGGATGCCGCCCCTGATACCGCCGACCTGCTGGTACGGGCGCTGGAGTCGGCGGCCGACGGGAACGGGCTCTCCGGCGTCCACGTCACCTTCCCCCGCGAGGCCGAGTGGGAGCGGCTGGGCGAGGCCGGCTGGCTGCGCCGGCTGGGCGTGCAGTACCATTGGGAGAACCGGGGCTACGGCAGCTTCGACGACTTCCTCGGCACCTTCTCGAGCCGCAAGCGCAAGGCCGTGCGCAAGGAGCGGCGGACGGTGGCGGAGAGCGGGCTGGAAATCCTGACGCTCACCGGCGACGAGCTGAAGCCGGATCATTGGGACGCCTTCTTCCGCTTCTACACCGCCACCAGCGACCGGAAGTGGGGCTCGCCCTACCTGACCCGGGACTTCTTCCACCGGCTGGGCGAGGCCATGCCCGACAAGGTGGTGCTGGTCATGGCGCGCGAGGGCGCGCGCTGGGTGGCCGGCGCGCTGAACCTGCTGGGCGGCGATACGCTCTACGGCCGCAACTGGGGCGGTATCGGCGACTATCCGTTCCTGCATTTCGAGGCCTGCTACTACCGCGCCATCGACTTCGCCATCGAGCGGGGCCTCAAGCGCGTGGAGGCCGGGGCCCAGGGCGAGCACAAGATCCAGCGCGGCTACCTGCCCGCCCCCACCTACAGCGCCCACTACATCACCGACCCCGGCTTCCGCCGCGCTATCGGCGACTTCCTGGACCGCGAGCGCGCCGCGATCGAGGAGGAGATGGCGCTGCTGGCGGCGGAGAGCCCCTACCGCAGGGACGGCGCGGACTGACGGGAACCTGCGGCACTTGGCGCGCGTATTGGCGCCGGAGGCGGAAATTTGTCACCATGGCAAACTGTGCTGTGCGGGAGGATGCGATGGGCAAGGCGACGCTGACGGTGAGTCTTCCCGACGGGCTGATGTCCTTCATCGAGGACGAGGTCGCCAGTGGCCGGTATGGCGATGCCAGCGCGGTCATCCTGGAGGGCCTCCGGCTGCTGCGTGACCGGCGGGCCGGGAATGAGGAGAAGACCGAGGCGCTGCGGACGGCGGTCATGGAAGGCTATGACGATCTGGTCCACGGCCGTTACGCCGATGAGACGCCCGAGCAGGTGATGGAACGCGTGCTGGCGTAGAGGACACGCCTCGGAATCCTGCTTCAAGTCCTCGTTTCCGAACCGACATTGACCAGCGGCCTGTACCCCACCACCCGTCATCCCGGCGCAAGCCGGGACCTAAGGGTTGCAGCCATGGGCGGTCGATGAAAGGGAGAGGCTGGAACGTGGTGCGTCCTTCGACAAGCTCAGGATGAGGAACGGGGAATGCTAGGCACTCCTGGTTCAAGCGCGCTGGCTTGGCCGGGAGCAGCTAAATTCCCCTCATCCTGAGCCTGTCGAAGGACGCACCCGAGCAACGCTGCCAAATCAAGAGCCCACGCTGCATCCGCCGTATCCCGCTGCAACCCCTGGGCCCCGCTTTGCACCGGGGTTACGGAATAGGTGTCAGCTTGTAGGTCGCATGGAGGCGGAGCCGTAATGCGACATGCTTCGGCCGGGGAAATGTCGCATTGCGCTGCGCTCCATGCGACCTACGGGCGCTTGCCTCAGTAAGGCACCTTGTCCGGCTTGCCAGCCCAGGCCGCGAACACGTCCTTGGCCTCGGCCAGCGACAGGTGGCGGCAGGGCAGCGCGCGGGACAGAGGTTCCAGCGAGACCTCCTGATAGAGGAAGGCGTCGTCGAAGCCGATGGCGGCGGCCTCATCGCGGCTGTTGGCGTAGACCAGCCGGTCCAGCCGCGCCCAGTAGATTGCGGCCAGGCACATCGGGCAGGGCTCGCAGCTGGAATAGATCACCGCCCCGGCCAGGCTGAAGCGTCCAATCCTCGCGCAGGCGTCGCGGATCGCCACCACCTCGGCATGGGCGGTCGGGTCGTTGGTCGAGGTGACGCGGTTCCACCCCTCCCCCACCACCTGCCCGTCCAGCACCACCACGGCGCCGAACGGCCCCCCGGCCCCGCCCTGCATGCCCTTGGCCGACAGTGCCACCGCCAGCCGCAGGAACTCCTCGTCGCGTTCCATCGCCTCAGCCGAACTGCAGCAGGGACGGCGCCTTGTCGATGATCTCCTCGAGGATCATCTCGGCCGTCTCCAGGTCGTGCTTCAGGTTGTCGCCGAGGCGCCCCTCATACTCCGGCCGCTTCAGCTTCTCCGCCGCGTCGTGCAGCGAGCGCAGCTCGGCGATGAAGATGTCGCGGGCGCCCAGCGGCAGCACCGTCTTGGCCGACAGCACGAAGAAGAAGCGCATGCTGGCGCGCACCAGCAGGCCCAGCATCAGCGTGTCGAGCCGGGCGTACTCCTCCTTGAGGTCGTCCATGCGGGCCGACTCGAGATTGCGCAGCCGCCCCTCGATCAGGATGCAGAGCGCGCGGAACTCGCCGACCTTGTTCCGGAAATCGTTGTAGACGGCGAAACTGTCCTTGGCCGCCTCCGACTCGGCGGCCTTGGCCAGCGTCACCGCCTCGCGCGCCTGGCGCTCCAGCGCGCCCAGAAGGCCCTGGACCTCCTTACGGCTGTAGACTCGCTTCGTCACCGCGGCACCGCCCCACCCTTGTCCCACATAAGCGCAGCCTGCCCGGCGGCGCGCGCGATGTATAGCCTTGCCTGCGGCCGGCGCAAAGCGCGGCGGACGAACCATTGGCCCGCAAGCGGGATGGCCCAGGCGGCGCTTGCAACGGTTTCAGGCGCGTGCAATCCCTTTGCGGTACTGCAACCGAGGCGGGCCGCCCTCCCGCGTCAGACGAGACGGACAGGCAAGAATGCTTCGCATCTCCCAGCTCTCCCACACCTACGCGAACGGCGTCCACGCCCTGCAGGGCATCGACCTGGAGGTGCCCCGGGGCATGTTCGGGCTGTTGGGGCCGAACGGCGCCGGCAAGTCGACCCTGATGCGCACCATCGCCACGTTGCAGCAGCCGACCTCGGGCGCCATCGACTTCGACGGCATCGACGTGCTGCGCGAGCCGATGCGGCTGCGCCAGGTGCTGGGCTACCTGCCGCAGGAGTTCGGGGTCTATCCGCGCGTCTCGGCCGAGGACATGCTGGACCATCTGGCGGTGCTGAAGGGCATCAAGGACAGGGGCGAGCGCCGCGACCTGGTGGCGTCGCTGCTGGACCAGACCAACCTCTACGCCGCCCGCAAGAAAGCGCTGACCGGCTTCTCGGGCGGCATGCGCCAGCGCTTCGGCATCGCCCAGGCCCTGATCGGCCAGCCCCGGCTGATCATCGTGGACGAACCGACCGCCGGCCTGGACCCGGAGGAGCGCAACCGCTTCCACAATCTGCTGTCGGAGATCGGCGAGAACGTCGTCGTCATCCTCTCCACCCATATCGTCGAGGACGTGGCCGACCTCTGCCAGCGCATGGCGATCATCGTCGGCGGCCGCATCGTGGCGCAGGGCGTGCCGCTGGAGCTGATCGAGTCGATGCGCGGCCGCATCTGGCGCAAGGTCGTGCCGAAGACGGAGGTGGCGGCCCACCGCGAGCGCCACCAGGTCATCTCCACGCGCCTCTTCGCCGGGCAGAGCGTGCTGCACGTGCTGGCCGACGGCCATCCGGGCGACGGGTTCGAGGCCGTGCCGGGCGATCTGGAGGACGTGTACTTCTCCACCCTGCACCGCAGCCGCCAAGCCGCCTGACGAGGAGGACGCCCCATGTTCGCCCGCATCGCGGCCTTCGAGCTGCGCTACCAGCTGCGCCAGCCCTTCGCGCTGGTCAGTTTCGCCGTCTTCTTCCTGCTGACCTTCTTCGCGACGGTCAGCGAGAACGTACGGATCGGCGCCAGCGACGCCATCCTCGCCAACTCGCCCTCGGCCATCACCCAGACGCTGCTGGTCATGAGCCTGATCGGCATGTACCTGCCGCTGGCGCTGCTCTCCAACGCCGTGCTGCGCGATACCGACTTCAAGATGGCCGGCATCGTGCACTCCACGCCGGTGGGCAAGGCGCCGCACCTGCTCGGCCGCTTCACCGGCGCCTTTGCCGCCTCGGTCCTGGCCTTCGGCGGTGCCGCCTTCGGCATGATCGTCGGCAGCTACATGTGGTGGCTGGACCCGCAGCAGTTCGGCCCCTTCCGCCCGGACGCCTATCTCTACGCGCTGGCGGTCTTCGCCGTGCCGAACCTGCTGGTGATGGGCAGCCTGTTCTTCCTGATCGCCACGGTCACCCGCAACACCATCGCCGTCTATGCCGGCATGATCGGGTTCCTGGTGCTCTACACCATCACCAGCCAGCTGCTGGACGAGCCGGAGCTGCGCGACATCGCGGCCCTGGCCGACCCGCTGGGCCTCAGCGCCTATTCCGCCGCCGTGCGCTATTGGACGCCGTTCGAGTCGAACGAGCGGCTGGTGCCGCTGGAGGGCAATCTGCTGCTGAACCGGGCGATCTGGCTGGGCGTGGCCGCCGCCTTCATCGCCGCCGCCTACGCGCTGTTCAGCTTCAAGGAGCGGGCGCCGCGCCGCAAGGATCGGGGCGACGCCGCCGAGGCGCCGGCCGCGACGCTGGACCTGCCGCGAGTCATGCCGCGCTTCGACAGCGGCATGGTCTGGCAGCAATTCGCGCTGCGCACCCGGTTCGAGGCGGCCAGCGTCGTGCGCAGCCCGGCCTTCCTGGTGCTGCTGGCGCTGGGCATGTTCAACGCCCTGGGCGCGCTGCTGAACCTGGACCAGATGTTCGGCACCCCGATCCACCCGGTGACGCGCGCCGTCAGCGACCTGCTGATCGGCAGCTTCGGGATCATCCCGCTGATCGTGGTGATCTACTACGCCGGCGAGCTGGTCTGGCGCGAGCCGCAGGCCAAGCTGCACGAGATCGTCGACGCGATGCCGGTGCCGAACTGGGTCTTCGTCGCCTCCAAGTTCATCGCCATGGCGCTGGTGCTGGCCTGCCTGCTGGCGGTCGCCACCCTGACCGGCATGGCGACCCAGCTGGCCAACGGCTTCACCCAGCTGGAGCCGGGCCTTTACGCCGTCCGGCTGTTCTTCCTGTTCGGCGTGCCGATGATCCTGTTCGCGGTGCTGGCGATCTTCATCCAGGTGCTGGCGCCCAACAAGTATATCGGCATGGTGGCGCTGGTCGTCGTCTTCGTGCTGCGCCAGGTGGCCGCCTCGCTGGGGTTCGAGGACCGGCTCTACCGCTTCGGCACCACCGGCGAGGTCAATGTCTCGGACATGAACGGGCTGGGCCACCAGGTCGAGACCACCATCTGGTTCATGATCTACTGGGGCTTCGCCTCGCTCCTGCTCGCCATCGCCTCCTACCTGCTGTGGAACCGCGGCACGCGGACGGCGGCGCTGGTGCGGCTGCGCCGGGTGGGCGCCGCCTTCACGCCCGCGACCGGCGCCCTGGCGGCGGCGGCGCTGGCAGGCTTCGTGCTGAGCGGCGGCTGGATCTTCTACAACACCCGGGTCGTGAACGAGTTCGAGACCCGCGACGCCGGCGAGGAGCTGCAGGTCGCCTTCGAGAAGAAGTACCGGCAGTACGAGAACCAGCCGGCGCCGCGCATCACGGCGGTCAAGGTCGATGTCGACCTCTATCCGGACCGGCGCGGCTTCGCCACCCGCGGCACCTACAGGATCGAGAACCGCACCGGCGCCCCGCTGGAGACGGTCCACGTCATGCTGAACCCGGAGACCGAGGCGAAGCGGCTGGAGATCGACGGGGCGGCGCTGGAGAGCGAGGACCGGGAGTTCAACTACTTCATCTACCGCCTGTCCCAGCCGATGCAGCCGGGCGAGGCGCGCACCCTGGCCTTCGAGACGGCGCGCGAGCGCAGCGGCTTCGCCCAGAACGACCGGGACTTCTCGGTCGTCTACAATGGCAGCTTCATCAACAACATGGAGGCTCTGCCGATCCTGGCCTTCAGCCGCAACTGGCTGATCCAGGACCGCTCGAAGCGGCGCAAGCACGGGCTGCCGGAGCTGGAACGCGCCTTCAAGCTCGAGGACCGGAGCCGCTGGACCAACAACTACATCCGCGGCGACAGCGACTGGGTCAGCTTCGAGACCACCGTCTCCACCGTGCCATCCCAGATCGCCATGGCGCCCGGCTATCTGCAGCGGGAGTGGGAGGCCGACGGGCGGCGCTACTTCCACTACAAGATGGACGCGCCGATCCTGAACTTCTTCTCCTGGCTCTCGGCCGAGTACGCGGTCGCGCATGAGAAGTGGAACGGCATCGACGTGTCGGTCTACCACCACGCGCCGCACGCCTGGAACGTGCCGCGCATGATCGACAGCGTGAAGAAGTCGATCGAGTATTTCTCGGCCGCCTTCAGCCCCTACCAGCACAAGCAACTGCGCATCCTGGAGTTCCCGGCCTACGCCACCTTCGCGCAGAGCTTCCCGAACACCGTGCCCTATTCCGAGGGCATCGGCTTCGTCGCCGACAACAGCGATCCGGAGGATGTCGACTACGTCTTCTACGTCACGGCCCACGAGGTCGCGCACCAATGGTGGGCGCACCAGGTCATGGGGGCCGACGTGCAGGGCGCCAGCGCCCTGTCCGAGACGCTGTCGCAGTACTCGGCGCTGATGGTTATGGAGCGGGAATACGGCCCCCACCAGATCCGCAAGTTCCTGAAGTACGAGCTCGACCGCTATCTGGCCGGCCGCCGCGGCGAGGAGATCGAGGAGCTGCCGCTCTACCGCGTCGAGGGCCAGCAGTACATCCACTACCAGAAGGGCTCGCTGGTGATGTACGCGCTGAAGGACTATGTCGGCGAGGCCACGGTGAACCGCGCCCTGGCGCGGCTGGTGCGGGAGACGGCGTACAAGTCGAACCCCTACCCCACCTCGCTGGACCTGATCCGCATCCTGCGCGAGGAGGTCGGGCCGGAGCACCAGCAGCTGGTCACCGACCTGTTCGAACGCATCGTGCTGTTCGACCTGAAGGTCGCCGGCTCGACCGTCACGCCCACGCCCGAGGGCAAGTGGAAGGTGACGCTGGAGGTCGAGGCCGCCAAGCGCGAGGCCGACGGCAAGGGCAAGGAGACGGACGTCCCGCTCGACATGCCCATCGACATCGGCATCTTCGCCGCCGACCCATCCAAATCGGGCTTCAAGCCGGAGCAGGTCCTGCACCTGGCCAAGCACAAGGTGACCTCGGGCCGCCAGAGTTTCGAGTTCACGGTCGACCAGGAACCGAAGTTCGTCGGCATCGACCCCTACAACAAGCTCGTCGACCGCGACAGCGAGGACAATCTCCGCTCGGTCAAGGTGCAGACGGCGCAGAAGTGAGACGGCGGGCGGTGGCTCCGGAAGGGGCCGCCGCCCATCCTTCCGGTCCCCTACCCCGTCATCCCGGCGCAAGCCGGGACCCAGGGGTTGCAGCGGGATGCAGCGGATGAAGCGCTTCAGTTAAATCGGTGGCGGACCTGCGGTGCGTGCTTCGACAAGCTCAGCATGAGGAGGTTGGGTGCTGCTCCCCACCCGTATGAGGGAAAGGAGCAGGAGTGCCTGGCATTCCCCTCCCTCATCCTGAGCTTGTCGAAGGACGTACAAGTCTCCAGCCTCCCCTCTTCCTTGAGTTATCATGGCTGCAACCCCTGGGCCCCGGCTTCCGCCGGGGTGACGACCGGGGTTGGAATAGCGGTGTGCCTCATGGAGCGCCGACGATGGAAGATGAACTCATCCCTGGCACCGGCAATGTCTTCCATGACCTGGGCCGCCCCGATGCCGGCGTGCTTCAACTAAAGGCGGAGCTTGCCGCCCGGATCATCGGCGTACTGGACGACTGCGTATTGACCGTGCGGCAGGCCGAGGCGGTGACCGGGGTCGCCGCCGCCGATTTCTTCCGCATCCGGAACGCCCGGCTTGAGCGGTTTGCCATCGACCGCCTTATGGGGATCCTTGCCAAGCTAGGTGGGCGGGTCGCGGTGACGCTGTAGGTGCAACAGCGGAACGGAGGCTGGAATGAACGTGGTCATGCTCCTCTACCCTGGCCTCACCCAACTGGACCTCACCGGGCCATTCGAGGTTCTAGGGAGAGTGGCGGAGCTTTCGGTTCACTTGGCTTGGAAGACAGGTGAGCCGGTCGCCGATGCAAACGGTCTGAAGCTGTTGCCTACGACCAGTTTCGACGCGTGCCCTCCCGCCGACATCCTTTTCGTGCCTGGCGGTCCCGGTCAGATGCAGATGATGGAGGACGAGCAGGTCATCGCGTTCCTCCGCACCCAAGCGGCCGGGGCACAGCTCGTGACCTCCGTCTGCACGGGCTCGCTGATCTTGGCGGCTGCGGGCCTGCTGACCGGATACCGCGCTACCTGTCATTGGCTCTCGCTGGAGCAACTCGCGCACTTCGGAACGGAACCGGTGGCGGAACGGGTGGTGGCCGATCGCGACCGGATCACCGGTGCCGGTGTCACCTCCGGCATCGATTTCGCCCTGACGCTGGTGGCGCGGCTTTTCGGGGAAGACAGAGCCAAGACCATCCAGCTGCAGATGGAGTAGGACCCGCATCCGCCCTTCAGCGGTGGCTCGCCGGACACCGCGCCACCGCACATCGTGACGGCCGTACGTGAGCGGTCCAAGTCCTTCCAGGAGAAGCGCGACCTCGTGGCGCGGCGGGCCGCGGCCGCCCTGTGCTGACCGCCCTAAACAAAAACCCCCGGGATCGCTCCCGGGGGTCTTGCTCAATCCGAACCTTAGCCCGTGGATCACTCCACGTATTCGGGCTCCATCTCCTCCTCCGACTGGCGCTTCGGCCCCTCGGAGAACTCGAACGACAGCTTGTCGTCCACCATGGTGACCTTGACCGAGCCGCCCTTGGCGAGCTTGCCGAACAGCAGCTCCTCCGCCAGCGGCTTCTTGAGGTGCTCCTGGATGGTGCGGCCGAGCGGGCGGGCGCCGTAGAGCGGGTCGTAGCCCTTCTTCGCCAGCCACTCGCGCGCCTCGTCCGAGAGCTCGATGGTCACGCCGCGGTCGCTCAGCTGCGCCTCCAGCTCCATCACGAACTTGTCGACGACCCGGCTGATGACCTCCGGCGACAGGCCCGCGAAGGGGACGATGGCGTCCAGGCGGTTCCTGAACTCCGGCGTGAACATCTTGTTGATCGCCTCCTGGTCGTCGCCGGTGCGGATGCCGCTGCCGAAGCCGATGGCCGGCTTTGCCATATCGGAGGCGCCCGCGTTGGTGGTCATGATCAGGATCACGTTGCGGAAGTCGACCGTCTTGCCGTTGTGGTCGGTCAGCTTCCCGTGGTCCATGACCTGCAGGAGGATGTTGTACAGGTCCGGATGCGCCTTCTCGATCTCGTCCAGCAGCAGCACGCAGTGCGGATGCTGGTCGATGGCGTCGGTCAGCAGGCCGCCCTGGTCGAAGCCGACATAGCCCGGGGGCGCGCCGATGAGACGGCTGACCGTGTGGCGCTCCATGTACTCCGACATGTCGAAGCGGACCAGCTCGATGCCCAGGGTACGCGACAGCTGGCGCGAAACCTCGGTCTTGCCGACGCCCGTCGGGCCGGAGAACAGGTAGTTGCCGATCGGCTTCTCCGGATCGCGCAGGCCGGCGCGGGCCAGCTTGATCGCGGAGACCAGCGCGTCGATGGCGGCGTTCTGGCCGAACACCATCGTCTTCAGGTCGCGCTCCAGGTTCTTGAGCACTTCCTTGTCGTCGCGGCTGACACTCTTCGGCGGGATGCGGGCGATCTTGGCGACCACCGCCTCCACGTCCTTGACCTGGATGGTCTTCTTCCGCTTGCTCTCGGGCAGCAGCATCTGCGCGGCGCCGACCTCGTCGATGATGTCGATCGCCTTGTCCGGCAGCTTGCGGTCGCCGATGTACTTCGCCGACAGCTCCACCGCGGTGCGCACCGCTTCCTTCGTGTAGCGGACCTTGTGGTGCTTCTCGTAGTAGGTCTTGATGCCTTCCAGGATCTTGATCGCGTCCTCGATGCTGGGCTCGTTGACGTCGATCTTCTGGAAGCGCCGCACCAGGGCCCGGTCCTTCTCGAAGTAGTTCCGGTATTCCTTGTACGTCGTCGACCCGATGCAGCGCAGGCTGCCGTTGGCGAGCGCGGGCTTCAGCAGGTTGCTGGCATCCATCGCGCCGCCGGAGGTGGCGCCGGCGCCGATGACGGTGTGGATCTCGTCGATGAAGAGCACGGAGCCTTCGAGGTGCTCCAGTTCCTGGAGCACGCTCTTCAGCCGCTCCTCGAAGTCGCCGCGGTACCGGGTACCGGCCAGCAGCGAGCCCATGTCGAGCGAGAAGATCGTGGCGTTGCGCAGGACCTCCGGCACCTCGCCGTTCACGATGCGGCGGGCCAGGCCCTCCGCGATCGCGGTCTTGCCCACGCCGGGGTCACCCACATAGAGCGGGTTGTTCTTCGAGCGGCGGCAGAGGATCTGGATCGTCCGCTCCACCTCCTGCTCGCGGCCGATCAACGGGTCGATCTTGCCCGTGGCGGCCTTCTTGTTGAGGTTCACACAGTACGCTTCTAGCGCTTCGGTGCCCTTCTTCACGACTTTCTCCGCCTGGGCGTCATCGTCGGCACCTGAAACGCGCTTCTGCTCGGTTCGTCCCGGGGCCTTGGCGATGCCGTGAGAGATGTAGTTGACCGCGTCGAACCGGGTCATCTCCTGCTCCTGCAGGAAATAGACCGCATGGCTCTCACGCTCGGAGAACAAGGCAACCAGCACATTGGCTCCCGTCACCTCTTCACGACCCGAACTTTGGACGTGGATCGCCGCCCGCTGGAGCACGCGCTGGAAGCCCGCAGTCGGTTTGGCGTCGTCGGGACGGTTGGTGATCAGGTTGGTGAGTTCGTTGTCGAGATACTCGCCGAGCTCACCTTTGAGCTTGTCGAGCTCGACCCCGCAGGCGCGAAGGACGGCTACCGCGTCCTGATCCTCGGTGAGCGCCAGCAGGAGGTGTTCGAGGGTAGCGTACTCGTGGCGGCGCTCGTTGGCATAAGCTAAGGCTCGGTGGAGCGTCTGCTCGAGGTTACGCGAGAGCATGACCTAGCTAATCCTTCTCAAGGGTACACTGCAGAGGATGTTGATGCTGGCGGGAGAAATCCATGACCTGCGTCACTTTGGTCTCCGCCACCTCGTAGGTGAAGACGCCGCAAACCCCGACACCGCGACGGTGCACCTGGAGCATGATGCGGGTAGCCTCTTCACGGCTCTTGTTGAAGAAGCGTTCCAGGACGTGAACGACGAACTCCATGGGAGTATAATCGTCATTCAACATCAGGACCTTGTACATAGACGGCTTCTTCGTCTTGGGCTTGGCCTTGACGACCACGCCCGTCACGGTCCCCTCGTCGCCGTGCTTGTCTTTGTCAGCCATGATAATCAGAGGTCGTCACTCATCCCGAGGTCATCCTCCATGATCATATGATGTGCCATGACCCGGTTGGAAGGCCCGATCTCGCCGGAAGCCTCCCCCGACCCCAATCAAATTCGGGACACGGAAGGCACCCGCCAGGACCCTGACCGCCGCTGAGCGACCGCACGCCTAGGGAACACGGGCCGGAGGCGAAAGGTTGCCGGGACCAAAGGCGGTAAGGGCCCCCCTTCCCCCGCCGCGACCGGCGACGCCCCAGTCGGCAAGGGGTTTCTCCGCCCGGCTACCACGCGCGCTCCGCCGATTAGGGCCGGGCGCCTCCCCCTAATCCCCGCCCGCCCGCCGGCGTCAAGCGCAGGATCGGGGCAAAGAAAAAGCCCGGCGTCGCGGGGACGCCGGGCTCGATCCGATCGCGGGGCCGGAGCCCCGCCGTCGCGGTCGCCTGGATCAGGCGGCCAGCTTGGCCTTGCCGAACTTCTCGACGGCGGCATTGACGCGCGCCGAGATCGGCTCGATCGCCTCGTTGGCGACCTTCACGCTGAGCTCGGAGACCTTGGTGGTCTCGGCGACCAGCGTGTCGAAGCTGGTGCGGGCGAACTCGGCCTGCAGGTCCATCGCCTCGCGCAGCGTCTTCACGGTCATCAGCGCCTTGGCGGCCGACACGGACTGCTCCATGGAGGACTGGGCGAAAGCGACCCAGGTCTTGGAGACGGTCTCGAAGCCCTTCGCCAGGATCTGGCTGGAGGCGACGACGGCCTCGACCGTGCCCTTGTTGAAGGCGGTCAGCTCGTCATAGGTCTGGAAGGCCTGCTTGCTGACCTTCTCGACCTGCTCCTTCGTGAGGGCGACGGCCTGGTCGACGGTCTTGGCGGCGACCTCCTGGGCGGCCTGGACATTGGCCTCCAGGGTCTGCTTGGCGTCGGTGGCGACCTGGTCGGCGGTCTTGGGAGCGGTGGTCTTGGCGGTGGTGCGGACGGTGGTCATCGAACTGTCTCCTTGGACATCTATCATCCTCGTCCGATCCCCGGATGACGGCCCGGACCGATCCGGTACCCGCTCCTGGCGCACGGCGCCGCGGACGAGATCCGACGCCATGCTGCAATGCAACATGGACCGTATATGGGGGAGCCCGGACCGGGTGTCAACGGCATTTTTGTGCAGCGCAGCATAACCGTCATGAACGCGCGTCAGCGCGGGCGCAAGGCCACCTCGTCGACCATCCCCGGCGGAAAGGCGAAGGCCGACCGGAAGAAGCTGCCGCCATGGCAGCCGCCGGCGATCCAGCTGAGGCGCGAGCCGCTCATGTCGAAACGCCCCTCGGAACCGGTGAAGGCGCCGGTCCAGGACAGGCGCGCCCGCACCTGGGCATAGGCGCGCGGGTCGAGCACCATCCGATCCAGCCGCCCGTCCCAGGCGGCCAGCCGGTCGGACGGCTTGATCTCGGAGAGGCTGCCCACGCCCATGAAGCGGCCTTCCACCAGGGCACTGCCGTCGGGCTGGCCGACCACGTCGTACACCCTCACCCGCGCGCCCGGCGCGGGCGGGTTCATCACCAGGCGGAAATGGTCGAGCTTCTTGGCGGCGCAGGCGGAACGGAGGTCCTCCGCCTGCAGGTAGGCGGCCCAGGTCAGGGGCTCGGACGGCCGGGCGCTCCGGTCCGGCACGCCGGTGGCGCAGCCGGCCGACAGCAGCGCCGCCGCCAGGGCGGTCGCATGTCCCGGAAGGGGTCGCCACGTCGCCATGTCATGATAATGCCCCAGGGCGGGGGATGGTTTCGAGGGGCTTGTCACAGCGGAATCGCCTCCCCGAATGGTATAAGCCCGACGCGAGATGTGGCGATTTCGAGGCCGACTCGAACGCTCCACCTCAACGAATCTCCGCTAGACACTGATTCAGCGTGCATTTACCTTGGCTGGTATCGCGCTGACGCGGCCTGGGATGAAGGGGTTTCCGACCGTGGTCCATACTTATTCGCGCCATCTTTCGGCGCCCGCCCGCCTGTTCTTCTCGGCGATCGTCTGCCTCCTCCTGCTGAGCGGCCTGTCCACCAGCGCCGCGGCCAAGTACGCCTCCATCGTCATCGACGCGGAGACGGGCGCGGTGCTGCATGCCAGCGGCGCCGACACCCGGAACTACCCGGCGTCGCTGACCAAGATGATGACGCTGTACCTGACCTTCGACGCGCTGAATTCCGGCAAGCTGCAGCTGAACCAGCGCCTGCCGGTCTCGGCCCGCGCCGCCGGCCAGGCGCCCAGCAAGCTCGGCCTGCGCGCCGGCGACAGCATCGAGGTCGAGGACGCGATCCTCGCCCTGGTCACCAAGTCGGCCAACGACGCCTCCGTCGTTCTGGCGGAGGCGATCGGCGGCACCGAGGCCAAGTTCGCCCAGATGATGACCGACAAGGCCCGCAAGATCGGCATGACGCGGACCACCTTCCGCAACGCCAACGGCCTGCCCAACGCGCAGCAGCTGACCACCGCCCGCGACATGGCGCGGCTGGGCCAGGCGCTGATCTACGACCACAAGAAGTATTATCGCTACTTCAGCACCACGAACTTCCAGTTCCGCGGCGCCAACCACCACAACCACAACCGGCTGATGTCCCGCTACGAGGGCATGGACGGGCTGAAGACCGGCTTCATCAACGCCTCGGGCTTCAACCTGGTCGCCTCGGCCACGCGCGACGGCCGCCGCCTGATCGGCGTGGTCATGGGCGGCGAGACCTCCGGCTGGCGCGACCGCCACATGGCCGAGCTGCTGGACCGCGGCTTCTCCGGCGCCGCCGGCGCCCGCGTGCTGGTCGCCGCCAAGGGCAAGGCCAAGCCGGCCCCGGCCGAGCGCACCGACCCGACCATCGGCGACGTGGTCAACGCCGTCGCCAAGGCCGACCTCGGCCTGACCGGCACCGCCGTCGCCGCGCCGCTGGCGCCCGAGATGGCGACCCAGGCCGCCCCGTCGGGCTGGGGCGTCCAAGTCGGCGCCTTCTCCGACCGGGCCGCCAGCCAGCGCGCCGTCGCCCAGGCGACCGAGCGGGCCGGCGGGCTGCTGAACGGCGCCGTGCCGCATCTCAGCGAGGCCCGCGCCGACCGCGGCACCATCTACCGCGCCCGTCTGATGGGGCTGGACGAGAAGACGGCCCGCGCCGCCTGCGCCCGCCTCGCCAAGGCCGGTGCCACCTGCCTGACGGTGCCGCCCAAGGGTCTCTGACCCGCCCGCAGCATCGGCTTCCGACCGGGCCGCTCCCTCATGGGGAGCGGCCCTCGTCATTTGCGGGCCCCTCCTCCGCCCCGCGTGTTATCCAGACGGCAGGGCGCGGCAGGGAGAGGAACGCCGATGGATGCGCGGATCGAGGAGCCGGTCGGCGAGGCCGTGCACCGGCACCCCTACCTGGCGCGCGGCATCGCCAATGGCGAGCGCTTCACGCCCTATTTCTGGGGCACGCTCGGCGCCGTCTGCGCTTTCCTGGTGATCAGCGTCCTGATCGGCATCTTCGTGATGAAGCCGCTCGGCCTGGCCAACGCCGAGGCACATGCCGGCCCGCTGTTCCTGCTGGCCGCCTTCATGTGCATGGGCGCGGTCGCCCTGGTACTGGCGGCGATGATGCGGCCCCTGCACCGCCGCTCCTGGCGCACCCTCATCAGCGCCGACGGGTCCTTGAGCCCGGGGCTGCTGCTGCGCGCCTTCCTGCTGTGGGGCGCGATCCTGGGCGCCGCCGTCACCGGCGCCGCTCTGGCGACGGGTGAACCGCTGCAGATCGATTGGTCGCTGGCGCTGCGCACCGTCGCCATCACCGGCGCCGCCGTCTTCCTGCAGGTCTCGGCCGAGGAGATGCTGTTCCGCGGCTATATGAGCCAGGGGCTCTACCTGCTGTTCCGGGGCGCGGTCGGCCCGGCCATCGTGGTCGCCCTCCCCTTCGCCCTGGGCCACGCCACGACCCATGTCGGCCTGCCCACCTTCGCGCTGCTGGCCGGGCTGTCGCTGTTCCTCTCCGCCGTCACCTGGCGCGCCGACCGGCTGGAACCGGCCATCGGCGTCCACTTCGCGCAGAACATGACCACCCTGTTCCTGGCTGGCGCCGACGGGCTGAGCGGCCCGGAACTGCTGAACGCCGAGGGGGTGACCACGGCGCAGTGGGCATCCGTCGTCTTCTTCGTCCCCGCCGCCGCGCTGTTCTGGTTCCTGGCGTTCAAAGTCGGGCTGGTGATGAAGCGGTAGGGGATTTGGCTGGCGGCGGAATCGGGCTGTACCGCCGTCGCCCGCTCAACCCGTTATCCCGGCGCAGGCCGGGACCCAGGGGTTGCAGCAATGCACCGTCGATGAAGCGTCGTAGGTCGCATGGAGAGGAGCGCAATGCGACATGCTCCGACCGGGGTGTCGCATTACGGCTTTGCCTCCATGCGACCCACAAACCAGACCAGTGCTGCGTCCATCGCATCCCACTGCAACCCCTGGGCCCCGGCCGTCGCCGGGGTGACGGATTAGAGTGGGATCGGCCGCTCGGCACCTCCACCCACAACGAAAAACCCCGCCCGCCTTTCGGCGGACGGGGTTTCCCTCACCGCTGCGCCCGGTCTCAGAAGTCAGCCGGGGCGGCGATGCCGCTGGCCGTCAGCTGCTCGCGGATGCTGTCCTTCAGCCGCTCGAGGCCCTCCTCGCTGAAAGCCTCGGCGCGGGCCACCAGCACGTCCTGGGTGTTGGAGGCGCGCAGCAGCCACCAGCCGTCGGCGGTCTTCACGCGCACGCCGTCGATGTCGTTGACGTCGGCGCCCGAGGCCTTGACCCGGGCCTTCACCTCGTCCACGGCGACGAACTTGCGCTCCTCGTCGACCTGGAAGCGGACCTCCGGCGTGTTGAACACCGGCGGCAGCCGGTCGCGGAGGGCCGAGAGCGGGCCCATGCGGCTGACCAGCCCCAGCAGGCGCACGCCGCAGTACAGCGCGTCGTCGAAGCCGTAATACTTGTCGGCGAAGAAGATGTGGCCCGACATCTCGCCGGCCAGCGGCGAGCCCGTCTCCGCCATCTTCGCCTTCAGCAGCGAGTGGCCGGTCTTCCACATCAGCGGCTTGCCGCCCAGGCGCTCGATCTCGTCGAACAGCGTCTGGCTCGCCTTCACGTCGGCGATGATGGTGGCGCCCGGGTGCTCGCGCAGCACGTCGGAAGCGTAGATCGCCACGAGCTGATCGCCCCAGACGATGCGGCCATGCTCGTCCACCGCGCCGATGCGATCGCCGTCGCCGTCGAAGGCGATGCCGAGCGCGCACTTCTCCGTCTCCACCGTGCGGATGATGTCCTCGAGGTTCTCGGGGACGGTCGGGTCCGGGTGGTGGTTCGGGAAGTTGCCGTCGATGTCGTCGAACAGCAGCGTGTGCTGGCCGGGCAGCTTCTTCGTCAGGCGGCGCAGGATCTCGCCCGTGGCGCCGTTGCCGGCGTCCCAGGCGACCTTCAGGTCCGTCGTGCCGTCATAGTCCTTCAGCAGGCGGTCGACATACTCGTCCTTGATGTCGATCGTCTGGTCGCGGCCGCCGGCCTGGGCGATGAGGTCGCCGGTCTGCACCAGCCGGCCGATCTCCTGGATCTGCTGGCCGTAGACCGGGCCCTTGCCCAGCATCATCTTGAAGCCGTTGTAATCCGGCGGGTTGTGCGACCCGGTGATCATCACGCCGGCGTCGAGGCCGAGGTGACGGACCGAGAAGTACAGCATCGGCGTGGGGCCCAGCCCGATGCGCAGCACCTCCAGCCCGGTCGACTTCAGCCCCTCGACGCAGGCGGCCTCCAGCTCCGGCGAGGAGAGGCGGCCGTCATAGCCGATGGAGACCCGCTTGCCGCCGTTCTTCACCACCAGCGTGCCGAAGCCCTGGCCGATGGCGCGGGCGTCGGCGGCGGTGAGCGTCTTGCCGATGATGCCGCGGATGTCGTACTCGCGCAGCACCGTCGGGTGGAACTTGTGGACCTGGCTCATGTCAGCGCTTTCTCCCGCACATTGTTCGCGACCATGGTGGGGCGGCCGATCGAGCTGTACTCGAAGCCCGCCATCTCCATGTCCTCGGGATTATAGATGTTCCTGAGGTCGACCATAACGGGCGACTTCATCAGCTCGCGGATGCGGCGGAGGTCCAGGGCGCGGAACTCGTTCCACTCCGTCAGGATCGCCACCACGTCGGCATCGGTCAGCGCCTCGTAGGCGTCGGTGCACCAGGTCACGTCCGGCAGCAGCTTCTCGGCCTCGTGCATGCCGGCCGGGTCGAAGGCGTGGACCTCCGCCCCCGCCTCCACCAGCGCCGGGATGATGTCCAGCGACGGCGCGTCGCGCATGTCGTCGGTGTTCGGCTTGAAGGTGACGCCCAGGATGGCGACGCGCTTGCCGTCCACCGAGCCGCCCGCGGCCTGGATGATGCGGCCGGCCATCGCCTTCTTGCGCTTGTCGTTGATGTCGACGACCGTCTCGATGATGCGCAGAGGCGACTCATGGTCGGCCGCGGTGCGCACCAGCGCCAGCGTGTCCTTGGGGAAGCAGCTGCCGCCGTAGCCGGGCCCCGGATGCAGGAACTTCTTGCCGATGCGGCCGTCCAGCCCGATGCCCTTGGACACGTCGTGGACGTCGGCGCCCACCTTCTCGCAGAGATCGGCGATCTCGTTGATGAAGGTGATCTTCATCGCCAGGAAGGTGTTGGCCGCGTACTTGATCAGCTCGGAGGTCTCCAGGCTGGTCATGACGATCGGCGTCTCGATCAGGTAGAGCGGGCGGTAGAGGCCGCGCATCACCTTGCGGGCGCGGTCGCTGTCGGTGCCGATGACGACGCGGTCGGGCCGCATGAAGTCGCCGATGGCGTTGCCCTCGCGCAGGAACTCCGGGTTCGAGCAGACGTCGAAATCCAGCTCCGGGCGGGCGCGGCGCATGATGCGGGCCACCTCGCGGCCGGTGCCGACCGGCACCGTCGACTTGGTGACGATCACCGTGTAGCGGTTCGGGTCGAGCGCATGCGCCACCTCCTCCGCCGCCGCGTAGACGTAGGACAGGTCGGCATGGCCGTCGCCGCGCCGGGACGGCGTGCCCACGGCGATGAAGACGGCGTCCACGTCCTTCACGGCCGACGCGAGGTCGGTGGTGAAGGACAGGCGGCCGGCCTTGGTGTTCTTGAGGACCAGATCCTCCAGGCCGGGCTCGTAGATCGGGATCTCGCCGCGCTTCAGCCGCTCGATCTTGCCGGCGTCCTTGTCGACGCAGCACGTCTGGACGCCGAACTCGGAAAAGCAGGCGCCGGAGACGAGCCCGACGTACCCGGTACCGATCACCGCGATACGCATCAGTTCCTCCTAGACGGGATTGTGCCGCCCCGGGGCTTGGCCCCGGGTGCGCGTTACAGCATCTCCCTCAGCGCCTTGCGGACCTTGTCCGCCATGTCGGGCCGGGCCAGCGAATAGGCGGCGTTGGCCAGGACGAAGCCCAGCTTGTCGCCGCAGTCGAACCGCTGCCCCTCGAAACGGAAGCCGTGGAAGGGCTGGGTGCCGATCAGCCGGGCCATCGCGTCGGTCAGCTGGATTTCGCCGCCGGCTCCCTTCTCGAAGCGCTGAAGGTGTTGAAAAATCTCGGGCTGCAGGATGTAGCGGCCTTGAATCGAAAGTGTGGACGGTGCCACCGACGGGTCCGGCTTCTCGACGAGCCCCTTCACCTTGGCGAGGCGCCCGTCGTCCCCCTCGATGTCGAGGATGCCGTACTTGTTGGTCTGCTCGCGGGGAACGTCGAACACGGAGAGCAGGTTCCCCCCCACCTCCTTGTAGACATCCATCATCTGAGCGAGGCACGGCTTGTCGCTGAGCACCTGCTCATCCGGCAGGATGACCGCGAAGGGCTCGTCGCCGATGAACTCGCGCGCGCACCACACCGCGTGGCCCAGGCCCAGCGGCTGCGACTGGCGGACGAAGGCGAAGCGGCCGCTCTCGATCTGGGCCGCCTCCACCGCCTTCAGCAGCTCGTCCTTGCCGCGTGACTTCAGGGTCTGCGACAGCTCGGAATTATAGTCGAAATGGTCCTCCAGCGCGGTCTTGCCGCGGCTGGTGACGAAGGCGAACATCTCGATCCCGGCGGCCCTCGCCTCCTCCACCGCATGCTGGATCAGCGGCTTGTCCACCAGCGTCAGCATCTCCTTGGGGATAGCCTTGGTGGCGGGCAGGAAGCGGGTGCCGAGGCCCGCGACCGGGAAGACGGCCTTGCGCACGGGTTTGACCATTTGGACGTCCCTAGAACCTGAGAACTCGAGGGCGCCCATCCGCCTGCCGTTAACCGTCAGGCCCGGGCGCCAGACTCTGTGTACGCCCTTGTCGCGGGCCCCCGCAACCCACCCAAAGCAGCGGGGACGCACCCCTTGGGGTCAGGTGCCGGCGCGTCGCTTCCCCAGAAGGATGTCCTTCGCCTGGTTGATCCGCGCCGCCAAATAGGTGCTTCCACCCTGGTCGGGATGGTTGCGCATCATCAGGCGCTTATGCGCCTGGCGGATGTCCTCCTCGGTCGCCCCCTCGGAAAGGCCGAGCACCTCGTAGGCCTCCGCCGCGCTCATGCCGGAGCGGCCGGACGCCGGCTGGTCGGGCTCGGGCTCCGCCTCCCCGCTGGCCTCGCGCCATCCCTCATGGTGGCGGTCGAGATAGGTCTCCAGCAGCGCCACGGCGGAGGCGTCCTCGCGCCGAGCGTGGCTGAGCAGTTCCAGGATGCGCTCCAGCGACAAGGCCGACAGCCGCTCGCCGGCCATGGGGCCGACCCTGGCCTCGCCGTCCATGGCGCCGGTGGCGTGGTCCAGCCAGACCCGCACCGTGTCGGTCTCGACGCTGGTATCGGCCCGCGGCTGCGCGCTCCCGGCGGTACCCCAGGCGCTCGGCCGCCACTTCCACAGGGAGAAGCGGCGCACCAGCGGCAGCAGCAGCGCCGCCAGCCCGAACAGCATGCCCAGCCGCCCGGTCAGCACGAAGGCCAGCACCGCCAGCGCGGCGACGATCCCCGCCAGCCACTTCAGCGCCAGGGCCAGGGTGCGCGGGTCGGCGGCCAGGAAGGCGCGCGCCAGCAGGTAGAGGCCGATGAGGATCGCCAGGCCGAGGAGCAGGATCTGCATGGCCTCAGGCTTTTCCCAGCTGCCGCGTCAGGCGCAGGACCGGCTCCGACGCGCCCTTCGCGTGCAGCTCCAGCGCCCGCCGCCCGCCGGCGGCGTAGACCGCCACGGCCCGCAGCAGATCCTGCAGCTGGCGCGCGCTGGCGGCGTCGAAGGGGCAGTAGGCGCCGCCCGACAGCTTGGCGATCTGCGCGAAGACGTAGCGGACGGCCGGGTCGCCGCCCTCGTGGAAGACGAAGACCGGCACGCCCTGCAGACCCAGCTGGCCCGCCAGATGGCAGAGATGGTCGGCATCCTCCTCGCAGGCGTCGCCGACGAAGACCAGGGCGTTGACCTTCTTCTTCGCGGTCTCCTTGGCGGCGTGGGACAGGACGCGGGCGATCTGGGTCTGGCCGCCGACGCAGGAGACCTTGCCCATCAGCCGGGCCAGCTCGCCGGCATCGGCCACCCAGGCGGTGGAGCGGCACTCGCCGAAGCCGCGGTAGAAGACCAGCTGCACCTCCAGCCGGCCGGCGGAGGCCGCGGCGGTGAACATCTCGCCCTGGATGTGGCAGGCGCGGTCCCAGGTGGGCTGGCGGCTGGCGGTGGCGTCGAGCGCGAACATCAGGCGGCCGGCCGATTCGGTCCGGGGCGGCGGCGGCGCGGCGGCGACCTTGCGCAGGAACGCCTCGATCTCGGCGCTGGTGCCCGTCTTCTCGGGAAGCTTCTCGTCCGCCATGCCCCTGCCCGGCTGTGTCCCTCTCATCCCATCATGTGGGGTGCGCGGAGGGCGTCAACCAGGGAGAGACCGCCGGCCGGCGGTCCTATTCGGCCGCGGCGGAGGCGCAGGGGGCCGCGTCGTTGGCGGCGGCATGGTCGCGGATCATGTCGCGGACGTAGGGCACGCACTTGCCGCACTGCGGCGCGCAGCCGAGTCCGGCGTAAACCTGTGCGGCGGAACGGACACCCTGGTCCAGCAGACCCTTCACCTTCTTCTCGGTGAAGGCATTGCAAATGCAGACATACATGAGGGCGGTTCCCGTCACGGCGATGACGTAAGTACCCTAGTGCGACTGCGAATGATTGTCAAACGCGCCAATCGGATCCGCCTGCAAAGGTCACAACTCGACCGGATGGGTTATCCATTCCGTCTATGCCCTAAGACCAAGGTTCGACCCTACTGCCACGGATTGGCAGGGACGAAACGAGGGCGGAACGGTCTAGAACGTAAGTCAGCGTCGGGCGGCTGCGGGCGAAATCCCGTGACAGGCACGTTCCGGCTTTGTAGTAAATCCGGGCTTTCCGCTGCATCCCTTGCTGGTATCCTGCCGGCAGGAAGGCTGCGGATCAGGTCGCGCGCGACCAGCCTGGGCCGAACCAGTGCCATGGGAACTCGATATGAACATCCTGATCGGCGATGACCATCTGCTCTTCCGCGAGGGCATGTGCCGGCTGCTGACGCAGCTGAGCGCCGACGCCAGCTTCACGGAAGCCGGGACCTTCGACGAGGCCCTCGCCTTCTGCCAGAGCGACCAGGAATTCGACCTGATCCTGCTCGACCTGCAGATGCCGGGCTGGCCGGGCTTCTCCGGCATCCAGCAGATCTGCGAGCTGCAGGCCGGCACCCCCGTGGTCATCGTCTCGGCCTCGGAGAGCCAGTCCGACGTGCGCGCCGCGCTCGATGCCGGCGCCTCGGGCTTCATCCCGAAATCCTCCAGCGTCAAGATCATGCTGGGCGCGCTGAACCTGGTCTTCTCCGGCGGCATCTACGTGCCCCCGGTCGCGATCCACGGCGACAGCAACTCGACCGTCGGCCAGGGCGCCTCGTCCGGCCAGCCGGGCGCGCCCTCGCTGACCCAGCGCCAGCGCGACGTGCTGCGCTGCCTGCGCGAGGGCAAGTCGAACAAGCAGATCGCCTACGAGCTGGGCCTGTCCGAGGGCACGGTGAAGATCCACGTAACCGCGGTCATGCGCTCGCTCGGCGTGCGCAACCGGACCCAGGCGGTCATCGCCTCGTCCGAAATGCTGCCCTGAGCACCTTGAGCGGCGACAGCACCGAGTCGACGGGGGCCTCCCCGTCCGGCGCCCCCGACGGAACCCCGTTCGGGGGCGCCGCCTATTTGGCGGCCGAGGAATATCTGGAGCCGCTGCTGGAGGAGCTGGGCGACGACGTCGCCTCGGTCCATGGCCGGCTGGTCCTGACGCACACGCCCCACCGGCCGGTCGCCTGGGCGCAGAATGGCTGGATCGACCCGGTGGTCCTGCCGATCCCCTCGATCAAGCAGGGCGCCAAGGCGCTGCGGTCGATCCAGCGCAACTGGGCGGTCTACGCCCCCAGCCACCACCGCCGCGCCAAGCTGATCCAGGATCTGCTGCCGCACGTCTCGGCCAAGCCCCTGGCCTTCCCCTTCCCCGCGCCGACGGCCCCGCTGGGCAGCTGGACCCTGCTGGACGAGGGCACGATCCTGGCCGCGCCGCGCTGCACCAGCGCCTTCCCCAACGGCGAGGTGCAGTTCGTCGAGAACCGCTCCGCCCCGCCGGCCCGCGCCTATCTGAAGCTGTGGGAAGCCTTCACCCTGCTGGGCCGCCATCCCGGCCCGGGGGAGCGCTGCCTGGACCTCGGCGCCAGCCCGGGCGGCTGGACCTGGGTGCTGCAGTCGCTGGGCGCCTCTGTGGTCGCCGTCGACAAGGCGCCGCTCGACCCCGCCATCGTCAGGCTACCGGGCGTCGAGACGCGGCAGGAGAGCGCCTTCGGACTGAAGCCGGAGGATGTCGGCCCGGTCGACTGGCTGTGCAGCGACGTAATCTGCTATCCGGAGCGGCTGCTGCGGCTGGTGCGCGCGTGGCTGGAGTCGGGGCTGGCGCGCAACTTCGTCTGCACCATCAAGTTCCAGGGCGACACCGACCACGCCACCGCCCGCGCCTTCGCGGAGATTCCGGGCTCCGAGGTGCGGCACCTGTCGCACAACAAGCATGAGCTGACCTGGACTCTCCTAAGGGATCGCTGAGCCCTTCCCTTCCCCGCCGCCTATCGCTTAGTCTCGGGAGACGGGACATGCAACCGGCCCGCGTGAGGCCGGATGACGGGGGACAAAGGTCATGGAGCAGGGCAAGGCGGCCATTCCGGCCGGTTTCGAGGAGAAGTTCCGCCAGATCGCGGCGAGCGCCGGCGAGCCGCTTCGGGACGTGGCGGCGGTCCTGCTGCCCTACATCGACAAGATCATGACGGCCGCCTACGACCGCATGGGCCTGAAGGACCCGGAGGCGATGCGCTACATCGTCGGGCTGCAGGCGCGCCACTTCGCCAAGATCTTCAACGGCCGCTTCGACGAGGAATACGTCGCGATGGTGATCGAGCTGGAGAAGTTCCATCACGCCAAGCTCGGCCTGTCGATGGACAACTACTTCTTCCGGCTCAGCAACCTGTTCAGCGTCTTCGCCGCCGTGATGGTGAAGAAGATGTTCTACAAGCCCAAGCGGCTGGTGGCGGCGCTGAAGGCCATGAACACGGTGCTGTTCCTGGGCATCGACGTGACCATCACCATGCATATCCGCTCCATCGAGGCGGAGGCCCGGGCTGCGCGCAACCGCATCGCCGACGGGCTGGACCAGAGCGTCAGCGGCGTGGCGGCGGCACTCACCCGCTCCGCCACGGCGCTGGAGGGCGCGGCCCGCACCATGGCCGGTGCCGCGGCCGAGACCAACGAGCTGGCGGGCGCCGTCGGCGCCTCGGCCGGGCGCGCGGCGCGCAATGTGGAGACGGTCGCCGCGGCGGCCGAGGAGCTGTCCGCCTCGATCAAGGAGATCGCGCGCCAGGTCTCCCTCTCCTCCCAGATCGCCGGCAAGGCGGTGGCGGAGGCGCGGCGCACCAACGACACGGTGGAAGGCCTCAGCGAGGCCGCCGGCCGCATCGGCGAGGTCGTCAAGCTCATCAACGACATCGCCAAGCAGACCAACCTGCTGGCCTTGAACGCCACCATCGAGGCGGCGCGGGCGGGCGAGGCCGGCAAGGGCTTCGCCGTCGTCGCCAACGAGGTGAAGAGCCTGGCCAACCAGACGGCGCGCGCCACCGGCGACATCACCGCCCAGATCCAGGCGATCCAGGCGGCGACGCACGAGGCGGTCTCGGTCATGCGCGGCATCACCGAGACGATCCAGGAGATCGACCACATCGCCGCCTCCATCGCCGCAGCCGTCGACGAGCAGGGCGCCGCCACCCAGGACATCGCCCGCAACGTGGCCGAGGCCTCGGCCGGCACGGCGGAGGTGACGACCAGCGCCGACAGCGTGACCGCCCGCGCCGATCAGTCCGGCACCGCCGCGGCCGGCGTGCTGGACACCTCGCGCGCCATGACCCGGCAGGCGGAGGAGCTGCAGGAGGCTCTCCGGGGCTTCCTGGCGAACATCCGGGCCGCCTGAGCGCTCCGAGCACGCATCCGTGACAAGCGCGGGGCGCGGCGCCCCCCGCCGCCCCCGCCCTTGCCACCCCGCCCGAAAGGAGCAATAACCGCGCCAGTATTACCGATTTCGGGTGGACCATGCGCGCGGCGCTCTCGCGTCTCCTCTGGCCGGGCCTGGTGGCCCTGTGCATCGGCGGCTACTGGCTGGGCCAGCGGGCCGGCCATCCGGTGCTGGGCTTCAACCTCACCTATTTCGGCCTGCTGGCGGCGCTGCTCCTGCTGGAGCGGGCCATGCCCTACGAGGCGGCCTGGACCCGGTCCGACGGGCAGGTCGGCAATGACATCGGCCACACCCTGCTGAACAAGGGCATCGGGCAGGCGCTGGCCGCCAGCGCCGCCATGCTGGGCGTGCAGCAGGCCGGACCGGTCGAGGCGTCGGGCCTGTGGCCGTCCGGCTGGCCGATGGCGGCACAGGTCGCGCTGGCCCTGGCGATCGGCGAGTTCGGCCTGTACTGGGCGCACCGGCTGGCGCACGAGACGCCGTTCCTCTGGCGCTTCCATGCCGTCCACCACAGCGTCACCCGCCTGTGGGTGGTGAACACCGGCCGCTTCCATGTCGTCGACAGCCTGTGGAAGACCGGCTGCGCCCTCACCCTCGCCCTCATCGTCGGCGCGCCCAAGGAGATCATCCTCTGGGTGCTGGCGGTCACGACCTATGTCGGCTTCCTCACGCACTGCAATGTCGACATGCGCTGCGGCTGGCTGAACTACATCGTCAACACGCCCGAGCTGCACCGCTGGCACCACAGCCGCGATGTCGAGGAGGGCAACCGGAACTATGGCGAGAACCTGGTGCTGTGGGACTGGCTGTTCGGCACGCGCTACCTGCCCGACCGCCGGCCGCCGGCGAATATCGGCTGCGACGACCCGATGCCGAGGAGCTTCCTGGGCCAGTTGGCCTACCCGTTCCGCCGGCCCGCCACCCCGCCGAGCCCGGCCGCGGCCGAGTAATTCGGAACCGGGTGTAATAAATCTGTCATAAGGCCGCTTGTGGGGATTAACCCTTCTATTTGGTATGACTTCTAAGCCTTTCGGCTGATTTTCTTCCGGATCAGTGGTCGCTCCATTAGTTCGGACTAACTCCCTCCCCGTCCGGAACAAAAACCGGATGAAATTTCATACAGAGGGGAAGGACAAAAACATGGTCATGGACCTGCAGCTGGTCGAGTTCGGCAAGGCGAACATCGAGAACGCGATGGCGACGATGTCCGCGAAGGAGATCGACAGCCTGGCGTTCGGCGCCGTCCAGATGGACGGAACCGGCAAGATCATGCAGTACAACGCCGCCGAGGGCGACATCACGGGCCGCGATCCGAAGGCCGTGATCGGCAAGAACTTCTTCACCGAGGTCGCGCCCTGCACCAACACCCCGGCGTTCAAGGGCGCCTTCGACGCGGGCGTGAAGGCCGGCAACCTGAACACGATGATCGAGTACACCTTCGACTACAACATGAAGCCCACGAAGGTGAAGGTGCACATGAAGAAGGCCCTGGTCGGCGAGAGCTACTGGGTCTTCGTGAAGCGCCTCTGATCGAGGACGGGCGGAGCATGCGCTGGTGGCAGGACGCCCCCACGCTGCGCCGCGTCGTGGTCGACCTGGTCGCGGGCGAGTGGTCTCGCCTGCGGCCGGGAGCCCCGGCGCCGGACGGCTGGGACGATGACGGGCTGGAGATCGCCCCGGGCGGGCTCGGCGCGGATTCGCTCGAGCTGACCAGCCTGGCGACGGCGCTGGTCGAGACGCTGCAGCTTCACCGCGCCGGCTTCGAGGATTATCTGCTGCGCCGCCGCACCCTGGGCGACTGGGTGGCGATCACCAGGGCGTCGCTGGAGCGCGCCGACCAGGAGATCACCTTCCGCACCTCGGGCAGCACCGGCGAGCCCAAGCCCTGCGCCCATACGCTGGAGCGCCTGGAGGAGGAGGCTGGCGGCCTCGCCGACATCCTCAAGGGCACGACCCGGGTCCTGGCCGCCGTGCCGGCCCATCACATCTACGGCTTCCTGTTCACGGTCCTGCTGCCCCTGAAGCTGGGCGTTCCGGTCGAGGTGGTGCGCGGGCGCCTGCCCGGCCGCGTCGTGGCCGAGCTGAGGCCCGGCGACCTGCTGGTGGCGGTGCCGGATTGGTGGAATGCCGCAGCCCGGGCCGGCGCCGCGATCCCCGCCGGCGCCACCGGCACCAGCTCCACGGCGCCGCTGCCGGCGGAGACGGCCGCGCTGCTGCGGTTGCGAGGCCTGTCGCGGCTGGTGGAGATCTACGGCTCCAGCGAGACCGCCGGCCTCGGCTGGCGCGACGACCCGGCCGGCCCCTATACCCTGTTCCCCTGGTGGCGGCCAGAAGCCGACGGCGCGCTGCGCCATGCCCGGCTGGACCTCATTGCCGAGCCGCCCGACCATCTGGCCTTCCAGCCCGACGGCCGCTTCCGCCTGGAGGGGCGCCGCGACGGCGCCGTGCAGGTCGGCGGCACCAACATCTTCCCCGCCCGGGTCGCCTCGGTGCTGCGCGAGCACCCCGACGTGGCCGACGCCGCCGTGCGCCCCCACGCGGTGGCGGGCGGGCTGCGGCTGAAGGCCTTCATCGTCCCCTCTCCCGGCATTTCCCCCGACTCCCTCCGGGCAGGGCTGGAGGGCTGGATGGCCGGGCGCCTGACACCGCCGGAGCGCCCCCGGGCGCTCACCTTCGGCGCCACCCTGCCCCGTACCGAGATGGGCAAGCCGGCCGACTGGCCCGTCACGCCCGACCATGACTGACGCCCCGGAAGGAACCGTGATGGACTGCCTGCTGCCCCGTTCCGTCGAGTCCGTTTCCGCCGGAGCGCCTGTCGATGTCGGCGGCGCCGTCACCCTGGCGGACGTGGCCCGTGTCGCTGCGGGGACCGCCGTCATGGTCGGCGAGGAGGCGGCGCTGCGCATGGCGGCCTCCTCCGAGGTGATGGACCGCATGGTGGCGGAACGCCGCCGGGTCTACGGCGTCACCACCGGATACGGGCCGCTGGCCGAGAACCATGTCCAGCCGGAGCTGGCGGAGGAGCTGCAGCGCAACCTGGTGAACCATCTCTGCTCCGGCGTCGGGGCGCCCTTGCCGCGCGACCAGGTGCGGGCGCTGATGTGTGCCCGGGCGAGCAGCCTGGCGCGGGGCTACAGCGGCATCGGCGCCGACACGTTCGGCCGCCTGTTGGCCCTGCTGAACCGCGACGTGACGCCGGTCGTGCCGGAGATGGGCACGGTCGGCGCCAGCGGCGACCTCACCCCGCTGGCCCATGTGGCGCTTCTGCTGACCGGCGGCGGCGAGGCCTTGGTCGACGGGGTGCGGATGCCCGGCACGGCGGCGCTGGCCAAGGCCGGCCTCGCCCCCGCCGCCTTCCGTCACAAGGAGGCGCTGGCGCTGGTCAACGGCACCTCCGCCATGACCGGCATCGCCGCGCTGAACGGCGTCCGCGCCCGGGCGCTGCTGGAGCTGGCGCTGGAGCTGGCGGTGGTGAACGCGGAGGTGTTCGGCGGCCATGCGGAGGCCTTCGACCCGCGCTTCGGCGTGGCCCGGCCGCATCCCGGCCAGCAATGGGCGCACCGCCGCCTGACGGAGCTGACCCGCGACGCGCCTCGACTGCAGGCGCCGGTGCAGCCGCCGGAGGTGCTGGCACCCGCCGGGGACGGTCCCGTCCTGCACGACCGCCCCATGCTGCAGGATCCCTATACCATCCGCTGCGTGCCCCAGCTGCTGGGCGCCGTCATGGACCAGCTGGAGCACCACGACCGCATCGTCGAGACCGAGCTGAACTCCGCCACCGACAACCCGCTGGTCTTCGCCGAGGACGGTCACGTGCTCCACGGCGGCAACTTCTTCGGCCAGCACGTCGCCTACGCCTCCGACAGCTTGTCGCTGGGGGTGATCGGCATGGCGGTGCATGCCGAGCGCATCGTCGCCCGTGTCACCGACCGCCGCCGCAACGAGGGGCTGCCGGCCTTCCTCACCGGCGGCACGGTGGGCCTGCACAGCGGCCTGATGGGGGCGCAGGTGACGGCTTCGGCGCTGGTGGCGGAGATGCGCAGCCTCGCCATGCCCGCCTCCATCCAGTCCATCCCCACCAACGCCGACAACCAGGACGTGGTGACCATGGGCACCATCGCCGCGCGCCGCACGGCGAAGCAGCTGGAGCTCTGCGCCCATGTGCTGGCGATCGAGGCGATGGCGCTGACCCAGGCCATGGATCTGCGCGGCGGCGACGGCTGGAGCGGCTGCGCGCGGTCCCTGCACGCCCGTGTGCGGACGCGCTTCCCGGCGCTTGACGCCGACCGGCCGCTCTCGGCGGAGATCGGACAGCTGGCCGCCGACTTCCTGGCGCTGCCCGCATAGCGCGCGCCCGCTACCTCCAACGGCCGATCTGCCTCTTGTCTCCGATCCCGGTGCGCGCCATGGTGACCTCGGCGGTTGTGGAGAAGGGCCGGGACAGGCTCACCCTGGCCGCCGGAGGTTGAACGCCTGAGGAGATGCCCATGCCGCCGGCCCCCCGGTTCGAGCGCTGGCCGACCCTGCCCGCCCTGTTCTTCGACCAGGCCGCCACCCTTGGCGACCGCCCGCTGCTGCGGGTGAAGCGCGACAAGGAATGGCGGCGCCTCTCCTGGCGGGACGTCTCGGCCGAGGTGGAACGGGTGGCGGCGGGCCTGTCGGCGCTGGGCGTCGGCCAAGGGGACCGGGTATGCCTGGTCTCGGAGAACCGGCCGGAATGGCTGGTGGCCGACCTCGCGGTGATGACGCTGGGTGCCGTCACCGTGCCCGCCTACACCACCATCGGCGTGCCGGACTATGAGCATGTGCTGCGCGACAGCGGCAGCCAGGTGGTGGTCGTCTCCGGCGGGCAGCTGGCGCGCCGCGTCCACACCGCCGCCAGCCATGTCAGCTGCTGCAAGCACATCGTCACCATCGACGCGGTGGAGCTGCCCGATGCCCAGGGGCTGACCAGCCACCGCTGGACCGCCCTGCCGGCGCCCGGGGCGGCGTTGGACGTCGCGGCGCTGGTGGCGCGCGGGCAAAGCGACGACCCGGCCTGCATCATCTACACCTCGGGCACCGGCGGCACGCCGCGCGGCGTGGTGCTGAGCCACCGCAACGTGCTGGCCAACTGCGCCGGCGCGCAGGAGGTGCTGGACGAGATCGGGCTGGGGGAGGAGCTGTTCCTCTCCTGCCTGCCGCTGAGCCACGCCTACGAGCATTCCTGCGGCCAGTTCTTCCCGCTCTCGCTGGGGGCGGAGATCGCCTATGTCGAGGCGCTGGACAAGCTCTCGGCCAATCTGCAGGAGCTGAAGCCCACCATCATCATGGTGGTGCCGCGCTTGTGCGAGGTGGTGCAGCAGCGCATCCAGCGCGAGGTGGAGAAGGGCGATCCCAAGAAGCGGCGCCTGTTCGAACTCGCCCTGGAACTGGGCCGCAAGCGCTACCGGCGCGGCGGCACCCTGCCCTTCTGGCAGGTGCCGGTGGATCTGATGATGGACCGGCTGGTCCGCTCCCGCATCCAGGAGAAGCTGGGCGGCCGCATCAAGGGGCTGATCTCCGGCGGCGCCGCGCTCAGCCCGGAGACGGGGCTGTTCTTCCACGCGCTGGGCGTGCCGCTGCTGCAGGGCTACGGCCAGACCGAGGCGGCGCCGCTGATCAGCGTCAACCGCTTCTCCAACCCGCGCCACGACACGGTCGGCCCGCCGGTGCGCGGCTGCGAGGTGCGCATCGCCGAGGATGGCGAGATCCTGGCGCGGGGCCCGAACGTCATGCTGGGCTATTGGGGCGACGACGCCGCGACCGAGCGCACGGTGCGCGACGGCTGGCTGCACACGGGCGATGTCGGGCATATCGACCAGGCCGGCCGCATCGTCATCACCGACCGCAAGAAGGACATCCTGGTTACCTCGGGCGGCGACAACGTCTCCCCCGCCCGGGTCGAGGGGCGGCTGATGCTGGAGCCGGAGATCGGCCAGGCGGTGGTGGTCGGCGACAAGCGCCCCTATATCGGCGCGCTGATCGTGCCCGAGGCCGATGTCGCCCGCACCTGGGCGCGTGACCGCGGCAAGACCGAGGATATGGCCCGGCTCTGCGAGGACCCGGAGTTCCGCAAGCTGATCTCGGCCGCGGTGGACCGGGCCAACACGACGCTGGCGGGGGTCGAGCGCATCCGCAAGTTCGCCCTGGTGCCCGAGAGCTTCTCCATCGAGAACGGGCTGATGACCCCCACCCTCAAGATCCGCCGGCCGCTGGTCCAGGCCCACTACAAGGACCGGATCGAGGGGCTGTGGGAGTAGCTCAGCGCCCTTCCCCGTCCAACCGGGTCGAGATGGTGTGCAGCAGCCGCAGGTTCGTGCCGAAGCCGATGGTGAGCAGCCCCAGGAACAGGGCCGCCAGCAGGGCGATGCCGCCGATCGCCAGCATCGGCACCCCGCCCAGGTAGAAGGTGCCGATGGCCGCCACCACGCCGGCCGCGATCAGGATGTAGCCGAGCCAGGACAGGGCCTTGGCGACGGCGAGGGTCAAGGGGCTCATCCGGTGTCTCCCGCATCCATTCCGCGGGTATTAACGCCGGAGGTGGGCAAATGGCGCGGCGGGTTCGTCGGGGCAGCGTCGAGGTGGTGCGTCCTTCGACAAGCTCAGGATGAGGAGGTGGGTGCTGCTCCCGGGCGAGCTTGCGGCGGAAAACCAGGAGTGCCTGGCATCCACCCTCCCTCATGCTGAGCTTGTCGAAGCACGCACCACATGCCAGCGGCGACCGAACTCACGCCGCCTGCCCGGCCACCCAGCCGGACGACCAGGCCCACTGGAAATTGTAGCCGCCCAGCCAGCCCGTCACGTCCACCGCCTCGCCCACCGCATAGAGGCCGGGCACCCGGCGCGCCTCCATGGTCTTGGAGGAGAGCTCGTTGGTGTCGATGCCGCCGACCATGACCTCGGCCGTGCGGTAGCCCTCGGTGCCGGCCGGGCGCAGGCGCCAGCCCTGCAGAAGGGCGGCGGCCTCGGCCAACTCCTTGTCCTGCATGCGGCCGAGCGGGCGGCTCTCGAGCAGCGTCTCGCACAGGCGCTCGGCGAAGCGGCGGGGCATGAGGTCGCCCAGCACGGTCTTGAGTTCGGCGTTGGGCCGGGCGCGCTTCTGCGCCTTCAGGTGCTCCGCTAGGTCCATGTCGGGGGCGAGGTCGAGGGTGACGAACTCCCCCGGCGCCCAGTAGCTGGAGACCTGCAGGATGGACGGGCCGGACAGGCCGCGGTGGGTCAGCAGCAGCGCCTCGCGGAAGCGCGCGCCGCCGGCCTCCACCCAGGCGTCCAGCGCGATGCCGGAGAGGTCCCTGGTCCGCTCCAGGTCGTCGGGTGCGAAGGTGAAGGGCACCAGCCCGGGCCGCGTCGGCACGATCTTCAGCCCGAACTGCCGCGCCAAATCCAGCGCGAAGCCGGTGGCGCCCATCTTCGGGATCGACAGGCCGCCGGTCGCCAGCACCAGGCTGTCGCAGGTGAAGCCGCCATGGCTGGTTTTCAGTTCGAAGCCCTGCCCGTCCGGCCCGCGCTCCACCCCGTCCACCCGGCAGGCCAGCCGCAGCGCGGCGCCGGAATCGGCCATCTCGTCCAGCAGCATGCGGACGATGTCCTTGGCCGAGCGGTCGCAGAAGAGCTGGCCCAGCTTCTTCTCGTGCCAGGGGATGCCGTGGCGGTCCACCAGCTCGATGAAGTCGTGCTGCGTGTGCCGCTTCAGGGCCGAGATGGCGAAGTGCGGATTGTCCGACAGGTAGCGCTTGGGGTCGGCATGCAGGTTGGTGAAGTTGCAGCGCCCGCCGCCTGAGATGAGGATCTTCTTCCCCGCCGCCTCGGCATGATCCAGCACCAGCACCCGCCGCCCGCGTCTGCCGGCGAAGATGGCCGCGTACAGGCCGGCGGCACCGGCGCCGACGATGATGACGTCGTGGTGGGTGGTCACGACCGCTTACCGTTCGATGAGCTTGAGGCGCGCCGGCCGCCATCCCCACACCCGTCACCCCGGCGAAGGCCGGGGCCCAGGGGTTGCAGTGAGATGCGGCCCATGCAGCCGCGTGTTTTGGATGTTTTCAGAACCCGGTCCACGACATTTGGCGTGGGGCGGGGAACCGACGCGATCTCCTGCTGCAACCCCTGGGTCCCGGCCTTCGCCGGGATGACGGATTGTGATTGGCATCGGCCTCGCTGCCCAATGGAGATCACCGCCACCCCGCCTACTCCCGATCCGTCGGAGATCCCCGCAGCCGCTTCACGGTCGAGCGGGCGGACTTGGCGTCCAGGCGCTTCAGCTTGGAGGAGTAGGTCGGCTTGGTCGGGCGGCGCGCGGCTTGGCGCACCGTGGCGGCCTGGATCAGCTCCACCAGACGCTCGCGCGCGTCGGCGCGGTTCATCTCCTGGGTGCGGTGGCGCTGGGCGGTGATGATGATAACCCCGTCGCCGGTCCAGCGCTTGCCGGCCAGCGTCTTCAGCTTGGCCTTCACCCAGTCCGGCAGGTTCGGCGAGTTGGCCGCGTCGAAGCGCAGCTGCACCGCCGTCTCCACCTTGTTGACGTTCTGCCCGCCCGGCCCGCCCGCGCGGATGAAGCTCTCCTCCAGCTCGGCTTCCGCGATGCGGAGCCAGGGAGTGATCTCGACCATCGGGCCTTGGTTGGGGGGCGGCGTCATGGGCGGAAGGGGCCTTATGGCAATCGTCCTGTCAAGAACGCCCTCATCGGAAATTCCGCCCGTCGGGGAACAGCGTCGCCACCGCCTCCGCCTTCCTCTTGTCGCGCGGGTCGGTCTGGGTGTTGCGGCGGACCTCGTCGGCGCGGGCGACGCCCCCTTCCATGGATTGGGGGTCGTAATGGTCGGGCGCCTCGGACAGATGCCGCATCTCGGCCGAGAGGTCCTCCAGATGCTCGACGCGGAGATGGATGACCTTGTGCGGCGCCTCGCCCACCACCTCCAGCCGCCCGCAGGCCAGCATCAGCCGCGCGGCCAGCACATGGCGGCGGTAGCGCTCGAACAGGTCGGGCATGAGGACGAGGTTGGCGATGCCGGTCTCGTCCTCGATGGTGACGAAGACGACGCCGCTGGCGCTGCCCGGCCGCTGGCGTACCAGCACCAGCCCCGCCACCGCCACGCGCCTGCCGTGGCGGAGATGGTCGAGCTCCTCCGCCCGCACCAGCGGGTGGCGCTTCGACCCGCCATGGTGGGCGGCCACGCGCGGGCGCAGCAGCGCCAGCGGATGGGTCTTCAGCGACAGGGACAGGGTGCGGTAATCCTCCACCACGTGCTCGCCCATGGGCATGGCGGGCAGGCTCACCGCCGGCTCGCTCGCCGCCGGCTCCAGCCCGGCCAGCAGCGGCGGCGCCGGTTCGCCCAGCGCTCCCACCGCCCACAGCGCCTGCCGCCGGTCCAGCCCCAGAGAGCGGAAGCAGTCGCCCTGGGCCAGCAGTTCCAGGCTGGCGGCCGACAGCCCGGCGCGGCGCCAGAGGTCGTGCGGGCTGGTGAAGGGACCGGCGGCGCGCGCCCGCATGAGCTTCAGCGCCTCCTCCTCCCGGAAGCCCTTGATCTGGCGGAAGCCCAGGCGCACGGCGTGGGTGGCGAGGCCCCTTGGTCCGACCCTTACCCCCTCCCTATCCTCGCCTCCCCTGCCCGTCACCCCGGCGAAGGCCGGGGACCAGGGGTTGCCGCCATGCGGGCTCGATGAAGCACGCCTCCTGCGCTGTCCGTCCGCAGCGTCGTGAGGTGCTGCATCAGCCGTATCCCGCTGCAACCCCTGGGTCCCGGCCTTCGCCGGGATGACGGAATATGGTTGGTCGTCGCGAACGCCCATAGGCTCCAGCCCGCAATCCCAGTCCGACGCGTTCACGTCCGGCTCCAGCACCCGCACGCCGTGCTCCCTCGCGTCGCGGACGATCTGGGCGGGGGCGTAGAAGCCCATGGGCTGGCTGTTCAGCAGCGCGGCGCAGAAGACGTCGGGGTAGAAGCGCTTCACCCAGGCCGAGACATAGACCAGGAAGGCGAAGGCCGCCGCGTGGCTCTCGGGGAAGCCGTAGCTGCCGAAGCCCTCGATCTGCTTGAAGCAGCGCTCGGCGAAGTCGGGTGCGTAGCCGCGGCCGATCATCCCCTCGATGAACTCCTCGCGGAAACGGTGCAGCGTGCCGGTGTTCTTGAAGGTCGCCATGGCCCGGCGCAGCTGGTCCGCCTTCTCCGGGCTGAAGCCGGCGGCGACGATGGCGATGCGCATCGCCTGCTCCTGGAACAGCGGCACGCCGCAGGTCTTCTCCAGCACCTCGCGCAGCTCGTCCTTCGGGTACTCCACCGGTTCCAGCTTGTTGCGGCGGCGCAGGTAGGGGTGGACCATGTCGCCCTGGATCGGGCCCGGCCGCACGATGGCGACCTCGATCACCAGATCGTAGAAATTGCGCGGGCGCAGGCGCGGCAGCATGGTCATCTGCGCCCGGCTCTCCACCTGGAAGACGCCCAGGCTGTCGGCGCGGCAGAGCATGTCGTAGACGCGCGGGTCGTCCGTCGGCACGGTCTTCGGGTGCAGGTCGCGGCCATAATGGCGGCGCAGCAGGTCGAAGCCCTTGCGCAGGCAGGTCAGCATGCCCAGCGCCAGCACATCGACCTTCAGGATATTCAGCGTCTCGATGTCGTCCTTGTCCCACTCGATGGTGGTCCGGCCGTCCATGGCGGCGTTGGCGACGGGCGAGAGCTCCCACAAGGGCCCGCGGGTGATGACGAAGCCGCCGACATGCTGGGAGAGGTGGCGGGGGAAGCCGATCAGCTCGCGCGCCAAATCCAGCGTCCGGCGCAGCAGCGGGTCGTCGGGGTCGAGGCCGAGTTCCCGCACCCGCTCGTCCGCCACCGCCTCGTGCCCCCAGCCCCAGACGGACTTGGCCAGCCGGTCGACCATGTCCAGCGACAGGCCCATGGCCTTGCCGACGTCGCGGATGGCGCCGCGCGCGCGGTAGCAGATGACCGTGGCGGCGATGCCGGCGCGGTCGCGGCCGTACTTCCCGTAGATGTACTGGAACACCTCCTCGCGCCGCTCATGCTCGAAATCGACGTCGATGTCGGGCGGCTCGCCGCGCGCCTTGGAGATGAAGCGCTCGAACAGCAAATTGTTCTTGTCCGGATCGACCCCGGTGATGTCGAGGCAGTAGCAGACCACCGAGTTGGCGGCGGACCCCCGCCCCTGGCAGAGGATGCCGCGCCCCCGGGCGAAGCGGACGATGTCCTCCACCGTCAGGAAGAAGGGCGCGAACCCCATCTCGCCGATGAGGGCCAGCTCCTTGCGGATGAGGGCGGCGTGCTTCTCCGGGATGCCGTCCGGCCAGTGGCGGGCGGCGCCGGCCCAGGTCAGTTCCTCCAGCAGGCGCTGCGGGTCGCCGCCGGGCGCCACCTCGTCCGGGTATTCGTGGCTGAGTTCGGACAGGTCGAAGCGGCAGCGCTCCGTGATCTCCACCGTCCGCGCCACCGCCTCGGGGAAGCGGTAGAACAGGCGGGCCATCTCCTGCGGCGCCTTCAAATGGCGCTCGGCATTGGCGAACAGGCGCCAGCCGGCGGTCTGGATGGTGACGCCGTCGCGGATGCAGGTCATCACATCCTGCAGCGGGCGGCGCGCCGGATGGTGGTAATGCACGTCGTTGGTGGCGAGCGTCGGCAGCCGCAGCTCCGCCGCCTGGGCCGCCAGCCTTGTCATGCGGCGTAGGTCGTCGCCCTGGTAGCGGTGGGTCAGCGCCACATGCAGCCCCTTGCCGAAGCGGGCGCGGTAGTCGCGCAGGTCCGCCGGCCAGGCGCCGTCCATCGGGTCGGGCGGCAGGACGGCCAGCACCTGCCCCTCGGCATGGGCGGCAACGTCCGCGCGCGTCAGGAAGCATTCCCCCTTGGGCGCCCGCATCTTGCCGATGGTCAGCAGCTGGCAGAGCCGCGTGTAGGCGGCGCGGTCGGTGGGCCAGCACAGCAGGCTGGGCCCGTCCGTCAGGTCCAGCCGGCAGCCCACCAGCACCCGCATGCCGGTCTTCCTGGACGCCCGGAAGGCCCGCACCACCCCCGCGACCGTGTTGCGGTCGGTCACGGCGATGGCGCGGTAGCCCAGGCCCACGGCCGCCAGCGCCAGCTCCTCGGCATGGCTGGCGCCCTGCAGGAAGCTGAAGTTGGTTGTCACCTGCAGCTCGGCATAGGCGATGCTCATGGCGCCGCCCCCGGGAGAGGCTGGAGCGTGCTGCGTGCCTCGACAGGCTCGGCATGAGGAAGGGGGGATGCCAGGCACTCCCCCACCCATACGGCGGGAGCAGCAAAATCTTCCTCAGCCTGAGCCTGTCGAAGGCCGCACGCCGCCCACGCTGCCGCCCTCCCCCTCATGCCAGGAACCCGTGCAGGAACCAGCGGGCATGGCGGTCCGGGACGAAGAGGCCCAGGCGGTAGAGCCAGAAGCGGCGGCCCTCCGTGTCCTGGACGCGGTAATAGTCGCGCGCCTCGTCCCCGTCGGCCGGATCGTCGCCGGGGCGGCGCCACCATTCCGGGGCGATGCGCTCCGGACCCTCGGCCAGGCTCACGCGGTAGAGGTCGCCGCGCCAGCGGAACATGACCGGCGGGTCGTCGGGCACGGGGGCCATGGCGTCCACGGGTTCGGGCCGGGCCAGCAGCCGGACGGGGCGGCCCCGGTCGGCCGGCCAGGAGCGCGGCGGCGGCGCGGCCGGGGCCTCGGCCGGGACCAGCGCCACGGCGCGCTCGGGAAGCCAGCTCTCGCGCGGCAGCGGCCGGACGATGCGCCGCAACCCCAGCCGCGCGCCCAGCCGATCCACCAACTCTCCCACGGGCAGTGCCGGGGAACCGGCCGCCGCCTCGCCGCCCATGTCCTCCTGCGCCGCCACGAACGGGTCGGCGGCGGGAACGGCCAGGGTCATCAGCTCGAAGCCCGGCCCGGGCTCCAGCCGGTCCAGCTTCTCGCGGAACAGGCGCAGCAGGTGGGCGGGGTCGCGCGCCGGGCGGCTGGTGCCGACCTCCAGCACCTGCGGCGGCGCCTCGTGCCCGGCATCGATGCGGTAGGCCGAGAGCAGCAGCCGCCGCGCCCCCTCGCCGGTGCGCACCAGCCCGCGGCAGACCTCCTCCAGCAGCCGCGCCGCCGCACGCTCCATGTCCTCAGGGACCGAGACCGGCTCGGCGAAGGCGAGGCGCGCCATATGCGGCGGCACCGGGCGGCGGGGGTTCAGCGGTTCCTCCAGATCGGCCAGCGCCTGGTCGAGGCGCAGCGCCACCACCGACCCGTAGCGCGCCGCCAGCGACGCCCGGGGCTTGCCGTAGAGGTCGCTTACCCGCCGCAGCCCCACCCGCCGCAGCGCCGCGACGGTGGCGGGCGGCAGCCGCAGCGCCTCCAGCGGCAATCCCGCCAGCGCGTCGAGCGCGCCGCCCGCCGGCACCACCGGCGACAGGCCGTGCCGCGCCACCGCCCAGGCGGCGCCGATGCCGGGGGCGATGGCGGCGCGGGCCGACAGGCCGGCGCGCTCCAGCCGTCCCTCCAGGTCGGCCAGCAGCCCGTACTCGCCGCCGAACAGATGGGCGCAGCCGGTCACGTCCAGCAGCAGCCCGCCCGCCCCCTGGGCCGTCTCGGCGCAGGGATCGACCGATGCCCAGGGGGTGTAGCGCTGGCACCAGTCGCAGAGCCGGTCCAGCGCCGCGGCGTCGCCGTCGGGATCGGCGTCGGCGACCGCCAGCCCGGGCTCCAGGGCACGGGCGTCGGCCAGCGCCATGCCGGGGGCGAGGCCGGCCGCCCGGGCCGCCGCGTCCACGGCCCTGAGAATCAGCCGCCCGCGCTCCGCCAGCACCGCCGCGAAGGGCCGGTCGGCCGCAGGCGCGCGCCCGCCCATCCGCCGGCGCAGCCGGTCGGTGGCGAAGCTCGGCAGCCAGAGCGCCAGGATGCGCCGCACCTTTCCCCCGTTCCGTTCCCCAGAAAGCCCATGCGTCCGTTCCCTTCAGCGGGAACAGCACCATGAACGAAACAGGAACATAGCGAATAAGGGGTAGGTTGTGGAGTCCGCCTGACGGGGTGCCCGCCAAGGTGACCTGACGGCGTGCGCGTCAGGCCTCCCGGATCAGCCGCGCCTCTCCTTGCGGCGGACCGGCGCCTTCTCCGCGTCGTCGTCCTTGCCGAGGCCCTTGAAATCCTTCTTCGTCGGCGCCGAGCCCTCGGGCTCGCAGATGTCCCGGTCCTCGCGCGTGGCGCCCTCGATGAGGTTGCAGTCCTCGCCCGTGGCGGCGCTCAGCGCATGGTCGGTGACACCCTTGCCGGTGGCCGCGGTGGAGCCCGCGTCCGCCACCATGCCGACACAGCCGGTGAGCGCCAGCAAGGCGGCGCCTCCCAGGATGGGCAGTGCCCTATATCGTCCGATCAAGTTCCCGCTCCCGAAAGCTAACTCAAGGGGAGCAACACGGCCGGGTGCGATCCTGACCCGGGCGAATTGGGGGGAGACGCCCCAATCCGGCTCCGCGCTTGGCCGCGCCATGTACGAATGCGCAAGCCCTCCGCTTCGGGCGCGGTGGTACATACGGGGGTATGCGGGCCGCAGGTCCCGCCCGGACAGGCAGCACGGCACCCAGGCTCCATGACGACCCAGACCCTTCTCCTGCCGCAGGAACCGGCGGTGCCCAGCCGGCTGGAGGCCGCCCTGAGCAGCCGCTTCCTGACCCCCGCCCTCCCCGCCATCGAGGCGTTCCTGCTGGAGGTGCGCGCCGAAATCGACGCCCGCTTCCTCGCCGCGCCCGAGAAGCTCGTGCGCCGCAAGCCCTACCCGGTCGGCTATTGCCTGGAGATCACGGACGCGGTGGTCGAGGCGCTGGGCCCGCGGCTGCGCGCGCCTGACCATCCCGGCGCCCGGGCGCTGCGCGCCTACGAGGCCGCCGGCGGCCGCCACCGCCGCATCTGGGGCGTGCTGCGCGAGCGCTATTTCCAGAACGCCATGCAGTTCGGCAGCCTCTACATCGACGTCGCCAACGACACGGTGACGCCGACCAAGCCCAAGGTGGAAATCCTGCCGATGCGCGAGGCGGGCATGGTGGCCGTGCGCGACTTCCGGCACTACGCCGAGATCGGCGCGCTCTACTGGGGCCGCACCATCGTCGCCAACCATGCCCTGCCGGAACTGGCGCCGATGTACCCGATGATCGCGGTCGCGCCCGACCGGCGCCCTACCCTGCACCCGACCAACGGCTACATGGCCGAGATGATCCGCCGCAGCGGCTTCACCCTGTCGGAGCAATGGGTCGCCGACGCCCCGCCGCCCTCGGCCGAGACCGTCGAGGCCCTGCGCGCCCTATGCCCGCCCGACCTCCTCGCCGCCAACCCCGCCCCCGGCCGCGACGAGGCCATCGCCGCCTGCCGCCGCGCCCGCACGGGCAAGGTGCTCAAGAGCGACACCTGGCGCCGGGCGCAGTTCGAGGCGATGTCGCGGATACCGCGGTGAGGGGGTGGGAGCCGGAAACGACAAAGCCCGGCGCTGAGGCCGGGCTCGGTGTCTGGTCCGCTGGCGTCCCCTACGGGATTCGAACCCGTGTCGCCGCCGTGAAAGGGCGGTGTCCTAGGCCTCTAGACGAAGGGGACGGCGCGGACGCGACTTGGTAGCCGCGTGGGCGCCGGGAATCAAGCGGTTTCAGCGGGTCACTTGTAGCGTTCGACGAAACGCTCGACCTTGCCGACCAGGTCGCGCACCGCGTCGGTCTGGACCATGGTGCGCAGCACCGTCTCCACGCCCTGCAGCTGGGCCAGCACGGGGGGCTGCTTGCCGCGGGCGCGCAGCACCTCGACCCGGAGATGGACGCCGTTCTCGAACTTCTGCACCAGGTCGGCTTCCTTGGCCCGCAGCGACTTGTCCAGCCCCTCCTTCTCGAAGAGGCGGCGGCAGGCGGTGAAGAGGGTCGCGGCGGCCTGGGCGACGGCGATCTCCTCGTCGGTCGGGGCGCGGGCCATGTCCGGCTCGGTCCGGGCCTCCGAGCCCTTGTCGCGGGCCATCTTCACCGGCAGCACCCGCACGGCGTCGCGTACCGCCACGGTGGCGAACTGGTCGGCGGCGGCGGCGATCTTCTGCCGCGCGTCGGTCAGCATCGACTCCCAATCGGCGTTCGGCTCGGCCTGCACCTCCTCGCCCAGCCCCTGGATCATGGTGCCGGCGTCGGTCAGCAGGCGGGCGCAGGTCATCAGCCAGACGCGGCGCGACATGGTGCCGCCGCCGGCGTTCACCTGCCGGCCGATCTCGGACAGGGTCCGCGTCAGCTCGGAGAAGAGACGGCCGGGCACGAAGCGCAGATCGTCGGCCGAGCCGGCCTTGGACATGTCGGCGGAGAGTACCCGCACCAGCCGCAGCGTCTGCCAGGGCTGGGCCAGCACCGACATGAGGCCCAGGAAGAAATACTCGACCACCGCCGGCTTGGCGCCGTGCATGTTCAGGTACGCGCTCTTGGCGGCGAAAACCGCCGGCGGGGCGAAGTCGGCGACCCGCCCGTCGGGCAGGACGGGGGAGTTCGCCCTGACGGACGTGAAGACCGGCGCCAGCAGCGGCTGCAGCTCCATCAGCAGGGCGATCTCGCGCACGTCGGCCAGCCCGTGCTCGCCGCGCAGCTGCGCCGTCAGCTCGCCCTTGCGCACGATGCTGTGGTCCGCCTCCTCCAGCAGCCCGGCCGTCGCGGCGGCGGCCACCATGCATCCCTCGTCCACAGCCTCCTGGACCGCGGCCTCGTCGCCGGCGGCCAGCGCGGTGCAGTAGGAGGCCTGCAGCGCCTCCAGCCGGGCCCGGTGCTCCGACCGGCCGATCAGGCGCCACCAGACGGACAGGGTGCGCCGGGCGATGACGCCGCGGCGCTTCTCCTCCTGCATGTCCAGGTCGCGCAGGTAGGGCTCCAGGCAGACGCAGAGCGCGCGCTGGAAAGTGGGCACGCGGCCGGGACGCAGGTCGCGCAGGCGCGGGCGCAGGCATTCCAGGATCTGGGTGTCGGTCGGGTCGCCCTGGTCGGTGGCGCGGGCCAGCTCCACGGCCCGGGCGACGCGCGCCAGCGATGAGCCGTCCAGCGTCTGGAAATGCGCCTGCAGCTTGCTCACGGTCGCGTCGGCGCCCTCCGCCGCCTGGGGAGCGCCGCCCACCGCCTTCTTCGCGCCTGCCTGGGTCATGTGGCCCGATCCGCCTTCCCCGGCGATGCCCGGCCCGGCGCTGATCACGGCGCCAATCCAGCGGGAATCTCCTGGGACGATGATGGCCCCCGCACCGGCCGCGAGTCAACAAACCCCCACTGAATCGGTTGCTCTTTCGGAGTAACTTTCTGTCGCAGGTCAGCAGGCGCCGCCGGCGGGCGCGGCGTCGTCGATCTGCAGCTGCACCCCGTCATTGCCGTTCCAGGTGTCCGGGCGCAGCGTCCCGGCCAGATGCAGCGGCGCGCCGCCTGTCCGCAGCAGCGCCGGGCCCAGCGGCCCCTCCATGCAGCGGAAGGCGATGGCCTTCAGCTTGGCCCCGTCCGACCCGGTGAGGATGAGGCGCACATGCGCCTCCTTCAGCACGTCGGCCCGCACCACCCGCACGTCCGATACGGCGAAGCGGGGCTCGGCATTGCCGGCGCCGAAGGGCCCGAGCCGCTCCAGCTGGCGGATCAGGTCCGACGTGGCGCCGCGGCAGGCGACCGTGCCGTCCAGGTGCAGTGTCGGCACCAGGGGTCCGTGGATCGCCAGCTGGGCCGAGATGCGCTCGGCCAGGAAGGCCTCCAGCTCGCCCAGCCGCGGCTCCTGCACGGTGAAGCCAGCCGCCATGGCGTGGCCGCCGCCGGCCGCGAGGATGCCTTGCTGGCGGGCCGCGATGACGGCGGCGCCGAGATCCACGCCGCGCACCGACCGGCCCGAGGCCTTGCCGATGCCGCCGTCCAGCGCCACGACGCAGGCCGGGCGGGAATAGCGCTCCTTCAGCCGGGCGGCGGCGATGCCGATGACGCCGGGATGCCACCCCTCCCCCGCCACGAAGACCAGGTCCTCCGACAGCGACGGGGTGGTGCCCAGCTTCTCCAGCGCCTCGTCCAGCACCGTGGCCTCGATGGCGCGCCGCTCGGCGTTCAGCTCGTGCAGCTGCCGGGCGATATCGGCGGCCTCGTGCGGGTCGTCGGTGGCGAGGATTCGGGCGCCCAGGTCCGAGCGCCCCACCCGGCCGCCGGCATTCACGCGGGGGCCGAGGATATAGCCGACATGATAGGCGTCGATCCGCTCCTTCACGCCGCCCACGTCGGCCAGGGCGGCGATGCCCGGATTGGCCCGGCGCCCCATCACCTTCAGCCCCTGGCAGACCAGCGCCCGGTTCAGCCCGGTCAGCGAGACGACGTCGCAGACGGTGCCCAGCGCCACCAGGTCCAGCCAACCCATCAGGTCCGGCTCGGGCCGCCGCTCGTACCAGCCGGCCCGGCGCAGCGCGCGGTTGGTCGCCACCGCCAGCAGGAAGCAGACGCCGACGGCGGCGAGGTTGCCCAGCGCCTTGGTGTTCGGGTCGTCGATGCGGTTGGGGTTCACCAGCGCGTGGGCGCGCGGCAGGCGCGGCTCGGCGGCGTGGTGGTCCACCACCAGCACCTCCAGCCCGGCCTCGGCGGCGGCGTCCAGCGGGTCGAAGGCGGTGATGCCGCAATCGACCGTGATCACCAGCTGCGCGCCCCGCTCCTTCAGCCGCAGCAGCGCCGGCGCGTTCGGGCCGTAGCCCTCCAGCAGCCGGTCGGGGATGTGGATCAGCGGGTCGGTGCCGACGGCGCGCAGGAAGCGGGTCAGCAGCGCCGTGGAGGTGGCGCCGTCCACGTCGTAGTCGCCGAAGATGGCGACGCGCTCGCCCTTCATGACGGCGCGGGCCAGCCGCTCCGCCGCCCCGTCCATGTCGCGCAGGACCGAGGGGTCGGGCAGCAGGGCCTTCAGAGTCGGCGTCAGGAAGCGGTCGGCCTCGTCGAGGGCGATGCCGCGCGCGGCCAGGATGCGGCCGACGATCTCCGGCAGCCCGCGGCTCTGGGCATGCGCCAGCGCCAGCCGCTCGTCCGCGGGGCGCGCCAGCCAGCGCTTGCCCGTGTAGGACCGCGCCACGCCCAGGAAGGCCGGACTCTCCGTGACCATATCGACCCGTGCCTCCTCATACGCCGGCAAGCCTGTCCACCGGCACTCATACCCCAATCCGTCACCCCGGCGGAAGCCGGGGCCCAGGGGTTGCAGCCATGTGCCACCGATGCCGCACTCCCGCCGCAAACGGAACGGCCCGCCCCATCCCCGGCTAGGGACGGAACGGGCCGCTCTGCAACCCCTGGGTCCCGGCTTGCGCCGGGATGACGGTGGAGAGGTTCGGACCCTAGTGCATCACCTCCTTCAAGGGGAGTGACGTTTCGGGGCCGCCAGGATCACTCCGCGCCGGGAATGCCGGGGATGATCCCCTTCTTGGTGCGGAAGTTGTGGTGCGCCTCGACATAACGGACGGTGCCGCTCTTGGAGCGCATGATGACCGAGTGCGTGACGGCGCCGCCGGGGAAGCGGCGGACGCCGCGGAGCATGGTGCCGGTGGTGACGCCGGTGGCGGCGAACATGACGTTGCCGCTGGCGAGGTCCATCAGCCCGTACTTGCGGTCCAGGTCGGTGACGCCCCAGCGCTTGGCGCGGCCGCGCTCGTCGTCGTTGCGGAACAGCAGACGGCCCTGCATCTGGCCGCCGATGCAGCGCAGCGCCGCGGCCGCCAGCACGCCTTCCGGCGCGCCGCCCGAGCCCATGTACAGGTCGATGCCGCTCTCGGGCTGCGAGGTGGCGATGACGCCCGACACGTCGCCGTCGGAGATCAGCATGATGCGGGCGCCGGCCTCGCGCACCCGGGCGATCAGCTCGGCATGGCGCGGCCGGTCCAGGATGCAGACCACCAGCTCGGAGATGTCGGCGCCCTTGGCCCGGGCGAGATTCTTCAGGTTGGTCTCGACCTTCTCGTCCAGGTCGACCACGCCCTCCGGCAGCCCGCCGCCCACCGCGATCTTGTCCATGTAGACGTCGGGCGCGTTCAGGAAGCCGCCGGCCTCCGCCATGGCCACGACCGCCAGCGCGTTCGGGCCGCCCTTGGCGGTGATGGTGGTGCCCTCCAGCGGATCCAGCGCGATGTCGATCTTCGGGCCGTGGCCCGAGCCGACCTTCTCGCCGATATAGAGCATCGGCGCCTCGTCGCGCTCGCCCTCGCCGATCACGACGGTGCCGTCGATGTTCAGGCTGTTCAGCGCCTTGCGCATGGCGTCGACGGCGGCTTGGTCGGCGGCCTTCTCGTCGCCGCGGCCCATCAGCAGCGAGGCGGACAGGGCGGCGGCCTCGGTGACGCGCACGGCCTCAAGCGCCAGGTTGCGGTCCATCACCAGCGAGATGTCGCCGCTGACCTCGTCGGGGACGGCGTTGGTATTGGTGTTCATTTTCACTCCCTAGATTCGGCCGCCCGTTCGTGCGGGCGCCGTCAGTAATCCTCGATCCTGATCATCCGGGGCGGCTCCAGGACGGCGTCCAGCTCCCCGATGACCTGGAGGGCGCGCTGCATGTGCGCCTCCTCCGTGTCGTGGGTGGTCAATACCACCGGAACGGCCTCGCCGGGAGCCCTGCCGCGCTGCAGGAACGCCTCCATGGAGACGTTGTTGTCCCGCAGCGCCGCGGCCACGTCGGCGATGACGCCCGGCCGGTCGACCACCATCAGGCGGACGTAGTAGCGTCCCCGCCGCTCCGCCAGCGACGCCGCGACGAGGGGCTCCAACCTGTCGGCGGGCACCGCGAAGGTCGGCGTCGACCGGCCGCGCGCGATGTCCACCAGGTCGGCGACCACGGCCGAGGCCGTGGGACCGCCCCCCGCCCCGCGCCCGACCAGCACCACCTTGTCGACGAAGTCGCCGTCGGCCACCACCGCGTTGAAGACGCCGTCGGTGGCCGCGATGGGGGAACCGATCGGCACCATGCAAGGATGCACCCGCTGCTCGATGCCGTGGTCGGTGCGACGGGCGATGCCGAGCAGCTTGATGCGGTACCCCAACTCGCCCGCATAGTCGATATCGAGCGAGGAGACGTGCCGGATGCCCTCGATGTGCAGCGCCTTGAAGTCCGGCTGGACGCCGAAGGCCACGGCCGTCAGCACCGCCAGCTTGTGCGCCGCGTCGACGCCGTCGATGTCGAAGCTGGGGTCGGCCTCGGCATAGCCCAGGCGCTGCGCGTCGGCCAGAACCTCGGAGAATTCGCGGCCGGTCGTCCGCATCTCCGTCAAAATGTAGTTGCAGGTGCCGTTGAGGATGCCGTGCACCTCGCGGATGCGGTTGGCCGCCAACCCCTCGCGCAGGCCCTTGATGACCGGAATGCCGCCGGCGACCGCCGCCTCGAAGGCGAGCGTCAGGCCGCGGCTCTCCGCCATCTGCGCCAGCCGGCCGCCGTGATGGGCCAGCAGCGCCTTGTTGGCGGTGACGACGTGGCGCCGGTTCTCCAGCGCCGTCTCCACCACCGCCTTGGCGATGCCGTCGGAGCCGCCGATCAGCTCCAGCACCACGTCGATCTCGGGATCGGCCGCCATGAGCGCGGCGTCCTGGTACCAGCGCACCGCCGACAGGTCGACGCCGCGGTCGCGGCGCTGCTCGCGCGCGCTCACCGCCGTGACGACGATGCGGCGGCCGGTGCGCTGCTCCAGCAGGTCGGCCTGCGCCTGCAGGATCTTCAGGACGCCGGCACCGACGGTGCCGAGGCCGGCGACGGCCACCTTCAAGGGCTGGCTCATGCTCTTCTTTCCCTCTGATGCGGTCGGTTCGTCAGACGGCGGATGCCGTTTCGGCAGCCCCGTGCAGGTTGCCGTTGCGCTGCAGGAAGGCCTTGATGTTGCGGCAGGCCTGTCGGATGCGCTGGGTGTTCTCCACCAGCCCGAAGCGGACATGGCCGTCGCCGTATTCGCCGAAGCCGATGCCGGGGGAGACCGCGACCTCCGCCTCCTGGAGCAGCAGCTTGGCGAACTCCAGCGAGCCGAGATGGCGGAAGGGCTCGGGGATGCGGGCCCAGACGAACATGCTGGCGGCGGGCGCCGGCACGTCCCAGCCGGCCGACTGCAGCCCCTCGATCAGCGCGTCGCGGCGCTTCTTGTACAGGGTCCGCATCTCCTCGACGCAGTCCTGCGGGCCGTTCAGCGCGGCGGTCGCCGCCACCTGGATCGGCGTGAAGGCGCCATAGTCGACATAGGATTTGAACTTCGCCAGCGCGCCGATCAGCTTCTTCGAGCCGACGCCGAAGCCCACGCGCCAGCCCGGCATGTTGTAGGTCTTGGACAGGCTGTTGAACTCGACCGTGATCGGCCGCGCCTCGGGGATCTGAAGCACCGACGGCGGCGGGTTGCCGTCGAAATAGATCTCGGCGTAGGCGATGTCCGACAGGATGTAGATGCCGTGGCGGAGGCAGAGGTCGACGATCGGCCGGTACCAGTCCAGCGAGACGGTCTGCCCCGTCGGGTTCGCGGGGAAGCTGACGATCAGCGCGGTGGGCTTCGGCACGCTGTGCTTGATCGCCCGCTCCAGCGCCGGGACGAAATCGTCCAGCCCGTCCACCACGGGGATGTGGCGCAGCGCGGCGCCGGCCAGCATGAAGCCGAAGGGGTGGATGGGGTAGCTGGGGTTCGGCACCAGGATCACGTCGCCGGGGCTGGTGATGGCGTTGGCGAGGTTCGCCAGCCCCTCCTTGGAGCCGATGGTGACGCAGATCTCCTGTTCCGGGTCGAGCTGCACCCCGAATCGCCGGTCGTAATAGCCGGCGATGGCCTTGCGCAGCCCCGGGATGCCCTTGCTCATGGAGTAGCGGTGGGTACGGGGGTTGCGCACCGCCTCCACCATCTTCTCGACGATGTGCGGCGGGGTCGGCTGGTCGGGATTGCCCATGCCCAGGTCGATGATGTCGATACCGGCGGCGCGGGCCTTGGCCTTCATGGCGTTCACCTCGGCGAACACGTAGGGCGGCAGGCGCTTGATGCGCAGGAATTCGGCGTCGCTCATCTCTTTGGGCACTCTCGGGCCGGTCTGAAAAGGGGAAACATATCTACCGCAACGCCCCTCGTCCGCGACACAAATTTTCGCGGACACAGCCGTGCGGAAAGCTCCGGCCTCAGCTCCGGGGCGCGATCTCGCGCGGCACCGGCGGCGGCCCCTCGGGCACGGCGGGCATGCCGGGCTTCGGATTCACCGGCGCCGGCGCGGCCTGCCGGAGCGCCTCGGCCTGCTGCCCCGCGGCGGCGCGGTCGGCGGCCAGGGCGTCCATCTCGCGCTGCCGGTCCATCGGGTTCGGCAGGTCGGTGGGGCGCGGCGGCACCGTGGAGAGATGCGGATACTCGGCCTTGGTCTCCTCGATCCGGCGCACCGGACGCTGGCCGGTCAGCACCGCCTGCGGATCGGCGCCGGGCTGCGCGCCCTCGGCCGGCATCGGCCCGTCGGCGAAGATCGGCTCCGGCAGGTCGACATTGGCGCAGGCGCCCAGGCCGGCCAGGGCGCCCAGGGCCAGCACCGCGCGCAGGCGCTTCGGCGAAATCGCGTCGATGAAAAACATGGCCGGATCGTGTATCCAATAGGCCTCAGGAGCCGCAAGCATACCGGCCTCGATGCCGGTCGTGCCACAACAAGCAGCGGCCTGGCCCCAACGATGGCCCGAATGGGTGGAGGAAGCGTACCATGGCCGATGTGCAGACCCCGGACGTCAAGCTGCCGGACCCGGTTGAGATGTCCCACGCGATGGCGCGGATCGCCGAGCAGAGCCAGCGCCTCGTCAGCGATTTCGTCGCCCGCCAGACCAAGGACGGCGCCGCGCCGATGGCGCAGCCCGACCCGCTGAACCTGGGCTCCGCCTTCATGGAGATGACGGCGCGCATGATGGCCGACCCGGCCAAGGTCATGCAGGCCCAGCTGAACCTCTGGCAGGACTACATGACGCTCTGGCAGCGCACGACGCAGCGCCTGCTGGGCCAGGAAGCCGAGCCGGTCGTGGCGCCCGCGCGCGAGGACAAGCGCTTCAAGGACGCCGCCTGGAACGAGAACACCGTCTTCGACTACATCAAGCAGTCCTATCTGCTGGCCGCGCGCTACATGCAGTCGAGCGTGCGCGGGGTCGAAGGGCTGGACGCCAAGACCGCCCGCAAGCTGGACTTCTACACCCGCCAGTTCATCGACGCGATGGCGCCCAGCAACTTCGTGCTGACCAACCCCGAGGTGCTGCGCACCACGCTGGAGACGGGCGGCGAGAATCTGGTCAAGGGGCTGGAGAACCTGCTGGGCGACCTGGAGCGCGGCAAGGGGCAGCTCGCCATCTCCATGACCGACTACCAGAAGTTCAAGGTCGGCGAGAACATCGCGGTCACGCCGGGCAAGGTCGTCTACCAGAACGACCTGATGCAGCTGATCCAGTACAGCCCCACCACCGAGACGGTGGCGCGGCGCCCGCTGCTGATCATCCCGCCCTGGATCAACAAGTTCTACATCCTGGACCTGCGGCCGCAGAACTCGCTGGTGAAGTGGCTGGTGGACCAGGGCAACACCGTCTTCATCGTCTCCTGGGTGAACCCCACGGGCGAGCTGATGAACAAGCAGTTCGAGGACTACATGGTGGAGGGGCCGCTGGCCGCCTTCGACGCCATGGAGCAGGCCACGGGCGAGCGCGAGTTCAACGTCATCGGCTACTGCATCGGCGGCACGCTGCTGGCGAGTACGCTGGCCTACATGGCCGCGCACGGCGACGACCGCGTGAAGTCGGCCATGTACCTGGTCACCATGACCGACTTCACCGACGCCGGCGAACTCAGCGTCTTCATCGACGAGGACCAGATCCAGGCGCTGGAGGCCAAGATGGCCAACCAGGGCTATCTGGACGGCCAGTCCATGGCGACCACCTTCAACATGCTGCGCGCCAACGACCTGATCTGGTCGTTCGTCGTGAACAACTACCTGCTGGGCAAGGACCCGTTCCCGTTCGACCTGCTGTACTGGAACTCCGACGCCACCCGCATGCCGGCGGCGATGCACAGCTTCTACCTGCGCAACATGTACCAGAAGAACCTGCTGGTGCAGCCGGGCGGCGTCACGCTGAAGGACACGCCGATCGACCTGCGCAAGATCGAGGTGCCGACCTTCATGCTGTCCACGCGCGAGGACCACATCACGCCGTGGAAGAGCACCTACGCCGCGACCCAGCTCTATGGCGGCCAAGTGAAGTTCGTGCTGGCGGCCTCGGGCCACATCGCCGGCGTGGTGAACCCGCCGGCGGCCGAGAAGTACAGCCACTTCCTGAATCCGAAGCTGCCCAAGGACCCGGAGGAGTGGCTGGCCGGCGCCAAGCAGATCCCCGGCAGCTGGTGGCCGGAATACCAGAAGTGGCTGGCCAAGTACGCCGGCGGCAAGGTCCCCGCCCGCGTGCCCGGCGAAGGCAAGCTGAAGGCCATCGAGGCCGCGCCAGGGAGCTATGTGAAGGTGCTGACGGTCCAGGGGTGAGGAGCGAGTTCACCGCTCCTTGCTGCCGTCATCCCCGCGGAGGCGGGGACCCAGGTAATGAGCATGGTATCGGCATCTGAAAAGGGCGCCAGCGGTGACGTTGGCGCCCTTTTTTCATGCCGACTGTACGATCATTCCCGGCCGCCCTGCTCCAGCGGGCCTGCCGGGAGCAGCATCCGACCAGGATGAAGCTCCCCTAAGCCAGCTTCCGCTTCAGCCATGTCCCCACCCTCTCCATGCCCTGCCGCGCCACGCCCAGCGCGGCGGGGAAGGACAGGAAGGCGTGGATCGTGCCATCGAAGCAGACATGCTCGACCGGAACGCCGGCGGCGCTCAGCTTCTCCGCATAGAAGCGCCCCTCGTCACGCAGCGGGTCGTAGCCCGCCGTGATGACGAGCGCGTCGGCGAGCCCGGCGAACTCCTCCGCCAGCAGGGGCGAGACCAGCGGGTCGCGCGCCGCCTCCGGCCGGTCGCCCAGCCATTGCCGTCCCGCCCAGGCGATCGCCTCGCCGGACAGGAAATACTCGCCGCCGCCATTCTCCGCCCGCGACGGCAGCGCCTCCTCACCGGCCAGCGCCAGCACCGGATAGAGCAGCAGCTGCGCCGCCGGCCTGGGCCCGCCCCGGTCGCGCGCCAGCCGGCAGATCGAGGCCGCCAGCGTACCGCCGGCGCTGTCCCCCGCCACGGCGATGCGCGCGGGGTCGACTCCCAGTTGCCGGGCATTCTCCGCGATCCAGCAGAGCGCGGCGTAGCCGTCCTCCAGCCCCGCCGGATAGCGATGCTCCGGTGCCAGCCGGTAGTCCAGCGACAGCACCAGCATGTCGCTCTCGCGGCAAAGGCTGCGGCAGAAGCTGTCGTAGCAGCCGAGATCGCCGAGCGTCCATCCGCCGCCATGCAGGAACAGAACGAGCGGCAGTTCCGGCGCGGCCTGCCCCCGGGGGCGGTAGAGGCGGTAGCCGAGCGGCCCGCCGGGCCCGGGCATGGCGCCCTCCTCCACCATGCCGACGGACGGCGGCGGCCCGCCCAACTGGGTGAAGAGCGCGCTGAGGCCGGCGCGGATGTCGGCCACCGACTGGCTGTCGATGGGCGCTCCCGGGCTCTCGTTGAAGGTCCGGAGCAGCGCCGCCGTGTCCTGGTCCAAGGGCATGCCGCGTCCCCCCTAGAAGCGGTGGCGCAGCGACAGGGACCAGGTGCGCGGGTCGCCATAGTAGCCCAGCTGATAGCCCAGGCTGTCCGACAGGTCGAAGCCGTGGCTGATGTAGCGCTTGTCGGTGAGGTTCTTGACCCCGCCGCTGACGGCCCAGGCGCCGTCGCCGAACTCCAGGGTCGCCTGCAGGTTCACCAGGGCGTAGCCGTCCTGGGCCAGCACCTCGCTGCTGCTGACGGTCGGATAGGTCTTGGAGCGGTAGGCGACGTCGCCGTCCAGCGTCAGGTCGCCGAAGGACAGGGGCAGCGAGTAGCTCGCCCCCAGGCGCCCGCTCCAGCGCGGCGCGTTGACCAGCTCGCGCTGCCCCGAGATGTCGACGCCGCCGGGACCGGCATAGCGGTCATACTCGCTGTCGAGGAATCCCAGCGTGGCGCTGACGGTCAGCCCCTCGGCCACCAGGGCGTTCAGCTCTACATCGACGCCGCGCATCGTGGCGGCGCCGGCATTGGTGAAGAGCGCCGCGAACTGGCCGCTCTGGTCGGCGACGAAGCTGGAGAGCTGCAGGTTGCGGTAGTCGTTCCAGAAGGCGGCGACGTTCAGCGTCACCCGGTTCTCCCAGAGGGTGGACTTCACGCCGGCCTCGTAGCTCCACATCGTCTCCGGATCGAAGGAGGCGGCCTGGGCGGCATTGTTGGAGCGCCCGTCGAACCCGCCCGACTTGAAGCCCCGGCTGGCGCTGAGATAGCCCATCACCAAGTCGGTGAAGCGGTAGTCCAGCCCCAGCTTCGGCGACAGCGACGCCCAATCGTCGGCGGTGTCGATGTCGGTGATCCGTAGGCCGGTCCCCAGCGCGATCGGCAGCGTCGCCGTGGGGGCGAAGAACTCCTGGGTGCGCCGGAAGTCCTTCTCCTCGTAGGTGTAGCGCAGGCCGCCGGTGACGGAGAGCGCGTCGGTGACCGTGTAGGAGCCCTGGCCGTAGGCGGCGTAGCTGCGGTTGGTCTGGTCGTTCAGCGAACCGGTGACCAGGCTGATGGCCGGCCCGAACAGGCCGCTGATCGTCTCGTCATGCTCGCGGAAGAAATAAAGCCCGGCCACGCCCTCGAAGCGGTCGCCGCTGAAGGTCGCCTGGAACTCCTGGCTGAACTGGTTCTGGTCCTCGTTGACATAGACCCCGAAGAAATCCAGGCGGGTCGCGTCCAGATCCAGGTGGGTGTCGTAGTCCATCATGCGGTAGGCGGTGACGGACTTCAGCGTGACGGCGTCCGACGCCTCGAAGGCGGCGGTCGCGGCGACGCCGCGCACCTTCAGCTTGTTCAGATCGTTGAAGTTGGCGTCGACCTCGAACGGATCCTCGTTCGGCTGCGCGACGCCAAAGACCGCCGTCTCCCGCGAGGGCGTGCGCGAGGTGTCGGGCGTGTCGCTGGACCCGTCGGCGGCGAGCTGCAGGGAGAAGCGCTCGGTCGGCGTCAGCAGGACCGCCAGGCGGCCGGCGACCGTGTCCTTGTCGCCGTCGTCGCGGCCGGCGAAGGCATTGTCGGCATAGCCGTCGCGCTTCAGATAGGCGAAGGACGCCTTGGCCGCCACCTTGCCCTCGATCAGGCCGCCGCCGACCATGCCCTTGAGGTCCAGCCGGTCATAGTCGCCGACCGTCGCTTCCAGGCGCCCCGCCGGGGTGAAGTCCGGCTGGTTGGAGACGAACTTCACGGCGCCGCCGATGGTGTTGCGGCCGTACAGCGTGCCCTGCGGGCCGCGCAGCACCTCGATCCGCTGCACGTCGAACACGTCCAGGAAGGCGCCCTGGGCGCGGCCCAGATAGACGTCGTCGAGATAGATGCCGACGCCGGGGTCGGCGAAGGCCAGGCTGTCGATCTGGCCGACGCCGCGGATATAGACCACGGCGTTGGAGGCGTCGCCGACATGCAGCGTCAGGTTCGGCACCGCGTCCTGAATGTCGCCGAGGGTCGTCGCGTCGAGCCGGCGCAGCGCCTCGCCGCCCAGGGCCGTCACCGCCACGGGCACGTCCTGCAGCCTTTCCTCGGTGCGCCGCGCGGTGACGACGATCTCCTCGAGCTTCAGCTCCTGCGGCGCCTCCTGGGCGGCGGCGGGCGGAGCCGCGAGCGGCGCCACGGTGGCGAGGAGAAGGGCCGCCATCCGGGCGGCGATATGGTGGGCGCTCATTGGATCTATCCCCCTGTCGCGGCGGATGTCGCGCCGCCTTTCTTGTCGGGGACAGGGAAGCAGGACTAGGCGGAAAGATATAGGGAAGAGACCCCGGCAATGATTGCCGCAGATTCTGCGGCCATCTCAACCGATCGCCGCGCGTGTGCCCAGCAGCGTGCGCGCCAGATGGTCGCGCATCACGGCCTCCAGCTTTGGCGTCGGCACGACGTAGGCGGTGCGCCCATCCTCGTCCGCCTTCTCCTTCATCAGGTAGCCGTCCATGACCGCGCGCTTGATTCGGTCTTCACGGGTGCGGTTGGAGCCGGACTTCATCACCTGGCAGGCTGCGCTCACCGTCAGCGGGGCGCCGCGCCAGCGGGCGGTCAGGCAGCCGACGAACAGATACCAGTATTCCTGGGTGAAGTAGTCGGGCCGGTTCTCGAAGGTGCGATCCCAGTCCTGGGCGTAGTCGACCAGCGCCGTGATCCAGCGTCCCAGCGCCTCGTCCGAGGGAAAGTCGGCGGATTGGCCGGACGTGTCGTGCTCTGCCATGACTTTGGGGCGTCTCCCTGCGTGGGAGCTGATCCTAACGGAGGCGACGGGCCGGACGGAAGCTCAGTCCGTCTTCCCAGGCATCGCCCCCGCCTCTCCCATGTACTGCTTCGCCAAGCCCACATAGCGCGGCACGGTCGAGGTCAGGCCGGCGCGCTCCTCCTCGGTCAGCGGGCGCAGCAGGCGCGCCGGGCTGCCGCCCCAGAGCTCGCCGGCCTTGACCCGCTTGCCGGGGGTGACCAGCGCGCCGGCGGCGACCATGGCGCCGGACTCGACCACGGCGTTGTCCATGATGCAGGCCTTCATGCCGATGAAGGAGCCGCTCTCCACCACGCAGCCGTGCAGCAGCGCCAGATGGCCGATGGTGACGTCGTCGCCGATCTCGGTCGTGTATTTCAGGTGCGTGCAGTGGACGACGGTGCCGTCCTGGACGTTGGTGCGGGCGCCGATGCGGATGGAGTTCACGTCGCCGCGCACCGTGACGCCGAACCACAGGTTCGCCTCCTCCCCGATCACCACGTCACCGATCACGGTGGCGTTGGACAGGAAGACGGATTTCGGGATCACCGGCAGCACGCCCTTGTAGGGCAGGATCGTCGGGGTCATGGGCGCCTTCACGCGATCAGGGGAACACAGGCACAACGTCGATGCCGGCCGTCTCGGGCAGTCCGGCCATGACGTTCATGTTGTGGACCGCTTGGCCGGAGGCGCCCTTCACCAGATTGTCGATGACCGACAGCAGGATGGCGCGGCCGGGCAGGCGGTCGTCGAAGGCGTTGATCAGGCAGTGGTTGCTGCCGCGCACATGCCGCGTCTGCGGCGCGATGCCCTTGGGCAGCACGCTCACGAACGGCTCGCCCGCATAGGCCTTCTGCAGCGAGGCGCGGAGGTCCTCCGCCTTGGCACCCTTGGCGAGCTTGACGTAGAGGCTGGCGAGGATGCCGCGGCTCATGGGCATCAGGTGCGGCGTGAAGTTCACCAGCACCGGGCGGCCGGCGGCGTAGCCCAGCCCCTGCTCGATCTCCGGAGCGTGGCGGTGGCTGGCGACGCCATAGGCATGGATGCCCTCCGCCACCTCACCGAACAAATTGGCCTGCTTGGCGTCGCGGCCGGCGCCCGACACGCCCGACTTGGCATCGATGATGATGTCGTCGGCCTCGATCAGCCTGTCCCGGAGCAACGGGATCAGCGGCAGCTGCGACGCCGTGGGATAGCAGCCCGGATTGGCGACGATGCGGGCGGCGCGAATCGCCTCGCGGGCATGCTCGGTCAGTCCGTAGACGACCGACTTCTGCAGCTCCGGCGCCTTGTGGGCATGGCCGTACCAGGTCTCGTAGGCACCCAAATCGTGCAGGCGGAAATCGGCCGAGAGGTCCACCACCTTCACGTGAGCGGGCAGGCCGGCGACGATCTCCTGCGTGGTGCCGTGCGGCAGGGCGCAGAAGACGACGTCGATCTGGCCGAAATCCACCTCGCCGATCTTCACCAGGTCGGGCAGCCCGTAGGGCGCCAGGTGCGGGAAGACCTCGGCCAGCGGCTTGCCGGCCTGGCGCTCGGCGGTGAGCGCCCGGATCTCCGCGTTCGGGTGGCGCAGCAGCAGGCGGACCAGCTCGGCCCCGGTGTAGCCGGACGCGCCCAGGATGGCGATGCGCAGCTTGTTCATCTCTCGCTCCCTCTGCCGCCCCTCGGCGGACCCAGACCCAAGTCCATTACAGATAAAGCTTCATGCCCTCGTGCGAGGCGACGAATCCGAGGCGCTGGTAGAACCGGTGCGCATCGGTCCGGCGCTTGTCGGTGGTCAGCTGAACCAGGCTGCAGCCCTCCGCCCGCGCCCGTTCCAGCACATGGGCCATCAGCGCCGCGCCGAGGCCCCGATTGCGCGAGGCGGCCTCCACCCGCACCGCCTCCACCAGGCAGCGCAGGCGTCCGGCACGGCTCAAGCCGGGGATGAAGGTCAGCTGGCAGGTGCCCGCCACCCGGCCCTCCAGCTCCATCACCAGCAGCTCGTTGCCCGGCAGCGCCTCGATCCGGCGGAACGCCTCGCGGTAAGGCTCCAGATCCGGCATCGACGCCAGCCCGTCGCGCGCGGCCGAGATCGCATCGTCCAGCATCATGGCGACGATGGCCGGCAGATCGGCCTCGGTCGCGCGGCGGAAGGTGGGCTGCGGGTCCATGTCGCTCCCGTGAAGGCAAAGAAAAAGGGGCGCCCCCGGCTGGGGACGCCCCTTCTCGATCCGGATGCTCCGGGCCGTCCCTGGCGCTTAGCGCTTCGAGAACTGGAAGCTGCGGCGAGCCTTGGCCTTGCCGTACTTCTTACGCTCGACGACGCGCGGGTCGCGGGTCAGCAGGCCGGCCACCTTCAGGGCCGGGCGCAGGCCCGGCTCGAAGTAGGTCAGGGCCTTGGAGATGCCGTGGCGCAGCGCGCCGGCCTGGCCGGAGAGGCCGCCGCCGGACACCGTGCAGACGACGTCGAACTGCTCGGAGCGGCCGACGATCTGGAACGGCTGGTTGATCATCATGCGCAGCACGGGGCGGGCGAAGTAGACCGCCAGCTCGCGACCGTTCACGGTGATGGTGCCCTTGCCCGGCTTAATCCAGACGCGGGCGACCGCGTCCTTGCGCTTGCCGGTGGCGTAGGCGCGGCCGAAGCTGTCGATCTTCGGCTCGGCCGGGGCGGCCGGCTCGGCCGTGACGATGCCAGCGGCGGCGCCCTGCTTCAGGTCGGCGAGGCTGTTGAGCGTCTGTGCCATGGATTAGGCACTCCCCTTGTTCTTCGGATTCATCGCCGCGACGTCCAGGACCTCGGGCTGCTGCGCCTCGTGCGGGTGGGCGCCGCCACCGTACACACGGAGGTTGCCCATCTGCTTGCGGCCGAGCGGGCCCCGCGGGACCATGCGCTCGACGGCCTTCATGATCACCCGCTCCGGGTACTTCCCGTCGAGGATCTGGCCCTTGGAGCGCTGCTTGATGCCGCCGGCGAAACCGGTGTGCCAGTAGAAGATGCTGTCGGAGCGCTTGTTGCCCGTCAGCTTCACCTTCTCGGCGTTGATCACGATGACATGGTCACCGCAATCCATGTGGGGGGTATAGGTCGGCTTGTGCTTACCGCGCAGCCGCATGGCGATGATGCTGGCCAGGCGGCCGAGCACGAGGCCGTCGGCGTCGATGAGAAGCCACTTCTTCTCGATCTCGGACGGCTTGAGGTTCATGGTCTTCATTCGGAGCACTCGCGAAATACAGAGGTCCCAGGCGCCTCCGCAGACGGCGGCACCGAAGTGGGCGGTTTGTAGGGCACGCATATCACCGCGTCAACGGAAAAAAGGGCCATGTTCACCGTCACTTAGCGTACGGTATCATGATACCTATTCCGCAAAGCCCTTGATCTGGTTGCCCTTTTCAGCACCGATGCGCATCACGCCTTTCGCGGAACCGCACCCCTTCCGCGCCGTTCCCTCCGCGAACCCCTTGATTCCAGAGGAGAAGCGGATGAACGCGCGTTTTCGCATGGCCTGCATGACCTTGGCGCTGCTCGGCCTGGCCGCCTGCGGCACCAACACCGAGGAGAGCGCCGCCAGCGGCGCGCTGACCGGTGCCGCGGCCGGAACGCTGGTCGCCGGGCCGATCGGCACGGTGGTGGGCGCGGCCATCGGCGGGGCCGGCGGCACGGCGGTGGAGAAGGGCCAGGACGAGGGCATCCTGCCGTCCAAGCCCTGAGGCCAGGCCCCGAGGCCCTGCTACCGCCGGTAGGCGCTGCGGGAACCCTGGGGCCCTACCCTGCGTTGATCTCGCGACGAAACCCGATCGGGAGGTCAAGATGCGCAAGGGCATTATCACTGTGGTCGCCGGCTCCGCCATGCTGATGCTCGCGGCCTGCGGCGCCAGCCGTGAGGAGCGGGTCGCGACGGGCGCGCTGGCGGGCGCCGGCGTCGGCGCGGTCTCGGGCGGCAGCCTGGGCAGCACGGCGGTGGGCGCGGCGCTGGGCGCCGGTGCCGGCTATGCCGTCGACAAGGTGAAGAAGGACTGACGTCCCCTCACCCGGGATGTCGCAGGGGCCGCTCCGCCGGGGCGGCCCCTTTCCTTGTCCAGTCGCGGCTCACCGGTCCGGGATGCTGTAGGTGCCCGTGGCGTGGGCCACCGGCTCCTCCTCGCCCTCCGACCAGATCGTCACCTCGCCGACCGCCAGGCGCTTGCCAAGCTTCAGGATGCGCGCCTCGGCCAGCAGGTCCCGGGGCGCCGGCTTGCGCAGGAAGTTGATGTTCATGTTGGTGGTCACCGCCAGCGCCACCGGCCCGATCATGCTGAGCACGGCCCCGTAGAGCGCCACGTCGGCGAGCCCGAACATGGCCGGGCCGGAGATGGTGCCGCCGGGCCGCAGCATCTCCTCCGACGCCTTCATGCGCAGCCGGGCCGTGCCGTATTCCAGCTCCGCCACGGATATGCCGGCCTTAACCGCCTGCACCATGTGCTGCTCCAGCAGCGTCTGGAACGCCGCCGCCGGCATCGCCGCGGGTCTATTCTCGCTCATGCGCCCTCTCCCCAATCTTTCCGCCGGTATAGCGCGGCGGCGGTGGCCGAGCAAAGCGACCCATACGGGGGATTGGCCTGGACGCCGCCCCTGTCCTAGCATGCACGCCCCGCCATCGGGACCGCCCGGCCGGAGCGCGCATGGACCACGATTCCTACCCCGACGCCCATATCCAGGACATCCTGGCGGGCGTGAAGACCATCGCCTTCGTCGGCGCCAGCGCCAACTGGAACCGGCCGGTCTTCTTCGTCATGAAGTACATGCAGACGAAGGGCTACCGTGTGGTGCCGGTGAACCCGGCGCTGGTCGGGCAGCAGGTACTGGGCGAGCCGGGCTATGCCAGCTTGCGCGACCTCCCCTTCGCCGTGGACATGGTCGACATCTTCCGCAACGCCGAGGCCGCCGGCCCCGTCGCGGACGAGGCGGCGGACCTCGGCATCAGGGTGATCTGGATGCAGCTCGGCGTGCGCAACGACGCGGCGGCCGCCCGAGCGGAGGCCCGCGGCGCCACGGTCATCATGAACCGCTGCCCCAAGATCGAGTACGCCCGGCTGTTCGGCGAGATCGGCCGGCAGGGCATCAATTCCAACGTCATCACCACCAAGCGGCGGCCGGTGAAGCCCGCCCGCAAGCTCATCTGAGGAGACGCGCCATGACCGAGCAGCGCTTCGGCTTCGAGACCCGCGCCATCCATGCCGGCGCCGCCCCCGACCCGGCCACCGGCGCCCGCGCCACGCCGATCTACCAGACGACCAGCTTCGTCTTCGAGGACGTGGACGAGGCGGCATCGCTGTTCAACCTGCAGAAGGTCGGCTTCATCTATTCCCGCCTGACCAACCCGACCGTGTCGGTGCTGGAGGAGCGGCTGGCGAACCTGGAGGGCGGCGCCGGCGCGACCTGCACCAGCTCCGGCCATGCCGCGCAGATGATGGCCTTCTTCCCGCTGATGCGCCCGGGCGACGAGTTCATCGCATCCCGGAAACTGTATGGCGGCTCGCTGAACCAGTTCGCCAACAGCTTCCCCCGCGCCTTCGGCTGGAACTGCAGGTTCGTCGGCGGCGACGATGCCGACGAGTTCCGCCGCGCCGTGACCGACAAGACCCGCGCCATCTTCATCGAGAGCCTGGCGAACCCCGGCGGCGTGGTGTCGGACATCGAGGCGATCGCCCGCGTGGCCGAGGAGGCCGGTGTGCCGCTGGTGGTCGACAACACCATGGCGACGCCCTACCTGTGCCGCCCCATCGAGCATGGCGCGACCCTGGTCGTGCACTCCACCACCAAGTTCCTGGGCGGCCACGGCAACTCGGTCGGCGGCGTGGTGGTGGACTCAGGCAAGTTCGACTGGTCCAAGTCCGGCAAGTTCCCGGCGCTGAGCGAGCCGGAACCGGGATATCACGGCCTGCGCTTCCACGAGACCTTCGGCCACCTCGCCTTCACCATCCACGGCCATGCCATCGGCCTGCGCGACCTGGGCCCGAGCCAGGCGCCGATGAACGCCTTCCTGACCCTGACCGGCATCGAGACGCTGGCGCTGCGCATGCAGCGGCACTGCGAGAACGGGCGGCGGGTGGCGGAATTCCTGTCCGGCCACAAGGCCGTGGCCTGGGTGAACTATGCCGGCCTGCCCGCCAGCCCCTACCACGGCCTCGCCCGCAAGTACCTGGGCGGCCAGGGGGGCGCCGTCTTCACCTTCGGGCTCAAGGCAGGCTACGAGGCGGGCGTCAAGCTGGTGGAGTCCGTGCAGCTCTTCAGCCACCTCGCCAATATCGGCGACACCCGCTCCCTCATCATCCACCCGGCCTCCACCACCCACCGGCAGTTGACGCCGGAGGGGCTGGTGGCTGCCGGCGCCGGCCCCGACGTCATCCGCCTGTCGGTGGGGCTGGAGACGGCCGACGACATCATCGCCGATCTGGACCGGGCGCTGAACGCGCTCTGATCAGGCGGGGACGGGAGAGCGCGCCTCGCACCAGTGCCACACCGACCGCGCGGCCAGCGTGTCGGCCAGGGCGCGGTGCGCCTCCCCGGTCCAGCGGTGGCCGGCATGCTCGGCGGCGTCCGCCAGCTTGCGGAACCGCGTGCCCTGCAGCTCGGCGAAGCGGCGCATGGCGCACCTGACCTCCAGGGAGTCGAAGCAGCCCGGCGGGAAGAAGGGCACGTCGAAGCCGCTGTTGTAGATGACCAGCCGGCGGTGGCTGGCGACGATGGCGCGTATCTCCGGCAGCAGCTCGCCCAGGGTCGGCCGGCCCGCCACCATGGCATCGGTGATGCCGTGCACGCGGGTCGCGTAGAAGGGGATGCCCCGCCCCGGGTTGACCAGCGTGTCCATGAGCGTGCGGCCGGCATCGTCGACGATGGCGATCTCCACGATCGCGTCGCCGCGCGCGGGGCTGAGGCCGGTCGTCTCGGTATCGAGATAGAGGGTCGTCACGGGCGGGCCCTTCCTCAGGCGGCGAGCAGCGTGTGCTCGATCAGGATCTTGGTGCCGAGCGCCATCAGCCCCAGACCGCCGATCGCCTCGGCCCAGCGGCCCAGCCTGGGGCCGACGGCGCCACCGACCAGCACGCCGCCGGCGGACATCAGGAAGGTGACGAGGCCGATTACCAGGGCGCTCGCCAGGATCTGTGCGCCCATCAGCGCCAGGGGGATGCCGACGGCGAAGGCGTCGATGCTGGTGGCCAGGCCCGCGGCCAGCAGCGCTCCCAGCGCGATGCCCGAGGCGCAGTCCACCTCGCGCCCCCGCCAGGCGCCCCAGGCCATGCGGCCGCCCAGCGCCGACAGCAGCAGGAAGGCCACCCAATGGTCGACCGCCTGGACATAGCCGCCGATGGTGATGCCCAGCAGGAAGCCCAGGATCGGCATGGCCGCCTGGAACAGGCCGAAGACCGTGCCGACGCGCAGGGCCGGGCCAAGGCCGGGCTTGCGCAGGCAGGCGCCCTTGCCCAGCGACGCGGCGAAGGCGTCGGCCGAGAGCGACAAGGCGAGGACGAGGGTCGTGGTGCCGACGATAGGCATCGGGGCGGTCTTCCGGGCCGGGTGCGCGACGACGCGGGGCCTCACCCGTCCGGCCTGGCCGGGGTGCCCGCGTCATCGGTCTCGCCAAATGGTGGCCCATCCGGCCGCGCCATGGTCGCGTGCGCTTTCCCTCCGCACGGTCCCAAGTCTGTTGACGCGGCCCCCGCTGCGATGCGGGCGGCTACTCCCCAATGAGTGGCGACGGGGTACTCCCCAGGGCGTATCGGGTCAAGGGACGAAAAGCGGCCGCGGGCATGCGTCGCCGGGGACGTCCGGGCTGACGCAGGTCAATGCGCCGAGGACTCGGTGGCGATCCAGTCCAGGTATGGCGCGTCGCCCTTGCCCAGCGGCAGGGTGACGATGCAGGGCGTCTCATAGCTGTGCAGCTCGCGTACCCGGGCGCGCAGCGACTCGAAGCGGCTCGCCTGGGTCTTTGCGATCATGACCGTCTCAGTCCCCTCCTCCACCCGGCCCTCCCAGCGGTAGACGGAGCCCATGCCGTCGATCAGGTTGACGCAGGCGGCCAACCGCTCCTCAACCAGGGCGCGCGCGATGCGCCGCGCCTCGTCGGCCGAGCCCGCGGTCATGTAGACGAAGATCGCCTGGTCCATGCGCCATCCCCTTCTTGTCACGGCGCCACGGTAGCGTAGGATCGCCGGGCGCGTCACCCGCGCGAGGGTGGGAGGAAGCAGATGCCGGGCAGCAAGGGCACGAAGGCCCAGGAGCCGAGCGAGACCCAGCGTCGCTGGCTGGCGCGCGGCCTGGCGCAGCCCGGCGGCAAGCTGCCCCTGTTCGATGAGGAAGGACGCCGCATCGCCGCCCAGACGGTCCGCTCCTGCCTGGAGGCCGGCTGGGCCGAGCCCTGGTTCACCAACCCGCTCAAGCCCGACTGGCTGGTCTGCCGCCTCACCGACGCCGGCCGCGCCATCGCGGCGCGGGCGGCCGCGGAGCTGGAAGGCGCCTGATCGGACCCGGACGCTTTTTTGCCTTCGCGGGCGTTGCATCGTTTCGGAGGGGTGGCTATAGTCCGCGCCCGGACGGGGGAGACCCCGCCCCTCGAGAGGTCGGAGCGTAGCGCAGCCTGGTAGCGCATCAGACTGGGGGTCTGGGGGTCGCAGGTTCGAATCCTGTCGCTCCGACCATTCTCGATCGAAGGCTTCCCCCAAGCCTTTTCCCCAAAGCCCAAATCACACCGGTTCCTGTCGGGGCGCCTGTCCGGAACCCGGAGACGAGCCGGTCGGCTCGCTTGCCTGTCCACGGGACCTACACCCCAAGAAAAAACCGGCCCCTCGCGAGGCCGGTTCGGAAGTTTTGGGGGTTGTCGCAGAATACTGCGCCTTTGCACGTGGTGCCCTGGCTCCGGACCGCCAAGCCCCCTACCACCATTCGCAGGGGGCACTCCCCTTTTTCGCGCCCATGGACGCGCGCTAACCCTTTGGATATTTATCTGCCCCATTCTCCGTGCGGGAGCACAGGACAGGATCGGGGCGCGTTTCATGGAACCCTTCGAGTTCCGTTGGCGGGATCGCGGCGGCAAGTGGATGAGCATCAGCTGCTACGCTGGCAACGAGGAGGAGGCGGCGATCTATGCCCGCCGCCATGGCTGGCCCGGGCATGACGGGTCGAGGCTCAACTACTTCCGCTCCTGGCTGAAGCGCACCGTCCTGAACGAGCAGGACTGACCCGATACGGGGGTTCTCCTCCCGGGCGTGGGGACTAGCCCCGAAGAAGCCGCCGGTTGCCGGCCCGCACGCGGTTAAACTCGACCCGAACAGACAAAGCGGGTCCGCCATGAAGGTCATCCGGCTCACCGTCCAGCGCCGCGCCTTCCTGTTGAAGGCGCGCAACCTCCTCTGCGAGGCCGATCGCATCGACCGGACCAAGCCGGAGGAAGCGCAGGCCCTGCGCAACGCCGCCGAGCGGCTGCGCAGCTTCGCGCTTTACCGGCTGAGCGCCTGACAGGGCGTCAGCCGCCGACGCGCTGCACCTCGCCCGTCACCGAGGCGGCGTTGCGCTCGCGGATCTTCGCTCCCTCCTCGTCATAGAGGAACGGCAGGAAGGCGTAGCGCCGGCCTGATGTCACGGGCATGGCCTCGTGCAGCAGGCTGCAGCCGAAGACCACGGCGCCGCCGGTCGGCGCCCGGTAGGTCTGCGTCCCGAATTCCGGGAAGCGCAGATCCCCGCCCTCATACTCCTCGGCGTTCAGGTTGATCGTGACGGCGAACTGCCGATGGGCCGTGCCGGGGGTGGTGTTGTCCCGGTGCGCCCGGAAGAAGCCGCCGCTCGCCCCGTCATAGCAGGCGACGATGTAGCGCTCGATCCGGGTCGCCCGGAAATTGAAGGCCTTGCCCAGTTCCGGCAGGATCCGGGCGCTGATCCGACGGCGGGCCTCCTGCCGGATTTCCTCGTCCTCGATGGCGCAGTCCGCCCGCTTCTTGAACCCATCGTCCAGCACGCCCACGGTCTTGCCGTCCCGGACGCGCATGAATCCGGACTCGACGCCGCCCCGCGCGTCATAGAGGTCGATGAGGCGGCGGCAGAAATCCGGTTCGAACACACGGGGCAGCACCAGGACCGGCGCGGTCACCGGCACCTCGGCATGGCGGTCGGGCGGCGGCAGCGCCGACAGCCGGTCCAGCATGGTGTCGACCGCCTCCAGCGGCCCGGTCGACAGGACCCGCAGCATCGGATCCAGCAGCAGCCAGAAGGGCGAATGAGCGTCGGCTCCGCCATCCCCGGACAGCGCGCCGTAGAGGCGGCTGAGGCGGTACTGGAAATCCCAGAAGTACCGGATGCCCGGCGTCCGCTGCCGCAGCCGGTCCTGGTCGGCGGGATCGGTGCTGACGCCGAAGAAGCTGGCGCGGATATCGTCGAACAGCTCGCCGCGCGCCATGATCCGGTCCAGGGCCGCGCCCGCCCCCGGGCGGGAGGATGAGCCGAGAAACATCAGGACGACATAGCGGCCGGCCGCGACGCTGAAATGATATTCGGGATTGCTGGGGCTCGGCGCCACGAACCAGGGCACGGGGTCGCCGGCCAGGAAGACACGGTTGCTCACCAGGGGGACTCCGTCCGGATGCGGTTTCAGCCGTCGCCGCGGCGCAGCAGCTTGCGGAGGGCCAGCAGCTCGTCCAGGACCTCGGTCAGCACTTGGCGATGGCGCGGCGACAGGGCGCCCTCCTCCTCGCCGGCATCCTCGTCCTCCATCTCGTCCGCGGCGGCGCCGTCGTCGAACAGCCCGACGGGGCGCGTGTCGGCGGGGACGGCCTCCCCCTGGGCCGGCAAGGTGCCGCGGCTCTCCTTCAGGAGGCGCTGCACGCCCTTGATCGTATAGCCTTCCTTGTAGAGGAGATGCTGGATGCGGCGCAGCAGCTCGACATCGTCGGGCCGGTAGTAGCGCCGGCCGCCGCCGCGCTTCAGCGGCTTGATCTGGGGGAATTTGGTTTCCCAGAAGCGCAGCACGTGCTGCGGCACGTCCAGGTCCGTCGAGACCTCGCTGATGGTCCGGAAGGCGCTCGCCGACTTGGCGGGCACCCGCCCCCGAAACTCCGCGCCGGTCGCGTCGGTCATGATTTAGGCCGTCGCCTCGCGCACGCGCTCGGCCTGGCCGAACTTCTCGTTGATACGGTTCTTCAGCACATGGCTGGCGCGGAACACCAGGACGCGGCGCGGCAGGATCGGCACCTCCTCCCCGGTCTTGGGGTTGCGGCCGACGCGCTGCCCTTTGGAGCGCACCGAAAAGCTCCCGAAGGAGGAGATCTTGACCATGTCGCCGCGCGCCAGCGCGTCGGAAATCTCGTTCAGCACGGTCTCGACCAGTTCGGCCGACTCGTTGCGCGACAGCCCGACCTCCTGGTAGACGGCCTCGCTGAGCTGTGCACGCGTGACGGTATTCGCAGACATAGGCGTCCTCCCCCGATCAGCCCGCCGGGAACGGTAGACTGAGCCAAGAAAGCCGTCAATTCCAAAGAGTTGGCCCGAGTCGCCGGGAAGGTACCGGAACTTACCAGCGGACCAGCGCCGCGCCCCAGGTGAAGCCGCCGCCCATGGCCTCCAGCAGCAGCAGGTCGCCCTTCTTCACGCGCCCGTCCTTCACCGCCTCGTTCAGCGCTAGCGGGATGCTGGCGGCCGAGGTGTTGCCGTGCTTGTCGACGGTGATCACCACCCGCTCCGGGTCCAGCTTCAACTTGCGGCCCGTGCCCTCGATGATGCGGCGGTTGGCCTGGTGCGGGATCAGCCAGTCTATGTCCTGGGGCTTCAGCCCGTTGGCGGTCAGCGCCTCGCCCACCACCTCGGCCAGGTTCACCACCGCGTGCTTGAAGACCTCCTGGCCCTGCATGCGGACATGGCCGACGGTCTGCGTCGAGGACGGGCCGCCGTCGACATAGAGCAGGTCGTGGTGGCGGCCGTCGGAATGCAGGTGGGTCGACAGGATGCCGCGCCCGTCGGTGCCCTTGGCCTCCTCGGCATCGTCGGCCTGGAGCACCACGGCGCCGGCGCCGTCGCCGAACAGCACGCAGGTGGTGCGGTCCTCCCAGTCGAGGATCCGGGAGAAGGTCTCGGCGCCGATGACCAGCGCGGTGCGCGCCTGGCCCAGCTTCACGAAGTTGTCGGCCACGGCGAGCGCGTAGATGAAGCCCGAGCAGACCGCCTGCACGTCGAAGGCGGTACCGCGGACGATGCCCAGGCCCGACTGCACCTTCACGGCGGTGGCGGGAAAGGTCTGGTCCGGCGTGGCGGTCGCCAGCACGATCAGGTCGACGTCCTGCGCGTCGATGCCGGCATGAGCGAGCGCCGCCTTGGCCGCCTCGAGCGCCAGGTGGGAGGTGTACTCGCCCTCGGCCGCGATGTGCCGCGCCTTGATGCCGGTGCGCTGGGTGATCCACTCGTCCGAGGTGTCGACGGTCTTCGCCAGTTCCTCGTTGGTGACCCTGCGCGCGGGCAGATAGGCGCCGCAGCCTTTTATGACGGAACGACGCACCATGGCGATATCACCTTAGACGGCGGCTGCCGCGGAGGGGTCCGGGGAGGAGTCGGGATTGGAAGCCTCGGCGGCGAGGCGCAGGGCCTCCTGCAGCACCGCCAGCTCGGTCTTGATCTTCTCGTTGAAGCCGTTCGCCACCAGGTTCACCGCCACCGAGATGGCGTTGGCGAAGCCGATCGCATCGGTGCCGCCGTGGCTCTTCACGCAGACGCCCTGCAGCCCCAGGAACATGGCCCCGTTGTAGCGGCGCGGGTCGGTGCGGCTCTTCAGCTTCTGGAAGGCGGGCTTGGCCAGCAGGTAGCCCAGCTTCGCGGTCAGCGAGGAGGTGAAGGTGCGGCGCAGATATTCGCCGTAGAGCTTGGCCGTGCCCTCGGCCGTCTTCAGCGCGACATTGCCGGTGAAGCCGTCGGTGACGATCACGTCCACCGTGCCGGCGGCGATGTCGGTGCCCTCGACGAAGCCGTGGAAATTCTTGGCGAGCGGGGTCTGGCGGATGGCGGCGGCGGCGGCGCGTATCTCCTCGGAGCCCTTCTGCTCCTCGGCGCCCACGTTCAGCAGGCCGACCGTCGGCTCCAGCAGGCCCAGCACCGTGCGGGTGAAGACCGTGCCCATGACCGCGAACTGCACGAGATTGTCGGCGTCGCATTCCAGGTTGGCGCCGAGGTCGAGCATCACGCTCTCGCCCCGCAGCGTCGGAAAGAACGACGCGATCGCCGGCCGGTCGATGCCGGGCAGCGTCTTCAGCACGAACTTGGCCATGGCCATCAGCGCGCCGGTGTTGCCGGCGGAGACCACGCAGGCGGCATCGCCCGCCGCCACCGCGTCGATGGCGAGCCTCATGCTGGAATTCCGCCCACCCCGCAGCGCCTGCGAGGGCTTGGCGTCCATCGCCACCGCGTCGGGCGTGTGGCGGATGGTGGAGATCGGCTTCAGCGCCGGATGCCGGTCGAGCAGCGGTTGGATCCGCTGCTCGTCACCGACGAAGAGATAGTCGACGTTCGGGCACCGCTCACGGGCGATGTCGGCGCCGGCAATGACCATGTCCGGCGCGTGATCACCGCCCATCGCGTCTAGAGCGATCCGCAGGCGCGTGCTCACGAGTGCCCGACCTCCCTATCCGGCGAAGGCCTGATCAGGCCGTGGCGGCCTGGGCGACGACGTCGCGGCCGTCATAATGGCCGCAGCCACCGCAGACGTGGTGCGGGCGCTTCAGCTCGCCGCAGTTCTTGCACTCGTTGTGCGCATTCACGCTCAGGGCGTGGTGCGAACGGCGCATGTTGCGGCGGGACTTGGAGGTCTTCTTCTTAGGAACGGCCATGATCGTCTGCTCTCTACATAATAAGGCGGCCGTCGGGAGGCCGCCTCGGATCAGCGCGCTTCTTTAGTGGAAAAGCCCCCCGGGGGCAAGCGCGAAGTCCGAAGTTAGGATTTGGGCTTCAGCTTGGCAAGCGCGGCGAAAGGATTGGGCCTCTGCGGGTCGCGCGGGGCTGCCTCGCCCCCCTCGCCTTCCTCCTCGGCGCCCGGGGCGATATCGGGGATTTCCCCGTCCGGGTCCAGATCCTCGATGTGCTGGAAGTGCCCTTCGCCCGGCTTGCGCGGATAGGGATCGAGCGCCAGGGACAGGTGCTGCGCCACCAGCTCGCCGATGTCGAGCTTGCCGTTGACGATGGGCTCCGGCGTATCGCCCTCCCCCTGCTGATCAAGGAAGGCCTCGAGGTCCTCCTCCTCGCGCGGGATCAGGTGATCGGGCGCGAACAGGGCGGTGAAGTCCTCGGCCACGCGGGAGGAGAAGGCCTCCAGCGAGACGACGCTGGTCTGCACCACCTCGGCCTCGAGCGTGCCGGCGACTCGGATCATCTGGCCGCCGCGCACCCGGCGCAGCCGCACGGTGGCGGTCAGTCGGTCGACGGAGACCAGGTCGAATCGGCGGGCCAGCGCCTCGCGCTCGCGCGGGGTGGCTTCCACCGTCTCCACCTTCTCGCGGTCCTGGACCGAGTCGGCGTTCACGGGACGGGAGAATTCGGGGGCGGGCATGCGGCGGTCGGACATCAGGCGGCTCCGGTGACGGGAACGGCGCTGGGCGGTCCGAAGACGACCTGCCCGGCCATCAGGCTCTCCTCGGACTGGTGCCGCATCGCCATCGCCTCGGCCCTGACATAGGCGGCGACGGCGGCGATCCGGGCGGCGTCCGGCAGGGTGGAGCCGAAGAGATTGCGGTCCAGCGCGCGCTCCAGCTCGCCGGGATCGGCGTCCGGCAGCAGCGCGCCCTCATAGGCGGCGACCCGGCCGTAGAAGTGGCGGGCCAGCTCCTTCACCTTGTCGCCGACGCCCAGGTCGCCGGCGCCCAGCTCGCGCAGGGCGTAGTCCATGTCGGCGAACATATGGTCGAACAGCGCCTGGTTGAAGTCGTTGGCGGCCGGGCTGGTGTCCTTCAGCCGGCGCATCACCAGCCAGGCATGGAGCGCGATCAGCTCGAAACGGCCCTCCACCGTGTCGGGCACGCCAGCCTCGGCATAGAACCAGGGATAGCGCGCCTGCGCCACGATGCTGCCGTAAAGCGCCTCGATGCTGCGCCGGCGCCGGGACTTGGCGAAGAGACGGTCGAGAAGGCTCAAGGCTCGGGTCTTTCGTTTGACAGGATCAAGCGGCTGGTGCGATTGTCCACCGCCAGATGGGGGGCCCGTGCCGCACGGTCAACCGTACCCCTTCCGGCAGAAGCCGACCCGTTTGGGACTATCGTTTAACGCCATGTCTTTCAAGACCTCTCCGCTGCTCCTCGCCGCCGGCCTCGCGGCCCTCGCCGTCTCCGGCTGCACGCCCCTGGTGGCGACCCGCGGCAATCTCGTCGACGACCAGCGCCTGTCCAAGGTCCAGGTTGGCACCTCCACCCGCGACGATGTGCGCGGCGTGCTGGGCACGCCGACGGCCACCGGCACCGTCGACCCGAACACCTGGTACTATATCGGCCGGGTCACCGAGCAGAACGCCTTCTTCACGCCCGAGGTGGTGAAGCAGCGCATCCTGCGCGCCCGCTTCGATCCGGAGGGCAAGCTGTCCGCCATGGACGAGATCAGCGGCGACGAGGCGCAGGACATCGAGCCGAACGAGCGCATCACGCCCACCGTCGGCCGCGACGTGACCTTCATCGAGCAGATCCTGGGCAATCTCAGCCGCCCGGCCAAGAAGAAGGACGACAAGAAGAAGAAGTGAGGCCCCGGCCCCTTCCCTTCCGCCAGATACGAACGCCCCGGCCCCTGGTCCGGGGCGTTTCGATTCGGGGCTCCCGCGCCCCCAACGCCGGGCATTATACCCGGGTATATTGACATGAATTACACCCGGGTATAAAAGCACCCTCCTGACCAGGAGGGATCGATGGACCGTAACGACACACTGACCGCCTTCGCCGGCACGAGGCGCATCGCCGCCGGAGCCCGTGCCGAGGTCGCGCTCGCCCTGCACCGGCATATCCGCGGGCAGCCGCTGGACCGGGTGCTGGTGTTCGAGGATGCGACCGGGGCGCAGACCGACCTGGACCTCAGCGGCACCGAGGCCGATGTCGCCGCCCGCCATGCGCCGGCGCCCGTTCCATCCGCCAAGGCGGCGAAAGCCGGGCGGCCGGCGCTGGGCGTGGTGTCGCGGGAGGTGACGCTGCTGCCCCGGCACTGGGAATGGCTGGCGGCCCAGCCCGGCGGCGCCTCGGCGACGCTGCGGCGGCTGGTCGACTCCGCCCGGCAGTCGGGCGGAGTCGACGCCAGGGTCCGGCGCGACGCCGCCTACCGCTTCATGTCGGCCCTGGCCGGCGACCTGCCCGGCTTCGAGGAGGCCAGCCGCGCCCTGTTCGCCGGCGACGCCGCCCGGCTGTCGGAGCACATGGCCGCCTGGCCCGCCGACGTCGCGGCCCATGTCCGCACCCTGCTGGGAGAGACGCCGTGAGCGAGCTGCATTTCGAGGTAGGCGAGCGGGTGCAGGGCACCTATCTCCGCCAGCCCTTCACCGGCGTGGTGAAGGACATCGACTTCTCCGCCGCGCCGCTGCTGCGCCGCTATTCCATCCAGTTCGACCAGCCGGTGCGCGTCTCGCCCCCACCGCTGCAGAATCTCCGCCGCCGGGTCACGGTCGCGCTGGGCCCCGACGGGGAGAGCCTCGACCCCAAGGGCCGCCCCGACGGCATCGCCAGCGTCCGCCGCGCGCCGGGCGCCGACCGGGGCGTGGTGATGGCGGGGGCGCCGGTGTGAGGGGTGGCCTCGGCGAGGTGCGTGCTTCTGACCGAGCTTAGTATGAGGGTTTAGCTGCTCACGGCGATGGGCAGCGGTGAAGCTGTGCGTCCTTCGACAAGCTCAGGATGAGGGCCATTTAGCTGCTCCCGGCCGCACCTGGGTCTTTGGGAGCAGGAGTGCCTGGCATCCCCCTTCCCTCATCCTGAGCTTGTCGAAGGACGCACACCGCCTCAGCCCCTCTTCCCGCCCATGGGACTTCACCCAAAGAAAAAGCCCCGGGACTCGCGTCCCGGGGCTCGTCAGTCAGAGACGCGGCTCAGTGGGCCAGGATGGCCAGCAGCAGCAGCGCCACGATATTGGTGATCTTGATCATCGGGTTGACCGCCGGACCGGCGGTGTCCTTGTACGGGTCGCCGACGGTGTCGCCGGTGACCGCCGCCTTGTGGGCGTCGGACCCCTTGCCGCCATGGTGGCCCTCCTCGATGTACTTCTTGGCGTTGTCCCAGGCGCCGCCGCCCGAGGTCATGGAGATGGCGACGAACAGGCCCGTCACGATCACGCCCAGCAGCATGGCGCCGACGGCCGAGAAGGCGGCGCCCTTGCCGGCGATCGCCAGGACGATGAAGTAGAGGACGATCGGCGCCAGCACCGGCAGCAGCGACGGGATGATCATTTCCTTGATCGCGGCGCGGGTGAGCATGTCCACGGCGCGGCCGTAGTCCGGCTTGCTGGTGCCGGCCATGATGCCGGTGTTCTCGCGGAACTGCCGGCGGACCTCCTCCACGACCGAGCCGGCGGCGCGGCCGACGGCGGTCATGCCCATGGCGCCGAACAGGTAGGGCAGCAGGCCGCCCAGGATCAGGCCGATGACGACGAAGGGGTTGTCCAGGCCGAAGTTCAGCGAGCCCTCGACATCGGCGAAGTAGGGATACTGCTCCTTGTTCGCCATGAAGTAGCGCAGGTCTTCGTTATAGGCCGCGAACAGCACCAGCGCGCCCAGGCCGGCCGAGCCGATGGCGTAGCCCTTGGTCACCGCCTTGGTGGTGTTGCCGACCGCGTCCAGCGCGTCGGTGGTCACGCGGACCTCCTTCGGCAGGTCGGCCATCTCGGCGATGCCGCCGCCATTGTCGGTGACCGGGCCATAGGCGTCGAGCGCCACGATCATGCCGGCCAGGGCCAGCATGGCGGTCACGGCGATGGCGATGCCGAACAGGCCGGCCAGCAGGTAGGTGCCCAGGATGGCGCCGCAGATGACGATCGCCGGCAGGGCGGTCGACTCCATGGAGACGGCGAGGCCCTGGATGACGTTGGTGCCGTGGCCGGTCGTCGAGGACTGCGCCACCGACTTCACCGGGCGGTAGTCGGTGCCGGTGTAGTATTCGGTGATCCAGACGATCAGCGCCGTCACCACGAGGCCGATCACCGCGCAGAGGAACAGGTCCATGCCGGTGAAGGCGGCGCCGCGCACGTCGAACTTGGTCTCCATGCCCTGGGGCAGGACCCACTCGGTCACGGCGTAGATGCCGGCCAGCGACAGCACGCCGGTGACGATCAGGCCCTTGTAGAGGGCGCCCATGATGTTGTTGTTCGACCCCAGCTTCACGAAGAAGGTGCCGATGATCGAGGTGATGATGCAGACGCCGCCGATGGCGAGCGGGTAGGTCATCATCCGGTGCAGCAGGTCGTCGCCGCCGGTGGTGAAGAAGATGGAAGCCAGCACCATCGTCGCGACCGTGGTCACGGCGTAGGTCTCGAACAGGTCGGCGGCCATGCCGGCGCAGTCGCCGACATTGTCGCCCACATTGTCGGCGATGACGGCGGGGTTGCGGGGATCGTCCTCGGGGATGCCGGCCTCGACCTTGCCCACCAGGTCGGCGCCGACGTCGGCGCCCTTGGTGAAGATGCCGCCGCCCAGGCGCGCGAAGATGGAGATCAGCGAGGCGCCGAAGCCCAGCGCGACCAGCGCGTCGATCAGGCCGCGGCCGTCGACGCCCATGCTGTCCAGCACCCAGTAGTAGCCGGCGACGCCCAGCAGCGCGAGGCCGGCCACCAGCATGCCGGTGACGGCGCCGGCGCGGAACGCGATGGACAGGCCGTGCGCCAGGCCCTTGCGGGCGCCCTCGGCGGTGCGGACGTTGGCGCGCACCGAGATGTTCATGCCGATATAGCCGGCCAGGCCCGACAGCACCGCGCCGATGATGAAGCCGATGGCGACGTGCAGGCCCAGCAGGGCGCCGACCAGGACGGCGATGACCGCGCCGACGATGCCGATGGTCAGGTACTGGCGGTTCAGATAGGCGCGGGCGCCCTCCTGGATGGCCGCCGCGATCTCCTGCATGCGCGCGTTGCCGGGACTTTCGGCGAGCACGGATCGGGACGTGACCAGGCCATAGAGTATGGCGAGCACGCCGCACGCCACCGTGAAGCTCAACACCACAGACATGTCGTTTCCTCTACCCCGTTGGCGGCGCCGGCTTTTTCGTTAAGTGTCCTCTCCGGCGCCAAAGAGAGCCGAAACGTTGCCATGGTTGCAGGAACCGCGCAATTCCCAGCACCAGGGCGTGCGACCCGGCGCGCCGCACGCGCCGCGCAAAGCGCGGGCGCGGTACTCCGAAGATGCGGAAATGCAGGCTTTTCCGGGGGTTGGCTCCCCGGGCGATGGATCAGAAGGCCGGGCGCTGGCTGACCGCCTGAATCAGCACGTCCTGGGCGATGTCCTTGCCCAGCACCGACTCGGTCGCCTCGCGCAGCTTCGATTCCAGGCTCGCGACGTTGATGATCTGGCCCTCGATCACTTGGTCGCGGCCGATGCTGCCGTAGAGCGCGCGGATATAGGCGTCGCGCAGCCGCGGCTGCACGGCGCGGACGATGTCCTTCGACGCGTCGTCGGCGACCTCGACCGCGATGATCAGCATCACGTTCTGCTCGACGCGCTTGTTGCCGATGACCGGCAGGATCACCGGGTCGAGGGTGACGAACTGCGGCGGGCCGGAGGGCTTCTTCTTGACCTCCTCCGCCTGCTCGCCGCCCTCCCCCTCCGGCTTCGGCCCGAACATGATCCAGCCGCCGACGCCGGCGCCGATCAGCACCATGAGCGCGAGGGCGAAGAAGATGATCTTTTTCATCGGGCCAGGACTCCGGGCCGGGGCGGAAGAGGAACGAGCGCCCGGCCTATCCACAATAGCGGCAAATGATGAACAAACCCACTGTCCAGCGGGTCAGGCGGCCACCCCGGCCTTCACATAGCCCTTGGCCCGGAACCAGGTCAGCGCCCGCGCCAGCGTCTCGCGCAGGCCCAGGGTCGGCTCGTAGCCCAGCTCGGCCCGCGCCTTGGCGCCGCTGAGGAACTGGCCGGAGGACATGACCGCGATGGCGGTGGCGCTGACGGAAGGCAGCGGCCCGCCCAGGCGCCAGCGCAGCTCCTGCGCCTTCGCGACCAGCCGCGCCAGTCCCAGCGGCAGGACCTTGGGCAGCGGCACGTCGGCCAGGTCGGCGATGGATGCGACGATCTCGTCCATGGTGGCGTCGGTGCCGGTGAAGAGATAGCGCTCGCCGGCGCGGCCCCGCTCCACCGCCATGACCAGCCCGCGGCCGGCGTCGCCGGCATAGACGACGTTGCGCCGGCCCCGGACATAGCCCGGCAGGGTGCCGTCCGCGACCTTCACCACCAGCTGCCCCGTCGTGGGGCCGTAATCATGCTCGCCGAAGGTCATGGCGGGGATGCCGACCAGCACCGGCAGGCCCTCCTTCGCCTTCGCCAGCGCCTGCGCATCCATGGCCCACTTGGCCTGCAGGTAGGGGTTGGGGTCGCGCGGCCGCTCCTGGTAGCTTAGCCCCTCATGGCCTGGCTTTCCGTCGGGATCGCGGCGCAGCGCGATGGCGCCGCCGACATAGACGATCTTCGAGAGGTTCGGACCGCAGGCGGCATAGAAATTCTCCATGCGCGCCAGCGACGCCGCGGTTTCCGCCTGCCAGGGGCGCGGCTCGACCGGGTAGGGCGCGGCGCAGTTCACCACCGCGTCCACCTGCGCCAGCGCCGCCCTGAGCGAGTCCCGGTCGTCCAGGTCGGCCACGACGGAGCGGAACGGCAGATCGGCCAGCGCCGCCAGGTTGGAACTGCGCCGGTGCACCACCACCACCTCGTGCCCCCGCGCCACCGCCGCCCGGGCCGTATGGTTGCCGATCATGCCGGTGGCGCCGATCACCGCGATGCGCATGCGTTGCCTCCCCCTTTATTCTTCGGAGAACCGATCGAGCGGGTCCCCCCTCCTCGCCCCACTCTCAACCGTCATCCCGGCTTTCGCCGGGATGAGGGGAAGTGGGCGGACGAGCTTGCAGCAATCACCCAGCGGACCTTGCTCCGCCCGAGCGCCGGATGGTCAGAAATGCTGCCATCCCAGGCGGGGCGGTGTCACGTCCCGTCCGCCGGCGTCGAGCAGCGTGACGGCGGGCGCCCCGGCCGACATCATGCCGATCTCGGCGATGGGGACACCGGCCTGCGCGGCGGCCGCCAGCAGCGCGTCGCGGCGCCCGGGCGGCACGGTGAAGATGATCTCGTAATCGTCGCCGCCGGCCACGATCTCGGGCAGCAGGGCGGGATCTGCCTCCAGCAGGCGGCTTGCAGCGGGGGACAGCGGCAAACGGTCGGCACGGACGGAGGCCTTGTGGCCGCTCGCGGTGCAGAGATGGCCGAGGTCGGCCAGCAGCCCGTCGGACACGTCGGCGGCCGCCGTGGCATGATCCCGCAGCACCGGCGCCAGGGCCGTGCGCGGCTGCGGCAGGCGCAGGCGGGACAGCAGGAAGGCGCCCTCCTCCGCCGTGGCGTCGAGATGCTTGCCCAGCGCCAGGCGCAGCCCCAGCGCGGCGTCGCCGACCGTGCCGCTGACGAAGACCAGATCGCCGGCTTGGGCGCCACTACGACGGACCATGCCGCCATTTGGCCCAACCCCGGGCACGAGCCCCAGCGCGCTCACGGTCAGCGTCATGGGACCTGATGTGGAGACGCTGTCGCCGCCCAGCAGATGGATGCCGTAGGTGGCCTGATCGGCCGCCAGCCCGGCGGCGAAGTCCGCCAGCCACGCGTCGCCGGTATCGCCGGGCAGCCCGGTCACCAGGCTGTAGGCCAGCGGCGATGCGCCCTTGGCGGCGAGGTCGGAGAGGTTGACCCGCAGCAGCTTGGCGGCGATCTGGCCGGGCGGGTCGGTGGGCAGGAAATGGACGCCGGCCACCATGGCGTCGGTGGTGACCACCAGCCGCATGCCCGGGGGCACCTCGACCAGCGCCGCGTCGTCCTTCAGCTCGAAGGCGCCTGGGAAGCCGGCCGCCAGGGGGCGGAAGAAGCGCGCGATCCGGTCGAACTCGCCGGCCGCGGGGGAAGCCGTCGCCGGCTCACTCCCCCTTCGGGGCACGCTCGACCATCTCCGCCGGCCGCACGGCGCGCGCGACCTTGTCCAGCACGCCGTTGACCATGCCCGGCTCGCGGCCCGCGAAGAAGGCGTGGGCCACGTCGATATAGTCGTTGATGACGATGCGGGCCGGCGTGTCGCCGCCGTTCAGCAGCTCGAAGGCGCCGGCGCGCAGGATGGCGCGCAGCAGCGTCTCCAGCCGCTCCAGCGGCCATTGCCGGTCCAGGGCACCGGTCAACAGCTGGTCGACGTCCGCGCCCCGGGCCGAGACGCCGCGCACCACCTCCGCGAACAGCTCGTTGTCGGCGGTCACCAGCCGGTCGCCGTCCAGCTCCTGCCCCAGGCGCCAGGTCACGTATTCGGTGATGGTGCTCTCCGGCGGGGCGCCGGTGAGGTCGATCTGGTAGAGCGCCTGCACCGCGCCCAGCCGGGCGGCGCTGCGGCGCGCCTTGGCGCTGCCCGCCCGCTTGGGCTGGGGCGGCGGCTGCTCGGGCTGGCGGATGGGCGGCTTCTTGCGGGGGGGCATCAGGTGTCCGGAAATCAGCGGGAATAGAGGCGGAACTGGCGCTTCAGCTCGATCATGTCAAGGCAGGCGCGGGCGGCGCCGCCGCCCTTGTTCTTCTGCGCGACCGAGGCGCGGGCCCAGGCCTGCTCCATGTTCTCGGTCGTGATGATGCCGTAGCCGACCGCCAGCGTGTGGCGCAGGGCGAGGTCGTTCAGGCCCCGTGCGCTCTCCATGCAGACATAGTCGTAGTGCGTGGTCTCGCCGCGGATGACGCAGCCCAGCGCGACATAGCCGTCGAAACGGCGGCGCCCCGAGTAGAAATCCATCGAGCGGACGGCGAATTGGATCGCCGCCGGGATCTCGAAGCAGCCGGGGACCTGGAAGCGCTCGTAGGTCGCGCCCGCGGCCTCCAGCTCGGCGATGGCGCCGCGGGCCATCTCGTCGGCGAGATCCTCGTAGAACCTCGCCTCGACGATCATGATGTGGGGGGCGTCGGCCATGACAGGTCCTCTCCGCTCAAGCCTGGTCTTCAGGGCCGCCGGGTATCGCCCGCTGGCCCACGATGGTCAAGCCGTATCCTTCCAGCCCGACCACGGTCTTCCTGGTGTTGGTCAGCAGCACCATCTCGCGGACGCCGAGGTCCGCCAGGATCTGGGCGCCGACGCCATAGTCGCGCAGCTCCGCCGTGCGGGTGTCGCCCTGGCCGTCCAGCGTGCGCAGCCGGTCGGACAGCGAGAAGGGCTGCGCCTCGCGCAGCACCACGATGACGCCCCTGCCCTCGGCCGCGACCGTCTCCATTGCCGCCTCCAGCTCGCCGCCGGCACCGCGCCTAGCGTCGCCCAGCAGATCGTGGACGATGTCCAGCGCGTGCATGCGCACCAGCACCGGCGCGCCGTCGGCCACGTCGCCCTTCACCAGCGCCAGATGCTCGGCACCGGTGATGCGGTTCTTGTAGACATGCAGCTGGAAGGCGCCGCCGTGGCGGCTGTCCAGCTTCGTCTCATAGCTGCGGGTGACCAGCGTCTCGGTGCGGCGGCGGTAGGCGATGAGGTCGGCGATGGTGCCGATCTTCAGCCCGTGCGCCTGGGCGAAGGGCACCAGGTCCGGCAGGCGGGCCATGGTGCCGTCGTCGTTCATGATCTCGCAGATCACGCCGGCCGGCCGCATTCCGGCCATGCGGGCGAGGTCCACGGCCGCCTCGGTGTGGCCGGCGCGAACCAGCACGCCGCCGTCGCGCGCCACCAGCGGGAAGACGTGGCCGGGGGTGGCGATGTCCTGCGGGCCGGACTTCGGGTCGACCGCGACCTTGATGGTCTGCGCCCGGTCGGCCGCCGAGATGCCGGTGGTCACCCCTTCGCGCGCCTCGATCGAGACGGTGAAGGCGGTCTGGTGGCGGGACGCGTTCTGGCGCGCCATCAGCGGCAGGCCCAGGCGCTCGATCTGCTGCCGGTCCATGGCGAGGCAGATCAGGCCGCGGCCGTACTTGGCCATGAAGTTGATCGCCTCCGGCGTGGCCGTGTCGGCGGGAATGACGAGGTCGCCCTCGTTCTCCCGGTCCTCATCGTCCACCAGGATGAACATGCGGCCGGCGCGCGCCTCGGCCACCAGCTCCTCGGCGGTGGCGAGCTGCATCGCGTCGGCGCGGCGGGGTTCGGTGGCACGGGGTTCGGTGACGGTCATTCTGTGGCTCCGACCAGGCGCGCCACGTAGCGCGCCAGCATGTCGACTTCGAGGTTCATCCGGTCGCCGGCCTTCAGCGCGTGGAAGGTCGTGCGTTCCTGGGTGTGCGGGATGATGTTGACGCCGAAGCGGTCGCCCTCGACCTCGTTCACCGTCAGCGACACCCCGTCCAGCGCCACCGAGCCCTTGGGCGCGATGAAGCGGGCGAGGCCGGCCGGCACCTGGAAGGTCCAGCGCTGGCTGTCGCCCTCGGGCCGCACGTCGGCGACGGTGATGACGCCGTCGACATGGCCGTAGACCAGGTGCCCGCCCAGCTCGTCGCCGAGCTTCAGCGAGCGCTCCAGGTTCAGCTTGGTGCCGGGCTCCCAGGCGCCGCAGGTGGTCTTGGAGACGGTCTCGGCCGAGACGTCCACCCAGAACAGGCCGGGCTTCTTCTCCACGACCGTAAGGCAGACGCCGTTGCAGGCGATGGACGCGCCGAGGTCGACCGAACCCATGTCGAAACGGGTCTCGATCGCGAAGCGGATGTCGCCCCGCCGCTCCACCGCGGCGATGCGACCGACGTCGGTGATGATGCCGGTGAACATGGCGCCAAACCTAGGGCATAGGCCGTTCGCCCGCGAGGGGAAAAATCGTGTGCGGGTCAGGCTTGAGCGCGGCGCGGGTGAGCGACCGGGTGAGGCTGGCCCGTGGTGCGTCCTTCGTCAGGCTCAGGATGAGGAAGGGAGGATGCCAGGCACTCCTGGTCTGTACCTGGGCAAGCTTCACCGGGAGCAGCTAGATCCCCCTCCTCCTGAGCTTGTCGAAGGACGCACGGCTTCAACGCTGCCAGAGCCGGCTACACCGCCCGCCGATAGCTCTCCACCACGTCCGCCCCACACTGCCTCACCGATGTGCGTTCGAAGGCCGGCGCCTCGGCCAGCCGTTCCAGCCCGAAGCCCTGCAGGGCCGGCAGGCCGTCGCCGCCGATGATGCTGGCGGCGCGGAACCACTCGATCCGGTCGGCGAGGCACTCGCGCATCAGTGAAGCCGCCAGTCTGGCGCCGCCCTCCGCGAGGACCCGGGTAATGCCTTTGGCCCCCAGCGCCTTCAGGACGGCACGGACCGGCATCTCGCCGTCCGCGCCGGGCACGATCTCCAGCAGCTCCACGCGTGCGTCGCGGAAGGCCTGGGCACGGTCCGAGCCCTCCAGGCAGGCGATCCAGGTCGGCACCTGTCCGGCCGTGCGGACCAGCTTCGCGGTCAACTCCAGCCGAAGGCGGCTGTCCACCACCACGCGCACCGGCGAGCGGTGCTCCAGCCCGGGCAGGCGGCAGGTCAGCTCAGGGTCGTCGGCCATGGCGGTGCCGATGCCGACCATGATGGCGTCGTTCCGGGAGCGCAATAGATGGCCTGCGGCGCGGGCCTGAGGACCGGTGATCCATTGGCTCTCGCCCGACCTGGTGGCGATGCGGCCGTCCAGCGTGGTGGCGAGCTTCAGCGTCACCAGCGGCCGCCCCTCCCGGACCCGCAGGAAGAAGCCGGCATTGAGGTCCAGGGCGTCCCGCTCCAGCACGCCGGTCGCGACTTCGATCCCGGCCGCGCGCAGCCGCTCGATGCCGCGCCCGTTGACCCTCGGGTCCGGGTCGCCGCAGGCCACCACCACGCGCGCCACCCCGGCCGAGACGAGCGCGTCGGCGCAAGGCGGCGTCTTGCCGTGGTGGCTGCAGGGTTCCAGCGTGACGTAGGCGGTGGCGCCCCGGGCGGCGTCGCCGGCGCGGGACAGCGCGTCGGCCTCGGCATGCGGTCGGCCGCCGGGGCGGGTCCAGCCGCGCGCCAGCACCGTGCCGTCGCGGACCAGGACGCAGCCGACCGACGGGTTGGGCCAGGTGGTGCCCAGGCCCCGCGCCGCCAGGGACAGCGCCGCCCGCATATGGGCGGCGTCCTCCTCCGAAGGCCGAGCGGGCGGGCTCATGTCAGTCCGCGTCGACCTTCAGCTGGCCGACGATCTCGTGGAAATCGGCCACGGCGCTGAAATCCTTGTAGACCGAGGCGTAGCGGATATAGGCGATGCTGTCCAACTGGGACAGCGCCACCATCACCATCTCGCCGACCTGCTTCGACGGGATCTCCGTCTCGCCCGAGCTTTCCAGCTGGCGGACGATGGAGTTCACCACCCGGTCCACCCGGTCGGCGTCGACGGGCCGCTTGCGCAGCGCGATGCGCATGGAGCGCAGCAGCTTCTCCCGGTCGAAGGGCTCGCGCGAGCCGGTGTTCTTCACCACGGTCAGCTCGCGCAGCTGCACTCGCTCGAAGGTCGTGAAGCGCGCCCCGCAGCCGGCGCAGAAGCGGCGCCTGCGGATCGCGGAATTGTCCTCGGTCGGGCGGGAATCCTTCACCTGGGTGTCGTCGTTTCCACAGAACGGGCAGCGCATGTTCGGAATTCCCCCCGCGAGACCTTGGTCGTTACAGAGTCGAGTAGATCGGGAAGCGGCGGCACAGCTCGCTGACCCGGGCGCGCACGCGGCTCTCGGCGGCCGAGTTGTCGCCGTTGGACTTGGCGAGCGCGTCCAGCACCTCGACGATCATCTGGCCGACCTGGGCGAACTCGGCCGTGCCGAAGCCGCGGGTGGTCGCCGCCGGGCTGCCCAGGCGCACGCCCGAGGTCACCATCGGCTTCTCCGGGTCGAAGGGCACGCCGTTCTTGTTGCAGGTCATGCCGGCATGCTCGAGGCTGGCCTCGGCCGCCTTGCCGGTCAGACCCTTGGGGCGCAGATCGACCAGCACGATGTGGCTGTCGGTGCCGCCCGACACGATGGCGAGGCCGCCCTTCACCAGCTCGTCGGCCAGCACGCGGGCATTGTCGACCACGTTCTGGGCATAGGTCTTGAACTCCGGCCGCAGCGCCTCGCCGAAGGCCACCGCCTTGGCGGCGATGACATGCATCAGCGGGCCGCCCTGCAGGCCGGGGAAGACGGCCGAGTTGAACTTCTTGCCGAGATCCGGGTCGTTGCTGAGGATCATGCCGCCGCGCGGGCCGCGCAACGTCTTGTGCGTGGTGGTGGTGACCACATGGGCGTGCGGCAGCGGGCTCGGATAGACGCCGGCCGCGACCAGGCCGGCATAGTGGGCCATGTCGACCATGAAATAGGCGCCGATCTCGTCGGCGATGCGGCGGAAGCGGGCGAAGTCGATGTGGCGCGGATAGGCGCTGGCGCCTGCGATGATCAGCTTCGGCTTATGCTCGCGGGCCATCGCCTCCATCTGGTCGTAGTCGATCAGCTGGTCCTCGCGGCGGACGCCGTAGCTGATGACCTTGAACCACTTGCCGGACTGGTTGGCCGAGGCGCCGTGGGTCAGGTGGCCGCCATGGGTCAGGTCCATGCCCATGAAGGTGTCGCCCGGCTGCAGCAGCGCCATGAAGACGGCCTGGTTGGCCTGGGCGCCGGAGTGCGGCTGGACGTTGGCGTAAGTGCAGCCGAACAGCTGCTTGGCGCGCTCGATCGCCAGAGTCTCGGCGACGTCGACGAACTCGCAGCCGCCATAGTAGCGCTTGCCGGGATAGCCCTCGGCGTACTTGTTCGTCAGCACCGAGCCCTGGGCCTCGAGCACCGCGCGGGAGACGATGTTCTCCGACGCGATCAGCTCGATCTGGTCCTGCTGGCGGGCCAGCTCGTCGCGGATGGAGGCGAACAGCTCGGGATCGGCGTCCGCGAGACGGTCGGCGAAGAAGCGGGAGCCCTGATGCATGTCCATGTCTCGGTCCTCTCGGTATCGGGCGCGCGTCAGCCCAGCAGGGCGACGCGGCGGGCGTGGCGGCCACCCTCGAAGGGCGTGGCGAAGAAGGTCAGGGCGCAGTCGCGCGCCACCTCGGCGCCGACCATGCGGGCGCCGAGCACCAGCACGTTGGCATCGTTGTGCTGGCGCGACAGCCGGGCGGTGGTGGTGTCGTGGCAGAGCGCCGCGCGCACATGCCGGTGGCGGTTCGCCGCGATGGAGATGCCGATGCCGGTGCCGCAGATCAGCACCCCGCGCCCGGCCCGTCCGTCCTGGAGCGCGGCGGCGACCGCGTCGGCGAAGGTCGGGTAGTCGACGCTGGCCGTCCCCTCGGTGCCCAGGTCAACGACCTGATGGCCCTGCTCCTCGAGAACGGCCTTCAACTGGGCCTTCATTTCGGTACCGGCATGATCGCTGGCGATGGCGATGGTCTCGCGGCTCATCCGACGGGGCTTCCTGCTCGGGCAAAGGGCGTCGCCGAAACCACCCCTTGGGGGTCCGGCGCTGATCGGACCCTAGCAGATGCGGCCGGGGCGCGCCAGTTCCCCTCTCCGCCCCCGCCGCAGGTCTCGCCTGCGGGGCGCGCCGGGCCGGGGGCGGCGCGGCTCCGGAACGACCGCACCCGAGTCGCGCCGCCGTAGCGGTTTCGCTTTTGCATCCATTTACGGCGGCAAGTCATGACCACGCCAAATGGTATAACTGCCATGACGCCGATTACTACAATTGGCCGGGAGGTTATCCACAGCCGGGCAAGGGCCATGCCGTCTTGCCCATTAACCATCAGAAACTTACCCGCGAGGGCCTTTCGAAGTAACGCGCGGCTGAACTTGATTGTTTGTCATTGACACTTAAATGCCTATATGCCAAGCGGTACATACCGCTTCATATCGAGCACCAGGACATTCAGAATGAGTGACCAGCAGGACAACGAACTCCGTTCCGCCGAAATTCTCCGTATGACGGCGGAGATTGTCTCGGCTTACGTCGGCAAGAACCCGCTGCCGACGCAGCAGATTCCGGACGTCATCAATACCGTCTACAGTTCTTTGACCGGCCTCACCGGTACTCCGGCCCAAGCCGCGGCCGAGCCGCTGCGCCCGGCCGTGCCCGTCCGCAAGTCGGTCACGCCCGAGTACATCGTCTGTCTCGAGGACGGCAAGAAGCTGAAGATGCTGAAGCGGCACCTCCGCTCCACCTACAACATGACCCCGGACGAATACCGGGCGAAGTGGGGCCTGCCGGCCGACTACCCGATGGTCGCCCCGAACTACGCCGCCCAGCGCTCCGAATTCGCCAAGAAGATCGGCCTCGGCCGCTCTTCGGGCGCCCAGAAGCGCCGCCGCGCCTGATCCGCGCGGACCGCGGCCCATGAAAAAGGGCGGTCCCGGAGAGATCCGGGGCCGCCCTTTTCTTTTCCGCTCCGCAGAAATGCGGACTCCGCTTCAGCTGTCGGCAGGCCCGAGCGCATCCGCACCAGCCGTAGGTCTCATTGCGCCTGCGGCTCCATGCGACCTACGGGGTGTTACGAGGTGCCCGCCTTCTTCGCCAGCACGTAGTTCAGCTTGGCGACGGCGGTGCGCGTCAGGGCCGATTGCGGCATGTTCGCCGGCCCCTGGATCGACACCTCGGTCAGGGTCGCGGGGTCGATGGCGGTCACCTTGACGATGGTCCCGATGCGCTGGAACTGCAGCAGGACCTCGCTCTCCCTCAGCCCGGCCACCGTCCGCTCCCCGTTTCCGTTACCGGCGGGTCAGGCCGCGCTGTTGGCGGTGAAGCTGGTGTAGTCCAGCGAGGACGACCAGAAGCGCTCCAGCTTGCGCAGGATCTCGTTGGCCCGGCCCAGCTCCTCGCCCGACAGGCCGGCCTTTGCCAGCGCGTCGACCTGGCGCTCGAACAGGTGGCTGATCTTGTCGCGCAAGCTGCGGCCCTTGTCCGAGAGGCGCACCCGCACCGACCGGCGGTCGTGCGGCGAGCGCTCCTGGGTCAGGTAGCCATTCTCGTGCATCTTCTTGACGTTGTAGGAGACGTTGGAGCCCAGATAGTAGCCCCGGGCCGTCAGCTCGCCCACGGTCAGCTCGTCCTCGCCGATATTGTAGAGAATGAGGCTCTGCACGTTGTTGATGTCCTGGACGCCCTGGCGGTCCAGTTCGATCTTCAGCACCTCCAGGAAGTGCCGGTGCAGCCGCTCGATCAGGAGGATGCTGTCGTAATAGGGCTGGCGCAACTCGTTCTCCATCGCGCATCGGACGGAAGGGTGGGAGCGACCCTACCCTTCCGCATAGGTCAGCCCAGGAGCTTAGCGGATCAGGCTCCGCGAAGCATCTTGATTATTCCCGAGAAATCGAGCCCGCCATTCCCTGAGGCCGAGAACAGCTGGTACAGCGCGGCCGCCTGCGCCCCCAGCGGCGTGGCGGCGCCGGCCGATGCGGCGGCCTGCTGCGCCAGCTTCAGATCCTTCAGCATCATGTCGGTGGCGAAGCCCGGCGCGTAGTCGCGGTTGGCCGGCGAGGTCGGCACCGGGCCCGGGACCGGGCAATAGCTGGTCAGCGACCAGCACTGGCCCGAGGATTTGGAGCTGATGTCGAACAGCTTCTGGGCGTCCAGCCCCAGCTTTTCCGCCAGGGCGAAGGCCTCGCCGACGGCGATCATGCTGATGCCCAGCACCATGTTGTTGCAGATCTTGGCCGCCTGCCCCGTGCCGGGGCCGCCGGCATGGATGATGGTCTTGCCCATGGCCTGGAGGATGGGCTCGGCCTTGGCGAAGGCGGCGTCGGAACCGCCCACCATGAAGGTCAGCGTGCCGGCCGCGGCCCCGCCGGTGCCGCCGGAGACCGGCGCGTCGACCATGTCCAGCCCCTTGGCCCGGGCCGCCTCGGCGACGAAGCGGGCCGACTCGACGTCCACCGTGGAGCTGTCGATCAGCAGCGCGCCTTCCTTGGCCCGCTCGATGACGCCGCCGGCCCCGGTATAGACCTCGCGCACATGCTTGCCGGCCGGCAGCATGGTGACCACGACGTCGGCGCCGACCGCCGCCTCGCCGGCCGAGGGCGCCACCTGGGCGCCGGCCGCGACGGCCCCGTCCAGATGGTCGCGCATGACGTCGAAGCCGATGACGGAATGGCCCGCCTTGATGAGGTTCTTCGCCATGGGCAGGCCCATATTGCCGAGCCCGATGAACGCGATGGTCGCCATGATGTCCTCCCGGATTTCTTGTGCCGGCCCTTTGGCGGGCCCTTAGTCGAAGTGCAGCTCGTCCGCGCCCAGATGCCGGAAGTGGCGGTCCACCTCGGCCCGGCCCACCGCGGCCAGGGTGGCCGGGTTCCATTTGGGATTGCGGTCCTTGTCGACGATCACCGCCCGCACGCCCTCGAACAGGTCGTTGCCGGCGATGACGGCGTGGGTCATGCGGAACTCCAGCCGCAACGCATCGTCGAAGGACAGGCCCTCGCCCTGCCGGATCTGCGCCAGCGCCACCTTCAGGCTGGTGGGCGACATCTTCAGCAGCGTGTCGCGCTGGGCCAGCGCCCACTCGCTCCCCTCCGCCTCCAGGGCAGCGAGGATCTCCTCCACGCTGTCGGCGGCGAAGCAGCGGTCGATGGCGGGCTGGAGCGCCGGCAGCGTCGGCTCGCCAACCTCCGCCTTGTGGGCTTCCAGGACGGCGTCCACCGCGGCATGGCCGTCGGTGCCGTAGTCGGCGGCGGCCAGGGCGTCAACGATGACGTCCAGCGACTCCGACGCGGCCATGTGCGTGCCCAGCCCCGTCCAGAGCAGGTCGGCCGGGCCCAGCCGCGCGCCGGTCAGCCCCATCCAGGTGCCGGTGCGGCCCGGGCAGCGCGGCAGGAACCAGGTGCCGCCCACATCGGGGAACAGGCCGATGCCCGTCTCCGGCATGGCGAACAGGCTCTTGGGCGTCACCACCCGGTGGCTGCCATGCACCGACAGCCCGACGCCGCCGCCCATGAAGATGCCGTCCAGCAGCGCGACATAGGGCTTCGGGAAGGTCTTGATGCGGCGGTTGAGCCGGTATTCCCCGCGGAAGAAATCGTGCGCCGCCGAGGCGTCGCCCTCCCCCCGCTTCCAGGCCAGCCCGGCATCGTAGATGGCGCGGATGTCGCCGCCGGCGCAGAAGGCGCGGTCGCCCGCCCCGCGGATCACCACCACCTTCACGCCAGGGTCCACCGCCCACTGGTCCAGCTTCGGGTGGATGTGGCGGATCATCTCCAGCGTCAGGGCATTCAGCGCCTTCGGCCGGTTCAGGGTGATCAGGCCGATGCCGCCGCGGACCTCGAACAGCGCGTCCTGGAACAGGATGCTCATGGTCAGGCGCCCAGCAGGCGGCGGGCGATGATCAGCCGCATGATCTCGTTGGTGCCCTCCAGGATGCGGTGGACGCGCAGATCGCGGACATAGCGCTCCACCGGGTATTCCTTGATGTAGCCGTAGCCGCCGTGCAGCTGCAGCGCGTCGTCGCAGATCTTGAAGCAGAGGTCGGTGGCGTAGCGCTTGGCCATGGCGCTGTAGGTGGTCGCCTCGGGGTGCTTCGTGTCCAGGGCCCAGGCGGCGCGATGGACCATCAGCCGCGAGGCCTCCAGCTCCGTCGCCATGTCGGCGTAGGTGAACTGCAGCGCCTGGAACTCGTTCAGCGACTTGCCGAAGGCCTTGCGCTCGGCCATGTAGCCCCGCGCCTGGTCGATGCAGGCCCGCGCCCCGCCCAGCGAGCAGCTGGCGATGTTGATGCGGCCGCCATCCAGCCCCTTCATGGCGAAGGAGAAGCCCTCCCCCTCCGCGCCCAGCCGGTTGGCGACGGGGACCCGGCAATCCTCGAAGATCACGGTCGCGGTGGGCTGGCTGTTCCAGCCCATCTTCTTCTCCTTCTTGCCGAAGGAGAGGCCGGGCGTGCCCTTCTCCACCACCAGGCAGGAGATGCCCTTGGGCCCGGGGCCGCCGGTGCGGACCATGACCACGTAGATGTCGGAGACGCCGGCGCCCGAGATGAAGGCCTTGGAGCCGTTCAGCACGTAATGGTCGCCGACCAGCTCGGCCTTGGTCCGCAGCGCCGAGGCGTCGGAGCCGGAGCCGGGCTCGGTCAGGCAGTAGCTGGCGATGAGGTCCATGCTCATCATGCCCGGCAGCCAGCGCGCCCGCTGCTCGTCATTGCCGAAGGTGTCGATCATCCACGCCGCCATGTTGTGGATGGAGATGTAGGCGGCGGTGGAGACGTCGGCGTAGGACAGCTCCTCGAACAGGATGGCGGCGTCCAGCCGGGTCAGTCCGGTACCGCCGAACTCCTCGCGGCAATAGAGGCCGGCGAAGCCGAGACGGGCCGCCTCGCGCAGCTTGTCGACGGGGAAATGGCCGGTCTCGTCCCATTCGGCGGCGTGCGGCGCCAGATGCTCGGCGGCGAAGCCGCGGGCGAGGTCCTGGAAGGCGCGCTGGTCGTCGGTCAGCTGGAAATCCATGCGGCGGCTCAAATCGTTAGTCGTTGAGTCATAAGATTGCCGCGGATCATAGGCCCCGCCACCCGACTGTCAATCGCGCCACCGCCATAGGCCGGGCTGCCCCTTCCGCAACCCTGCGCGCACGGCCTCCTCCGATCGGGGAACCACTCTCCCCATCGCACCGTTCTCATGGCGAAGGCATGGACGACATCCCCGCCGGAGGAACCCGCATGAGACTCGCCGTCGTGCTCAACAGTTCCGCCGGGACGCTGGCCGGCATGCATGTGGTCGACGCGGTCGCGGTGGTGGAGCGCGGCTTCCAGGCGGCGGGCCACGAGGTGACCTGCGTCGCCACCCCCGGCGAGGACATCGAGCAGGCCATCACCAAGGCCACCCACGGCGATGCCGAGGTGGTGGTGGTGGGCGGCGGCGACGGCACCATCGCCACGGCCGCGCGCCTGCTGACCCGCAGCGACAAGGCGCTGGGCATCCTGCCGCTGGGCACCATGAACCTGCTGGCCAAGGACCTCGCGATCCCCCTGGAGCTCGAGGCGGCGGTAACGGCGCTGGCCGAGGGCGACATCATCGCCATCGACGCCGGCGAGGTGAACGGCCGGCCCTTCCTGAACAATTCGGTGATCGGCCTCTATCCCCGCATGGTCGAGGAGCGGGAGAAGAAGCGCGCCGAGACCGGCATGCGCAAGTGGCCGGCCATGGGGCTGGCCGCCTGGCACGCGCTGACCGACTTCAAGCGGCTGGAGGTGCAGGTCGATTTCGGCGAAGGGCCGAAGCGGCTGAAGACCCCCGTGCTGGCCGTCGCCAACAATGTCTATGACGATGATTTCGGCGAGTTCATCCGCCGCCACTCCCTGGCCGAGGGCGTGCTGGGCGTCTATGTCGCCAAGCACCGCGGGGCCGCGCGCTTCCTGCGCATGGCGGCGCGGCTGGTCCTGGGCGGCTGGCAGGCCGACCCGAACCTGGATGTCTACAGGGCGCAGACCCTGACTGTGCACGCCAACCGGCCGAAGCTGCGGGTCGCCAATGACGGCGAGATCCACGACATGTGGACGCCCCTGCACTACCGCGTGCTGCCCGGCGCGCTGAAGGTGCTGGCACCGCGCAAGGCGGTGGGCGACGTGGCGCCCGAGGCGGAACCGGTGCTGGACACGGCGGCGGCCCCGCCGGCCGCTCCCGTCGCGCGGACGGCCTGATCCCATGTGGCGGCTCGCGCACATCTCCGACCTGCATTTCGGCCGGACGGACCCGGCGGTGGTGCGGGCCCTGCACGCCGACATCTCCGAGCACATGCCCAGCCTGGTGGTGGTCAGCGGCGACCTGACCCAGCGCGCCAAGGTGGACCAGTTCAAGGCGGCGCGGGAGTTCCTGGACACGCTGCCGGTGCCCTATCTGGTGGTGCCGGGCAACCACGATATCCCGGTCTACGACGTGGTCAGGCGCTTCACCGACCCCTTCGCCCGCTACCGCCGCCACATCTCGGAGAAGCTGGACCAGTTCCGCTATCTCGACGGGCTGGCGGTGCTGGGGCTGAACACGGCGCGCGCCTACATCCTGGACTTCGCCGAGGGCCGGGTGAACCGGCGGCAGATGACCATGGTGCAGGAGTGCCTGGGCGACCTGCCGGACACGGTGTTCAAGGTGGTCTTCACCCACCACCCCTTCCTGCCGCCGCCCGACGTGCCGGGGGAGCGGCTGGTGGGCCGCGCGCGCGAGGCGCTGACCTGGCTGGAGAAGGCCGGCGTCGACCTGCTTCTGGCCGGCCATCTGCACAAGGCCTACAATGGCGACGTGATGACGAGGCACGCCCATCTGGCGCGCTCGATCCTGGTGGCCCAGGCCAGCACCGCCACCTCGACCCGGCTGCGCGCCGAGCCCAACGCCTACAACCTCATCGACATCGACCCGCCCCGGCTGACCATCTCGGTCCGCTCCTGGGAGGGCGCCCGCTTCATGCCGGGCCTGGTCAGCCGCTACGAGAAGCGCGGCCAGCTCTGGACCAAGCAGGGCGTCGACAGCGGCCTGGCCGCCATCGACGCGCTGAGGGAGCAGAAGGCGGGGTGACGTCGCATTGCGCTGCCGCTCCATGCGACCTACGGGACATGCCGTCGTAGGCCGTATGGAGTCGGAGCCGCTATGCGACAGAGCCGCCTCAGCCCTTCTCGTTCAGCAGCTGCTCCATCTGGTCCATGATGGCGTCCATCCGCCGGACCAGCGCCTGGTAGGGGGCGGGCGTCGCCATGTCGAGACCGGCCTTCTTCAGCACCTCGTAGGGATAGTCGCTGCCGCCGGCCTTCAGCACCGCGAGATAGGTGTCGCGGGCGCGGTCGCCGTCGGCCTTGGACTTGGCGTAGCCCTGCTTGATCTGCTCGGTGAAGTAGGCCGAGGCCGCCATGGAGGTGGCGTACTGGTAGACGTAGAAGGGCCGGTAGAAGTGCGGGATGAAGGCCCATTCGACGGCGTAGGCGTCGTCGATCCTCATCACGCCCTTGTCGTGGCCGTGATAGCGCTTCAGCAGCCCGCCATAGATCTCGGTCAGGCGCTTGCCGCTGAGGGCCTCCCCCTTCTCGACCGCGTCGTGGGTCGCCAGCTCGAACTCGGCGAACATGGTCTGGCGGAAGAAGGTGCCGCGCATGCTCTCCAGCTGGTGGCCCAGATAGTAGAGCTTCTCCTGCTTGGTCTTGGCGTTCGCCAGGACATGGTCGGCCAGCAGGAACTCGTTGGCGGTGGAGGCGATCTCCGCCAGGAACAGCGAGTAGTCGGCCGTCTCGTAGGGCTGCGTCCGGTCGGCCAGGACCGTGTGAATGGCGTGGCCCCACTCATGGGCGAAGGTCGAGACCGCGTCGTAATTGTCCTGGTAGTTCAGGAAGACGTAGGGGTGCACGCCGTAGACGCCGGTCTGGTAGGCGCCGGACTGCTTGCCCTCGCCCGGATAGACGTGCATCCAGCGGCCGTCCATGCCCGCCTTGATGGCCTTCTGGTAGTCCTCGCCCAGCGGCTTCACCGCGGCATGGGTCAGGCTCTTCGCCTCCTCGACCGGGTAGGTCCGCTCCAGCTCGATCATGCTGGGATAAATGTCGTAATAGTGCAGGTCCGGCAGCTTCAGCAGCCGCTGGCGCAGCTTGAAGTAGCGGTGCAGCGTCGGCAGCCCCTCGTTCGCCGAGGCCACCAGCGAGCGGTAGACCTGCTCGGGGATGTTGTTGGCGGCGAGCGAGGCCGCCACGGCCGTTGGGTAGTTGCGCAGCTTGGCCTGGATCACGCCGGACTGCACGCGGCTGCCCAGCGTCATGCCCATGGTATTGGTGTACTGGCCGAACTTGCCCCAGAAGGCGTCGAACACCGCCTTGCGCACGGCGCGGTCGGGATTCTCGCGGTTCCGCTGGTAGCCGACCTGGTTGATCTTCACCTCGCGCCCGTCCGGCAGCTTCACCGTCGGCCAGTCGATGTCGGAGTTCGCCAGGATGTTGTAGGTGGTGCTGCTGGAGCCCAGCACCGGTGACACCGCCGCCAGCGCGCCCTCGGTCTCCGCCGTCAGCGTGTGCGGCTTGTTGCGGATGATGTCGCGCAGCGAGAAGGCGTGCTTGGCCAGCGCCGGCTCGGCCTTGATGAACTCCTCGACCTTGGCCTCGCCCAGCGCCTGCACCTCGGGCGACAGCCAGGCGGTGGCGGCGCCGAACTCGCCGGCCAGGGCCCGCGCCAGATTCTCGCGCTCCTGGGCCTCGGCGACGCGGGTGTCGGTGTCGGCGATGGAGGAGGCGTAGACATACACCCGCTCGAATTTCAGGCTCTCGGCCGAGATGCGGTCCAGCGCCGCCGCCATGGCCTTGGGGCTCTGCCCGACCGTGCCCTTCAGCTTGGCGAGATCCGGCAGCGCGGCACTGACCGCCTTGCGCGCCGCATCCCACTCCGCCGGCGTCCTGTAGAGCTGGGTCATGTCCCAGACATAGCGCTCGTCCACCTTGGCGGCGGCCGGCTTGGCGGCATCGACGGCATGGGCGGCGCCGAGCGGCGCGAGGCCTGCGAGCAGCGCGATGGCGGCGGCACCGGCGAGGCGCCGGGTGCTGATGGCGGTCATGGCAATCCCCCTTAACGAAGCTGGCTCCCTGGGCCCCGGATCGTTGCCGGACGGCCCTCAGCGCTTATAGACCGCCGCCTTTCACGCGCCGCGCGGGAATTTGTAACCGCTGTGTTTCGCCCCGCCGCCGTGTCTCGGCCGCCCCGAAGGGCCACACGCGCCGCGAGTCAAATCCAGCATCTGAATACACTAATAACCGCCATGTACTGCGAGTTCGCATTCAAGTGTGTGTGAGAGCGATCACTTGCGGTGACTTGGCAATCGGCGGATATTTAACCATATCGATAGTGACGCCCCGGACGCCGACCGCCGCCATGTTCTCCCGAGTCCTGTTTGGCTTCCTGCTGCTGGCCGCCCTGCCCGCCCGGGCCGAGGCGCTGCCGGAGGCGTGCGGGCCGAAGCTGGCGGGCGTCGGCGCGCCCGTCACGGCGGAGGCGCGCGACCTCACCGGGCTGTGCCGCGACGGCTACGCGCTGGCGCATGACGACCGGTTGCGGGTGCCGCTCTGGGTGGTGCAGCGGCTGACGCCGGAGCGCCTGGCCGGCACCGCCGACCGCAGGGAGCAGCGCGATCCCTTCGCCGCCGACCCTGACCTGTCGGAGGAGGCCCGCGCGACGCTCGCCGACTACCGCAACAGCGGCTACGACCGCGGCCACATGGCGCCCGCGGCCGACATGAAGGCCAGCGCCGAAGCCATGCGCCAGAGCTTCTACCTCTCCAATATGGCGCCGCAGGTCGGCCCCGACATGAACCGGGGCATCTGGGCGCGGCTGGAGGAGGCGGTGCGCGACTGGGCCTGCGACCGGGGAGAGCTGGTGGTGCTGACCGGCCCGGTCTTCGAGAGCCGCCCGGTGCGGACGCTGGGCGGCAAGGGCCGCGTCGCCATCCCCGACGCCTTCTGGAAACTGGCCTACGACCCCGCCCGGCGCGAGGCCGTGGCCTTCGTGCTGCCGAACGCCCCCGTCCCCCTGCAGGGCCGCCCCGCCCGCACCGTGCTGGGCGGCCACATGCTCACCATTGACGCGTTGGAGGCGCGCACCGGCCTGGACCTGCTGCCGGCGCTGGAGGATGGGCTGGAAGCGACGGTCGAGGCGTCCGCGCCGGCGCTGTGGCCGAAGGGGCCGGGCTGCCGCAAGGCGCTGCCGGCGCAGGTGGCGGAGGGTTAAGGCGCCTGCTTTATGATGTATGCCTCGTATTTCGCCTCTATAATTGGCGCCAGTTTAAAACCCACACCTCCACCTACATCCGTGACTCTCTTTTTCATTACATCATATGCTGCCACAGAAAATTCCCTCCCCATAACCGCAGGAAAGTTCTCTATTCCTTCAACAAAAACAAAGACAGATTTGTCATCATCCAGCCTCTGTTTTGAAACTTCAGAGAATATCTTCTTAGCATCTGCGGATATTTTCTCAGTTGTGAAAATAATCGCTTTGTCAGCTTGATATCGCACTTGGCGGTAATTTAGCGCATGCGCATCACCGCCACCAAATTCCTTGTCTTTTAACTCAAAAATCCACTTTTTGCCATAGTAATCTAATATTATGTCCACCTCTTCCGAGCCGTCGTGAACATTCCACTTAATCACATCAAGAGGAATACCTAACGTAACGAGCTGATCAGTCGCCCAAACTGTCAACCAATGGCTTTTCACCACTAGTTTTTTCCCCAATTCAGTTAAGGCATAACCTTCAGTAAAATTTTCACTCCGATAAGATCTATTACATCCGACGCACACGAGGTTCAAAACAGAATCAGGGATAGCTTCAGACTGGTTATCTATACGGCACAAAGGGGATCCATTTGCTTTGCACTCAATCACTTGATCCGTTCGCACAACTCCCGCCTCAGAGAACTGAACTAAAGCGTCCTTGTATGCGCCCCCTGACCGTCGCCTTGAAAGAAGATCTCGAGCGCGCGCAAAGCCAGCCTGTGAAATTTCGATCAACAGCTTCTGCAGCTTTGACTTCGCTATTGCTTGCGCACCGACCACATAGGCGCTCTCCAAAACAGCACGGCCGAATTGCTCCTCTTCATCATTTCCTTCTTCATCCGCTTCTTCATGAGAACTTCTGTCGGCCCATTGCAAGGAAGAGAGTTCCTCGTCCCTTTTTTTCAGAACCCGCCTCGCACATTCCAATACTGCCTCCGAAAACTTGGTAAACTTAGCATGTATTTCGCAGTCATCAATCGACATAAAACTAACAGTCAGCGATTCAAAATCATGTTCCGAAAAAAATCCCCCTTCTGCAGACAAAACTGCGATACTATTTCCATCAACGTACAGCTCTCCGCACATCGCCTCCATATAGTCAACGCTTATATCACGTCTTGATGGGTATTCATCGGCGATAGCTGCTTCGGGAATACCTGCAGATTTCCATAGAAAATCACGCGCTTCTTTTAACAAAGGCTTATACCCAAAGCCCTCAACCATCCGCATTAAGTCACGAAGCTCGTCAATGGAGAAGCCCACGTGGGAAACTTTGGAAAATGTTCTTAGCATGAGCGACCCCTAGTAGAAAATCGACGCTAAGATACCGTACTTTAAACTGAATTCAATGTCACCCCGCCTGGTCGGCCCGCACCACGAAGCTGTCCAGCACCTTCTTGGTCCCGGCGCGGTCGAAGTTGATCTCCAGCTTGTCGGTCTCGACGAACTTGACCGTGCCGTAGCCGAACTTCTGGTGGAAGACGCGGGCGCCCGGCTGGAAGGGGGCGTTGGGGCGGGTGCGGGGGGTGACGTCGAAGGCGGTGCCCTCGATGGTGCGGCCGCCGCCTTTCGGGGCCTGCTGGCCCATGCGGTTGAATCGCTCGTTGAAGCCGCCGCCGCTCTTGCCGAAACCGGTCCCGAAGCCGCCCCCGAAACCGCCGCCCCAGCCGCCGGCCTGCTGCGCCTGGTCGCGCCAGTGGATGCCGACGCCGGGATCGTTGTCGGTCTCGATATGCTCGGGCGGCAGCTCCTCGACGAAACGCGAGGGGATGGCGCTGGCCCAGCTGCCATGGATGCGGCGGTTGGCGGCATGGGAGACGTAGACGCGCTTGCGGCCCCGCGTGATGCCGACATAGGCGAGCCGCCGCTCCTCCTCGAGGCCCGCCACGCCGTTCTCGTCCAGCGTGCGCTGGCTGGGGAAGACGCCCTCCTCCCAGCCCGGCAGGAAGACCACGTCGAACTCCAGACCCTTGGCGCCGTGCAGCGTCATCAGCGAGATCTGCTCGGCCTGGGTGGACTCGACATTTTCCATGACCAGGCTGACATGCTCGAGGAACCCGGTCAGGTTCTCGAACTCGCCCATGGCGTTGATGAGCTCCTTGAGGTTCTCCAGCCGGCCCGGCGCCTCGGGCGTCTTGTCCTCCTGCCACATGCGGGTGTAGCCGCTCTCGTCCAGGATGGTCTGGGCGAGGTCGGTGTGCGGGATGCGGTCGAGGTTGGACTGCCAGCGGCCGATGTCCTGCATCAGCTGGCGCAGCGTGGCGCGGGCCTTGGGCTTCAGCTCGTCCGTCTCGGACAGGCGCCAGGTCGCCTCGGTCAGCGACACGCCCAGCTCGCGCCCCGTGGTGTAGAGCTGCTGGATGGTGGCCGGGCCGATGCCGCGCTTGGGCGTGTTGATGATGCGCTCGAACGCCAGATCGTCGTCCGGCTGCGCCACGACGCGCAGGTACGCCAGCGCGTCCCTGATCTCCATCCGCTCGTAGAAGCGCGGGCCGCCGACCACGCGGTAGGGCAGGCCCAGCGTGATGAAGCGCTCCTCGAACTCGCGGGTCTGGAAGCCGGCGCGCACCAGCACCGCCATGTGGCCCAGCGAGGTGCCCTGGCGCTGCAGCGCCTCGACCTCCTCGCCGACCCAGCGCGCCTCCTCCTCCGCGTCCCAGACGCCGCGGACGCGCACCTTGTCGCCGCCGTCGACCTCGGTCCACAGCGTCTTGCCGAGGCGTCCCTGGTTCTTGGCGATGATGCCGGCGGCCGCGCCCAGGATATGGGCGGTGGAGCGGTAGTTCTGCTCCAGCCGGATGATCTGGGCGCCGGGGAAGTCGGTCTCGAAGCGCAGGATGTTGCCGACCTCGGCGCCGCGCCAGCCATAGATCGACTGGTCGTCGTCGCCGACGCAGCAGATGTTCCTGTGGCCCTGGGCCAGCAGCCGCAGCCAGAGATACTGGCTGACGTTGGTGTCCTGGTACTCGTCCACCAGCACGTAGCGGAAGCGGTGCTGGTACTCCTGGAGCACGTCCTCATGCTCCTGGAAGATGCGGATGTTGTGCATCAGCAGGTCGCCGAAGTCGCAGGCGTTCAGCGTGCGCAGGCGCTCCTGGTACTGGCGGTAGAGGCCGAGGATCTTGCCGCCGGCCGCGTCGCCGGCATCCTCGGCGCGCAGCTTCTCCGGCGGCAGCGCCCGGTCCTTCCAGCGCTCGATGACCGACAGCAGCAGCCGCGCCGGCCACTTCTTCGAATCGATGTTCTCCGCCTCCATCAGCTGCTTCAGCAGGCGGATCTGGTCGTCCGTGTCCAGGATGGTGAAGCTGGGCTTGAGGCCCACCAGCTCGGCATGCCGGCGCAGGATGCGGGCGGCCAGGGCGTGGAAGGTGCCCATCCACCACCCCTCCGGCTCGCCGCCGATGAGGTTGGCCACGCGGTCGCGCATCTCGCGCGCGGCCTTGTTGGTGAAGGTGACGGTCAGCACCTGCCAGGGCGTGGCGCGGCGCGTGGTCAGCAGATGCGCCAGCCGCGTGGTCAGCACCCGGGTCTTGCCCGTGCCGGCGCCGGCCAGCACCAGGACCGGCCCGTCCAGCGCCTCCACCGCCTCGCGCTGCGCCTCGTTGAGGTTGGCGAGATAGGCCAGCCGTTCCGCCGGCGGCCGGGGCGCGGCCGGGGCGGGCTTGAACGGCGCGGGCGTCGCGGAAGCTTGCGCTTGGCGCGGCGGCTGGGGCGGGTCGATGCGCGAGAAGAGGTCCGACATGGGGAGAACATATAGCGCACGGAATGCCGTTCGTCTCCCCCTGGAGGGAGCCTTAACCCGGCATTGTCACCGGCCGCCGCCGATGCGCCGCCGCCATGCGCCCCGCAGCCTTGCACCACGCGGCTCCAAGCCTATAATCCGCCGCTTCCTACAGGGGGAGCGCCGCCTTTGAGCACCGGAACGCAGCCGCTGGTCGGCATCATCATGGGCAGCCAGTCCGACTGGGCGACCATGACCCACGCCGCCACCGTCCTCACCGACCTGGGCGTGCCGTTCGAGACGCGCATCGTCTCGGCCCACCGCACCCCGCACCGGCTGGTCGAGTATGCGGGCTCCGCCAAGGGCCGGGGGCTGAAGGTGGTGATCGCCGGCGCCGGCGGAGCCGCCCATCTGCCGGGCATGTGCGCCTCCATGACGCCGCTGCCGGTCTTCGGCGTGCCGGTCGAGAGCCACGCGCTGAAGGGCATGGACAGCCTGCTCTCCATCGTCCAGATGCCGGGCGGGGTGCCGGTGGGGACGCTGGCCATCGGCAAGGCCGGCGCCATCAATGCCGGGCTGCTGGCGGCAAGCGTCCTGGCGCTCTCCGACGAGGCCCTGGCCGCCCGGCTGGACGCCTGGCGCGCGCGCCAGACCGAGTCGGTCGCCATCGAGCCGAAGGACTGACCATGCGCACCCTGCCCCCCGGCTCCACCATCGGCATGCTCGGCGGCGGGCAGCTGGGCCGCATGACGGCGCTGGCCGCGGCGCGGCTGGGCTACCGGGTCCATGTCTTCGGGCCCGAGGTCGACAGCCCCTGCGCCCAGGTGGCGGCATCCGAGACCCTGGCCGACTGGCACGACCGCGCGGCGCTGGCCCGCTTCGCGGCCGCGGTCGATGTCGTGACGCTGGAATGGGAGAACGTGCCGACCGATACGGTCGCGTTCCTGGCCGGGCATGTCGAGGTCCATCCCGGCGCCGCCGTGCTGGCGGTTGCGCAGGACCGGCTGCGCGAGAAGAGCTTCGCCAACGGGCTGGGGATATCCACCGCGCCGTTCCGCGCCGTGCACGGCGCGGACGAACTGGCGCGGGCGCTGGAGGAGATCGGCCGGCCCGCCATCCTGAAATCCACCCGCCTCGGCTATGACGGCAAGGGCCAGGTGCGCATCAAGGCGGACACGGACCCGGCGGCCGCCTGGGCCGAGATGGGATCGCCGCAGGGCATCCTGGAGGGCTTCGTCGATTTCGCGCTGGAGGTCAGTGTCATTGTCGCCCGCCGGGCCGACGGCGCCATGGCCGCCTACCCCGCCGTGGAGAACCGGCACAAGGCCGGCATCCTGGACGAGACCCACGTCCCCGCCCCCATCGCCCCCGACGTGGCGGCGGAGGCAGGCCGCGTCGCCCGCGCCCTCACCGAGGCGCTGGGCGTGGTCGGGCTGCTGGCGGTGGAGATGTTCGTGACGGCCGACGGCCGGGTGCTGGTCAACGAGGTGGCGCCGCGCCCGCACAATTCCGGCCACTGGACCATGGATTTCGCCGTCACCGACCAGTTCGAGCAGCTGGTGCGCGCGGTCTGCGGGCTGCCGCTGGGCGATACCTCGCCCCGGCAGGCCTGCATGATGAAGAACCTGATCGGCGACGACGTCGCCGCCTGGGCCGATTTCCTGGCCGAGCCCGGAGCCCGGCTGCATCTCTACGGCAAGGCCGAGGCGCGCCCGGGCCGCAAGATGGGCCATGTGAACCGCCCGGCCTGAGGACTCAGCGCCTCTCCCCGGCGGGAGCGGCGTCGCGCAGCTCCGCCCGCAGCTCGTCGAAGGCGTTGGCGAGGGCGATCTGCGTCTCGGCCGAGGCGCGGTTCTGCCGCAGGAAGGCGGCGAGCCGGATATCGTCCAGCAGCGGCAGCAGCTCGTAGGCCTGCCGGGCCACCGTCGGATCGGCCGAGGCCCACTGGGCGACGGCGAACAGGCAGACATTGGCGTAGCTGGTGATGTGCCCGAAGGGTACGTCGGGGATCTTGGCGCAGACCGTGTCGCGCAGCGGCCAGTCGGCCTTCTGCTGCGGCTGCGCGGCCAGGGACGGCGCCGGGAACAGCATTCCGGCGACGACGACCGCTACCGCCTTCGCCCCAGCCATGCCCCTGCCCTCCAACCCGGTTCGACAGCGTACACATGTAGTGAACTCTCGAAACGGCCCCCGCGCAAGAGGCATCGCGGCGGTGGCGGGCGGGGATCCCTACTCGTCGAGCTTGTGGCCTTCCAGCTCCCGGCGCGCCTTCTCCCGCAGGGTCTTCTCCCGCGCCTTCTCCTCCTTGGTGCGGCCGAACTTGCTGCGGTTCTCCGCGGCCTGGGCCTGCTTCTCCGAGCGCTCCTTCGCCTTGCGGAAGCGGTTCAGGTTGACGATCTCGCCCAATGGTTCCTCCCGTCTCCGGCAGCACGGCCCTTTGCGCAACCGCCCCGGCGTCCCTAACTTAGCGTGAGGGCGGCGCCGCCCGCCAGCCATAGCCTCCCCCGGTTCCAGGATGCGAAACCCGTGAAGAAGCTGCTCATCGCGCTCGGCGCCCTGCTGGTCCTGGCGGCGGCGGCGCTGCTCGTGGGGCCGCAGCTCGTCGACTGGAACGGGCAGCGCGACCGTGTGGCGGCCGTGCTGGCGGCGGCCACCGGGCGGAATGTCGCGATCGCGCCGGACGGGCAGGTCGCCTTCCGCATGCTGCCGCGCCCGATGCTGGCGCTGGAGGGCGTCACCCTCGCCCATGCCGACGCCGTCGACCGCCCGTTGGCCGAGATCGGCCGGTTGGATTTGCGGGTGGCGCCGCTGCCCCTGCTGCGCGGCGAGATCCGGATGGAGAGCCTGACCCTGGTGGCCCCCCACCTGACCGTCGAGGCGGCGCCGGACGGCACGCTGCGCTGGCCGGTGGAGCCCGGGGCGCTGGGCGGGCCGGTGCGGCTGGACCGGCTGGTGCTCGAGGGCGGCACGCTGCGGCTGCCGCTCGCCGGCGGGACGCGCGAGCTGACCGGCGTCAGCGGCGAGCTGACGGCCGGCGGCCCCGAGGGCCCCTACCATGTCCAGGGTGGCTTCATGCTGGGCGGCCTGCCGCTGTCGCTGGACCTCTCCACCGGCCGGCTGGGCGAAGGCGGCGCCGTCTCCGCGCGCGCCGCCCTGACGCTGCCCGGCGGCAAGTCCGCCCTGCGCTTCGCCGGAGCCGTGAACCGCGCGGCCGGGCGCCTGCAGGGCGAGCTGCGCGCCGAGGGCGAGCGGCTGGCCGAGCTGGCTGATTTTGCCCGCGCCGCCGGGCTGGAGCCGCCCCTGCCTTTGCCGCCCGACCAGCCCTTCGCGCTGCGCGGCACGTTGACCGCCGAGGCGGCCGGGCTGACCATCGACGGCGCCGATCTGCGGGTGGGCGAGAGCCGCGCCACCGGCAGCCTGGAATGGCGCCCGGCGGAGGGACAGCGGGAGGCGGAGGGCCGGCTGGTGCTGGCGTTCCCGCTGCTGGATCTCGACAGCTGGCCGGCGCCTGCCGCCACGCCTGCCGTCCCGGCGGGCCGCTTCGGCTTCGACCTGCTGGCCGACCAGGTGCGCCTCAAGGGGGGCGTGCTGCGCGACGCGCGGCTGGTGGGCGCCACGGCGGGCGGGGTCGCCACCATCGAGGGCGCGGGCGCCACCCTGCCCGGCGGCGGCCCGCTCGCCCTGGCCGGCACGATCCGGCAGCAGGAGAACCGCGCCGTCGCCGACCTGCAGCTGGAGACCTCCACGGACGATGCCCGCGCCCTGCTCTCCTGGCTGGGCATGGACGTCTCCCGCGTGGCGCCCGAGCGGCTGCGCCGGGCGACGCTGGCGGGGCGGCTGACGGGCCATGCCGGGAGCTTCCAGCTTTCGGGCCTGAAGGCGTCGCTGGACACCTCGACCCTGACCGGCGCCCTGTCCGTCTCCCGCCCGGCGGGGACGGAGGGGCGGACCGGCATTGGGCTGCGGGCCGCCGTCGACCGGCTGGATCTGGATGCCTACCTGCCCGCCGACTGGCTGGCACGGCGCGAGGACGGCACGCCCGGCTGGGCCGCCGCGGCCAGGGCGGCCGACCTGAACCTGGACGTCACAATCGGCCAGGCGACGATCCTGGGGCTGCCCTTCCAGGGACTGGCGCTGGCCGGCGGCACCGGACCCGAGGGCATCGCCCTGCGCATGCTGAAGGCCGAGGGCGCCGCCGGGGTGGCGGTGACGGCGTCCGGCCGGATCAGCGGTCCCTGGCCGGTGACGGACAGCCATCTGACCCTGACCGCCGCGGCCGAGACGCTGGCGCCGCTGTTCCGGGCGCTGGGCACCGAGCCGCCGCTGCCGCCGGAGCGGCTGGGGGCGGTGAAGCTCTCCCTGCGGCTGGCCGGCGACGCCGCGCGGCTGGCGGTGGAGGGCGAGGCGGGCTTGGCCGGCGGCACGCTGCAGGTCGGCGGATCGCTGGCGGCGCTGGATGCGGCGCCGGAGCTGGCGCTGAAGCTGCGCGGCACCTTTCCGGAGGCCGCGACCGCCTTTCGCCTGCTGCTGCCGGACTGGCGGCCGGGGACGGGCAAGCTGGGCGCCTTCGACGGCTACGCCGAACTGAACGGCCCCTGGTCCAATCTCAGGATCGGCGCCATCCAGGCCATGCTGGGCGACAGTCCCGTGCGCGGCGAAGCCGCCCTGGACCGCACCGGGCCTGTGCCGAAGCTGACCGCCAATCTCGACACCGGCCCGCTGGACCTCGATCTGCTGGCGCCCGATATGGTCTCCCCTGGCTGGGAAGGGCGCCCCTGGGCCGTCGGCTGGCTGCACGGGCTGGAGGGCGGCCTGAGCCTGACCGCCCAGGCGCTGGCGGCGCGGGGCGAGACGCTGGACCGCGCGAAGCTCACCGCCCGGTTCGGCGGCGGCACGCTGACTCTGGAGCGGATGGAGAGCGGCTGGCGCGGCGGCCGGCTGGTCGCGTCGGGCAGCCTGTCCCGGCCGCTGCCGCCCGCCCCCGACGCCCCGCCCGGTCCCGCCGAGGCGTCGCTGCGCATCGAGCTTGCCGGGGTGGGGCTGCCGGAGCGGGCGGAGGGTGCGCGCGGGCTGGACCTGTCCGGCGGCCGCGCCGATCTGGTGCTGGAGGGCAAGGGATCGGGCGCCGATCCGGATGCCATCGCCGGCAGCTTCGTCGGCGCCGGCCGGCTGTCCCTGACCGACACCGCCCTGACCGGCATGGGGCTGGAGGCGCTGTCGGCTACCCTGCCCGCCGGCCGTGCCCGCGCGCAGACGGCGCTGAACGCTGCGTTCGGCGCGGGGCGCACCCCGCTGGACGGCGCGACCGCCGAGGTGACGGTGGACAACGGCGCCTGGAAGCTCGCCGGCCTCGCCGCCGAAGGGCCGGCCGGGAAGCTCACCGGCGGCGGCACGGTCGATCTGGCCGCCGACGCGGCCGACTTGGCGCTGACCGTCGCGCTCGCCGAGCCCGAGGGCGCGCCGCTCTTCACCGTGGCGCTGGCGGGACCGCTGGACCGGCCCGGGCGCAGCCTGGACGCCAAGGCGCTGGTCGACTGGTCGGCGGCCAAGGCGGAACCGCCCGCCCTGCCTCCCCCGCCCGTGCCGAAGGTCGAGTCGGCGAAGCCGCCGGCGGCCAAGCCCGCGCCGAAGCCGGCCGCGGCGGCGAAAGCCGTTCCGCCCAAGGCGCCGGAACCGCCGCCGCGCGGCGCGGTGGACGGCATCCTGGAGCGGCTGCGGCAGTAGCGCCTTGTCCGGGCAAATGGCCTTGTCCCCGGAGAGGTGTTCGGCCTAACACTTTAGTAAGGGCCGCGACCGCAGGCTCCGCCTGTCCGTTCCTCCGGGAACACCAGCCTGAGGCCGAGGGAGGCCCCCGTCCATCATGACCGTCGTTCCCGCCGACCGCCTGCCGACGATGGCTTCCTGATGCATGGCACCAAGAAGCCGGAGAGCCCGCCGACGCGTACGGTCAATCTGGCGCTGCAGGGCGGCGGCGCGCACGGCGCCTTCACCTGGGGCGTGCTGGACCGGCTGCTGGAGGATAGGCGGCTGGACTTCGAGGGGATCAGCGGCACCAGCGCCGGCGCGCTGAACGGCGCGCTGCTGGCCTACGGCATGGCGACCGGCGGCCGGGAGGCGGCGCGGGAGCTGCTGGACCGGCTGTGGCACCGGCTGGCCGGCAGCAACGTGCTGAGCCCGCTGCAGCCGACCTGGATGGACCGCTGGACCGGCAACCGCCACCTGGAGGGCTCGCCCTTCTATGCCGGGCTGGACCTCATGGTCCGGGTCATGTCGCCCTACCAGTTCAACCCACTGGGGCTGAACCCGCTGCGCCACGCGCTGACGGGGCTGGTGGATTTCGACGTGCTGCGCGGGCTGGCGGCGCCCCGCCTCTATGTCAGCGCCACCAACGTCACCCGGGGCAAGCTGAAGGTGTTTTCGGGGGACGAGCTGTCGCCGGAATGCCTGGTCGCCTCCACCTGCCTGCCCTTCCTGTTCCAGGCCGAGGAGATCGGCGGCGAGCATTACTGGGACGGCGGCTATATGGGCAACCCGACCCTCTACCCGCTGATCCACGAGTGCCGGTCCGCCGACATACTGGTGGTGCAGGTGACGCCGCTCGCCCGGCCCGAGGTGCCGACCCAGACGACCGCCATCGTCGACCGGGTCAACGAGATCAGCTTCAACTCCACCTTCCTGCGCGAGCTCAGGGCGATGGAGCTGATCAACCGGCTGATCCGCGGCCACAAGCTAAGCGAAGCCGAGGCCGGCGTGCGCGCCATCAACCTGCACATGGTCGCGGCGGCCGAGGAGATGGCCGCGCTCGGCGTCTCCACCAAGATGAACAACGATCTGGCGTTCCTGCTGGAGCTGCGCGGCATGGGCCGCGAGGCCGCCTCCGCCTGGCTGGAGACCTCCTTCGACCGCGTCGGCGTGGAGAGCACGGCCGAGCTGGGCAACGCCTTCGTCTGAGGGTGGGTCTGAGTCCGGCAGCGTCGAGGTTGTGCGTGCTTCGACAGGCTCAGCATGAGGAGATTATCGCTGCTCCCGGCTGGGCTTGCGCCCTAAGAGCCGGGAGTGCCTAGCGCCCCTCGTCCCTCATCCTGAGCCTGTCGAAGGACGCACCCCGTCCCAGCCTCTCCCCTGCGCGACGCGGGGAACCGCCTCAATCCCCCCGCACCACCGGCATCGCCTTGGAGACGGTCAGCACCAGGCTGTCGCCCCGCGCCTCGATCGACTTGGTGCCGGCGCGGGGCAGCGGGATCTTGGCCTTGCGGCAGTAGAGGATGAGCATGCCGCCCACCTCGTTCTCGCCCATCTGCAGCTCGCGGAAGTTGGTCGCGCCGATGGCCTGGATCGACACCTCCAGCACCAGCGGCGACTGGCTTCTGATCCAGATGCGCCCCACCTGCCCTGGCGGCTGCTTCTCCGGGAAGAGCGACCGGTATTGCCGGAGCGCCTCGCGCAGCGCGTCTGGAGAGAAGGTGATGTGGCGGGTCTCGACGATCATGGCGGCAAGGCTGTGACGGGCGGAACGGCGGGCCCCACTCCCGCACGGTCAAGGTTAACATCCGGCAAAGGTAAGATCGATCAAGACCTTCCGCCACTTTCTTACGGGATAGGGAGCATACCTTTCGAACTTCGCCCGAGCCCCGGCCGCACCATTGACGGGGATCAACGCGCGGTCTGGAATGGCATCGGACAAGAGCGGAGGCCGGTGCAACGGCGCCGCGCGGGAGGACCACAGGGAGACAGGCCATGGCCGCCAGCTACGAGGAGATGCACGCCCGCTCGCTCAGCGACCCGGAGGGGTTCTGGGCGGAGGCCGCCGCAGCCATCGACTGGACCAAACCCTGGGACAAGGTGCTGGACGATTCCGCCGCGCCCTTCTACCGCTGGTACCGGGGCGCCGAGCTGAACAGCTGCTGGAACGCGCTGGACCGGCATGTCGAGGGAGGCCGGGCCGACCAGGCGGCGCTGATCTACGACAGCCCGGTCACCGGCACGGTACGCACCCTCACCTACCGCGAGCTGCGCGACCAGGTGGCGCGCTTCGCCGGGGCGCTGAAGGAGCTGGGCGTGGAGAAGGGCGACCGCGTCATCCTCTACATGCCCATGGTGCCGGAAGCGCCCGTCGCCATGCTGGCCTGCGCCCGCATCGGCGCGGTGCATTCCGTCGTCTTCGGCGGCTTCGCGCCCAACGAGCTGGCGACCCGCATCGACGACGCCAAGCCCAGGGTCATTGTCACCGCCTCCTGCGGCATCGAGGGCGCCAAGGTCATCAAGTACAAGCCGCTGCTGGACGCCGCCATCGAGCAGTCCGCCCACAAGCCGGAGCGCTGCGTCGTGCTGCAGCGGCCGCAGGAGACGGCATCGCTCATTCCCGGCCGCGACGTCGACTGGGCCGAGGCCGCCGCCGCGGCCGAGCCGGCGCCGTGCGTGCCGGTGGCCGCGACCGATCCGCTCTACGTCCTCTACACCTCGGGCACGACCGGCCAGCCCAAGGGCGTGGTCCGCGACAATGGCGGCCATGCCGTGGCGCTGAAATGGAGCATGGAGCATTTCTACGGCGTCAAGCCGGGCGAGGTGTTCTGGGCCGCCTCCGACGTGGGCTGGGTGGTCGGGCACAGCTACATCGTCTACGGCCCGCTGATGCATGGCTGCACGACGGTGCTGTACGAGGGCAAGCCGGTGGGCACGCCCGACGCCGCCGCCTATTGGCGGGTGATCGCCCAGCACAAGGTCAGCGTCTTCTTCACCGCCCCCACCGCCTTCCGCGCCATCAAGCGCGAGGATCCGGAGGCCCGGCTGCTGGCCGGCCACGACATCTCCAGTTTGCGCGCCCTGTTCCTGGCCGGCGAGCGCTCCGACCCCGACACGCTGCGCTGGGCCGAGACGCACCTGAAGGTGCCGGTGATCGACCATTGGTGGCAGACCGAGACCGGCTGGCCGATCGCCGGCAACCCGCTGGGCCTCGGGCTGATGCCGGTCAAGCACGGCTCCACCTGCCGGCCGCTGCCGGGCTGGGACGTGCGGGTGGTCGACCCGGAATGCCGGGAGGTGCCGCGCGGCGACATCGGCGCCATCGTGGTGAAGCTGCCCCTGCCCCCGGGCACGCTGCCCACCCTGTGGCAGGCGGACGAGCGGTTCCGCAGGAGCTATCTCAGCGACTTCCCCGGCTACTACCAGACGGCGGACGCCGGCTTCATCGACGATGAGGGCTACATCTACGTCATGGCCCGCACCGACGACATCATCAACGTCGCCGGCCACCGCCTCTCCACCGGCGGCATGGAGGAGGTGCTGTCCGGCCACCAGGACGTGGCGGAATGCGCCGTCATCGGCGTGGCCGACGCGCTGAAGGGCCAAGTGCCCCTGGGCTTCGTCGTGCTGAAGGCGGGCGTGCGGCGCGACCATGCCGAGATCGTCGCCGAGCTGGTGCGCAAGGTCCGCGACGAGATCGGGCCGGTCGCCGCCTTCAAGCAGGCCATCGTCGTCGACCGGCTGCCCAAGACCCGCTCGGGCAAGATCCTGCGCGGCACCATGCAGAAGATCGCCGATGCCGAGCCCTGGAAGATGCCCGCCACCATCGACGATCCGGCCATCCTGGACGAAATCGCGGGTGCGCTCCGCGGCGTCGGCTACGCGAAGGGGTGATCAGGTCGTTCCGTCTACGGAATAAGGCAGGCGTCCGCCGTGTTTGTTGGGAAGATGTCGGCGCCGTGATCTTGTGGTGGCGGTGGTGACATCCGCGCTTGCCGGCCGTTGTACGGTCGCGCGGTCCCCGCACGGGGGCCGCGCCGATCGTCACGACGATGGGTGGAGCGCGTGGATTTCGGTATGGAGATCGGACGGCATCTGGGCCCGCTGCGGCGCTATGCGCGGGCCTTGATGAAGGACCGGAACGAAGCGGACGACCTGGTGCAGGACAGCGTGGCGCGCGCCCTGTCGCGGGCCCATTGCTTCCAGCCCGGCACGAACCTGAGGGCTTGGCTCTTCACCATCATGCACAATGTCCACGTCAATACCGTCAGGCAGCGCGTGATCCGCCCCGAGGGCGCCTCGGACGAGGCGCTGGGCCGGCTGGTCTCGCCCGCCAACCAGGACGACCGGGTCGAGCTGCGCGACATGGCGCGGGCGCTCGACACGCTCCCGCCCGAGCAGCGCCAGGTGCTGCTGCTGGTGGCGCTGGAGGGGCTGAAGTACGACGAGGTCGCGAGCGTGCTGGGGGTGCCGGTCGGCACCGTCATGTCGCGCTTGTCCCGGGCGCGCGAGGCGCTGCGCCGCCATCTCTCCGGCCAGGCGCCGACGCCGCTGCTGCGGCGGGTGAAGTAGGCGGCCGGGATGGCGCCGCCCTCCCCCTTTCCAGGCCCGGAAGATCCGCGCATGGACGCGGCTCTGCGGGCGCTGTTCCGCGATCCGATCCGGCACGGCGCCGATCCGGCCTGGGCGGCGGAGGCCAGGATGCTGGCCGGCCGGGCGCGGCGACGCCGGGTCGCTCCCTTCGCCCGCCGTGCCGCCGCGGCCCTCATCCTGGTGGCGGTCGGGGCCGGCGCTGGCGCGTGGCTGACCGCCCCCGTCGCACGGCATGACGTCTACGGGGTCGGCGGAAGCGCGGTGCAGGCGCATGAGGCCAGCCTGCAGGCGGGGCTGGTGCCGGTCATGGCCGGCGGCATGGCGGCGCCCGACCTGGGGCGCCTGGGATACCGGCCGGTGGGACTCGGCTCCAAGGCGGCGGAATGGCCGGGCGCCGTCCACTTCGTCTATGCCGACCCGCGCGGCCACCGGCGCCTCAGCCTGTTCGTCGGTGCGCCGAACACGGCGCGGGGCGGAGACGGCGACTTCAGCTTCGCCCGCGAGGGCCGCCGCGCCACCTTCACCTGGTCCGATGGCGGCCTGTCCTTCGCCCTGGTCGGCGAGGTCGGCCGGGCGGAGATGCTGCGCCTCGCCAAGGCCGTGCATGAGAGCCTCAGCCGCGGCCCCCGTCAGGGCGCCCCCGCCATCCGGCCGGCGGCCCAGCGGATGTGACGGAATTGCGAATGAACAGGTTCATATCGCTTGACTGCCCCGCGCCGCCTGCATAGGTTGCACGCACATCCGCACGGGTTGGACGGGTGGGGCAAAAAAGGCAGCCTCAAGGCGCCAAGGGTCAGTCTGGGAATCGGAAAGGGCCGTGGATCGCTCCACGGCCCTTTTCTTATGCGGCCCGTTCCGCAGGGAATGAGCCGTATGGGGGGCGGGACGGCGCCCCGAGGGGGGCTTGGGGCGCCGTCCGCCGGACGCGGGATCCGGATAGGGGGGTCGGATCCCGGTCCATCTCTCAGCAGGCTCAGGCGGCCTGCTTCTGCTCCAGCGCGGCCGGCTTGGACACGGCCTGGATGGCGATCGTGCGGGGCTTCAGCACCTCGGGCACCTCGCGCACCAGCTCGATGTGCAGCAGGCCGTTCTCCAGCGCCGCGCTGGTCACGCGGATATGGTCGGCGAGCTGGAAGCGGCGCTCGAAGGCGCGGCCGGCGATGCCACGGTACAGATACTGGCCCTCATCACCCTCCTTCTTCGCCTTGCCCGCGACCACCAGCGAGTTCTGCTGCGCGGTGATCTCGAGATCGCCCTCACCGAAACCGGCGACCGCCATGGTGATGCGGTACTGGTCCTCGCCGAGCTTCTCGATGTTGTAGGGCGGGTAGGCGCCGTTCGCCTCGTCGGCCTTCAGCGCGGCCTCGAGCAGGCGCGTCATCCGGTCGAAACCGACGGTGGAACGGAACAGGGGGGACAAATCGTAGGTACGCATGTGTGTATCCTCCATATCGAAGCGATACCTCGCGCCATGGGCCCCCGATCATCGGCCGGCCCCCGCGAGGGGTTCCGCCGGCGGACCCCACCAGGGGGCGTCCACCGACGAATGATCATTTGGGAAGGCCGTTCCGGGCCGTCAAGGGGCCGCCCGATGGAGCGCCGTCGCTTCGGTGGTGGAGGAGTCAACCTGCGCGGGGGAATTGCCACTATCGGATTGGGCAACGGTTGCGCGCCATGCCCGTTCACCCCTAGACTTCCATTTCGCGGTCCGGGTGCGACCCGGGGAAAGGCAGCCAGGTGAACGGGCCGAACGCCTTCTTCGACAGGACGTACGACGAGACGATGTCGCTGCTGCTGGAGACGCGCAACTACATCGCCTACCACGAGGCCGCCGACCAGCGGGGCCTCGCCCCGGCGCTGCGGCTTCAGCTGTCCTACGAATCGATGCGCGTCACCAGCCGCCTGACCCAGGTCATGGCCTGGCTGCTGGCGCAGAAGGCCGTGCATGCCGGCGAGATGACGGCGGCGCAGGCGCTGGGCGAGGAGTTCTCCCTGTCCGGCGGCACCGTCTGCACCGACCCGAGCGGGCCCGACAACCCGGAGCTGCCGTCCGGCCTCCGCTCGCTGCTGGAACGCAGCCACAGCCTCTATATGCGCGTCCAGCGCCTGGAGGAGATGTACCGCCGCAGCGCCGCGGTGGCGTGAGGCTGTTCCCGTCGCGGATAGGCCCGTAGGTCGCATGGAGGCGAAGCCGCAATGCGACAGGCCACGGCCGGAGATCGTCGCATTCCGCCTGCGGCTCCATGCGACCTATGACCCTGAGAACCACCCCGGCACCCGGACAGCAAAAAAGAGCGCCCCGCCTGCGGGGCGCCCTCTTTCACGATAGCGAAGAAACCGCTTGAGGCGGCTTACTTCAGGCCGAAGCCCTGGAAGCGCTTGTTGAACTTGGCGATCTGGCCGCCGGTGTCCAGCAGCTTCTGCACGCCGGTCCACGCCGGATGGGTCTTCGGATCGATGTCCAGGCGCAGCGTGTCGCCCGCCTTGCCGTAGGTGCTACGGGTCTTGAACGACGAGCCGTCGGTCATGACGACGGTGATCTCGTGATAGTCCGGGTGGATGTCGGTCTTCATGGTCGGCGGTCCTGACTGAATGAAGCGCGGCGTATATCAAATGCGCGGGCGGGTTTCAACCTCCGGAATCGCCGGGGGCCGTACGCGCGGTTGCAACCTTGGCCGCTCAAGGCTACGTAGGCCCGTAACCAAGCTGCACGAGTGCCCGCCCCGTGGCCATCCAAGACGCCGTCCGAGACACCGGCCCCGAGAAGAAGCGGGACCTGAAGCCGCTGCGCGCGCTGGTTCCCTTCCTGCGCCCCTACCTGCCCCAGATCCTCGGCGCCTCGCTGGCGCTGGTGGTGGCGGCCGGCACGGTGCTGGGGCTCGGCCAGGGGCTGCGCACGCTGGTCGACCGCGGATTCGCCGCCGGCGATGCCTCGCTGCTGGACCAAGCGCTGCTGGTGATGCTGGGCGTCATCGTGCTGCTGGCGCTCAGCACCTTCGCCCGCTTCTACCTGGTCTCCTGGGTCGGCGAGCGGGTGGTGGCCGACATCCGCAAGGCGGTGTTCGACCACATCGTCACCCTCTCCCCCGGCTTCTTCGAGACCACCCGCACCGGCGAGATCCTGTCGCGGCTGACCACCGACACGACCCTGCTGCAGACGGTGGTGGGCTCAAGCGTGTCGATCGCGCTGCGCAACATGCTGATGCTGATCGGCGGCAGCGTGATGCTGCTGGTGACCAGTCCGAAGCTGACGGGCCTGGTGTTCCTGGTGGTGCCGCTGGTGGTGGCGCCGATCATCATCTTCGGCCGCAAGGTGCGCCGCCTGTCGCGCGACAGCCAGGACCGGGTCGCCGACGTGGGCGCCCATGTCGACGAGACGCTGACCGGCATCCGCACGGTCCAGGCCTTCGGCCACGAGCCCTTCGAGCGTGGCCGATTCGGCCAGCGCGCCGACGAGGCGTTCCGGGTGGCGGTGCGGCGGGTGCGGGCCCGCGCCTGGATGACCATGGCGGTGATCTCCCTGGTCTTCGGCGCCATCGGGGTCATCCTGTGGATCGGCGGGCACGACGTGCTGGCCGGCCGGATCAGCGGCGGCGAGCTCAGCGCCTTCGTCTTCTACGCGGTCATCGTGGCCGGCGCCGTGGGCGCCGTGTCCGAGGTGCTGGGCGAGCTGCAGCGGGCCTCGGGCGCCACCGAGCGGCTGGTCGATTTGCTGGCCACCCGCAGCGACATCCAGGCGCCGGCCGACCCGCTGCCCCTGCCCTCCCCGCCGCGCGGCGCCGTGACGTTCGAGGACGTGGTCTTCCACTACCCCTCGCGGCCCAAGGAGGCGGCGCTGGAAGGGCTGAGCTTCAAGGTCGAGCCCGGGGAGACCGTCGCGCTGGTCGGCCCCAGCGGCGCCGGCAAGACGACGGTCTTCCAGCTGCTGCTGCGCTTCTACGACCCGCAGTCCGGCACGGTGCGGCTGGACGGGGTGGATGTCCGCCGCGCCGACCCGGCCGAGGTGCGCGCCCGGATCGGGCTGGTGCCGCAGGACCCGGTGATCTTCTCCACCGACGCGCGGGAGAACATCCGCTACGGCCGCCCCGACGCGTCGGACGAGGAGGTGCGCGCCGCCGCCCGCGCCGCCCATGCGCTGGACTTCCTGGAGGCGCTGCCGGACGGGCTGTCGACCTATCTCGGCGAGAAGGGCGTGCGCCTGTCGGGCGGCCAGCGCCAGCGCATCGCCATCGCCCGCGCCATCCTGCGCAACCCGCCGCTGCTGCTGCTGGACGAGGCCACCTCGGCCCTGGACGCGGAGAGCGAGCGGGCGGTGCAGCAGGCGCTGGAGTCGCTGATGCGCGACCGCACGACCCTCATCATCGCCCACCGGCTCGCCACCGTGGTCAATGCCGACCGCATCCTGGTGCTGGACCGCGGCCGCATCGCCGCCATGGGCACCCATGGCGAGCTGATCCGGCAGGAGGGGCTCTACGCCCGGCTGGCGCAGCTGCAGTTCGACAGCCAGTTGCGCGCCTGATCCGTAGGTCGCATGGAGGCGCAGCCGCAATGCGACATGCCGAGGCCGGGTAACGTCGCATTGCGCTACGCTTCATGCGACCTACGGGCGAGCTGTGCCCACCGTGTCACTCAACCCGTCATCCCCGCGGAGGCGGGGACCCAGGTAATGAGCGTGCTATCCGCTGGTCAGCATGGTGCGAAGGGTCACGCCGCGCCCGCGCTTCACCGCTCCGGCGCGAACGGAATTCCTGGGTCCCCGCCTTCGCGGGGATGACGGGAGTGGAAAAAAGCGCCCGCACCGCCTGACGCTCAGGCCCCGGCCGTCTCCTGCACCTGCGCCAAGGGCCGGTCGGCGTCACGCGGGATGGTGACGACGATGCGAGTGCCGCCCTCGGCCCGGTCCTCCAGCGCCACACGCCCCCCAAGGCGCCCGGTCACCAGATTATAGACGACGTGCAGCCCGAGGCCGGTGGCGCCGCGGCTGCGGGCGGTGGTGACGAAGGGCTCGAACAGCCGGTCGCGCACCGCCCCGGCGACGCCCTCGCCGTCATCCTCCACCGTCAGCACGACCTCGCCCGGAGCGCCGGCGCGGGCCCGCACCCAGAGCTGGCCGTGCGTGCCGGGGGCGAAGGCGTGGTGGACGGCGTTGCCCACCAGCTCCCCCACCACGCGGCCGAGCGCGCCGGGGTAGGTCCGCGCCGTCAGGCCCGGCTCGACCTCGATGGTCAGGCGGTGGCCGGCGGCGTGCGCCTCGGCCTCCAGCCCCGCCGCCAGCTCCGGCAGCGCCTCGTCCAGCCGCACCGGCGCGCGCGCGTCGCCCTCGGGGTCGGCGGCGACCTGCTTGAAGCTCTGCACCAGCCGGGCCGTGCGGCCGATGCTGGCGGTCAGCATGGCGCTGGCCTCGCGCGCATCCTCCACGAACTCCTGGAAGGCGCTCTTGGTCACCCGCCCGGCGTCGAAGGCGCGGGACAGCTCGCCGACGCGGTGCGACAGGTGGGTGGCGGTGGTCAGCGCCACGCCCATGGGAGTGTTGATCTCGTGCGCGACGCCGGCCACCAGCCGGTTCAGCCCGGCCAGCTTCTCCGAACGCACCAGCTGCGCCTGGGCGTCGCGCAGCTCGGCCATCGCCAGGGAGAGGTGCCGGGTGCGCTCCTCGACCTGGGCCTCCAGCCGGCGGTTCAGGCCGTTGGCGGCGGTCAGCGCCACCCGGAAGCGGCTGGTCAGCACGAAGGCCTGCAGCAGCAGCATGACGCAGTAGCCCGCCTCCAGCACGCCGGGGAAACCGACCCCGGCCGCCAGCGCCAGGTTGGACGCGGCCAGCACGATCCAGGACAGGGCGAAGGGCACGGCCAGCGGCAGCTTGCGGGAGATGGCGCGGCCGGAGATCACCCCCATGCTCAGCACCATGACGGCGAGGCCGAGATAGGTGACGCCCAGCTGCGCCCCGCGCGGCAGGCCCAGCGGGCCGAAGGTGATGGCCGGCACCAGCAGCGCCATCATCGCCGGCGGCACGCACCAGCGCAGCGGCAGCATGCCGGGGAACAGCCAGCGCCCGCACAGCAGGCAGGCGATCCACACGGCCGGGAAGGCGACGTTGCTCAGCGCCGACAGCAGCTGCGCCGGCACCGCCCCCGCCATCACCACGGACAGCGGGTTGTTGTAGGTCAGCTCGGCCGCGGCGATCGCCAGCGACATCAGCCCGAAGGCGAGCGCCGCGCGGTCGGAGCGGTTGGCGACGTGGACGGCGAGGTACAGCAGCGCCAGGCCGACGCAGAGGCTGACGAACCCGGCACGCAGCGCGAGCTCGGTCTGCCACGCCTCGAACATGCCGCCGGTCGGCCCCAGCTCCAGCGGCTGGGCCATGCCGCCATAGCCGCCGAAGGCCGCGGTGCGGGCGACGATCAGCAGCTCGCCGCCGGTGGAGTGGATCGCCGCCAGCTGCTGGTGGCCGGCGGTGGACATGGCGGCCTCATCGGCGGCGACCGTGCCCGACCACAGCACGCGCCGGCCGTCCACCGTCACGTCCCAGGCCATGAAGCGCAGATAGTTGCGCAGGGCCAGCGGCGGCGTGCCGGCGGGCAGCAGGACCCGCAGCCGGTAGGTGCCGACGCCCTCCGCCGGCAGCGGCCGCCCGTCCACCTGGATCTGCGGCCACAGGGCCGGGACCCGGGTCGGGCGCGGCGCCGGCAGCTGGCCGCCGGCCATCGCGGCCTCGTCGGCCAGCACGCCCCACCAGAAATCCCATTCGCCCGAAAGGCGCACCGGCCCGTCGCGCGCGAAGTCCCAGTCCCGCAGGTCGAGGACCCCGCCCTGCGCCCGCGGCGCCTCCCGGGCGAAGGCCGGGGCGGCGGGGACGATCAGGAGGAGCAATGCCAGAAGCCGAAGAACCCTGCTCATGTGCCCTTGCCGATAGATGCGGCGCGTCCCGCCATGCCCGACGACTGTGGCGCGGGACGCGCGGCAGGACAATGGCCTTATCCTAGCCCAAAGGGTAGATCGCAATGCCGCCGCGCGCCGCCGCCGGCCGTGACAAATCGGCGAAAGCGCGCCCTTCGGCCGCCTTGCGCGGCGCCCCCGGGTCGCCATCTATAGGATGATGACGACGCTTCGAACCGTTCCCCTCGCCCTCCTCCTGGCAATTGCCTTTCCCACCATGGACGCGCTGGCGGCTTGCACCGACCCGGCGGCGCCGGGTGTCGGCTGGCGGCGCTGCTATCATGACGGGCGGGACTATGCCGGCGCCGACCTGACCGGGGCGGAGCTTCGGGAGGCCACCTTCACCCGGGCGCGGCTGGCCGGCACCAGGCTGGAGGGTGTCGACGCCTATCGCGGCAAGTTCCTGAGCGCCGATCTCGCCGGAGCGTCCCTGGCCCGCGCCCGCCTGATCGAGGCGGACCTCACCCGCGCCATCCTCGCCAAGGCCGACCTGTCGGGCGCCGACCTCCGCAACGCCAAGCTGGTGGGCGCCGACCTCAAGGGAGCGGTGCTGACCGGCGCTCGGCTGGAGGGGACGGACCTGCGCAACGCGGAGCTGACCGGCGCGACCTGGATCGACGGCAAGCGCGTCTGCTCGGAAGGCTCGGTCGGCCAGTGCCACTGAGGGCCGCGCGCGCCCCGTTTTGCAGGGTCCGCCGTCGCACGGCGTGACATGACCCTCTGGCCTCTGGCACATCCATCACCTTTGGCCTATGCTGTACCCGAAAATGGCTGGCCCGAAGGGGGACGGCCGAGCAGGGTCACGGCGGGCGTCCGGTGCTTTACCAGGAGCGGATGGAAGAGGCGTCGAGATTCGCCGAAGCCGCCATGGCGCGCCTGCGGGCGGACGGGGTTCCGCCCAATCCGAACAATTTCATGGTCTGGTACGGCTACCACACCGGCCGCATCCCCGACCTGAACCGCTCCATCGACATCCTGGTCAGCAACAACCAGCCGATCACCGAAGAGCGCTGCGCCGACCTCTACCGGCAGTTCTTCGCCCCCGACAGCGACGGCGCCGCCATCCGCGAGGCGGGGGAGCGGCTGAACGCGGCGCTGGAGCAGGCGCTGACGGCCATCACCCAGGGCGGGGCGGATGTCGGCCAGTACGGCCAGGCGCTGGACGCCTTCGGCGGCACCATCGGGCTGGCCGACACGATCGAGCAGCTGAAGCAGGTGGTCCGCTCCGTCGCCGAGGAGACGCAGACCATGGCGGTGAAGAACCGCCACCTGCAGTCGCAGCTGACCGACAGCTCCAGCCAGCTGGAGGCGATGCGCAAGGACCTGGACAGCGTCAAGCGCGAGGCCATGACCGACGCGCTGACCGGCATCGCCAACCGCAAGCTGTTCGACCAGGCGCTGCGCGACGCCGCCATGGAGTCGATGGAGGCGGACCAGCCGCTCTGCCTGATGCTGGTCGACATCGACCATTTCAAGAAGTTCAACGACACCCACGGGCACGTCGTGGGCGACCAGGTGCTGAAGCTGGTGGCGCGCACGCTGACCGAGTGCGTGAAGGGCCGCGACACCGCCGCCCGCTACGGCGGCGAGGAGTTCGCCATCATCATGCCCGACACGCGGCTGGACAACGCCGTGAAGGTGGCGGAGCAGATCCGCAAGGCCGTGGCCGGCCGGCGCATCGTGAAGCGCACCACCTCGGAGCCGCTGGGCATCATCACCCTGTCGGCGGGCGTGGCGCAGTACCGGATGGGCGAGCCGATGGCGAAGCTGATCCACCGGGCGGACGAGGCGCTCTACGCCGCCAAGGGCGCGGGGCGCAACCGCGTGGTCGCCGACGAGGCCGACCTGATGGGCGCCGCGGACTGACCGTCCCGGTGCCCGGCTCCGGCGCGGCGGTGCCGCGCCGGGATGCCTCAACTCACCACTTGCGCTCGGTCTTCATGCCGCCGGCATTGATGGCATCCAGCACCGGGCTGACCGGGCCCTTGGCCTTGCCCTTCGGCGCGGGGGCGCCCCTGCGGTTGGCCTCGATGACCTTGATGGCGGTGTCGGTGGCGTCGGTCTGGATCTGGCGGCGGACGCCGGGGTCGAGCGACTCGAAGGCCTGGCGGGCGAAGGCCAGCGCCGTCTCCGACTTGGTCTCCAGCACCTGGCGCAGCGCGTTCGCCGCCATCAGGCATTCCAGCCGCTCCGGCCCTGACAGCTCGTCCAGCACGTCGGCGAGGATGCCGATCGCCTGGAGCGTCTTGGGGTCGTTCAACCGTACGGCCATCTCGTATCTCCCCGCGGGGGCCATTGAGTCGACGCATCATCCCATTAACGGACGCGGAGCCGCAACGGCCTTCGGTCAAGCCGCGCGCCGGGCGTAATCCGTCAGGCGATGATGTCGGGCAGCAGCTCGCTCTCGATCCGGGCGATGAGATCCTTCAGCAGCAGCTTGCGCTTCTTCAGCCGCTGGATCTGCAACTGGTCCACGGGAGGCTGCTCCTGCAGGCGCGCGATGACGTCGTCGAGATCGCGGTGCTCGACGCGCAGGGCCGCGAGTTTTTCCCTGAGGACTTGTTGTTCGGTCATCGTGCTACGTCGCCGGTGATGCGCCAGCCGCGTTCTATAACAGAAACCGGGCGCGATGGTGAGGCTCCGTTTTGTGGCGTTGCGACACCCTGTCGAAAGGGTGAAACTGACCGGACGGGCATAACCCCACCCCATCGATCGGAACGGGCTCTGACATGGCAGGCGAGAAGCGTATCGGCATCCTCACCAGCGGCGGCGACTGCGCCGGGCTGAACGCGGTCATCCGGGCCGTGGTCCACCGCGCGTCGGGCTATGGCTGGCAGGTGATCGGCATCGAGGAGGGCACGCAGGGCCTGCTCTCCCGCCCGGTCCGCTACCGCGTGCTGGACCTGCCCCAGGTGGACGGCACCATGATGCGCCAGGGCGGCACGGTGCTGGGCACCACGAACAAGGGCGACCCCTTCGCCTATCCCATGGCCGACGGCACCCGCAAGGACCGCTCGACCGAGATCATCGGCGGCTGCCGCGAGCTGGGGCTGGACGCGCTGATCGGCATCGGCGGCGACGGCAGCTTCGCCATCCTGCACAAGCTGGCCAAGCTGGGCGGGCTGAACTTCGTCGGCATCCCCAAGACCATCGACAACGATCTGGGCTCCACCGAGATGTCGGTCGGGTTCGACACGGCGGTCGCCGTCGCCACCGAGGCGCTGGACCGGCTGCAGCCGACCGCCGCCAGCCACGCCCGCGTCATGGTGCTGGAGGTGATGGGCCGCGATGCCGGCCACATCGCGCTGTCGGCCGGCATCGCCGGCGGCGCCGACGTCATTCTGATCCCGGAGATCCCTTGGACCGTCCAGGGCATCGCCGACAAGATCCGCACCGTCCGCCAGACCGGCCGCAACTTCGCCCTGGTGGTGGTGTCGGAGGCGGTGAAGACCATGTCGGGTGCTTCGGCGCAGCAGGAGTTCACCGACGGGCAGAAGCGCTATGGCGGCATCGGCAACCATGTCGGCCACCTGATCGCCGAGGCCACCGGCGCCGAGACCCGGGTCACCGTGCTGGGCCATGTCCAGCGCGGCAGCCCGCCGACCCCGCACGACCGGCTGATCGCCAGCGCCTTCGGCGTGGCGGCGGTGGACCTGATCAAGGCCGGAAAGTTCGACCGCATGGTCGCCTGGCAGAACCGCCGTGTCGTCGACGTGCCGATCGAGGACGCCATCCGCGCCTATGCCAGCGTCGAGACTGGCGGTACGCTGGTGGAGACGGCCCGCGGCCTCGGTATCTATCTGGGCGAGGTGGGGTGAGCGGCACCCTGTCCCTCTGGGACTTCTCCCTCGCTACCTATGCCAAGCCGGGCGTGCCGGAAGCCTGCCTGGACCTGCAGGACCGGCATGGGGCTGACGTGAACCTGCTGCTCTGGGCGGCGTGGCTGGGGAGCCTTGGGCATGTACTCACCGAGTCGGAGCTCGATGCGGGGCGCGAAGCCGTCTCGGCCTGGCATGGCGAGGTCGTGATGCCGCTGCGCGCCGTCCGCCGCCGCCTCAAGGAAGGCCCCCCGCCGGCCCCCTCCCCCGCGACGGAGGCTCTGCGCAACCGCGTCAAGGCGGCGGAGCTGGAGGCGGAGCGGCTGGAGCAGTCGATCCTGGCCGATGTGGTCCGCGATGTCCGCCGCGACGCCTCTTCGGATGCCGCCATCCTCGCGAACCTGCAACTGGCAGTGCCCGAAGCACCCGCGGTTACACGGCAGTTACACAAGGCGATTTCCGCAGGGGCTTGAGCCCATGCTAGCCTCCCGCCCCTATGGCCGCCTAAACCCGTGGGAGGGGGCGGCCCTAACGAAGAACAGGGGTGGATACATGTCGGGGGCTTTTCGTCTTTCCTGCCTGACCGCGGTCGCGGTCGTCCTCGCGGCCGGCGCCGCGTCCGCCGAGACGCGCCAGGTCGCCCAGGCCGCAACGGCCGCCAAGCCGATCCCGACGGCCCCGGCCGCGCCGGGCCTGCCGATCACCGATCCGAACGTCAGCCCGTGCGACAACTTCTTCATGCATGCCTGCGGTCCCTGGATCGCCGCGAATCCGATCCCGGCCGACCAGTCCCGCTGGGGCAGCTTCAACGTGCTGGCCGAGCGCAACCAGGCGATCCTGCGCGAGGTGCTGGAGAAGGCCGCCGCCAACCCGACCGGCGAGACGAAGAAGATCGGCGAGTTCTACGCCGCCTGCATGGATGAGAAGGCGATCGAGGCGAAGGGCACCGCCCCGCTGAAGCCCTGGATGGACCGCATCAATGCGCTGAAGGACAAGAAGGCCCTGGCGCCTCTGCTGGCCGAGCTGCACACGGCCGGCGTCAACGCCTTCCACCGCTTCGGCCAGCAGCAGGACTTCAAGGACGCCACCCTGTCCATCGGCGCCTTCGACCAGGGCGGTCTGGGCCTGCCTGACCGCGACTTCTACTTCAAGGACGACGAGAAGTCGGTCAGCCAGCGCAACGCCTATGTCGCGCACGTCCAGAAGATGTTCGAGCTGGCCGGCGACAAGCCGGACGCCGCCAAGGCCAAGGCCGCCGCGGTCATGAAGATCGAGACGGCGCTGGCCGAAGGCGCCATGGACCGCGTCAAGCGCCGCGCCCCCGAGAACCGCTACCACCCGCAGACCAAGCTGGCCGACTTCGCGGCGCTGGCCCCGAGCTTCGATTGGGCCGGCTACACCAAGGCCGTGAACGTCAACCTCGGCGACAAGTTCAACGTTGGCAACCCCGACTACTTCAAGAAGCTGGAGCAGGTCATCGCCGGCAACTCGCTGGACGACATCAAGACCTACCTGTCCTGGCAGACGCTGCGCGCCGCCGCCCCCTGGCTGCCCGACGCGTTCGTGCAGGAGAACTTCAACTTCTACGGCAAGACGCTGGCCGGCACGCCGCAGATCCGCGACCGCTGGAAGCGCTGCGTCGACGCCACCGACGGCGCGCTGGGCGAGGATCTCGGCAAGTACTATATCGAGAAGGCCTTCGGTCCCGAGCATAAGAGCCGGATGATGACCATGGTCGGCGACGTGGTGCAGTCGTTCAACCAGATGATCCCGACGCTGGAGTGGATGGGTCCGGAGACCCAGGCCAAGGCGAAGGAGAAGCTGAACGCCATCGCCACCAAGGTCGGCTATCCCGACAAGTGGCGCGACTACGGCACGCTGGAGGTCAAGCGCGACGACGCCCTGGGCAACGCCGTGCGCGGCTTCGCCTTCGAGTACCGCCGCGACATCACCAAGATCGGCAAGCCGATCGACCGGGCCGAGTGGTTCATGACCCCGCCGACGGTGAACGCCTATTATTCCTGGGCGTACAACGACATCAACTTCCCGGCCGGCATCCTGCAGCCGCCCTTCTTCGACATGACGGCCGACGACGCCTACAATTACGGCGCCATCGGCGGCGTGATCGGCCATGAGATCACGCACGGCTTCGACGACCAGGGCCGCAAGTTCGACGCGCGCGGCAACCTCGAGAGCTGGTGGACCCCGGCCGATGAGGCGAAGTTCAAGGAGCGCGCCCAGTGCCTGGTCGACCAGTACAGCGGCTACCAGGCGGCCGAGGGCGTCAATCTGAACGGCCAGGCGACGCTGGGTGAGAACACCGCCGACAGCGGTGGCACCCGCATCGCGCTGAAGGCGCTGATGAACCGCCTGGGCAACAAGAAGGACGAGAAGATCGGCGGGCTGACCGCCGACCAGCGCTTCTTCTACGGCTGGGCCCATGTCTGGTGCGCCAATGCCCGTCCGGAGGCACGCCGCCTGCAGGCGCTGACCGGCGTGCACTCGCTGCCGGAGTACCGGGTGAACGGCACGCTGTCGAACATGCCGGAGTTCGCCAAGGCCTTCAGCTGCAAGCCGGCCGACAAGATGGTCCGCGGCGAGAAGTCCTGCCGCGTCTGGTAAGCCTTACTGCCTGACATAAGGAAGGGCGGGCCGCCGCGAGGCGACCCGCCCTTTTCTTTGCCCGGACGGACGATCAGTCCTTCTTGGCGTTGTTGGCGGCGTCCTCGAGGCGCTCGCCGGCGCGCTCGATCTTCTCGCCGGCCCGCTCGGCCGTGTTGGCGGCGCGCTCCTCGGCGCGGGTCGCCTCGGCCCGGTCCTCGGCGTTGGCGGCCGTGTCCTCGGCCTTGTCCTCGGCCCGCTCCGCCGCGTCCTCAGCCTTGTCGGCAGCGTCCTTGGCGGCGTCGGCGGTGCTCTCGGCGGCCTTGTCGATCTCCGCGCCGGCGCGCTCGGCCGGGCCCTTCTCCTCGCAGGCGGCGAGGCCCAGCGGCAGGCCGGCGATCAGGGCGACGGCGGCCAAGCGGCGCAGGTTCAGACTCTTCATGGCTCCACTCCTTTTGCTTCGTTGCGGCCCGTTCGGGCATCGGCAGGGCAACGACGGAGGGATGGCCATGTTCCGGCCGGTCTCCCGAACGGCTAGGTACGACTTACTGCTTCGCCCGTTCGGCGGTATCGGTGATGGCCTCGCCTGTACGCTCCATCACCTTGCCTACCTCGTGCGCCGCGCCCTTGGCGCCTTCCTGGACGCGCTGGACGGTTCCGTCCTCCTTGGCCTTCTCCCAGGTGCGCTCCACCGTGTCGGCGGTCTTCTCGGCGGCGCGGTCGATGGCGGCGCCGGCCTTCTCGGCCGAGGGCTTGCCCTGCTCGTCGCAAGCGGCGAGGCCGCAGACGGCCAGCAGCAGCGCGGCGGTTCGAATGGTTGGGGTCATGGCGGCTCTCCTGTTCCCGGTGTCTCCCGGGAACAGCGGGCCGTAGCGGGTGTTCCTCAGCCTTCGGCCGCGTCGCCCGGTTCCTCGCGCCAGCGCTTGACCCGCCCGCTGTCGATATCGAACAGGTCGAGCATGCGGCCGACCGTATGGTCGATCAGATCGTCGACGCTCTCGGGCCGGGCATAGAGGGCCGGCACCGGCGGAGCGATGATCGCCCCCATCTCGGCCAGCGCCGTCATGGTGCGCAGGTGGCCCAGATGCAGCGGCGTCTCGCGCACCATCAGCACCAGCCGGCGGCGCTCCTTCAGCACTACGTCGGCGGCGCGGGTCAGCAGCGTGCTGGTCACGCCCGTGGCGATCTCCGACATGGTGCGGATGGAACAGGGCGCCACGATCATGCCCCGCGTGCGGAAGCTGCCGCTGGAGATGGCCGCGCCGATGTCCTGCACCGGATGCACCACGTCGGCCAGCGCCCTGACGTCGGCGACTTTCATCCCGGTCTCGCAGGCCAGCGTCACCTCCGCCGACCGGCTCATGACCAGGTGCGTCTCGACGGGGAGCGGCCGCAGCGTCTCCAGCAGCCGGATGCCGTAGGCGACGCCCGAGGCGCCGCTGATGCCGATGATGAGGCGCGAGGGCTTGTCCATGCCCCGTGATGTAGCGCCGGGCGGGGGGCGCGTCCAGGGGCGTCGGGCTTTGTTGATCTAAGGTCGGTCTGACATTCGGAGGAATGCGAGCCGATCTGCCGTCCCCTCTCCCAGGGGGAGAGGGACAGGGATAGGGGGTACGGGAATGCGGAGCTGTCCTCAGACGTCGAGGACAGGCGCTCTTCCCCTACCCTCTTACCCCCTCACCCTAACCCTCTCCCCCTGGGAGAGGGGACCAGCATCGGGCCGCCCGCAGAAGACCGGTTCTGCCATAAATGAAAACGGCGCGCCCCCGGGGAGCGCGCCGTCCTCAACTCACGCCGCCGGGAGAACCTCAGTCCTCGTCGCGCCCGTACGTATCCTCGTCGCGGTCGATGACCTCGCCCTCGGTCTCCTCGGGCGTGCCCGACTCGATGTAGCTGCGGTCGGTCAGCTCCTCGTCCGGCAGGCCCTTGCGGGCCTTGGTCACGGCGGCGTCCAGCTCGCGCTGGGTGCACAGGCCCAGCAGCACCGGGTTGCGCGGCTTGATGTTGCTGGCGTTCCAGTGGGACTTGTCGCGCACCGCGGCGATCGTCGGCTTGGTGGTGCCGATCAGGCGGCCGATCTGGGCGTCGGACAGCTCGGGATGCTGCTTGACGATCCAGGCGATGCCGTCGGGCTTGTCGCCGCGCTTGGTCACCGGCGTGTAGCGCGGGCCCTTGGAGCGGGCGGCCGGCTGCGGCAGATCCTGCTGGCGCATCACCAGCTTGGCGTTGGGATCGCGCTCGCAGCGGGCGATCTCCTCAGCCGTCAGCTCGCCGCCCGCCACCGGATCGCGCCCGATCATGCCGACCGCCACCTCGCCGTCGGCGATGGCCTGGATCTCCAGCGAGTGCATACCGCAGAACTCGGCGATCTGCTCGAAGCTGAGCGCGGTGTTCTCGGTCAGCCAGACGGCGGTGGCCTTCGGCATCAGGGGCTGCGCCATGGATCCTCCTCGGACATGCAAAAAAGCAAAAACCGGCCGTCGCGCGGGCTGAAGGCCCCGCGCAGCCGACCGACGAAACTAGAGACGGAATGACCTATACAGCCAGTTGCACACGCGCACCATGCCTTTTTGCGAGCCATCCGGGCAGCCGCGAGAAGGGTTCTGGAGAGGCTGGAGCGGTCTGCGTGCTTCGACGGGCTCAGCATGAGGGATGTTGGTTCCAGGCACTCCGAGGACCAACTGGAGCAGCAACACCCCCTCAGCCTGAGCCTGTCGAAGGCCGCACCCCTGCGACGCTGCCGTGGCGCCTCCCGACCTACAGGGTGAGGATGATCTTCCCGACATGCGCGCTGCTCTCCATCAGCGCGTGCGCCTCGGCGGCCCGGTCCAGCGGGAAGGTGGCGTGGATCAGGGGCTTCACCGTGCCCGACTCCAGCAGCGGCCAGACCTTCGCGCGCAGCGCCTCGGCGATGCGGCCCTTCTCGGCGACGGGACGGGCGCGGAGCGTCGAGCCGGTCATGGTCAGGCGCTTGGTCATGATCGGGTAGAGGTTCAGCGTCGCCGTGGGCCCGCGCAGGAAGGCGATGGAGACGTGGCGGCCGTCGGGCGCCAGCACCTCCAGGTTGCGCGGGATATAGTCGCCACCGACCATGTCCAGCACCACGTCCACGCCGCGCCCGCCGGTGGCCTCCTTGACGACGGCGACGAAATCCTCGGCCCGGTAGTCGATGCCCCGATCGGCGCCCAGGGCCTCGCAGGCCCGGGCCTTCTCTGGGCTGCCGGCGGTGGCGTAGATGGTGGCGCCGAAGGCTTTGGCCAGTTGGATCGCCGTGGTGCCGATGCCGCTGGTGCCGCCATGGACCAGGAAGCTCTCGCCGAGGCGCAAGCCCCCCCGCTCGAACACGTTGGTCCAGACGGTGAAGAAGGTCTCAGGCAAGCCGGCCGCCTCCTCCCGGGTGATGCCCGCCGGGATCGGCAGGCATTGCGGCGCGGGGGCGACGCAGTACTCGGCATAGCCGCCGCCCGCCACCAGGGCGCAGGCGCGGTCGCCGACCGACCAGCCCTGGACCCCCTCGCCCAGCGCGGCGACGGTGCCGGCGACCTCCAGGCCCGGCAGGTCGGACGCGCGCGGCGGCGGCGGGTACTTGCCCTGGCGCTGCAGGACATCAGGCCGGTTCACGCCGGCGGCATGCACCCGGATCAGAATCTCGCCCGGACCGGCCACCGGCACCGGCCGCTCGCAGGGCACCAGCGCCTCCGGCCCGCCGGGCACCCTGATCTCCACCGCGCGCATCATGCCCGTCATCGCCCAGCCTCCCGATGTCACCGGCCCGATATCACCGGGTTGAAGCTGTAGTCCGGCTGTTCCAGACTGGCAAGACGACCCGACGGAGCATGCCCCATGGACCTCGACGATCTCGTCCCCGCCAAGCAGCCCAAGAAGCCGCTCGACCTCTCCCGCCTCTCCATCGACGAGCTGAAGGACTACATCGCCGCCATGGAAGCCGAGATCGCCCGCGTGCGTGAGCACATCAAGTCCAAGCAGGCCAGCCTGGACGCCGCGGCGGCCTTCTTCAAGAAGTGACCGGCGCGGCTGAGGCGTGATGCGTGCTTCGACAAGCTCAGCATGAGGGATGTAAGTTCCAGGCACTCCCGGAAACCGCGGGAGCAGCAAAAACTTCCTCAGCCTGAGCCTGTCGAAGGCCGCACACCGGCGGCGCTGCCTGGCCTTTCCTTGAACCACCCCAGCGCGTAGACGCGGATGGCGCTGGACAGGTTGCCCTCGCGCGTCCGGTCGATCTCCTCGACCAGCGCGTTCAGGGACAGGCCCTTGGCCGCCGCGATCTCCTTCAGCGCGTCCCAGAAGGGCTCCTCCAGCGTGACGCTGGTGGAGTGGCCGGAGATCTGGACCGAGCGCTTGCGCAGGGTCATGTCACACCGCCCGTAGGTCGCATGGAGCCGCAGGCGCAATGCGACAGCCGACGCGGGAAATGTCGCATTGCGGCTTCGCCTCCATGCGACCTACGGGGAATCATCCCCGTCCCCGCGACCAGTCCGCCACCACCCGGCACACGGCCCCGGTCAGCGTCGCCAGGTCGGCCTCGCCGATGGTCAGCGCCGGGGTCAGATAGACGATGTCGCGGAAGGGGCGCACCCAGACGCCCTGCTCCACGAACCTGGCCTTGAGCGAGTTCAGATCGCCGATGCCGCCCAGCTGCACCACGCCGATGGCGCCGAGCACGCGGACGTCGCGCACGCCCGGCAGGCCGCGGCAGGGCTCCAGGCCGGCCGCCAGCGTCTGGGATATCGCGGCGGCCTGCGCCAGGCGCGGCTCGCTCTCAAAGAGGTCCAGGCTGGCATTGGCGGCGGCGCAGGCCAGCGGGTTCGCCATGTAGGTCGGCCCGTGCATCAGCGCGTGCATGGGATCGTCCGACAGGAACGCCTCGAACACATGGCGCCGCGCCACGGTGGCGGCCAGCGCCATGGTGCCGCCGGTCAGCGCCTTCGACAGGGTGACGATGTCGGGCACGATCCCGGCCGCCTCGCAGGCGAACATGGTGCCGGTGCGGCCGAAGCCGGTGAAGATCTCGTCCAGGATCAGCAGCAGCCCGTAGCGGTCGGCCAGCCGCCGCAGCGTGCGCAGCACCTCCGGGTCATGGAACAGCATGCCGCCGGCGCCCTGCACCAGCGGCTCCACCAGGATGGCGGTGATCTCGTGGGCCTCGGCGTCCAGCGTCGCCTCCAGCGCGGCCGTGGACGCCTCGTCGACGGGCAAATCCATGATGGTGTGCTGCGGCAGCAGCCCCTGGAAGAGGGCGTGCATCCCCTCCTCCGGATCGCAGACCGCCATGGTGCCCAGCGTGTCGCCGTGATAGCCGCCCTTGAAGGCCAACAGGCGGGTGCGGCCGCACTCGCCCCGGTTCAGCCGGTACTGCACCGCCATCTTCATGGCGACCTCGACCGAGACCGAGCCGCTGTCGGTGAAGAAGACCCGCTCCAGGTCGCCCGGCAGCATGCCCGCCAGCCGGCGCGCCAGGGTGAAGGCCGGCTCGTTGGCGAGGCCGCCGAACATGACGTGCGGCATGGCCTGCAGCTGCCGCGTCACCGCCTCGCGTATGTGCGGGTGGTTGTAGCCGTGGCAGGCGGTCCACCAGCTGGCGATGCCGTCCACCAGCTCGCGCCCATCAGCCAGTGTGATCCGCGTGCCGGAGGTCGCGACCGCCGGCAGCGGCACCGGCGCCCGCTTCATCTGCGCGTAGGGCAGCCAGACATGCGGCCAGCCCCTGTCGAGCCAGTCTCCGCCCCTGCCCGCCATGGGCGTTCAGCCCTCCATGCGCGACATGCCCAGCCGCTTCAGCAGCGCCATGTCGCGGTCGGCCTCGGGGTTGGGCGTGGTCAGCAGCTTTTCGCCGTAGAAGATGGAGTTGGCGCCGGCGGCGAAGCACAGCGCCTGCATCTCGTCGCTCATCCCCTCGCGGCCGGCGGACAGGCGGACCATGGAGGCCGGCATGGTGATGCGGGCGACGGCGATGGTGCGCACGAACTCGATGGCGTCGATGCCCCGGTCATCGGCGAAGGGTGTGCCCTCGACCTTGACCAGCAGGTTGATCGGCACGCTCTCCGGGTGCTGCGGCATGGTCGCCAGCGTGTGGATCATGCCGACCCGGTCGTCGTCCCCCTCGCCCATGCCGACGATGCCGCCGCAGCAGACATTGATGCCGGCCTCGCGGACGTTGGACAACGTGTCCAGCCGGTCCTGGAAGGTGCGGGTGGTGATGACCTTGTCGTAGTACTCGGGCGAGGTGTCGATGTTGTGGTTGTAGTAGTCGAGGCCGGCATCCTTCAGCCGCTTCGCCTGGTGCGCGTCCAGCATGCCCAGCGTGACGCAGGTCTCCATGCCCAGGCCCTTCACCCCCTCGACCATGGCGACGACATGATCCAGGTCGCGGTCCTTGGGCGAGCGCCAGGCGGCGCCCATGCAGAAACGCGAGGCGCCGGCGGCCTTGGCCGCGCGCGCCTCCTCCAGCACCTTCTCCACCGCCATCAGCTTGGACGCCTTGAGGCCGGTATCGTACTGGGCGGCCTGCGGGCAGTAGCCGCAATCCTCCGGGCAGCCGCCGGTCTTGATCGACAGCAGGGTCGAGACCTGGACCTGGGTCGGGTCGAAATGGCGGCGGTGGGTTGTCTGCGCCTGGAACAGCAGCTCGGGGAAAGGCAGCGCGAACAGCGCCTTGATCTCGTCCCGGGTCCAGTCGCTGCGCACCTCGCCGGGCTGGCGGCCGGGCTGGTGGGCGGTGCGGACGGGCGCGGTGTCGATGGCGGCGGTGGACATGGGCAAGCCCCCCCTGCGGTCTAAGCAGAGCTAATTGGTTTGAAGGAATGCCGGACGTACCGCTACATCGCAGGCACGGTCAAGCTTTTGCGGGTGGAGCATGCGGTCCCTGGACCAGTTCGCGGCGTCCAAGCTGGCCCGCCTGGAGCGTGAATCGCTCCGGCGGCGGCTGGTGGACAGCGCGCGCCTGGACGGTCTCTGGGTCGAGCGCGACGGCCGCCGGCTGCTCTCCTTCTGCTGCAACGACTATCTGAACCTGACCCATCACCCCCGGCTGAAGGCGGCTGCGACCGCCGCGCTGGAGAAATGGGGCACGGGCTCCGGCGCCTCGCGCCTGGTGACCGGCAACAACCCGCTCTTCGCCGAACTCGAGGCGCGGCTGGCGCGGCTCAAGGGCGCGGAGGCCGCCTGCGTCTTCGGCTCCGGCTATCTCGCCAATACCGGCATCATCCCGACGCTGGTGGGGACCGACGACCTGATCCTGGTGGACGAGCTGGCGCACGCCTGCATCTGGGCCGGCGCCAAGCTCTCGGGCGCCACGGTCCTGACCTTCCGCCACAACGATACGGATCAGCTGGCGGAGCTGCTGGCCTGCCGGCGCGGCGCCTACCGGCACGCCCTGGTGGCGACCGACGGCGTCTTCTCCATGGACGGCGACCTCGCCCCCCTGCCCGCCCTGTCGGCCCTGTGCGAGACCCACGATGCGTGGCTGCTGACCGATGACGCTCATGGCATCGGCGTGATCGGCGGCGGGCGCGGCAGCAGCTTCGCTCATTGTGACAAGGTCGCGGTGCCGCTGCAGATGGGCACGCTGAGCAAGGCCGTGGGCGGCTATGGCGGCTATCTCTGCGCCAGCGCGCCGGTCATCGACCTGATCAAGACCCGCGCCCGCACGCTGGTCTATTCGACCGGCCTGCCGCCCGCGACAGTGGCCGCCGCCATCGCCGCGCTGGAATTGATCGAGGGCGATCCTGATTACGCGGCCCTGCCCGTCGCCAAGGCCCGGCTCTTCACCCGGCTCGCGGGGCTGCCCGGGGCCCAGAGCCCGATCGTGCCCGTCATCGTCGGCGGCGCCGAGGAGACGCTGGCGGCGTCCCGTCTCCTGGAGCGCGAGGGGTTCCTCGTCACCGCCATCCGCCCGCCGACCGTGCCCACGGGCACGTCCCGGCTCCGCATCACCTTCACCGCCATGCACCCGGACGAGGAGGTGGCACGCCTCGCCCATCTCGTCGCCACCCGCGTGCTGCCCCAGTCAGTAGAGGCTTGATTACAATGACCGCCTGCTTCGTCACCGCCACCGGCACCGACATCGGCAAGACCTTCGTCACCTCGGGGCTCGCCCGGCACCTGCGCCGCCAGGGGCGTTGCGTCTCGGCGCTGAAGCCGGTCGTCACCGGCGTCGATCCCGCCCATTCGGTGGATGGCGACCCGGCCATGCTGCTGGAGGCGCTGGGCTGCCCGGTGACGGAGAAGGAGATCGCCGCCATCTCCCCCTGGCGCTTCAAGGCCCCGCTGGCCCCCGACATGGCCGCCCGGCGCGAGGGCAAGTCGATCGACTTCGGCGGCCTGCTGCGCTGGTGCCATGAGCAGGTGGACCGCCACCAAGGCCACCTCTTCATCGAGGGTGTCGGCGGCGCCATGGTGCCGCTGGACGAGACCCACACGGTGCTGGACTGGATGCAGGATTTGCACCTGCCGGCGCTGGTGGTGGCGGGCTCCTATCTCGGCACGCTGAGCCATACGCTCTGCACGCTGGAGGTCCTGTGCAGCCGCGGCCTGAACGTCGCCGCCGTGGCGGTCAGCGAGACGCCGGGCTCCAGCGTGCCGCTGGACGAGACGGTGGAGGAGCTGGCCCGCTTCTCCCGCCGCGTCCCCGTCATCGCCGTGCCGCGCCTGCCCGACCCGACCGAGGACCACCCGGCCTTCGCGCGGATTTTGGAGCGGATCGGCTGAGGCTGGCCATTCCGGGCAGCGTCGGGGGGAGTGCGTGCTTCGACAGGCTCAGCATGAGGGGGTTTTTGCTGCTCCCCATGCTTGCAGGAGTGCCTGGCTTCCTCCGTTCCTCATCCTGAGCCTGTCGAAGGACGCACCAGGCCGCAGCCTCCCTCACGTCGTCGTCCGCGCCTCGATGATCTTGGGCCGGCGGAGGATCACCGCCGCCACGCCGGCCAGCGTCAGCGCGCCGCCGGCGAAGAGATGCCAGGTCAGCGGCTCGCCCAGCACCAGCACGCCCGACCCCACCCCGAAGACCGGCACCAGCAGCAGGAAGGGCATGGTCTGGTTCACCGGATAGCGCGCCACCAGCGGCGTCCAGAACCAGTAGGCCAGGATGGTCGAGACCAGCCCCATGTAGCCGATGCAGGCCCAGCCCAGCCAGTCGGCCGCCATGATCTGCTCGACCTGCCCCGTCTCCAGCAGCAGCGACAGCACCACCAGCTGCGGCACCGCGAACAGCGCCATGTAGGCGTTCAGCGTGAAGGGGTCGATCCCGCCCATCCATTTCAGCTGGATGTTGGAGAAGGAGAAGCAGAAGGCCGCCGCCACGACCAGCCCCAGCGAGAAGAGGTTGGCGCTGGCCCTGGGCTCGCCGGCGATGACGACCACGCCGAGGAAGGCCACGGCCATGCCCGCCGCCCGCCGCCAGCCCAGCGCGTCCTTCAGGAACACCGCCGCCAGCAGCGAGGCGAAGGGCACCTGCATCTGGATGGCGATGGAGGCGATGGAGGCGTCCACCCCCTGCACGCCGGTGAAGACCAGCGGGAAGTGCAGCCCGCCCATCACGACCGAATAGCCCAGCAGCTGGCGCAGCTTGCCGCGCGGCACCGCCACGAAGGGCAGCAGCACCACCGCCACCAGGGTGAAGCGCAGCACCATGGCGGTCAGCGGCTGGAACTGCTCCAGCGTCACCTTGGACACGGCGAAGTTGAAGCCCCAGATCGCCATGACGGCGAGCGCCCGCAGCAGGTCGACCGGCCTCATGCGGGCCTCCCGGCGGGGCGGCAGGCAGGGCGATGGCGGTGCGAAGGGGCGGCGGGGAACGGCATGGGGCGGGTCCGATGCATCGGTCCCCGCACCATGCCACGCCCGCCGCCGCCCGAGCACCGCAGGCGGCGCAGGGGCGGAATGCGCAGCCCTTGACTGAGAATCGACAGTCGTAGGAACATCTATAGGATTTTCCCTATGACGAGGTCCTACGCCATGTTCCAGCCCCACCGCCCCGACCCGTCCGGCGCCCCGCTCCGCGTAGCGGCATTCTGCGACGACCCGATCGGCCACGCGCTGGTCCGGACCCTGTGCCAGGCCGACGGGCTGGACCGGCGCCTCGACGCCATCATGCGCGCCTGGACCCGGGGTGAGCCGGTGGTGCAGCCGGTGCTCTATGCCGGCGACGGCCGGGTGCATGTGCCGGAGCCCCTCCCGTTGCGCGAGATCCTGGTCACCGGGGTCTCGCCCGAGGATGTCGGCGTGGTGGCGGCCGACGGCACCCGCTACCGGCTGCACGAGACGGAGGCGGAGAAGCGCGACTGGTTCAACGGCCTCACCGGCACGCCCCGCCGCCACGTGCCGGCCGACGCGGTGGACGGGCTGCCGCTGGCGCTGCGCCTGGTGAAGCCCTACCCGATCCACGGCCGCCGCAGCTTCATGGAGGAGGCCGACGCCGACGCGATGCTGCTGCAGCTCTGGCAGGTGCGGCTGCTGCACGCCATGGCCGCCGTCTGGCACGAGGGCTTCGGCCGAGGCGAGCCGCTGGCCGCAGGCTACGCCTTCGCCGCCCGCCTCGGCATCGGCCTGCGCCGGGTGACGGAGGGCTATCCGGAGTACAACCCGAACCAGCCGCGGAACGATGCCGGGCGGTGGACGGATGGCGGTGGAGGCGGGTCATCGCCGACCAGCTTCGAACGGCCGGGACGGGAGGATTTGCGGTACCTTGTGAGCCCGGAGGATGCGCAGGCGGGAGGGAGCAGGAAACCCGTCGATCTCGGGGGCGTGCCTTACGCCAACCCTGACTTCCGCAAGCAGACCGCTCCGGTAGACACCGGTCAATGCGTTGCCCTGGTTCAGAAAGCGGCCAAGATGCCGCTGACGAAGCACTGGAAGGCTGGAGTCAGCCTCCAGGAGCGGCCAGAGATTCCGCCCGGGACCGTCATTGCAACCATGGTGGATGGAAAGTACCCTAACGAGCGAACCGGAAACCACGCGGCGTATTTTGTGCGGTATGAGACGCAGGGAGATAGAGAAGGCATCATCATCTATGACCAGTACATTGATCGAGACACGGGTAAAGTTGTGGGGCCAAGAGAGAGATTTATTGCCTTCCAACCTTACGATCCTGAGAAGAAGCAGAATAGATCAAACAACGCCAGCGCCTATTCTGTAGTTATCAAATAAGACGGGGATATGGATGCGCCTCCTGATGCTTCTGGTTCTCGGCTATTCGATGTCCGCCGGCTCAGCGGCGGGCGCTAGTGCCGCTGTGCCAACGAAGGAGGCGGCTGGAGTCATCACCGGAATATGCCCCGACAAGCCGGACTTCATTTCCGACCCGGGACCTCGACCACTCGGAGACATCACCATCGCCAAGGTATGGGGGGACGGCACCAGACCGGAGCAGTTCCCCGAGCCGCAGTCCCGCCGGGACGGGAACCGGGAAGTCCGCACTTGGGTGCTCGACTGGTCGGAGAGCGGCGAGTTTCGGGCCATTTGCGAGTATGAGGGGCTGATTGGCGTGGAGATCGGCGTGATTCCGCCCGAGGCGCGCACCTGCGTCTGGGAAGCGGTCGAGAAGGGCAGGAAACGGAACGTGAGCTTCTACTGCAAACGCTGATGTACCGGCGCTGGCAATTATCGCAAATCGGGTAACGTCGTGTGGCCTAGAGAGCGGTTTATTCGGTTCCAACAATACGATCGCAAACAGAAGCAGAACAAATCCAACAATGCCAGCGCCTAATCTGTGGTCATCAAGTAAGATGGGGAGATTGATGCGCCTCCTGATGCCTCTGGTTCTCGGCTATTCGATGCACGCCGGCCCCGTAGCGGCCGCTGAGAGCCCACTGTCAACGAAGGAGCAGTCTGGCATCATCACCGGCATTTGCCCCGACAAGCCGGACTTCATTAGCGACCCGGGACCTCGGCCACTCGGAGACATCATCATCGCCAAGGTGTGGCGCGACGGCATTAGACCGGCGCAGTTCCCCGAGCCGCAGACCCGTCGGGACGGGAACCGTGAAGTTCGCACCTGGGTACTCGACTGGTCGGAGGGCGGCGAGTTCCGCGCGGACTGCCAGTATGAATGGTTGATCGGCGTGGAGATCGGCGTGATTCCGCCCGAGGCGCGCATCTGCGTCTGGGAGGCGGTCGAGAAGGGTGAGGAGCGGGACGTGAGTTTCTACTGCAAACGCTGAAGCACTGACGCTGACGATGATGTGGATAGCCCGGATCGCGGTCGCCCTGGCCGCCCTGCTCGCCGCCCCCCCGGTCATCGCGGCGGAACCCGTCATCGGCTGGATCGATGGCCCGGAGAACCGGCAATCGACTTTTCGTCGTGGAGAAGTCGCGCTCGGCTGCGAGCATCCGGTCGTGCTGCGCTGGACCCAGACATTCGAGCGGGGTGTGGGCGCAAAGGGGAAGCGTCAGCGTGTCGCTCAATGGTCAGCCCGAGATCGATCTGTCTCGCGCCGGGGGCCTCGGCAGCATCGACAGTTTCCCCATCGTCGGTGGCGAGGTGGACTGCTTCGACACCGACGATAGGGGGACAGGCCTGCTGGTGCGGCATGACGCCTATCTAGCCCCGAGGAGTGTCATCGTTTCGATCCTGGAGGGCCGCATCAATTTCACCGGACCGTCAGGCCGATACGACCGGCAGACGCGCCGAAACTCCTTCGTCCCCGTGGAAATGCAGGCCACGCCTCTGGTGACTGGACGGCATCATTTCCTCTGCCCGGTGGGTCCTATCGCCGATCCCCACCGTTGGGTGCCGCCGGTCGACGTGACCTGGCGGCAGCAGGCCGGGCAATCGCCCAGCTTCACCGTCACCATCGACGGCGTTCCGCTGGAGGAGGGGTCGCTGCGGCGCCTCGTCTCCTTCTTCACACCCGAGGACCGGATCGTGGGCATCGACATGGAGTGCGTGGTCGGCGGCGGATACCATCACACCCACGAGGTGCACTACCGGCACCAGGAAAACCGGCCGGAGTTCAATCCCGACTGGCGCGGCGACGGCGACCCGGTGGACGAGGCCGCCGTCTCCACGCCCTACTACACCAACCGGGTCTACAGCTTCTCCATCAAGTCGGGCCGCCTTGTCCGTGCCCTCGCCACGCGGCAGCTGGTGGAGCCTTACCAATGAGGCTCCACTTGAGCAAAGCTCTTGTTGGATCGGCGCGTTTCCTGCGCAATGCGGCAGGTTGGATTGTCGCTCTCTTGCTGATCGCTGCTGTCGCTGCCGCAGTCGTTGCCCTGCCCTGGTTCGTGGCCTTCAGGACTTTCGTAGCAGTGGAGTACCGCGTGCTCGAAACCGCCATATCTCCTGACGGTAAGGTGATTGCCGTTGTTTATGAGAGACACGGCAATGCCACGGAACCCCTATTCAGGTTCATGGCGCTGCATCCGGCAGGGGATGAATTCGACCCGTCCTCCGCGTCCCCGGTCTTCCAAGCCCACGGTACATTCAAGATGCGCCCCGTCTGGAAAGACGCGGCCACACTCGTCGCTCACTACCCCGCCAACGCAGGCCAAGTCCTCGCCGAACAGCCGGAGAACCGGATCAGGATAGAATACGTCGTTGAATGACCGAATCCACCCCAAACGAAGAAGGGGCGCCCCCTCGCGGCGGCGCCCCTTCCCTTCTCGCAGTGCCGGCCCGGCGGTCAGGCCGGCTTGTCGTCCGAGGTGGTGACCTTGGGCTTGGGCAGGTCGAGCTTCAGGTGCAGCTCCTTCAGCCGCTCCGGGCCTACCTGGCTGGGGGCCTGCATCAGCAGGTCCTCGGCGCGCTGGTTCAGCGGGAAGACGATGACCTCGCGGATGTTCGGCTCGTCGGCCAGCAGCATGACGATGCGGTCCACGCCCGGGGCCGAGCCGCCGTGCGGCGGGGCGCCCAGCTTGAAGGCGCTGAGCATGCCGCCGAAGCGGGCCTCGAGCACGTCGGGCGTGTAGCCGGCGATCTCGAACGCCTTGTACATGATCTCCGGCTTGTGGTTCCGGATGGCGCCGGACGACAGCTCCACGCCGTTGCAGACGATGTCGTACTGGAACGCCTTGATGTCCAGCGGGTCCATCGTCTCCAGCGCCTCCAGGCCGCCCTGCGGCATGGAGAAGGGGTTGTGGCTGAAGTCGATCTTGCCGGTCTCCTCGTCCCGCTCATACATCGGGAAGTCGACGATCCAGCAGAAGCGGAACTCGTCCTTGGCGATGAGGTCCAGCTCCTCGCCGACCTTGGTGCGGGCGAGGCCGGCCAGCTTGGCGGCGGCGTTGGGCTGGTCGCAGACGAAGAAGACGGCGTCGCCGTCCGACAGGCCCACCAGCTCGCGGAGCTTGGCCTGCGCCGCCTCGGGCACGAACTTGGCGATCGGGCCCTTGCCGGCGCCGCCCTCGAACAGGATGTAGCCGAGGCCGGGGGCGCCCAGGCCGCGGGCCCAGTCGTTCAGCTTGTCGAAGAAGCTGCGCGGCTTGTCGCCGACCGACGGCGCCTTGATGGCGCGGACCACGCCGCCCTTGTCGATGACGCCTCGGAAGGCCTTGAACTCCACGTCGTCGCGGCGGAACACCTCGGTCACGTCGGTGATGACCAGCGGGTTGCGCAGGTCCGGCTTGTCGTTGCCGTATTTCAGCATCGATTCGGCGAAGGGGATGCGCGGGAACGGCATCGGGGAGACCTTCTTCTCCACGCCGGTGAAGCCGCGGAACTCCTCGAAGATGCCGTGGATGACCGGCTCGATCGCGGCGAACACGTCCTCCTGGGTGACGTAGCTCATCTCGAAGTCGAGCTGGTAGAACTCGCCCGGGCTGCGGTCGGCGCGGCTGTCCTCGTCGCGGAAGCAGGGGGCGATCTGGAAGTAGCGGTCGAAGCCCGCCACCATCAGCAGCTGCTTGAACTGCTGCGGCGCCTGCGGCAGCGCGTAGAACTTGCCCGGGTGGTTGCGCGAGGGGACCAGGAAGTCGCGGGCGCCCTCGGGCGAGGACGAGGTCAGGATCGGCGTCTGGAACTCGGTGAAGCCCTGGTCGATCATGCGCCGGCGGATGCTGGCGATGACCTTGGAGCGCAGCACGATGTTGCGCTGCATCTTCTCGCGGCGCAGGTCGAGGAAGCGGTAGCGCAGGCGGATCTCCTCGCCGGCGTCCTGGTCCGAGTTGACCTGCAGCGGCAGCGGGTCGGCGACGCTCTGCACCACCAACTCCTGGATCTGCAGCTCGATGGCGCCGGTCGGCAGCTTCTCGTTCACCGTCTCGGCCGAGCGGGCCACGACCTTGCCGGTCACGGTGATCACGCTCTCCAGCCGCAGCCCCTCCAGCGTCTGGAAGGCCGGGTTGCTGGTGCTGATCACGCACTGCGTCAGGCCGTAATGGTCGCGCAGGTCGACGAACAGCAGCTGCCCATGGTCGCGCTTGCGGTTGATCCAGCCGGAGAGGCGGACGGTCTTGCCGGCATCCTCGGCGCGGAGCTGGCCGCAGGTGTGGGTACGGTACTGGTGCATGGGCTTGGCCTTGGGCTGGAGCTGAGTTCCCCGGGTCGCCGGGCGATACGGAATCAGGCGCGCAAGACGGCATGGAAGGCGCCGGCTTGTCAAGGCGGACGGCTTGCATTTACCGGGGGCAAGTTTGCGGCGAAGCTTCTATTGCAGCCTCGGGTCGTGTATGACGGAGCGCCATGACGCCGATCACCACCACCTCCGACCTCGCCGCCTTCTGTGACCGCCTCCGGGGTGCCGACTACATCACGGTCGACACCGAATTCATGCGGGAGAAGACATACTGGCCCCAGCTCTGCCTGATCCAGGTGGCGGGGGCCGACGAAGCCAGGATCATCGACCCGCTGGCCGAGGGCATCGACCTCGCGCCGCTGTTCGAGATCATGCGCGACGAGAGCATCCTGAAGGTGTTCCACGCGGCGCGGCAGGACGTGGAGATCTTCTTCCACCTGATGGGCGCCGTGCCGAAGCCGATCTTCGACACGCAGGTGGCCGCCATGGTCTGCGGCTTCGGCGACAGCGTCGGCTACGAGACGCTGATCACCAAGCTGACCAACGGGCGCATCGACAAGTCCTCGCGCTTCACCGACTGGTCGCAGCGGCCGCTGACCGACAGGCAGCTGACCTACGCGCTCTCCGACGTCACCCATCTCCGTCCGGCCTACGAGAAGCTGCGCAAGCGCCTCGCCAAGACCGGGCGCGAGCATTGGCTGGACGAGGAAATGGGCATCCTCACCAATCCCGACACCTACCGGCTGGAGCCGGACGAGGCGTGGCGGCGGCTGAAGGTGCGGACCGACAAGCCGCGCTTCATCGCCATCCTCAAGGAGATCTGCGCCTGGCGCGAGCGCGAGGCGCAACGCAAGGACATTCCGCGCAACCGCATCCTGCGCGACGAGGCGCTGATGGAGATCGCGGCGCACGCGCCCAACTCCATCGACGAGCTGGCGCGGACCCGCGGCCTCGGCGCCAACATGGCCTCGGGCCGCTACGGCCAGGAGCTGATGGCGGCGGTCGAGCGCGCCCGCGCCCTGCCCGATTCCGAGCTGCCCCGGACCGAGCCGCGCACCGAGCCGCCCCCGGGCATCGCGCCGATCATCGAGCTGCTGCGCGTGCTGCTGAAGATGGTCTGCGACGACAACGACGTGGCCAGCCGCCTCGTCGCCAACGCGTCCGACCTGGAGGCCATCGCGGCCGACGACGACGCCGACGTGCAGGCCATGCGCGGCTGGCGCCGTGAGGTGTTCGGCGAGCAGGCGCTGGCGCTGAAGCACGGCAAGCTGGCGCTCGCCATCTCGGGCAAGAAGGTGAAGCTCGTCCCGCTGGGCTGAGGCCATCCCGCCCTCCCCCAACGGAAATATGCACCCGCACCTCTCGCCTCGGGTCCCGCGAGCGCCTAGTCTATTGGGGCGCATGCCGGCGGCTAACCCGCCATTCCGGGCGGGGACCGGCGCGCGGGGAGAGCGTTAAGTGGATCTGGACCGCGACCAGCACCTGAACGGGCCGGTGCCCGGCTGCACCTGCCCGGCCTGCCTGGGCCCCTCCGATGACGGCAAGGGCGTCCCGGCGACCGACGGCCCGCTGGCCGCCGCCTCCGACACCAAGCCGCCCTTCACGCTGGACCAGGCCGTCGCCATCCTGACGCGCGACGCCACCATCTGGGGCTCGCCCACCGTCACCTTCGGCTTCCGCGCCGTGGCCCCGCCGTCGGACTACGGCCCGGAATCCGGCGCCTTCACCCCCTTCAGCGAGGAGCAGAAGGCCGCCGCCCGCGCCGCGCTGGCGCTGTGGGACGACGTCATCGACATCACCTTCGCCGAGGCCGGGCCGGACCAGGCGCAGATCGTGTTCGGCAACGCCACGCATGACGACTTCCAGGCCTATGCCCTGTTCCCCGGGCCCGGCAAGGGCGGCGACGTCTGGGTCAATCCCAACCAGGCGAGCAACCTGCAGTTCAACCAGGGCCAGTACGGGCTGTTCACCCTGATCCACGAGGTCGGCCACACGCTGGGCCTGAACCACCCCGGCGACTACGACGCCTCGGACGACCAGGACAGCACCTATGCCGGCAGCGCCCAGTACCGGCAGGACAGCGTCCAGTTCACCGCCATGTCCTATTTCGGCGCACGCAACACCGGCGGCGACCATGGCGACCCGCGCAGCAACCCCACCACGCCGCTGCTGCACGACATCGCCGCCGCGCAGCGCCTCTACGGCGCCGACCTGGCGACCCGCGCCGGCAACACCGTCTACGGCTACAACAGCAATGCCGGCCGCGCCGCCTTCGACTTCACCCAGAACACCAGGCCCAGCATCGCGATCTGGGACGCCGGCGGCGTCGACACGCTGGACCTTTCGGGCAGCGGCCAGCTGGCGCGCATCGATCTGCGCCAGGGGGCGCATTCCGACGTCAACGGCCTGCGCGCCAACGTCGCCATCGCCTTCAACGCCCATGTCGAGAACGCGGTCGGCACCGCCTTCGGCGACCAGATCACCGGCAACGAGCTGCCGAACGAACTGCGCGGCGGCGGTGGCAACGACATCATCGACGGCGGCGCCGGGGTTGACACGGCGGTCTATGCCGGCGCCCGCTCGGCCTACCAAGTGACCCAGGGCGCCGGCGGCGTGACCGTGCGCGCGCTCTCGGGCGACGAGGGGACGGACACGCTGACGGGGATCGAGCGCCTGCGCTTCGCCGACCAGACGCAGGATCTGGAGGCCATCCCGGCCCAGCCCACGCTTTCCGCCACCTCGCTGCGGCTGGTGGAGTCCAGCGAGCACGAGACGGTCGTGCTGTTCCAGGTCACCCTCTCGCAGCCGAGCGCCGGCACCGTCAGCGTCGCCTACGCCACCCGGGCCGGCACGGCGGTGGCGCTGGACGATTTCGCCGCCAGCAGCGGTACCCTCACCTTCGCGCCGGGCGAGGTGGCGAAGCTGGTGCCGGTGCGGGTCCGCTACGACACGGTGGCCGAGGCCGAGGAGAGCTTCAGCCTGGTGCTGACCAACCTGTCGGGCGCGGTGTTCACCGGCGGCGACCAGCTGCGCGCCACCGCCACCATCATCGACGACGATGTCGGCACGCAGGACGCGCTGCCGGCCGCCGCCCAGGGCGCGGCGCCGCTGGCGGTGGATACGGCCGTGACCGGCACGCTGGAGCGCGCCACCCAGTTCTCCACCGACCGCGACTGGTACGCGGTGACGCTCAACGCCGGGCAGAGCTACGTCATCTCGCTCAGCGGCCGGGCGACATATGCCGGCTCGCTGGAGGATCCGCTGGTGCGGCTGCTGGACGCGTCCGGCACCGAACTCGCCATGGACGATGACGGCGGCCCCGGGCGGAACGCCCAGATCGTCTACACGCCGACCGCGACCGGCACCTACTATGTCGAGGCCGCCTCCTACGACGATCCGGCGGAGCAGGAGTTCGACAATCTGACCGGCACCTACACGCTGCTGGTCGCCAAGGGCTCCGCGCCGGTGGTGGGCCCCACCTTGTCGGTGGCGAGCGCCCCGGCGCTGGAGGGCGGCGGCACCAGCCGGGCCGTGACCTTCACCCTCACCCTCTCCGCCCCCGCGGCCGATACGGTGCGCGTCCGCGTCGCGACAGAGGGCGGGACCGCCGGCCAGGGCCGCGACTTCCGCGGCGTGGCGCAGGAGGTCGTCTTCGCCCCGGGCACCACCACCGCGACCGTGGCCGTGCCGATCCTGGGCGACGCGGTGGCCGAGGGCGACGAGGCCTTCACCCTGCGCATCTTCGCCCCCGGCAACGCGGTGCTGGAGAATGGCGGCTCCAGCCTGGCCGTCACCGGCATCATCCTGAACGACGACGCGGCCGGCGCCGCCAGCCAGCCCGGCCTGGTGCTGCGGCAGGCGGACGGCAATGTGCTGAGCTGGCAGCCCGCGCAGGGCGGCAACGGCTTCCGCCCGGGCGGCACCTTCGATCCCGGGAGCATCCGGGTGGCTGGCAGCGGCGATTTCGACGGCAACGGCCGGCCCGACCTGCTGCTGCTCGCCAATGACGGCCGCACCGTCACCTTCGACCCCAGCCGCGGCGCCGAGGGTTTCGCCGTGCTGTCGGGCCTGGGCGGCGCGTCCGTCCTGGCGGTGGGGAACTTCACCGGCGGGCCGACCGACGATCTGCTGGTGCGCGACGCCGACGGCACGCTGCGCTTCCTGGACGCGGCCGCCGACCGCTTCCAGAACTTCATCAAGCCGGCGGCGGGGTTCCAGGTGGTGGGCTCCGGCAATCTGGACGGCGCCGGTACCGACGACGTGATCTTCCGCAACGATTCCACCGGCGGCGTCCTCTACTGGAACGGCAGCGGATTTCGCGACCTGCTGACGCTGAACGGCGGCTGGCGGGTGGAGCGGGCGGGCGACTTCCTGGGCGACGCGGCCGACGACCTGCTGCTGTTCAACACCGACAGCCGCACCCTGATCTTCTGGAACGTGGCCGACGGCGGCGCCGGCTTCCGCGACTTCATCACCCTGCCCGCCGACTGGCGCGTGCTGGGCGCCGGCGACGTCAACGGCGACGGCCGCGACGACGTGGTCCTGCGCCAGGAGGGCAGCGGCCTGGCGATCTACTGGAACGGCAGCCAGTTCGTCGATCTGGGCAACACCCTGGCCGGGGTGGAGCTGGTGGGGATCGGCGCGGCGGGGTTCTGAGAGTTCGAAGAGGCATCCGTAGGTCGCATGAAGCCGGAGGCGTAATGCGACACCCCCGGCCGGAGCGTCGCATTGCGCTCCGCTCCATGCGACCTACGAACCGCGCCCGCGCCGCGTCGGGTCAGCTCCCCTTGATCCCCGGGTCGTACTTCGCCCCGTCCGCCAGCGTCTCGGAGAGGCCGATGACGCCGTTCAGGCCCATCAGGTCGTACATCCGCTCCTTGAGCGGGGCAGTGGCGCCCTCGCGGCGGATGGTCTCGTACAGCTCCTTGGCGGCGAAGGCCACGACGCGGGCCAGCGCGCCGGGGAAGATCACCAGCCGGTAGCCCTGCGCCTCCAGGTCGGCCGCGCGCTTCAGCGGCGTGTCGCCGCCCTCCACCATGTTCGCCAGCAGCGGCACCTTGGGGCCGAGCTCGGCCGTGATGCGGCGCATCTGGTCCAGCGACTGCGGCGCCTCGACGAACAGCACGTCGGCGCCGGCCTCGGCATAGCGGTGGGCGCGCTCCATCGCCGCCTCGAAGCCCTCCACCGCGATGGCGTCGGTGCGGGCGACGACCAGCGTGCCCTGGCCGCGCGCGTCGACGGCCGCCTTGACCTTGCCCACCATCTCGTCGGCGGAGATGACGCCCTTGCCCTTCAGGTGGCCGCAGCGCTTGGGCATCACCTGGTCCTCGAGCTGGATGGCGGTGGCGCCCGCCCGCTCGAAGACGCGCATGGTGCGCTGGACGTTCAGCGCGTTGCCGTAGCCGGTGTCGGCGTCCACCACCAGCGGCAGCCCGACGCGGTCGCGGATCAGCGCGATGACGTCCGCCACCTCGGTCATGCCGACCAGCCCGATATCGGGCCGGCCCAGGTGGGTGTAGGCGATGCTGGCGCCCGAGAGATACAGCGCCTCGTGGCCGGCCTGCTCGGCGATGAGCGACGAGAAGGCGTCGTAGACGCCAGGCGCCATGACGATGCGCGGCTCCGCGAGGCGCGCCTTGAACTGGGCCGCGAGGCTCATCCGTCCCTCCGGTATCTGGGGGTCACTCGGTCGTGGCGATGGCGGGCGCCCAGTGGCCCTGCCCCTGGTCGGTCCGCGTCAGCTCGATCTGGTACTGGAACATGTCGGGACGGTAGAGCACCGTCAGGTGATCGAAAGCCTCGTCGTTCTCGTCGACCATCAGGCGGGTGAGAACCAGCAGCGGCGCGCCGACATCCACCTTAAGCAGCCCGGCGACGCGGCTGTCGGCCAGGGTGGCGGACAGGGTCTGGCGGGCGCCCTTGATCTTGACCCCCGCCCCCTCGAACACGGCGAGGCGCAGCGTGCCCTCGAAGTCGGCGCGGGTGAAGCGGTCGCCGACGCGCGACACGGTGTAGCTGGTCAGGTGCGAGAAGGGCACGCCGTCCATGCTGCGCACCCGCACCACCCGCAGCACCGGCGAGCGCACGCCCAGATTCAGCGCGTGGGCGATGTGCGGCGGCGGCGTCTCGCGGCCGAACTCCAGCAGGGTCGCGGCGGTCTTGCGGCCATAGGCGGTCAGGCTGTCGATCAGCCCGCCCAGCGGGGCCTTCACCGCCTGCGGCTGGTACTGGTGGGTGACGTGCGTGCCTCGGCCGCGCTGGCGGACCACCAGGCGGGCGGCGGCGAGATCGTCCAGCGCGCGCTTCACCGTGATGCGCGACACGTTGAACTCGCGGGACAGCTCATGCTCGCTCGGCAGCTGGTCGCCATAGGCGAAGGTCCCGTTCAGGATCTTCTCCCGCAGGATGACGTAGAGCTGGTGGTACAGCGGCGTCGGCGACCGTTCGTCGATCGCGTCGCGGTCGCTGTTCGCCATCCAGTCCGGTTGCGCGTCCATGCTCATCTTCGCCTGGCAGTCATGGGGAGACGGCGCGATCGGGGATCGCCTCACGCGTCGTCTCCCCCTTCAAGGATTTAGTGGAAAGGGTCGGCAAATGCTATAACAATATGCCAACCGCTCATTAGGGAGGGCGGTTACGGCAACATAATTGCCCGGCGCCCCGAGGGCCAGGAGGAAACCGCGTCATGCCGCGCTGCCTGATGATCATCTATGCCCGGCTGACCGACCGGGAGGCTTTCGGCGCCTATGCCCGGGCGGTGCCGCCCCTGGTGGCGAAGTTCGGGGGCGCCTACCGGGTGCTGGGCGGCAATCCCGAGGTGCTGGAGGGCGAGTGGCCGTTCCAGACCGCCGCCGTTTCGGAATGGCCCAGCCGCGAGGCGGCGCTCTCCTTCTGGCGCAGCCCCGAATATATAGCCGCCAAGGAGCTGCGGGCCGGTACCGGCGACTTTCAGGTCGTGCTGCTCGACGGCAAGGACGGGGACTGAAGCATGGCGGAGACGCTCCACTACCGCGCGCTGGCGCTGCAGGTCGCCTGCGACGCGGTCAACGCCGATGCCGAGCCGGGCGCCGCCCGCGCCCGCATGGCCGCCAGCCTGGAGCGGCTGGCCGGCCAGGTGCGCTCCAGCAAGATGTTCATCGGACAGGACGTGAAGCTGGTCGTGCTGCCGGAATATTTCCTGTCCGGCTACCCGATGGGCGAGAGCATCGACGCCTGGGCGGCCAAGGCGGCGCTGGAACCGGGCGGGCCGGAATATGAGCGGCTGTCGCGCATGGCGCAGGACAATGGCGTGTTCCTGGCCGGCAACGTCTATGAGCTGGATACCCACTTCCCCGGCCTCTACTTCCAGACCTGCTTCGTGCTGGCGCCCAACGGCGACCAGGTGCTGCGCTACCGGCGGCTGAACTCGATGTTCGCGCCGACGCCGCACGACGTCTGGGAGAAGTTCCTGGACATATACGGGCTGGACGGCGTCTTCCCCGTCGCCCGCACCGAGATCGGCAACCTCGCCGCCATCGCGTCCGAGGAGATCCTCTATCCCGAGATCGCGCGCTGCCACGCGCTGCGCGGCGCCGAGGTGTTCGTCCACCCGACCAGCGAGGTCGGCAGCCCCGGCCAGACGCCGAAGGACGTCGCCAAGCGCGCCCGCGCGCTGGAGAACATGGCCTACGTCGTCTCCGCCAACAGCGCCGAGGTGCGCGGCACGCCCCTCCCCTCGGCCTCGACCGACGGCATGTCCAAGCTGGTGGACTATCTCGGCAACGTCATGGTCGAGGCCGGCTATGGCGAGACCATGGTGGCGAACGCCGAGATCGACCTGGCGGCCCTGCGCCGCCACCGCCGCCGGCCGGGCATGGCGAACTATCTGTCGCGCCAGCGGCTGGAGCTGTTCGCTCAGACCTATGCCGGGACCAGCGTCTACCCGGCCGACAGCCTGGCGGACAAGGTCCCCACCCGCGCCCACTTCGTCGAGACCCAGCGCGCGGTCATCGAGAAGCTCTCCGAGAGCGGAGTGATCTGAGCCATGAGCCCCGTCACCATGCCGGTGCGCAACCCCCGGACCGGCGCCTTCGACCATGTGATCCGCCCGCTCTGCCCCGAGGATCTCGACGCCGAGGCCATCAGGCTGCGCGGCGCCCAGCCCGCCTGGGCGGCCCTGGGCGTGGAAGGCCGTGCGGCGGTGCTGGGCGCGTGGCAGGAGGAGCTGGCGAAGGCGCGCGACGCGCTGGTGCGGGCGGTGCTGACCGACACCGGCCGCATGCGCGAGAGCGTGCTGGAGGTCGACGCCACCATCCGCATGGTGGAGCGCTGGCGGGCGCAGGCGCCCGGCCTGCTCACCCAGCCGGCGGAGCGGCCCAGCGCCGTCATCCCCGCCGTGGCGGTGGCGACGGAGGGCGTGCCCTACCCGCTGGTCGGCGTCATCAGCCCCTGGAACTTCCCGCTGCTTCTGTCGCTGATCGACAGCGTCCCGGCGCTGCTGGCCGGCTGCGCCGTGCTGGTGAAGCCCAGCGAGGTTACGCCGCGCTTCATCGGCCCGCTGATGGAGACGGTGCGCGCCGTGCCGGAACTGGCTTCCGTGCTGTCGGTCGTGGAGGGCGCCGGCGCCACCGGCGCCGCCCTGGTGGAGCGGGTGGACGCGGTCTGCTTCACCGGCTCCGTCGCCACCGGGCGCAAGGTGGCGGAGGGCGCCGCCCGCGCCTTCATCCCCGCCTTCCTGGAGCTGGGCGGCAAGGACCCGGGCATCGTCACCGCCACGGCCGACCTGCCCCGCGCGGCGGCCGCGCTGCTGTCGGGATCGGTCACCAATGCCGGCCAAGCCTGCCAGTCCATCGAGCGCATCTATGTCGACCGGCGCGTGGCCGAGCCCTTCCTGGCGGAGCTCACCCGCAGAGCGGAGGCCATGCGCCTCTCCTGGCCCGACCCGGCTGAGGGCGAGATCGGCCCCATCATCTTCGACCGGCAGGCGGAGATCATCGCCGACCACATCGCGGACGCCGTCGCCAAGGGCGCCCGCATCCTCACCGGCGGCGAGATCGAGCGGCATGGCGGTGGCTGCTGGGTGCGGCCCACGGTGCTGAGCGGCGTCGACCATTCGATGAGGATCATGACCGAGGAGAGCTTCGGCCCGCTGCTGCCGGTCATGGAGTTCGACACGGAGGAGGAGGCGGTCGGCCTCGCCAACGACACGGCCTATGGCCTGAGCGCCTGCGTCTTCGCCGCCGACGAGGCCGACGCGCGCCGGATCGCCGCGCGGCTGGAGGTGGGGGCCGTCAGCATCAACGACGCCTCGCTGACCTCCTTCATCCACGACGCCGAGAAGAACAGCTTCCGCCTGTCGGGCATGGGCGGCTCCCGCATGGGGGCGGCCGGCCTGACGCGGTTCCTGCGCAAGCGCGCCCTGCTGATCAACCGCCTGCCCGGCCCCGCCCCCTGGTGGCTCGCCGGCCCGGCCACCTGAACCAACAAGAACTTCCGCAGAGGAGAGAGGAAACAATGTCCGACATCCGCACCGGCATGCCGCTGCTGGCCCGCCACGAGGGCGAGTGGGAGGGCGTCTACATCTACATCGACGCCGACGGCAAGGAGGTGGACCGCCACAACTCGCACCTGACCTGCAAGTTCCCCGACGGCGGCGAGTTCGACTACTACCAGATCAACCGCTACAGCTGGTCGGACGGTCGGTCGGAGGAGCACCATTTCCCGGCCAAGTACCGCGACGGCCGTATCTGGTGGGACACGGAGCGGATCACCGGCTGGGCGGCCGATGTCGGCCTGGACAATGACAAGCGGACCACCATGCTGACCTGGACCCGCAAGGACATGCCGAACCACTATCTCTACGAGATGATCCAGCTCAGCCCCTGCGGCACCAAGCGCGCCCGCACCTGGCACTGGTTCAAGGACGACGAGCTGTACCAGCGCACCATCATCAAGGAGCGCCGGGTGAAGTGACCCGCGCGGACGTGGACGGGGCGGCCTGCGGGCCGCCCCTTCTCTTTTCGGGTACCCCGTACGCGGCACCACACCTCGACTGGGCTGTTGCCCGCCGGAACGGGATTCCCTGCCATTGGAATAGCCCGTGAATCGCGGCCGGCGGGGTTCTTTCGGCCAGTGCAGAGTTGACCGGTTGACATAACGATATATCAACCTAAGCTCTCTCGAAATAAACAAACCCCGGCGCCCGCCCACGGATCGCCGAAGGACTGAGGAGGCAGAAGATGAAGCGAGCCCACCTGTTCGGTTCCGCCGCGCCCGTCGTGCTGCTCGCGGCGCTGGCCCTTCCCGCCCACGCCCAGAGCACCGGCGCCAGCCAGTCCGGCACCGGCCAGACGACCGGCGGTGCCGCCGGCGTCTCCTCCGGCCAAGCCTCAGCCCCGCGCGTGCTGCAGGGCGTCGAGGAGGTGGTCGTGACCGCCCAGCGGCGCGAGGAGCAGCTGCAGAACGTTCCGATCGCCGTCACCACGGTTTCCGAGGCAACCCTGGAGCGCCAGCAGATCGGCAACATCCAGGCGCTGGACCGGATCGTCCCGAACATCGTGATGAACCCGAACACGGGCACATCAAGCGCGTCCAAGATCTTCCTGCGCGGCGTCGGCGAGGATGAGAGCTTCTTCACCGCCGACACGCCCGTCGGCATCTATGTCGACGACGTCTACATCGCCCGCCAGACCGGCTCCATGTTCGACCTGTTCGACGTGGAGCGGATGGAGGTGCTGCGCGGCCCGCAGGGCACGCTCTATGGCCGCAACACCTCGGCCGGCGCGGTCAAGCTGGTCAGCCGCAAGCCGAGCCTGTCGGAGCAGACCTTCCAGGCCGACCTGACCGTCGGCAGCTACAACATGGTCGGCGCCCGCGCCTCGGGCAACGTGCCGCTGGGCGACCGCGCGGCGGTCCAGGTCGCGGCCATGCTGCGGGAGCGCGACGGCTACACCCGCAACCTCGTGACCGGCAAGCGCGTCAACGACCAGGACGTGCGCGGCGGCCGCATCTCCTTCCTGGGCCAGCTCTCCGACAATCTGAGCGTGCTGGTGGTCGGCGACGTGGTGCAGGAGCGCTCCACCCCCGGCTATCCGGTGCCGCTGGTCATCAACCGCGTCGGCACGGTCGCGGTGCCCACCACCGATCCGGCGACCGGCGGCTATTTCCGGACCTTCTCCGACATCCCCGACCCCGAGAACGACCTGGACCAGCAGGGCCTGTCCGCGACCCTGGAATACGAGGTCAGCCCCGAGCTGACCCTGAAATCCATCTCGGCGCTGCGCGGCATGCAGAACAATCTCGGCCTGGACGCCGACGGCACGACCGAGAGCGCGACGGTCACCCCGCCGCTCTACCGCGGCAAGTTCCATCTGTACCAGGAGCAGGACCAGTGGCAGTTCAGCCAGGAGCTGCAGGGCACCGGCAACGCGCTGGACGGCAAGCTGAACTACATCGCCGGCGTCTTCTACTTCCGTGAGTACAACGACCAGAAGACCCAGTCGGTCCTCGGCATCCCGGCGATCAACCTGTTCTTCAACCGCGCCAACACCGCCATCGCCGACGAGACGCTGGGCACCTCCTCCTGGGCCGGCTTCGGCAGCGCCACCTACAGCGTCACCGACCAGCTGCGCCTGACCGCCGGCCTGCGCTGGACGGAGGAGACCAAGCGCTTCACCAACTACACGCTGCTGCCGGCCACCGGGCAGCAGCAGACCGTCTGCCTCAACCCGCTGCGCACCGGCAACCTCGCGGCCGCCCCCTGCAGCGAGGCGCAGCTCGCGGCCGGCGGGCTGACCTTCGCCAACGGCAGCAACTTCGAGGCCTCCTGGTCCGAGTGGACGCCGCGCTTCGTCGCCGACTTCCAGGCGACCGAGGACATCCTGCTCTACGCCTCGGCGGCCAAGGGCTTCAAGGGCGGCACGACCTCGGGCCGCGACACGTCCGGCCCGCGCAACTTCAACCGCATCATCGGCGATCCCGAGACGAACTGGAGCTACGAGGCCGGCGTCAAGGCGGACTGGGCCGACAACCGGCTGCGGACCAACGTCGCGGTGTTCCAGAACGAGTATGAGGGGCTGCAGGTCGGCGTCACCTCGCCCGCCGGCGGCTTCGACCGCATCAACGCCGGCGACGCGCGCATCCGCGGCCTGGAGGTCGAGGCGACCGCCGTTCCGGTCGAGGGGCTGGAGCTGTTCGGCTCGCTGGGCCTGCTGGACGGCAAGTACAAGAGCTTCACCGCCCCGCTGGCGACCTGCGCCGGCTTCACCTCCAACCAGCAGTTCCTGGACCTGGACCTGAAGCAGACGCCGGACTGGAGCTACCGCGTCGGCTTCACCTACGCGGCCGACCTGGGCACGGGCGGCGTCGTCACGGTGGGCGGCGACTATGCCGCCAAGGACAAGCACTACAACAACCTGTGCAACAGCGAGGCGATCGCCGTCCGCGACTACGAGTTCGTGAACGCGCAGGTCAGCTGGGAGAGCGCCGGCGGCAACTGGCTCGTGACCGGCGCCGTCAAGAACCTGACCAACGAGAAGGTGTTCAACGGCGGCTTCGACTTCGCGGGCTCGCTGGGCTTCGTCTCGGCCTACCTGTACCCGCCGCGCATGTACACGGTCAGCCTGCGCTACCGGATGTGACGCCCTTCCCCCGCGCCCCCGCCCGCTGATCGGGGGCGCACATCGCCGGCCGTCCCTCCCCCGGGGCGGCCGGCTTTTTCTTCGCGCGGCCCCGGACGGTCGCGGCACATTAGGGCATCCTGCGGTGTTCTCTCCCCGAAGGCCGGCACCATGCCGACCAAATCATGGAGGGACCGATGACCCTGAAGCGCACTCCCGAGGGGGACAAGGCCGTGGGCTCCGGCAAGGAGCTGGGCGGCCGTCTCAAGGAGGCCGCCGGCGCCCTGACCGGCAACCGCCGCCTCAAGGGCGAAGGCCAGGCCGACCAAGCCGAAGGCCGGGCCCAGCAGGTGCTGGGCGACGTCAAGCGGACCATCAAGGACATCACCCGCTGAGAGGGCTCCGCATGGACGGTGTGCTTCGTCAGCGCGACGAGGCGAGCGCGGCCGGTTCCCTGGCGGGACCGGCCGCTTCCCTGCTGCGCCCCGGCGACACCTGCTGGCGGGTCGAGCGCGCGGACCGCATGGCCGTCATCGTCGACGCCGCCGACTATTTCTCGGTGCTGAAGCACGCCATGCTGCGGGCGCGGCACCAGATCCTGCTGATCGGCTGGGACTTCGACACGCGCATCCGGCTGGAGCCCGACCGCCGCCGCGACGAGTGCCCCGACCGGCTGGGCGCCTTCCTCATGCACTGCGTCGCCAGCCGGCCGGGCGTCCACATCCATGTGCTGAAGTGGCGGCTGTCGATGCTGCAGGCGACCTCGCGCGGCATGACGCCGATGTTCATCCTGGACTGGATGACCAACAAGCGGCTGCAGTACCGGCTGGCCGGCGACCATCCGGTCGGCGCCTGCCATCACCAGAAAATCGTCGTGATCGACGATTCGCTGGCCTTCTGCGGCGGCATCGACATGACCGCCGACCGGTGGGACACCCGCGCCCACCACGACCACGACCACCACCGGCGCCGGCCCAACGGCTTCCGCTACGATCCCTTCCACGACGTGACGACGGCCGTCGACGGCGCCGCCGCCCGGGCGCTGGGCGAGCTGGGGCGGGAGCGCTGGCTGTCGGCGACCGGCGAGAAGCTGCCCGCGCCGCCGCCCGGCGGCGACGCCTGGCCCGACCTGCTGCGCCCCGATTTCCGCGACGTCGATGTCGGCATCGCCCGCACCCACCCCGACTATGAGGGGCCGGAAGTGCGCGAGATCGAGCGGTTGTGGCTGGCCGCCATCGCCTCGGCCCGCCGCAGCATCTACATCGAGGCGCAGTACCTGGCCTCGCGCCGCATCGGCCTGGCGCTGTACCGCCGGCTGGAGGAGCCCGACGGGCCCGAGATCGTCGTCGTCAATCCGCTGACCACCAAGGGCTGGCTGGAGGAGCAGGCGATGGGCACGGCCCGTGCCCATATCGTGAAGGAGCTGTGCGCCGCCGACGCCGGGCGCGGCCGCTTCCGCATCTACACGCCCCGGGCGGCGCGCGGCACCCCGATCTACGTCCATGCCAAGGTGCTGGTGGTGGACGACCGGTTCCTGCGCATCGGCAGCTCCAACATCAACAACCGCTCCATGGGATTCGACACGGAGTGCGACGTGGCCATCGAGGCGTCGCCCGACCGGCCGGAGATGTCGGCCCGCATCCTCGCCCTGCGTGACGGGCTGGTGGCCGAGCATCTGGACCGCACGATCGAGGAGGTGCGGAGCGCGCTCGCCGCCCATGGCGGGTCGCTGTGCCGGGCCATCGAGGATCTGCGCCGCCGGCCTGGCCGCACCCTGGCCCCCCTGGAATGCCCCGACCCGGGCGATGTCGGCCTCCTGCTGGAGACGGAGATTCTGGACCCGGAGCGGCCGCGCCGGCCTTGGCAGGCGCTGCTGAACCGGGTGGACTGGAACTTCCGCCGGCTGCGGCGCCGTCAGCGGAAGGAGTAGCGCGGACGGGGCGGGCGGATCGGCCGTATGTCGGAGCGCTGCACCCTTCCATCGCCCTGCGGATCGCGCTAAATTTGTCCGGACAAGTTCCGGAACCGCCGCGCCTGCCCCGATGGTCACTGGCGGAACGGCCGCGGCGGACGCATATGGAGTCGGTCGGGGACACGACGACACGCTGGAGGAGAGCACCATGACCGGCAGCAAGGAGATGGTCGGGCCGCCGCCCTGGACCGACGTGGGCACGCACGGCGTGTTCCCCGAGGGCCGGCACGACGAGGTGGCGCGGTTCAACTTCCTGGCGTCCCTCAACGTCCATATCCAGACCAGGATCTTCCCGGGCAACCGGCTGGCCTACGAGAAGCGGGTGCGCCCCCGCTTCCACGCCGAGAAGAAGCGCGAGCCGCAGACCCGGCAGGAGCTGCGCCCCTTCATGGAGGCCGATCCCTATTGGCAGACCTGGAGCGCGTTGCGCCGCACCTACATGGAGATGCGGCAGGAGAACGGCCGCTCCATGGTGCTGCGCCAGGCCGACAAGCTGATCGAGAAGGCGAAGGCGCTCAATGAAGGCGACCCGAACCTGGAACTGAACCCCGAGCTGGAGGTGCCGCGCTACCTGACGGGCGTGGACATCCACTGCATGCCCGGCAGCTACCACACCGAGGCGCTGCCCGACGATGTGACGGCGGCGGCCAACTACGACTGCGGCATCTTCGCGACCACGGGCGGCCTGCTGGGCCGCTACAATGACGGCGGCGGGCGGGCGATGCTGGCCTGGATCCGCAAGAACATGCCGGACTTCAAGCCCCGCCGCATCCTCGACATGGGCTGCGGCCTGGGCCACAACACGGTGCCGCTGGCGAAGGCGTTCCCCGACGCGGAGGTCTACGCCCTGGACGTGGCGGCGCCGATGCTGCGCTACGGCCATGCCCGGGCCAAGTCGATGGGCGTGACCAACATCCGCTTCATCCAGGAGAACTGCGAGAAGACCCGGTTTGAGGACGGCTTCTTCGACCTGGTCGTCACCGCCCAGTTCTGGCACGAGACCTCGCGCAAGGCGATGCCGCTGCTCATGAAGGAAATCCACCGGGTGCTGGCGCCGGGCGGGGTTCATCTTTCGCTGGAGCAGCCGCCCTACCGCGACATGCCGGTCTACGACCAGCTGATCCGCGACTGGGACGCGCACTACAACAACGAGCCCTTCTGGACCACGCTGCACGACATGAACATGGTCGACGAGCTGGTGAAGGCCGGCTTCCGCCGCGAGGACTGCTTCGAGACCACCTTCGTCGGGCAGATGGAGGAGGATTTCGCGCGGGATGCCGGCATGGACGGCGGCAAGGATTTCGGCCGCGGCGGCTCCTGGTACGGCGTCGGCTCCCGCAAGCCGGCCGCGTGAGGGGACGCCGATGACCGAGAAGCTGCCCAAGGAGCGCCTGCTGGACCCGGCCCTGAAGGCCAAGGGCCGCCGCCCCTACTTCTTCCAGGACCCGGCCGCCGACCGGCTGATGGCGATCACCATGGCGCTGGCCGGCGAGCTGTCGGTCACGCGCGAGCGGCTGGACACGCTGGAACGGGTGCTGGCCGGCAAGGGCATCCTGGCGCAGGAGGAGATCGAGGCTTTCCGCCCCGACGACGACGCCAAGAACGCCCGCGCCACGCTGCGCAACGACTATGTCCGCCGCGTGCTGCGCATCATCCAGGCCGAGTTCGACGAGCTCGACCAGATGAAGGCCGAGGACGAGTACCAGCGCTACCAGGAGGAACTGGCGCGGGACTAAGGCCGACCGGGACCGAAGCGTTCGTAGGTCGCATGGAGGCGAAGCCGTAATGCGACATCCCGGCCGGAGCATGTCGCATTGCGCTCCGCTCCATGCGACCTACGGAATTGCCTGCCGGCTCAGCCCGTGAAGGCGAGCCGGAACTCGGTCGCGGCGCCGCTGGAGAGCGAGACCTGCCCACCGACTTGGCGGGCGATGGCCTTCACCAGCGACAGGCCGGACCCGGGCTGCCGCCCGTCGCCGTCGATGCCGCGGCCGTCGTCGCGGACCAGCAGCTCCCCCTCCCGTCCCGCGCGCGGCGGCCGGAAGGAGATCTCGATGCGGCCGTCGCGCTCGCCGGGGAAGGCGTGCTTGAAGGCGTTGGCGATGGCCTCGGCGGCCACCAGCCCCACCGGCACGGCGGTGTTCAGGTCCAGGCGCCCCTCGGCCTGCGCCACCTCGACCGTGATGCGGCCGGACGCGCCGAAGCTCTCGGCCATGGCATCGCCCAGGGTGCGCAGGTACTGGGCGAAGTCGATGCCGCTGGTGTCGTCGTGCTGGTACAGCGCCTCGTGCACCAGGCTCATCGCCGTGACCCGGCGCAGCGTGTCCTCGAAGGCCTCGCGCAGGGCTGGGTCGTTGCTGCGCATCGCCTTCAGCGACAGCAGGCTGTTCACGACCTGCAGGTTGTTCTTCACCCGGTGGTGGACCTCCTGCAGCAGCACGTCCTTGTCGGCGGCGGCCCGGCGGGTCTCTTCCAGCGCGGCGCTGAGGGCGCGGGTGCGCTCCTCGACGCGCGCCTCCAGCGCCTCGTTGGCCCGGCGCAGCTCCTCCTTCGCCTGCTTCAGCGCGCTGCTTTCCAGCAGCGCCCACTGGCCGCGGCGGCGCGCGAGGGCGAACTGGTGCGTCTCCACCACGTCCAGCACGCCGCCGGCGTTGCAACGCTCGGTGCAGTAGCTGCACAGCGCGATGATCTGGTGGTCGCAGAAGCAGCCATTCACCTTCTCCTCGTACTCGTTGAAGGAGTCCCAGTCCTTCGCCTCGAGGAAATAGGTGTTTCCGGTGACCCGCAGGCCCTTGTAGCCGCCGGCCAGGGCCTCGTCCTTCTTGGCGAGCCAGCCTTGGATCAGGTCGTCCGCGCCCTTCTTGTCCTGGCTCAGGTACCATTCCCCGGCATCGACGATCTCGATCTGCCCGCGGGCCATCAGCCTGTCGAGGTCAGGCACGGCGGCACGTAGCGCGTCGGTCGCGCCTTGGGCGCGCAGCGGCGGCGCCGCCACCCACAGGCAGCGCTCGTTGCCGTCCAATCCCGCCTTGAAGTAGGGCACCAGCGTGTCGACGAGATCCTGCGCGGTTTCGTAGAACTGGCAGAAATGCGCTCCCCAGGGGAGTGGGCCGACCGCGGGAATGCCGCTGTCAACATATGCCGTCATGATTGCCTCCTTGGGGGTAGCGGAGGGCGATCCGCTTGCCGGGCTGGGCGCCGCGGCACTATACGTGCGGTGCGGGCCGGGGGCTCACCACACAAAGGTATTATGACCTTGTCCGATCGGCCGCGTATCCTGATCGTCGAAGACGAGGCACTCGTCGCCATGGCCAGCGCCGAGGCGCTGGAAACGGGCGGCTGTGACGTCACCGGCATCGCCGCGAGCCATGAGGAGGCGCTGGCCGCCGCCGCCGCCGTCCCGCCGCACCTCGTCGTCATGGACATCCGTCTCAAGGGCGCGGTGGACGGGATCGAGACCGCGCGGGAGCTAAAGCGGCGTCACGACTGCCGCATCGTCTTCTGTACCGGCCAGGGCGACCGCACCACCCGCGAACGCGCGGAGGGGATCGGTGCGGCGGCCTATCTGAAGAAGCCGTTCACGCCGGCGCAGCTGGTCCAGGCGGTCACGGCGGCGCTCGCCTGAGTCCGCGGCCGCCCGATCTCCGCTCAGTTCATCCCGCGCAGGCTGTCGATGGTGCGCAGGATGGCCGGGCCGATGAGGACGATGAAGAGCGGCGGCAGGATGAAGACGACCATGGGGACGGTCATCACCGCCGGCAGCCGCGCCGCCTTCTCCTCCGCCTTCATCATGCGCTCGTCGCGCAGCTCCGCCGACAGGACCCGCAGCGCCTGCGCCAGCGGCGTGCCGTAGCGTTCGGTCTGGGCGAAGGTGTTGACCAGGGCGCGGATGCCCGGCAGCGGCACCCGCTCGGCCAAGCCCGACAGGGCCTTGGAGCGGTCGGGCAGGAAGCTCAGCTCCAGCGCCGTCAGCGCGACCTCGTCCGACAGCTCCGGCGCGCTCTGCCCCGTCTCGCGGGCGACGCGATCCAGCGCGGCGTCCAGGCTGAGCCCGGCCTCGGCGCAGATGACCAGCAGGTCGAAGCCGTCGGGCAGCGCCTTGCGGATCGCCGCCTGCCGCTTCTGCGCCTGGTTCACCAGGAACACGCGCGGCAGCAGCAGGCCGGCCAGGGTGGCGGCGATGACCGCCAGCGGCTTGAACGCGCCGAGGTGCCAGGCGTCGAAGCCGTAGGCGAACAGCGCCACGTAGCCGGCCATGCCGACCGGCAGCACCGTGCGCGCCATGCGGAACTTGGCGAGCGCCTCGCGCGACCGGTAGCCGGCCCGGGCCAGCTGCAGCTGCAGGGCGGCGTCGCCGGTGCCGCGCGCCCGCTCGAACCGCCGCGACAAGGTGCCGAGCAGGCTGGTGTCGGCGACCGCCCGCCGCTCGCGCCGCCGGCTCTGCGCCGCCAGGGCGGAGCGCAAGGACCGGCGCCGCTCATCCAGCGCCTTCAGCCGGGCCGGCAGCGGGTCGTAGTCGACCAGCCCGCGCCAGACCAGGCCCATAACCACCAGCGCGCCGATGAGCGCGACCAGCGTCGCCGCCTGGGCGGGGCTCCCGGGGAGAAGGTCCAGCGGGCTCATATCTCGAACCTCACCATCTTAGCCATGACCAGGATGCCGCCCAGGATCATCAGCAGCCCCGCGCCGGTCATCATGACACCGCGCGGGTCGGTCAGCAGGGCCATGGCGTAGTCGCGGTTCATGATCATGATCGCGGCGAACATCAGGAAGGGCAGCGAGCCGATGATCCAGGCGCTGGCCTTCGCCTCCGACGACAGGGCGGAGATCTTCAGCTTCAGCTGGCGGCGGCGGCGCAGCAGGTTCGACAGGTTGCCCAGCGTCTCCGCCAGATTGCCGCCGGTCTCGCGCTGGATGGACATGGCGATGATCAGGAACTTGAACTCCGCCGTGTCCAGCCGCCCCGCCACCTCCCACATGGCGTCGTCCAGCGAGCGCCCCAGGCGAACGGCATCGCCGATGCGGCGGAACTCCAGCCCGATCGGGTCGGGCAGCTCGCGTCCCACGGTCATGATCGACTCCACCACCGGCAGGCCCGACCGCAGGCCCCGGCAGATCAGGTCGATGGCGTCGGGAAAGGCGTCCAGGAACTTCGCCACCCGCCGGTCGCCCATGAAGCCGACCCATAGATGCGGCAACCCCAGGCCGACGATGATGCCGGCCGGCACCGCCAGCAGCGCCGGGAAGCCGAACAGCTGGCCCAGCACCAGGGCCGACCCGGCGGTGCAGAGCAGCACGGCCAGCACGAAGGCGCCGATCGTGATGGGCCGGCCGGTGCGCGCCAGCCGGCGGCGCAGCTTGTCCGGGTTGGGCATGACGCGCTTCAGCAGCGCGTCGAAGCCGGGAATGGCGCTGTCGTGGGTGGCGCGGCGGACGGAGACGGCGGCCGTGCGGGCGCGCTCCTGCCGGGCGCGGGCCAGGCGCTTCTCGAAGCGGGTGTCGTCGCCGTCCCCGCCCCAGGCGAGCAGCAGCAGGATCACGGCCAGACCGCCGCCCGCCGCCATGATCATCAGGGACTCCGGCGCCATGCCCCGCCCTCCCCGCCTCAGACCGCTTCCAGCAGCGCGCGATCCAGCCCGTAATAGGCGGCGCGCTGCGTGAAGTGCGGGCGGATGCCCGCGCATTTGAAGTCGCCGATCAGCTTCCCACCCGGCGCCTCGCCCACATACTCGTAGTGGAAGAGGTCCTGCATGGTGACGACGTCGCCCTCCATGCCCACCACCTCGGTGACGTAGGTGATGCGGCGGACGCCGTCGCGCATGCGGCTGATCTGCACGATCAGGTCCACGGCCGAGGCGATCTGGGTACGCACCGCCTTGGCCGGCAGGTTGATGCCGGACATGCCGACCATGTTCTCCAGCCGGGTCAGCGCCTCGCGCGGGCGGTTGGCGTGGATGGTGCAGAGCGAGCCGTCATGGCCGGTGTTCATGGCCTGCAGCATGTCCAGCGCTTCCGAGCCGCGGATCTCGCCCAGGATGATGCGGTCGGGCCGCATGCGCAGCGCGTTCTTCACCAGGTCGCGCATGGTGATCTCGCCCTGCCCCTCCAGGTTGGCGGGGCGGGTTTCCAGGCGCACCACGTGCGGCTGCTGCAGCTGCAGCTCGGCCGCGTCCTCGATGGTCACGACGCGCTCGCCATGGTCGATCATCTGCGACAGCGCGTTCAGCAGCGTCGTCTTGCCCGAGCCGGTGCCGCCGGAGATCAGGATGTTCAGCCGGCAGCGCGAGGCGATGCGCAGCACCGTCGCCATGGCCGGGGACAGGTTCTCCTGCCGCTGCATGACGTCCAGCGTGATCTTCTTCTTGGCGAACTTGCGGATGGAGATGCTGGGTCCGTCGATCGCCAGGGGCGGGATGATGATGTTGACGCGGCTGCCGTCGGCCAGGCGCGCGTCGACCAGCGGCGTGCTCTCGTCGATGCGGCGTCCGATGGCGCTGACGATGCGGGTGGCGATGGACATGACATGGGCATTGTCGCGGAACGCCACGTCGGTCAGCTCCAGCTTGCCGCGCTTCTCGACGAAGACGCGCTGCGGGCCGTTGACCATGATGTCGGTGACCGTCTCGTCCGCCAGCAGCGGCTCCAGCGGCCCCAGCCCCAGCATGTCGTCCAGCAGCCGCTCGACCAGCTCGGCCCGTTCCGGCGCGTTCAGCTGCAGCCGCTCCTCGGCCAGCAGCTCCACCACCAGGTCGCCGACCTCCTTCGCCAGCTCCTCGCGCGGCAGGCGGGCGGCGGCGCTGGTGTCGATGCGGTCGATCAGCAGCCCCTGCAGCCGCGCCTTTGCCTGCTCCACGCTGGCGCGGTCCACCGGCAGCCGGTCGCCCTCGGGCGGTTCCACCAGCCGCAGCACCGGCGGCGCCGCGGGGCGCGGCGGTTCCGGCGCCGTCATCGGGGCGGGGGGCGGCTCGACCGGCGCGGGCTGCCGGGGCGCGGCATCCAGCAGGGCGTTGATCAGCGCCGTCACCAGGTCGCGCTGGTCCAGCAGGTTCAGGTCGCGCGTCTCGGCATCGCCGAGGTCGGCCAGGGCCTGCTTGACCTCCCGCGCCACCTCGCCGCGCTGCATCCCGCCCGCCCGCTCCGGCGGCAGGACCCGGGCGATCGCGGGAAACAGCCGGGCCGTCAGCGCCTTGATGAAGGGCGAGTGCACCCCGCCGTTGCGGTCCATGCTCATGCCCGCCTCCCCTTGCCCGGCAACGGCAGGTGCGACGCTAGGAAGGCGGCGAAGGAGCGGCGCTTGGGCGGCTGGGCGGCGCCCGCCATGCGCTCCGCCAGACCGCGCAGGGCCGCCGTGACGGGCGCCGCCTTGGCGACGGAGCCCAGCGACTTGCCCTGGTTGGCGGCGGCGGTGACGTGGCGGGCGTCCTCCGGGACGATGGCGGCGAGCTGGCCCTGGATGCCGCGCTCGAAGGTGGCGCGGTCGACCTGCGGCTTGCGCTCCTTGCCCACGCGGGCGGCGACGGGCAGCACCCGCACAGTGCCCGCCGCGCCCTGCACCGCCTGGCTCAGGCGCACCGTGTCGCGGATGCCGGCCAGCGACAGGTCGGAGACCAGCGTCACGCTTTCCGCCCCCGCCAGCAGGCGGCGATGGATCGGCACCAGGGCGCGGGGCATGTCCACGACGATGCAGTCGAACTGCGCCCGCAGCTCGCGCATCAGGGTCGCCAGCGCCTGCTGGTCGAAGAAGACGTTCTCCTCCAGCGGCTCCTCGGCGCCCAGGACCGAGAGCCGCTCGCTCTCCTGCACCATGGAGCTCGCCAGCAGCAGCGAGTCCAAGCGGTCCGGGGCCGCCAGCGCCTCGCGCAGGCCGCGGCCGGGCTCCAGGTCCAGCGAGAGGGCCGAGGTGCCGAACTGCAGGTCGAGGTCGAGCAGCGCCGTGTTGAGGTTCAGTTCGTGCGCCATCAGCCAGGCGGTGTTGGTGGCGATGGTGCTGGCGCCGACGCCGCCGCGCACGCCGACCACGGCGCAGACCTTGCCCTGGGCGGGCGCGGCATGGCGCGGCGCGGCGGAGGTGGGGGCGCCCTGGGCGAAGGCTTGGCGCAGCGCATCGGCGGTGACCGGCTTCACCATGTAGTCGGCGGCGCCGGCCTGGATCAGCGCGCGGTAGAGCGTCACGTCGTTGGCGGTGCCCAGTGCCAGGATGCGCGTGCCGGCGCCGACCCGGCCGGCCAGCCGCGACAAGGCGGCGACCGGCGCCTCCTCCGAATCCAGGTCCAGCACCAGCAGCGCCGGGCGCCCGGGTCCCAGGGGCAGGCTCTCCACGTCGGCGGGACCGCCGCGCAGCACCGCCGTCGAGGGCCAGCCGCGGTCGCGGGCGGCGGCGCGCAGCTGCTGCGCCGTCGCCTCGTCGGCCGCGACGGCCAGGAAGGCGTGATGGAGGGTCTGCGGGATGGTTTCAAGCATGCTCAGTGCACCGGACATGGCGGGTTCCCCTCATTTGCCGGGCGCGGCGGTGGAGGGTGCGGCCGCCAGGGGTGCGGCGGCGGCGGCGGCCTTCGCCTTCGCCTCCGCCGGGGTGGCGGGCGCGAGCTTCGGGCCGGCCGGCGTGCCGCGCTCGATCTCGGCCGGGCGGTACAGCATGGCGGCGAGGTTGGCGGCGGTGGCGCAGCCCTGCTGCGGCGACGGCTCGTTGCGCCATTCCGCCCAGGGATTGCCGTTCCAGGCGGGACAGCCGGGCGCGCCGGCGATGTAGGCGCGGGTGGAGACGACCAGCCGGTCGGGCCGCGACGCGTCGGGCGCGGTCCGGCGGTCCACCAGCAGCCCCCGGTTCTTCATCGTCTCGGCCAGCAGATGGACGCGGCGCTCCAGCAGGGCGGAGTCCTCCGACGCCGGCGCCACGATCTGCACCCGGTCACCCTGCCGCAGGCGCTGGACATCCAGGAAGGCGGCGAGCAGCTGCGCCTGGCTGCCGTTCAGCGCCGGGGCGCCCGGCTCGAAGCTGACGGTCAGCACCGCTTCGACCGGCGCGCCCACCGGCAAGCCCTGTGAGATGGCGGGCGGTGGTGTCGGCTGGGGTCCGGCGCAGGCCGCCAGGAACAGCAGGGCCAGGGCGGACGGGAGGGACCGGCGCGCGCGCATGGGCAGCCTCATTTCACGATGTAGCCGGCGGCCGGAGCGGCCGCCACCGGGGTGGTCCGCACCGGGGCCGGTGCCGCGCCCGGCTTGGCGAAGGGCGGGACGCCGGTCGAGGACCGGTCGACCAGCCGCCCCTCGAGCCGGTGCTCCACGTCGTCGGCGTGGCGGAGCCCGTCGGTCGGCAGCGCCAGCCGGGTGGAGCTGGGCTCCACCAGGTAGGGCGTGACGATGATGACCAGCTCGCTCTCGTCGCGCTGGAAGCGGGTGGAGCGGAACAGCGCGCCCAGCACCGGCATGTCGCCCAGGATGGGGAACTTGGAGACGCTCTGGTTGGCGTTGTTCTGCAGCAGTCCGGCGATGGCGAAGGACTGGCCGCTGCCCAGCTCCACCATCGTGTCGGCGCGGCGGGTGGTGAGCGCCGGGATCTCCAGCGAGTTGATGCGGATGGCGCCGGCTGCGGAGAGCTGGCTCACCTCGGGGCGCACCCGCAGGCCGATGCGGCCGGCGCCGGACAGGGTCGGCGTGAAGGCGAGGCTCACGCCGAACTGCTTGAACTGGATGTCGATCTCGCCTTCCTTGCCGGCCACCGGGATGGGGAACTCGCCGCCGGCCAGGAAGCTCGCCGTCTCGCCGGCCATGGCGGTCAGGCTGGGCTCGGCCAGCACGCTGATCAGCCCCTCCTCCGCCAGCGCGTCGATCAGCACGTTGATGTCGGTGGAGCCGGTGCGGAAGCCCAGCAGCAGGTTCTCCAGCGTGCCGTTGCGGTCGATGATGCCGGCGGCGTCCAGGATGTCGGGGCCGCGCGCCAGGCCGAACAGGAAGTTGCCGCTGGTGCCCAGCGCCTCCCAGTTGATGCCGAACTGCTTGCTGACCTTGCGCGACACCTCGGCGACGCGGACGCGCAGATGGATCTGCGTCGGCCCCTCGATGGCGATGCGGTTGATGACGTCGGTCTCCGCCGCCACGAAGCGAGCGGCCAGCCGCCGCGCATCCTCCGCCTGCTCGGCCGAGGCGACGCTGCCGGTCAGCACGATGCCGCCCTGCACCGACCGCGCCGAGACGCGCTCGCCCGGCAGCAGCTCCGACAGGCTGCGGTTCAGGCCGGAGAGGTTGTGGATGACGGTGACGCGACGGTTCAGGATCACCTGGTCCTGCCCGTCCACCGCCACCAGCGTGGTCTCGCCGGCGCCCTTGCCGATGACGGTGACCATGGTCGGCGACATGACCTGCACGTCGGCGACCTCGGGATTGGCGACGAAGACGGAGGCGGCCGGCGTGCGCAGGCGCAGCACCGTGCCCTTGTTCAGCTCGACCGCCATGGCGGCCTCGTCCTGGCGCATGGCCACGTCGGCGCGAACAGGCGAGACGAGCAGTATGCCGCCGACGAAGGCGGCCAGCAGGAACAGCGCGAAGGCGGCGAAGGGGCGCATGGCTCAGTTCCTCGGCGCGAAGCTGATGTCCTCGGCCTTGCTGCCGCGGATCACCTGCACCCGCCTGACGCGGGACGGATCGGGAAGGACGGCGCTGACGTCGCTGTCCCAGCTGTGGGTACGGGGGGCGGGCTTCTGCGGCACGGGCGCGCCGGACCGGGCGGCGAGCGCGGCCCGGACCAGGGCCGGCGCCCCGTCGTCGGCCGGCGGCATCTTCGCATCGTCGCGCGACAGGCTGCGCAGAGACAGCGACAGGCGGCCGAGTTCCACCGCCAGCGGCAGCCATTCGGCCTGGCGCGGCGTGACCTCCAGCGTCGCGGTCTGCGACACGGTGGGCTTCGCCTCCTGGTCGTTGGTGCGCTGGTCGAGCGCCACGACGCGCACGTCGGTCAGCACGGTCTCGCTGGCGCGCCGCTCCTTCATCGACGGATCGTCGGGCCGGACGACGCCGTGCGTCAGGATCACGTCGACCCGGTCGCCGGGGAAGACGAAGCCGGCGATGCCGGTCACCACGTTGATGGGCACGGTCACCGCCCGCATCTCCGGGTTCAGCACGGCGGCCAGGAAGCCGCGCTCGCCCGGCCTGACCAGCCGGCCGGCGAAGACCGGCTCGCCGGCGCGGATGCCGGTGCGGACGACGGCGCCGGCGAAATCCTGGGGCTTGGCCTCGCCCTCCGTCAGATAGGCGTCGTCGACGCCCTCCTCCGGCCAGGTGCGCCAGGCCAGGTTCTCCGGCTGGATCAGCAGGCCGGCGGGCAGGTCGGCCGCGGCCACCAGCACGCGCGCCATCCTCGGCGCCGGGACCGCGGGGGCTGCGGCGGGGGCCTGCACGATGATGGGGGCCGGCGTGCCGACGCGGCTGGCCAGCTGGAAGGTGGCGAGCGCCACGATGGCGGCGGCGGCGAAGAGGGCGAGGCGGCGCTTCTGCATGGGGGGCCTCCTTGGCGTCCGGGCTCAGGCCGCCGGGGCCAGGAACAGGGCGGCGACACCGCCGGCGGCGATGGCGACGCCGTAGGGGATGCGCCGGGGCGGCTCGGCGCCCTCGGGCGCCCGCAGCCGGTGGTGGAGCAGCATCGCCAGGGCCAGCAGGCCGCCGGCGACGCCCATCACCAGGATCAGCAGCGGGGTGGCGGCCGGACCGGCCCAGAGCGCCGTGGCCGCGAGCAGCTTGGCGTCGCCGCCGCCGATGACATTCATCGCGAAGAGAAGGATGCAGACCGCGAGGACCGCCGCGCCCGTCAGCAGGTGGGCCGCCAGCGAGCCCGCCGTTCCGGCGACGGCCGCCTGGACGAGGAAGGCCAGGACCAGGGCGGCGGGAATGCGGTTCGGGATCAGGTACCGGGCGATGTCGCCGATGGCGGCCCAGAGGAGGAGCCCTGCGGCGACCGCCGGACCGAGAAGCGGAGCGTGGAGCGAGACGTCCATGGCCGCTTGCCTTGGCGGGAGGAAAGGGAAAGCCGGAGCCGAGGCCGCCGCCGCCCGCGCATGGGGCGGCGGCGCGCGCTCAACTCCCCGTCACCGGGTGATCAGGGCGTCGTGCCCGTCCCGGTGCCGGTGCCGGTGCCCGTACCGGTGCCGGTCCCGGTGCCCGTGCCGCCGGTCGTGGGCGGGTTCACCGCTCCCTCCAGAGCGGCGGACACATCGCCGAACATCCCTTCCAGCGACTTGCCCATGGTGGTCAGCGCGCCGATGGCGGCGACGGAGACCAGGGCGGCGATCAGGCCGTACTCGATGGCGGTGGCGCCGGATTTGTTGCCGAGCAGGCGGCGGGTGATCTTGAGCATTGAAGCCTCCGGTTTCTGGATGCCGGCCCTTTCGGTGGATCGGACGGCATCAGCTAGGTGCCCGGATTAAATACTCCAATCGATCAGATGCACGCAAGACAAAATTGGCGCTCTGGTCTTCATTTGTGCACAGTTTGTTTTGATATGAACCGATCTCTACTTTGATGCGATATAGGCGGTACATTGATACGGACATAGTTTTACTATGCATTCAAACAGCACTGCATATTGGTTTGAATTTCGAAGTACCTGCGGGCGCCGACAGACGCTCAGGAACGAGGGCGGTAACCGGCCGCCAGCACCGCCGCGATGGCGGGCGGCGTGAGCATGAAGACCGGGCCGTCCGGGCGCGGCAGAGGCGGACCGTAGCCGTCGGCGCTCCAGCGCCGCAGCCCTTCCGCCCCCACCCGCCAAGCGGCGCCGCCGATCTCCACCATGACGCCGTCGGGCAGCTCCAGGACGTCCCGCCCCTCACCGGGAAGGAGGTGGCGCCGCTTCGCCCCGCCCTCCCCCACCCGCTCGCCATGGAGGATCCGGTCCATCTCCGGGGCGCGCGGCGGCACGCCGCCATGGGCGGTGGCCCAGGCGCGGCGGAAGGCCTCGAACTCGGCCCGCCGGCATTCGGCGCAGGGCCGGTGGCCGGCCGCCAGCGCCGTCGCCTCGTCCAGGAAGAACAGCTCGGTGTAGTGGCCGGGCCGCATGACCTGCCGACGGCGCTCCTTGAACTCCAGCAGGCAGCAGATCCAGGCGGCGCTCCGCCACCGCACCCGGCCCAGTCGCCGCTCGTCGTCATGCAGGCAGCCGCCGCGGTTCCCCATCAGCGTGCCCCGCGCCGGCACCGCGACGATCTCGCCCCAGGGGGTGACGCGGTTCCGCAGCGGCATCAGCGCGCCGGCCTGACCGTCAGACGGTCGAAGTCCCGGGCGATGTGGACCTCGGGAAAGGCCGCCCGCGCCTCGGCCAGCACCTCGGCGGGGTCGTAGCGGTCGGACTGGTGGGTCAGCACCAGCCGGCGGACCCCGGCCGCATGGGCCAGCCGGCAGGAATCGCCGACCGTCAGGTGCCCCCGCCCGCGCGCCACCTCCTCGTCCGCCGTGCGGTAGGTCGCCTCGATCACCAGCGTGTCGACGCCGCGGACATGCTCCACCAGCGCGTCGGCGTCCTGGCAGTCGCCGACCACAGCCAGCCGGGCGCCGGGCTCGCAATCCCTGAGGACCTCCTCCGGTTCCACCCGGCGGCCGTCGGGCAGCGTCACCGCCTCGCCATGGGCCAGCCTGGAGCGCTCCGGCCCGGTGGGCACGCCGAGCGCGTCCAGCTTCTCCCCGTCGACCGGCCGGTGCGACGCTTCCTCGAAGCGGAAGCCGAAGCTGTCGGTGCCGTGGTGGCGCACCGGGAAGGCGCTCAGGGTCACGTCGCCGCAGCGCAGGAAGCGGCCGGGATGCAGCGCCTCGTAGGCGATGTCCAGGCCCGGCTCGCCCTCCGGCCAGACCACCTGTTCCAGCAGGGCGCGGGCGGCGCGCAGCGAATCCTCGCCGCCATGGACGACGAGCCGGTCCGCCGCGTCCCACAGCTCCAGCGTTCCGGCGATCCCCGCCAGCCCCAGCACATGGTCGAGATGGCCGTGGGTCAGCAGCACCCGCCGGAGGCGGCGCAGGCCCAGATTGGCGGTGCGGATCTGGCGCAGCGTGCCCTCCCCGCAATCCACCAGCATGCGGGTCGTCTCGTGCTCGACCATGAGCGAGGACAGGCCGCGCGCCGCGCTGGGCACGGTGGCCCCGGTGCCGAGGAAGGTGAGTTGGAACATCGTCGTGCCTCCCGCCGGGCAGTAGAGCACCAGGCGCCGCCCTGCTCAACGCCGCCGAACTCAACGCCGTACCGCCCGCAATGTTCGCGCGCCGAACGGTCGCGGCGGCGACGTTTATTGATCCGTATCAATGTTTCGGCCGACGGATCGGCGGATGGTGGCTGGAGCAGCAACCGGGACACCGCGCCATGACCGACTCCGCCTTCAGCTTCCGACCCGAGGACGCCATCGCCCTGGCGGTCACCGACATCGTCAACGCCATGGCCCGCCACAGCGAGGGCGTGCTGGAGGAGGCCGGGCTGACCGCGCCGCAATGGACCGTGCTGCTGAACATCGCCGGCGACGAGAATTTCCGCGACGGCGGGCGCGAGGGGCCGGCGGTCTATTCCTCGGAGATCGCGCAGAACCGCGGCCTGTCGCGCCCCCATATCAGCGCGACCGTGACCGAGCTGCTGCGCAAGGGGCTGGTGCAGCAGGCCGACGACCCGATCGACCGCCGCCGCAAGCTGCTGACCGTGACGCCCGCCGGCCTGGCATTGCTGCGCCGGCTGCAACCGCTGCGCCAGGCGGTCAACGACATGCTGCTGGCCCATCTGGCGCCGGAGCAGCGGACCCAGCTGATGGAGACGCTGCTGTCGCTGCGCGACCGGGCGCGCACGACCGAGCCGCTGCGCCAGCCGCCGGCCCTGCGCAAGGCCTGCTGATCCGCGCCGGGCGCCACCAACGGAGGGGTGTCACGCGGGGATCGGCTGCGCTAGGGTTCGTCCCGACCCGTTCGCAGCAGGATACCGCCCCGTGACGCTCCACCGCCCCCTGACCGACAACCTCTCCGTCGCCCCGCAGATCACCGAGGATGACATCCGCGAGGCGGCGGCGGCCGGCTACCGGACCATCGTCAACAACCGGCCCGACGGCGAGGAGCCGGGGCAGCTGGACAGCCTGACGGCGGAGAAGCTCGCGACCGAGCTGGGCCTCGAGTACGTGTACCTGCCCGTCACCATGCCGACGATCCCCGCCAATGTCCGCGCCTTCGCCGAGGTGCTGGAGGACCATCCCGGGCCCATCCTCGCGCATTGCCGCTCCGGCACCCGCTGCACCATCCTCTGGGGCATGGCCGAGGCCGCCCACGGCAAGATGCCGATCGAGGAGATCCAGGTCCGCGCCGGCCGCGCCGGCTACGACCTCTCGGGCTATGGCCCGGTGCTGGAGGCGCTGCGGCGGGGCAAGGCTTGAGACCTACCTTCGTCACTTGCCTGTCCGGGGCGCCTTGGGTAGAGACGGCGGCAACCCTATCTTTCTAGCCGCCCCTACCCATTCCGAAGGATCGCCGCCCGTGAAGGCCCTCTCCGCCGCCGTGACGCTCTGCCTGCTGGCCGCCGGCCCCGCCCTGGCCCAGTCGAAGCCCGCCGCCAAGCCCGCGGCGGCTCCGGCCAAGGCCGCCGGCCTGTCCTGCGCCAAGCCGGAGAAGGTCGCCATCCCCGACCCGAAGAAGGCCAAGACGGCGGAGATGGAGGCGGCGCAGAAGGCGCTGACCGACTACACCACCAAGCTGAATGCCTACCTGAAGTGCCTGGACAAGGCCGAGGCCGACGCCCAGGCCGAGTACAAGACGCTCAGCGACCAGTGGAACAAGGCGGTGGACATCTACTCCAAACGGCCGGGCTGAGCCGCGGGCCCTTTCCAACGCCGCGCGGGGATGGAATATTTGTCCGGACAAGTCTGATCCGGGAGGTTCCATGTCCGCGTCCCCCGCCCCTGGCACCGACACCGCCCCGATCCTGCAGCGCGACCACAAGGTCATCCGCGGCAAGATCCTCTATACCTCCAAGAAGCCCGAGCGGCTGGACCAGGAGCGCGGGCGCGAGTGGTTCCACATCACCCTGCATGGCGACGGCAGCCGCGTCATGCAGGCCCATTGCGAGATCGACGACCGCCCGAGCGTGATGCGCGACATCACCTACGCCGTCGATCCCGACTGGAAGCCGCTGGACTGCCATGTCCGCCTGACCGTCGGCGACCGCTTCATGGGTTCGGGCTGGTTCCGCTTCGCGCCGACCTTCGCCGAGTGCGAGACCCATACGCGGCTGGAGGGCCGGGTCAGCCAGCGCATGGAGCTGGCGGCGCCGCTGCGCAGCTTCCAGCACCACGCCATCGCCGCCGACAGCTGGCACTTCCGCCTGTTCGACCTGTCGCGGCCCGACGAGATCCAGACCGTCGACCCGGTGCTGCTCTCCTCCCCCGATCATCGCGGCGCCACCGGGCCGATGCTGTTCTCGGTCGGCATGTCGATGAAACATGTCGGCCGCGAGCGCGTGCATGTGGGCGCCGGCAGCTTCGACGCCCTGCATTTCCAGGTCGTCTCCGCCCCCGGCCTCCCCCAGGCGCACCCGCCCTACGACGTCTGGTGCACCGACGACGGCCACTTCACCCTGCTGAAGGCCGCCGTCGGCGGGTACATGCAGACCTATTACGAGCTGGTGGAGCTGGAGGGGGGATTCTAAGGCTCATCGGGCAACCGGTCGGGCAGTTCTCATCGGCCGCCCTGCTCCCTCTCCCGTCATCCCGGCGTTTGCGCAGCTGGCGCGCAGCGCCTAAGCCGGGACCCAGGGATTGCAGCAATGGGAGATCAATGAAGCAGAGAGGCTGGAGCGTGGTGCGTCCTTCGACAAGCTCAGGATGAGGAAAGGTGAATGCCAGGCACTTTTGGTCCCATCACGTGCAAGTTCGGCCGGGAGCAGCTAAATCACCCTCATCCTGAGCTTGTCGAAGGACGCACAACTCAAACGCTGCCCGTCAAGGTGCGCCGCATCCGTCGCATCCCGCTGCAACCCCTGGGCCCCGGCTTAGGCGCTGCGCGCCAGCTGCGCAAACGCCGGGGTGACGGGAGGAGATATGCTTCCATACCGACAGCCTGGTGAACCCTGGAGACCGCCCATGAGCGATCCCGTCATCCGCTACTACAAAGAATCGGACACGATGGCGATCCAGCTGCGACCCTGGCCGGGTGATGTCGGCGACCCGGCGAATGTCGGCGTTCGCGACGCGGGGACGGACCTCGTGATCCACTATGCCGGCGACGGCCTACCCTGGCTTTGGGAGATCGAGCACGCCAGCCGCCACCCCGAGCACATCGCCGAGGCGCTGAAGCACATCAGTCAGGGTGACGCTGCGGCAGCCTGACTCCAGGCCCTTACCTAGCCCACCGCCTTCGGTCCGCTCTGCAGCGTGACCTCGCCCTTGCGGCCCATGGCCTTGGCCAGCGCGTCCAGGCGGCGCTGGACGACGTCGCCGCGCAGCACGGCGGCGTCGTCGGGCAGGCTCAGGACCAGCTTGTCGGCCGTCAGGCGGAGCGCGGTGCGCTGCAGCAGCGACACGGCGCCGCCGGTCAGGGTGTGCGCCAGGCGCAACGTCAGGCCCAGGATGTTGGCGCGGGCGAACTGGGCGTCGGACATCAGGCAGCGGGTCGGCGTCAGCGCCGGGCCGTCGGTGGTGCCGGCGTAGCGCACGAAGCTCGCCAGCGCCAGATAGGCGCGCTCGGCATGGTCGATGCCGGCGACCGGCATGCGCAGGATGCGCAGGAAGGCCAGCTCCGCCCGGTAGTCGGGATGCTCGGCCCAGCCCAGGTCGGACAGCAGGCAGGCGGCCTGGCGCAGACGCGCCTCGGCCTCGCTCTCCTGCGGGAAGATGGGGGCGGTCCACTGGATCATGGTCTCGGCGGCGCCGAAGCGGCCGAGATACTCCGCCACCTGCCGGCAGGAGCAGAGCAGCGGGTCCTGCGCCCGCTCCTCCTCCGGCAGCAGGTCGAACAAATGGCCCTCGCGCAGGCCGTAGGCCGAGAACACCACCTTCGACGGCTGCACCGCCAGCAGCAGCCGCTCCAGCACCAGCGAGGCCAGCGGCAGCGTGTCGGCGCGGCGCTTGGACACGCCCTTCATCTTCTCCAGCGAGGAGCGGCTCTGCCGCGCCACCAGCCCGGCGAAGTCGGCGCAGGCGCGGCCGTCGACCTCGTAATGGTGGATGATGTGCAGCGGGTGGTTCACCTGCTCCATATGCAGCTTGGCGAAGGCGCGCCAGCCGCCGCCCACCGGATAGAAATCGCGGCCCCGGGCGGCCTTGATCCAGGGCAGCCGGTCGAGATGCTGGTCGATCAGCTTGGCGGCGGCGCCCGGCTTGCCGTCGGTCGCCTCGATCAGGCGCAGCGGGCCCAGCGGCAGCGTCACCTGGGGACCGAGGTCGCCCTTGTCGAGCCCGACCAGCTCCAGGCTGCCGCCGCCCAGGTCGCCCATCAGCCCGTCGGCGCCCGGCGTGCCCGAGACGACGCCCAGGGCCGACAGCCGCGCCTCCTCCTCGCCCGGCAGGATGGAGACCTTGGTGCCCGCCACCCGCTCGAGATCCGCGACGAAGCCCGGCCCGTCCGAGGCGTCGCGCACGGCGGCGGTCGCCAGTATGTCGATGCGCCCCACCCCCATCACGTCCACCAGCCGGCGGAAGCGGGCGACGTTCTCCAGCGCCAGCTTCACGCCCTCCGGGTTCAGCCGGCCCGTGCGCTCCACCCCCCGGCCCAGCCCGCACATGATCTTCTCGTTGAAGATCGGCGTCGGCGAGCGGCTGACCCGGTCATAGACCACGACGCGGATCGAGTTGGAGCCGATGTCGATGACGGCGATGCGGTCCTCGGCATGGCGGTGGTCGTGGGCGGGCAGGCCGGTGGTCCTGGGGGGCATGGGCGTGTCCGATCAGCGGCCGGTCTTGGTCAGCACCAGGCGCGGCGGCACCCGGTGCTCGGCGAGCGCGCTGCCCCGGCCGGACAGGCTCGGGTTCGTCATGAAGTAGGTGTGCGCGCTGAACGCGGCCATGCCCCCCTCCACCCGCTGGTAGGTCCCGTCAGGAGCCAACAGCCAACTCTGCGCTTCGTCCTTCAGGTTCGCGACCATGATCTGGTCCAGCACCTGCTGGTGCACGGTCGGGTTCTCGATCGGCACCAGCGTCTCGATGCGGCGGTCGAGGTTGCGCGGCATCCAGTCGGCCGAGGAGATGAAGATCTTGGCCTTCGGGTTCGGCAGCCCGTGGCCGTTGCCGAAGCAGACCACGCGGCTGTGCTCCAGGAAGCGGCCGACGATGCTCTTGACCCGGATGTTCTCCGACAGGCCGCGCACGCCCGGGCGCAGGCAGCAGATGCCGCGGATCACCATGTCGATCTGCACGCCGCGCTGCGAGGCCTCGTACAGCTTGTCGATGATCTTGGCGTCGACCAGCGAGTTCAGCTTCACCCAGATCTGGGCGGGCCGGCCGGCATGGGCGTGGGCGATCTCGGCGTCGATCAGCTCGACCAGCTTCTGGCGCAGGCCGATCGGCGCGATGGAGATCTTCTCCAGCGCCTTGGGCGTGGCATAGCCGGTCATGTAGTTGAACATGTAGGCGGCGTCGTGGGCCAGCGCCGGGTCGCAGGTGAAGAAGCTGAGGTCGGTGTACACCTTGGCCGTGATCGGGTGGTAGTTGCCGGTCCCGAAATGGACGTAGGAGCGCACGCCCTCCGCCTCGCGGCGGACCACCAGCGACACCTTGGAATGGGTCTTCAGGTCGACGAAGCCGTAGACCACCTGCACGCCGGCGCGCTCCAGGTCGCGCGCCCAGCGGATGTTGGCCTCCTCGTCGAAGCGGGCCTTCAGCTCCACCAGCGCCGTGACGCTCTTGCCCGCCTCCGCCGCCTCGATCAGGGCGGCGACGATCGGGGAGTTCTTGGAGGTGCGGTACAGCGTCTGCTTGATCGCCAGCACCTGCGAATCGTGCGCCGCCTGGCGCAGGAACTGCACCACCACGTCGAAGCTCTCGAACGGATGGTGGACGACGATGTCCTTGTGCCGGATGGCGGCGAAGCAATCGCCTCCGAAATCGCGGATGCGCTCGGGGAAGCGGGCGTTGTAGGGCGGGAACAGCAGGTCCGGCCGCTCGTCGATGATGATCTGCCTGGTGTCGGGCAGGCCGATCAGCCCGTCCAGCACGAACACGTCGTCGTGCGAGACGTGCAGCTGGTGGCGCAGGAAGTCCCGCAGCTCCTTCGACATGCCGCTGTTCACGGCGAGGCGGATGACGCTGCCGCGCTTGCGGCGCTTCAGCGCGCTCTCGAAGGTGCGGACCAGGTCCTCCGACTCCTCCTCGATCTCGATGTCGCTGTCGCGCAGCACGCGGAAGACGCCGTGACCCTTCAGGGTGAAGGGTGGGAACAGCCGCTCGATGAAGGTGCGGACCACCTGCTCCAGCAGGATGAAGCGCACCTCCGAGCCCGGCAGCCGGATGAAGCGCTCCAGCTGCGACGGCAGCATGACCAGCGCGTCCAGATTCTGGTTCTTGACCGGGTCGAACAGCTGCAGCGCCAGCGAGAAGCCGGCGTTGGGGATGAAGGGGAACGGGTGCGCCGGGTCGACCGCGATGGGGGTCAGCACCGGGAAGATGTCGTCCAGGAACTTGGATTCCAGCCAGTCATACTCGGCCGGGGTTAGCTCCTCCGGATCGACGACGGCGATGCCGCTGGCGCGCAGCTCGTCGCGCATGGTCAGCCAGCAGGCCTGCTGGTCGCGCATCAGGTCGGTGACGCGGGCGTTGATGGCGGCCAGCTGCTGCGCCGGGATCAGCGCGTCGTCGCTGGGCGTCGTGACGCCGGCGGCGACCTGCGCCTTCAGCCCGGCCACGCGCACCATGTAGAACTCGTCCAGGTTGCTCGCCGAGATGGACAGGAAGCGCAGCCGCTCCAGCAGCGGATGGCAGCGGTTGTACGCCTCCTCCAGGACGCGCTGGTTGAAGGCCAGCCAGGAAAGCTCCCGGTTGATGAAACGGTCGGGGCTGCCGGGCTCGATCGCGGGCGCCTCGATCTCCTGAAGGGTGGTCACGTCTACCTCTGCCGGCTTGTCCTGTCGCGTCTCCCCAGCATAGCGCGAATCCGTTACGGTTCGCGCATCCGCCTGCGGCCCCTCAACATGCGAACCCCGCCGACGTGCCATGAAGACTCTCCTCCTGCTGCGCCACGCCAAGGCGGAACCCGGGATGCCCGGCCAGAACGACCATGACCGGGCCCTCGCGCCGCGCGGAGAGCGCAACGCGGGCACCATGGCCGACTACATCGCCGAGCGCAAGCCGGCGCCGGACCTGATCCTGTGCTCCAGCGCCGCCCGCACCCGCGCCACGCTGGCGCCGCTGCTGGCCCGGCTGGGCGGGCCGGCGCCCAAGGTGGAGTATGAGCGCATCCTCTATCTCTGCGGTGAGGAGGCGCTGCTGGACCGTTTGCGCAAGGTGCCGGAGACGGCGCGCACGGTCCTGCTGGTGGCGCACAACCCCGACCTGCAGCAGCTGACGCTGGGGCTGGCCGGCAAGGGCCCGCCGGAATGGATGGCCGATGTCAGGACCAAGTTCCCCACCGGCGCGCTCGCCCGCATCGAGTTGGGCGACGCGCCCTGGTCCACCCTGACCTGGGGCATGGGCACACTCACGGACCTCGCCAAGCCGCGGGAACTGGGGGAGGACTGAGCGCAGGAACCGGGTGGGCGCGGCGATCCGGCCGATGCAGCCTGCGGGCTCCCAACCAGAGGAGACCCCCCATGGCCTACCGCATCACCGGCCTGCCGCCCGAGCCCTTCCAGCCACTCTCATTCTTGCCGGACGCCGACCTCGCCGCGCGCGGCATCAAGCGCGTGACCGCCGACGCGCCGCAGGGTTTCCCCTGCCGCGTCACGCTGGAGGACGCGCCGGTGGGATCCTCCCTCCTGCTGCTGTCGCACCAGCACCAGCCGGCCGACAGCCCCTACCGCGCCTCGGGGCCCATCTTCGTGCGCGAGGGGGCGGAAGGTCCGGCGGTGATCGAGGACCGCATCCCGCCCTACCTGTCCACCCGCCTGTTGTCGGTCCGCGCCTACGACCAGGACGATCTGATCGTCGAAGCGGAAGTGGTGGACGGCGGGCAAGTGGAGCCGCTGTTCCTGAAGCTCCTGGACATGCCCGCAGTCGCCTACCTGCACGTCCACTTCGCCCGCCGGGGATGCTACGCGGCGCGGGTGGAGCGGGATTAAAGCCTGCCACACCATGGCTGGAGGGGTGCGCCCCCACTGCCCGTCATCCCGGCGAAAGCCGGGATGACGGTTGAGAGTGGCGATTACTGGTGAGAACCAGCAGAGGGTTCTCCGACAAGCCCTACGCCCCCTCCCCACCCTCCGCCTTCGGCTCGGGCTTGGGTTTCGGCGTCAGCAGCTGGCGGCAGAAGGGCACGGTGATCGGGCGCTTGGCGGCGAGCGCCTCGCGGTCCAGTTCCGCCACCACGCGGCGGGCGCTGTCGAAGCTGCGCTCGGTGTGGGTCATCAGCCATTGGATCACGTCCTCGCCGACGCGCACCTGGCGGTCGACGAAGAGCTTCACCAGCACCGCCATCAGCAGCGCGTCGTCCGGCGCCGCCATCGCCACGGCGGGGGCCGCCACCAGGCGCGAACGCAAATCGGCCAGCCGCGTCACCCAGTTGATCGGCGCGTAGCCGGCCAGCAGCAGGATCTGGCCGCCGGCGTCGCGGGCGACGTTGTAGAGATGCAGCAAGGCGCGTTCCAGCGTCGGATCGCCCGCCACCTCGTGCGCCCGGTCCAGCACGGCGGTGCGGCCGGGCCCTAGCAGGCGCGGCACTTCGGCAAGGTCGAGATCCTCCGGCCCCAGCAGCGGGGCACGCGAGCGGGCGCGCCAGACATTGGCGAGATGGCTCTTGCCGCAGCCCTGCGGCCCATAGATCACCAGCGCCGGCGCCGGCCAGTCGGGCCAGCTGTCCAGCCAGGCGACGGCGTCGGCATTGCCCGGCGCCACCAGGAAATCCGCCTCCCCCATGGCCGAGCGGTGGCCGAGATCGAGGGGAAGCTGTCGCTGCGAACTCATGATGAGGGCGGTACCCGAGGAACGGTGCGGCCGCCAGTTAAAGCACAGGCGGGGGCGCGTCCGCCATGGTGCGCGCGGGCGTCGCTTCCGCCGCCGGGTGGATGGCCGGGCCCACGGCCGAGGCGTCGGGCGGGAAGTCGCCGGCCGGGACGTGCGGGCGGTTCACGCCGGTGTAGTAGCTGCTGGCCATGTACTGCCCAAGGCCGAAGCGCACCAGCACGCCGATGACGGCGGCGACCGGCACCGCCAACAGCACGCCGGTGAAGCCGAACAGGCTGCCGGCCGCCAGCAGGGCGAACATGACCCAGACCGGGTGCAGCCCGACGCGGTCGCCGACCAGCTTGGGCGTCAGGACATTGCCCTCGACCGCCTGGCCGAAGACGAAGATGCCGGCCACCAGCCCGACCCGCCACAGCTCGTCATATTGGAAGAAGGCGATGCCGACCGAGGCCACGAATCCCACCAGCGAGCCCACGAAGGGGATGAAGGACAGGAAGCCCGCCAGCAGCCCCACCATCAGCCCGAAATCCAGACCGACGATGGTCAGCGCCACCGCGTAGAACAGGCCCAGCACCAGGCAGACCGCCGCCTGGCCGCGGACGAAGCCGGCCAGCGTCCGGTCGGCCTCGCGCACCTGCTCGCGGATGGTCTCGGCATGGGCGCGGGGCAGCCAGCCGTCCACGGCGGCCACCAGCTTGTCCCAGTCGCGCAGCAGGTAGAAGGCGACGATGGGCGTGATGAAGATGACCGAGAGGATGTCGACCAGCGACACGGCGCCGCTGAACAGCCCCTTCGCCAGATCCACGCCCCAGGAGACCAGCGTGCCGGCATATTCGCCGGCTGCCGTGCGCAATCGCTCCATATCGTCGGGCGACAGGCGGCGCAGCAGCCGGTTCAGCTGCGGGATCAGCTCGGCCTTCACCCAGGCGATGAAGCCCGGCAGCCGCTGCACCAGATCGACCACCTGGTCCTGGATCAGCGGCACCAGCAGCACCAGCCCCAGCGCCGCCACCAGCAGGAAGCTCAGCAGCACCAGCGTGGTCGCCAGCCAGCGCGGCGCCCCGCCCCGCTCCAGCCGGTCCACCGCCGGATCCAGCAGATAGGCGATCGCCATGCCCGCCACGAAGGGCAGCAGCATGCCGTGCAGCAGCCAGATCAGCGCGGCGAAGACCAGGAAGCCGATCAGCCAGAAGCGCAGCTGGCGGGCGGGGTTCATCTCAATGCTTCTCCCGCGTGCGGAGGATCAGCACGCCCCGCATGACGTAGGCGAGCAGCGACCAGCCGGTGGTCACCGCCACAAGCCATTCCAGCGGCAGGATCCAGAAGTCAAGCCCCAGCCCCGGCCCGTGCACCGCCAGGACCAGCGCCGCCAGCGCGATCTGGGCGGCGGTGTTGAGCTTGCTGATGGCCAGCGGCTGCATCGCCAGCCGCTCCTTCATCAGGTGCAGCGTGGTGACGCCGGAGACGATGACGATGTCCCGCACCACCACCAGCGCGACCAGCCAATCCGGCAGCAGCCCCTCCACCGCCAGCGCCACATAGGTGCTGACCAGCAGCATCTTGTCGGCGATGGGATCCAGATAGCCGCCAAGCTTGCTGCGGGCGCTGAAGGACCGGGCGATGATGCCGTCCACCGCGTCGGACAGGCCGGCCACCACGAACCACCAGAAGGCGGCGGTCAGATGGCCGTTGACGATCAGCCACACCGCGACCGGCACCGAGGCCAGCCGCGCCATGGTGATCAGGTTGGGGATGGTGAATATCTGCGGGGGCGGCGTCGCCACGGGGGCCTCACTGGCCGCCCTGGCGGGACAGCACCCAGGCGGGCGCCTCGCCCACGGCCGGCGGCGCACGGTCGGCGGGCACGCGGCCGAGCGCCAGGTCGCGCTGGGCGAGCGCGCCGCGCAGCGCGCCGACCTCGCCGACATGCGCGACCTCCAGCAGCGCCTCGCTGCGGTTCAGCGAGATCACCTTGGTGCGGGTGACGGTCGGGATCTGGGCCAGCCGCTTGCGCGTGTCGGCCCAGTCCTCCAGCCCCCGGATCGGCACCAGCGCCACGAAGCGGTTCTCGGTGCCGGACGCCACGAGGTTCGGGCGCTTCCAGTCCTCCTCCATGCGCTGGATGGCGGCGGCCGCGGCGGCCGGATACTGGTCGGGCGAGGCCACGGCGACGTTCAGCGTCTCGGCGGCGGGCGGCTTGCCCTGGGCGTGGCGGGTCAGCGTCACGCCGTTCCCCTGCCCGACCTCGGCCACCACCAGCTGGCCCGCGCCGTAGCGCTCGGCCAGGCGCAGCAGCCCGTCGGACTGTCCACCGACGGCCGCAGCGGCATCCACCGTCGCGAGGTCGGTCGCGTCGCCCACCGGCACCAGGACCGGCAGCAGCCCGTCGGCCGACGCCGCCTCGCTCCAGGCCTGGCGCCACTCCGTCTCGCGCTCCCACAGCACCGGCTGACCGTTCTCGATCGCCACCGGCACGACCAGCACCGGCTTGGAGCGCACCTCGGCATAGCGCCAGCCCTGGGAGATCAGGAACTGGCGGACGACGTTCGGGCGGAAGCTGACGGTCATGGTGCCCATGTAGCGCACGGCGCTCGCCCGCTCCTCCTGCACCTCGAAGCTGTCGACCAGCGGCTCCAGCGTCATGCCGGGCAGCGGCTGGCGGTTGTCCTCGCGCGGGGTGAGGCGCGCCAGCAGCTTGGCGAAGGCGTCGCGCTGGGCCTTCGCGATGGCTTGGTCGCGCGCGGCCGCCGCGCTGTCGGCGGAGACGTCCACCTTGACGTCGCGTACCGTGAAGATGTCGGCATCCTGCGCCGCGGCGGTGAGGATCGGTAGCAGCGCCAGCAGGGCGGCCAGACCCAGCACGGAGGCGGCCTGTCGCAGGGCGGGGATGCAGCGGTCCAGCATTGCAATGCCTTCCAGTCTTGCTATGGTCGCGCCCGCAAACGGGGCGCCCTGGCGAACAACGCCCGACGGCGCCTGTTGGCGCCCGGAGGGTGCGGAGCGCCGGGCCTAAATAGCCCAGCCCCCTGATGAACGCCACCCCTGCCCGGAACGCGCGAGGCCACCGTGACCAGCTATTCATATAAGGACGCCGGTGTCGACATCGATGCGGGCAACGCGCTGGTCGAGGCGATCAAGCCGCTGGCGAAGTCCACCGCGCGGCCCGGCTCCGACGCCGGCCTGGGCGGCTTCGGCGCGCTGTTCGACCTGAAGGCGGCCGGCTTCACCGACCCGCTGCTGGTCTCCACCACCGACGGCGTCGGCACCAAGCTGAAGGTGGCGATCGACGCGAAGCGCCACGACACGGTCGGCATCGACCTCGTCGCCATGTGCGTCAACGACCTCGTGGTGCAGGGCGCCGAGCCCCTGCTGTTCCTGGATTATTACGCCACCGGAAAGCTCGACGTGGCGACCGGCCGCGCCATCGTCGCCGGCATCGCCGAGGGCTGCCGGCAGGCTGGCTGCGCGCTGGTCGGCGGCGAGACGGCGGAGATGCCGGGCATGTACGCCGAGGGCGACTACGACCTCGCCGGCTTCGCCGTCGGCGCGGTGGACCGCAAGGACGTGCTGACGGGCGTGGAAGCCCGGGCCGGCGATGTGGTGCTGGGCCTCGCCTCCTCCGGCGTCCATTCCAATGGCTACTCGCTGGTGCGCAAGCTGGTCGGCGTCGCCGGCCTGTCCTACGACGACGACGCCCCGTTCCAGCCGGGCACCAGCCTGGGCGAGGCGCTGCTCACCCCGACCCGCATCTACGTCAAGAGCGTGCTGCCGGCGGTGCGCGCCAAGGCGGTACGCGGCCTCGCCCACATCACCGGCGGCGGCCTGACCGAGAACATCCCGCGCGTGCTGCCCAAGGGGCTGGGCGTGGAGCTGGACGCCGGCGCCTGGACCCTGCCGCCGGTCTTCAAGTGGCTGGCCCAGGTCGGCAACATCGCGCCGGCCGAGCTGGCCCGCACTTTCAACTGCGGCATCGGCATGGTGGCGCTCTGCCCCGCCGACCGGGCCGAGGAGGCCGAGCGGCTGCTGGCCCAGGGCGGCGAGACGGTGCGCCGCATCGGCACCGTCGTGGAGGCTTCGGGCGAGCACCGCGTCGCCATCAGGGGCATGGAGCAGGCATGGCGCGGCTGAGGGTCGGCGTCCTCATCTCGGGACGCGGCTCCAACCTCCAGGCGCTGATCGACGCGGCGGCCGAGCCGGGCTTCCCGGCCGGGATCGCGCTGGTGCTCTCCAACAAGGCGGATGCCCAGGGGCTGGAGCGCGCCCGTGCGGCCGGCATCGCGACGGCCGTGGTCCCGCACAAGGATTTCGCCGACAAGCCCGCCTTCGAGCAGGCCATGACGGCCGAGCTGGAGCGGGCGGGCGTGGAGCTCGTCTGCCTCGCCGGCTTCATGCGGCTGCTGTCGCCCTGGTTCGTGGCGCGCTGGCGCGACGCTCTCATCAACATCCACCCGTCTCTGCTGCCCGCCTTCCCCGGGCTGGACACGCACCGCCGCGCGCTGGAGACGGGGGTGCGCTTCCATGGCTGCACCGTCCACTATGTGCGCGACGAGATGGATGTCGGCCCGATCCTGGTGCAGGCGGCCGTCCCCGTGTTGGACGGGGACACCGAGGAGGCCCTGGCCGCCCGGGTGCTGGAACAGGAGCACCGGGCCTATCCGCTGGCGCTGCGCCTCATCGCCGAGGGCCGTGCCCGGGTCGAGGGCGACCGGGTTCGGATCACCTCGGCGGGCGCGCCCGCTGCGGCATTGAATCCACAGGGCTGATCCCCCCACCATTCCCCTTGCCAAATCGGCGCCCGAGCGCTTACACCGGGGCGCAAGAGACGCTTTTTCGCATGAGGGGAGAGGGTACATGGCCGGCAATCACACGCCCGTGGTCGTCAGCGAGGAGGTCGTGCGCGAGCACGCCCATGGCTGGGCGGAGTTCACCCGCTTCATGACGATCGGCATCGTCGCCGTCGTCCTGCTGCTGGTCGCCTTCGCGCTGCAGTTCGCGACCGGCTGGGGCTTCGCGATGTTCCTGCTGTTCGTCTCCTACGTGGTCCTGACCCTGATGGTCCTGGTCCGCAAGATCTGATCCCTTCCGGGGCCGGAACGACAAAGCCCGTCGGAGCGATCCGGCGGGCTTTCTGCTGTCTGGGGCGGCCCTCAGGCGGCGGCTGCGGGATCCGCTTTGGCCCGGCGGCTGACCTGCAGCAGCTCGATGGCGATGACGTTTCCGTCCTTGTCGTAGTCCAGCAGAATGCCCGGCGCCACCTCGCGCGTGTCCGCCGCCTTCGCCCCGTCCGGCCCGAACCGGATGAACATGGCGTCGGCTTCGGGATCGTAGCTGGTGGTCATCATGGTTGTGCTCCACGGTCGAAGTGGGCGGTGATGATCAGGATATCATCGCTATCCATGCGATGAACAACACGAAGGATGCGGCCGCCGCACTCGGGCACCGGAGCGAAGGACCTCATCAGGGAGGGATCGGTCGGGTCCGGCATCACTCTCGTGGGTGAACGGAGCGTGTTCTCGATCCAACGCTGTGCGATCCCACGCCGCTCGGCAGCTTCAATCGCGTGCTTCGTCAATCGAATCACCGGCGGCCCTCCGGAATGCTAGTGCATTCGACGGCAGCTTGGAGCCCGACGCAAGCGTTCGAGCAAAAGAAAAAGGCCGCCGGGTCGCCCGGCGGCCTTTCCCTAAACCTCGACGTCGCGCCTGGATCAGGCGGCGATCTCGATGCCGGCGAAGAAGTAGGCGACCTCGCGGGCGGCGTTCTCGGCGCTGTCGGAGCCGTGGACCGAGTTCGCCTCGATGCTCTCGGCGAAATCCTTGCGGATGGTGCCGGGGGCGGCGTTGGCCGGGTTGGTGGCGCCCATAATCTCGCGGTTGCGCGAGACGGCGTTGTCACCCTCGAGGACCTGCACGACCACCGGGCCGGAGATCATGAACTCGACCAGGTCCTTGAAGAACGGGCGCTCGGCGTGCACCTCGTAGAACTTCTCGGCCTGGGCGCGGGTCAGCTGCACGCGCTTCTGCGCGACGATGCGCAGGCCGGCGTCCTCGAACCGGGCATTGATCTTGCCGGTCAGGTTGCGGCGGGTGGCATCCGGCTTGATGATGGACAGCGTCCGCTCGACGGCCATGTCTCTTCTCCTGGGGGTGGGCAAAAAAGTCGCGGCGTTATATACGCGCCGCCCGTCCCCCGCAACCGCGATTACGCGGGTGCAGCAAGGGCATCGGCGTAAGGCTGCGCGCACCCAGGATGCTTCGGGCGCATGACGGTTCCGGCGGACCGCGCGACCGTGGTAAGAGCAGCGCCATCATGCTGCACATCCAGGACCTCACCTTCCGCTTCGGCGGCCGCACCATCCTAGACCAGGCGAGCGCCGCCATCCCGCGCGGCCACAAGGTCTCGCTGGTCGGGCGCAACGGCGCCGGCAAGACCACCCTGTTCAAGCTGATCGCCGGCGAGCTGCAGCCGGACGGCGGCGACATCACCCTGCCCGCCGGCGCCCGCATGGGCATGGTGCGCCAGGAGGTGCCGGCCGGCGCCATGAGCCTGGTCGAGACCGTCATGGCCGCCGACGAGGAGCGTACGGCGCTGCTGGCGGAGGCCGAGACCGCCACCGACCCGATGCGCATCGGCGAGATCCATGCGCGGCTGGCCGACATCCAGGCGCACACGGCCGAGGCGCGTGCTGCGCAGATCCTGGCCGGCCTCGGCTTCGACGCGGAGCAGCAGAAGCGCCCCTGCGCCGACTTCTCCGGCGGCTGGCGCATGCGCGTGGCGCTGGCCGGCGTGCTGTTCTCCTCCCCCGACCTGCTGCTGCTGGACGAGCCGACGAACCATCTCGACCTGGAAGCGGCGATGTGGCTGGAGGGCTATCTGAAGTCCTACCCGAACACGATCCTGCTGATCAGCCACGACCGCGGCCTGCTGAACAGCGTGCCCACCACCACGGTTCATCTGGACCGCGGCAAGCTGAACAGCTACGGCGGCGGCTACGACCGCTTCGTGCAGACCCGCGCCATGCAGCTGGACCTGCTGAAGGCGGCGGCGGCGAAGCAGGAGGCGCAACGCAAGCACATGCAGTCCTTCGTGGACCGCTTCCGCGCCAAGGCCAGCAAGGCGACCCAGGCGCAGAGCCGCATCAAGGCGTTGGAGAAGCTGGGCCCGCCGATCCAGGTGATCGAGGACACGCCCGTCAGCTTCGACTTCCCCTCCCCCGACGAGCTGGCGCCGCCGCTGGTCAACATGGACGACGTCGTCATCGGCTATGGCGACCGGCCGGTGCTGCGCAAGCTGGGGCTGCGCATCGATCCGGACGACCGCATCGCCCTGCTGGGCGCCAACGGCAACGGCAAGTCGACCCTGGTGAAGCTGCTGGCCGGCAAGCTCCAGCCCATGGCGGGCGAGTTCCGCAAATCGCCGCGCATGCGGGTCGGCTACTTCGCCCAGCACCAGACGGACGAGCTGAACCTCGACTGGACCCCGGTGCGCCAGATGGCGGCCGTGCTGAAGGACGTCCCCGAGCAGAAGGTGCGCGCGCATCTCGGCCGCTTCGGCTTCCCGCAAGCCAAGGCCGACACGGTCATCGGCAAGCTGTCGGGCGGCGAGAAGGCGCGGCTGCTGTTCGCGCTGATGACCCGCGACGCGCCGCACATCCTGCTGCTGGACGAGCCGACCAACCATCTGGACATCGAGAGCCGCGAGGCGCTGGTGCAGGCGCTGAACAGCTACGAGGGCGCGGTCATCATCATCAGCCACGACCCGCACCTGATCGAGCTGACGGCCGACCGGCTGTGGCTGGTCGCCGACGGCACCTGCCGGCCCTATGAGGGCGACATCGACGATTACCGCCGCCAGCTGGCCGAGCAGCGCCGGGCCGAATCGCGCTCCGAGCGCACCGAGGACACCGGTTCCGCCGCCTCGCGCAAGGACGGGCGCCGCGCCGCTGCCGAGCTGCGCCAGCAGCTGGCCCCGCTGCGCCGCAAGGTCGAGGAGGCGGAGAAGCGGATGGCGAAGCTGGAAGCGGCCAGGGCGAAGGTCGAGGCGAAGCTGGCCGATCCCGCCCTCTACACCGGCCCGAAGGAGGCCGTGACCAAGCTGCAGATCGAGCTGGGCACGGCGCAGAAGGACCTGGCGGCGGCCGAGGAGGAGTGGCTGGCGGCGTCCGAGGCGCTGGAAGAGGCGACGGCGGCCCTGACGGCGGGCTGAGGCGGCGGGAGCGTCGATTCCGAACCGCTTAAGTCGGGATTTCGGGCAGCGCCCCCCTGACGGTCGGAACCCCGGCCCTATCTCGTTCGTTGGCACCCGCGTGTCCTAGTGCCGTCAGACGATTGCAAAGCCGGGCGGCGCATGCCATCTGTCCAACCGAGTCTGCCACTTCCGAAAGGGTCGCTCGCCGATGCCCCTCGATCGCATTGAGGCCACCGCCGACGCCAAGCCGTCCCGCAGCCAGAATCCCGTCTGGCTGTTCTTCAAGCGCTGGCTGGCGAATCCGCTGTCGATGGCCTCCATCACGCCGTCGGCGCCGGCCCTGGCCCGCCTGATCGCCCGCAACATCCGCCGCGACCCGGACGAGATCGTCGTGGAGTATGGCGGCGGCACCGGCCCCATCACCCGCGCCCTGCTGGAGGCCGGCGTCCCGCCGTCGCGCCTCTACGTCTTCGAGATCGACCCCGAGCTGCACGGCTACCTGTCGGCGCAGTTCCCGGACGTGAACGTGATCCTGGGCGACGTGACCCGCGTGCGCGACTATCTGCCGGAACAGTTCCACGGCAAGGTCGGCACGGTCGTCTGCGGCATCCCGATGATCCTGATCCCGGTCGACGCGCAGCGGAAGATCGTGGACGAGATCTTCAAGATCATGCCGGCCGGCCGCCGCTTCCTGGCCTACACCTACTCGCTGGCCTCGCCGATGAAGAAGGAGCCGCTGGGCATCGAGGGCGGCCGCGTCGGCTTCACCTTCGCCAACGTGCCCCCGGCCTCGGTCTGGGCCTACACCAAGAAGCCGGACTGAGCCACGCGCCGTCCGCGATCGAATCGGAACCGCCGGGAAGGAGACTTCCCGGCGGTTTCTCTTTGCGCACCGTTCAGCGGGTCTACTGACCGGCCGGCTTCGCGGGCGTCGGCTGGGCGGGCTGCTGGACTGGCTGCTGCGCCGCCTTCTGGGCCGCCTTGGCCTCGTCCTTCACCACCCCGTCCCGGACCGCCAGCGTCAGGGGCTTGCGGGTGTCGCAGGCGGGGTCGGGCGCGAAGGCCAACCAGTGGATGCTCGCCCGCTGCGGCAGCGGCCGCATGACCTCGCCCTTGGTCCCGTCGATCACCGTGGCGCTGAAGGTGCCGTCGGTGGACATGACGGCCCGCCACAGCAGCTTGCCGGAGGCATGGAAGTCCGCCACCCCGGGATCGAAGTAGGAGGCCTGCAGCATGTGCTCCGGCAGTTGCGCCACCACCTCCTTGCCGCTGTGGATGGAGATGAAGACCGGGTCGGCGTAATGCTCGACCGACACCTCCTTGCCGGTCTGGTCCGGGAAGATGCCGCCCCAGACGAGGCGCACCGAGTCGCCGCGCCGGATCGCGCCGAACAGCGCCTCCTTGGAGCCGGACAGGGCCTTGCCGTCCTTGTCGTGGTGGTAGAGCGGGCGCCAGACCGGGGTGGCGCAGGAGAGTTCGGCCTTGGACTGCGCCAGGACGGGCGTGGCGGCCATGACGAGCGCGGCCGCGGCGATGAAAATCCTCATTTCCGCTTCCCTCCCTGGCCCAGCGCGCGCGGATCGACGCACCAGGTGCTGGCGACCTTGAAGCTGCGCACCTCGTCGAAGTTCCAACGTCCCTCCAGCACCCCGTTGGTGCCCAGCGAGGCGTTCCAGTAGCCGGGGCCGGCCGCCAGCTTGATCTCGGCCTTGCCGCGCACCGGGCTCTGCCGGTGGATCTGCGGCATCTGGGTGAAGACCTCATTCTCGAAGATCGTCAGGAACAGCGCGTCGGCCCAATGGACCAGGTCGACCGTCCCGTCATTCTCGAAATCCATGGAATAGCCGACGCGGATAGGCTGGCCGGCCTCCACCGCCTGCCGCAGCGCGTCCTTGGACCCGGCGGACACGGCGCCGTCGGGCCGTACGCTGACCAGATGCCCGGCGCAGGAAGGCGCCGCCTGCGCCGATGCCGTTGCGGGCATGAAAAGAACAGTAGCCGCAAAGAAGAGGAGAAGGCGCTTCATGTCGTTGCTCCCTGATGTGCCCCGCGCGCCTGTGTTCTCCATTCCCCTGTTTCAGTCGACCGCCGATTTGTTACGGATGGTAACCATGACCCTATTCCTTCCGCGGGGTCAGGCGCAGCAGCGGGTCGGTGAGGAAGGGCGGCAGCAGCCCCAGCAGCCAGGTCGCGGCATAGGTGGGGAACGGGAAAGCGATGCGCGCCCGGTTCGCCGCCAAGCCCCGGCGGATGATGCCCGCGGCGCGGTCGGCGTCCATCAGCAGCGGCATGCGGAACTTGTTCACATCAGTCATGCGGGAGCGGACGAAGCCCGGGCAGATCACCGAGACGCCGATGCCGAACGGCGCCAGATCGCCGCGCAGCGCCTCGCCATAGACCCGCACCGCCGCCTTCGACCCGCAATAGGCCGGCGCTCCGGGAAAGCCCCGGAAGCCCGCGACCGAGCTGACGATGGCGAGCTGCCCGTGCCGCCGCGCCCGCATGGCCGGGACCAGCGGGTGCAGCGTGTTCAGCACGCCGTCGACATTCACCTGGAAGATGCGCCGCGCCTGCTCCTCCGATTCGGTGCCGTCGCCGGTCCCGGCGGAGATGCCGGCATTGGCGATGACCAGGTCGATCGGCCCGGCGGCATCGCGCGCCATTATCCACTCGGCCAGCCGCTCGCGCTCGGTGACGTCGAGGACGGCGCCCTCGGCCTCCGCCCCCTTGGCCCGGCAGCGCGCGGCCACGTCGGCCAGGCGCGCCGAGTCGCGGCCCGTCAGCAGCAGCGAGACGCCGGGGGCGGCGTAGTCCAGCGCCAGCGCCTCGCCGATGCCGCTGGAGGCGCCCGTGATGAGGATGCGTCGGGGATCGCGCATGCTTTCCTTCCCTGGAATGCCCGGTGCGGGCTATAACCCGCCATCCGAAGCATTACCCCTCTCCAGCCCGTCCAGGAAGCCCGTGGCCGCTCAATCCAAGACATCCGGCGTCAAGACAGCCCCCCCCAATTCTGGGTTGGTCGCGAGCATGACCGGCTTCGCCCGGGCGGAGGGCGGCCTGGGCGCGGTGTCCTGGATGGTCGAGGTGCGGAGTGTCAACGGCAAGGCGCTGGACGTGCGGGCGCGGGTGCCGAACGGCTTCGACGCCATGGAGGCGCTGGCCCGGCAGGAGGTGGCGCGGCTGCTGAAGCGCGGCAATGTCAGCCTGACCCTCACCGTCTCGCGCGTCGGCGCGCCGACCACGCTGCGGCTGAACCGTGAGCTGCTGGCCGAGGTGATGGGCCTCGCCCGCGAGATCGAGGGCGCCGGTGCCGCCCCGCCGCGCCTCGACGCGCTGCTCGCCATCCGCGGCATCATCGAGCCGGTCGAGGAGTCGGAGACCGAGGAGGACCGCGCCGCCGTCGAGGCCGCCATCGCCCGCTCCGTGACGGAGGCGGTCGAGAAGCTGGCCCAAGCGCGCCTGGACGAGGGCGCCGCGCTGAAGGCGGTCCTATCGGCGCATCTCGACGAGATCGTCAGGCTGACGGATGCCGCCGGTGCCACGGCCTCGCTGCAGCCGGACGCCATCCGCGAGCGGCTGCGCCAGCAGGTGCGGGCGCTGCTGGAGAATTTTCCCATGCTGTCGGAGGAGCGCCTGGCCCAGGAGGCGGCGCTGCTGATCGGCAAGGCCGACGTGCGCGAGGAGCTGGACCGGCTGCGCGCCCACATATCCCAGGCCCGTGCGCTGCTGGCCGAGGGTGCCGCCGTCGGCCGCCGGCTGGACTTCCTGTGCCAGGAGTTCAACCGCGAGGCCAACACGCTTTGCTCCAAGTCCGCCGACGTGGACCTGACCCGGATCGGCCTCGACCTGAAGGCCACGATCGAGCAGTTCCGCGAGCAGGTCCAGAACATCGAATGACGACGGGTCCCATGCAGACGTCCCACACCCCCGATTCCGACAGTGCGCGCCCCGGCGACATCCACCGCCGCGGCCTGATGCTGGTCCTCTCCTCCCCCAGCGGCGCCGGCAAGACGACGATCTCGCGCCGGCTGATGGAGCAGGACGGCAATCTCTGCATGTCGGTGTCGGCCACCACCCGCGCCAAGCGGCCGGGCGAGGTGGCCGGCGTCGACTACCATTTCGTCGACCTCACCGAGTTCGACCTGATGGTGAACCGGGGCCAGCTGCTGGAATACGCCAAGGTCTTCGGGAACTACTACGGCACCCCCCGCGAGGCGGTGGAGGGCTACCTCCGCAATGGCCGCGACGTGCTGTTCGACATCGACTGGCAGGGCACGCAGCAGTTGGCGGAGAAGGCGCGGGACGATCTGGTCAGCGTCTTCATCCTGCCGCCCTCCGCCCATGAGCTGGAGCGCCGCCTCACCAGCCGCGCCCAGGACAGCGCCCAGGAGATCGCAAAGCGCATGTCCAAGGCCGCCGACGAGATGAGCCACTGGGCCGAGTACGACTACGTCATCGTCAACCGCGACATCGACGAGTCGGTGGAGCGGGTGCGCGGCATCCTGAACTCCGAACGCCTGAAGCGCCGCCGCCAGATCGGCCTGTCGGAATTCGTGAAGGGCCTGCAGTCGGGGCTGTGACAGGAAATCCCTCTCCCCCTGAGGGAGAGGGATGGGCCCCATTGCGCCAGCAATGGGAGGGTGAGGGGTCGGACGCCGCAGGCAGACGTTCTCGACCGCTCCCCCCCGAGACCAGCCGTTGAGAAGGCCCAGCTTCGCTGGTCCACCCCTCATCCTTCCACCGCTTCGCGGCGGGTCCCTCCTTCTCCCGCAAGGGGAGAAGGATACTAGGCCTCACTTCGTCCGGATCAGCGCCGCCTCGACGGGGTGGGATACGGTGATGGCGGGGTTCTCCTTGGCGAGCTTCTTGTCGCGCGGGATCGGCACGATGCCGCCCTCACCGGCGGCGATGACCTTGTCGCCGGCGGCCAGAGCCAGCGTAGCCTTGCAGTCGGCGCCGCACTTCACCCCGAACGCCTTCGCGGAGGGCGCCATCAGCGCCATCATGCCGGCCTGCTCTTCGATCAGCGCGTCGAACTGGTCCATCGCGGCGGCCGCGTCGGCGTAGCGGAAGGCCTGCCCCAGCGGCTTGGCGCGGATGTTGACCTCGATGCCCAGCTGCCCCTTGGGCACGTTCACGTCGATCATCGGGTTCTCCGCCTCAAGGGCGGGATCGATCGGCAGCGAGAAGGCGCCGTCGGCGGCGATCGGCACCTTGATGTCGCCCGCCTTGGCCTTGATCACCATGGCGACGCTGTCGGGCGCCCGCTTCTCGTCCTTCGGCTTCGCCCTGGTCTGGATCAGCAGCCGGTCGATCGGCGTCTTCACCTCGCCGATGCGCTTGGCGATGGCCGAGAGGTCCTTGTAGGGGATCTGGTTGTGCCCGGGCGCCGGTTCCTGGGCGTGGGCGGTGCCGGCCAGCAGGAACGCGGCGAGGAAGAGCGGGCTGAACAGGCGGGTCATGCGGGGTCCGTCGGAAAGTGGCGCTCGGGCGATCAGGCGGGTCAATGATGGCAGGCGCGTGGCGGTTCCGCACGCGCGGCGGGAATCAGCGTTCAGGCGCCGCGCTGGGCCGCCCAGGCCTTCGCCAGCGCCACGAAGCCGGCGACGTCGATCTCCTCCGCCCGGGCGGTGGGCTCCAGACCGGCCTCGAGGATCAGCGACTCGGTGTCCATGCCCAGCGCCTTCAGGCTGGCACGCAGCATCTTGCGGCGCTGGTTGAAGGCGGCGCCGACCACCGTCTCCATGGTCTCGAAGTCGGGCGCGTCGGCCGGCATGGAGCGCGGCGTCATGTGCACGACGGCGGAGACGACCTTGGGCGGCGGGGTGAAGGCGCGGGCCGGTATGTCGAAGGCGGAGCGGCACTCGGCCCGCCACTGGCACATGACCGCCAGCCGGCCGTACGCCTTGCTGCGCGGCTCGGCGACGATGCGGTCCACGACCTCCTTCTGGAACATCAGGGTCAGGCTGCGGAACGCCTCCATGCGGCGCAGCCAGCCGAACAGCAGCGGCGTGCCGACATTGTAGGGCAGGTTGGCGATGACGGCGCGCGGCGCCGGCACCAGCTCCTCCAGGTCGACCTTCAGCGCGTCGGCCTGCACCAGCCGCAGCCGGCCCTCCGCCGCCTCGATCACCTCGGCCAGCGCCTCGACGAAGCGCGGGTCGCGCTCCACCGCCACAACCTCGCGGGCGTTGGTGCCCAGCAGGGCGCGGGTCAGGCCGCCGGGGCCGGGCCCGACCTCCACCACCGTCACGCCGGTCAGGTCGCCGGCGGCGCGGGCGACGCGGGCCGTGAGGTTCAGGTCGAACAGGAAGTGCTGGCCCAGCGACTTGCGGGCGCCCAGGTCGAAGCGCGCGATGACCTCGCGCAGCGGCGGGAGATCGTCGACGCGGCTCATGCGCCCTTCCCCCGCCGGCGCGCGGCGATGTCACGGGCGGTCAGCATGGCCTGGATCAGGCTGGACGGGCTGGCGGTACCGGTGCCGGCGATGCCGGTGGCGGTGCCGTGGTCGGGCGAGGTGCGGACGAAGGGCAGGCCCAGCGTCACGTTCACGCCCGTGTCGAAATCCAGCGTCTTCAGCGGGATCAGCCCCTGGTCGTGGTACATGCAGACCACCGCGTCGTAGCGGGCGCGGGCGCCGGCATGGAACAGCGTGTCCGACGGGTACGGCCCCTGCGCGTCGATCCCCTCGGCCCGCAGCGCGCTCACGGCGGGGACGATCACATCGATCTCCTCGCGCCCGATGGTGCCCGCCTCGCCCGCATGCGGGTTCAGCCCGGCCACGGCGAGGCGCGGGCTCGCCACGCCGAAGTCGGTGCGCAGGGCCCGGGCGGTCACCCGTGCGACATGGACGATGGCGTCCTTGGTCAGCACCTTCGGCACCTCCACCAGCGGGACATGGATCGTCGCCAGCACCACCCGCAGGCCGCCGCCCTCCAGCAGCATGACCGGCTCCTCCGCCATGCCGGCCAGGTGCGCCAGATACTCGGTATGGCCGGGATGCTTGAAGCCGGCGGCGTAGAGGCTGCTCTTCTGGATCGGGTTGGTGACGACCGCCGCTGCCCTGCCCTGGCGGACCAGCTCCACCGCCCGGTCGATGCTCTCGATCACCGCCCTGCCGTTGGCCGGGTCAGGTCGGCCGGGTTCCGCCGGCACGGCCAGCGCGACGGGCAGGACCGGCAGGGCCGAGTCGAAGAGGCCGGCGGCCTCCTCCGGGGACGCCACCGCGCGCACCGGCACGTCCAGCCCGATGCGGCGGGCGAGGTCCGCCAGCCGGGCAGGATCGTCCAGCAGCAGGAAGGGCGGCAGGGCCCGCTCACGGCGCGCCGCCCAGGCCATCAGCGCGATCTCCCCGCCGATGCCGGCGGGCTCGCCCATGGTCAGGGCGAGCGGCGGGAGGCCGGCGCCGCTCATGCTCACACGCGCATGTCGATGAAGGCGGTACGGCGCAGGTCGCGCAGATAGCGGCGCTGCAGCATGTCCATCCGCTCCAGCCCCAGCTGGTTGATGATCTGGTCGCGCGGCGGCGTGCTGCCCTCGGGCACCTCGCGGTCGCAGACCATCAGCAGCATGACGCCGCGGTCGGTGACCAGCGGCTGGCTCGGCTGGCCGACGCCCAGGCGGGAGACGATGCGCGAGAAGTTCTCGGGGATCTCGCCCAGCGGGGTCATGGGCAGCTCGCCCATCTGGCTGCCCGGCACCTGGGCCGCGGCCTGGCCCAGCGCGTCGCAGCTGGTGGCCTGCTTGGCGATCTCCTCGGCGATGTCGTACTGCGGCTTCGGGTCGGTGCCGGTGAGCGGCAGCACCAGCTGGCGCAGCGCCACCTTGATCTCGGCCGGGTTGCCGGCGGTCACCAGGCGCTGGTCGCGGACCAGCAGGATGTGGAAGCCGGTGGAGCCGCGCAGCGGGCGCGACATCTGGCCGGCCTGCAGCAGCTGCAGCGCGCGGTCCAGCTCGGGCTCGAGCTGGCCCTGCTGGATCCAGCCCATGTCGCCGCCGGCCGCCGCGTTGGCGGTCTGCGAGAATTGCTGGGCGACGGCGCCGAAATTGGCGCCTCGGCCGACCTGCTCCACCAGACGCTCGGCGAGGCGCGCCGCCTCCTCCTCGTTGGCGGCCGTGTCGACCGGGATGAAGATCTCGGAGACAAGGTATTCCGGCTTGCCGGCATTCTCCTTGAGGCGCTCGACATAGGCGTCGATCTCCTCGTCGCTGATCTGGATGGTCGGCCGGATGCGGCGCTGGACCAGCTTCGACCAGGCGAGGTTGGCGCGCGCCTGCTGGCGCAGCGTCGAATAGGGCACGCCGGAGCGGACCAGCGCCTCGCGGAACTGGTCGAGGTTCATGCGGTTCTGCTCGGCCAGGCCCTTCAGCGTCCGGTCGATCTCCTCCTCGGTCACCACGAGGTTGAGGCGCCGCGCCTCCTGCAGCTGCAGCGTCTCGTCCACCAGCAGGCGCATGACCTGCGGCAGCAGGCGCTGGCGCGTCTCCACACCGTCCGGCAGGCCCGAGGTGACGATCGCCAGCTTCAGGCGCCCGGCCACGTCGCTTTGGGACAGGATCTCGTCATTGATGACGGCGGCGATGCGCTCGACCTGCTGCTGCGGCCCGGTCGGAGGCGGCGGCAGGTCGGCCTGCTGCGCGCCGGCCGGGCCGGCCGCGGCGAGAAGGGCGATGGCGGCGATGCCGGCGAGCCGGCGGAAGGGAACGGTCATGGAGATGCGGATCACGGGTCTGAGCATGGTGCCTGTCTTATAGAGACAAGTGACGGTGGTGGCAAACCAAGCGGTCAGCCGTCTTCCAGATGCAACAGGGCGGTGGCGCCCAGCAGGAGCGCCACGCCCGCCGGCGCCCAGGCGGCCAGCGGCACCGGCAGCTCGCCGGTCTGGCCCAGCGCGCGGACGATGTCCTGCACGACGAAGAGCACCAGCACCGTTACCAGCCCCGCCCCCACCAGGTTCAGCGTGCCGCCCCGGCGCACCTGGCGCAGCGAGAAGGCGCCGGCCAGCAGCACCATGGCGCAGAACAGCACCGGCTGGGCGAGCAGCGACTGGTAGTGCATGCGGTGCCGGGCCGAGGACAGGCCGGTATCCTCCAGCGTCTCGATGAAGCGCGGCAGGTCCCAGAAGGACACCGTCTCCGGCGAGGCGAAGCTCTCCTGGATGCTGGCCTCGGTCAGTTCGGTGGGCAGCAGATGGCGCTCGACGAACTCGGCCGGCAGGTCCGAGCGGTTGAACCAGGCCTGCCGGAGCTCCCAGGCGCCCTCCACCAGCAGGGCCGAGACGGCGTCGATGCGGCCGGCGGCGCGGTCGCCGTCGAACTGGATGATCATCACCCGGCGCAGCTCCAGCGTGCCCGGCACCACCGACTCGGCGTGGATCAGGTAGCCGCCCGCCTCCTCCACCTGCCGCAGCCAGATGCCCGAGCGCGACACGTCGAGCGAGCTGGTCTGGCCGCGCAGATAGCGGTTCTCCATCTGCTCGTAGCGGGTCAGCATGGCCGAGAAGATCGGGTTGAGGATGCCGATCTGGATAAGGCCGATCAGCGCGGCCGCCGCCAGCACCGGCGCCATGAACTGCCAGGCGGAGATGCCGCTTGCGCGCGCCACCACCAGCTCCTGGCTGCGGGTCAGGCGCCAGAAGGTGTACATGCCGCCGAACAGCACGACGAAGGGCACCACCTCCTGCCCGATCTCCGGCAGCTTCAGCAGCCCCATGCCCAGCACCACGTCGAAGCCGGCGGCGGGCTTGTTGGCGGCGCGGCGCAGCAGCTCCACCGTGTCCAGCAGCAGGACGATGGCCAGCAGCCCGCCCAGCGTCACCAGGAACCAGAACAGGAACTGGCGGCCGATATAGAGGGAGAGGGTCCGGGACAGTCGCATGGCCGTCACCCCGCCGCCACGGGCTGGCGCCCGCGCCGGAGCCGCGCCAGCAGGCGCCAGTTGCGCAGGTACCAGGCGGCGGCCACCAGCGGCCCGGCGGCCACCAGGTACAGCAGCGGCGCCAGCGCCTCGTTGCGCGAGGAGAGGTTGGAGAGGCCCAGCAGCATGCTCTGCAGCACCAGCGCGATCAGCGCGGCCACGGCGATGCGGCGCCCCTGCCCCCGGCGCGAGAACTCGCCCGGCAGCAGCGCCGCCAGGGCGATCAGGGCGAAGGCCGGGCCGAAGAAGGGGGTCGCCAGCCGCGTGTGCAGCTCGGCGCGCAACCGCGCCTTGAACTGCTGGTCCAGCTGGTCGTCCGAGACGAAGATCAGTTCGGTGATCGGCCGCTCGCGCGGGTCGGGCCAGCGCTTCTCCATGGTGTCGCGCAGCACCTTGATGTCGACGGCGTAGCGGGCGAACTCCAGCTGCGACAGCCGGCCGGTGGCGCGGTCCACCTGCTGGCGGACGCCGTTGTAGACCACCACGCGCGGCCCCGCCTCGGCCGTCACCAGCAGGCCGCGGTCGGCGATGATGGTGACCGGCTTCTCCGGCTCGCGCGCGTCGTGGATCAGCAGGCCCCTGAGCTCGCCCTCGGCACCGCGCTGGCGGACATAGACGGTGAGCCCGTCGCCGACGTCGTTGTAGGTGCCGGCGCGCAGCAGCACGGCGGAATAGTCGCTGCGGATCTCCTGCCGCAGCCGGATCAGCTCGCGGTGCGCCGCCGGGGCCAGGAAGATGTTCAGCAGGAAGCAGAGCCCCATGACGATCGCCGCCAGGTTCACCGCCGGCCGGGCCAGCGCGAAGGGCCCCATGCCGGCGGCGCGCATCACCACCAGCTCGCTGTCCATCACCAGCCGGTTGTAGGTGAACAGCACCGCCACCAGCAGGCCGAAGGGCAGCACCAGCGACAGGAAGGTCGGCAGGGTCAGCACCGCCAGGTGCAGGAACATCTTCAGCGGCGCGCCGCCCTCCACCACCAGCTCCACCAGCCGCAGCGACTGGGTCAGCCAGATGGTCGCGGACAGCCCGGCGGTGACGAACACGGTCGCCACGGCGAGGTTGCGCAGGAGGTAGCGGTCGATCTGCTTCATACGTCTCGTTGGCCGGGCCCGCCGGATATGCCTTGCCGCCACTATGGCGGCGAATGCGTCGGGATCGTGGCGGCGCGCCGCCGGACCGGCGCGGGCGGCTTGACTCCGTCCTGCGGCTGTTCTTTATCGACTCCCGGACAACGACACAACAGCCCCGGCCCCGCGCCGAAGGGCTGTCAGGGATTCCTTAGAGAGAGGCACGATGAAAATCTCCTTCAGCCAGCCCGCCCTGCCGAAGTCGGGCGCGGTCGCCGTCACCGTGGCCGAGGGCCGCAAGCTGGGGGCCTTCGGGCAGGACCTCGACGCGCGCTCGGGTGGCCTGATCGCCCGCGCCATGGAGGCCGGCCGCTTCGAGGGCAAGGCCGAGGAGACGCTGACCCTGCTGGCGCCCGCCGGGCTGGATGTGGCGCGCCTGCTGCTGGTGGGCGTCGGCGATAGCGCCAAGGCGACCGAGCTGACCTTCCAGTCGGCCGGCGGCGCCGCCGTGGCCGCCCTGGCCAAGGCCGGCGAGGCCGAGCTGGCCTTCGCGGCCGATGCGCATGACGGCGTGGCGCTGGGCGCCGCCGACGCCGCGGCCGAGCTGGCGATGGGCGCGCTGCTGCGCAGCTACCGCTTCGACAAGTACCGCACCAAGGAGCCGAAGGAGCAGAAGCCGGCCCTGAAGCGCGTCACCGTCATGACCGACGCCGCCAAGCCGGCCCAGAAGGCCTTCGCCCGGCTGGAGAAGGTCGCCGACGGGGTGTTCATCACCCGCGACGTCGTCTCCGAGCCCGGCAACGTGATCTATCCGGAGAGCCTGGCGGAGCGCTGCCAGATGCTGGCCGAGCTGGGCGTGGTCGTCGAGGTGCTCGACGAGAAGAAGATGAAGAAGCTGGGCATGGGCGCGCTGCTGGGCGTGGGCCAGGGCTCGGTGAAGCCGCCGCGCCTTGTGGTCATGCGCTGGAACGGCGCGCCGGACGACAAGGAAGGCCCGCTGGCCTTCGTGGGCAAGGGCGTGACCTTCGACACCGGCGGCATCTCGCTGAAGCCCGGCCCGGGCATGGAGGAGATGAAGTGGGACATGGCCGGCGCCGGCGCGGTGATCGGCCTGATGGCGGCGCTGGCCGGCCGCAAGGCGAAGGCCAACGTCATCGGCGTGGTCGGGCTGGTGGAGAACATGCCGGACGGCAACGCCCAGCGCCCGGGCGACATCGTCACCTCGATGTCCGGTCAGACCATCGAGATCCTGAACACCGACGCCGAGGGCCGCCTCGTGCTGGCGGACGCGCTCTGGTACACCCAGCAGCAGTACAAGCCGCGCTTCATGGTGAATCTGGCGACCCTGACCGGCGCCATCATCGTGAGCCTGGGCCACGAGCATGCCGGCCTGTTCTCCAACAATGACGAGCTGGCCGACCGCCTGATCCAGGCCGGCAAGTCCACCGGCGAGGCGCTGTGGCGCATGCCGCTGTCGCCGGCCTACGACAAGGACATCGACTGCGATGCCGCCGACATGAAGAACATCGGCAGCGCCGGCAAGGCGGGCTCCATCACCGCCGCGCAGTTCCTGCAGCGTTTCGTCAACGGCCTCCCCTGGGCGCACCTGGACATCGCCGGCACCGCCTGGTCGAAGAAGGACACCGCCACGGTGCCGAAGGGCGCCACCGGCTATGGCGTGCGCCTTCTCGACCGGTTCGTCGCCGACTTCTACGAGTAAGCACGACCAACGCGGCCGCCTCCTGATCCGGGAGGCGGCCGCTTTTCATTCCGGGTCCGGAAAGAGCGATGGCCGAGCTGCATTTCTACCACCTCACCCGGCGCACGTTGGAGCAGGCCCTGCCCGAGCTGCTGGAGAAGTCGCTGGCCAAGGGCTGGCGCGCGGTGGTGCTCACGGCGAGCGGGGAACGCGCCGAGGTCCTGTCCCAGCATCTCTGGACCTACAAGCCCGACGGCTTCCTGCCGCACGGCACGGCCAAGGACGGCAAGCCGGCCGAGCAGCCGGTCTGGCTCACCGCCGAGGACGAGCGGCCGAACGGCGCCCAGGTGCTGTTCCAGACCGACGGCGCCGCCTCCGCCCGTCTCGCCGAGTATGAGCGGATCTGCGACCTGTTCGACGGCACCGACCCCGACGCCGTCTCCGCCGCCCGCAAGCGATGGAAAGCCGCGAAGGACGAAGGGCATGCCCTCACCTACTGGCAGCAGAACGAGCGCGGCGGGTGGGAGAAGAAGGCCTGAGCGCGAGCCGGGTGCAATGTCCGTAGGTCGCATGAGGGCGGAGCCGTAATGCGACATGCCCTGCTCGGGAGTCGTCGCATTGCGCTGCGCTCCATGCGACCTACGCGTTCGCGATCACACCTTCTCCGGCTCCCTGTCCCACGCCGCCACGCGCGACGGCTCCACCTGGTGGAAGGCGGTGCCGGCCGGCATCAGCATGGCGGCGGGCGCGTAGCCGGGGACGGCGGCCATGCGCAGGCCGACGCTCTCGTGGACGCGCTGGCTCTCCAGCACCGAGCGGTGGACCTGCTCCAGCTTCAGCTTGGCGACGATGTCGCCGACGAAGCCCATGCCGCGCCAGAACTCCTCGTAGGAGGAGCGGATCTCGCCGGCCGGGCTGCCCGGCGGCGCCGTCGGCCCGACATCGAGGCCGAGCGCGCGGGCCTTGCCCATCATCCAGTTCAGGGTGATCTCGGCCAGGTCGCGGTTGGCGTAACCGCCGCCGACATTCGAATGGACGCCGCTGAACCAGACCTCGTCCACCACCGTGTTCCCCGCCGGCAACCCGTCGGCCATGGGATTCCAGAAGCTGGGCAGGAACTGCTTGCGGACCTCGTCCAGCGCCAGGGCGTGGGCGAAGTTCATCACGTTGGGCGGGCTGATGCGGTGGAAGTCGTTGAACTCCTTACCGAAGGCGAGCGCGCCGACGGTGTCCCAGACGCCCAGCAGCGTCACCGGCGCTGCAACGAAGCCGTCCTTCACGCCGGTGGGAATCTTGCCCTTGCGGTAATCGAGGAACAGCACGTCGACCTCCTCCTCCTCGACGATCCGCCGCTCGGACGGCAAGCCGGCATGGTGCAGGAAGCCGGCGAGGCTGCGCACCGCGTAGGCGCCGCGGCTGAATCCGAACAGGAATATCCTGTCGCCCGGCTCCCAGCGCGATGCCAGATAGCCGTAGGCGTCGCGCACACGCTCCGACACGCCGGTGCCGGTGCCGCCCTCGAAGGTCTTCACCAGATGGCTTCCGGTGCTGCCGACGCCGTCGAAATAGGCCGCCTCGCCCGTGCCGTCCTTCAGCGCCGCCAAGCGCCCATAGTAGGCCGAGCCGAAGGCGCGGCCGGTCGCGGCCTCCCAGATGCGCACGACATTGGTGGCGCTGCCAGAGACCTCCCTGGTCACCGGGTCCGTGTCCTTCTGATCCGGCCTGTTCCAGGTGCCGTCGATGCAGACGACCAGCGACTTCGACATGGAAACGCGCTCCTTCGGGGAGAGATACCTCGAAAGAGCTTAACCGGTTGCATTGGCCGGTGAAATCAACCGCAGGACCCACTATGCGGAGGGATAGTACCCCCTGGTGATCCTCAGCGCCGCTTCCCCTCGCCCGCCCCGTCCCGGATCTCGCGCCATTTGGCGACGTTGCGGTTGTGGTCGTCCAGCGTGACCGCGAAGGCATGGCCGCCGGTGCCGTCGGCGACGAAGTAGAGGAACTCGTGCTTCTCCGGCTTCATCACCGCCATCAGCGATTCGCGGCCCGGATTGGCGATGGGGCCGGGCGGCAGGCCGTCGACGAAGTAGGTGTTGTAGGGCGATTCGAAGCGCCAGTCGGCCCGGCTCAGCGCCCGGTCCAGCGGCCCCTTGCCGTTGGTCAGCGCGTAGATGACCGTCGGGTCGGACTGCAGCTTCATGCCCAGCCGCAGCCGGTTGACGAAGACGCCGGCGACGCGCGGCCGCTCCGCCGCCACCGCCGTCTCCTTCTCGACGATGGAGGCCAGCGTCACCGCCTGCTCCGGCGTGGTCACCGGGATGTCCGGCTGGCGGGCGGCCCAGGCCTCGGCCAGCGCCTGGGTCATGCTGGTGCGCATCCGGCCCATCAGCTCGGCCCGGCTGTCGCCGTAGGAGAAGTGATAGGTCTCCGGCAGCAGCGAGCCGTCCGGGGGCGCCTCCCCCACCTCGCCGGTCAGGGCCGGCTCAGTCTCGAGAAGCTCGACGATCTGGGCAGAGGTCAGCCCCTCCGGCACGGTGAAGCGACGGACGACCGTCTTGCCGCTGCGCAGCAGCTCCACCAGCCCCCGCAGGCTGAGACCGGCCGGCACGGCGTACTCGCCGGCGCGGATGGGCCTGGAGGTCTCGCCGAAGCGGGTCGCCAGCAGGAACTCGCGCGGCGAGCGCACGACGCCGTCCTCGGCCAGCTCGGCCGCGATGGCGGCCATGCCGGTGCCCTTCTGGACGATGATGGCGGTGTCCTGGGCCAGCGGGCCGGGGCCCGTATAGCGCTGCCAGCCCCACCAGGCGAGGCCGGCGCCCAGGAGCGCGGCCACGGCCAGCAGGGCGGCCGCGATCCCGAGCCGCCGGCCCATGGCCTCAGTTCATGCCCTTGAAGATGAGCGAGGCGTTGGTGCCGCCGAAGCCGAAGCTGTTCGACAGCGCCGCGCGCACTTTGCGCTCCTTCGCCTGCTTGGGCACCAGGTCCACGCCCTCGCACTCCGGCGAGGGGTTCTCCAGGTTCAGGGTCGGCGGGACGACCGAGTTCAGCACCGACATGATCGAGTAGATCGCCTCGACCGAACCGGCGGCGCCCAGCAGATGGCCGATGGCCGACTTGGTGGAGGACATGGAGGTCTTCGCCATGGCCGAGCCGAACAGGCGCTTCACCGCGCCCAGCTCGATCACGTCGCCCAGGGGCGTGGAGGTGCCGTGGGCGTTGACGTAGTCGACGTCCTCCGGGTTCAGGCCGGCGCGCTGGAAGGCGCCGCGCATGGAGCGGAAGGCGCCGTCGCCGTCCTCGGCCGGGGCGGTGATGTGGTAGGCGTCGCCGGACAGGCCGTAGCCGACCAGCTCGGCATAGATGGTCGCGCCGCGCTTCTTGGCGTGCTCGTACTCCTCGAGCACCACCACGCCGGCGCCCTCGCCCATGACGAAGCCGTCGCGGCCCTGGTCGTAGGGGCGCGAGGCCGCGGTCGGCGTGTCGTTGTAGCTGGTGGAGAGCGCGCGGGCGGCGGCGAAGCCGGCGATGCCCAGGCGGGCCACTGCCGACTCGGCGCCGCCGGCGATCATGACGTCGGCGTCGTCCCACATGATCAGCCGGGCGGCGTCGCCGATGGCGTGCGCGCCGGTGGAGCAGGCCGTGACGGCCGAATGGTTCGGGCCCTTGAAGCCGTACTGGATCGAGACGTGGCCCGACGCCAGGTTGATCAGGGCGGAGGGGATGAAGAAGGGCGAGATGCGCCGCGGGCCCTTCTCATGCAGGATGATGGACGATTCGTAGATCGCCGGCAGGCCGCCGATGCCCGAGCCGATCATGACGCCGGTGCGCCAGGCCTTCTCGTCCTCGTCGGCCACCCAGCCGCTGTCCTTCACCGCCTCGGCCGCGGCCGCGATGGCGTAGAGGATGAAGTCGTCGACCTTCTTCTGGTCCTTGGGCGGCATGAAATCGTCGGGATTGAACAGGCCGGAGGCGGTGTCGCCCCGCTCCACCTGGCCGGCGATCTTGCAGGGCAGGTCGGAGACGTCGAACCGCTCGATCGTCCGGATGCCGCTCTCGCCGGCGATCAGACGCTCCCAGTTCTTCTTGACGCCAACCCCCAGCGGGGTGACCAGACCCATTCCCGTGACGACGACACGACGCATGGCACGAACCCGAATATGTTGCGCGAATCAGGACGGGCCGGTCCCGTCACCCCTGCGGGGCTGCGGGAACCGGCCCGGAACTCCGGAAAAGCGGGCCGGTCAGGCGGCCGACTTCTGGGAGATGAAGTCGATGGCGTCCTTCACGGTCAGGATCTTCTCCGCCGCGTCGTCCGGGATTTCGATCCCGAACTCCTCCTCGAACGCCATGACGAGCTCGACCGTGTCCAGGCTGTCGGCGCCCAGATCGTCGATGAAGCTGGCGGTCTCGGTCACCTTGGACTCCTCGACGCCCAGGTGCTCGACGACGATCTTCTTAACGCGCTCGGAGATGTCACTCATCTTCTTCAACCTTCCCAGATTTTGACAGGATCCAGAATTGGACGGGGTCTTATCGAACGGACCTGGACGAGAGAGGACCCACGCCGGTCACGGTCTTGAAGCCGCTGAAAAGTGCCGTCTCCTACCATAGAAGGCGGCCCCTGACCAGCGCTCGCGAACGCTCCGGCGCGATGCCCGGCCCCGCTCAGATCATGGCCATGCCGCCATTGATGTGCAGCGTCTGGCCGGTGACGTAGGCCGCCTCCTCGGAGGCCAGGTACAGCACGCCCGCGGCGATGTCCTCGGGCGAGCCCAGGCGGCCGGCGGGGATGGCGCCCAGCAGCTTCTCCTTCTGCGCCTCGGCCAGCACGTCGGTCATGTGCGTGCCGATGAAGCCGGGGGCGACGCAGTTCACGGTGATGTTGCGCGAGGCCAGCTCCGCCGCCAGCGCCTTGGACATGCCGATCATGCCGGCCTTGGAGGCGGCGTAGTTGGCCTGGCCCGGGTTGCCGGTGACGCCGACGACCGAGGTGATGCCGACGATGCGGCCCCAGCGGCGCTTCATCATGCCCTTCATCAGCGCCCGCGACAGGCGGAAGCCGGCGGTCAGGTTCACGTCCAGGACCGTCTGCCAGTCCTCGTCCTTCATCCGCATGGCGAGGCCGTCGCGGGTCAGGCCGGCATTGTTGACCAGGATGTCCACCTGGCCCAGCGCCGCCTCGGCGTCCTTGGCCAGCTGCTCGACGGCGGCCGGGTCGGAGAGGTTGGCCGGCACGACCTTGGCGCGGTCGCCCAGCTCGGCCGCCAGCTTCTCCAGCGCCTCCACCTTGGTGCCGTGCAGGGCGACGGCGGCGCCCTTGGCGTGCAGCGCCTTGGCGATGGCGGCGCCGATGCCGCCGGAGGCGCCGGTGATGAGCGCGGTCTTGCCGGTCAGGTCGAACATGGATGCTCCTCTAGGATGTGCCGGAGGGGTGCGCGGGCGCACTCAACCCTTCAGGAAGGCCTCGATGTCGGCCGGGGTGCCGAGCGACACCGCGGCGATCTCCTTGTCGATGCGCTTGGCGAGGCCGGCCAGAACCTTGCCGGCGCCCAGCTCCACCAGGGACTCGACGCCCTGCTCCTTCATGTACAGCACGCACTCGCGCCAGCGCACGGCGCCCGTGACCTGCTCCACCAGGAGGTTGCGGATCTGGTCCGGGTCGGAGGCGGCCGACGCGATGACGTTGGCGACCACCGGCACAACGGGCGCCTTGATGGCGGTCTCGGCCAGCGCCTCGGCCATGGCGTCGGCGGCCGGCTGCATCAGGGCGCAATGGAAGGGGGCGGACACCGGCAGCATCATGGCGCGCTTGAAGCCGCGCTCGGCGGCGATGGCAATCGCACGCTCCACCGCCGACTTGTGGCCGCTGACGACCACCTGGCCGGGCGCGTTGTCGTTGGCGGCGGCACAGACCTCGCCCTGGGCCGCGTCCTTGGCGATCGCCTGCACGTCCGCCAGTTCGGCGCCGATGATGGCGGCCATGGCGCCCACGCCCACCGGCACGGCGCGCTGCATCGCCTGGCCGCGCAGCTTCAGCAGCCGGGCCGTGTCCGCCAGGGTGAAGGCGCCGGCGGCGCACAGGGCCGAATACTCACCCAGGCTGTGGCCGGCGACGAACTTCGCCGCCTTCGCCAGATCGACGCCGCCTTCCTTCTCCAGCACGCGCATGACCGCGACCGACACGGCCATGATGGCCGGCTGGGCGTTCTCGGTCAGCGTCAGCTCCTCCTGCGGCCCCTCGGCCATCAGCTTGGAGAGCTTCTGGTTCAGGACGTCGTCCACCTCCTGGAAGGTGAGCCGGGCGACCTCGAAGGCCCCGGCCAGCTCGACGCCCATGCCGACGGCCTGGCTGCCCTGGCCCGGAAAGACGAACGCCTTGGTCATGATGTGCCCCGGTTCTGGTGTAACCGCGTGACATAGCGGTGGGGTGTTACCCCCAATTCGGACGCCACTGATAGCGTGTTCCGGCCTTCTGTCAAGCGCGCTTGCCCCTTAAGGCGAAATGTGTATAGTGCGCCGCTTCAACCGCTCCTTGCCGGCGCCCGCCATGGCGTCGGCTAGATCCGTGCGGCTGGTCCATCCTGGATACAGCGGCGGATCGCTAACAGCCATGGGGAGTTTCATATGGCTTTGTACGAGTGCGTGCTCATCGCGCGCCAGGACATCACGTCCGCCCAGGTGGAGGGTCTGACCGAGACCTTCTCCAACATCCTGAAGGAAAATGGCGGCACCGTCGCCAAGGTCGAGCAGTGGGGCCTCAAGACCCTCACCTACAAGATCAAGAAGAACCGCAAGGGTCACTACGTCTATCTCGGCCTGGATTCGCCGGCCGCGGCCGTCGCCGAGATGGAGCGCAACATGGGCATCAACGAGGATGTCCTGCGCTTCATGACCGTCCGCGTCGAGAAGTTCGACGAGGGCCAGACCGCCATGCTGACGAACAAGGGCGATCGTGGCGAGCGCGGCCCGCGCCGCTTCGACGACCGCGGCGATCGTGGTGACCGCGGCGACCGCGGCCCGCGTCCGCCCCGCCGCACCGAGAACGAAGGAGACCGCGCATGAACCCGACGCAGGGTCAGAGCACCGGTGGTGGCCGCCCGGCTGGCGGTCGCCGTCCGTTCTTCCGCCGCCGCAAGACCTGCCCGTTCTCGGGCCCGAATGCTCCGGCGATCGACTACAAGGACGTGAAGCTGCTGTCGCGCTTCATCTCCGAGCGGGGCAAGATCGTCCCGAGCCGCATCACGGCCGTCTCGGCCAAGAAGCAGCGTGAGCTGGCCCGCGCGATCAAGCGCGCCCGCTTCCTCGCCCTGCTGCCCTACATCGTGAAGTAAGGGCGGAGGACAGATCATGGACATCATCCTGCTGCAGCGGGTCGAGAAGCTCGGCCAAATGGGTCAGGTCGTGAAGGTGAAGCCGGGTTATGCCCGGAACTACCTCCTGCCCCAGAAGAAGGCGATGCGCGCCACCAAGGAGAACATGGCGTTCTTCGAGAGCCAGAAGGCTCGCCTGGAGGCGCAGAACGCCGAGCGTCGCAAGGAGGCCGAGCAGGCCGCCGCGAAGATCGAAGGCCTGAGCGTGGTGATCACCCGCCAGTCCGGCGAGACCGGCATCCTGTACGGCTCCGTCAACGCCCGTGACATCGCCGACGCCGTCGTGGCGGCCGGCACGTCCATCGAGCGCAGCCAGGTCGCCATCGACACGCCGATCAAGACGCTCGGCCTGTTCAAGGTGCGCCTGGTCCTGCACCCCGAGGTCTCGGTCGCCATCACCGTGAACGTGGCCCGCTCCGCCGAAGAGGCCGAGCTCCAGGCCCAGCGCGGCGGCATGGTCACCGGCCGCGGCGGCGACGAGGACGAGGACGAGACGGACGCCGAGGAGACCAATGATGAGGCCGGCGAGGACACCGCCGCCTGATCCTGGCATCCAGGTTCGTATCACGGGAAAGGGCCGCGCCTCCGGGCGCGGCCCTTTTTCTTTGCGCGCGGCGTCGGTCGTATGGGCGCCGCTTCCTATCTCTACCCCGTCATCCCGGCGAAAGCCGGGACCCAGGGGTTGCCGCCATGGTGGATTGATGAAGCACGCCCTCCCGCCTGGGCGCGCTCACATATGGTTGAGGCAGTGCTTCATGCAGCGCATCCCGCTGCAACCCCTGGGCCCCGACTTTCGTCGGGGTGACGGGTGAGAGGGGACGGAGGGGGAACGCCACTCGACCGTTCTCATGCCCCGCCTCCTGCGGCCCATCCGCCACACCGTCCACAGGATCGTCCGCCCACCGCGTGGCATGGAGGCACGGAATTCCGCGGGTCAGGCGGAGTTATCCCCAGAGTTATCAGGCTGGGGACGAATCCCCTCCCCACTTTTCATGCCGCTCCAAAGGAGTAGGCGTTATCCTCCGGGCCTTCCGCGCTGTTATCCTGGTCGCCATGGACACGAAGCTGCTCGACAAATCCGCCGCCCGCGACCAGCAGGGCGGCCTCGCCTACCGCGTCCCGCCCCACAACGAGGAGGCGGAGCAGGCGCTGCTGGGCGCCATCCTGGTCAACAACAAGGCCTATGAGAAGGTCGCCGAGTTCCTGCGGCCGGAGAGCTTCTTCGACCCGGCGAACGGCCGCATCTACACCGCCTGCATCAAGCTGATCGAGCGGGGGCAGGTCGCCAACCCGCTGACGCTGAAGGCTTATTTCGAGCAGGACGCCGACCTGACCCAGATCGGCGGCGCCGAGTACCTGGCCCGCTTGGCCGCGGCCATCGTGACGGTTCAGAACGCCGAGGATTACGGCCGCATCATCCACGACGCCTATCTGCGCCGGCAGCTGATCGATGTCGGCGAGGAGATGGTCAACCAGGCCTACCGCCACGAGATCGACGTGGTGGCGACCGACCAGATCGAGGAGGCGGAGAAGAAGCTGTTCGACCTCGCCTCCACGGGCGACGTCGGCGGCGGCTTCATCCCCTTCCAGCGCAGCCTGGCCGCCGCCATCGAGACGGCGGAGGCCGCCTTCCGCCGCTCCAGCCACGTCACCGGCGTGACCTCGGGCCTGCGCGACCTGGACGCCAAGCTGGGCGGCCTGCACCCCTCGGACCTGATCATCCTGGCCGGCCGTCCCTCCATGGGTAAGACGGCGCTCGCCACCAACATCGCCTTCAACGCCGCCAAGGCCTACATGCAGTCGAACGGCGAGGAAGGTGCTCCCGTCGGCTTCTTCTCTCTGGAAATGAGCGCCGAGCAGCTGGCGCTGCGTATCCTGGCCGACGAGGCGCAGGTGAGCGGCGACAAGATGCGCCGCGGCGACATCCGCGAGAGCGACTTCCCCAAGTTCGTCGAGGCCAGCCAGTATCTGGCGCGCGTCCCCTTCTACGTGGACGACACGCCGGCCCTGTCCATCACCGCCGTCCGCACCCGCGCGCGGCGCCTGAAGCGGACCAGCGGGCTGGGGCTGATCGTGGTCGACTATCTGCAGCTGCTGCGCGGCGGCGGCGTGTCCAAGTCCGAGAACCGCGTGCAGGAGATCTCGGAGATCACCCGCGGCCTGAAGGCCATCGCCAAGGAGCTGGACCTGCCGGTCATCGCGCTGTCGCAGCTCTCCCGCGCGGTGGAGCAGCGCGAGGACAAGCGGCCGCAGCTGTCAGACCTGCGCGAATCGGGCTCGATCGAGCAGGACGCCGACGTGGTCATGTTCGTCTACCGCGAGCAGTATTATCTGGAGCGCGCCGAGCCGTCGCGCCGGCCGGACGAGGGCGAGGACAAGTTCAACGACCGCTACCAGCGCTGGAAGCAGCGGCTGGAGGAGGTCTACAACACCGCCGAAGCGATCATCGCCAAGCAGCGCCACGGCCCCGTCGGCAGCGTGCGCATGCACTTCAACGGCGAGTTCACCAAGTTCAGCGACCTCGACCCGCACCACTCGCTGGCCGGCCAGTCCTACGACGAGTAGGACTGAACCTCCTGTCCGAGGTGGCGTTGACAGGCCCGGGGGCGGTGGCTACGGTTCGCCGCCCTCGCCCGCCCCACCCGGGCGGGCGCTCGGGATTCCTAGGGAGAGCCACGCATGGGCTTCGTCAGCGGCATCGGCCGGGCCACGCTCCAATTCTTCGAGGCGACCGGCCGGTTGTCCATGTTCTTGGCGCTCGCCGTCTCGCACATCTTCCGGCCGCCCTTCTATCCCCGCCAGATCCTGCGGCAGGTGATAGACATCGGCTACTACTCGCTGCCGGTGGTGGGGCTGACGGCGCTGTTCACCGGCATGGTGCTGGCGCTGCAGAGCTATTCCGGCTTTTCCCGCTTCTCGGCCGAGAGCGCGGTGGCGACCGTCGTCGTGCTCTCCATCACCCGCGAGCTGGGCCCAGTGCTGGCTGGCCTGATGGTGGCGGGCCGCATCGGCGCCGCCATGGCCGCCGAGATCGGCACCATGCGCGTCACCGAGCAGGTGGACGCGCTGACCACGCTGGCGACCAACCCGTTCAAGTACCTGGTGGCGCCGCGCGTGCTGGCCGGCACGCTGATGCTGCCGCTGCTGGTGCTGGTGGCCGACATCATTGGCGTCTTCGGCGGCTATCTGGTGGGCGTCTATCGGCTGGGCTTCAACCCCGGCACCTATCTGGACCGCACCATCGAGTATCTGGAGGTCATGGACGTGGTCTCCGGCCTCGTGAAGGCCGCCGTGTTCGGCTTCTTCATCGCGCTCATGGGCTGCTACCACGGCTACCACTCCAAGGGCGGCGCGCAGGGCGTGGGTGCCGCCACCACCAACGCGGTGGTGTCGGCCTCCATCATGATCCTGGTGTTCAACTACCTGCTGACGGGGATCTTCTTCTCATGACCGTGCCGAAGATCCAGCTCCAGGGCGTCCACAAGGCGTTCGGCCCCAAGATCGTGCTCGACGGGATCGACCTGGAGGTCGCCCGCGGCGAATCGCTGGTGGTTATCGGCGGCTCGGGCACCGGCAAGTCGGTGCTGCTGAAGAGCATCCTGGGCATCCTCACCCCCGACCAGGGCACCATCCGCATCGACGGCGAGGACACCACCCATCTCGGCGCCAAGGACCGCGAGCGCGTGCTGCGCAAGTTCGGCATGCTGTTCCAGGGCGCCGCGCTGTTCGACAGCCTGAAGGTCTGGGAGAACGTCGCCTTCGGCCTGATCCAGGGCCGGCACATGCCCCGCCCCCAGGCCAAGGAGATCGCGCTGGAGAAGATGGCCGCCGTCGGCCTGACGCCCGAGGTGGGCGAGCTGTCGCCGTCGGAGCTGTCGGGCGGCATGCAGAAGCGCGTCGGCCTCGCCCGCGCCATCGCCACCACACCCGAGATCATCTTCTTCGACGAGCCGACCACCGGCCTCGACCCGATCATGGCGGACGTCATCAACGACCTGATCGTGAAGTGCGTGAAGGACCTCGGCGCCACCGCCGTCTCCATCACCCACGACATGGCCAGCGCCCGCAAGATCGCCGACCGGGTGGCGATGCTCTACAAGGGAAAGCTGATCTGGACCGGCCCGGTCTCGGAGATCGACCGCTCCGGCAACGCCCATGTCGACCAGTTCATCCACGGCCGCGCCGAAGGGCCGATCCAGATGCAGGTGCGGAATTTGTGAGGCTTCGGCCCTTCAATTAGACAGCGTTGGTGCTGTGCGTGCTTCGACAGGCTCAGCATGAGGGAGATTTAGCTGCTCCTGGCCGAGCTTGGGTGTGGAGCCAGCAGTGCCTGGCATCCCCCCTTCCTCATCCTGAGCTTGTCGAAGGACGCACCACGGGCTAGCCCCTCCCCTACTTCAACTCCACCCGGTCGAACAGCATGCGGTTGTTGGGCATCTGGACGAAGCCCTGGACGCGATTGCTCATCGGCACGTTCACGATGGAGTGGGCGATGGTCAGCCAGGGCGCCTCCTCGTGCCAGATCGCCTGGGCCTCGCGGTAGAGGCGGGCGCGCTCCTCGCGGTCGAAGGTGCGGCGGGCCCGCTGGATCAAATCGTCATAGCGCGGGTCGCACCATTGCGAGTTGTTGCTGCCGGCGGGGTTGGCGGCGTCGCAGGAGAGCAGCTGGTAGAGCACGTCGTTGGGCTCGCCCGCCCAGGACCAGCCGATGAGGCCGAGGTCGTGCTCGCCCTGGCGCAGGCGGCGGATGTACTCGCCCCACTCGTAGCTGACGATCTTCGCCTTCACCCCGATCTTCGCGAGGTCGGCCTGCATCATCTCGGCCATGCGGCGGGCGTCCGGATTGTAGGGGCGCTGCACCGGCATGGCGAACAGCACCAGCTCGCGCCCGAAATCGAAGCCGGCTTCGGTCAGCAGCGCCTTGGCCTTCTCCGGGTCGAAGGCGCGCGGCTGGATGTCCGGATTGTGCGCCCAGTGACCGGGCGTCACCGGCGTCGCCGCGCGCACGGCGTTGCCCTGGTACACGGCGCCGATGATGGCGTTCACGTCGATCGCCATGGTCAGCGCCTGGCGCACCCGCCTGTCCGCCAGCCAGGGCTTCTTCGTGTTCAGCGAGACGTAGCCGATGTTCAGGTTGGTCATGGAAACCGTGGCGAGGCGCTGGTCCGCCTTGATCCGCGGCATGTCCGCCGGGTTGGGGTATGACATGATCTGGCACTCGCCCGCCTGCAGCTTCGCCAGCCGCACGGCCGCGTCGGGCGCGATGACGAAGATGAGGTTGTCGGACCTGGCGCGCCCGGCCCAATGGGCGTCGAAGGCGCGCAGCCGCAGCATCGTGTCCTTTTCGTAGCGCAGTACCTGGAAAGGCCCGGTGCCGACCGGCTCATTGTCCAGCTTCTCCGGCGTGCCGGCCTTCAGCATGGCGTCGGCATACTCCTTGGACTGGATCACGTTGGAGCCGTAGGAGACGGCCGAGACGAAGGCAGCGTCGGCCTCGCGCAGCCGGAAGCGCACACTGTGCTCGTCCACCTTCTCGATGGCGGTGATCAGCTCGGGCAGGCCGAGATTGAGGAAGGAGGCGTAGCCGGCGCCGCCCTGGCGGTAATAGGGGTTCGCCTTGTCCCACTGGCGGGCATAGCTGAAGACCACGTCGTCGGCCGTGAGGCCGCGCGTCGGCTTGAAGCCCCGGGTCTCATGCCATTTCACGTCGCGTCGCAGGTGGAAGACGACGGCCCTCCCGTCCTCCTCCACCTCCCAGCGCTCCGCCAGCCCGGGCGCGAAGTCGATGGTGCCGCGCTTCAGGTGCACCAGCCGGTCGTAGATGGCCTCGCCCACGTCGAAGGTGTTGGACTGGGTGCTGAGCATCGGGTTCAGCGAGTCGGGCGTGCCCTCGGCGCAATAGACCAGGGTCTGGGCAGCCTGCGCCCTCGTGCTCGCCGCCATCGCCAGGCAGGCCACCATGGCCAGCGCCCGCCCCGTCCGGAATGCCATGCCCGTTCTCCCCTGTTTACCGGGCATGGTAGAGCATGCCGCCCGCCCGGCAAACCGCCCGGTCGGGGAGGATGGGAACGGGGCCGGAGGGGCAAAGCTCCCCTCGGAAACGGCCCCTCCGGTGCTATATAGGGAAGCGGTTCCCAACCATTCTTGATGAGCGCATCTTGGCCCGCCCGACCAACCGTTACGTCTGCCAGGCCTGTGGCGGCAGCTTCCCCAAATGGACCGGCAAGTGCGAGGCCTGCGGCGCCTGGAACACGCTGGTGGAGGAGGCGGCGCCCGAGGCTGCGCCCAAAGGGCTGGGCCGCGCCTCGGGCCGCAAGCTGGAGTTCGTCGAGCTGTCCGGCGTGTCCGCGAAGGCGCCGCGCCGCTTCACCCGGATCGAGGAGTTCGACCGGGTCTGCGGCGGCGGGCTGGTGCACGGCTCGGCCCTGCTGGTCGGCGGCGATCCCGGCATTGGCAAATCCACCCTGCTGCTGCAGGTGATCTGCAGCCTCAGCCAGGACACGGCCTGCGCCTACATCTCGGGCGAGGAGGCGGTGGACCAGGTGCGCATGCGCGCCGCCCGCCTCGGCCTCGCAAACGCCAAGGTCGACCTCGCCGCCGCCACCAGCGTGCGCGACATCGTCGCCTCGCTGGACGCCGCCGACGGGCCGCGCGTGGCGGTCATCGATTCGATCCAGACCATGTATGTCGACAATCTGGACAGCGCCCCCGGCACGGTGGCGCAGGTGCGGGCCAGCGCGTCGGAACTGATCCGCGTCGCCAAGCGCCGGGGCATAACGCTCCTGATCGTCGGCCACGTCACCAAGGACGGCCAGATCGCCGGACCGCGCGTGCTGGAGCACATGGTCGACACGGTGCTCTATTTCGAGGGCGAGCGCGGCCACCAGTTCCGCATCCTGCGCGCGGTCAAGAACCGCTTCGGTCCGACCGACGAGATCGGTGTCTTCGCCATGGAGGAGACCGGCCTGACCGAAGTCTCCAACCCGTCCGAGCTGTTCCTGGCCGAGCGGCGCGGCGACATCACCGGCACCGCCGTCTTCGCCGGCATGGAGGGCACGCGCCCCGTGCTGATGGAGGTGCAGGCGCTGGTGGCCCCCTCCCCGCTCGGCACGCCCCGGCGCGCGGTGGTGGGCTGGGACGGCGCGCGGCTCGCCATGGTGCTGGCGGTGCTGGAGGCGCGCTGCGGCCTCGCCATCGGCGCCAACGACGTGTATCTGAACGTCGCCGGCGGCCTGAAGGTGACCGAGCCGGCGGCCGACATGGCGGTGGCGGCGGCGCTGGTCTCCTCCCTGACGGGCGAGCCGGTGCCGCACGACGCGGTCGTGTTCGGCGAGGTCGGACTGTCCGGAGAGATCAGAGCGGTGAGCCAGACCGAGACGCGCCTGAAGGAGGCGGCCAAGCTGGGCTTCTCCTCCGCCCTCATGCCCACGCGCCGGGGCAAGGGCGGCGAGGACACGCTCAAGCGGGTGGAGCTGCAGCATCTGTCGGACCTGCTGCCGCTGTTCCAGCCGACCCGGCAGATCGCGCGCGGCGGGCGGGGCTGAGCCATGGACCCCAATAGCGGCCTGAACCCCGTCGATGTCGGCGTCGCGGCGGTCGTCCTGCTGTCGGCGCTGCTGGCCTTCGCCCGGGGCTTCGTGCGCGAGGTGCTGTCCATCGCCGCCTGGATCGGCGCGGCGATGGTGACGCTGTACGGCTTCCACCATGTGCGGCCCTATGTGCAGCCCTATATCGAGCGCCAGCTGATCGCCGACGGCGTCACCATCGTCGGGCTGTTCGTGGCGGCGCTGCTGGTCTTCTCGGTGCTGAGCCACACGCTGTCGGCCAAGGTCAGCGACAGCGCGCTCTCGGCCATCGACCGCTCGCTGGGCTTCGGCTTCGGCGTGGTGCGGGGCGCGGTGCTGGTCAGCCTCGCCTACATGTTCGCGACCTTCATCTGGAGCGACACCCCGCCGGACTGGCTGCGCGACGCCCGCACCCGGCCAATGCTGGCCTCGGGGTCGGAGTTCCTGCGTGGGCTGGTGCCGGCCGACGCCAAGGACAAGCTGACCCGCGAGGCGGAGGAGCAGCGCGCGGCCGCCGAGCGGGCGCAGCGCGACGTGGAGGCGCTGCAGCGCCTGTCCAACCCCGTGCCCGCCGGGACCACCAATGCGCCGAACGCGGATGCGCCGGAACCCGATCGCGGTTATAACCAGCGCGAGCGCGCGGACATGGAAAAGGCGATCGAGGGGCTGGGCCAGGGGAAGCCCTGACGCGTTGCCCCTTTGCCAGACTGCGGTTTCCGCTTATATGCCGCGCTACCGCCAGGCGAGAGAGGCCCCTAGCCCATGCTGACGACCCATCCCTACGACGACGACAAGCTGCGCGAGGAATGCGGCGTCTTCGGCATCCTGGGCCCGACCGACGCGGCCGCCCTGGTGGCCCTGGGCCTGCATGCCCTGCAGCACCGCGGCCAGGAGGCGGCGGGCATCGTCAGCTTCGACGGCGAGCATTTCAACGTCCACCGGGCGCTGGGCCAGGTCGGCGACAATTTCAGCTCCGAGCAGGTGATGCGCCCGCTGAAGGGCAGCGCCGCCATCGGCCATGTCCGCTACGCCACGACGGGCGAGACCGCCCTGCGCAACGTGCAGCCGCTGTTCGCCGACTTCGAGTTCGGCGGCTTCGGCCTGGCGCACAACGGCAACCTGACCAACGCCATGATGCTGCGCCGCCAGCTGGTGCGCCGCGGCTGCCTGTTCCAGTCCACCACCGACACCGAGGTCATCGTCCATCTGATGGCGACCGCCCGCGGCGGCAACGTCATTGACCGCATGGTCGAGGCGCTGCGCCAAGTCGAGGGCGCCTATTCGCTGGTCGCCATGGCCAAGGACCAGATCATCGGCGTGCGCGACCCGCTGGGCGTGCGGCCGCTGGTGCTGGGCATGCTGGGCGACGCGCCGGTGCTGGCCTCGGAGACCTGCGCGCTCGACATCATCGGCGCCGAGTTCGTCCGCGACATCGAGCCGGGCGAGATGGTGGTGCTGAGCAAGGAGGGCGTGCAGAGCCTGCGCCCCTTCCAGCCCGAGAACCGCCGCTTCTGCGTCTTCGAGTACATCTACTTCGCCCGGCCGGACAGCCTGGTGGAGGGGACCTCCGTCTACCAGGCGCGCAAGGCCATCGGCGCGGAGCTGGCGCGCGAGAGCCATGTCGACGCCGACCTGGTGATCCCGGTGCCCGACTCCGGCGTGCCCTCGGCGCTCGGCTATGCCGAGTACAGCGCCATCCCCTTCGAGCTGGGGATCATCCGCAACCATTATGTCGGCCGCACCTTCATCCAGCCGACGGACAAGATCCGCCGCCTGGGCGTGAAGCTGAAGCACAACGCCAACCGGCACTACATCCAGGGCAAGCGCATCATCCTGGTGGACGACAGCATCGTCCGCGGCACGACCTCGCTGAAGATCGTGGAGATGATGCGCGACGCCGGCGCCAAGGAGGTGCACATGCGCATCTCCTCGCCGCCGACCAGCAACAGCTGCTTCTACGGCATCGACACGCCGGAGAAGGAGAAGCTTCTGGCGCACAAATACTCCGTCGAGGAGATGGGCAAGTATATCGGCGCCGACAGCCTGGCCTTCATCACCATCGACGGTCTGTACCGCGCGCTGGGCCATCCGGGCGGCCGCGACGCCGCCAAGCCGGCCTTCTGCGACGCCTGCTTCACCGGCGACTACCCGATCAAGCTGACCGACTTCGACAGCAACAGCTCCACCGCCGAGGTGAGCTACCTGTCAGAGCGGCGGGCCTGATCGCCGCCACCCCGTAGGTCGCATGGAGCGGAGCGCAATGCGACATGCCCCGGCGGGAGCGTCGCATTGCGGCTGCGCCTCCATGCGACCTACGTCCGGCTCCGGGCAGCCCGGGCCGCCGAATTCATTCCGCGCGACCGGTGAAACCGGGTAAATAGGCGCGCTGCATCGGGCGTACAGCCCGGCAACCCCTGGGCCCCGGCTTTCGCCGGGGTGACGGGATAGTGAAACCATCCCCGCAGAGATTTCGTCCATGACCACCCCCCTCCTCGCCGGCCGCGTGGCCCTCGTTACCGGCGCCTCGCGCGGCATCGGCGCGGCCGTGGCCAAGCGCCTGGCAGCAGCCGGCGCGCATGTCGTGCTGATGGCCCGTACCGTCGGGGGCCTGGAGGAGGTGGACGACGCGATCCGCTCGGCCGGCGGCTCGGCCACGCTGGTGCCGCAGGACCTGACCGTCGACCAGGCCAAGCTCGACATGTTCGGGCCGATGCTGTTCGAACGGTTCGGGCGCCTGGACATCTTCGTCGCCAACGCCGCCCAGCTCGGCACCATCGGCCCGATGGCGCACGCCGTGCCGAAGGATTGGGAGAAGGTGCTGGCCCTGACGGTCACCGCCAACATGCGCCTGATCCGCACGCTTGACCCGATGCTCAGGGCGTCGGACGCCGGCCGTGCCCTGTTCGTCACCGACAGCGTCGGCCAGTCACCCGTCGCCTATTGGAGCGGCTATGCCGCGGCCAAGGCGGCGCTGGAGATGATGGCGCGCACCTGGGCGGCGGAGACGCTGACCACCAGCCTGCGCGTCAACCTGATCGATCCCGGCCCGGTCGCGACCGACCTGCGCGCCAAGGCCTTCCCCGGCGAGGACCCCAAGACCCTGCGCCAGCCCGACGACGTCGCCGGCGCCTTCCTGGAGCTGGTCTCGCCCGCCTGCACGCGCCATGGCGAGCGGGTCAGCCTGCTGTCCTGAATTCGTATCGCCCGGTGTGACAGGCGTCACTTCCCCCGGGGGAGCTACGCCCTACTCTAGGCCTCGACCCAGCCGGAGCTGGACATGGCCTAGTCCCGACATGTCCACCGGTAACTCGCGAACCCCGCCAGCCCCTTGCTGGCGGGGTTTTCTTTATCCCCTCCCCCAAACACCCGGGCGCGGTGCACCATCGATGCCCGAGGCGATTGCATACGGCCTGCGGGTGGGTCTGCCGTCCCCTCTCCCAGAGGGAGAGGGAGAGGGACAGGGAGAGGGGGTACGGGATCGCGGAGCAGTCCGTTGCTTCGATGAAGCGCCCTTCCCCTGCCCTCTTACCCCCTCACCCCAACCCTCTCCCCCTGGGAGAGGGGGGTCTGCGGCTGCCCTTCCCAGTCGAAATGCGATAGTTTTCCGTAAGCATGCGGCACGGGTCCGTCAGAGGCCGGCCGGGGGAGGATCGATGTACGATTATGTGATCGTCGGCGGCGGCTCGGCCGGCTGCGTGATGGCGGCCCGGCTGTCGGAGGACCCGGACGTCCGCGTCTGCCTGCTGGAGGCCGGCCCGGCGGACAAGAGCGCGATGATCCACATGCCCTTCGGCATCCTGGGCATGATGCGCAGCAAGACGCTGAACTGGAACTACACGACCGAGCCGCAGCGGCATCTCAACGGCCGTCGCCTGTTCTGGCCGCGCGGCAAGACGCTGGGCGGTTCCAGCGCGTCCAACGCCATGATCTACATCCGCGGCCACGCCGCCGACTACGATTCCTGGGAGGCCGAGGGCAACCCCGGCTGGGGCTGGCGCGACGTGCTGCCCCTGTTCAAGCGGGCCGAGAACAACGAGCGCGGCGCCGACGCTTGGCACGGCACCGGCGGTCCGCTGAACGTCGCCGACCATCTCTGGCGCAACCCGCTGTCGCGCACCTTCGTCGATGCCGGCGTGGCGGCCGGCCACCGGGAGAACCCCGACTTCAACGGGCCGGACCAGGAAGGCTTCGGCTTCTACCAGGTGACCCAGAAGGGCGGGCAGCGCTGCAGTGCCGCCCGCGGCTATCTCCGCGACCGCACCCGACCGAACCTGACCATCGTCACCGGCGCCCGCGCCACCCGCATCCTGATGGAGCGCGGCCGCGCCGTCGGCGTGGCCTACCGCCAGGGACGGGAGGAGCGCACGGTGCGGGCGGAACGCGAGGTGATCCTGTCCGGCGGCGCCATCAACTCCCCCCAGCTGCTGCTGCTCTCCGGCATCGGCCCGGCCGGGGAAATCCGGCGCCAGGGCCTGCCGGTGGTCCACGAGCTGCCAGGGGTGGGGCGCAACCTGCAGGACCATCTGGACATATTGCTGACCCACCGTGAGAGCACGAATACCAGCTTCGGCTTCTCCCGCCATTCCGCCGGGCCGCAGATCCGGGCGCTGTGGGAGTACTTCATGGCCAGGAAAGGCATGCTGACCACCAACGTCGCGGAGGCCGGCGGCTTCATCAAGTCCGACCCCGGGCTGGATCGGCCGGACCTGCAGCTGCACTGCGTGCCGTCGCTGCTGGAGGATCATGGCCGCAAGACCGTCTTCGGCCACGGCATCTCGATCCATGTCTGCCAGCTGCGCCCCGCCAGCCGAGGCCGCATCGGTCTGAAATCGCCCGACCCGATGGCCGACGCGCTGATCGACCCCGACTATCTCTCGGCGCCGGAGGATCTGGCCGTGCTGCGCCGGGGCCTGCGCCTAGCGCGCGAGATCATGGCGGCCGCCCCGCTCGCCGCCATCAGCCTGGGCGAGATCGCCCCCGCCCCCGGCAAGAATTCCGACGCCGACCTCGACGCCGCCATCCGCGCCCGCGCCGAGACCATCTACCACCCGGTCGGCACCTGCCGCATGGGCGTGGACGCCCAGGCCGTGGTCGACCCGGAGCTGCGCGTGCGCGGCCTGGACGGGTTGCGCGTCGTCGACGCCTCGATCATGCCCACCCTGATCGGCGGCAACACCAACGCCCCCACCATCATGATCGCGGAGAAGGCGTCGGACCTGATCCGCGGCCGGCGGAACGCGCGGGCGGACGAGCGGGTGGCGGTGGCCTGACGCTTGGAACACCCCACCACTATGCGTATTGTATAGCCGTACATCGATACGTATCGCATCGGGGCTCCCATGGCCGCCTACAAGGGTTCGATCACCACGACCGGCGCCTCGGAGGCGCTGCGGCTGGAGAAGGCGCTGTTCCGCCAGCACCCCGAGTTCAAGCAGAAGGCCAAGCTGCGGGCCCATGTCCTCGGCAAGGGCACGCTGCTGGTCAAGGTAGTGGACGAGGAGCCGGAGGACGAGGCGGAACGCGACCCCGTCGTGCTGGCCTTCCTCGCCTTCCTCGAGAAGGACATGCTCGAGCATCCGGAGCGGCTGATCCCGCTGACGGAAGAGGACATGCGTCGCACTGCCGAGCTGACCAAGGATGTCGTCGTGGACGATGACGAACCGTTTCCGGACGACGTCACCTTCCCGTGAGCGGCCCGATCGAGGTCAATGGCTGGCGCCTGCTGCTGCATCCCCGCTTCCGCGAAATCTACGGGCCGCTGGCCGACGAGGTGGAGCGGCTGAGCGAGCGGGACCCGGCCGGTACGGCGGCGCATCCCAAGGCCAAGCTGCTCAAGCGCGTCGATGCGCTGATCTATGGGGAAATCCCGCAGGACCCCGGTGCCCCGCAGTTCCGCCAGGGCCGGACGCTGGGACCGGAATTCAAGCATTGGCGCCGGGCCAAGTTCTTCCAGCGCTTCCGGCTGTTCTACCGCTACGACAGCGCCTCCAGGACCATCATCTACGCCTGGATCAACGACGAGAACTCGTTGCGCAAGGCGGGCGCCAAGAGCGATCCTTACGAGGTCTTCCGGCGCATGGTCCTGGGCGGCGACCCGCCCGACGACTGGGACGCGCTGCTGCGCGCGACCGAGCGGGACGCCCCCTGACCCTCACTCATCCTCGACGGGCTCCGGCGCCTTGGTCCGCAGCGTGACGAACTCCTCGGCGGCGGTGGGGTGCAGGCCGATGGTGTTGTCGAAGTGCCATTTGGTGGCGCCGGCGTTCATCGCCACGGCCACGGCCTGGATCATCTCCGGCGTGTCGGCCCCGACCATGTGGGCGCCGATGACTCGGTCGTTGGCCGGATCGACCACCAGCTTCATCAGGGTGCGCTGGTCGCGGCCGGCCAGCGTGTTCTTCATCGGCTTGAAGGTGGTGCGGTAGACGTCGACCTTGCCCAGGCGCCTGCGCGCCTCCTCCTCCGTCAGCCCGACGCAGGCGACCGGCGGGTCTGAGAAGACGGCGGTCGGAATGTTGTCGTAGTTGACCTCGCGGCCCGGCCGCTTTCCATACAGCCGGTCGGCCAGCACATGGCCCTCGGCCAGCGCCACCGGCGTCAGGTTGACGCGGTTGGTCACGTCTCCCAGCGCGTAGATGCTGGGCACGCTGGTCTGGTACTGGTCGTTGATGATGATGGCGCCGTAGGCGTCCAGCTCGACGCCGGCCGCCTCCAGCCCGAGGTCGCGGGTCAGCGGCCGGCGGCCGATGGCGTAGAGCACCTGGTCCACCTCCAGGATGCGGCCGTCCGACAGGGTCGCCACCAGGCACTCGCCCGTCTTCTCGATGCGCTGGATCACCGTGTTGAGGCGCAGATGCACGCCGGACTTCACCAGCTCCTCGGTCAGGAACTCGCGCACGTCGCGGTCGAAGCCGCGCAGGATCTGCTTGCCGCGGTAGATTTGGGTGACGTCCGCGCCCAGCCCGTTGAAAATGCCGGCGAATTCGGTGGCGATGTAGCCGCCGCCGGCGATCAGGATGCGGCGCGGCATCTCCTTCAGCTCGAACACCTCGTTGGAGGTGATGCCGTACTCCTTCGCCCCGGGCTCGTCCGGGAGCTCCGGCCAGCCGCCGACGGCGACCAGGATGCGCTCGGCCGTCACCCGCTGCCCGTTCACCTCGACCGTGTGGGCGTCGACCAGCTTGGCGCGCCCCTCGAAGATGGTCGCGCCGGATCCCTCCAGCAGGCGCCGGTAGATGCCGTTCAGCCTGTTAATCTCCGCATCCTTGGCGGCGATGAAGCGGGCCCAGTCGTGGCTGCGCTCGCCGACGGTCCAGCCGAAGCCGGGCGCATCCTCGAAGCCGTGGGCGAACTGGGCGGCGTAGACCATGAGCTTCTTCGGCACGCAGCCGACATTGACGCAGGTGCCGCCGAAGCGCCCCGCCTCCGCGACGGCGACCTTCGCCCCGTGCTGCCCGGCGATGCGGGCCGCGCGCACGCCGCCGGACCCGGCGCCGATGGTGAAGAGGTCGAAATCGTAGCTCGCCATGGGGTCGGCACTCCTTGATGGGCTCGCGCTTGTCGTGGTCTTTTGCCCCAGCGCCGGGCCGGTGTCGATTCAGGAGGTGGGGTTCATGGCAGATGACGCAACGGGGAGCGAGTCAGCCCTGCACGAGGAGCCGGGCTTCCGCCTGCGCCGGCTGCGCCCCGCCGACCATGCCGACCTGTTCGCCGTCACCAACGACCCTGACGTGGTACGGTACGTCGGCGACGGCACGGTGCTGCCGGCGGAGAAGGTGACGCTCTGGATCGAGAATTCGCGGCGCAACTACGCCGCATTCGGCTACGGCACCTTCGCCCTGGCCGACCCGGCGGACGACCGGCTGTTCGGCTGGGCCGGCATCATCCCGCCCGGCCGCGGTCCCCGGCCGGAACCGGAGATCATCTACGGCTTCGAGCGGGCGCGCTGGGGCGGCGGGCTGGGCCGGCGGATCGCCCTGAGGGTGACGGCGCTGGGTTTCACCCGCTTCGGGCTGGCGGAGATCATCGCCACGGTCGATCCCGGCAACGCCGCCTCCCGCCGCATCCTGGAGGGGATCGGCTACCGGCTGGTCCGTGTCGAGGAGGACGAGGACGGGCCGGTGATGTACTACCGCGTCCGGCGGGAAGAATGGGTGTAGGAGCGGCGCCGGGCGGAGCTGAATCGTGGTGCGTCCTTCGACAAGCTCAGCATGAGGGAGGGAGTACGCGAGGCACTTCTGGTTCGTTCACCGGGAGCAGCGCCCCCCCCTCATGCTGAGCCTGTCGAAGCACGCACAACCTCAGCGCTGCCCGGGGCCGTCACCATCCGTCACCTACCCGCCCGAGGGGGCCACGGTCGCGGAGGGCTGACCCTCCGGGGGCAGCTTCCACATGTTCAGGATGGTGCAGCGCTCGCCGTCCAGCAGCAACGCGTCGCCGCCATAGGGGCAGAGACGCTCGTCGCTGGACTGGATGCCGATCTGGCTTTCGAATTTCGGGTCGCTCATGGTGCAGGCGCCGCCGAAGCGCACCAGGAATCGGTCGCGCTTGCTGGGCCCCTTGATGATGATGTGCTCGCGGTCGACGGCCTGCCAGTCGTCGATGGTGCGCGCCCAGGTGCAGTCGTTGCCGGCGCCGAGGCTTTCGCGCGGCGGCAGCTCGGGCGGCGGCTTGTCCTGGGCAAGGGCCGGCAAGGCCGCGAGCAGGGCGGCGCCCAGGATCAGGGCATGGAGCGGAACGGCGCGGGTGCGGGTCATCTCCCTCTCCGGGTCACGGATGCCGGCAGCCCACCATGGAGGCGGGAACGCCGGTCTCGGGACGGTCAACCGCCATCCTGCGCCAGGATTGCGGCGGGAGAGGGGCGGCGCGGCCGCCCTTGGAGCAGCTGTGCAGCGCATGGGCGGGGAAGTCCGGGAGGGGCTCTCGCGCCGCCCCTCCCGTCCCCGCGCCATCGACCCCGGAAGGGATCAGACGGCGGCGATCTGGCTCAGCGTCGCCCGCGGCGGCCGGCGGCCCAGGCGGGCCACGGTCGGCGTCTCCTCCACCTCCTCGGGCAGGTCGAGGCAACGCTGGAGCACGCTCTTCACCTGGTCGGCGGTGAAGGGCTTGCGGATGGTGGGCAGGTCGCGGATGACCTCGTCGACCTCCATCTCGCCCAGCCAGCCGGACATGATGACGACCTCCAGCTTCAGCTCCTTGCGCATCTGCTTGGCGGCGGCCAGCCCGTCCGTGCCCTTGGCGAGACGGATGTCGCACAGGACCAGGTCGGGGCGGTGATAGTCCGCGAGCGCGACGGCGCGCGGGCCGGTGGAGGCCAGTCCGCAGACGTCGCACCCCATGTCGGTCACGAGGTTCTGCAGGAAGAGGGCCGTCAGGGCATCGTCTTCGACGATGAGGACGCGGGGCTTGTCGGTCATGGCATATTCCTCGGTGGCGAGGCGGGGGACATCTCGCCCCCGGTGACAAACGGATTTGAGGCCCGCCGGGCTCCGCGGTCACGGTCCTCTTTCGGTGCCCCGCCACGGGGATAGGCTCGGGGCGCCCGGACGACCCACCGCACGCCTAGTATGCGGACATCGTGGTACCCGACTCGGATAAGCCCCCCTGTCCCGCTGAGCCCGAAGTCCCAGCCGCACCCCCAAAGTTCGGCGGAACAAATCCCGGCCCGCGATACTTGGCGGCGACTGGCTCGGGCGGGATCGGAGGGACGGCCGCCAAGCCCCTGAAACATAGGCCGCTTGCGGCGCCGCCGCCCCTCCCCTAACCTGCCCGCGCTACAAACGTCCGGGGTACCCTCGATGGCAAAGAGTTCCGTTTCCCGCATCGCCCTGCGTGTCGTCGGCGTGCTCGTCCTGATCGCCATGGCGATGGGCGCCTTCTATTTCTGGCGGCCGCTGACGGTGAACACCGCCTTCAACAAGCTGCGCATGCGCATGGCGGGCATTGAGGAGAACTACGCCGACGTGGGCGGTACCCGCGTCCATTACTACGCCTACGGCAAGGGCGAGCCGCTGGTGCTGGTGCACGGCTTCTCCAGCGACGCCAATTTGATGGTGCCGCTGCTGGTGGGCATGGCGCCGAATTTCCAGGTCTTCGCCATCGACCTGCTGGGCTACGGCGACACCGACAAGCCGGCCGACGGCTACTCCATCGCCGCCCAGTCCAAGCTGGTCACCGACTTCATCGAGGCCAAGAAGCTGGGCCGCACCAACCTGTTCGGCGTCTCCATGGGCGGCTGGGTGGCGATGCACGCCGCCGCCTCGCGCCCCGAGCTGATCGACAAGCTGATCCTGGCGAATTCCTCGGGCGTGAAGTTCGACCTGGCCTTCGACCCGGCCGTCTTCTTCCCGCAGCAGCCCGCCGACATCGAGAAGCTGCGGGCCCTGATGGCCCCGCCGGCGCCGACGCCGCTGCCGGAGTTCGTCAACCGCGACCTGGTCCGCATGTTCAAGGGCATGCAGGACACCAACATGAAGATGATGCAGTCCATGGGCACCGGCGCCGACCTGATGGACGAGCGCCTCGGCCAGATCACCGTGCCGACGCTGGTCTACTGGGGCGAGCCGGACAAGCTGGTCCCGCTCGAGGTCGGCCAGCGCCTTGCCGCGGGCATCCCCGGCGCCAGGCTGGTGACGACGCCGGACTGCGGCCACATGGCCGTGCTGTTCTGCGCCGGCCACTTCGTCCCGGCGGCGACGGGCTTCCTGAAGGAGTGAATGCTCCAAAATCCCTCTCCCCTTGCGGGAGAGGGGTCGGCGACGTCGTGGTGCGTGCTTCGACAAGCTCAGCATGAGGATGATTTTGTTGCTCCCGGTGGGACCGGTGCGGAGAAAAGCCAGGAGTGCCTGGCATTCCCCTTCCTCATCCTGAGCTTGTCGAAGGACGCACCACGGCGCAGCCTCACCAGATACCCATCCCTTTCCCACAAGGGGAGAGGGATATTTCGCCTCACACCCCGCCCATCAGCATGTACTTCACCTCGAGATAGTCCTCGATGCCGTACTTGCTGCCCTCGCGGCCGGTGCCGCTCTCCTTGACGCCGCCGAAGGGGGCGACCTCGGTGGAGATGATGCCCTCGTTGATGCCGACGATGCCGTACTCCAGCGCCTCGCCCACCCGCCAGGCGCGGCCGATGTCGCGGGTGTAGAAGTAGCAGGCCAGGCCGAACTCGGTGTCGTTGGCCATGCGGATGGCGTCGGCCTCGTTTTGGAAGCGGAACAGCGGCGCCACGGGGCCGAAGGTCTCCTCCCGCGCCACCTTCATGGCGGGCGTCACGTCGGCCAGGATGGTCGGCTCGTAGAAGGTGCGTCCGAGATCGTGCCGCTTGCCGCCGCGCACCAGCCGCGCGCCCTTGGACAGGGCGTCGGCGACATGGTCCTCGACCTTCGCCACGGCGCGGTCGTTGATCAGCGGGCCGGTGGTGACGCCCTCGCCGGTGCCGACGCCGACCTTCAGGTCCGCGACCGCCTTGGAGAGCTTGTCGACGAAGGCGTCATAGACGCCCTCCTGCACATAGATGCGGTTGGCGCAGACGCAGGTCTGGCCGGCATTGCGGTACTTGGAGATCATCGCCCCCTTCACCGCGGCGTCGAGATCCGCGTCGTCGAAGACGATGAAGGGCGCGTTGCCGCCCAGCTCCAGGCTGACCTTCTTCACCGTGCCGGCGCAGGCCGCCATCAGCTTCTTGCCCACCGCGGTGGAGCCGGTGAAGGAGAGCTTGCGCACGATCGGGTTGCCGGTCATCTCCGCCCCGATCTCGGCGGCGCGGGCCTCGGACGAGGGCACGACCGACAGCAGCCCGGCCGGCAGGCCCGCGCGCTCCGCCAGCACCACCATCGCCAGGGCCGAGAAGGGCGTCTGCGGCGCCGGCTTGATCACCATCGGGCAGCCCGCCGCCAGAGCCGGCCCGACCTTGCGGGTGATCATGGCGTTGGGGAAGTTCCAGGGCGTGATGGCGGCGGTGACGCCGATCGGCTCCTTCACCACCACGATGCGCTTGTCCTGGGCGAAGGTCGGGATCACGTCGCCATAGATCCGCCGCCCCTCCTCCGCGAACCAGTCGATGAAGCTGGCGCCGTAGGCGATCTCGCCCCGTGCCTCGGCCAGCGGCTTGCCCTGCTCGGCCGTCAGGATGCGCGCCAAATCCTCCTGGTTCGCCATGATGGCGTCGTACCAGCGGCGCAGGACGACCGCCCGCTCCTTGGCCGTCTTCGCCCGCCAGGCGACCATGGCGTCGCGGGCGCCCTCGATGGCGCGGCGGGTCTCGGCGGCGCCCATGTCCGGCACCGCGCCCACCGCCTCGCCGGTGGCGGGGTCGAGGATGGTGACGGCGGCGCCGCCATCGGCCGCCACCCACTGGCCGGCCACGGGGGCCTTGCCGGTGACCAGCAGGGTCGGGTCCTTCAGGCCGAGGCGGGCGGCGGCCTCGTCGCCGGCGGGGATGCGGGTGTCCATGGCGTGTCCTTCCCTTGGCGCGCCGACGGTTCCGGCTTTCCGGAGGCGGCGCGTCCGTCGCGTTTCATGGCGGCACCATAGCGCCGGGCGCGGCGGGCGGGAACCCGCGCGAACTCATGGCCGGCCCCTGCGGAAGGGGATGCTTCCCCGGCCGCGGCCCGTTCCCCTACACTTCGCGGAGCGCCGCCATGAGGGATGGGCGCTGGGGGGAGATCAAGGCATGTCGATGGAACCGGGCAGCATGGCGCGCGACGACGCCAGCATGGTGAAGATCGTATACGTCCTTTACCTGGTCAGCCTGGTGGTGGGCGTCACCAGCCTGGTCGGGCTGGTGCTGGCCTATGTGAACCGCGGCTCGGCATCCGGGTGGCTGCAGAGCCACTACGATTTCCAGATCCGGACCTTCTGGATCGGGCTGATCGCCGGCTTCTGCAGCTTCATCCTGACCTTCGTGCTGATCGGCTGGCCGCTGCTGCTGCTGGTGACGATCTGGTTCATCGTGCGCAGCGCCAAGGGCCTGTCGAACGCCATGAACAGCCGGCCGATGCCCGACCCGCAGACCTACGGCTTCGGCTGATCCAAGATCCGGCCGGGCGGAGGGCTCAGCCTCCCGCCTTGGCCGCCCTGGCCGCCTTCTGCGCCGCCTTGGCCGCGCGGAAGCGGGCGGCCCAGCCGGACCTCAGCTCCTGCTTGGCGCGCCCCAGCGCCAGCGCGTCGGCCGGCACGTCCTGGGTGACGACGCTGCCGCCGCCGGTGATGGCGCCGGCGCCGATCTCCACCGGGGCCACCAACGTGCTGTTGGAGCCGATGAAGGCGCCGTCGCCGATCACGGTGCGGTGCTTCAGGAAGCCGTCATAGTTGCAGGTGATGCTGCCGGCGCCGATGTTGACGCCGGCGCCCACGGACGAGTCCCCGACATAGGCCAGGTGGTTGGCCTTGCTGCCGCGGCCGATGGTGGAGCCCTTCACCTCGACGAAATTGCCGATATGCGCCTCCTCGCCGATGTCGGCGCCGGGCCGTAGCCGGGCGAAGGGGCCGATTCTGGCGCTCCGGCGCACCGTCACGCCTTCCAGGTGGCTGAAGGGCAGGATGGTCACCCCGTCCTCCACCGTCACGCCGGGGCCGAAGACGACGTTCTGGCCGATGGTGACGTCGCGGCCCAGCCTCGTGTCCGCCGCCAGCCATACCGTGTCCGGATCGCTCAGAGTGGCGCCATTCACCATGGCGGCGAGGCGCAGCCGCTCCTGCAGCAGCCGCTCCAGCCGGGCGAGTTCGGCGCGGGAATTCACCCCCTCCACCTCTGCCGGATCGCCCTCGACCACGGCGCAGGCGAAGCCCCGCTCCCGCGCCACGGCGACGGCGTCGGTCAGATAGTACTCGCCCTTGGCGTTCTCGTTGCCGATGGCGTCGACGATCTGCCAGAGCCGCGTCCCGTCGAAGGCCATGAGGCCGGCGTTGCACAGGCCGATGGCGCGCTCCTCCGGCGTGGCGTCCAGGAACTCGACGATCCGCTCCAGCCCGCCGCCCGCGCCCTGCACCAGACGGCCATAGGCGGCGGGATCATCAGGGCGCATGCCCAGCACCACCACCGCCGGGTCGCCCGCCTGCCCGCGCGCCTCGACCATGCGGGCCAGCGTCTCCGCCCGCACCAGCGGCGTGTCGCCGAACATGACCAGCACGTCGCCGGGGAAGTCGCCCAACGCGTCCCGCGCCGCCTTCACCGCGTCGGCGGTGCCGAGCTGGGTCCGCTGCACGCAAGCAGCGTGCGGCGCCACGGCGGCGGCGACGCTCTCCTGCCCCGGGCCGACCACCACGACGATACGCTCCGGCGACAGGCTCTCCGCCGCCGCCACGACATGGCCGACCATCGGCACCCCGGCGATGGGATGCAGCACCTTCGGCAGGTCGGACTTCATGCGCGTCCCCTTGCCGGCGGCGAGGATCAGGCAGGCGAGCGGGCGCTTCTGGGTGCGGTCGGTCATGGCGGCGGACACCGGTCTGGCGTAATGGAGGCTTGCGCGGGGCCCGGCCTTACTGCCACATCAGGGGCGAACGAAGAAGCCACCTTTTGTGGCCCTGCCCGGGAACGCCGCCATGTCCCCCATCCGACGCGCGCTGGGACGCCGCGCTCTCCTCGCCACGCCCCTGCTGCTCGCCGGCGCCGCCCTGGCGCCCCGCCTCGCAGTGGCGGCAACGCTCGACGGCCCGGCGCTGCAGGCCCGGCTGGCGGAACTGGCGGCCGGCCATCCGGGCCGGGTCGGCATCGGCGTGCGCGACCTGAACGGCGGCGCCCAGCTGCTGGTCGGCGGCGGCGTGCCGTATCCCATGCAATCCGTCTACAAGTTCCCGATCGGCGCCGCGGCGCTGGTGGCGGTGGATGAGGGCCGGCTGCGGCTGGACCAGGAGGTGACGGTGCGGCCGGAGGACACGGTCGGCTTCCACAGCCCCCTGCGCGAGCGCATGGCCGGCAAGGAGGCCCGGGTCACCGTGGCGGAACTGGTGAAGCTCGCCGCCGGGGACAGCGACAACACCGCCTGCGACGTGCTGCTGACCCTGCTGGGCGGCCCCGGCGCGGTGCAGGCCATGATCGACGGGCTGGGCATACGCGGCCTGCGGGTCGACCGGCCGGAGCGCGAGCTGCAGGCCGACGTCTCGGGCATCCCGCCGGCCCTGCGGCCGGTCGCCGCCGCCGCGCAGGCCGAGGTGATCCGCGCCGTTCCGGCCGAGGCCCGGCGCGCGGCGATCGAGGCCTACATGGCCGACCCGCGCGACACCAGCACGCCCGAGGCGATGCTGGACTTCATCGAGGCCTTCCATGCCGGCCGGCTGCTGAGCCTGGAATCCATGGCCCATCTGCGCCGCATCCTGACCGAGACGAAGACCGGGCCGAAGCGCCTGCGGGCCGGGCTGCCCGACGGCTGGACGGTGGCGCACAAGACCGGCACCGCCGGCAGCTTCGAGGGCTTCGCGCCGGCCACCAACGATGTCGGCCTCCTGTTCGGGCCCGAGGGCGAGACCGTCGCGGTCGCCGTCTTCGTCGCCGGTTCCACCGCGCCGGAGGAGGTACGCGAGGGGCTGATCGCCGAGGTCGCCCGCGCGGTCACCGCCGCCACGGCCGGAACCGCGCCGGCCCACGGGGCGAAGGAGCAGAAGGCCGGGGCGCCCAAGGCTGAGGAGCGGAAGGGATGAGCGCAATCCTCCAGCGCTTCCCGGCCCTGCTGTTCGACTTCGACGGCACCCTCATCGACAGCGCGCCGGAGATCGGCGCCGCCCTGAACGCGCTGCTGGCCGAGCGCGGCCTGCCCGCCGTCTCGGACGCCCAGGTGCGGAGCTTCGTCGGCGACGGGGCGCTGCGGCTGGTGGAGCGGGGCCTGGGCGCCGGCGGCATCACCCCGCCGCCCGACGACCTCAAGGCCGCCACGGCGCGCTACCTGGCGATCTACGAGACCATCCCGCCCGACCCGCACTGCATCTATCCCGGCGTGCCGGAAACGCTGGCGGCGCTGCGTGATGCCGGGCACCAGCTGGCGCTCTGCACCAACAAGCCGGAGCGCGCCAGCCGGATGGTGCTGGAGGCGCTGGGGCTGGAACGCTTCTTCGAGGTGGTGGCCGGCGGCGACAGCGCCCCGGTGCGCAAGCCCGACCCGGGCCACCTGCTCTGGGCGCTGGAGCGGCTGGGCCTGCGCGCAGACGAGGCCGCCATGGTCGGCGACAACGGCAACGACGTCGCCTCCGCCAAGGGTGCCGGCATGCCCGTGGTCTGCGTCACCTATGGCTACCCGCGCATGGCGGTGGCCGACCTCGGCGCCGACGCCCTGATCGACCGGTTCGAGCAGCTGCCGGCGGCGCTGGCGCGGTTGGTGTGAGGGGTGGTCGCCTCCGTCGGCAGCGTTGATACTGTGTGTCCTTCGACAAGCTCAGGATGAGGAGGATATAGCTGCTCCCGGCGGAGCCTGCGCGGGCGAGCGTAGAAGAGGCGCGGTAGAGGCCGGGAGTGCCTGGCATCTCCCATCCCTTATCCTGAGCTTGTCGAAGGACGCACCACGAACCAGCCTCTCCCGACCTACGCGAAAGCACGCCTCACCCCACCGGCTGCACCTTCGCCAGGTGCATGACCAGCGTGCCCAGCGGGCCGGCGCTCTCCAGCCGTACCGGCAGGGCGGGGCCGCCGGGCACCGCCTTGGCGAACCAGACGGTGGTGCGGGCGGTACGCGGGCGGCGGTCGCCGTCGCGGTCGCGCCGCCCCTGCTCGCGCCAGCGGCCGGCGACAGGCTTGTACTCGATGCGGCAGGCCTCGGCCGGGCCGGCATAGGCGCCGACGTCGCTGGGCGCCAGCTGCTCCGTCCCCTGCGGCGCCAGCACCATGTCGTAGCGCTGCCGCCCGTCATAGACCGGCAGGGTCGCCCCGCAGCCCCGTCCCTGCGTGACCGCGTCCAGCACCGCGACGGTGGCGGACATCGGGTCGATGGTGCCGGCCTTGAGATTGTCGGGCACCGGCTCGCGGTCCTTCTCCGGCGGCGGGTCGGCGGTGACGCGCGGCGCGGCGCCGGGCGAATCGTACTCCAGCGCCGTGATGCGCGGCGCCTCGCGCCAGACGCTGTCGGAGCGGAACAGGCGCGGCGCCGGCAGGCCGGTCCCGGTCAGCGCCCCCTCGGCCTTGATGTTGGTGCTCCAGGAGGCCAGCCGCCCGATCACCCCGTCGGTGGCGGCGCTCAGCTCCAGCCCGTAGCGCTCCTGTCCCATGGACAGCCGTGCCTTGGCCTCCAGCAGCTCCACCCCGCCCAGATAGACCTTGTAGGAGAGGTCCAGCGGCTGGGCCGCCGCCGGCAGCGCCGTGAGCGCGGCGAGGGCGGACGCAAGGGCGAGGCGGCGGGCGCGGTGCGTGCGGCATGGCATGGAAAGGCGTCCCTCGACCCGGATTCATCCTGTCCCGACAAGATGGCCCATCCCCGCCCCGGCGCAAGGGCCATTGAGCCGATGGGCAAATCAGCCATTGACAGCACCCCGCCGGCCCTCTAAATACCCGCCCCACGAAGATGGGCGCGTAGCTCAGCGGGAGAGCATCGCCTTCACACGGCGGGGGTCGTAGGTTCAATCCCTACCGCGCCCACCATCTTCGGAAAGCTCCTCAAAATCCTGGCTATATGCGGCACTCAGCCCCCTCCTCTCGGGGCGGTTCCGTAGGCGCTACGAACCTTGCTGTCACACTCTGGTCACAACGGAGCATGTGATGGCTACGATTCGAAAGCGCGGCAACAGGTGGCAAGTTCAGGTACGCCGCCAAGGGATGCCGCATCTCTCCCAGAGCTTTCTCAACAAGTGTGATGCTGAGGCTTGGGCACGGCAGATGGAAGTCGCTGCTGATCGCCTAGCCCTGCCTACGGATACGGCCGAGGTGAAGCGCCTAAGGGTGCGTGACCTACTTGAGCGGTACCTGAGGGATGTGACCGTAGGCAAGAAGGGGCGCACTCAGGAGGCAGCTCGCATTCAGGGGCTGCTGAAGACCAAGCTTGCGGCTGCCCCGCTTGGACGCCCCCTGAGTGCTGAACTGGCGAAGTTTATCCAGCAGCGCCTTGCCTCGGTCAGCGGGAGCACCGTCAACCGCGAACTGAACATCATTGGGCACTGCTTCGAGACTGCACGCCGGGACTGGGGCCTAGCGTTTGAGAACCCCGTACCGCTCATTAGAAGGCCGCCCAATGCGAGCCCCCGAGATCGTAGGATCAAGGGGCCGGAAGAGTTTCAGCGCATCAGCGAGGCTCTAGACAGTTGCAGGAACCCACTCATCAGGCCTCTAGTGCTGTTTGCCATCGAGACAGGCATGAGGCGTTCCGAAATGATCCGGATACGCTGGGAGCATCAGAAGGGCAGAACGCTCCATATTCCCGACACCAAGACGGGCTTTCCGCGCACCATCCCGCTGTCGCCGAAGGCAATAACCATTCTCGATGAGCTACGCAGCAGGGGCGGTGCCGGACCGTTTCCTCTAACCGCTGAAGCTATCAAGCTCGCTTGGAAACGCCTGCGAGATCGTGCAGGGGCGCCCGACCTGAACTTCCATGACTTAAGGCATGAGGCGGTATCCAGCTTCTTTGAGCGGGGCTTAAGCATGCCAGAGGTGGCCTTGATATCCGGACACAGGGACACCCGGATGCTCATGCGCTACACCCACCTGCGCCCTGAAGAAGTTGCTTTGAAGCTCGGGTAAGCGGGTAAAGGGCTGTTCTTGGTTCCGGTTGCCATGGTGAGTTCCCGCCACACGGCTCCTTTCCGGATCAGCCCTATTCCCATCCCAGGGGAAAGGATATTCAGCTCCCCACTTTCGAACAGTCAGACCTCGCAAACCCTTGGAATGTCTGAGCTAGAGGAGCTTGGGGGATATTAGTAATGCAGAGCAGAGCAGAGCAGAGCAGAGCAGAGCAGAGATTATATTAGAATAGATCCATAAGGTGATGTCTCTGTAATCCTATCCCCTTAGGACCTTCCGCCCTTAGTCCGCATCGTATTTCCAGAGAGGGTCAAAGTAACTTTGGTGGTCTTCGGGGAAATTGTCCTGCTGAGGAAGCGGCACTCGGATTGGGTCTATGATCGACAAAACCTCTTTGATCCGGGGCCGCCACTCCTCGCCCCCCCCCCGAAACCAACCCTCTTTAGGGCTTTCCCGAAGGCATGGGCCATAGCGTCTTGAAGCCAAGCCCCATGCCGCTCCTGAACGATGAAGCTGTCATGGATTGGGACCACTAGGATGCCCTGAGCCAACCCTTCTTCCATAACCAAAGCGGCCATGTCGCTGTCCAGACGCTGACACAAGCTCCTATTTCAGGCGCTGCGGAACATAAGACCGACGCGGGAGCACCTGCTGAAAGTGTCAACTCATCATGCAAATCCATACGCAAGAAAGTGGTAACACATTCCGCTTGCTGATACGCTAGCTTCACTCGCATGAGTTGGGGAAGCGGAACCGATGCTGACAGTCAAACGCTTGCAATCCGGAACCGGCCTGGGGGTCTTCGGCACGTTTCATGCGACGGGTGAAGTAGAACTAAGAAGATATAATTTGATCTATGGTTTAAATGGAAGTGGCAAGACCACCCTTTCACGCGTTTTCTCTAGCTTCGAGAAGGGGTCAGTATGTCCAAAGTTGCCACAAGGCTGTCAATTCGAGATAACATTATCTGACGACACCACAATAAACTCCCGCGACCACCTCGACAGATTGGCAAAACGATTGTTTGTTTTCAATGCCGACTATGTAGAGGAAAATTTTCGCTGGAAAGACGGAGTTGCCAATCCAATATTTTACATTGGAAAAATCCAAGCCGACAAGTCCAAAGAGCTTGAAGATGCGCAAAGCAAATTAGCTGTTCTGCTATCGAAAGAAAAGTCTTCTGTTACTGACGAGAATGATTACAGGCTACTCTTTGGAGATTTCAAGCGCCTTACTGCCAAACACATTTCAGAAAGCATCGGGCAGCGTCACTATATCGCAACGCACCTTGATGGAGATTACCAAAGGTATAAGAAAATGGCTGGGGACCTCCTCCCTGAGGAGACACTTCAAGCTGTTCGACAAACATTAAGACAAATCGAACCGCTCGGTAAGATCGACGATCAAGCTGGCTGGTCTATAGAAATTGGTCCGTTTCATGAAACAGTGAGCGCTGTTCACGAATGCCTAGCAGAAACTCCGGGTGGCATGGTCTTAGCGGACTTGAGAGATCACGACACTATGCTGACTTGGGTGAGCGAAGGTTTAAAATACCATACTGATCATAAGATCGACAATTGCCTGTTCTGTGGTGGTGAATTAACTGCAGAACGGATGAATGCGCTTACCCGCATGTTTGATAGCAAGTTCGAGAAAATTATCGCACGCGCCCAGGGCCTCTCCAGCGAACTAGAGACGCTCAGGGAACGCCTAAAGCTTGGGATGATCAGGCTGCCGTCAGATAATGATATCAATCCCAACCAGAAAGCTGAATACCGACGCGCAGCAAAGCTCTATGTTGAGAGTGCGGCATCAATAATTGAAGCCATTGACGTGATCATCGGGAGGCTTGCTGAGAAAATTGCCAGCCCAACCGCTTCGTACTCGTTCGGAGACATGTTATCGGCCCCAGACGCTCAACGACTCTCTAGTCTATATACAGAGAGGCGCGGAGAAGTGCTTAAGATTGTAAGCGCTCACAATGCAGGGTTCGATGCATTCTCCACTCAACAAGCTCAGGCGAAAGCCGCATTAAAAAAGCATTTATTGGCTGAAAACAACGATAAATACCGTGAGATGTTCCAGTCTCTGGCCACACGTCAGATGAATGTGGCTCAATTAAAAGTCGACATATCAGCTATCAAATCGAGGATCGAGGATCTCCAAACGTCCATCCGCCTACATGGCCCTGCAGCAGAAAATATTAATAATCTACTCCATAGCTACCTACGGCACCAGAATATATCTATAGCCCCCAGAGGAGATGGTTTTGAGATCCTAAGAAACGGCAGTCGCGCACAGGACAACCTCAGCGAGGGAGAGAAAACCGCTGTCACATTCTGCTATTTCATTTCCTCGATGACAGCCGAAGGGCGGAGAATTGAAGATTTGATCATCGTTGTTGACGACCCAATATCTAGCCTAGACACGCGGGCGCTTAATCATGCGTTCTCAGCGGTCAGGGTATACCTGTCTAAAGCGGCTCAGCTCATTATTCTCACACACAATATAAATTTCATGAATGAGTGCAGAAAGTGGCTCAAACCCAAAACTAAGGAAGAAAGAGCTCAACCTGAAAAGGGCATCAAAGAGATAAAGCCCAAAGCTTCGATGATTTTCCTGAACGTAAGGCAGGATAGCGCGGGCAACCGAACCTGTGTGATTCAGCCACTTCCGGCACTACTCAGCGAGTACGAGTCTGAGTACCACTACTTATTTTCGCTCGTCCACAAGCTCCATGTGAGCAGGGATGTGACCTATGATCAACTGTTTCTAATGCCGAATGCGATTCGGAAGGTTGCTGAGGCATTCCTATCGTTCAAAATGCCTGGAGCCGCTCCTTTCGCAAGCAAAATAGACTTCTTGATAAAAGAGTGCGGCGGCCGTTTGGACGCGAACCATGTGAAAGCGCTTGAAAGATTTGCTCAGGTTGAATCCCACGGGGACAATGTCGATGATTTCTCCGACTTTCCTATTTTAGTTGTCGAACAGTGCGTTGATTGCGCAGTGGCCTTAATGGAAATGATCAAGGTTTCTGATAACATGCACTTCAAAAACATGGAAGCCCTTTGCGCCTAGGCGGATCGCTATCTCCGCCCCCACCTTCCTTTATTCGTTCGTCCGAAGGGTTGCCGTTTACATTCCCTATCCAGAACTTTCGCAATTGTCTTCTGATCGAGAGCAGAACCGATCTCCACTTTGAGTTTTGGTGATACAGTCGCCGCATAGGATGGTGACATGCCGGCCCGTCCCACCAGTGCCCGGCGGAATTCCCTGATCATGACCTCTTCTAACTGTCCCGCTCGGCTCTCCTCCACAATAAAGCTGTCATGGAGCATCAGCAGCGGCACACCCTTAGCCGTGAAGTGGTTCATGATCCCCTCAGCGACATCCGAATCCAAGCGCTGCAACCAAGTCCAAGCGGATGTGTAGAAGTGCTTGGCAACCTCAGGACGGGCTTCCGCGTAATCCGACAAAAGTAACTTTGCCTCTAGGCCACTCTGCTTGAACCACTCCTCATGTCCCTCCTCCTTGATCCGGCCCCTTAAGGCTGTGGCAGCCCCGGAAGCACTCTTGGAGTTCAGGCCGATAAGCACTGCCAGCTTCATGATCTCCCGCATGGTGGGTTCCTGCGAATAACCAGGGATCACATAGGGGTCGAATGCCTCAGGGCCGTTCGGGTCCTTCCCAGCCAGGACGCAGATCACGGTGGGGTGGAATGCCTTGTAGTCGATCTCCGTGGTGGCCTTCCCGTTGATTCTCAGGGCAACCCGCGCCTCACTCTTAACCCCGCACCACCAAGGTCCGTAGAACCGCCCACCGTCCTCGAAACTGCCATTCCCGAAGACCCTGCTGGTGAGGGTCTGAGTGGGATCGATCTTCAGCGGGTATCCAGGCAGGGAGATTTCGGTGCGGTCCATAAGCGCGTTGTAAGCAGTCAGGTTGGCCCGCATGAGGTTGGTTTCTTCGGTGTCCTCATACCCGACGCGCTCCTTCCGGTCCGTCCCCGGAACGCCTTTTTTCAGGATGATGCACTCCCGGGACCGTAGCTGAGGAGCAACCTGTTTGACCCAGGCTGGATCAAGACGGGGCGCTTCGTAAGAGCTATCCGCATCCTCATCCCACGACGGCTCACCCGTGCTTTGTAGGGAGGCTACGAAGGCATCCGGCGGCAGTAGGTCTATGAGCGCGGGTGTCGCCTTGAAGCGCGAGACATAGCCTTTACCGGTTTTGGGGTTCTGGAAACCACCGACCACTTCAAGGAAGCCAAGCGCCTTCAGGGCATCCACGGCATTCACGATGGAGCGGCGGATCTTCAGGCAGTTGTACCTATCGTCGGCGCCATAGAAGCGGTTCTTCAGCCGCTCCAGGGCGACCCAATAATCTGGCCCCTGAGCGTATGCCCGGACTAGGTTGGCAAGGATCAGCCCCAGTTCCGCCCTGAGCGCTGCCAGTACGTCCTTCCGCAAGGCCCGGGGCTTCCTACCTTCAGCCGCTCTCTGAGCCAGCAGGACGCGCCTAACCACGTCCATGAGGTGGGAGGCTACAGCGTCCAAGCCCGGCGCATCTACGGCCCGTTCTAGGTCCAGGAATAGGCACTTATCCAGGTCATCTGAGGTGTAGAGGTCACCCGTCGAACTCTTGGCTAAAGACGAGTAGCGCTGGGTGGCTTCGTCTTCTCGGAAAAGCGCATCATAGTTCCGCTGGCTTGCTTCCGGGGAGCCCGCCGTACAAACCGAACCAATATCGACCAAGTACTCTCTCCAGTGCCAATGTGCCAATATGGCCGGCAGAGTACTTCAGTCCCACACCACCGCGCTTGTTAGAACAAAGTTACAATACTAAGATAAATATGAGCTAGATGCGCATGGGTGTACACTTGCGAAGACCGCTTATACGTTGGATCTTAGCTATAATCAACAGGCGCCATCAAGGCGGCCCCGCCCTTCCAACTTGCTACCATTATCTGGTCGCAAGGGCCCGCTTTGAACGGGTTGCCGGGTATGGAGTCAGCGGAAACTCATGCACTCAGTAAGTTATTGATAACATTGAATAAAAGTAACTTTGGTGGTCATCTGGCTCACGCGAAAAGTTGTTTTCGCCGCTGATCGGGGCAGCCATCAAAGTAACTTTGCCCTGGTCAAAACTCCCTGCCAAAACATGTTTTGAACGCTCGCATTAGACCACCAAAGTAACTTTGCCCCGTCGCCATTCCTGATACGGGCCAACGGTTACGACAATGCGCTTGGCTCTGTCTTTGGATGGGACATTAACTCTTCATCTAGGCGAGCTTCAAACAAGGCCGCTAACGCCATCCTCTTCGCATCAAGCCGACTTACACCCTGGATGCCAGGGAAGAGGGGAAGCCATCGAGTCTTGTCAACGGCGGGCGCCAGACGGTCGAAATGCATACAAGCGAACCATGCATGCATCACCTGAATCTCGATAGGAGCAGCTTTTCTGAGGCGCAGATAATCTTCGGTGCAGACATAAAGTAAATAGTCGTTCGCCTCATCACTACACTGCGACAGTATATCAGCATCATCTTTGCCTGCGCCTGCGTGCTTGAATGAGTTTCGGTACAAATTGACCGTCTCATAGAGTGATTTATGAGAACGCTCCGGGAAGTTGGACCGAATTTCATCCATGAAAGGTGAGATTCCAGCGCTTCTGCATAGAACCTCAATGATTTCGCGTGCAGCGCCAGCAAGGGTGTGAACCGATACCGGATCACGATCATTCAGGAACAGATCAATAGCAGTAAGCAGTTGATATCTGGCTACGAGGAATTTGGTTAGTGCCATGCCTGTTCACTTCCCCACTAGCGCACTCGCTCCAGAGGGCTTCTCCCGGCGGTGCGGAGAATAGGATTCTCACATTCCCTAGGGGCACCAAAGTAACTTTGCCGGTGCTTTAGGGCCATCCTAATGCCAGTCCAACTCAGGGTACGCCCAGCCTCCGACACCGCAGTGGCTGCACCGGACCTTCTTCATAACGTCTTTGATGCTGGTGTGCTGACCGTACCGGGCGATTAGCTCCAGGATGTCCAGTTCGGCAGTCCGCCTACAGGCCCCGCATTGAACCCGAAACGTGCCTACAGGCCGCACGAAGTCTCTCAGCTTCGCGGCATACAGGGGGACCACGGTTCTGCGTTTGTTCTCATTCATCACCACAGGATGCCAGCGGCGGGGCAGCAGTCAATGGTGCTCTCGTATGGACGATCTAAAAATGGAGCCTTACTGGGGGAGCGATCCCGCAGGGCTTCCAGATACGGGGTGGGCAGTGCTCGTTTATCGTTCCTAGATCACGTCTCCGGAGCCGAGAAACACATTGCCCCTTAGAACGCCGGTGGCGTCGATGAAGCCAACAGTCGTGCCAAGCAAAACTGCCTCTCCACTAGGACCGAAGAACATCATGTCGTCATAGCCGTCGCTGTCAAAATCATCTCTCATCTGAGTGCTAATGACCCAGCCGGGATTTAACGTCAGCAGATCAGTAAAGCCAGAACTGCCTTTCGTCACATCCCACAGGATGACTGCACCAGTGCGGCTGTTGAAAAAGGCTATGTCATCCGCATCTGAGCCGACATAATTGCCAGTGACAATGGGAGCCCAGCCGGAGTTAGGTTCGAGAGAGAGTAAATCGCGTGTACTGAGTGAATCAGGCTCATATGACTGAAGACTTCCAGCGCTTGGGTTCCAAAGCACTATCTCTCGGCGGCCATTTCCATTTGTGTCTCCAGTGCTGATGAAATCAAAGCCGTCCTGTGGAACAGGGAATGTGGAATTGATTCCGGCAGGTATGTCCACTGTTACAATATACCGTCCGAACTCTGTTGGGGGCATTAAATAGATCATATCAGCAGCAGGTGAAGCTGATACGTCGCCAACAAAGCTCTCAAGAGCGCGAGAGATATAGAAGGTCTCTCTAAATCCGGCAGAGCCCAATCGGGCATCCCAGAATATCAACGTGTGATCACGAATAATGGCGATCTCGTCACCTGGACGCCCATCGTGATTTGCCGGCCAATCCCCAAATTTTGTTGTGCGGTTGATACTAAGGAGGGCCGTGAAGCCTTCGGAGCCTTTCAGGGGATCCCAAGCGACCAGCAAATTGCTGCTAGTCATCATCAGCAGTTCGATCGACATGGGATGTATTATCCTGCATGACTCTTGACCTGCATTAATATCCATTTACCTGCATAGCAATGCACGTGCGCGGAAGCTGACCTGAGGCAGGAATCAGAGGTATGCCTAGCAGTGCTATCTCTCATTGGTGGCCCTCTTGTTGCTTGCCCACAACAGCAATTTACTCCAGAGGCTATCGCTGCTGCGAGGATGGTTACTCTGTATGGTTAGGTAATTCCAAGCCCTTGAACGAAGGAGAGATGAGGAGGGGGAGGAATCTAAGAGGAGGAGAGGATTAGAGAGGGGGGGAAGTTCTAGGAGGGGGCTAGGGGGTGTAACCCATACTACTTTGTTAGGAGCATCCCCGGAGAACTCCCCGCCAGGAATCCCGGACGATCTCTCAGCAAACCCAGGCATGGGACTCCGGACTACCTCGATGTCCTAAAGCCCCTCAACCCCAGCCAGGGCCTCATTCCCTGAGGGTGAAATTCAGTAGCACTCAGCGATACTGGTGGAAGGGTACGTACAACTATGGACACCCTGCGAGGGGTTCGTCCATGGGGAGCCTGTGTACGTAAATCCCATACCCGGGTACTGGCCCAGCCCCCCCCCTGCCCCCTTCCCATGATCCTATGGGCAATATGCCCAAGTGAGCCTACACGGCTGTCACAGCACAGTCCCATGCTGTGTGACAGGGGCTTGCAGTTCTCCTAGCGTCCCAGTAGGATTCTCCCCGTACAGCATTGATTCGTATAGCCCCAGGTTGTCAGGGCGGAGATGGCAGCGGGAGAGCATCGCCTTCACACGGCGGGGGTCGTAGGTTCAATCCCTACCGCGCCCACCATCTTCGGAAAGCTCCTCAAAATCCGATCCGCCGATCGTCGCGACGCGCCGCAGCGTCCGCGCGCCCGTCGGCGTTCCCGGAACCTCCCCCCTCCCCCGCCTGTTCCGCATGAAGGGATTAGTCCGATCATGCGGGAGGGGACGATGCGGTGCTTCTCTGGGTGGGTTGGGGCTGCGGCTTTGGGGGTGGCGCTGATGGCGGGGACCGCCGTGGCGGCGCCGGGGGACATCCACCGGGTGGAGTCCGAGCGGATCAACCTGCGCTCGGCCCCCAGCAACGACAGCAACATCCGCGGCCGGCTGCTGCGCGGCGACGAGGTGGTGGAGATCCGCCGCTCCGGCGACTGGGTCGGCGTGCGCGCGGTGCAGTCCGGCGAGGAGGGCTGGGTCTTCGGCCAGCTGCTGAAGACGGCGCAGCCCAGCGGGCTCGGCGCCGACAGCCGCGGCCAGGGCTGGGGCGACCAGCGCACCGCCGCCGCCGACCGCGACGCCGGCTTCCGCATGATCTCCGAGGATTTCGACACGCTGGTCGGCTCCATCGGCCAGCGGCTGGGCTACAGGCTGTTCGAGCGGGCCGAGGTGATGGACGGCAACGTGCTGCGCCTGACGCCGACCCGCCAGTTCCTGGAGCGCGGCGGCGAGGAGGCGCACCTGCTGGCGGCGCTGGCGGTGCAGCAGATGTGGAAGAACCACAATAACGGCCGCCCCGCGACCATCACCGTCATGGGCCCCAGCAGCGAGAAGTATCTCAGCGTCAGCGACGCCGGCACCGCCGGCCCGACCATGGAGATCCTGCAGCTGCGCGAGGCCAGCCGGCGTTGATGCGCGTCTTCTGATCGACACGACCAACAGGGGTCCCGAAAGGGGAACAGCCTTCCCCTTGGCGTGTTGACAAGGTGCCAAGCGGCGACGCGTGAGGGGGTGCCCCGGCGGCACTCCCTCCCCGGCGCCAATCCCGGCCGAGACGGCCCGACGCTTCGAGGATGACACGATGCCCGTGAAGACGATGCAGGACCTGCTGATCGAGGAGTTGCGCGACATCTACCACGCCGAGAACCAGCTGGCGAAGGCGCTGCCCAAGCTCGCCAAGGCGGCGACGGCGCCCGAACTGAAGCAGGCGTTCGAGACGCACCTGGAAGAGACGCGCGGCCAGATCGAGCGGCTGGAACAGGTCTTCGAGGAGCTCGACACCCGCAAGCGCGGCAAGCGCTGCGCCGCGATGGAGGGGCTGATCGAGGAGGCGAAGGAAATCCTGGAGCAGGACCTGCCGCCGGAGATGCTGGACGTGGCGCTGATCGCCGCCGCCCAGAAGGCCGAGCATTACGAGATCGCCAGCTACGGCTCGCTGCATGCCTATGCCGAGGCCTGCGGCCTGACCAAGGTGGCGAAGCTCCTCGCCGAGACCCTCGACGAGGAGAAAGCGACCGACGCGAAGCTGAACAAGATCGCGATCGAGAACGTCAACCAGAAGGCGCTGCAGGCCTCCGGCAAGGCGGCCTGACGCTCCGGGGCGCACCGCCCCATCTCAACCCAGGTAGGAGGCAGTGGCCATGGAAATCATTGGTACCATCATCATCGGCCTTCTGGCCGGCATCGTCGCCAAGTTCCTTATGCCGGGCCGCGACCCCGGCGGCTTCATCGTCACCACCCTGCTCGGCATCGCTGGCGCGTTCGTGGCGACCTATCTCGGCCAGGCGGTCGGCTGGTACCGCGCGGGCGACGGCGCGGGCTTCATCGGCGCGGTCGTGGGCGCCATCATCCTGCTGGCGATCTACCGCATGATCGCCGGTCGTCGCGGCCATCACACCACGACCTACTAAGACGGCGCGCCTCAGCGCCCTCTGGAGAGCCCCCCGCCCACCGGCGGGGGGTTTTCTCGCGTTTGGGCGGACCATTCCTGCCGTTGGCTTTGAGCCCCCACCCGTCACCCCGGCCCCCGGATCGGGCCATAGGCCCGTCCGAGGACAGGCTCCGGCCGGGGCCCAGGGGTTGCAGCGGGATGCGGTGCATGCAGCGCGGGTATGGTTCGTAGGTCGCATGGAGGCGAAGCCGCAATGCGACGCTCCACGGCCGGGTCATGTCGCATTGCGCTCCGCTCCATGCGACCTACGGGTGCGCTTCATCGGCCACTCATGGCTGCAACCCCTGGGTCCCGGCCTTCGCCGGGATGACGGGGCGAGGTGCTTCATAGGCGGTGAGAACAACCGCCCAACCTACGGTCTCGGCGCCTTCGCCCTCTGCCGGTCGCGCCAGTGCCAGGGCGCCTCCGCCTGGCCGGCCCAGAAGCCGGAGCGGCGGCTCTGCGCCAGGCGCTCGAAGGTGACGTAGTCGTCGGAGAGGCGCCGCCAGGCGAAGGCCCAACCGCCCGCCACCATGGTGGCCGCCACGTCCCGCCCCTCCGCCCGGCAGACGCCGACCTTGGGCTGACCGGGCAGGGTCGCGCGGATCTCGCATTCCAGCGTCTTGCCGCGCGTGAGGATGTCCAGCGCCTGCCGCGCCTTGTCGAAGCAGTCATAGTCGGCGCCCGTCCCGCCCTTGCAGGTCTGGCCCTGGTCGGGGGCGTCGATGCCGTGCAGCCGCAGCTCCTGCCCGCCGACCGAGAGCAGGTCGCCCTCCGTCACCTCGGCGGTACCGGACACGATCTCGGGCTTGCCCTGCGCCGGGGCGGCCTCGGGCGCGAAGACCAGGGCGAGACCGGCCAGCAGCAGCGCCGCCAGCAGCAGCCTCACAGCAGCATGCCCTGGGCGGGCGGCGGCGGGGGCGCGTCGGGCAGGATCAGCTCCGGCCCCTCGTTGCGCACGCTGTTGACCCGGGTGGAGACGGGCAGCGCCTCCAGCAGATCGTCGGCCGCCGGGCGCAGCAGCGATAGCGCGCGCTCCAGGCCGGTGTCGGGGCTCAGCCACTCGTCCCAGTCGCTTTCGGGCAGCACCACCGGCATGCGGTCGTGGATCTCGCGCAGCGTGGCGTTGGCGTCGGTCGTCACGATGCTGGCGGTCAGCATCGGTTCCGGCAAGGCCTCCCCACCCTTCGGACCCTTCCAGCTCTCCCACAGACCGGCGAAGGCCAGCGGCAGCCCGTCGCGGCGGCGGAAATAGAGCGGCCGCTTCTCGGTCCTGTCGCCGCAGCCGATGGTCCGCCATTCGTAGAAGCCGTCGGCCGGGATCAGCGCGCGCCGGCGCCGCACCGCCTCGCGGAAGGCCGGCTTCTCGGCGAGCCCGTCGGAGCGGGCGTTGATCATCTTGGACCCGATGCCGGCATCCTTGGCCCAGAAGGGCACCAGCCCCCAGCGCATCAGGTCGAGCCGTCGCCCGCCCTCATCCCCGGCGCGCACCACGGCGACCGCCTGGGTTGGGGCGACATTGTAGCGGGCCTGGAGGTTCGGGCGCTCCTGCACCCCGAACATCCGGCCGATCTCCGCCACCGGGGTGGCCATCACGAAGCGTCCGCACATGAGACCCAGGATACAGGCGCGGGCGTGCGGCCGGAAGGCACTCCGATGGGAGGTTGCGTCCCCCGCCGGGCGCCCTATCATCGCCCCTCCGACGCGCCACACCCCGGAGCAGCAGCGATGACCAAGTTCGGCCTGGGCCAGCCGGTCCCCCGCACCGAGGATGCCCGCCTGCTGCGCGGCGGCGGGCGCTACACCGACGATCTGGCGCCGGCCGGCAGCCTGCAGATGGCGGTTCTGCGCAGCCCCCACGCCCATGCCGGGATCGCGTCGCTGGACGTGGAGGCCGCCCGCGAGGCGCCGGGCGTCGTCGCCATCTACACGGCGGAGGATCTGGAGGCGGCGAAGATCGGCCTCATCCCCTGCATCGTGCAGACGCGCTCGCGCGACGGCAGCCTGCTGCGGGCCAAGGCGCGCCCGGTGCTGGCGAAAGGCCGGGTGCGGCATGTCGGCGAGCCGGTGGCGGTCGTGGTGGCCGATACGCTGGAGAACGCCCGCGACGCCGCCGAGCTGATCGAGGTCGACTACAAACCCTTGCCGGTCATCGCCGACCCGGGCGCGGCGGAAGAATCGTCCGCCCTGGTCTGGGACGACGTGCCCGGCAATCTCTGCTTCGACTGGGCGAAGGGCGACGAGGCGGCGGTGGACGCCGCCTTCCGCACGGCCGCCCGCACCGTCTCGCTGGATCTCGTCAACAACCGGGTGGTGCCGACCTCGCTGGAGGCGCGCTGCGCCTTCGCCCAGCCGATCGAGAATGGCCGCCTGCGGCTGCATGTGCCCAGCCAGGGCGTGCATTTCGTCCGCCGGATCGTGGCGCAGGTCACGGGGCTGAAGGAGGAGGCGCTGCAGGTCACCACCGGTGACGTCGGCGGCGGCTTCGGCATGAAGATGTTCGTCTACCCGGAATACGTCGCCGTGCTGCACGCCGCCCGTACGCTGGGCCGGCCGGTGAAGTGGACCAGCGACCGGAGCGAGGCGTTCCTGTCCGACGACCATGGCCGCGACAATCTCTCCCGCGCCGAGCTGGCGGTGGATGCGGACGGACGCTTCCTGGCGATCCGGGTGCGGACCATCGCCAACATGGGCGCCTACCTGTCCAACTTCGCGCCCTATGTCCCGACCGAGAGCGCCTGCAACATGCTGTCCGGCGTCTACCGCATCCCGTCCATCTTCGCCAACGTCCGGGGCGTCTTCACCCACACCGCCCCGGTGGACGCCTATCGCGGCGCTGGCCGGCCGGAGGCGGCGTACCTGGTGGAGCGGCTGGTGGACCATGCCGCGCGCGAGCTGGGCATCGACCCGGCGGAGCTGCGGCTGCGCAACATGATCCCGCCCGGGGCCATGCCCTACAAGACCCCCCTGCAGCACACCTATGACAGCGGCGACTTCCCGAACACGCTGCGCCTGGCGTTGGAGCGGGCTGACCGGGCCGGGTTCGAGGCACGGCGGCGGGAGGCGGCCGCGCGGGGCAAGCTGCGCGGCCTGGGCATCGCCTGCTACATCGAGGCCTGCTCGGGCGGCGGGCCGGAGCAGGCGACGGTGGAGCTGGCCCCCGACGGCGCCGTCACCGTGCTGATCGGCACCCAGACCAACGGCCAGGGCCACGAAACCGCCTACAAGCAGCTGGTGGCCGAGGCGATGGGGCTGGACCCCGAGCGCGTCACCATCGTCCAGGGCGACAGCGACCGCATCTCCTACGGCGCCGGCACCGGCGGCTCCCGCTCCATCCCGGTGGGCGGGGCGGCGCTGGCCGAGGGCGCGCGCAAAATGGTGGAGACGCTGCGCCTGAAGGCCGCCGACCTGCTGGAGGCGGCGGAGGTCGATGTGGAGTTCGCCCGCGACGGCGGGCCGGGCTTCACCACGCCGGGCTTCCGCATCGTCGGCACCGACCGCCATGTGAGCCTCGATGAGGTCGCCAGGGAGGTCGGCGGGGCGACAGAGGTCGCGCGCTGGACCCCGCCGGCCGCCACCTTCCCCAATGGCACCCATGTGGTGGAGCTGGAGATCGACCCCGACACCGGCACCGTGCGCTTCGAGCGCTACACGGTGGTGGACGATTTCGGGACGGTGCTGAACCCGCTGATGCTGCTGGGGCAGGTGCAGGGCGGCATCGTCCAGGGCATCGGCCAGGCGCTGCACGAGGGCTGCATCTACGATCCCGACAGCGGCCAGCTGCTGACCGGCTCGCTGATGGATTACGGCATCCCGCGCGCCGACGATTTGCCCTTCTTCGACATCCACTTGGCCGGCACGCCTTGCCGCACCAATGCGCTGGGCATGAAGGGCGCCGGCGAGGCCGGTTCGATCGGCGCGCCGCCGGCCGTCATCAACGCCCTCGTCGACGCGCTCTCGCCCCTGGGCGTACGGCATGTCGACATGCCGGCGACGCCGGAGAAGCTGTGGCGGCTGTGCCAGCGGCGGGCGGCGGCGGAATGATGGACATCCCCGCCCTCCTCCCCACCGTCCGCGGCATCGCGCTGGAGGCGGGCACGGCCATCCTGCGCGTCTACGCCACCGAATTCGACGCGGCCCGCAAGGCGGACGGCAGCCCTGTGACGGCGGCCGACAATGCGGCGGAGGCGGTGATCCTGCCGGCCCTGCGCGCGCTCACGCCCCACATCCCCATCGTCTCGGAGGAGGCGTTCGAGCGGGGCGAGATTCCCGAGGTGACGGGCACGCCCTTCTGGCTGGTCGACCCGCTGGACGGCACCAAGGAGTTCCTGAAGCGCAACGGCGAGTTCACCGTGAACATCGCCCTGGTGCGCGACGGCGTGCCGGTCCTGGGCGTGGTGCTGGCCCCGGCGACGGGCGAGCTGTTCGCGGCCGCCGGCCCGGGCACGGCAATTTCCGTGCGGGACGGGGCGGAGCGCTCCATCGCGGTCCGGGCGGCGCCGGCTGACGGGCTGACGGTGCTGTCGTCGCGCTCCCACGCCGACAATGCCGAATTGGACGCCCACCTCGCCGCCCTGCCCGTGCGGGAGCGGCTGGTCTGCGGCAGTTCGGTCAAGTTCTGCCGCATCGCGGAGGGGCGCGGCGACCTGTACCCGCGCTTCGGCCCGACCATGGAGTGGGACACGGCGGCCGGCCAGGCGGTGCTGCTGGCCGCCGGTGGCGCGGTGCTGAACCATGACGGCAGCCCGTTCCGCTACGGCAAGCCCGGCTTCCGCAATCCCGGCTTCATCGCGAAGGGTTTGTAGAAGCCAAGGGTTTGTAGAAGAAGCCCTGTCACAGGAATTTCACGATCTTACCCACTATTTGCCGGACCTCGGCCACGGCGCGGTTAAGTGGGTATTAGGACAATGACGCCACAGTAGTTCCATCGAGGAACACGGTGGTTGCCATGCAGAAGCTCTTCGCCAAGGACAAGGTCATTACGGTCACCATCTGGACCGTCATGCTGACGGCCGCCTGGTCGCTGCCGGTGGTGAGCTACGTCTCCAAGGAGCAGGAGCGGGCCAAGGTCGAGTCCGGCGCCTACTACAAGCCGGGCATGCCCGCCGACTGGTACGTGCGGAGCTGAGCCCGCCGGCGCGGGCCCCCTCCGCGCGCCTCTACCGCGTAATTGACAAGCCCGGCCGGTCTCCGCTTCATCCCGGCCATGGTTCCACTTCCCCCCACTCTGGGCGACGCCGCCCTCCTGGTCCTCGGCAGCGCCGACCCGATGGAGAAGGTGCGCCTCAGCCGGACCTTCGCCGCCGCGTGGCGCGACGGGTCGATCCGGGAGATCGGCCGTGCCACGCCCCCCGACCGCCCGGCGCGGCCCGAGCGTCCGGAGCTGCGGCCGCCCCGCGACATGCCCAAGCGCCGCAAGGCCGGCAGCATGGCCGGCCGCATCGCGCTGCTGCACGCGCTGGCGCATATCGAGCTGAACGCCGTCGACCTCGCCTGGGACATCGTCGCGCGCTTCCACCATCTCCCCGACGGCACGCCCCTGCCCCGCGCCTTCTACGACGATTGGGTGCGGGTGGCGGACGAGGAGGCCAAGCACCACGCGCTGCTGGCCGAACGGCTGGCGGATCTCGGCGCGTCCTACGGCGACCTGCCGGCCCATGACGGGCTGTGGCAGGCGAGCGAACTGACGTCAGGCGATCTGGGCGCGCGGCTGGCGCTGGTGCCCATGGTGCTGGAGGCCCGCGGGCTGGACGTCACGCCGGTCATGATCGAGAGCCTGGTACGGGTCGGCGACGAGGCCGGCGCCGCCGTGCTGCGGATCATCCATGACGAGGAGATCGGCCATGTCGCCGCCGGCAAGCGCTGGTTCGATGCGGTCGCGGCCGCCATCGGCGCCGACCCGCAGGCGCACTGGCAGCATCTGGTGCGCACGATGTTCCGGGGCGAGCTGAAGCGTCCCTTCAACGAACCCTCGCGCACGAGGGCCGATTTTCCGGCCGATTGGTACGAGCCCTTGGGTGTGGGCTGAGCCCGCCCTATATCGGACGACCGATCCCCCCGCCCTGACGAAAAGACGCACCGAAAGGACGGCGGCGGGCGTATTTTCCTGTTAGGAGTAGGGACTACCCGCCCCCGCGGGACTGCCCAATACCCGCTCCCGCGGGACTGCCCAGCGCATCAGGAGGCGCATCATGTCCGTCCACAAGCAAGCCATGGAACTCGTGCTGAAGGCCGCCGAAGCCGACATCGCCGAGACCTTCGTCGAGCGGGGCGTGACCGACAAATACAGCGAGGCGGGCGACGACGTGGTGTTCGACGTCGCCGTGCTGCACGCCTACCGCATCTTCGTCCGCATCTGCGAGTCGCAGGGCTTCAAGGCCGACGCCGCTTTCTTCGCCGACATGGCGGCCGAGCTGGCCGAGGACATGGCCCATGAGGGCGCCCAGGGGGACTGAGGCCGACGAGGCCCGCCGAAGGGCGTCACCGACGCGTTACCTTAGGAGCATTGGGGATCGCGGGCCCGGGCGGCTAGACTGCCGCCCGACCGTTCCGCGACCGGATGCCCGCCCATGCACCGCCCTTCCCGACTGCTCGCCGCCTGCCTGCTGGCTCTCACCGCCGGGGTCGCGCCCGCCACGGCGCAGACCCAGGCGCCGGCGGCCGCCACCCTCCAGAGCGAGGATGCGCGCCTCAACGCCTTCTTCGAGCAGGTCTGGAAGCGCGACCTGGCGCGCGACCCGCAGCAGCGCACCATCCTGGGCGAGCCCGGCCCGCATGACCGCTGGACCGTGCGCGACAAGGCGCGTGAGGCGGAGGATCTGCGGCTGGCGCAGGAGGATCTGGCGCGGCTCACGGCGGAGTTCCGATTCGAGTCGCTGGGCGAGCCGGCCCGGGTCAGCTACCTGCTGTTCCGGGAGGAGCGCGAGCAGGCGCTGCGCCTGCAGAAATGGCGCGACCACGACTATGCCGTCAGCCAGCTGACCGGGCCGCAGATCGACCTGGCCTCCTTCCTGATCGCCTACCACCGCGTCGGTTCCGCCCAGGACGCCAGGGACTATGTGGCGCGGCTGCAGGGCATCCCCGCCGTCATGGATGCCGCCGTGGAGTCCTTGCGCGCCGCCGACGCCAAGGGCATCCGCCCGCCCGCCTTCGCCTACAGGTCGATCCTGACCGCGGCCCGCAACGTCGTCGCCGGCCGGCCCTTCGACGACGGCCCGGCGCCGAGCCCGCTGCTGGCGGACCTGGAGACCAAGGTGCTGGCCCTGAAGCTGCCGGAGGCCGAATCCCGGGCGCTGCTCGCGGCCGGCACGGCGGCGCTGATGGACAAGGCGGGTCCCGCCTACCGCCGCTTCATCGCCGCCGTGGAGGAGGTGTCATCGAGGGCCGAGGGCGACCGGGGCGCCTGGTCCCTGCCCGAGGGCGACGCCTATTACCGCGACATGGTCCGCGCCATGACCACGCTGGAGCTGGACCCGGCCGAGGTGCACGAGCTGGGCCTACGCGAGGTGGCGCGGCTTCAGGGCGAGCTGAAGGCCGTCATGGCCAGGGTCGGCTTCCAGGGCGACCTGCGCGCCTTCTTCCAGTTCCTGCGCACCGACAAGCGCTTCTACGACCCGGCGACGCCGGAGGGGCGCAAGGCCTACATGGACCGCGCCACCCGCATCATCGCCCGCATGAACGCCGACCTGGACCGCTTCTTCCACACCAAGCCCAAGGCGCCGATCGTGGTGCGGGCGGTGGAGCCCTTCCGCGAGAAGGCCACCACCAGCGCCTTCTACGAGCCCGCCTCGCCCGACGGCACGCGGCCCGGCGTCTTCTACGCCAACCTTCTGGACATGTCGGTGAACCCGATCTACCTGCTGGAGAGCCTCGCCTATCACGAGGGCATCCCCGGCCATCACATGCAGGTGGCGATCGCGCAGGAGATGACCTCGCTGCCCACCTTCCGGCGCTTCAGCTGGAACAGCGCCTATGGCGAGGGCTGGGCGCTCTATTCGGAGCTGTTCCCCAAGGAGTACGGCTACTACGAGGACCCGTACTCCGACGCCGGCCGCATCGCGTCCGAGCTGTTCCGCGCCTCGCGCCTGGTGGTCGACACCGGCATCCATCTGAAGCGGTGGAGCCGGGAGGAGGCCATCCGCTACATGACCGAGAACACCTCCAACCCCGAGAACGACAACATCACCGAGGTCGAGCGCTACTTCGTCTGGCCCGGCCAGGCGCTGGCCTACAAGGTCGGCATGAACAGGATCGTCGATCTCCGCGAGCGCGCCCGCAAGGAACTCGGCCCCCGCTTCGACATCCGCGGCTTCCACGACACGGTGCTGACCAACGGCTCCGTCACCCTGCCGGTGCTGGAGCGGCTGGTGGACCAATGGATCGCGTCGGTGAAGAAGGGCGGTTGACGATGTATCCCTCTCCCCTTGAGGGAGAGGGATGGGTCCCGGCGCGGTAGCGATGGGAGGGTGAGGCGTCGGCGGGCGATAGCCCGACGTTCTCACCGCCTATCGAAAGCTCATCCGTCGAGAAGGCCCGGCTGCGCCGGTCCACCCCTCATCCTCCCCGAGCCAGGGCTCGGGGCCCCATCCTTCTCCCTCAAGGGCAGAAGGATGAAGCGGTCCGGTTCTCAGAACACCCAGCGCGCGCCGGCCTGCAGCAGGCGCGGGTTGTTGGGGATGGAACCGCGCGAGCGGTCCACCACCACCGTCCGGTCGAACAGGTTCTTCGCCGTGGCGTAGAGGGTGATCGGCGTGCCCGGCACCGCCCAGCTGGTCTGGACATTGAACAGCCAGTAGCCGTCCATGCGGCCGCGCTGCCCGTCGGGGCTGACGGCGATGCTGTTCAGATCGTCGGTGAACATGCCGCCGGTGCGCGTCGCCTCCACCTCCAGCCCGGGCAGCCCGTCGACCTCGATGCCGGCGGTCAGGGTCAGCAGGTGCCGGGCGGCGTAGGGGATGCGGTTGCCGGTGACGCTGACGGCGCCGAAGCCGGAGACGCCGGAGAAGCGGCGGCCCTGGAACTCCGCGTCCCACAGCCAGGTCCAGGCACCGGCGGCGTAGACATTGAAGCCCTGCGTGTCCAGCAGCCCGGCGCTGTTGGCGCGCAGCCCGGCCTCCAGCCCCTGGTGCAGCGTCTCGCCGGCGCTGGTCAGGGTGGCGCCGGAACCGCCGGCGACGCTGGCCGGGATGATCTGGTTCTCGAAGTCCATGCGGAACCAGGCCGCCTCGAAGTCCAGCCCGGCCATGGGCGCGCCGCGCAGCCCCAGCTCGTAGTTCCAGCTGCGCTCCTCGCCCAGATCGACCGTGCCGCCGGTATTGCCGATCACGTCCTCCACGCGCGGGGGCGAGAAGCCGCGATGCACGCCGCCGAACAGGGTGAGGTCGCGCATCGGCTCGAAGGTGGCGCCGACGCCGGGGATCCAGGCGGTCACGTCGGTGGCGCCGCGGGCGCCGTTCATGCGGTTCAGCCGCTCGAACTCGACATGCTCCACCCGCAGGCCGGGGGTGACGCTGAACGGGCCGAAGGCGAAGCGGTTCTGCAGGAAGCCGGAATAGGCGTCGGCCTCGCGGCGGTTGTCCTCGCGCAGGCCGCCATTGGCCGAGGTGCCGGCGCTGCGGGCGGTGGGGCTGTCGCCGTTCAGCTGGCGCCGCTCCTGCACCTCGTAATGGGCGCGGGCGCCGGCCAGCAGGTCGCCCTGGAAGATGCCGGCGTCGTAGCGGGCCGACAGGCGCGGCTCCACGCCCCAGGTCTCGTAGGCGCGCAGCCGCCCCTCATTGCCGCAGGTGGTGTCGAGGTTCGCCATGCCGCCGCAGCGCGGATCGCTGGCGTCGTTGGGGCGCTGGGCCGAGTTGGAGGATTGCCGCCACCAGTCGCGCTCGAAGTCGGAGCCGTAGACGGCCGTGGTCAGCGCCACGGTGTCGGTGATGTCCAGCCGGTGGACCAGCGAGGCGCCCCAGCGCTCGAAGTCCAGCTCGTCGTTGCGGAAGGGGTTCTGGCGCGGATCGGCGGCGTATTCGGCCGCGGTCAGGCCGGAATAGGTGATGTCGCTCTTCTCCTTGTAGTGCGTGACCTTGAGGGTCAGCGCCTGGCGTTCCGAGATCGACTGGACCAGCTTGGCAGTCAGGTCGGTGACGCCGCTGTGGATGTTGTCGCGGGCGCCGTCCGCCTCCTTGCGCACGGCGTTGACCAGCAGTCCCGTGGAACCGTAGGTGCCGCCGACTGTCGCCTGGGCGTCGTAATAGCCGTTGTTGCCGCCGCGCAAGCTGAGGCTGCCCGAGGTCTCCTCCGGCGGCGTCGGCGTGATGTAGTTGACCACACCGCCCACCGTGTGCGGGCCGAAGGCGATCTGGCCCGAGCCCTTCAGCACCTCGATCCGCTCGAACCGCTCCAGCGTCGGATGGTAGTAGCTGGCATTGTCGCCATAGGGAGCGAAGGTCAGCGGCAGGCCGTCCTCCAGCAGCAGCGTCTTGCTGGAGCGTGTCGGGTTCAGGCCGCGGATGCCGATGTTCGGGCGTAAGCCCAGCCCCTCCTCCTCGCGCGGCAGCACGCCCGGCACCTTCCGCAGCGCCTCGTTGACCGAATAGACCTGGCTGCGGCGCAGCTCGTTGCCGCCGATCACCGTGGCCGAGCCCGGGATCGTGGGCAGCGCCGAGCGGCTGCCGATCACCACGATCTCCGGCATCACGGCCGCCTGCGCGCCCTCTTCCGTCCCCTGCTGCGCCAGGGCGGCCGGCGCGGCGACGCCGCACAGGAGCGCGAGCGTCAGGCCGGCGCGGCTGGAAAGGCTGGTCATTTCTGCAATCCCCTTCGAATGCGTGTGCTCCATCCCGGTCTCCGCCGGGTGCCGGCTGGGGTGATAATGCTTATGAGAGTAATTCGCAATAAAGGAGATGCGAGAGAGTCGCAAAACGGGCATGCTGCGGCATCCCGCCACGCCAGCCCGTTGCGCGGCGCGGCCGCCCTGGGGAATATGGAAGACCGACGGCACTTCAGCGGGGGATCGCATGGACATCCGGGTCTGGACCTATCGCCGACGCTTCACGCTGGACGGCCATGCGGTCGAGGTGCGGTGCGACGCCGGGATGCGCAGCCTCAAGGCCCGGATGATCGTCGACGGCGTCGCGGCGGCGGAGGAGACGAACGACATCTTCGCCGACGGCGGCTTCCGCAATCTGCGGCTGGCGTACACCCTGCCCGACGGGCGGCGGCTGGAGACGGAGGCCGGCTACCACAGCTGGACCAGTGTCGGGGTCAAGGCCTGGGTCGACGGCGTACTCGCCTATGAGAGCCACCCCGGCCGGCCGATCGCGCTGCCGAAGGGGCTGGACGGCATGGCCGCCCGCCAGTCGCAGCCCGACCAGGGGATGCAGCGGATGAAGCAGAACTGGCCGGCCATCTCGGTCGACATCGCGCTGGGCCTGCTGTTCTTCATCGTCGCCAAGCTCACCGACCTGCCCACCGCCGCCATCGTCGGCGCCGGCGCGGGCCTCGCGCTCATGGTGGTGCAGCGCTTCGTGAAGGTGGACCTGCTCGGCGGCCTGGCGCTGTTCGGCGTGGTGATGCTACTGATCTCCGCCGGCTTCTCCATCGCCTTCCAGGACGATTGGGCGGTGAAGATGCGCTCCACCATCCTGGGGGTGCTGACCGCCTCGCTGTTCCTGGCCGACGCGGCGCTGGGCGGCCGGTACCTGGGCAAGCGGCTCATGGTCTACCTGCCCCTGGGCGACATCGATCCCGGGCGGCTGGCCGGCGGGCTCGGCGTGGTCGGCCTGGTCATGGCGGGGATGAATTATCTCGTCGCCACCTGGCTGCCGACCGACGTGTGGCTGTTCTACACGACCTTCGGCGACTTCGCCCTGGCGATGGTGCTGTTCATGGGGGTGACGCGCTTCGCCCGCCGGCCGGACGCGCCGGCCGCCTGATCACGCCAGCGCGGCGGCCAGCTCGCGGGCGGCCCAGCGCAGGGCGCCCGGCTCGTGACCGGTGAAGCCCAGCATCAGCGCCGGCACGGGCGGCTCCTGGATGTAGAGCGGGCTCACGGGCCGCGCCAGGACCCCGCGCCGGGCGGCCCGCTCCGACGCCTCCAGGTCGGTCATGCCGGGCCGCAGGCGGGCCAGCACCTTCATTCCCTGCTCCGGCGCCTCCACCTCCAGCCGGTCGGGAAGGTGCGCGCGCAACGCCTCCACCAGCGCGTCGCGCGAGGCCCGGTAGCGCTCGCGCATGCGCCTGATGTGCGGGGCGAAGTGCCCCTCGGCCAGGAAGTCGGCGACGATGTCGGCCTGCATCGAGGCCGGGTGCCAGTCGGAGATCTGCCGCGCCGCCAGCACCGGCTCCATCAGCTCCGGCGGAATGACGGCGTAGCCCAGCCGCAGCCCAGGGAACAGCACCTTGCTGAAGGTACCGATGTAGATCACCCGCCCGCCCCGGTCGATGCCCTGCAGCGAGGCGAGCGGCCGGCCGGCATAGCGGAACTCGGAGTCGTAATCGTCCTCCAGCACCCAGGCGCCGGCCTGCCGCGCCCAGGCCAGCAGCTCCAGCCGCCGCGCCATGGACAGCACCACCCCCAGCGGATACTGCGAGGAGGGCGTGACATAGGCCAGCCGGGCGGCGGGCGCCGCCGCCACGCCGGCCGACACCACCATCCCCTGCCCGTCCACCGGCACCGGCACGAGGGCGGCGCGCGCGGCCATGAGCGCGCCGCGGACGGCGGGGTAGCAGGGGTCCTCCAGCCACACCGGGTCGCCCGGCTCCACCAGCACGCGCAGCACCAGGTCGATCGCCTGCTGCGCCCCCGCGGTGACGACCACCTGCTCCGGTTCGCAGCGCACCGCCCGCGCGGTGCGGAGATAGGCGGCGATGGCACGGCGCAGGGGCAGCGGCCCCTGCGGGTCGTCATAGCCCTGGACGAAGGGTCCGCCGCCCTGGAACCGCCGCAGCGTCAGGCTCTTCCAGACCTGCAGCGTGCGCTCGTCCAGCATCGTCCGCCCGGTGGCGAAGGGCACGGTCCCGAAGGGTCCCAGGCGCGGGTTCGCCGCGATGAGGCGCCGGGCCGCCGGGGGCAGCGGTGCGGGCGCCGAATCCGGCAGGGACGCGGCCGGCGGCGGCTCCGGCGCCTCCGGCAGCTCCGGCCGCACATAACTGCCCGCCCCCACCCGCCCCTCGATGAAGCCCTCGGCCAGCAGCTGCTCGAAGGCGACCACGACCGTGTTGCGGGCCACGCCCAGCCTCTTCGCCAGCACCCGCGTCGGCGGCAGCCGCCCGCCCGGCGGCACGGCGCCCGCCAGGATGGCGCGGCGCAGCTCCAGATAGACCTGCCGCAGGATCGGCACCGGGCTGTCCCGGTCGATCGTGACCAGCATCAGGTCGGACAGGTCGGCATCCATGGCGCCCCAGGGGATTGGCTGGACTCGGTAGCATTGGACCAGATCGGGCGCGCAGGATTGGACGTCGCGCCGGACCAATCATTAGGGCTAACTCGCGCCACCGTCCAGTGCCGTGAAAGGACCCGACCATGCCCGACGCCGTCCTCGCCCCCGACTCCTACCCCGTCACCCCGCGCAACCGGGTAAAGCGGCTGCACGACCGGGCGCGCTACGACCGCGCCTCGGTCCACGCCATCCTGGACGCGGCCATGCTCTGCCACATCGCCTATGTCATCGACGGTCAGCCCTACTGCACGCCGACGACCTTCTGGCGCGAGGGCGACCGGCTCTACTGGCACGGCTCCTCGGCCAGCCGCATGCTGCGGACCCAGCGCGAGGGCGTGCCGGTCTGCCTGACGGTGACGCATCTGGACGGGCTGATCCTGGCCCGCAGCGGCTTCAACCACTCGGTCGACTACCGCTCGGCCCTGTGCTTCGGCCGCGCCTTCGTGGTGGAGGAGCCGGAGGAGAAGGCCCGGGCGCTGACCGCCATGATCGACCGCCTCTACCCGGACCGCGCCGGGGAGCTGCGCCCGATGACCGGCCAGGAGCTGAAGGCCACCATGGTCGTCGCCATGGACATCGAGGAGGCGGTCGGCAAAGTCCGGGCCAAGGGCGTCGGCGATGCGGAGGAGGACGGCGCCTTGCCGGTCTACGCCGCCCGCATCCCTGTGACCCAGGTGATCGGCGCGCCCGAGCCCTGCCCCGCCATGCCCGAGGGCGTCCCCTTCCCGCCGGGCCTTGCAGGCTTCACCGGGGGGCGCCAGCTGGACGAGATCATGGCGGAGAACCAGCGCCGCCTCTACGGCGCCGACTGACCGGCAAAGAAAAAGGGGCGCCGGTGAGCGCCCCTTTCGCTTGGTGATGAGAGCGCCAGCCTTACGCCGCCGCCTCGTCGCCCTGGCCCTTGATGCGGCTGGCGAGCGCCGCCTGGAGGAACTGGTCCAGGTCGCCGTCCAGCACCGCCCCGCTCTGGCTCGTCTCCACGCCCGTGCGCAGGTCCTTCACCATCTGGTAGGGCTGCAGCACGTAGGAGCGGATCTGGTGGCCCCAGCCGATGTCGGTCTTGGTCGCCTCCAGCGCCGCCGCGGCCTCCTCGCGCTTGCGCAGCTCCATCTCGTAGATGCGGGCGCGCAGCATGTCCCACGCCTTGGCGCGGTTCTTGTGCTGGCTGCGCTCCTGCTGGCAGGCGACGACGATGCCCGTGGGGATGTGCGTCAGGCGGACGGCCGAGTCCGTCTTGTTGACGTGCTGGCCGCCGGCGCCGGATGCCCGATAGGTGTCGGTGCGCACATCCTTCTCGTTGATCTCCACGACGATCTTGTCGTCGATGACCGGAGTCACGGAGACGCTGGAGAAGCTGGTGTGGCGCCGCGCCTGGCTGTCGAAGGGGCTGATGCGCACCAGCCGGTGCACGCCCGACTCCGTCTTCAGCCAGCCATAGGCGTTGTGGCCCTTGATCTGGATGGTGGCGGACTTGATGCCGGCCTCTTCGCCGCCGGTCTCGTCCAGGATCTCGACCTTGTAGCCATGCTGCTCCGCCCAGCGGGTGTACATGCGCAGCAACATCAGGCCCCAATCCTGGGCCTCGGTGCCGCCGGCGCCGGCATTCACCTCGAGGAAGCAGTCGTTGGCGTCGGCCTCGCCCGACAGCAGGCTCTCCAGCTCCAGCGCGCGGGCGCGGGACTGCAGGCCCATCAGGCTCTTCTCGGCGTCGGCGACGACGCTCTCGTCGCCCTCCATCTCGCCGAGCTCGATCAGTTCGATGCCGTCGTTCAGGTCACGCTCCAGGGCGCGGTACCCGTTGATCGCGGTCTCGAGCTGGGTGCGCTCGCGCATGATCTTCTGGGCCCGCTCCGGATCGTCCCAGAGCTTCGGGTCCTCGGACAGCGCGGTCAGTTCGTCGAATCGGCGAAGCGCGTTGTCCCAGTCAAAGATGCCTCCTCAGCAGCGTCAAGGACTGTCGCACAGCCTCGACGACCGCTTCGATCTCGGCCCGCATCGCGGCCTCCTCGTCGCTAGTGTCAGAAATAGAGTTGCGCATAGATAGCGCGGGCGGGCCGCCAGATAAACCCCTTCCCGAAAAGCAAAGGGCGGCGGCCCCCGCGAGCCGCCGCCCCTCCCCGTCATCGCGGGACCGCTCAGAAGCGGTAGCCCACACCGATGCCCACGATCCAGGGGTCGATGTCGACCTTGGCCCGGATCGGGCTGGCGAGCCCGGCATTCACCGTCGCGTCGGTGTCGATGAAGATCTTCTTCACGTCGAGGTTCAGCGACCAGTTCCCCTGGAGCGCCACGTCGACGCCGGCCTGCAGCGCGTAGCCGAAGCCGTTGGTGTAGTCGACGTCGGCCACGGCGCCGTTATCGACATTGTAGAAGAAGGTGTAGTTCAGCCCGACGCCGACATAGGGGCTGATCTGGCCCTTGGGGTTCAAATGGTACTGCAGCGACAGGGTCGGCGGCAGCAGCCAGACGTCGCCCAGATCGACATTGCCCAGCGGCGTGCCCTTGGCCTTCACGTCGTGCGGCGTGGTGCCCAGGATCAGCTCGGCGGCGAGACTGTCGGTGAAGAAGTAGGTGAAGTCCAGCTCCGGCACCACGCCGATGTCGGCGTCGACCTTGCCGGCGATGGGGGTGGCGCCGAGGCGCAGGGAGCTGGACTCGTCCGGCTCGACCCACAGCACGCGGCCGCGCACCAGCAGGTCCCCGGCGGCCTTCTCCGCCATGGCCGACGGCGCGACGGCGAGCAGGGCGATGGCGGCGCAGGCGCTGAACAGGACATGCCTAGTGTTCATGATGCTCTCCTTCATGATGCGCCTGCCGAATATTTCACTTCGGTGCGCAGCATCGTTGTTCTTGATGGAGAGCTGTTTACGACTGGACGGGATTATCGGCCCTGATCTGGATCAAGCGCGGGGTTGATGTGGATCAATACTGGGGATTTGGCTGACAGGAGAGGCTGAGCGGTGCTGCGTGCTTCGACAGGCTCAGCATGAGGAAGGGGATACGCGAGGCACTCCTGGTTTCCAGCCACAGGGAGCAGCAATAACTTCCTCAGCCTGAGCTTGTCGAAGGCCGCACGCCGGCAACGCCGCCGATTTGCGACCTTCGACACGAGCTAAGTCTTGCCTCAATACACCCCGCCCGTCCCGGTCCCCAGTTCCGGGGGAGCCTGGCCCGGGCGTCCCGGCTGGGCGCCGGCCTGGGCGGCGGGGAGCCAGGCGGAACCGGCGTCGCCGCCGTCCAGCACGCCCTCGTCGCCGCGCGGCTCGGTGCCGGGAAGGAAGGGCTCCCAGATGGCGGTGCGCGAGCCAGGCGCGGCCGGGCGGCCGGTCTCGGGCTCGACGCGGACCAGGCGCAGGCCGGGCGGCACGCGGAAGGGCGTGGCCGGCTTGTCCTTCAGCGCCGCCTCCATGAAGTCCTTGAAGATCGGCACGGCGACGCTGGCGCCGCTCTCATTGTCGCCCAGCGAGCGCGGCTGGTCGAAGCCGACATAGACGCCGACCGCCAGGTCGGGCGAGAAGCCGACGAACCAGGCGTCGTTGCTGTCGTTGGTGGTGCCGGTCTTGCCGGCGAGCGGCTTGCCGATCTCGCGCAGCCGCACGGCGGTGCCGCGCTGCACCACCCCCTCCATCATCGCCACCATCTGGTAGACGGTGCGGGGATCGGCGATCTGCTCGCGCGTGTCGGGCACGTCGGGGACGGCGGCGTCCTCGCCGACGGGTTGCAGGGCCGGGCCGGGAGAGCCGGCATCGGCCGCCGCCGGAGCGGCCGGGACGGGCACGGTGAGCGCCGCCGGCCGGACGCCCGCGGCCTGCGGCTGGACGGCGACGGGGGCCGCGGCGCCGGCGGCCTGGCGCAGCGCGGCCGCCTCCTCGGGCGTCGGCAGCTGCGCCACGGCCGAGCCCGGCCAGGCCAGGCCGCCGCAGCCCGCGCAGGGGCGCTCGTCATGGCGGTAGATGGTGCGGCCGCCCTGGTCCTGCACCCGGTCGACGAAGCTGGGCTGGATGCGCTTGCCGCCGTTGACCAGCATGGCGTAGGCGGCGGTCATGCGCAGCACCGTCGTCTCGCCGGCGCCCAGCGACATGGAGAGGTGCGGCGGCAGATTCTCGGTGATGCCGAACTTGCGGGCGACCTCCACCACCGAGTCCATGCCGATGTTCTGGGCCAGCCGCACGGTCATGACGTTGCGCGACTTCTCGATGCCGACGCGCAGCGGCGTCGGCCCGTAGAACTGCTCGGAGTAGTTGGCCGGGCGCCACTTGCCCAGCCCGCCACCCTGGTCCAGCGAGAAGGGCGCGTCCAGCACCAGCGTGCTGGGGGTGAAGCCCTTGTCCAGGGCCGCCAGATAGACGAAGGGCTTGAAGGCCGAGCCGGGTTGGCGCATCGCCTGGGTGGCGCGGTTGAAGACGCTGATGCGGGCGCTGAAGCCGCCCGACATGGCCAGCACGCGGCCGGTATGCGGGTCCATCGCCACGACGGCGCCCTGCACGTCCGGGATCTGGCGCAGGCCGTACGTGTCGGGCGCGGCGCCCTTGCCCGTCAGCTTCTCCACCATCACCACGTCGCGCGGCTGCAGCGCGTCGGCCGGCTTCTGCACCGCCGGGCCGGAGCCGGTGCCCGGCTTGAAGCTGCGGGCCCATTTCAGCTCGGACAGCGGGATGGCGCCGCGGGTGCCGTCGGCCAGGCCGATCTTCGCCTCCTGGGCGGTCACCTCGGTCACCACGGCGAGGTCCCAGCCCTCCCCGCCCGCCGGCAGCGGCGTCTTCTCGAGCTGGCCCTTCCAATTGTCCATGCTGGCGAAACGGGTCACCGGCCCGCGCCAGCCGTCCCGGCGGTCATAGGCCATGAGGCCCGCGCGCAGCGCTCTGGACGCCGCGTCCTGCAGCGCCGGGTCCAGCGTGGTGCGCACCGACAGGCCGCCGCCGTACAGCTCCTGGTCGCCGAAGCGCCCGGCCAGCTGGCGGCGCACCTCCTCGACGAAGTAGTCGGCGCTGACGAACTCGGTGCCGCGGGCGTCGCGGAAGTTCAGCGGCGCCTTGGAGGCGGCGTCCATCTCCTCACGGGTGATGTAGCCGTCCTCCATCATGCGCCCCAGCACGTAGTTGCGCCGGGCCAGGGCCGCGTCGCGGTGGCGCTCGCGGTAATAGCGGTCCGGCGCCTTGGGCAGCGAGGCCAGGAAGGCCGCCTCGTCCAGGGTCAGCTGGTCCAGCGGCTTGTCGAAATAGTTCAGCGCCGCCGCCGCCACGCCGTAGCTGCGGTTGCCGAGGAAAATCTCGTTCAGGTACAGCTCGAGGATGCGGTCCTTGGGCATCGCCCGCTCGATGCGGTGCGCCAGGATCGCCTCCTTGACCTTGCGCACGTAGCTGACCTCGTTGGTCAGCAGGAACATGCGCGTGACCTGCTGCGTGATGGTCGAGGCGCCGATGGGGCGGCGGTCGTCGGCGATGTTCTGGATGTTCACGACCATGGCGCGGGCGACGGCGATCCAGTCCACCCCCTCATGCTCGTAGAAGTTCTGGTCCTCGGCCGAGATGAAGGCGCGGATGACGCGCTTCGGCATGGCGTCGATCGGCACGAAGACGCGCTTCTGCGCCGCGAACTCCGCCACCAGCCGTCCATCGCCGGCATGGACGCGGGTGGAGGTGGGCGGCCGGTAGTCCTTCAGCTGCGAATAGTCCGGCAGATCCTGCCCGAAATGGAAGATGCCGTAGGCCAGCAGGCCCACGCCTATCACGCCCAGCAGGACGATTGCGGAGAAGAAAGAGAGGACGACGCGCATGGACCCCGCCACGACAGGCACGAAACGAAACGGCGCGGCGCGCCGAGTCCCGGAGGACGTCCCCCTGAAACACGCGCCGCGGCAACTTGGCTAGGCTACCACCTCGCCGGGAAATGTGTCGTGCATATGGCCGGCGGCAGGGTCCGGCGGAGCGCCGGACTGGTTAACGGGCCGTTCGCGGGCATCGGCCTCAGGAGTTCTTCAGCGGCGCCTTGCCGAAATAGGCGTCGATGGCGCGCACCAGCCCGGCCGCCATCTTGCGCCGGTGCGCCGGGCTGGCCAGAAGCTTGGCGTCGGTCTCGTGGGACAGGTAGCCCATCTCGATCAGCACCGACGGCACGTCCGGCGCGGTCAGCACGGCGAAGCCGGCGGAGCGGAGAGGCTTGGGCAGCAGCGGCACCTCGCGCCCCAGCTCCTGCGCCACCAGATTGGCGAAGCGGGCCGAGGAGTTGCGGGTCTGGCGCTGGGCCAAGTCGATGAGGATGCCCGCCACCTCGGCGCTCTCGGCCGAGAGGTCGAGGCCGACGATGGCGTCGGAGCGGTTCTCGCGCGCCGCCAAGCTCTCGGCCTCGCGGTCGGACGCCTTGTCGGACAGCGTGTAGACCGACATGCCCCGCACCTTGTCGGTGCCGATGCTGTCGGCATGCAGCGAGATGAACAGGTCGGCGCCCAGGGCGCGGGCCTTGGCGGTGCGATCGCGCAGCGGGATGAAGAAGTCCTTGTCGCGGGTCAGGCCGACACGGTAGCGGCCGGTCGCCTCCAGCTGGCGCTTGGCCTCCAGCGCGGCGGCCAGCGTGATCTCCTTCTCGTAAGCACCGTGGACAGACAGCGCCCCGGGGTCCTCGCCGCCATGGCCGGCATCGATGACGATCATCGGCTTCTGCGCCTGGGGCGGCTTCGGCACCAGCGCCGCCGCGGCCGGCACCGCCGGCGGCTTGACCGGCAGGCTGGGCTTCGGCGCGCCGGTGGCGGCGGCCGGGATCGGCTGGGCCGTGATAGGCGCTGCCGCCTGCGCCTGCGGCGCAGGCGTGACGGCCGGCTGAGTGGTGGGCGGCTGAGTGCTGGGCGGCTGAGCGATGGGTGCCTGCGGAGCCGGAGCCTGTGGGGCGGGCGCCTGGACCTGCGGCGGCGGGGGCGTCACCGCCGCCGTGCGCACGGGAGCCGTCGTCGCGGCGCCCAGCCGGCCGGAGGCGACCGCCTTCTGCGCCAGGAAGCCGGCGGCGTCGGTCGGGGCGATGTCCAGGATGAAGCGCGGCGGCTTGCCCTCGCGCGGCGGGATGTATTCGGCCGAGACGATGCGGGCCGGGCCGGCGATGTCCAGCTCCAGCCGGGTGACGCCGCCCGAGGCCGCGCTCATGCGCACGGTCCGCAGCAGGCCCTTGCCGGTCGGCGCCGGGCCGGCGGCCCAGTCCAGCTCCGGCAGCTCCAGCAGCAGCCGCGCCGGATCGGCCAGCGGCGACACGCGGAAGGCGGTGGCCTGGCTGACCTCCAGCACGAGGCGGGTCTTGTCGGGATGCTCGCCGATCCGCATCGCCAGGACGATGGGACGCGCCGCCGGCGGGGGTACCGCGACCGCGGCGACCTGCGCCGGCTCGGGCGCCTGCGCCTGCGCGGCGGAGCCCAGGCACAAGGCCGAGCCCAGCGCCATCGACAGCGCCAGGACGGCGGAGGTCACGGGTCGGAACAGGCGGATGCGCAAGCGGGCCCCCGTCGGCCGGAAAGGCGCGGTCGTCACCCCTTATAACGCCAGCGAATCAACGCCTTCAAGCGACATCATGAGACGGCGACTCATCATCGTGCATTACCCCCGGAACGCGCCGAGTCTTTCCTTTTGAAGGGCCCGAATTCCGTTGTGGAAGACTAGGCGGATGTTTATCCTCCCCGGTGCGACAGATCGCGCCCTGCCAGCCCCTTACGGGGCGGCGGCGTCGCCCCCCGGACCCGGGACGCAGCCTTTCAACCGGCGCTGCGGCTTGACCAGGGCGGTGACGCTCCATGGATACGCGGTGATGTAGAAACCTCGAAGCTGGCTGACGCCTCCCCGGCGCCAGCCCGGCAACCGTCGCCCAACCCGTCCTGGCTGCTTCTCCCGAGCGCCGTTCGACGGGTTCGAAGGCAGGCGCCGACAGCTTCGCTTCAGACAGGGGCGCGCCCACCCGGCCGTAAGTCGCGCGGCGGCAGCGGGAGGCGTCCTGAGGGACACATATGGCCAAGCGCATGCTTGTGGACGCCACGCATCCGGAAGAGACCCGGGTCGTCGTGGTCAACGGCAACAAGCTGGAAGAGCTCGATTTCGAGATCGCCAGCCGGAAGCAGCTCAAGGGCAACATCTACCTCGCCAAGGTGATCCGCGTGGAGCCGTCGCTCCAGGCCGCCTTCGTCGAGTATGGCGGCAACCGCCACGGCTTCCTCGCCTTCTCGGAAATCCATCCGGACTATTATCGGATCCCGGTCGCCGACCGCGAGGCGCTGATCCGCGAGCAGGAGGCCTACGAGCGCGAGCGGGCCGCCCGCTACGATCATGAGGACGAGGCGGAGGAGGCCGGCGAGACCGCCGCCGACACCGTCCGGACCGCCGACACGAGCGTCGCCGCCGAGCCGGCCGGCGCCCCGTCGGACAGCCAGGCCGATGCCGCAGCCGATGTGGGCGCCGAGGGCGAGAGCCCCCTGGCCGCCCCGGCCGAGGAAGCGCCCGCCCCGGTCGAGGCAGCTCCCGCCGCCGAGGACGCCCCGGCCGCCGACGCCGCGCCCGAGGCCGCCGGCGACGAGCCCGCGCCGAAGCCGAAGCGCCGCCGCACCCGCAAGACCTCGGGCGGCGGCGACTCTGAGCGCCAGCTCTCCAGCACCGAGGGCGTGGTCGAGACGCTCGAGGAGAGCGACGACGACCATCACGACCAGAACGGCGACGAGGACGAGGGCGAGGAGCAGGGCAACGGCCGCGGCGAGGGCCACGGGCAGCGTCGTCCGCGCAGCCTGCGCTCCTACAAGATCCAGGAAGTCATCCGCCGCCGGCAGATCCTGCTGGTGCAGGTGACCAAGGAGGAGCGCGGCACCAAGGGCGCGGCGCTGACCACCTACCTGTCCCTGCCCGGCCGCTACTGCGTGCTGATGCCCAATACGCCGCGCGGCGGCGGCATCTCCCGCAAGATCACCAACCCGCAGGACCGCAAGCGCCTGAAGGAGCTGCTGGAGGATCTGAACATCCCCAACGGCATGGCCGTCATCCTGCGCACCGCGGGCATGGAGCGGACCAAGCAGGAGATCAAGCGCGACCTCGAGTACCTGATGCGCCTCTGGGACAACATCCGGGAGCAGACGATGCAGTCCGTCGCCCCGGCGCTGATCTATGAAGAGGCGAACCTCATCAAGCGCTCGATCCGCGACCTCTATTCCGGCGATTTGGACGACGTGCTGGTCGAGGGCGAGGAGGGCTACCGCACCGCCAAGGAATTCATGCGGATGCTCATGCCCTCGCACGCCAAGAACGTGCAGGCCTACCGCGAGCCGATCCCGCTGTTCCACCGCTACCAGGTGGAGAGCCAGATCGAGACGATGTTCAACCCGGTCGTCCAGCTGAAGTCCGGCGGCTACATCGTCATCAACCAGACCGAGGCGCTGGTCGCCATCGACGTCAATTCGGGCCGCGCCACCAAGGAGCGGAACATCGAGGAGACGGCGCTGCGCACCAACATGGAGGCCGCCGAGGAGGTGGCCCGCCAGCTGCGCCTGCGCGACCTCGCCGGCCTGATCGTCATCGACTTCATCGACATGGAGGAGAGCCGCAATAACGCCTCCGTCGAGAAGCGCCTGAAGGAGGCGATGAAGCAGGATCGCGCCCGCATCCAGCTGGGCCGCATCTCCGGCTTCGGCCTGCTGGAGCTGTCGCGGCAGCGGCTGCGCCCCTCCCTGCAGGAGATCAATTTCGAGCGCTGCCCGCACTGCGTCGGCTCGGGCATGATCCGGTCGGTGGAGAGCGCCGCCCTGGTGGTGCTGCGCGCCATCGAGGAGGAGGGCATCCGCCGCCGCTCCGCCGAGATCACCGTCACCTGCGCGCCGCAGATCACGCTCTACATCCTGAACCAGAAGCGCGACGCGCTGGCCGAGATCGAGCGGCGCTACGCCTTCCGCGTCTATCTGCAGGCCGACGAGTCGCTGATCCCGCCCGACCATCGTCTGGAGCGCATCCGCGCCCGTTCGGCCGACGAGCCGGTCGCGGCCGCGGTCGACGCCACGCGCGTCTTCCACGAGACCGACCGGATGCTGGAGCGCCAAGCCGCCGCCGAGCAGGAGGACGAGGCCGAGGAGGAAGTCGAGGAGACCGCCGCCGAGGGCCGTCCCGAGCGCCCGGCCGCCGCCACGGAGAATGGCGACCGTGAGCGCAACGGCCGCCGCCGCCGCCGCCGCCGTCGCGGCCGCAACGGCGAGGAGCGCGGCTACGAGGAGCGCAACGGCGAGCAGAGCTTCGCCAATGGCGACGAGGGTGACGCCGAGGGCGACGAGACCGGCGATGCCGAGGGCGTGGAAGCCCAGGAGGGCGGCGACCAGGGCGCCGATGCCCAGGACGCCAACGGCGACGAGTTCGACGAGAACGGCAACCGCAAGAAGCGCCGCCGGGGCAAGCGCGGCGGCCGCCGCCGGTCCCGCAACCGCCTGGAGAACGGCCTGAACGCCGAGGGCGGCGATGAGGGTGGTGACGAGACGGGTGACGAGTCGGGCGACGACGATACCTATGTCGCCGCCGAGCCCGCCGCTCCGGAAGCGGTCGCCGAGGCCGCGGCCCCGGTGGTCGAGACGGTGAGTGAACCCGTCGCGGACGAGGCCCCGGCGCCGAAGAAGCGCGCCAGCCGCAGCCGCAAGAAATCCTCCGACGGGGCGACGCAGGCCGCCGCCGTCGAGGCCGCGACCCCGGTGGAGGCCGCCCCGGTGGAGGCCGCTCCGGTCGAGGCCGCTCCCGTGGAGGCTCCGGCCGCCGACGAGGCTCCGGCGCCGAAGAAGCGTCCGAGCCGCAGCCGCAAGAAGGCCGCCGAGCCCGAGGCCGCCGCTCCCGCCGAGACGGTCTCCGAGCCGGTCGCCGCGACGCCCGTCGAGGAGCCCGCCGCCGAGGAGGCCCCGGCCGAGCCCGTCTCGCGTCCCGGCGTGGAGGTCATCACCGACGCCGTGCCGGAGAAGCCGAAGAAGGGCTGGTGGAGCCGCCTGCTGAAGTGAGCGGTCCCGCCCGTTGACTGGAAAAGGCCCGGGAGCGATCCCGGGCCTTTTTCGTTGCGGCTACAAAATGATCCTGATCCGGGCAGCGCTGAGGGTGTGCGTCCTTCGACAAGCTCAGGATGAGGGGGCTATTGCTGCTCCCGGCCATAAGGGAAGGCACCGCTTTCCGGCCGATCCTTACGGCGGAAACCAAGAGTGCCTAGCATCCCCCTTCCCTCATGCTGAGCTTGTCGAGGCACGCAGCACCGCCCAGCCTCTCCAAGCCCCCTCTCCCGCTGATGCATGGCCGCGCGCGACCCGCTATGCTCCGCCCAACGATGGGAGGAGCGATCATGGCCGAGGCGAAGAGCCGCTACGTGCAGACCAACGGCATCCGCATGCACCTGCTGGAGCAGGGCGAGGGCCCGCTGGTCCTGATGTGCCACGGCTGGCCGGAGCTGTCGCACTCCTGGCGTAACCAGTTGCGGGCCTTGGCCGAGGCCGGCTACCGCGCCGTGGCGCCGGACATGCGCGGCTTCGGCCGCACCGAGGCGCCGGAGTCCCAGGATTCCTACACGCTGCTGCACCATGTCGGCGACATGGTCGGCGTGCTGGACGCGCTGGGCGAGCAGACGGCCGTGGTGGTGGGCCATGACTGGGGCGCGCCGGTCGCCTGGCACTGCGCCCTGTTCCGGCCCGACCGTTTCCGCGCCGTCGCCGGCCTGTCGGTGCCGCACGCGCCGCGCGGGCCCGGCAGCATCCCGAAGCTGGTGAAGGCCAAGGGGCTGGACCGCTTCTACATGGCCTATTTCCAGGAGCCCGGCCGCGCCGAGCGCGAACTGGAGGCCGATCCCTACCAGACCTTCCGCCGGCTGCTGGTCGCCGCCTCGGGCGACAGCGAGGCCGGCTGGCCGGCGATGATCCCGGAAGGCAAGACCCTGGTCGACACCTGCCCCTACCCCACCGATCTGCCGGGCTGGCTGTCGGAGGAGGACCTGCAGATCTATGCCGAGAACTACCGCCACAGCGGCTTCCGCGGCGGGCTGAACTGGTACCGCTGCATGGATCTGAACTGGGAGCTGATGGGCGCCTGGGGCGGGCCGAACGGCAACCGCCTTTCCCCCACGACGCCGGCATTGTTCCTGGTCGGCGACAAGGACAGCGTCATCCGCATGCCCGGCCTGGACAAGGCCTTCGCCAACCTGCACGAGAACGTTCCCGGCCTGCGCGCCAAGATCATGATCCCCGGCGCCGGCCATTGGCTGCAGCAGGAGGCCCCGGACGCCGCCAACGAGGCGCTGGTGGGGTTCCTCAGGGGGTTGTGAGGGGGCGGTCTCACACGATCGGCCGAGAGGTGCAAGAAGGTCCGCCTCCCACCACCGTCATCCCGGCGCAGGCCGGGACCCAGGGGTTGCAGCGGGATGCGCTGGATGCAGCACCGTAGGTCGCATGGAGCCGCAGGCGTAATGCGACGTTACATGGCCGGAGCATGTCGCATTGCGCTGCGCTCCATGCGACCTACGGACCACTACGAACCAGACCAGCGCTGCATTCGTCGTATCCCGCTGCAACCCCTGGGCCCCGGCTTGCGCCGGGGTGACGGGTAGAGGGTATCGGGGTGGTCGCGGCACACCGACGCGATCCCGACCTACGGCTTCGGCTCGCCCAGCACGAACAGCGTCTCGTCGATGGGCGCGTTGACCTGCGTCCTGGTCCAGAAGATCTCGTTGGCCTTCACGCCGTTATAGTAGAGCCGGACGTGCCGGGCCTGGACCCAGCGGGGATTGTCCAGCACCTCGAAGTCGGCATAGAGCCGCTCATGCCAGCCGCGGGGCGTCTGGAAACCGGCTTTGCGGATGTAGCCCGTAGCCTTGTCGATGCCGAACAGCGTCTCCTGCCCGCCCGGATCGGTGACCTTCACCATCCAGACGGGATGGCCGTCGACCAGGTCGTCCGGCGCGCGCACCACCTTGAACTCGGGCTTCAGCGCATGGCGGATGATGCCGAAGCCGAAGGCGCTGGCCCAGTAGCGCTGGGCCTCCTCCGGCTTGGCCTTGCCGGCCTGGGTCCAGGTGTCCTGCCCGTCATAGGAGACCTGGAACATGACCTTGCCGCCGGTGAAGCTGTCGATGCGGACCTTGCCGTCCGGCCCGTGCGCCTCCTTCCGGTTCGGGTCGAAGACCCGCCACATGCGGTAGCTGTCGGCCTTGACCATGGGCGACTGCGCCCCCTGCGGGTAGAAGAGGCCGTAGCCCTCCAGGATCAGCGTCTTCGCGTTCAGCCAGGCCTCGCCGCCCGCCGCTTCCACCGCCTTCTGGAGGATCTGCCGCCCGTCGGGCTCCGCCTGCTGCGCGGTCTGTTGCGCCCCGGCGGGCCCCGCCAGCAGCAGGACGATGAAGGCCAGCTTGGCCAGGCATGCGGATGCCGCGATCAGGCGCATGGGTTCCCTCCCCTGTTTCGGGAAAGGCTAACCCGGTGCGGGCGGCTTGGGAAGATTTGTCCGGACGAATTGGTGCGGCGGTGGGTAGCGTTGGGGTGGTGCGTCCTTCGACAGGCTCAGGATGAGGACCTTTTTCCTGCTCCCGGTGGTCTAGGGAGGGGAAGTGCCTGACATCCCCAATCCTCATCCTGAGCTTGTCGAAGGACGCAGCACGCCCCAGCCTCTCTCCCTACCGCCGCCACGCCCCGATGCGCCGCGCCGCCTCAACCAAGTCGCGCTCGCTGCCGGCGAAGCTGAAGCGGACGAAGCGGTGGCCGCGGGCGGGATCGAAGTCGACGCCGGGGGTGATCGCCACGCCGGTGTCGTGCAGCAGCCTGCGGCAGAAGGCCTCCGAATCGTCGGTCATCTCCGAGACGTCGGCATAGACGTAGAAGGCACCGTCGGCGGGGGCCAGGCGGGTGAAGCCGGCCTTGGGCAGCTCCTCCAGCAGCACCGCGCGGTTGCGGGCATAGTGGGCGACGTGGCCGTCCAGCTCGTCGATGCAGTCGAAGGCGGCCACGGCGGCGAACTGCGAGATGGCGGGCGGCGAGATGTAGAGGTTCTGCGCCAGGCACTCCACCGGCCGCAGCAGCCCCTCGGGCACCACCATCCAGCCCAGGCGCCAGCCGGTCATGCTGAAATATTTGGAGAAGCTGTTGACCACCAGCGCCCGGTCGCCGAACTCCAGCGCCGTCGCGGCCTCCACCGTGCCGTACTGGATGCCGTGATAGATCTCGTCCGACACCATCCAGACGCCGCGGGCCGCGCACCAGTCGTGCAGCCGCTTCAGCTCCGCCCGGTCCAGCATGGTGCCGGCGGGGTTGCTGGGGCTCGCCACGATCAGGCCCTTCACCGGCCGGTCCAGCGCCTCCAGCAGCTCCACCGTCGGCTGGAAGCGCGTCTCGGGGCCGGCCGGCAGCTCCACCGGCTCGATGCCGAAGGCGGTGAGGATATTGCGGTAGGCCGGGTAGCCGGGCGCCGCCAGCGCCACCCGGTCGCCAGCGTCGAAGGCGGCCAGGAAACCCAGCAGGAAGGCGCCGCTGGAGCCCGTCGTCACCACCACCCGGCCCGGATCCACCGAGACGCGGAAACGGTCGCGGTACCAGCGCGCGATCGCCTCGCGCAGGGCCGGCAGCCCCAGCGCATCGGTGTAGCCCAGCGCGTGCCCGTCCAGCGCCCGCTTGGCCGCTTCCACCACGCCGCGCGGCGCGCCGGTGGAGGGCTGGCCGATCTCGAGGTGCAGCACGTCGCCGCCCGCGGCCTGCCGCTCATTGGCGGCGCGCATCACCTCCATGACGATGAAGGGCGAGACGCAACCGGCGCGGGCGGAGGCTGAGACGGGGTGCGGATGCACGAGGTCCGCCCTTCCATCGCCAGAATTTATGTGCCTTATGGAAGCGGGCGGGGCGTCGCCTTGGGATGGAGTCATGGTGAGGATGCCGAAGAGTTCAGGGCTTGGGCGGGTCGGTCGCTGGATGGCACCGGGTCGTCTCGGTCTCACGGGCCTGGTCTGGCTGCTGAGCGTTCTGCTCGCGTCACAACCGGTCCTGGCGCAAAGACGTTCGATCGACCTCGTCCGCGATGCCGAAATCGAACATATATTGCGCAAGTTCGCCACCCCCATCTTCCAGCAGGCCGGAATTGTCCCCGAGGCGGCCGAGATCCTGCTGGTCAAGGAGGACAGCCTGAACGCCTTCGTGGCGGGCGGTCAGAACATGTTCTTCCACACCGGCCTGCTGATGGGCGCCGACAATGTGGAGCAGCTGCTGGGCGTCATGGCGCACGAGACCGGCCACATGGCCGGCGGCCATCTGGTGCGCGCCCGCGAGGGCATGGAGAACGCCACCATCCTGGCCGGCCTCGCCACCATCATCGGGCTGGCCGCCGCCATCGGCGCGGGGCGCGGTGAGGGCGTCGGCGGTGCCGTGGCGGGCGGCCAGGAGATGGGCATGCGCTCCTTCTTCTCCTTCACCCGCACCCAGGAATCGGCCGCCGACGAGGCCGGCCTGCAGTATCTGGAGGGCGCCGGCATCACCTCGCGCGGCATGCTGGAGTTCATGGAGAAGCTGAACGCCCAGCGCGACCGCATCGCCACGGGCGTGCGCCGCGAGGTGGAGTTCCTACAGACCCACCCGCTGACCGAGAACCGTATCATCTACATCCGCGAGTTCGTCGAGAACCGCTCCCGCTTCACCGACAAGCCGGCGCCGGCCGAGATGGCCGCGGCGTTCGAGCGGATGAAGGCCAAGCTCTACGGCTTCGTGCGGCCGGAGATCGCGCTGCGCCGCTATGCCGAGACCGACACGGGCATTCCCGCCCGCTACGCCCGCGCCATCGCGCTGTACCAGCTGGGCAGCGTGCCGAAGGCGCTGGAGCTGGTGGACGGCCTCCTTCGGGATGAGCCCGAGAACCCCTATTTCCACGAACTGCGCGGCCAGATCCTGTTCGAGAACGGCCGGGCGTCCGAGTCGGTGCCCTCCTACCGCAAGGCGGTGGCGGGCATGCCGGGCTCGGGCCTGCTGCGCACCTCGCTCGCGCACGCGCTGCTGGAAACCGGCAACGACAAGCTGGTGCCCGAGGCGATCCAGAACCTGATGCAGGCGCAGGAGAGCGAGCGCCAGTCGGCCCTGCTCTGGCGCCTGCTGGCCAGCGCCTATTCCCGCGCCGACATGCAGCCGCAGCTGGCCTATGCAAGGGCCGAGGAGGCACTGGCACGGGGCGACATCCGCGCCGCCCGCTTCCATGCCGACAAGGCCGAGCAGATGCTGCCGGCCGGTTCGCCGGAATGGATCCGGGCGCAGGACATCCGCGTGCTGGTGGAGAGCCGCGTCAACTCGATGCAGCGGCAGTGAGACGAGAGAAAATGGGCACCCGCATCGAGACCGTCGCCTTCGACGCCGACGACACGCTCTGGCACAACGAGTCGATCTTCCAGATGACCCAGCGCCGCTTTGAGGAGCTGCTGGTCGACTATGCCGGGCCGGAGCACCTGGCCGAGCGCATCCTGACGACGGAGAAGGACAATCTCCGCCACTACGGCTACGGGGTGAAAGGCTATGCCCTGTCGCTGATCGAGACCGCCATCGAGGTGTCGGACGGCAAGGTGCCGGCCTCCGTCATCGCCCAGGTGCTGGACTTCGCCAAGGAGATGCTGGCCCACCCGGTGGAGGTGCTGCCGGGCGTGCGCGAGACGGTGGAGGATCTCAAGGACCGCTACCGGCTGATCGTCATCACCAAGGGCGACCTCATGGACCAGGAGCAGAAAATCGCCCGCTCCGGCCTGGGCGACCTGTTCCAGGCGGTGGAGATCGTCAGCGAGAAGGACGAGTCCACCTACCGCCGCCTCTTCAATCGCCACGGCTCCGGCCCGGCCTCGGCCGTGATGGTCGGCAACTCGGTCCGGTCCGATATCCTGCCGGCGCTGGCGGCGGGCGCCTTCGCCGCCCACGTCCCCTACCCCCTGACCTGGGCCCACGAGGCGGCCGCGGCTCCTGAGAACGAGCCGCGCTACCGCCTGCTGGAGCGGGTGGACGAGCTGCCGGGGTGGCTGGCGGGGCTCTAATTCCTTCTCCCCTTGCGGGAGAAGGAGGGACCCGCGGCGAAGCCGCGGGGGGATGAGGGGTGGACCAGCGAAGCTGGGCCTTCTCAACAGGTGAGCTTGATCTGAGGTCAGTGACCGGCCGCCTGCGGCGTCCGCCCCCTCACCCTCCCACCGCTTCGCGGCGGGTCCCATCCCTCTCCCGCAAGGGGCGAGGGATGTTTTCCCTCACCGCAGCCGCCCCCGCTGGCCCATGACCTTGAAGAACGCCGCGACCACGGCCGGGTCGAACAGGGTGCCGGCGCCCGCCTCGACATGGCGCAGCGCGTCGGCGACGGGCATGGCTTGGCGGTAGGGGCGGCAGTGGGTCAGGGCGTCGAAGACGTCGGCCACGGCCACGATGCGGGCGGCGAGCGGGATGTCGGTGCCGCTCAGGCCCAAGGGATAGCCGCTGCCGTCCCAGCGCTCATGGTGCGACCGCGAGATGGCGGCGCCGAAGGAGAGGTAATTGCTCCCCTCCACCATGCGCGACGCCTTCTCCAGGATCGTGGCGCCGCGCTCGCAATGCTGTCGCATCAGCGCGGTTTCCGCCTCGTCGAGCGGGCCGGGCTTCAGCGTGATGCGATCGGGCACGCCCACCATGCCGATGTCGTAAAGCATCGAGCCCATGGTGACGAGGTCGAGGAACTCGTCCGTGACCTCGCCCTTGTGCGCCTCGTCGGCGCGCATGGCGAAGGCGGTCTCGGTCACCAGGCGCGACAGGCGCAGCACATGGTCGCCGCCGCCATCCTCGTCCTTGTACTCGGCGAGGCCGGCCAGCGCGATGACCGAGGCCTTGTGCGCCTTCTTGATCTGGTCGTAGAGGCCGAGATTGTCGAAGCCGACGGAGATCTTGCCGGCCAGCACCTCGCCCAGCCGCCGCTCCAGCTCGTCGAGATTGCGGCCGGTGTGCAGGCAGATGGCGGCGTCGCGGCCGTCGGCCGTGCGCAGCGAGAAGATGGCGATGTCGGTGTCGAACTCGTGCCGACGCTCGCGCAGCGCGCTCAGGATGCGCACCGCCAGCGCCGTGTCGACCGACGCCATGATGGGCATGCCGGCCAGATCCTCGTAGCGGCCGCCGGCGGCCAGGATCTGCGCGTCGGCGCGCTGGGCGCCGCGCGGCACGCAGACGAAGCCGTCGCGGCCGACATCCAGCACCCGGGCCATCTCGGTCAGCACCGCCTCGGCGAAGCGGTCGAAGGCGGACAGGTTGAACAGCGAGGCCGAGGCCTCGATGATCCGCTCCAGCCCCTTCCGCGACCGGTCCAGCGCCACGATGTGCTCGTACGACCGCAGCGCCGCCACCGTCGCCGTGCCCAGCTTCTGGGCCGTCAGCTCGGTCTTGGCCTTGTAGTCGTTGATGTCGTAGCCGTGGATGACGTGGTCCTCCGGCGCCTGGCCGGGCTGGCCGGTGCGCAGGATGATGCGGACCGCCTCGTTGCCCAGCTCCTCGCGGATGCGGGGGACCAGCCGCAGGCCGGCGTCGTCCGTCTCCATCACCACGTCCAGCAGGATCATGGCGATGCCGGGATCGTTGCGCAGCACCTCCATCGCCTCCTCCGCCGAATAGGCGGAGAGGAAGGAGACGGGACGGCCGCGGTAGGTGAACTTCTTGAGGACCAGGCGGGTCATGGCGTGGACCTCCTGGTCGTCGTCGACGATCAGGATCAGCCACGGCTTGACCGCGGCGTCCGGCGTCCTCACCGGTGCCGGCGCCTCCTCCTGGAACAGGAAGTCGTCGTTCATGGTCATCCGCAACCGGTCCACAGGCCCTCTATCCCCCGAGGGCCTATCACGGCATAGCTAAGATGGCTAGGCAAGTGCCATTCTCGGGACAGGAACACCATATGCGGATGTTGCAGGGCCTGGAGGTCGCGGGCATTGTGCCGCCTCCCGCCCCGAGCGCCCGGAGTACCTGATGTTGCGCCTGCCCCTTCTGCCCGCCCTGGCCCTGACGGCCGCCCTGACGGCGACCCCGGCGTCCGCCGCCGAACCGGCGCTGGACCGCGCGGCGGTCGAGAAGATCGTGCGCGAGTACATACTGGCGAACCCGGAGATCATCACCGAGGCGGTGACCATCCTGCAGCGGCGCGAGGAGGAGGCCGAGGCCAAGGCCCAGGCCGAGACCCTGGCGAAGAGCCGCGACGCGCTGTTCGCCTCCAAGACCACGCCGGTGGGCGGCAACCCCAAGGGCGACGTCACCATCGTCGAGTTCTTCGACTACAATTGCGGCTACTGCAAGCGCAGCCAGCCCGAGCTGGAGGCGGCGCTGGAGAGCGACGGCAAGGTGAAGGTCGTCTACAAGGAGCTGCCGATCCTGGGCCCGAGCTCGACGGTCGCCTCCAAGGTCGCGCTGGCCGCCGCCAAACAGGGCAAGTACGAACCGGTCCACACCGCCCTGATGAATCACAAGGGCAAGCTGGACGATTCCACCATCTTCGAGCTGGCCGAGGATGCCGGCGCCGACATGAAGCGGCTGCGCAAGGACATGGAGGACGCCTCCGTCCAGGCCGAGATCGACGCCAATCTGAAGCTGGCGCAGGACCTCGGCATCCGCGGCACGCCGGCCTTCATCATCCACGACACGATGATCCCCGGCGCCATCGACAAGGACGCCTTCCTGGCCAGCTTCAAGGCCGCCCGCGAGGCCAAGCGCAGCTGAGGCGGCGCACGCCCGACCGGACGGACGGAACGGGGCGCGGTGGGCGCGGGGGTGCTACGGCCCCTTCGCCATTGCCCCTCCCGCCGTCCGTGCTATAACGCACGGCTTCCGGCGACCTTCCGAAAGGCGAAGCCTTGGCCATCGAGCCGTCCGTCCTGATCCTGAACGGGCCGAACCTCAACATGCTCGGCACGCGGGAACCGCAGATCTACGGCACGGAGACCCTCGACGACGTCGAGGCCGCCTGCCAGGAGACCGCGGCGGGACTGGGCTTGGCCATCGACTTCCGGCAGAGCAACCACGAGGGCGAGCTGGTCACCTGGATCCAGGAGGCGCGGGGCGAACACGACGCCATCCTGATCAACGCGGGGGCCTACAGCCACACCTCGGTTGCGATCCTGGACGCGCTGCAGGCGGTCAGCCTGCCGGTATTCGAAGTGCACCTCAGCAACATCTTCCGCCGCGAGCCGTTTCGGCACCACTCCTATGTGTCGACGGTCGCTCGGGGCGTCATATGCGGCTTGGGTTCGCATGGCTACACATTGGCGCTGCAGGCGATCGCCCGTCTGCTCGAAGCGCCGAACGACAGGGCCTGAGCGGAGACGCTCGGCCTGAGGACAGGGTAGAGAGAATGGCGACCTTCGACATCGACAGCGAGTTCATCCGCAAGATGGCCGGCCTCCTGGAGGAGACGGGCCTCACGGAAATCGAGTACGCCGAGGGCGAGCGGCGCATCCGCCTGACCCGCGGCGGCATGCAGGCCCAGGCCGTGTTCGCGGCGCCCCCGGCCATGGCCGCCCCGGCCCCGGCCGCCGCCGCTCCCGCGCCGGTCGCGGCCGCGCCGGCCCAGCACCCCGGCGCGCTGAAGTCGCCCATGGTCGGCACCGCCTACATGGCGCCCGAGCCCGGCGCCCAGCCCTTCGTGAAGGTCGGCGACGCCGTGAAGGCCGGCCAGACCGTCCTCATCATCGAGGCCATGAAGGTCATGAACCCGATCAAGGCGCCGAAGGGCGGCACGATCACCCAGATTCTGGTCAGCGACGCCCAGCCGGTCGAGTTCGGCGAAGTGCTGCTGATCATCGAGTGAGGAACGGGTCCATGGCGGGAGGCCTCTTCGAGAAGGTCCTCATCGCGAACCGCGGCGAGATCGCGCTTCGCATCCATCGCGCCTGCCGCGAGATGGGCATCCACACGGTCGCGGTGCACTCCACCGCCGACGCCGACGCCATGCATGTGCGCCTGGCGGACGAGAGCGTGTGCATCGGCCCGCCCTCGGCGAAGGAGAGCTATCTCAACATCCCGGCGATCCTGTCGGCCGCCAGCATCACCGGCGCCGACGCCATCCATCCCGGCATCGGCTTCATGTCGGAGAACGCCCAGTTCGCCCAGATGGTGGAGGAGCACGGCTTCGCCTGGATCGGCCCGACGCCCGAGCACATCCGCATCATGGGCGACAAGGTCACCGCCAAGAAGACGGTGCTGGACCTGGGCCTGCCTGTCGTCCCCGGCTCCGACGGCCCCGTCGAGAGCTTCGAGGAGGCGATGTCGGTGGCCGAGCAGACCGGCTTCCCCGTCCTGATCAAGGCGGCGGCCGGCGGCGGCGGCAAAGGCATGAAGGTGGCCTGGAGCGCGGCGGAACTGAAGGAGGCCTACCAGCTGGCCCGCGGCGAGGCCCGGGCGGCCTTCGGCAACGACCAGGTCTACATGGAGCGCTACCTGGCCGCGCCGCGCCACATCGAGATCCAGCTGCTGGGCGACCATCACGGCAACGTGGTGCATTTCGGCGAGCGCGACTGCTCGATCCAGCGCCGCCACCAGAAGGTGGTCGAGGAGGCGCCGTCGCCGGCGCTGAACGCCGAGGAGCGCGAGAAGATCGGCGCGCTGGCCGCCCGCACGGCCAAGCTGCTGGGCTACCGCGGCGTCGGCACGATGGAGTTCCTGTACGAGAACGGGCAGTTCTACTTCATCGAGATGAACACCCGCCTGCAGATCGAGCACACGATCTCGGAGATGATCACCGGCATCGACCTGGTGCGCGAGCAGATCCGCGTCGCCACCGGCGCGCCGCTGGGCTACACCCAGGCCGACATCAAGTTCCAGGGCCACTCCATCGAGTGCCGCGTGAACGCCGAGCACCCCGAGACCTTCGCCCCCTCGCCGGGGCGGATCGACGGGTTCCACGCGCCGGGCGGTCTGGGAGTGCGCGTCGACAGCGCGCTGTACGACGGCTACAAGGTGCCGCCGCATTACGACAGCATGATCGCCAAGCTGATCGTCCACGGCACCACGCGCAACGAGTGCCTGATGCGCCTGCGCCGCTCGATCGAGGAGTTCGTGATCGGCGGCATCGACACCACCCTGCCGCTGCACAAGCAGATCATCGCCGAGACCGACTTCATCAACGGCGACTACGACATCCGCTGGCTCGAGAAGTGGATGGCGGCGAAGCAGAAGTGAGCCGGTGAGGCTTACCGACGAAGGAAGGGGCGCCCGGGTGGCGCCCCTTCTCTTTTGGGGTGACGGCGGCGTGGTGCGTGCTTCGACAAGCTCAGCATGAGGGGGTGATTGCTGCTCCCGGTCGCTGGGGACCAGGAGTGCCTGGCAGCCCCTCCCTTATGCTGAGCTTGTCGAAGCACGCAGCACCTCCCAGCCCCTCCCGATTCCCTTGCGCTCCCCACCCGGCCCCGGTCTAGAATCGCCTGACCATGCTGGAGCTCACCCCCGACCTGCTGATCCGCGCCTATGCCGCCGGCGTCTTCCCGATGGCGGAGAACGCGGACGCGACCGAGCTGCTGTGGTTCGACCCCATCATGCGCGGCATCCTGCCGCTGGACGGGTTCCACCTGCCCAAGCGCCTGCGGCGCACGGTGAGGGCGCGGCCGTTCGAGGTGACGGTCGACCGCGACTTCCGCGGAACCATGCGCGCCTGCGCCGCGCCGCGGCCGGACCGGCCCAACACCTGGATCAACGGCGCCATCCTGGAGAGCTACTGCCAGCTCCATGCGCGGGGCCTCGCCCATTCGGTGGAGTGCCGGCGGGACGGGCGGCTGGTGGGCGGGCTGTACGGCGTGGCGCTGGGCGGCGCCTTCTTCGGGGAGAGCATGTTCTCCACCGAGACCGACGCCAGCAAGGTGGCGCTGGTGCATCTGGTGGCGCGGCTGCGGGCCGGGGGCTACACGTTGCTGGACACGCAGTTCGTCACCGAGCATCTCAGCCAGTTCGGCGCGACGGAGATCCCCCGCGCCGAGTACAAGCGGCGGCTGGCGGACGCGATCACGCGCCCGGCCGAGTTTCACTGCGGCGATGAGGCGGCGCTGCTCGAGCGCTTCTTGCAGTCCAGCACCCAGACGTCATAGACGGGGTGCTCCAGCGCCGACAGGGCGGGGCTGGAGGCGAACATCCAGCCGCTGAACAGGCGCAGCGGCCCCTCGTCCGGCTTCTGCTCGACGATCTCCAGGAAGGCGGCGGATTCGGGCGTCTCGATCGGCGGCGCCTTGCGGCAGGCGCGCGCCGTCACCTCGATCTTGCCGAAGCTGGCGGCCCGCCCCACCGGCGCCTCGAAGGTGGAGACGCGGGCGGTGATCTTGTCCAGCCCCTGCAGCACCGCGACCTCGTGCTCCTCGAAGGTGCGGGGCGGCGCCGGCGGAGGCGGCGGCACGGGCACGCCGGCGTTCGGCTGCGGCGCGTTGCCGGTGGGCGCGGGCGGAGACGGCTCGGCGGTGGGCGGGGTCTCCGCCGGTGCGCTGGGCGCTGTCTGGGCGAAGGCGGCGCCGGACGCCAGCAGGGCAGCCAGCAGGACGGGGCCGACGGGGGCCAGGGCTTTGGGCATCTGTCGCATGGCCGGCAGGATGAGGGAGGAGGATGGCGGGATTAGGGCCGCGGCTATTGGGGCTGTCGGGGCCGGGGCGGCCCCTGTCCTCACTTGCCGCCGCCCAGCAGCCCGCCGGGGGCCGGGGCCTGGGGATTGGTCGCACCCGGGGTCGCGGCACCAGGGGCGGGGGCGGCCGGGGCCTGCTCGCCCGGCTTCTGGCCGCCGCTGCTGAACATGAAGCGGCCCAGCAGATCCTCCAGGTTCACGGCGGCCTGGGTGTACTCGATGCGCTCGCCGGGCTTCAGCATCTCCTCGTCGCCGCCGGGCTGGAGGTCGAGGAAGCGGCCGCCCAGCAGGCTCTCGCTGGCGATGACGGCGGTCGTGTCGCGCGGCAGCTGCACGCCGTTGTCGATCTCCATGGTGATGACGGCCTGGAAGCTCTTGGGGTCCAGGCTCTGGCCCGTCACCGTGCCGACCTTCACGCCGCTGATGCGCACCACGGCGCCGGGGTTGATGCCGCCAGACGAGGAGAAGCGCGCCTCCAGCGGATAGCCATCGCCGGTGCGGATGTTGGCGCTGGTGTAGGCGAAGAACAGGAAGAAGCCCGCCACCGCCAGGACGACGGCGCCGAGCACGGTCTCGATGACGTTCCTGCGCATGGGTCGCTTTCCTTCTTCCTAAGGGTCGGCCGTTCCGGCCTTGTTGGTTCGGTCGGGACGTGAAACGGGCGGGAACCGGGTTCGGCCCCGCCCTCGCCCGTCCGGTTTAGCGCCCGCTCAGGACGGCGTCCAGGGCTCGTAGTCGCCCGTGGCGCGCTGGCGCTGGCCGCCGGCATACTGGTGGCCGGGCGGCAGGTAGGCGCCGGTCGTGCCCGACAGGTTCGGCTCGTGATCCTTGACCCAGGGCTTGTGGTACTCGCTGGTCTCGGTCAGCGGCTTGTCGTGCGTGTAGTGCAGCCAGCCGTGCCACTCCGGCGGCACCTTGGTCGCCTCGGGCTCGCCCTTGAACATGACCCAGCGGCGCGGCTTCATGCCGGGGCGCGCCTTCTTCTCCTCCATATAGACGTTGCCGTAGCGATCGCTGCCGATCTGCGTGGCGCGACGCTTGGTGAGGAGGCGGATGTGCAGGCTCGCCATCCAGCTCATGAAGGAAACTCGGTCAGACATGGCCGCTCTGATGATGTGACGCCCGGACCGGGCAACAGGGACGGCCGCCCCCGTCACGGGCGGCGGAACCGGCGCGGAATATGGCACCCCGCGCGGCGGGCGTCCATAGGATGCGGAGGAAGGGCTTTCATGCTGTTGGGCAGGTTTTGATCAGGACCCGACAGGGAGCAGCCCTCACCCGGCATTCCCACTCTCCACCGTCATCCCGGCGCAGGCCGGGACCCAGGGGTTGCAGCCATGGGCGACAGATGCAGCGCACCTAAGCACCACTCAGGTATTCATCGAGAAGCGGCAGGGAGCGCTGCATGCGGGGCATCCTGCTGCAACCCCTGGGTCCCGGCTTTCGCCGGGATGACGGGAAGTGGGGTGATATGGCATGAGCGATCGCCTGACGGGCCGCCGGGCAACCGTGCGCCCGCGACCTACCGACCGCTCAAAATTCGCAGGGTTTCCCGCCACGCCCGCGCCAGCGAACCGCTCTGCTGCCGGATCTCCCAGATGCCCAGCATGACGGCCGCCAGCAGCAGCGGCAGCACGTAGTAGATGAAGCGGAAGGCCAGCAGCGCGCCCAGCACGCCGCTCACCTGCCCCTCCTGCTTCAGGCCGAGGATCAGCACCGCCTCGAACACGCCGATGCCGCCGGGGACGTGGCTGGTGATGGCGATGGCCAGCGCGGCGCAGAAGATGGCAATGAACTCCACGAAGCTGGCCCCGTGGCCCTCCGGCAGCAGCACGTAGAGGGCGGCGCCCGACAGCACGATCTCCACGCTGGAGATGAATATCTGCGATAGCACCACCCCGCCCGAGGGCAACTCGAAGCGCCAGGGGCCGAGCTTCACCGGCTTGTGGGTGATGGCGGTCAGGACCGTGGCGCCGAACAGCGCCGCCAGCGTCACCGCCCCCACCGCCTGCAGCGTCCAGGCCGGCACCTTCAGCAGCTCCGCGCCCGGATGCGGGCCCAGCATGATGCCCATGCCGCCGGTGAAGATCAGCCCCAGCGTGAAGGTGGTGGTGGAGAAGACGACGATCTTGGCGATGTCGGCCGCCGTCAGACCCACCGCCGAATAGACCCGGTAGCGCACCGACCCGCCGCTGATGACGGCGAAGCCCACATTGTTCGAGACGGCGTAGCCGGCGAAGCTGGCGAGCCCGACGATGCCGTAGCGCACCTTCAGCTTCAGGTACTTCAGCGCCGAGACGTCGTAGAGCGTCAGGAACAGGTAGCCCACGGCGGTGAAGGCCAGCGCCTCCAGCACCTTCGCCATGGCGAGGCCCTGGAGGTAGCCGTAGACCTCCTGGAAATTGAATTCCTCGTAGATGTGGTGGACGGCGAAGCCGCCCAGCAGCAGCACGAAGACGCCCGTGATGGCGCCCGACCAGCGCTTCAGCCAGTCCCACCTCCCGGACCCGCCCTGGGCCGGAGTCGGGGCGGAGTCGTCCTGGCCCGCGGAATCGGTCGCGGGGCGTGGCTTCTCCTCGTGGGAATCGAGCGGCAGCATCGGTCTCCGGGCATCGGACGGGTCGGGGTCCGGCGGGCGCACCCTGCCACCGGCGGGTGCCCTTTGGGAACCCCCTGCGGCGGGGTGTCCCGCCCCGGAATCGCGGAGTGGCCCACAGCCCCAGGCGGTAAGCCATGTCAACTACTACCTGAGGTGCCGTGCGACAAAAAAAGCGCAAAATGTGGTTGGTCAGCGAAACCTAGTGGGCTACCGTTTCGTTCAACACAGCATCTAGGGGGCAGGTGCCGCTGCGCCATGCGCGCGGCACCTCGGAACCGATCAGGAAGGAAGCAGGGGCGCCATGCGTATTGAACGCCGTTTCACGACCGAGGGCCGCGACGCGTACGAGGGCATCGAGTTCCGCCGCGCCACCAGCGAGATCCGCAATCCCGACGGTTCCGTCGTCTTCCAGGCCAAGGACATCGAGGTTCCGGCCGATTGGAGCCAGGTCGCCAGCGACATCCTGGCGCAGAAGTACTTCCGCAAGGCCGGCATCCCCGCGGCGCTGAAGCCGGTCGAGGAGAACACGGTCCCCAGCTTCCTGTGGCGCCGCGCCGCCGACGAGGCCGCGCTGGCCAAGCTGCCCGCCAATGAGCGCTCGGTCGGCGAGACCAGCGCCCGCCAGGTCTTCGACCGGCTGGCCGGCACCTGGACCTACTGGGGCTGGAAGGGCGGCTATTTCGACGCCGAGTCCGACGCCCGCGCCTTCTTCGACGAGATGCGCTACATGCTGTGCCGCCAGATGGCGGCGCCGAACAGCCCGCAATGGTTCAACACCGGCCTGCACTGGGCCTACGGCATCGACGGCCCGGCGCAGGGCCATTTCTACGTCGACTTCAAGACCGGCAAGCTGGTCGCCTCCAAGTCGGCCTATGAGCATCCGCAGCCGCACGCCTGCTTCATCCAGGGCGTCGCCGACGACCTGGTGAACGAGGGCGGCATCATGGACCTCTGGGTCCGCGAGGCGCGCCTGTTCAAGTACGGCTCCGGCACCGGCTCCAACTTCTCCCGCCTGCGCGGCGAGGGCGAGCGGCTGGCCGGCGGCGGCAAGTCGTCGGGCCTGATGAGCTTCCTGAAGATCGGCGACCGCGCCGCCGGCGCCATCAAGTCGGGCGGCACCACGCGGCGCGCCGCCAAGATGGTGACGGTCGACCTGGACCACCCGGACATCGAGGCCTATGTCGACTGGAAGGTGGTGGAGGAGCAGAAGGTCTGCGCGCTGGTCACCGGTTCCAAGATCGCGCAGAAGCACCTCTCGGCCATCATGGCCGCCGCGACCGAGGGCATCGGCCCCGACTCCGAGCGCCTCGACCCGACCAAGAACAAGGCGCTGAAGAAGGCCATCATCGCGGCGCGCAAGGCGATGGTGCCGGAGAACTACATCCAGCGCGTCATCCAGTTCGCCGGCCAGGGCTTCACCGAGATGGAGTTCCGGACCTACGACACGGACTGGGATTCGGACGCCTACCTGACCGTGTCGGGCCAGAACTCCAACAACTCGGTCCGCGTGCCCAACGGCTTCATCGAGGCGGTGCTGAAGGACGGCGACTGGAACCTGATCCGCCGCACCGACGGCAAGGTCGCCAAGACCATCAAGGCGCGCGGCCTGTGGGACAAGATCGCCCACGCCGCCTGGCAGTCGGCCGATCCGGGCGTGCAGTTCGACACCACCATCAACGAGTGGCACACCTGTCCGGAGTCCGGCCGCATCAACGCGTCGAACCCCTGCTCCGAGTACATGTTCCTGGACGACACGGCCTGCAACCTGGCGTCCCTGAACCTGATGGAGTTCCGCCGCAAGGACGGCAGCTTCGACGTCGACGCCTTCGAGCATGCCTGCCGGCTCTGGACCGTGGTGCTCGAGATCTCGGTGCTGATGGCGCAGTTCCCGTCCAAGGAGATCGCGCGCCTGTCCTACGAGTTCCGCACGCTGGGCCTGGGCTACGCCAACATCGGCGGCATGCTGATGGCCGCCGGCATCCCCTACGACTCGGCGGAGGCGCGCGGCATCTGTGGCGCCATCACCGCCATCATGACCGGTGTCGCCTACGCCACCTCGGCCGAGATGGCGGAGGAGCTGGGCCCCTTCCCCGGCTACGCCAAGAATGCCGAGCACATGCTGCGGGTCATCCGCAACCATCGGCGCGCCGCCTACGGCGCCGGTTCGGGCTATGAGGGGCTGTCGGTCGCGCCGGTGGCGCTGGACGCCGAGGACGTGACGGACCAGCGGCTGGTCGCCGCCGCCCGCCGCGCCTGGGACCGCGCGCTGGAGCTGGGCCAGAAGCACGGCTACCGCAACGCCCAGGCCACGGTCATCGCGCCCACCGGCACGATCGGCCTGGTGATGGATTGCGACACCACCGGCATCGAGCCGGACTTCGCCCTGGTGAAGTTCAAGAAGCTGGCCGGCGGCGGCTACTTCAAGATCATCAACCGCGTCGTGCCGGAGGCCCTGTCCAAGCTCGGCTACAGCCCGGAGCAGGTCTCGGCCATCGAGCGCTACGCGGTCGGCCACGGCACGCTGCAGGGCGCCCCCGGCGTCAGCCACGACCGGCTGCGCGCCAAGGGCTTCGGCGACGCCGAGCTGGCGAAGCTGGAGGGCGCGCTCGCCAACGCCTTCGACATCAAGTTCGCCTTCAACAAGTGGACCCTGGGCGAGGAGTTCTGCACCCAGCGCCTGGGCATCGCCCCGCACCAGCTGGACGATTTCTCCTTCGACCTGCTGGGCCATCTCGGCTTCTCGCGGTCCGAGATCGAGGCGGCCAACGTCTATTGCTGCGGCGCCATGACCCTGGAGGGCGCGCCCTTCCTGCGCGACGAGCACCTGCCGGTGTTCGACTGCGCCAGCCCCTGCGGCAAGATCGGCAAGCGCTTCCTCTCGGCCGAGAGCCACATCCGCATGATGGCGGCGGCGCAGCCCTTCATCTCCGGCGCCATCTCCAAGACCATCAACATGCCGAACCAGGCGACGGTCGAGGCCTGCAAGGAGGCCTACATGCTCAGCTGGAAGCTGGGCGTGAAGGCGAACGCGCTCTACCGCGACGGCTCCAAGCTCAGCCAGCCGCTGAACGCCCAGGTGCTGGAGGATGAGGAGGAGAACGAGGAAGCCGAGGAGACCGTGCTGGAGCGCGTGCTGGAGGCCCCGGCCGCCGCCCGCGCCGCCATGGTTACCGAGCGGGTCGTGGAGAAGGTGGTCGAGAAGATCGTCCGCGCCCAGCGCGACCGCCTGCCCCACCGCCGCAAGGGCTACACCCAGAAGGCCGTGGTCGGCGGCCACAAGGTTTACTTGCGCACCGGCGAGTACGAGGACGGCCGCATCGGCGAGATCTTCATCGACATGCACAAGGAGGGCGCCGCCTTCCGCTCGCTGATGAACAACTTCGCCATCGCCGTCTCGCTGGGCCTGCAGTACGGCGTGCCGCTGGAGGAGTATGTGGAGGCCTTCACCTTCACCCGCTTCGAGCCGTCGGGCGCGGTGCAGGGCAACGACGCCATCAAGATGGCGACCTCGATCCTGGACTATGTCTTCCGCGAGCTGGCGATCTCCTACCTCGACCGCACCGACCTGGCCCACGCCACGCCCGACGACCTGCTGCCCGACAGCATGGGCGCCGGCGACGGCGAGGGTGAGCTGCCGGAGACGGCCTCGCAGGTGACCAAGGAGACGCTGGACGTGGTGGCCCGCATCACCTCCACCGGCTATGTCCGCAACCATTTGCCGAACCTGCGGGTGCTGCAGGGCGGCCAGTCGGCCAAGGCCGTGCAGGGCTTCCAGCAGGCGGCGGGGATCGAAGCGGCGGCGCTCGCCACCGGCACCGACGGCACGCCCGTCACCGCCGCCACGACCGCCTCGGTGCATAGCGAGACGGTGGCGACCGGCACCGCCTACGGCGGCGCCGTCGTGGGAGGCGTCAACAACGCCGCCCGCTTCGAGAAGATCCGCGAGGCCCGCGCCAAGGGCTACGAAGGCGACGCCTGCCCGGAATGCGGCCACATGACCCTGGTGCGCAACGGGACGTGCCTGAAGTGCGACACGTGCGGCAGCACGACGGGGTGCAGCTGAGGCGGGAGCTGAGCTATAGCTAAGGTGTGCATGAGAGCGGCCCCGGGGGTGACCCCGGGGCCGTTCGTGCATTTATCTGGGGAAATCTCACCAGCATTCACTATGCAAGGGACCCGCCAGCTGCTACGCTCATAGCTGCACTCCTAGCATCTCTCAAAAGAGTTCCAAGCGGGCGAAGGCAAAAACCAATGCTGCAGAAAGTTGATCTAGTTAAGGATGTTGGGCGCTTTTCGACACTCAAGCATAAGGCCCCTCAGTTTTCCAAATTAACGCTGATCTTCGCTAGGAATGCTTTCGGCAAGAGCACCATATGCTCAATCCTAAACTCCCTATCCACAAACAACCCAACACTGATAGAAGCCAGACGGAAGCTTGGATCGGCGACCAGTCAGGTAGTTATCAATCATGCAGCACTCGGCTCGCTCTCTTATGATGCTCGCAAGTGGAACAAGCAAGTACAGTCAATATTTGTGTTCGACCAAGATTATGTTGAGAACAATGTGCACGTCGGTGGCTCTGTCACCCGGTCCAATAAAAGGAAACTTTTGCCCGTAATTCTGGGTGCTGCCGGCATCTCTATTACAAAAGAGATCGCCGAACTAGATCAGAAGATCCGCGACCAGAGCATGCTCATCACCAACGCAGAAAAATCCATAAGGGCAGCCTATCCCTCAGTCGCTGACGTAGGCGTGTTCTGCAAGACAGCGGTACCTGAGAACATTGATGAGCAGATTGCCGACGCCAAGAGGCGCGCCCAGCTCTACCAACGATCTGCCGAAGTCAAGTCAAAGGCTGCGCCAAAGTCCCTAGAGGTGCCCGCCCTTGATATGGTTCAGAGCGTTCTCGCCAAGACTCTTGATGACCTTGCTGAGGATGCAAACATCAAGGTTGAGAGGCACATTACGGAGCATGCTCTACAACCCAGTGGTCAGCGGTGGATTAAATATGGCGTCGACAGAATGCCAGATAATCACTGTCCATTCTGCGCGCAAGACACAAGCAGCGTTGAGATTGTTCAGATATTCAAAAAGTTCTTCGGTGCCGAGTACGCCACATTAATCAGTGACGTTGAGGCATGCAAAAATATTGTTGACAACATAGCTGCGTCAGATTGCGCAGCGCTCATGCTGGCGCTTTCAGTCAACGGTGAACTCATAAATTTCTGGCAGAACGTCTGTAAAGTTGAAGCTGTTCCTACCATAGCTGATGAAGTTAAACAGGCATTAGCATCGGGATTTAAGAAGCTTGCAGAGGCACTTTCTCAGAAGGCTCAGAAGCCACTGCACAACATCAACTTAGATGAGACTTTTGTTACGCTACGCGGTTGCTACAACTCAATCGAGGCGTACAACAAAGCAATCAATGATCTTGGGCACCTTATCGAAAAAGCAAAACTCGAAGCAAATCCCTCAGCTCTAGTGACTGCAAACCAAGCAGCAAGTAAACTTCAGGCCCTCAAGGACAGGGACACTGGAGCGATGAAAGATGTCTGCGAGAAGTTTCTGCGCGACGCAGCGATAAAGCTGTCTCTGGAGAAAGAAAAAAAGGTTCTCCAGGAGCGCCTCAAAAGCCACTCCATCCAATGCACGACCGAGAAAGAGGATTCCATCAACGCTCTCCTTCGTAATTTTGGGGCTAATTTCCGCGTTTGTGGCACAAAATCGAATTTTGTTGGCGGTGAACCAAACACTGAGTTCAGTATCTCGATTGGCGGACAGTCTGTCCCTGCTGGAGAAGCAAACACCGAACGCCCCTCCTTCAAAACACTACTTAGTGCCGGGGATAAGTTCAGCCTAGCATTAGCTTTCTTTATTACACAGGTAAGAGCCGAACAGAACATTGCCGAAGCAATAATTGTCTTTGACGACCCCTTTAATAGCCAAGACATGAACAGGCAATGGGAAACAGCTCGCCAGATTAGGCAGCTTTCCAGAGATGCAGCCCAGGTTATCGTTCTTTCTCATGACCCTCGATTCCTCAATCTGATCGAAAGTAACGCAGACCGAGGCTCGTGCAGTGAATTCCAAATCTGTTTGGACTCACCGACAGAGAGCAAGATAGCCTCTTGGAAATCCGAGGATGAGATAAAGTCACTTTTCGTGAAACAGTACGACAGAATAAGGTATTACGCACAACATGGAATGTGCCTGCAGAATTTTACAGAGGAGTCGCTAGCTAAAGACATAAAACCTTTCATTGAAGACTACATAAAAAATAGATTTCCTGGACGCTTCGAAACTCGCGACATGATGCAGCAGATGATCGAAGGAATTCAAAACACTGGTAGCAATGATCCTCTTTGGGCGTCCATTAGCGACATATCAGCCCTTAACGAGTTTGCGCGTGTCTATGGGCACGGTGGCGCTCCGCCTCCCGACCCAATCGAGCTTAGGGCTCAATGTGAACGGGTGCTAGACATTGTTGGCAGATACTGAGCATCAATAGGTCACTGCAACATACTGTAAGGAGGTGCGCACCTCCGAGTTTCCGGTCGATGGAGCATTGAATGGCCACCCCACCCTGCCCCCAGTGCGCCTCCCCCCACGCCTACCAGGACGGCAGTCTCTGGCTCTGCCCGGAGTGTGGGCATGAGTTCGTGCCCGGCGCCGTGGCCGAGGACGCTCCGGCCGCGCGGGTGGTGCGGGATGCGGTGGGGAATGTGCTGGCGGACGGGGACAGCGTGACCGTGGTCAAGGACCTGAAGGTCAAGGGCTCGTCGCTGGTGGTCAAGGGCGGGACCAAGGTGCGGGGCATCCGGCTGGTGGACGGCGCCGACGGGCACGACATCGCCTGCAAAATCGACGGGCTCGGCGCCATGAACCTGAAGTCGGAATTCGTGAAGAAGGCCTAAGGCGGGCCTAATCCTGGCCGGCTCCCTTCGCCGGCGGGTCCCCGCTCAGCCCAGCAGCCCCCGCACCGCCTTCTCCACGGCCGTCGGGTCGACCGGCTTGTCCATGATCACCAGCCGCTCGGCGCCGGTGCCGAGCGCGTCCTCGGCGTCGGGGGCGTAGCCGGTCAGGACGACGACGGCGAGGTCGGGCGTGTCGGCGCGGAGATGGCGGACCAGCTCGGCGCCGTTCAGGTTGGGCATGCGGAAGTCGGTCACCAGCGCGTCGATCGGGTCGCGGCCGGCGAGGTCGATGGCCTGGCGCCCGTCGGTGGCGAAGCTGGTGCGGAAGCCGATGCGGCCCAGATAGTTCTTCATCGCCAGGCCGCTGAGGAAATCGTCGTCGACGACCAGCACGTGCGGCGCGTGCCCGGAGGCGCGGGAGGCGGGCGGCTGGGCCGGCGTCGTGGCGGGTACCGGGGTCACGGGCAATGGTCCTTGGCAGCGGGCGACCACAGGGAAACTAATCCGCGCGGCCGCCCGGTAAAGCGGTGCCGGTGATCGGCCGGTACAGGACAACAGTCCAGCACAGCGGAATGCAAGCCGCATCTGCCTTGCGGGACGGGGGAGCGCTTGCGCCGGCGCTCCCCGCCCGCGCCGGGCGCATGCCGCGCTCCCCCGGGGAACGGACTGCCCCGGGCGCGATGGTCAGTCGGCCGCCAGGGCCGGCGCCGCTGCCTGCCCCACCGCCCGGGCCAGCGCCACCTCGCGCACGGCGTCGGCCACCGCGTCGGGATCGCCATGGTGGGCCATGTGGCCGAGGCCGGGCAGCAGGCGCAGCCGGGCGCCGACGGCTCGGGCCATCGGCTCGGCGTGACGGGCGGGGGTGATGAGCTCGTCCCCCTCCCCCGCCAGGATCGTGACCGGCACGCGGAGCTCGCCATAGCGGCGCGACAGGCGGGCGGCGTCGGTGGTCATGAAGGCCGTGTCCTCGGCCATGGCGCGGATCTGCGAGGGTCGGACGCAGAGCTCCAGCGGAAAGCCCGCCAGGAAGTCGCGCGGCACCGGCATGGGCTTGAAGATCTTGCGCAGCACCGGCGGGGTCAGCGCCCGGTTCACCGGCGGCAGGATGGTCAGGCGCAGCGCGTCGCCCAACCCGGGCACCGCCGGGACCGAGGCCACCGGCACGTCGGCCCGCGCCTCGGGGATGTAATAGCCGGAGACCAGCACCAGCCCCGCCATCTCCAGATCATGGTCCAGCGCGAGCGACAGCGCCACCAGCGTGCCCCAGCTGTGCCCGACCACCACCGGCCGCCGCACGCCCAGATGCGCCAGCAGCGCCTGGATGACCGCCGCCTGGGCGCGGGCGGTCCAGAGCGTGCCGCGCGGGCGCGGGCTGTGGCCGAAGCCCGGCCGGTCCAGCATGATGACGCGGTGGTCGTGGGAGAGGCGCTCAACCACGCCGCTGGTCAGCCAATCCTCCACCATGGAGCCGTTGCCGTGCAGCAGCAGCACCGGCGGCGCCAGCCGGTTGCCGCGCTCCAGCACGTGCAGCTTCGTGCCGGCCACCTCGACCATGCGGCCCAGCGGCGGGTGGCGGCGCTCGGCGGCGCGGGCGCGGCGCTGGTTCAGCACCGCCGTCCCCGCTAGCAGGGCGGCCAGCCCCAGCAGCCCGAGGCGGCCCCAGGAGCGGCCCCATGGGCGACCCTCGGCACGCAAGCCGGAACCTTCCGGAACCCGCTCGCGGGGCGACCATTCCGCCGCCCGCTGCCAGGACGGCTCCCGCACCCGGTCATAGACGCCGGGGCGCCGGGGGCGGTCGTGGCGGTCGCGGGTCGGGACGGTGGTCATCGGGCTTCTCCGGCTGGCCTGGGGGATGCCATGCCAACCGGAGAAGCCCCGACACGTTCCCTTACTTCTTCGCAGGTGCGGTAGGCTTCACGAAGCGCAGGGTCATGCGGTCGCTCTCGCCGATGGCCGCGTACTTCTCCCGGTCCTTGTCCTTCAGCGCGAAGCTCGGCGGCAGGGTCCAGACGCCCTCGGGATGGTCCTTGGTGTCGCGCGGGTTGGCGTTGATCTCGGACGTCGCCACCAGCTTGAAGCCGGCATCCTGCGCCAGCTTGATCACATAGTCCTGGCGGACATAGCCGGACTTGGCCTTGGGGTCCTGCGGCTGGTCGGTGCCGGCGCGGTGCTCCACCACGCCCAGCGTGCCGCCCGGCTTCAGCGCGTCGTACATCGCCTTGAAGGCCTGCGGCGCCCAGTCGGCCGCCATCCAGTTGTGGACGTTGCGGAAGGTCAGCACCAGGTCGGCCGTGCCCTTGGGCGCGACCTCGAGGTCGTTGGGTCCGAACTCCGTCAGCACGACCTTGTCGTAGAGGTCCGGCCGGGTGGCGAGCCGCTCCTTGAAGCGGGCGACGGCCTTGGCGCCGCGCTCGCTGTCCTTGTCGGGTCCGGCGGCGATGTAGGTGCCCTTGTCCCGCATCAGCGGCGCCAGCACCTCGGTGTACCAGCCGGCGCCCGGCGACAGCTCCACCACCGTCTGGCCCTGGGTGAGGCCGAAGAAGGAGAGCGTCTCCTTCGGGCGGCGCCACTGGTCGCGGGCCTTGTTGGCCTCGGAGCGGTGGTCGCCGGCCAGCACCTTGTCGAGGGCGGCGGCCGTGCCCTCGTCCATGGCGTGGGCCGGGGCGGAGAAGGCGAGCGCGGCGCCGACGGCGAGCGCCGCCAGATGGCGGATGGACATGGTCTCGGACTCCCTAAGGCTGGAGCGGGCGTGATGCCCGGTCCGTCGTTCTTGGCACGAAGGATTAAGGGCGCGGGCGCCGCCTGTCCACCCGCCAGGAATAGGCCGGGGGAGCCATTCCCCGCCCTCTTGTGGAATCCACCCGGCCGCTCTATCCCTGTGCCATCCCGGACCCGCGCGGTCCGGCAGAAGAAACGGGGAGTGGAACGGGCATGAAGTCAGGGAAGATGATTCGCGCCGTGCTGGCGGGCGCCGCCGCGGTGGCGCTGTGGTCGGGCGCCGCGCTGGCCGACGAGGGCATGTGGACGCTGGACAACCCACCGACCGCGCAGATCGAGAAGGCCTACGGCGTGAAGGTCACGCAGGCCTGGCTCGACAAGGTGCGCCTGGGCTCGGTGCGGCTGGCCGGCGGCTGCTCGGGCAGCTTCATCTCGCCCCAGGGGCTGGTGATGACCAACCACCACTGCATCCGCTCCTGCGTGCAGCAGCTCTCCACGCCCGAGAACGACCTGATGGCGAACGGCTTCATGGCCGCGTCCACGGCGGACGAGCGCAAGTGCGCGGGCATCGAGATCAACCAGCTGGTCGAGATCCGCGACGTTACCGCCGAGGTGCAGCAGGCCGTGGCCGGCAAGACCGGCGCCGCCTTCAACGACGCCCGCCGCGCCAAGCTGTCGGAGCTGGAGAAGGCCTGCACCGGCACCGAGGCCGGCACGCGCTGCGACGCCGTCACCCTGTATCAGGGCGGCCGCTACAGCATCTACAAGTACAAGCGCTTCCAGGACGTACGCCTGGCCTTCGTGCCGGAATGGGACATCGGCGCCTTCGGCGGCGACCCCGATAACTTCAACTTCCCGCGCTACACGCTGGACATGGGCCTGCTGCGCGTCTACGGCGCCGACGGCAAGCCGCTCTCCACGCCCGAGCATTTCGCCTGGTCCAAGGCCGGCGCCAAGGACGGCGAGCCGGTCTTCGTGACCGGCCACCCCGGCGGCACCAGCCGCCTGCGCACCACGGCGGAACTCGTTTACTTCCGCGACTTCTTCGCCCCGACCTACCTGCAGTGGGCGCAGGAGAAGCGCGGCCGGCTGATCGAGTTCAGCCGCCGCGGCAAGGAGGAGGAGCGCCAGGCTCTCGAGGAGCTGAACAGCCTCGAGAACGGCATCAAGGTCTGGCGCGGCCGACAGCAGGCCCTGTCCGACCGTGAGTTCTTCGGCAAGAAGGTCGCCGAGGAGCAGGCCCTGCGCCAGGCCATCGCCGCCAAGCCCGAGCTGCAGCAGTCGGTCGGCGACGCCTATGCCGAGATCGACCGGGCGGTGGAGCTGAACAAGGCCCTGCTGCTGCGCCAGTTCCTGCTGGAGAGCGGCCGCGGCTTCGACAGCACGCTGGCCCGCCATGCCCGCCGCCTGGTGCGCGCGGCCGACGAGCAGGCCAAGCCCAACGCCGAGCGCCTGCGCGAGTACAGCGAGGCCCGCATCCCGGTGCTGAAGCAGCAGCTGTCCAACCCGGCGCCGGTGGAGACGCTGCTGGAGGTCGCCACCCTCTCCTTCTCGCTGGAGAAGGTGCGGGCCGAGCTCGGCATGGACGACGCGCTGGTGAAGCAGATCTTCGGCAAGAAGAGCCCGCTGCAGCTGGCGCAGGAGCTGGTCTCCGGCACCAAGCTGGGCGACCCGGCCGAGCGCATGCGCCTGTTCGAGGGCGGCAAGGCGGCGGTGGACGCCTCCACCGACCCGATGATCAAGCTGATGAAGCTGGTCGACGCCGAGGCCCGCGCCGTGCGCAAGCGCGTCGAGGAGCAGGTGGACGCGCCCATCGAGGCCGCCCAGGCCCGTCTCGCCCAGGCCCGCTTCCAGGTCTATGGCGACAAGGTCTATCCGGACGCCACCTTCTCGCTGCGCCTCTCCTACGGCGCCATCAAGGGCTGGACGGAGGCCGACGGCCGCGAGGTGAAGCCCTTCACCAATTATGCCGGCCTCTATGAGCGCGCCACCGGCGAGGACCCCTTCACCCTGCCCCCGTCCTGGATCAAGGCCCAGGGCAAGGTGAAGATGGACACGCCCTTCAACGGCGTCAGCACCAACGACATCATCGGCGGCAACTCCGGCTCGCCGCTGCTGAACAAGGACGCGCAGATCGTCGGGCTGGTGTTCGACGGCAACATCCACAGCCTGGCCGGCGAGTACGGCTATGACGGCGCCCGCAACCGCACGGTGTTCGTCGACAGCCGCGGCATGGCCGAGGCGATGCGCAGCGTCTACGGCGCCGACGCGCTGCTGAAGGAGATGGGCATCCGGTAAGGCCCGGACGCCCTTCCCAAGGCTCGATCGAGGACGCGGCCCCGGGCGACCGGGGCCGCGTTCGTCGTTGTCGGGGCATGTCCCTTTCGGCCGGGCACGCCGAATTTCCGTGGTTCCGCCCTTTTGCCGCCCCAATGCGGGCCACAGCTATGGACATGGGAACGGCGCCCGTTGCGGGGCGGGCGCGGGTCCCGATCCCAAGACCTGAGAGACCGACATGCCCTTCGCCCGCTACATCCTCGACAACAACGCCGCCTATCTCGAGCGCACCGACGGGTCGCGCCAGTACCTGCACTTCGTCGACCAGAGCATCGTGCGCCAGACCGCCGTCGGCGACGTGACCGGTGACGGTTTCACCGATGCGGTCTACGAGTTCGCCTGGGGCGGCATCATGGTGGCCGACTATGCCGCCAAGCCAGGCACCGTCACCCTCACCCCGGTCGTCCCCGTCATCCCCAGGGCCGATCTCGGCGGGCCGGAGGAGGTCCACCTGTTCGGCACGGCCAACGTGCTGGGCACCGCCGCGCGGGACGTGCTGTACTACCGCAACGCCTACGACGCCCAGGGCAACTCCCACGTCACCTACTACGCCCAGGACCTGCGCGGCGGCTCCACCATCGCGGTGTTCGACAGCGCGCGGGACGGCGGACACCTGCAGCTCTTCGCCGACCTGAACGGCAACGGCCGCGCCGATGCCGTCTTCCGCACCGCCGGCGGCGAGCTGAAGGTGAAGCTGGACAGCGGCGGCGAGACGCTGTTCCTGACCGGCGTCACGCGCAATCCCGACATCATCCTGGCCTCGGCCGGCAACTTCCACGCCGCCACGCCTCACGACGACCTGCTGTTCTTCGATACCGCCAGCCGCACCTTCACCGTCTGGGTCCGCGGCCCGGCGGGCGCCGACGCCATGGCCGACCATTTCGAGACGGTCTTCACCCTGCCGCAGAACTGGAGCCTCATCGGCACCGGCGACATGGACGGCGACGGGATCAACGACATCCGCATGGTGGACCAGGGCGGCATCTTCCTGCCCTACCCGCGCGAGACGCTGCCCACCTACTATTGGAGCGTCGGCAAGGGCCAGCTGGTGGCGATGGGCGAGATCGACCCGTACGACCACCGCGGCGGCGGCAACTTCCCCGCCCCCGTCGGCCTGGCCGGGCTGGCGGAGGAGCCGGCCCTCCCCTGAGGCGACTCCCCATAGCCGTGGCGCGCGCCCCGTGACAGCGGGGGGCGCGCCATGGTCTAAGGAGGCACCCCGCAACGATGGATGCCCCCATGTCCGACCCGACCTGGCTGAACCCCGCCCTGGACCGCGCGGCGCTGGCCGAGACCTTCGCCCGGACCGGCCGCATCAGCATTGAGAACGTCTTCCTGCCCGAGCTGGCGCGCGAGATCCACGCCTGCCTGGCGCGGGAGACACCCTGGGGTCTGGTCTACAATGAGGGCGAGAAGGTCGTCCTGCTGGACAACGGCCAGCTCCGCACCCTTGGCCGCGAGGAGATCGGGCGGCGGCAGCACCAGGTGCTGCGGCAGGCGGCGGAGGGGCGCTACGCCTTCTTCTACCAGACCTACCCGATCCTCGATCACTACCTGAAGGGCACCAACCCGGGCTTCTTCCTGAACCGGGTGCTGGAATGGGTGAATTCGTCCGAGGGGCTGGGTCTGGTGCGCGACGTCACCGGCATCCCCGAACTGGTCAAGGCCGACGGCCAGGCGACGCTGTACGCCCCCGGCCAGTTCCTGCTGCGCCACAATGACGGACACAAGGACGAGCATTGGCGCGTCGCCTACGTCATGAACTTCACGCCGGACTGGAACCCCGACTGGGGCGGGCACCTGCAGTTCCTGCGGGAGGATGGCGGGCTGGAGCAGGTCTGGGCGCCGCGCTTCAACGCGCTGAACCTGTTCCGCGTGCCGGTCTGGCACTCCGTCTCCTACGTCGCGCCCTACGCCACGGCGGGCCGCTACGGCATCACCGGCTGGTTCCGCGACGCCTGAGCCGCCGACGTCGTTTGGCGGGGACGCGGATCGCCCGTAGGTCGCATGGAGCCGCAGGCGCAATGCGACGTGCCCCGGCCGATCCGTCGCATTGCGGCTCCGCCTCCATGCGACCTACGGGTGATGCGGATAGCAAAAGGGCCCCGGGATCGCTCCCGGGGCCCTTCGCCCATTCAGCCCTGCGGCCGTCCGCTCAGAGGCGGAAGCCCAGGCGCAGATACCCGTACATGCCCGGGATGTCGTGCGTGGACTGGTCGAAGTTGTTCAGCTGGCAGCTGAAGCACTCCGGCGGATCCTGGTCGAGGATGTTGTTCACGCCGAGCGTGACGTACACCTTGTCGTCCAGCGCCGCCGGCGTCCAGGTGACCTGGGCGTCGTTGTAGAAGGTGGCGTCCATGACGTTCTGCGAGTTGGCCGGGGCCGCCGTGTTCGGCCGCGAGCACTGGCCGCCCGTGTTGGTGTTGTGGCAGGCCTCGATCACCTTGTCGATGTAGCGCACCGTCCAGGAGGCGTTGAAGTCCTGGAACAGCCACGACAGGGTGGTGGTGACCTTGTAGTCCGGGTAGGCCTGCGGGGGCGAGCCGCGCTCGGTGCCCACGCGCTCCACCAGCTGGAAGCCGGTGGAGGTCGGCAGCCGCTCCTCGAAGCTGTTGAGGTGGCTGACGACCAGGTTCACGCCGAAGGTGCCGGCGTCCATCTCCTCGGACTGCCAGTCGACCGTGACGTCGAAGCCGTCCGTCTTGATGCCGCCGATGTTGGTCAGGCGGTTGGTGAAGTTGAAGATGGTGCCGGTCGGCAGGCGCTGGATGTTGGCGCAGGCCACCGGGTCCAGCTCGGTGACGCAGCGGGTCAGCACGCCCTGCGCGTTCGGCGCCTGGATCGCGCCGTCCAGCTTGATCCAGTAATAGTCGAACGACACGTCCAGGCGGCTGCCGATGCCGCTGCCGCGGACCCAGTCGGGCGTGTAGGCGGCGCCCAGCGTGTAGGTCTTGGACGTCTCCGGCACCAGGTTCTCGTTGCCGCCGGTGATGGTCGCGATCTGCGCGTTCAGCTGGCGGTACGAGCCGTCGGTCGGCACGCCCAGCTGGGCGCAGTTGTTGACGATCGCGGCCGAGGCCGGCGGACCGCCGAAATTGCCCCGCAGGTCGGAGCAGGGATCGTTCAGCGGCGCGTCGAAGGTCGAGCCGGTGCTGAACAGCTCGCCGATGCCCGGGGCGCGGACGCCCTCGCCGTAATTGCCGCGGACCAGCAGGTCGCGGATCGGGCGGTACTGGACGCCGGCCTTGTAGGTCTCGTCGCGGCCGAAGGTCGAGTAGTCGGACGCGCGGACCGCCGCGTTCAGGTCGAGGCTGTGGACGGCCGGCAGGTCGCGCAGCAGCGGCACGGCCAGCTCGCCATAGACCTCGGTCACATCGAAGCTGCCCGACACCGGCGTGGCCGGCACGTCGGAGGTGTCGCCGGCGGTGACGACCGCGTCGGGGCGGAAGAAGCCCTTGTGCTCGCGGTACTCCAGGCCGGTGGCGAAGCCCACGGGGCCGGCCGGCAGGTCGAACAGCTCGCCGGTGATGTTGGCCGTGGCGTCGACCAGCGTCTGCTGCGAGCTGTCATGCTGGATGTAGGTGACGTAGCGCAGCATCTCCGGGGTGATGGTGCCCGGACCGCCGAACAGGTTGAACGGCGTGCAGCCCGGGATGGAGCGGCAGCGGTCGACCGGGCCCAGCGCGTCCTGCAGCTTCTGCGCGTTGAAGCCGTTGAACTTGGTCTGCAGCGCGCGGTTCTTGGAGTAGGTGGCGTTGGTGTCCCAGAACCAGGTGCGCCCGACCGCCTCGAAGTTACCCTCGAAGCCGCCCGACAGGTAGAAGGTGTCGACGTCCTGCTTGAAGATGCGGGGGCCGGCCTCGACCGGGCGGCGCAGGATGGCGTAGGGCTGCTCCGCCGGGTTGATGGTGAAACCGAACGGGTTGAACGGGTTCGTGACGTCGATGATCGTGCTGCGGTTGCGGGTGGAGGTGCCCGATCCCGGCCCGAACAGCAGCGGCTCCGGCGCCGCCTGGTTGGTCGACTTGCGGTTGTTGTAGAGCGCCTTCATGTTGAAGGCGACATTGTCCAGCAGGTCGTAGCGGATCTGGGCGTAGGTGCCGATGCGCTCGTTCGGCGTGACCAGGTAGTTGAAGGGCGCGAAGTTGAAGCGGTCGGCGACGGTGAAGGGCTTGAAGTCGCCGGTGGCCGGGGCGGCCGGGTTGTAGACCGGCTGGCGGCCCGGGTTGGCCAGGGTGACCGTGAAGGACTGGCCGGTACGCGGGTCGCGCAGGCTGAAGAAGCCGTTCGGGGTGATGGACGAGCAGGTCGCCGTGCAGGCGCCCAGGTTCGGCTCGGGGAAGGCCGACAGCTTGCGGTCGCCGGCCCAGACCGGGCGCTGGTCGGTGTAGCTGACATTGACGAAGGTCGACAGCTTGTCGGTCTTGTGGCCGAAGCTCAAATCGTACTGGGTGTTCCAGCCGTCACCATGGTCGATGTTGCCGCCGCCATAGACATTGGCCTCGAAGCCCTCGAAATCCTTGCGGGTGATGATGTTCACCACGCCGGCGATGGCGTCGGAACCGTAGATGGCCGAGGCGCCGTCCTGCAGGATCTCGACGCGGCCGATGATCGAGGCGGGGATGGTGTTCAGGTCGGTCGCGGAGGGCACGCCGGAGGCGGAGGAACCGCTGACCCAGCGCTGGCCGTCGACCAGCACCAGGGTGCGGCGGGAGCCCAGATAGCGCAGATCGACCTCGGAGGCGCCGGCGCCGACGCCGCCGCCATCGGCCGGGAAGCCGAAATTGCCCGACGAGTTGAACTTGGCGTTCAGGCCGCCGCCCGAGGAGGGCAGGCGCTGCAGGATGTCGCCGACGTTCGGCAGGCCGGCCTGTAGCAGCTTGTCGCGATCCAGGGTCTGGATCGGCGCCGCCGTGTCGATCGGGTTGGTGCGGATGCGCGAGCCGGTGACGACGATCTCCTCGAGCGCCGGCGACGGCGTCGGTTGCGCGAAGGCCGCGCCGGCCGTCAGGGCCAGGGTCGCGGACCCGCCCAGCAGGGCCAGCAGCGCGGCCTTGCGGTAGCTGTGCTGATTCAAGACATCCCCCTCATTATTACTTAGCTTCTCCGGGTGTGCGCCCGCTGGCGCTACCCCGGAGGACAGCTATACGGAGGGAGCAGCCGTTCGACAACATGCGACTTAAATAAAGTCGTAACATTGCAACCAACGACTCGGCCTGTGGTTGCACGGGCGCCACAGGGGGGCATGCCGCGGGGCGCCGTGACGGGGCGGATGGACGTTTCGCTGCCGAAATCACTGGACCGGGCCGGCGCGCAAGGGTTATCCCTGACGGGTTCAACTCATTCGGCGGGGAGCCGGGCCGTTCCATGTCTCAGGCCGTCGTCACCGTGCAGAATCTGGCCGAGCTGGCCCGCGCCGCCGAGGGCGGCCTGCCGGTCGGCCGCGACACCGTCATGGTCGGCGAGGACGGCTCCGTCCGGCTGAACCGCACCCCCGCCGCCTCGCGCCACCATTTCTGGCTGGACGGGCTGTTCTTCCACGTCTCGCTGACGCCGCAGGCCGACTCGACCCTGTTCCAGATCTGGGCCGAGGTGGGCTACATGCCCTACACGATCGAGAATCCGGAGAAGCGCGCGCTGCTGCAGTCGATCCTGCGCGCCGCCCAGGGGCTGGACAACGCCCGCTTCATCGTCGACGACCGCCAGAAGATCCTGGTGCTGGGCCAGGCCGAGGTGCCGGGCCACCTCACCATGGCCGACATGATGTACGAGACCGTGCAGTTCCTGCAGGAGGCGCGGCCCTACCTCAGGGTGTTCGGGCAGTATCTCTGAGGGGGCTTGAGCCCTCTTCGCCGCAAGTGCTGGCAGCCTTGACGCTGTGCGTCCTTCGACAAGCTCAGGATGAGGGGGTTGGGTGCTGCTCCCGGCCAAGCCAGCGCGAGCTTGGACCGGGAGTGCCTGGCATCCCCCATCCCACATCCTGAGCTTGTCGAAGGACGCACCACGCCCCAGCCTCTCCCGATGAATGCGCCAGCCTCCCCCTCACCCCTTCTTCGGCGGCTCCGGCGGCATGACGAAGATCTGGCCGGGATAGACCAGGTTCGGGTCGCGGATCTGTTCCTGGTTGGCCTCGAAGATCGTGGTGTAGCGCAGCCCCTCGCCATAGGCGCGGCGCGCGATGTTCCAGAGATTGTTGCCGGGCAGGACCACCACGGCCTTGCCGCCCAGGAGGTCCTCCGACAGCGGCCGGCGGTCCAGCGTCACCTCGGCGCGCGCGGCGACGCCGCCCTTGCCGTCCAGCTGGTCGGCGCGCAGCACGTAGCGGCCGGGCTCCAGCAGCCGGTCGGGGGTCAGTGCCCAGCGCCCGCCGGCATCGGCCACGGCGCGGCCGGCCAGCACCGTGTCGATGTAGAAATGCACCTCCGACCCGGGACGCGCGCGTCCGCCGACGCCCAAGCGGCCCTCGGAATCATAGTCGACCGTATCGAGCACGATCTCGCCCGGCGGCAGCGGCGCCGCGCCCTCCGGCGGCCTGGCACCGGCGGGAACCTGCAGCGCGCGGGCGGCGCCGTTCCGGGGCGCCAGCAGGGCCAGCGCCTCCCCCGTCTCCGCCTGGCGGCGGCCGGCGACGTCGCGCTTGGCCTCGGGCACCACCAGCACCACCGCGTCGGGCGCGGTCACCTTGGCGCCGTCGGGCCGGGCGGCCTCGACGGTCAGCTCGCGGGCGCCCGGCGCCAGCGGTCCGGCCGGCTGCAGCACCCATTCGCCCCGGCTGTCCGCGGTGGCGGTGCCGACGGGCTTGCCGCCGTCCAGGACGGTGACGGTCGCCCCCGGCGCCGCGCGGCCGGCGATGACGGCGGTGCCGTCCGGCTCCACCCGGACCACGTCGAAGCTGGGCGCTGCGTCGGGGCCGGGCACCGGCGCCGGCGCCACCGCGACCTTGCGGCCGGCCGGCGCATCCCCCTGCCCCGCATCCCGCACGTACCAGACGCCGCCGGCCACGAGGGCGATGCCGGCCAAGGCGGCGGCGATGCCGATCTGCTTCCTGTTCACCCTTGCACCCGATCCCTGGTGTCGTCGTCGCGGCGACCTTAGGCCAAGGTTCCGGCTCAGGCCAGCGCCAGCATCGCCCAGACGGCGGCGATGGCCACCGCGAGGCAGGCCAGTGCCCGGACGGCCGGCGCCTGGCGCGGCGCCGCGGTGCCGTCGGGCAGCACCCGGCGGCCGGTCAGCATGGGGCCCACCAGATTGTCCTTCTTGACCAGCAGGTACAGCGCCACGGCGGCGACATGCACGCCGACCATGACCAGCAGCAGGTCGAAGGAGAGGAAGTGCAGCCGCCGCGCCTCCTTCGCCGTGTCCTCCGAGACATGCTCGAAGAAGGGCCCGCCCTCGAAGCCGAGATCGTCCACCGTGAAGAGCCCGCTGCCGGCCTGCAGCGCCACCAGGGCCAGCAGCGCCACCACGGCCCAGCCGCCCAGCGGGTTGTGTCCGACCTCGGGCCGCCAGGGCTCGCGGGACAGCAGGTGCCGGACATGGTCAAGCACCGCCCCCGGCCCTTTCAGGAAGCGGGAGAAGCGCGCCGTGTCGCTGCCGATGAGCCCCCAGAGGATGCGGAACAGCACCAGCGCTATGGCCGCGTAGCCCAGCCGCTTGTGCCAGTCGAGCATGTCCAGCTCTGCCGTGGCCCAGGAGGCGCCCAGGCTCAGCACCAGCGCCCAGTGGAACAGGCGGACGGGCAGGTCCCAGATGCGGACCCGCCCGCTCTCATCCCGCTCGATCTCGGTCAGGGGCCCCACCATGGGGAAGCGTTACTTCTTCTGGCGGAAATTGTCGTGGCAGGCGCCGCAGCTGGCGCCCAGCCCCTTGAAGGCGCCGGCGATGGCGTCCTTGTTCCCGGTATCGGCGGCGGCGGCCAGCTTCACGCCCGCCTCGCCCATCGCCTTGTTGGCGGCGAGGAACTTGTCCCACTGCTCCCAGGCGGCGGGCAGCGTCTCGCTCTTGCCGACGCCGACCTGCGTGCCCTTGGGATAGAGGTTGGGCACCTTGGAGGCGACGTCGGAGGCGACCAGCGCCGCGGCCTTGACGTCGGCCGGCGTGCCGGCGCCGTCCTTCACATAGCCGGTGACCGTCTTCATGACGTCCTTCAGCCGCTTCATCTGCGTCTGCCGCGCCTCGACGACCGCGGCGGGGTCGGCGGCCGCCTGGCCCGCGGGCTGGGCGAAGGCCGCGGGCGCCATCGCGCAACCGACCACGGCGGCGACGAGCAGGGTCTTGCAGGATACTCCGTTGAGCCGATGCGCCATGGTGCCTCTCCTCGACGTTCATTCATGCGGGCACTGGCCCGGCTTGTTTCGGCGGCGGGGATGGTGTAACCGGCGTCCCTCCGTCCGCCGTGCCGAGAGTGCCCGCCGGACGGCCGGCTTGCAAGCGCCGCACCGGGCGCTGCGGGGACCGGCGAGCACGGAAGGAAAGAGCATGAGCAAAATCAGCTCGGTCTGCGTCTATTGCGGCTCCTCGAGCCAGGTGGACGAGGCCTACAAGACCGCCGCCCACGATCTGGGCACCGAGATCGGCCGCCGCGGCCTGCGACTCGTCTATGGCGGCGGGCGCGTCGGCCTGATGGGCATCACCGCCGACGCGGCGCTGGCCGCCGGCGGTGAGGTGACCGGCATCATCCCGCACCATATCCAGGCCATGGAGGTCGATCATCCCGGCCTGACGGAGCTGCATGTCGTCGAGAGCATGCACATCCGCAAGAAGATGATGGTCGACCGCTCGGACGCCTTCGTGATCCTGCCGGGCGGCCTCGGCACCATGGACGAGGCCTTCGAGATCATCACCTGGCGCCAGCTCGGCCTGCACGACAAGCCGATCATCGTCGTCAACGTGAAAGGCTATTGGGAGCCGTTCAGGACCCTGCTGACCCACATCCGCGACACCGGCTTCGGCCGCGGCGACAGCAGCCGGCTCTACACCTTCGTGGAGAGCGTCGAGGAGGTCTGGCCGGCCCTGGCCGACGCGCCCGAGCCGGCGACGGCGGACGACCTCCACCGCCTCTGAGCCGAGCCCCCTCATTTACGCATGGCCGCGCGTCCCCCCGGGGCGCGCGGCCATTTGCGTCTGGGGCAACCCGGACGTTGATCCGGCTGGACGATTGCGGTTCTATATCGCCCGCCCAAGGCCGGCCCCACAGTCCCAGGAAGGGAGGGGTCGAACCGCCACGCCCAGGAGAGATACCCCATCATGCAGAAGATCAAGGTCGCCAACCCGGTCGTCGAGCTCGACGGCGACGAGATGACCCGCATCATCTGGCAGTTCATCAAGGACAAGCTGATCCTGCCCTACCTGGACGTGGACCTGAAGTACTACGATCTGGGCATCGAGCACCGCGACGCCACCGCCGACAAGGTGACCATCGAGGCGGCGGAGGCGATCAAGCATTACGGCGTCGGCGTGAAGTGCGCGACCATCACCCCGGACGAGGCGCGGGTGAAGGAGTTCAACCTCAAGAAGATGTGGAAGTCGCCCAACGGCACGATCCGCAACATCCTGGGCGGCACCGTCTTCCGCGAGCCGATCATCTGCAGGAACGTGCCGCGCCTGGTGCCGGGCTGGACCAAGCCGATCGTCATCGGCCGCCACGCCTTCGGCGACCAGTACCGCGCCACCGACTTCAAGGTGCCCGGCCCCGGCAAGCTGACCATGAAGTTCCAGCCCGCCGACGGCGGCAAGCCGATCGAGTACGAGGTCTTCGACTTCCCCGAGGCCGGCGTCGCCATGGGCATGTACAACCTGGACGAGTCGATCGCCGGCTTCGCCCGGGCCTGCTTCAACTACGGCATCCAGCGCAACTACCCGGTCTACCTGTCCACGAAGAACACGATCCTCAAGGCCTATGACGGCCGCTTCAAGGACATCTTCCAGGACATCTATGACAGCGAGTTCCGCGCCGACTTCGAGGAGCAGGGCCTGGTCTACGAGCACCGGCTGATCGACGACATGGTCGCCTCGGCCCTGAAGTGGGAGGGCGCGTTCGTCTGGGCGTGCAAGAACTACGACGGCGACGTGCAGTCCGACACGGTGGCGCAGGGCTTCGGCTCGCTGGGCCTGATGACCTCGGTGCTGCTGACCCCCGACGGCAAGACGGTGGAGGCCGAGGCCGCCCACGGCACGGTGACGCGCCACTACCGCGACCACCAGAAGGGCCGGCAGACCTCTACCAACCCGATCGCCAGCATCTTCGCCTGGACGCAGGGCCTGTCCTACCGCGGCCAGTTCGACAACACGCCCGAGGTCACCAACTTCGCCAAGACGCTGGAGCGCGTCTGCGTGGAGACGGTGGAGAGCGGCTTCATGACCAAGGATCTGGCCATCCTCATCGGGCCGGAGCAGAAGTGGCTGAACACCCAGGACTTCCTGGCCAAGCTCGACGACAACCTGCGCGCCGCCATGGCGAAGTAAGCGTACCCCTTCTTGTATGGGGCACATGCCGCCCTTATCTCGTGTTCGGCCCGATGCTGACCAGCGTCGGGCCGTTTCACTGTGAGGGTCCCATGGAGCTCCGCCTGCCCCTGCCCGTCGAGCACAAGGCATCGCGCACCGTGATGCGCCTGCGCCGTCACGTCTCGGGCGAGCGCACGACGGTGGGCGAGGTGCTGGGCCATCTCGGCGATCGCGCCACGGGCCTGCTGCTGGCGATCCTGGCGATCCCCTGCCTCATCCCCTCCACCGGTCTGCCCATCGGCGCGGCCTTCGGCGCGGCCATGGCGGTGGTCGCCTGCCAGGTGCTGGTCGGGCGCGAGGGCAAGCTGCCAGGCTTCGTCGCCCGCATCAAGGTGAAGGCGACCCTGCTGGACGCGCTGCTGCGCCGGGCCGTGCCGCTGCTGCGCCGGATCGAGCGCCATCTGCGCCCGCGCATGCCGGCCTTGGCCCGCCTCGGCCCGATCCCGGCCCTGCTGATCATCCTGCACGGCGTCCTGATCATCCTGCCCATCCCGCTGGGCAACACCCTGCCCGGCCTCGCCGTGCTGCTGTTCGGCCTCGCCTGCATCGTGAAGGACGGCGGCGCCATGCTGGCCGGCTACGCGGTTTCGGTCGCCGCCGTGGGCTTCGCCGCCGTGGTCGGCGGCGGCGCGCTCTGGGCGCTCAACAGCGTCGTCGGGGCGTGATTCGAGCTCCAGGGTTTGCATCTACGCGGCCGATGAAGTCGGCCCGTAGGTCGCATGGAGCGCAGCGCAATGCGACGTTACCCCGCCCACAGCATGTCGCATTGCGGCTCCGCCTCCATGCGACCTACGCACTGCACAGCGCCAGCACGGCGCCCCCTCGCCTTTCGCTCCCTGGCAATCCTCCCGTCCCCGCATAAAGTCCTCCGGGGCAGCCCGGCGAACGGGCGCCGTGACGAAGGAGGAGAGCGACCATGCCGATTCTGTACCGGACCAAGGGCAGCGCCACCGGTGGGCGCGAGGGGCAGGCGGCGACCGAGGACGGGCGCCTGCAGGTCAAGCTGAACACGCCGAAGGAGCTGGGCGGCGGCGGCGGCGACGGCACCAATCCGGAGCAGCTCTTCGCCTGCGGCTACTCGGCCTGCTTCCTGGGCGCGCTGAAGTTCGTGGCGGGCCAAGCCAAGGTTAAGGTGCCGGACGACACGCGCGTCACCGCCGAGGTCGGCATCGGCCCGCGCGACGACGGCACCGGCTTCGGCATCGAGGTCGCGCTCACCATCAGCATCCCCGGCATGGACCGCGCCCAGGCGCAGGAGCTGGTCGACAAGGCGCACATCGTCTGCCCCTACTCCCACGCCACCCGCGGCAACATTCCGGTGACGCTGAGCGTAGCGTGAGCCGCTTGTCCTTCTCCCCTTGCGGGAGAAGGAGGGACCCGTTGCGCAGCAATGGGGGGATGAGGGGTCGGCCGCCAAGGGCGGACGTTCTCCTCCAGCAGAGCAAATGCCAAGGGATGAGAGGGCCCAGCTTCGCTGGTCCACCCCTCACCCTCCCATTGCTCCGCAATGGGGCCCATCCCTCTCCCGCAAGGGGCGAGGGATCGGAAAACAGAAAGGGCCCCGACCGCCGGCCGGGGCCCTTTTCCATGCACACAAGATCTGGTGGCTCAGGCCACGCCGATCTTGCGCTCGTCCTCGCGGCGCTTGGCCGGCTGGTAGGCCTGGGCCGCGTGGTGGCTGCAGTAGGGCAGACCCGGCAGCGCGCCGTGGCCGCAGAAATGGAAATCCGGGTGCTTCGGATCGCCGACCGGCCATTTGCACATGCGCTCGGTCAGCGACAGGATCGTCGCGCCCCGGGTGGGCTTCTTCTTGATGGGCGACGGCCGGCCGGAAAGCCCCAGCCGATGCGCCTTGCCGATGACGGCGTTGCGGGTCACGTCACCCAGCGTGTCGGCGATCTCGCTCGCGCTCTTGCCCTGGCTCCAGAGCTGGCGAAGCTGCTCGACGCGCTCCTCAGTCCAACCGATCACGTCCCCCTCCCGAAACTTGCTGGTCTACCCATTCGGGGAACCGGTCCGCCTTGCCGGCGGCTTCGGTTCTCAATCGTACGGGACAACGCCATCCACCAGATTTTGTGCCCGTGACGATCAGAGGCTACCAAACATGCGACGCGGTGGGTAGGGGGTAGGACTCAAATTCTCTGTTTGACAGGGGTGGATTCCTCGAATCCACCCCCATCGAAAGGGGTACTTACTGGCCGGCGGCCAGCGAGAATCCCGGATTCCCGTCGAAACTGTAGAGGCTCGCCGTCTGTACGACGTCGAAACCGGCCTTGGCGAATCGGGAATAGAGCTCCGCGATGGTCCCCGAGTCGACGCCGCCCTCGCCCGCCGACACGATCCGGCAGCGCCAATGGTCGGTGCAGAAGGTCTCCGGCGCCCCGTCCGGCCACACCTTCTGGCCGCGGTTGGAGATCATGGCGAGCTTCAGCCCCTCGCCCAGGATCGGCTTCACCCGGTCCGCCAGTTCGGAGCCGGTGCCGCCCTTGTGGTCGAGGAAGACGTCGACGCCCAGCAGCTTCTTCTCCTGGCGCGGCACGTCCTTCAGCGCGATGCCGGTCAGGTTGGCGCTGACGCCCACCGGGTAGCTGGCGGGGGTGAGCGTATTGGGGCGCTCGCCCAGCCGGTCGATCAGGTTCAGGGCGAAGTCGCGGGTGCCGACGCGGGCCTTGGAGACGCCGCGCTTGAAGATGTCGACGGTGTGGATGCCGTCCTCGATCATCTTGAGCCAGGCGTTGTGGATCTTCTCCGCCGCCTCGGCCTGGCCGATATGGACCAGCATCATGACCGACGCCAGGATCAGGCCCGACGGGTTGGCGATGCCCTTGCCGGCGATGGTCGGGGCGGAGCCGTGAATGGCCTCGAACATGGCGCACTGGTCGCCGATGTTGGACGAGCCGGCGAGGCCGACCGAGCCGGTGATCTGCGCCGCGATGTCGGAGATGATGTCGCCGTACAGGTTCAGCGTGACGATGACGTCGAACTGCTCCGGCGTGTCGGCGAGCCGCGCCGCCCCGATGTCGACGATCATCGTCTCGTGCTCGATCTCCGGATAGTCGGCGGCGATCTCGTCGAAGACCCGGTGGAACAGCCCGTCCGAGATCTTCATGATGTTGTCCTTCACGAACGCCGTCACCTTGTGGCGGTGGTTCGCGCGGGCATACTCGAAGGCGTAGCGGATGATCTTCTCCGAGCCCGGGCGCGTGATCAGCTTCACGGCCTGGGTGACCTCCTGGCTCTGCCGGTACTCGATGCCGGCATAGAGGTCCTCCTCGTTCTCGCGCACGATGACCACGTCCATGGTCGGGTGCTTGGTCGAGACGAAGGGGTGGTAGGAGACGCAGGGGCGGATGTTGGCGAACAGGCCCAAGGCACCACGGATGGTCACGTTCAGCGACTTGTAGCCGCCGCCCTGCGGGGTGGTGATCGGGGCCTTGAGGAAGACCTTGGTGCGGCGAAGGCTGTCCCAGGCGCCCGGCTCCATGCCGTTCATGACGCCGCGGCGGTAGACGCTCTCGCCGATCTGGATCTCCTCATATTCGAGGTTGGCGCCGCTGGCGGCCAGCACCTCCAGCGTCGCGTCCATGATCTCGGGGCCGATGCCATCGCCCCGGGCGATGGTGATCTTGGTGGGTTCGGTCATCTCAGGTCTTCCTATGCTCGGCCGGGCCCTTCAGCGGGCTTTGACGGCGCGGGGACACTAGGCGCGCGGGCGCGCGGATTCAATGCGGCGGAAGGGAACAGGTTGCGGTGCGGACGGGATGCTGGCCCCATAAAGACGGGGTGGGTCTCCCACCGGCCTCATCACTCTCTGAACCGTCACCCCGGCGCAGGCCGGGGCCCAGGGGTTGCAGCGGAATGCGCTGAATGCAGCGCTCCCTCCATCCCCTCTGACCGGACCAAGCGCGTGGGCGCGCTTCATCGGCCTTCCATGGCTGCAACCCCTGGGTCCCGGCCTCCGCCGGGATGACGGGGAGGTGATATGGCCGTTGAGAACCAAACGAGCGGTTCCCGAGCCGACACGCTAGTGGCTCAGCTCCCGCATCGCCCCGTCCAGCCCTTCCAGCGTCAGCGGGAACATGCGGCCGCCCATCAGGCGGCGGATGATCTCGATGCTCTGGGTGGCAGGCCAGTAGCGCTCCGGCGTCGGGTTCAGCCAGACGGCGCGGGGCCATTGCGCCAGCAGCCGCTGCATCCAGACGGCGCCGGCCTCCTGGTTCCAGTGCTCCACCGAGCCGCCGGGCTGCACGATCTCGTAGGGGCTCATGCTGGCGTCGCCGACGAAGACCAGCCGGTAGTCGGAGCCGTAGGTATGCAGCACGTCCATGGTCGGGATGCGCTCGTTGTGGCGGCGGTGGTTGTCGCGCCACAGCCCCTCGTAGGGGCAGTTGTGGAAATAGTAGTGCTCCAGATGCTTGAACTCGCTGCGGGCGGCGGAGAACAGCTCCTCGCAGAGCTTGATGTGGTCGTCCATGGAACCGCCGATGTCGAGCATCAGCAGCACCTTCACCGCATTGTGCCGCTCCGGCACCATCTTGATGTCGAGATAGCCCGCGTTGTTGGCGGTGGAGCGGATCGTGTCCGGCAAATCCAGCGTCTCCGCCGCCCCGGTGCGGGCGAACTTGCGCAGGCGGCGCAGCGCCACCTTGATGTTGCGGGTGCCGATCTCGACCCGGTCGTCCAGGTTGCGGAACTCGCGCTTGTCCCAGACCTTGACCGCGCGGCGGTGGCGGCTCTCATGCTGGCCGATGCGCACGCCCTCGGGATTGTAGCCGTAGGCGCCGAAGGGCGAGGTGCCGGCCGTGCCGATCCACTTGCTGCCCCCCTGGTGCCGGTCGTGCTGCTCGGCGAGGCGCTGCGCCAGCGTCTCCATCAGCTTGTCCCAGCCTCCCAGCGCCTTGATCTGCTCCTTCTCCTCGTCGGTCAGATATTTCTCGGCGAGCTTGCGCAGCCACTCCTCGGGGATGTCGGCCTTGATCTCCTGCCCGGCCTCTCCCGAGACGCTTTCCAGCCCCTTGAAGACCTGGCCGAACACCTGGTCGAACCGGTCGATGTTGCGCTCGTCCTTCACCAGGATGGTGCGGGACAGATAGTAGAAATCCTCCACCCGGTAGCCGGCGACATGGGCCTGCATGGCCTCCATCAGCGCCAGATATTCCTTGAGCGAGACGGGCACCTGCGCGCGGCGCAGCTCGTAGAAGAAGGTGGTGAACATCGGGGCACCAGCGGGGTCGGAATCGTCGGGACCTTAACAGATGGGAGTCGGGTTTTCTCTACCCGGTCGTCCCTACTCTCACCCGTCGTCCCCGCGGAGGCGGGGACCCAGGTAAAGAGCTTGCTATCCGGCTTGAGCTGTCAGCGCAAAGGGCGACGTTGCCGCCCTTACTTGATGCTCCGGTGCTAAGGGAATGCCTGGGTCCCCGCCTCCGCGGGGATGACGGCAGTGAGGAGGGATGCGCCTCAGATCGCCTCCGCCGTCCCGTTCATCACGGGAGCAACCGCCCCACTCGCCCGGTGCGTCCACACCGTGACCGGCTCGTCCCGGCCGCGCAGCTGCATCGGCTCGACCCGCTCCAGCCCCTCCAGCACCCCGGGCCCGGAGACCAGCACGGCCCAGCTGGCGGCCTCGTCGCTGACGACCAGGTCGGCGTCCAGGTCGCGGCACAGCGTCTCCAGCCGGCTCGCCACGTTGACCGTGTCGCCGACGACGGTGAACTCGATCAGCCGGTCGCCGCCGATGTCGCCCAGGATCACCGGGCCGTAATGCAGGCCGGTGGCGATGCGCAGGGCCGAGCGGCCCTGACCGGCGCGCTCGATATTCCACTCGGCAATGCTGGCGACCATGGCACGGGCGCAGGCCAAGGCAGACGCCGCGTCGCCGGCTGAGGGGCTGAGGATGCCGAAGGTCGCCATGACGCTGTCGCCGATATATTTGTCCAGCGTGCCGCCATGCTCGAAGACGCAGCGCTCCATGCGCTGACGGAAGCCGCGCAGCAGGTCCATGACCTCGGCCGGGTCGGCGCCCTCGCACAGGCGGGTGAAGCCCATCAAATCGGCAAAGAGCACCGCCACCGGCCGCGTGTGGGGTACGGCCGGCATCGGCTCGGCCGAGGCGAGGCGGTCCACCAGTTCAGGCGAGAAGTAGCGGGCGAGGTTGGCGCGTTCGCGCTCCACCACCACCTGCCGCTCCATCAGCATCTGCGAGCGGCGCACGCCCGCCGCCAGCGTCATGGAGACCAGCAACAGCAGCAGCACCTGGCTGAGCGCGCCGCTGATGTCGACGAATCCCGGATGGAGATAGACCTTGGCGATGTCGGCGACGGTCGGCGCCTCGACGAACTGCAGGCTCTGCAGGCTGAAGGTGCCCGGCAGCGACAGCACCCAGAGCACGCAACTGGTCCAGGCGACCGAGGCGCAGATGCCGCTCCACACCACCAGCCCGGGCATCTGGGCCAGCACCGCGCCGGCGATGAACAGGAAGAAGGTCGAGAACCAGACCGAGCGCAGCGCCACGGCCGGTGGGATGGTCTGGTCGATGGTGCCGGCGGAGACCAGCGCCGTGCCGATCAGCGCATGGTCCAGCAGCACCAGCGCATAGAGCATCCAGGGCCGGTAGAGGCGCAGGCCGCTCAGCCCGTACATCACCAGACCGTTGGCCGCCAGCAGGGTGATGGTGGCGTAGACGGTGACGTTCTCGCGCGCCGGGTCGAGCCACAGGGCCCAGGCCATGATGATGGCCAGCGCCACCAGCCGCGCCTGGGTGGCGATGCGGATGCCGCGCCGCTTCTCCAGCCGCAGCGCCTGGGCGATGCGGGCGGTCTGGCGTGTCCTCAAGGTCGGCTCGGCCGCCGCTGGCTTCATCACCGCCCTCCTTCGCGCGATCGGGGTGAGGGCCCCTCTTTCGCGCGCAACCTGGGCGAAAGGATGACGCGTTCAGCCGGGGCACGCCAGATAATGCACGCTGAACAGGTTTTTATCGTCCGTCCAGCAGGCGGCCGGGGCGTAGCCGGCCCGGCGCGCCAGGTCGCGGAAGCCCTCGACCGAGTATTTGCAGGAGTTCTCGGTGTGGATGGTCTCGCCTGCGGCGAAGGCGAAGCGGCGGCCGGCCACCGTCACGATCTGGTCACGGCGTGAGACCAGGTGCATCTCGATGCGGCCCAGCGCCTCGTCATAAAAGGCCTTGTGCTCGAAGGCAGCAAGGTCGAAGCCGCCGTCCAGCTCGCGGTTGATGCGGGCCAGCAGGTTCAGGTTGAAGGCCGCCGTCACGCCCTGGGAATCGTTGTAGGCGTCGTGCAGCACCTGCGGGTCCTTGCGCAGGTCGACGCCGATCAGCAGCCCGCCCCCCGTCAGCGCCGGCCGCAGCGCCACCAGGAAGGCCTGCGCCTCCACCGGGTCCATGTTGCCGATGGTGGAGCCGGGGAAGTAGCCGACGCGGCGGAACTCCCCTTCCCCGCCCGGCGGCGGCACCGCAAGGCCCTGGGTGTAGTCGGCGCAGAGCGCCATGACTTCCAGCTCCGGATAGTCGCGGGCCAGCGCGTCGGCCGAGGCGATCAGATGGTCGCGCGATATGTCCACGGCGACGTAGCCGGCCGGGTCCTCCAGCCGCTCCAGCAGCGGCCGCACCTTGACCGAGGAGCCGCTGCCCAGCTCCACCAGCTGGCAGCGTCGGCCGATGAGCGCGGCCATCTCCGCCCCGTGCCGCTCCATGATCCCGATCTCGGTGCGGGTCGGGTAGTACTCCGGCAGTTCGCAGATCAGGTCGAAGAGGCGCGAGCCCTCGGCATCGTAGAAGAACTTCGCCTCCAGCCGCTTCGGGTGGGACGACAGCCCCTCCAGCACCGAGGCGCGGAAGTCCTGCACCACCGGTGCCGTGTCGTGGAAGGCGGCGAGCGCGGTCTGGCGCATCAGTTTACTCCCGGCTGCGGGCGAGGCGGAGGCCGCTGAACTGCCAGCGGGCGGCGGGTGGGAAGAAGTTGCGGTAGGTCGGCCGCGCATGCCCCGGCGGCGTCGCGCAGGACGCCCCGCGCAGCACCATCTGGCCGGACATGAACTTGCCGTTGTACTCCCCCACCGCCCCCTCGGCCGTGCGGAAGCCGGGGTACGGCAGGTAGGCCGACGCGGTCCATTCCCAGACTCCGGCGGGGAAGCCCTCGGCCGGCACGGGGTGCAGGGCGGGCGCGGGATCATTCCAATGGCTCGCGGCCACCGCCTCCCACTCCGCCTCGGTCGGCAGCCGGGCGCCGGCCCAGCGGGCATAGGCGTCGGCCTCGTAGTGGCTGAGATGGCAGACAGGCTCGCTAGGGTCGACGGCGCGCTCGCCCTCCAGGGTGAAGAGGCGCCAGGCACCATCGACGCAGCGCCAGTAGAGCGGCGCCTCCCAGCCCTCGGCCTTCACCGCCGCCCAGCCATCGGACAGCCAGTGTGCCGCCGTGCGGTAGCCGCCGTCGGCGATGAAGGCCAGATACTCGCCCGCCGTGACCGGCCGCGACGCGATCTCGAACGGCTCCAGCCAGACCTTGTGGCGAGGGCCCTCATTGTCGAAGGCGAAGCCGGGGCCGCCATGGCCGATCTCCACCAGTCCGCCGTCATGGGCGATCCAGCGCAATGGCGGCGCCTCCCCCCGGACCCCGGCGGATGGCGCGGCATAGGCCGGCAGCGTGGGGTTCTGCGCCAGAAGATGCTTCACGTCGGTGAGGATCAGCTCCTGGTGCTGCTCCTCATGGTTCAGGCCCAGCTCCAGCAGGTCCAGCGCGTCGGGCGCCGCCGCGGGCAGCCAGTCCCGCATGGCCGCATCCACAAGCCGCCGGTACTCCAGCACCTCGGCCAGGGACGGGCGGGTCAGCAGGCCGCGCTTGGGCCGCTCGTGCCGGGGCCCGACCGCCTCGTAGTAGGAGTTGAAGAGATAGACGTAGGCGGGGTCCACCGGCGCCGCACCGGCGCGCGGGATCAGCAGGAAGGTCTCGAAGAACCAGGTGGTGTGCGCCAGGTGCCACTTCACCGGGCTGGCGTCGGGCATGCTCTGCGCCCCCGCATCCTCCGGCGACAGCGGCGCCGCCAGCGCCAGCGAGCGGGCGCGCACCCGGTCGTATCGTGCGGCGAGCGCCCGTCGGCGGGCGGTCTCCTGCACGGGATTGATGCCGTCGGGCACGGTCCCCCTCCGTTTTCTTCCCTCTCTCACAACGAAGGTAGGCCGCGCAGGTTACAAACGCACCCCCGAAGGGCGGGTTTGACCTGCGATGGAGGAAGTAGCCCGACCGGAAAGGCCCGACCGATTTGGCCCGGAACGCCCAGCTTTCCCCGCGGTTTGAGTCGCCCACGCGCGAGCGCCAGAAAATCGGAGGGAACGGCGATGGCCGATCAGGGCAACCGGAACGGCGGTATGGGCCCGGGGCTGACCACCCGGCAGGGTCACCCGGTTTACGACAACCAGAACACCCGCAGCGTGAGCGACCGCGGGCCGCTGGTGCTGGAGGACTACCAGTTCCTGGAGAAGATCACCCATTTCGACCGGGAGCGCATCCCGGAGCGGGTGGTCCACGCCCGCGGCGCCGCCGCCCATGGCTGGTTCGAGCCCTACGGCACGGCCGGCGACGATCCGGTGGAGACCTTCACCCGTGCGAAGGTCTTCCGCAAGGGCACCCGCACACCGGTCTTCATCCGCTTCTCCACCGTCATCCATGGCGGCCACAGCCCGGAGACGCTGCGCGATCCCCGGGGCTTCGCCATCAAGTTCTATACCGAGGACGGCAACTGGGACCTGGTGGGCAACAACCTGAAGGTCTTCTTCATCCGCGACCCGATGAAGTTCCCGGACCTGGTCCACGCCTTCAAGCCGGACCCGATCACCAACATCCAGGACCCCAATCGGCTGTTCGACTTCCTGAGCATGACGCCGGAATCGACCCACATGGTCACCTGGCTCTTCAGCCCCTGGGGCATTCCGGCGAGCTATCGCGCGATGCAGGGCTCCGGCGTCAACACCTACAAGCTGGTGAACGCCGAGGGCGGGACGGTGCTGGTGAAATTCCATTTCCAGCCGAGGCAGGGCATCCGCAACCTCACCCAGCAGGAGGCGAACGCCATCCAGGCCACCAACTTCAACCACGCCACCCAGGACCTGTACCAGGCGATCGAGCGCGGCGACTTCCCGGAGTGGGAGATGGCGATCCAGGTCATGGAGGACCATGAGCATCCCGAGCTGGACTGGGACCCGCTGGACCCGACCAAGCTGTGGCCCGAGGACCGGTTCCCGCTGCGCCCGGTCGGCCGGGTGGTGCTGGACCGCAACCCGGTCGACTATCACAACGAGGTGGAGCAGGTGGCCTTCGGCACCGGCGTGCTGGTCGACGGCATCGACTTCTCCGACGACAAGCTGCTGCAGGGCCGGACCTTCGCCTACTCCGACACGCAGCGCTACCGGGTGGGGCCGAACTACCTGCAGCTGCCCATCAACGCGCCGCGCTGCCCCTTCGCCACCAACCAGCGCGGCGGGCAGATGAGCTTCCATGTCGACGGCGCCGAACAGGGCGCCGACCCGCATGTGAACTACGAGCCCAGCACCCGCAACGGCCTGCGCCAGCAGGAACGGCAGGGCCCGCCGCCCCGCCCCTTCGTGCAGGGAACCGTCGGCCGCCAGCCGCTGTCGCGCCCCTGCAACTTCAAGCAGGCCGGCGAGCGCTGGCGTGCCTTCTCGGATGCCGAACGCGACGAGCTGGTCTCCAACCTCGTCGGCGCCCTGTCGCAGTGCGACCCGGTGATCCGCGAGAAGATGGTCCACCACTTCACCCAGGCCGACCCGGAATACGGGCGGCGCGTGGCCGACGGGCTGGGGCTGACCGGCAAGCGCCACGCGGCGGAGTGAGTGTCTGAACGGGCGCGGCCGGTGTGGGCCGGGCCCGCTTCAGAGAAATACGAAGATGGTGTTGCCGACATTGTGCAGGAGGATCGGGAGCAGCAGGCTCCCGGTCCGCAGCCGCAGCCAGACGACGAGGAAGGAGGGGATCGCCGTCAGCGCCATGGTCAGCGGGTCGAGGGAGAAGCCGCCGGCCGAATAGCCGAAGGCGTGCGCCAGACCGAAGAGCATGCAGGACAGGACCGCGCCCCAGCCCCACTCGACGCCGAGGAACCGCACGCGCCCGGCGAAGGCCCGGTCCAGCGCCAGCAGCAGGATGCCGCGGTAGTACGGCTCCTCCTCCAGCCCCGGCATGCTCAGCTGGAAGGCGACGTCCTCCATGCCCGGCGGATCGTTCGGGAACAGGGAGGCGAGCGTCGCGATGAAGGCGCAATAGGCCAGCATGACGGGTATGGCGGCCCTGACGCTTCCCGGCGCCTGGGCCAGCGTCAGCCCCACCCGGTGCCACCCGAACATCGGCAGCGCCGCGATCGCCAGCGTCGCGGCCAGGGCCAGCAGCTTGCCCTGCCAGTTCAGCTCGGCGCCCGGCAGCAGGTTGGGCACCAACCCGTAGAATTTGGTCAGGAGCGCGTCGTTGACCGCGACGATGAGCGCCGCCACGAGCAGCCACCGGCCCGAGAAGTTCCGGCGGTCCAGCAGGCCGATCAGCCCGCCCGCCGCCAGCAGCAGCGCGAGGGTGCCGAGAAGTCCGATCAGGCCGTTCATGGGGTCGTTGTTCCGGTGGGGGCGCCCCGTAGGTCGCATGGAGGCGGAGCCGCTGGACGGCAGATTGGCGCGGGTTGCGGACATTTATCCTTCTCCCCTTGCGGGAGAAGGATGGGGCCCCAAGCCTGCTTGGGGAGGATGAGGGGGCGACCGCCGCAGGCGGGCGTTCTCGACGCGCGATCCAAGAACAGCGGCTGAGAACGTCGGGCTGCGCCCGCCGCCCCCTCACCCTCCCACCGCTTCGCGGCGGGGCCCATCCCTCTCCCGCAAGGGGCGAGGGATGATGTCCTACTGCCCCTGCTGCCGCCGGGCCAGGAAGGCTAGGCGCTCGAACAGGTGCACGTCCTGCTCGTTCTTCAGGAGCGCACCGTGCAGCGGCGGGATCAGCTTCTTGGGGTCGCGCTGGCGCAGCACCTCGGGCGCCACGTCTTCCACCATCAGCAGCCGGATCCAGTCCAGCAGCTCCGACGTGGAAGGCTTTTTCTTCAGGCCCGGCACCTCGCGAACCTCGTAGAACAGGGTCAGCGCGTCGCGCAGCAGCTCCTGCTTCAGGTCGGGGAAATGCACCTCCACGATCTTCGCCATGGTGTCGGCGTCGGGGAAGCGGATGTAGTGGAAGAAGCAGCGGCGCAGGAAGGCGTCCGGCAGCTCCTTCTCGTTGTTGCTGGTGATGATGACGACCGGGCGCTGCCGCGCCTTGATGGTCTCCCCCGTCTCGTAGACGAAGAACTCCATCCGGTCGAGTTCCTGCAGCAGATCGTTGGGGAACTCGATGTCGGCCTTGTCGATCTCGTCGATCAGCAGCACCGGCGGGTCCTCAGCCGCGAAGGCCTCCCACAGCTTGCCCTTGCGGATGTAGTTGCGGATGTCGTGGACGCGGTCGTCGCCCAGCTGGCTGTCGCGCAGCCGGCTGACGGCGTCGTACTCGTACAGGCCCTGCTGCGCCTTGGTCGTCGACTTGATGTGCCAGGACAGCAGCGGCTTGCCCAGCGCGCCGGCGATCTCCTGGGCCAGCACGGTCTTGCCGGTGCCGGGCTCGCCCTTCACCAGCAGCGGCCGCTGCAGCGTGATGGCGGCGTTCACCGCCACCCGCAGATCGTCCGTCGCGACGTAGTCCTTGGTGCCTTCGAAACGCGCCATCCGCCGAATCCTTCAGTTCGGGCCCTTAGGGCCTGTTGGAGAACCGGTCGCATGGTTCTCCAACGTCGTGCAATCCCTCAACCGTCACCCCGGCCCCCGGATCGGGCCGGAGGCCCGTCCGAGGACAGGCTCCGGCCGGGACCCAGGGGTTGCAGCAGGATACGGCCGATGCAGCACCCGTAGGTCGCATGGAGGCGAAGCCGTAATGCGACATGTCCCAGCCGGTGTGTCGCATTGCGCCTGCGGCTCCATGCGACCTACGAACCACACGAGTGCTGCTTCAGCCGCATCCCGCTGCAACCCCTGGGTCCCGGCTTTCGCCGGGATGACGAGGAGTGAGGTTACGCCGCCGCCGTGACGCCGGCCATGGCCGCCTCGATGGCCGCGACCGCCGCCTGGGCATTGCCGCCGTCGGGGCCGCCGGCCTGGGCCATGTCGGGACGGCCACCGCCGCCCTTGCCGCCCACCGCCGCGGCGCCGGCCTTCACCAGCTCCACGGCGTTGAACCGGCCGGTGAGGTCGTCCGTCACGGCGACGACCAGCGAGGCCTTGCCCTCGGCCACCGCGACCAGGGCCACGACGCCGGAGCCCAGCTGCTTCTTCATCTCGTCGGCCAGCGGCTTGAGGTCCTTGGCGGCCATGCCATCCAGCACCCGGGCGGCCAGCTTCACGCCGGCCACATCCTTCTCGGCCGCCGCGGCCTGCGCCCCGCCACCGCCGGAGAGGGCGAGCTGGCGCTTCAGGTCGGCCAGCTCCTTCTCCAGGCGCCGGCGCTCCTCGACCAGCGAGGCGACCTTGGCGGGCACCTCCGCCGGCGGCACCTTCAGGGCGGAAGCGGCCTCCTGCAGGCGGCTCTCCTGCCCTTCCAGATACTCGAAGGCGCCACGGCCCGTGAGCGCCTCGATGCGGCGCACGCCGGCGGCGACCGCGCCTTCCGAGACGATCTTGAACAGGCCGATGTCGCCGGTGCGGCGCACATGGGTGCCGCCGCAGAGCTCGACCGAGAATTCCTTGTTGCCCTCGAACCCGCCCATGGAGACGACGCGGACCTCCTCGCCGTACTTCTCGCCGAACAGCGCCATGGCGCCCTGCTCGATGGCGGCCTCGGGGCTCATCAGGCGGGTGGTCACGTCGGAGTTGCCGAGGATGCGGGCGTTGACCTCCTCCTCCACCGCGCGCAGGTCGGCGGCGGAGAGCGGGGTGGGCTGGCTGATGTCGAAGCGCAGCCGCTCCGGCGCCACCAGCGATCCCTTCTGCGTGACGTGCTCGCCCATGCGGCGGCGCAGCGCCTCGTGCAGCAGGTGGGTGGCGGAGTGGTTGGCGCGGATGGCGCCGCGGCGGCCGCCGTCGACCTTCATCTCCACCACGTCGCCGACCTTGAGGCTGCCCTTCGCCACGGTGGCGAGGTGAGCCCAGACGGCGCCCAGCTTCTTCTGCGTGTCGCGCACCTGGATCTCGGCGCCCTCGGCCGTGACCATGGTGCCGGCATCGCCGACCTGGCCGCCTGACTCGCCGTAGAAGGGCGTCTGGTTGACGATGATCACGACCTTCTGGCCGGCCTCGGCCGTCTGCACGCGGGCGCCGGTCTCGTCCAGCAGCGCCACGACCTTGCCCTCGGCGCTCTCGGCATCGTAGCCCAGGAACTCGGTGGCGCCGAACTCATCCCGGACCTCGAACCAGACGCGCTCGGTCGCCGCCTCGCCGGAGCCGGCCCAGGCCTTGCGGGCCTCGGCACGCTGGCGCTCCATGGCGGCGTTGAAGCCGTCGGTGTCGACGCCGCGCTGGCGGCCCCGGAGCACGTCCTGCGTCAAATCCAGCGGGAAGCCGAAGGTGTCGTAGAGCTTGAAGGCGACCTCGCCCGGCAGCGGCTGGCCGGCGCCGAGGCGGGTCTCCTCCTCGTCCAGCAGCTTCAGCCCGCGCTCCAGCGTCTGCTTGAAGCGGGTCTCCTCCAGGCGCAGCGTCTCGGTGATGAGCGCCTGGGCGCGCTGCAGCTCGGTGTAGTGGCCGCCCATCTCGCGCACCAGCGCGGGGACCAGCCGGTGCATGACGGGATCGCGGGCGCCGATCATGTGGGCGTGGCGCATGGCGCGGCGCATGATCCGGCGCAGCACGTAGCCGCGCCCCTCGTTGCTGGGGAGCACGCCGTCGGCGATCAGGAAGGAGGCGGCGCGCAGATGGTCGGAGATCACCCGGTGCGAGACGGCGTGCGGCCCGTGCGGGTCGCTGTTCGTCGCCTCGGCCGAGGCCTGGATCAGCGCCTGGAACAGGTCGATCTCGTAGTTGGAATGCACGCCCTGCAGCACGGCGGACAGGCGCTCCATGCCCATGCCGGTGTCGATGGAGGGCTTCGGCAGGCTGATGCGCTGGTCGGGCGTCACCTGCTCGTACTGCATGAAGACGAGATTCCAGATCTCGATGAAGCGGTCGCCGTCCTGGTCCTCGCTGCCCGGCGGGCCGCCGGGGATGTGCGGGCCGTGGTCGTAGAAGATCTCCGAGCAGGGGCCGCAGGGGCCGGTGTCGCCCATGGCCCAGAAATTGTCGGAGGTCGGGATGCGGATGATGCGGTCGTCGCCGAAGCCGGCGATCTTCTTCCAGAGGCCGTGCGCCTCGTCGTCGGTGTGGAACACCGTGACCAGCAGCCGGTCCTTGGGCAGCCCGTAGGTCTCGGTGATCAGCTTCCAGGCCAGCTCGATGGCGTCGGCCTTGAAATAGTCGCCGAAGGAGAAGTTGCCCAGCATCTCGAAGAAGGTGTGGTGCCGGGCCGTGTAGCCGACATTCTCGAGATCATTGTGCTTGCCGCCGGCGCGGACGCATTTCTGCGCGGTGACGGCCCGGCTGTAGGGACGCGTCTCGTTGCCGGTGAAGACGTTCTTGAACTGCACCATGCCGGCGTTCGTGAACATCAGCGTCGGGTCGTTGCGCGGCACCAGCGGCGAGGACTCCACGGCCGTGTGCCCGTTCTTCGCGAAGAAGTCGAGGAAGGTGGAGCGGATTTCGTTCGCTGTCTTCTTGGCGGTCATGGCTCGGCCCGGCTGGAGTCGCAACAGGTCCCGCCTCGCGTGCCGCGCTGCGGGAGGAGACGGGTTGTACCGTGACGATATGGGGCCTGTCCATGCCGGGGGACGGCACGGGTCTTGTGCAAAGGAAGAGGGCGGGTCCCGGCCTCCGCAGAGACCGTGGCCCGCCCCTCGCCCGCTCCGGATGGCTCCGGCGGGCGGCTACTGCTTCAGCTTGGCCGCGAACAGGGCGAGGGCGCCGGCCCGGGCCGTGTCGCGCGGGGTGCCGGCATACAGGTCGAAGCTGTGCTCGGCGCCCTCGAACGCGGTGATATTGTAGGTCTTGGGCAGGTTGCGCGCGGTGGCGAACCAGTTGTGCGTCTGCTGGCGGCTGTAGCAGCTGGCCGGCGGCGTGGTCTCGTCGGCGGTGCCGACATAAAGCTCCAGCGGCACCATGGCGAAGTAGGTGGAGTTGTAGGCGCCGGCTAGGCCGCAGCCCGGATATTCCGCCACCGCCGCCTTGAAGCCGCCGACCAGGCCGGGGAAGCTGGACAGCACGTTGGCGTGCCAGACCTGCGGGCCGGTTTCCGCCACCACCGACATGACGGCGCTGGCGCCGTTGGACCAGCCGACCAGGCCCACCCTGTCGGTGGCGATCCGGTAGGTCAGCGCGTAGTCCTTCAGGTGCTTCAGCCCGCCGAAGGCGTCCAGCGGGCGGCGGCGGACCTCGTCCAGGCCAGTGCCGGTGCGCTGCGACCAGGGGATGGAGCAGACGCCGTTCCAGTGGCCGCGCGAGCCGAAGCTGTCGACCAGCACCGCCGCGTAGCCGTTGGCGACCAGCATGTCGCCCCACTCGCGGAACTGGCGGTGGATGTTCGGCACCTTCGGCGCGGCGGCGGTCATGCCGCCCCGGTAGGCGCCGCCGCAGCCATGCATCATGACCACCGCCGGGAACGGGCCGTCGCCCTCGGGGCGCCAGACGAAGCCGTTCAGCTGGGTGGTGCCGTCCATGCTGGGAAAGGCCACCTCGTAGGGCGTGGCCGTGTAGGTCTGCGCGCCGGCGACCGAGGCGCCCAGTGCGATGGCCGCGACCGCCCAGGTGGCGGCGGCGGCGATGAAGAGTCGGGTGTTGAACATCGAGACCCCTCTGATGTCCGTGCGGGCGCCCGGGGGCCCGCTGCGGTATCCGGCGGACGGCGGCCACTCCCGCCGTCTTCCCGGGGTGGTGAATATTCCAAACGGTCACAGAAGAAAAGTCATTTCACTTCGGAAAATAAAGTGAAACAAAGGAAATGCAACGTGAAACCGGGCAATATTCGTTATGGATATTGTGACGGGTGTCACAGGAGGCACATGCGACTGGAGCAACGCCCGTATCCAGCTCCGCTTGCGGGGGTTTATCGGAACTCCGCGCCCAACGAACCGCCATCCAGGCGGAGTTGCCGTCCCCTCTCCCAGGGGGAGAGGACAGGAAGAGTGGGTGTGGGATCGCGGAGCAATCCGCCGGCTTCGATGAAGCGCTCTTCCCCTACCCTCTTACCCCCTCACCCTGACCCTCTCCCCCTGGGAGAGGGGAAAAGCACCGACCTTGCGATTTTCCAAAGCCCCTCCAGAGGAGAAGGACGGCAAAGAAAAAGGGCGGCTCCCGGAGGAGCCGCCCTTCCCTGAACCGCCTTGAGGCGGGACTTCTCACTCCGGGCTGTCGGCGTCGCCGTCGGCCTCGGGGGTGCCCATCATGGCGGTGGCGACGAGGCCGGCGTTCGAGCGCACCTTGGCCTCGATCGCCTTGGCGATCTCGGTGTTGGTGCGCAGGAACGTCTTGGCGTTCTCGCGGCCCTGGCCGATGCGCTGGCCCTCGTAGGAGAACCAGGCGCCCGACTTCTCCACCACGCCGGCCTGGATGCCCAAATCGAGCAGCTCGCCCACCTTGGACACGCCCTCGCCGTACATGATGTCGAACTCGACCACGCGGAACGGCGGGGCCATCTTGTTCTTCACCACCTTGACGCGGGTCTGGTTGCCCACGACCAGGTCCTTGTCCTTGATCGCGCCGATGCGGCGGATGTCCAGACGGATGGAGGCGTAGAACTTCAGCGCGTTGCCGCCCGTGGTCGTCTCCGGGTTGCCGAACATCACGCCGATCTTCAGGCGGATCTGGTTGATGAAGATCACCAGGGTGTTCGACTTGGAGATGGTCGAGGTCAGCTTGCGGAGCGCCTGGCTCATCAGGCGGGCGTGCAGGCCGACATGGCTGTCGCCCATCTCGCCCTCGAGCTCCGCCCGCGGCACCAGCGCCGCGACCGAGTCGATGACCAGCACGTCGATGGCGCCGGAGCGCACCAGCGTGTCGGCGATCTCGAGCGCCTGCTCGCCGGCGTCGGGCTGCGAGATCAGCAGCTCGTCCACATCGACGCCCAGCTTGCGGGCGTAGCCGGGATCGAGCGCGTGCTCCGCGTCGACGAAGGCGCAGGTGCCGCCGGCCTTCTGCGCCTCGGCGATGGCGTGCAGCGCCAGCGTCGTCTTGCCCGAGCTCTCCGGCCCGTAGATCTCGATGATGCGGCCCTTCGGCAGGCCGCCGATGCCGAGCGCGATGTCCAGCCCCAGGGAGCCGGTGGAGATGGCCTCCACCTCGCCCTGGGCGGCGGTGCGCGCGCCCAGCTTCATGATGGAACCCTTGCCGAACGCGCGTTCGATCTGGCCGAGCGCGGCGTCGAGGGCTTTCTGCTTATCCATGGGAGTCTCAACCAGACGGAGTGGTGCAGACGACATTATTGTCCCCTTCCTTGTCGCACAGGCCCGGAGGGCGTTCAACCGGGCTGAATGTACCCTTTTCGTTCCTGTGCGCCAAGGGGAAATGTTTGCGTTCCGTTCTCCTGTTCAAGGGCGCGGAACGGCAAAAACACGCCGTTTGGCGGCTTATTTTTCTTCAGATATATCAATGGTTTATTCATCACTGGACAGGCCCGTTCCGGCATCCCCATCGCGTCCCTTCCCAGTAGGGCCGTCATGCACGCCTGGATTTCCGTTGCCGCAATACATCCTCACGCGGGAGTGGCGTTCCCGCACCGTTCCAGGGCCGACTCGGAAGCCCCCTCCCCCGATGCCCCCGCCCTTCCCCGAACGGCGGGAGCCGGCCTCAGCCGCCCAGCACTTCCTTCACCTTGGAGGCGAGCTGCTTCAGGCTGAAGGGCTTGGGCAGGAACTCGATCGGGATGCCGTCGGCCACCGCGTGGCGGAAGCGGTCCTCGGTGTAGCCGGAGATGAAGATGACCTTCACGTCGGGCCGGAACTGCAGCACCTGGCGGATGAGCGTCGGCCCGTCCATCTGCGGCATCACCACGTCGGTGATGATGAGGTCGACCGTCGGCCCGGAGTCGCCCTGCAGCAGCTCCAGCGCCGCCTCGCCGCTGCGGGCCTCCAGCACGTTGTAGCCCTTGTTGCGCAGCGCCCGGGCGCCGAACACGCGGACCGCGTCCTCGTCCTCCACCAGCAGCACGGTGCCGATGCCGGTGAGGTCGGCCGGTCCCTTCTCCTTGGCCTCCACCGCCGGCGCCGCCTCGGAGCCGGCGGCGGCCGCGTCGTGGCGCGGCAGGTAGATCTGGAACTTGGCGCCGCTGCCGGGAGCGCTGTCGACGAAGATGAAGCCGCCGGTCTGGCGCACGATGCCGTAGACGGTGGAGAGCCCCAGCCCGGTGCCCGAGCCCACCTCCTTGGTCGAGAAGAAGGGCTCGAAGATCCGCTGCAGATTCTCGCGCGGGATGCCGATGCCGGTATCCACCACCTCGACCACGACATACTCGCCGGGCGGCATCTCCTCCGTCTCCCAGCGCACCGACACGGGCGTGGAGAAGTTCTCGGTCACGATCGACAGGCGCCCGCCGCCGGGCATGGCGTCGCGGGCGTTGACGGCGAGGTTGATGATCACCTGCTCCAGCTGGCCCTGGTCCACCTTCACCAGGCCCAGGTCGCGGCCATGGATCATCCGCAGCTCGATGTTCTCGCCGATCAGCCGGCGCAGCAGGTTCGACAGCTCGGCCAGGACGTCGGTGACGTTCAGCACCCGCGGCTGCAGCGTCTGCTGGCGGGAGAAGGCCAGCAGCTGCCGCACCAGGTTCGCGGCGCGGTTGGCGTTCTGCTTGATCTGCATGATGTCGCTGAAGGACTGGTCGCCCGGCTTGTGCCGCAGCAGCAGCAGGTCGCAGAAGCCGATCATCGCCGTCAGCAGATTGTTGAAATCGTGCGCCACGCCGCCGGCCAGCTGGCCGATCGCCTGCATCTTCTGCGACTGGACGAACTGCGCCTCCAGGTTCTTCTGCGCGGTCATGTCGACCACGTGGAGGATCAGGCCGGGAGCGCCGTCGTCGGTGTCGAAGCGGCGGACATAGACCTGCACCGTGGCGCCGCCCGGCCCGCGCAGCCGCGCCTCCACCGGACCGCCCCGGTCGTCGCCCTGCAGAGCGGCCGTGAGGCGCGCCAGCAGCTCCGCCCGCTGCTCCTTCTGGAACATCAGGCCGATGGGGCGGCCCTGCACCTCCTCCTGGGTCGAGCCCGCCAGCGCCAGGAAGGTGCCGTTGCACTCGGTCAGGCGCAGCTCGGCGTCGACCAGCGCCAAGCCTATGGGCGCCACCTGGAAGAAGCGCTGGAAGCGCTGCTCCACCCGCTTCAGCTCGGCCAGCGCCTCCGGCCCGGGCGCCAGGTCGCGCAGGAACAGCAGGGTGCGCCGCCCGTCCTCCAGCAGCCACTGCGTCGCCGCAACGCGCACCGCCTGACCGCCGCGGCCGGCCAGCTCCACGGCGCCGTCGGCGGCCGCGTCGCCGGCGGCCGGAGGCAGCAGCAGATTGGCCGCCAGCCCGTCGGGACGGCGGGCCAGCAGCCCGTGCAGGCGCCCGCCCGCCATCTCGGCCGGCGCCCGGCCCAGCAGGGAGGCCAGGGCGGGGTTGGCGTGCAGCAGCGTGCCGTCCTCGCCCGCCAGTGCCACGCCCAGCGGCGCCCGCTCCGCGACCGCCATTCCCAGATCATCGGCGCGGAGCCGCACGATCCAATGGACATGCCCGGGCCAGCCGGCCAGCGGCCGCGCCTCCACCGTGACGGCGGGGACACCCAGGCTTTCGCGCAGCCGCAGCGGCGCCTCGGCCGTGCGCCCGCCGGCGGCCTGGTGCGCCACGCGCTCCAGCGCGGCCCGGTCGGCGGGGTCGCGGCAAGCGGCGCGCAGCGCCTCCAGCGGGGGCATCTCGTGCGGGTGCAGCAGCGCGCGGAAGGCGGCGTTGACCACCAGCGCCTCGCCCTCGGGCCCGGCCAGCGCCTGCGCGTCGGGCGCCGCGTCCAGCAGGCGGGACAGCAGGGCGAGACGCCGGCGCGTGGCGGCCGATGCCAGCTGGACCAGGAAGACCAGCAGCAGCGCCCCGACCGCCAGCGCGCCCGCCGCGACCCACACGACCATCGGGCCCAGGGCGTCCTGCAGCAGGGCCGGGGTCAGCAGCCCCGCGAGGCCGAGCGCCGCCAGCAGCCCGGCGCCGATGGCGGCGGCGCGGACGGGTCCGGCGGTGGTTCCTGCGCTGGCGGGGGACAAGCGGCACGTCGCGGTCGGTCGAAGGGGCGGGCAGTGTAGCAACCGCCCTCCGCCATGGCGACCCAACCTCAAGAAGTAGTCTAAGCCTCAGGAAGTGGGCTGGATCGCCCGGCGCTTCAGCTTGAAGACGTAGGAGATGATCTGGGCCACGGCCTTGTAGTGCTCCTCCGGGACCTCCTCGTTCACCTCGGCGGCGGCGTAGAGCGCGCGGGCCAGCGGCGGGTTCGGGATGATCGGCACCTGGTGCTCGATGGCGACCTCGCGGATGCGCTGGGCCATGAAGTCCACGCCCTTGGCGATCACCGTCGGCGCACCCATGGCGCCGGGGTCGTACTTCAGCGCGACGGCGTAGTGCGTGGGATTGGTCACCACCACGTCCGCCTTCGGCACGTTCTCCATCATCCGGTTCTGGGCGCGCTGCAGGCGCAGCTGGCGGATCTTGTTCTTCACCAGCGGGTCGCCTTCCGCCTGCTTGTACTCGTCCTTCACCTCCTGCTTGGTCATGCGCATGTTCTGCATGAAGTCGTAGCGCTGGTACCACCAGTCGGCCGCCGCCATCGCCGCCACGACCATCAGCACGGTGAAGATGATCTGCACGGAGATGTCGCGCGTCTCCAGCACCAGCGCGCCCATGGGCATGCCGATGAAATGCTCCACCGAGCCCATCAGCGGCCACAGCGCCGGCCCCAGCACGGCCGAGACGATCGCGACCTTGGCGCAGGACTTGGCGAACTCGATCAGGTTCTTGGCCTTGAACTTGTTCAGCAGGTTGGTGACGATGTTGAACCGCTCCAGGTTGAAGCTGAAGACCTGCTCCGTGCTGAAGACCCAGCCGACCTGGACGACCGTCGCCAGCACGCCGGCGATCAGCAGCAGCGCCATCGGCATGACCAGGGCGATGGCCAGCTCGATCAGCAGCGCGATCAGCATGTCGCCCAGTGCCGCCGGGTCCACCGAGAAGGCGTGCGGCCGCTCCACGAACGGCACCAGCGCGGCGTTGATGCGGGCGAAGGAGCCGGGCAGCAGCATCATGAGCAGCACCAGCATCGACGCCAGCATGAACAGATGCGTGAATTCCTGGGACTTGACGACCTGGCCCTTGGCCCGCGCTTCGGAGAGCTTTTTTCCGGAAGGTTCTTCTGTTTTGGAATCGGGATCCTGATCGTCCGACATCGTCCCTCCCCCCTCAGCCGCCCAGCAGCCCGACCAGCTGCGCCTGGAAGGCGGCCAGCCAGAACAGCATCAGCGCGGTCATCCCGGCGGCCAGCAGCAGCAGGCCGCCGCCGATCTGGATGGGGATGCCGATGAAGAAGATCTGGATCTGCGGCACCAGCCGCGCCACCAGCCCCAGCCCCAGGTTGAAGACCAGCCCGATCACCACGAAGGGGGCGGACAGCTGCAGCCCGACCAGGAAGCTCTCCGAGAAGACCCGGGTCAGGTGCTGGCTGAAGTCGCCCACCGGCAGCTGCATGCCCGGGCGGAAGACGTCGTAGCTCCCGACCACGGCCATGATCATCAGGTGATGCAGGTCGGCGGCGAAGATCAGCAGGATCGCCACGATGCCCAGCAGCGCGCTGACGGCGTTGCCCGGCGCCGCCATGGCGGGGTTGAAGCTCTGCGCGGCCGACAGGCCCACGGCGTTGGAGATGATGCTGCCCGCGGTCTCCATCGCCGCCAGCATGGTACGGGCGATGGTGCCGATGAAGATGCCGACCATCACCTCCGCCGTGATCAGCAGCGTCAGCAGGGCCGGTTCCGTGGGCTGGGCCGGCAGCAGCGGCCGTGCCACCGGCGTGACGACCAGCGCGGTGGTCAGCGCCAGCAGCAGCCGGATGCGCGCCGACACGAAGGTCTCGCCCACGCCGGGCAGGACCAGGAAGGCGGCGCCCACCCGGGTGAAGACCAGCAGGAAGGCGAAGAGCTGGCCGGTGATCAGCGCCTGCAGCATCGGCGTCAGCCGCCGCCCATGCCGATGCCGATGATGCGGTCCATGATCGACTTGGTGAAGGTCGTCAGGTGGCTGAGCATGAAGGGCGCCAGGAAGACCAGCGACGCGAACATGATGACGACCTTCGGCACGAAGGCGAGCGTCTGCTCCTGGATTTGCGTCAGCGCCTGGAACAGCGAGATCACCAGGCCCACCACCAGGGCGATGGCCATGATCGGCCCGCCGACGATGAGGGTGACGAGCAGCGCCTCGCGCACGACGTCGATCACCTCGGTCTGGTTCATGGGACGGCCTTCGGGTCTTGCTGGACGGCGCGCGCCGGCGTGAGGCGAAGCCTCACATGGGCATGCGCAGGATTTCCTGGTAGGCGCTGATGACCTTGTCGCGGACGGTGGTCACCGCCTGCAGGGTCACCTCGGCGTTGCTGACGGCGTTGACCACGTCGGCCAGGTCGGCCTTGCCGAGCACGCCGGCGGCGGTCATCTGCTCGCCCTTGTGCAGGGTGGCGAGCGAGGTCTCGGCCGCCTCCTCCAGCATCTCGCCGAAGCTGGGGCCCGTGGGTGCCTTGGCGGCCCCGCCCTTCACGCCGTTGGCGGCGGTGTTGGCGTAGGCGGCGATGGCGTTGGAAAGCGGGATCGGCATCTGTGGCTACTCCGGGCTCAGTTCCTGAGCAGGTCGACGGTACGCATGATCATCTGGCGGGTGGCGTCGATGACGCCGATGTTCGCCTCGTAGGAGCGCTGGGCCTCGCGCATGTCGTTGACCTCGATGAGCGAGTTCACGTTCGGCAGCAGCACGTAGCCCTCGGCGTCGGCGCTGGGATGGCCGGGGTCGTAGCGGCGCTGGAAGTCGCCGCGGTCGACGTCGACCTTCTTCACCTTCACCGCGTTCAGCCCCAGCTCGCGGTCCAGCGCGTTCTCGAACAGCACGACCTTGCGCCGGTAGGGCAGGTCGCCGGGCGAGGAGGCGGTGGAGTCGGCGTTGGCGATGTTCTCGGAGATGATGCGCAGGCGCGTGCTCTGCGCCTTCATGCCCTTGGCCGACAGCGCCATCGCGTTCATCAGGTCCATGGCTCAGCTCCCCTCTTCCACAGCCGGCGTCACACGCCCTTCGACAGGGCGGTCTTCAGCAGCGCCAGCTGCTTGCGGTACAGGTTCACGGTCGACTGGTACTCCATGGAGTTCTGGCCGACCTTCATCATCTGCTCCTCCAGCACCACCGCGTTGCCGGCGGGCGTGGTCTCGTACTGGGTGCGGGCCTTGTCCGACTTGAAGCCCTGGCTGTCCGGCAGCGTGCCGGTCAGGTGGCTGCCCGAGGTGCCGGCCAGTTGCAGCTTGGCGGTGTCGCGCAGCTCCTTGCGGAAGTCGAACTCCACCAGGTCGCGCGGCTTGTAGCCCGGCGTGTCGGCGTTGGCGACGTTCTGGGCGAGGACCTCCTGGCGCTGGTTGTTCCAGGCCATCTTGTCCTTCATCAGCTTGAAGACACCGATCCGGCTCAGATCCATCGCCCGTCCCTCCGCCTCCACCCGCTGGGGCACCCTGCCCGGCAAAGCTTGCGAAAACGTATATGCAAGAAGCGCGCCTTCGCCCGTTCGGCCGCGCCGATCGCTAAAATTGAATCTATCTTCTTCTATCATACTCCCCTGAACGTGTTAAGAAATGACTTCATGGGGTTAACCTTATCGCAAGGCGGATGAGCCAGGGTGGCACGGGGCCTGCAGGTCCCCGACAGCCCTTTCCGCCAGGAGCGAGCGCGCGTGACCAGGCCAGACGATCCCCGGCCCGACGACCCTAAGCCCCGCCGGCAGGTGGCCGTGGCGCTCAGCCATGAGCGCGGCGGGCAGGCGCTGCCCCGGGTGGTCGCCAGCGGGCGCGGCGCCGTCGCCGACCAGATCCTGGAGCTGGCCTTCGCCAACGGCGTGAAGGTGCGCGAGGACGGAGACCTGGCCGAGATCCTCGCCGCCGTCGATGTCGACACCGAGATACCCATCCAGGCCATCGCCGCCGTGGCGGAGATCCTGGCCCATGTCTACCGCGCCAACGGCCGCCTGGCGGCCGGCGAGCCGCTGACCGACATCCCCGCAGGAGCGACGCCATGAGCCTGCCCCAGGTGCCTGACCGCCAGGAGATCGAGGCCGCGCTGGCGGCGCTGCTGGAGGTGCTGGAACGCTCGACCGGGCTGGTGCGCAACGGCGGGACGGTCGACCTGCACGGGCTGGACCGCGAGGCGGCGCAGCTGTGCGAGGAGGTCATCCGCCTGCCCCCCGACACGGCCCGCGCCATGCTGCCCACCATGGACCGCATCCTCGCGGCGCTGGAGGGGCTGGAGCGCGAGCTGCGCCAGGTCGCCGGGGCCGGGTCCGACCCGGAGGCCGAGCGCGGCGTCCGCATCGCCCGCGCCGCCGCCGCCTACCGCAAGGCCGAGGATCCGGCGTGATGGACACGCTCGACTATTTCCGCTTCGTCCTGGCCTTCGCCTTCGTGCTGGGGCTGATCGCCATCGCGGCGCTGCTGCTGAAGCGCTACGGCAGCATGGGCTTCGGCGGCATCCGCGCCAACCGGGGCCCGCGCCGCCTCGCCATTTCCGAGGTGCTGGCCGTGGACGCGCGGCGCCGGCTGGTGCTGGTACGGCGCGACGGGGTGGAGCATCTGATCCTGATCGGCGGCGCCAACGACCTGGTCGTGGAGTCCGGCGTCACCGCCGGCCCCGCCTTCCGCGACGCCCTGGCCGAGGCCGCCTCGGCCGGGCCGGACACCACCCCCGAGGCTCCCTCGCCATGAACCCGACGGTCGCCCGCATCCTGAAGTCCCACCTGAAGCTGGCGCTGGGCATCCTGGCGCTGGGGACGCTGCTGTCGCTGGGATTGTCGCTGGTCCTGCCGGCCGACGCGGTGGCGCAGTCGCTGAACTTCGACCTTGGCGACCAGAGCGGCACCAACACCGGCCGCATCGTCCAGCTGGTGCTGCTCATCACCGTGCTGTCGCTGGCGCCCAGCATCCTGGTGATGATGACCTGCTTCGTGCGCATCACCATCGTGCTGAGCTTCCTGCGCAGCGCGCTCGGCACCATGCAGGTGCCGCCGAACCAGGTGATGATCAGCCTGGCGCTGTTCCTGACCCTGTTCGTGATGATGCCGACCTTCCAGGCCAGCTACGAGCAGGGCATCCGGCCGCTCATGAACGAGGACATCGACGAGATCACGGCCTTCGGCCGCTCGGTGGCGCCCTTCCACGGATTCATGATGAAGCATGTGCGCGAGCGCGACCTGCAGCTCTTCATGGACATCTCCAAGACGCCGCCGGTGGCCGAGCCGAAGGACGTTCCGATCCACGTGCTGATCCCGGCCTTCATGATCTCCGAGCTGAAGCGCGCCTTCGAGATCGGCTTCCTGATCTTCATCCCCTTCCTGGTCATCGACATGGTGGTGTCGTCGGTGCTGATGGCGATGGGCATGATGATGCTGCCCCCGGCCATGATCTCCCTGCCCTTCAAGATCATCTTCTTCGTGCTGATCGACGGCTGGTACCTGATCGCCGGAAGCCTCGTGCAGAGCTTCGGGCCGTGACCGGCGGCGCGGGAGGCGAGGCGCCGCCACCCCGCCGCGTTCTGGCCGTCCGCGACGCGACCATGGACGCCGCCCGCTCGGCGCTGGACGCGGAAGCGCTGGCGGAAATCGACCCGGTGCTGGCCGATTTCCTGCGGCTGTGGGACGGGCGGCGCGCCGGGCGCGACATCCCGGCCCGCGCCGACTTCACCCCCGAGGATCTGCGGGCGCATCTGGGCTTCATCAACGTGCTGGAGCCCACCCCCGGGGGCAGCTTCCGCTACCGGCTGGTGGGAACCGGCATCGTCGCCATCGTCGGCCGCGACGTCACCGGCCTGACGCTGGACGAGATCTATTCCGACCGCGCCCGCGACCATGGCCGGATGATCCTGGAGATGGCGGCGCGCGACCGCTGCCCGGTCTTCGCCGACGGACAGCTGGACGTGCCGGGCAAGCGCTGGCTGGGCTTCCGCCTGCTCCTCGTGCCGCTGGCAGGGTCCGACGGTGCGGTGTCGCGCTTCTTCCAGCGCATGACCTTCCCGCAGATGGAACGCTAGCCGGTCAGCCCCCGGCCTGGGCCGACTGGCCCGCGGCGGCGGCGGGCGTCGCGGGCGGAGCGGCCGCCGGTGCCGCCGGAGCCGCGCCCGGCTGTGCCGGCGCCTCCGGCGTCTTGGCGCGGTAGGCTTCCAGGAAGCTCTTGAACAGGTCGTTCTGGCCGACCCGCGCCTGGATCGTCGCCGCGTCCACCAGGCCCGTGGCGTTGTCCTCCATCGCCAGCACCTTGAAGGTGTTGGCCTCCGGCGACTTGGCCATGGCCGGGCCGAACTCCTCGCGGAGCCTGCGCAGCGCCGCCCCGTCCTGCGCCAGGTTCAGGGCCACGGCCCGGTTCACCACCAGCTTGGCGGTGGCGGCGTCGATCGCCTTGTCCCCTTCCGGCGGCGGGCCGATGAGGTCGGCCAGCGCCTGGGCGGCGGCGGTCCACTGCTTGTCCTGGGTGGCGATGTCGACCCGCAACATCTTGGCCGGGCGCGAGCCGTCCTCGGCCAGCAGCGCCACCGCGTCGCGCGAGCGGCCGCTGCGCGACAGGGCCCGGGCGCGCAGCAGGCGCCGTTCCTCCGCCAGCGCCGCCGGCATGCCCGCCACCTCGGATTTGTCGAGCGCGCCCAGCGCCTGGTCGGGCTGGGCGTTCAGCAGGCGGATGCCGGCCAGCCGCGTGCCGACCCGCGCCTTCTCCTCGCCCGCCAGCCGGTACTGCACCTGGCGGTCCAGCAGGTCGGAGGCGCGGTCCAGCAGGTCGATCTCCACCAGCCGTTCCGCCAGGCGGCGGATGACCGCGTCGCCCTCGGGGCCGGCGGGGGTCAGCTCGCGGTACTGCTCGTAGAGCGACAGCGCCTCGACGGGCGGCAGGTGGGCGGCGCCGTCCTTGTACAGGTCGGCGAAGATGCCGGTCATCTGCCGGGTGATCTCCTCGGCCTGCGGGCTTTCCGGAAACAACGAGACGGTGCGGCGCATCGTGTCGAAGGCCTGCGGGTAGTTGCCGGCCTGGGCGTGCAGCTCGCCCAGCCGGCGCTGGATCGCCAGTTCGAGGTCGTCGCCGCGCCAGGCGAAGCGCAGCTTCTCCATCTCGTCGGCCGCCTGCTTCGGCGTGATCTGGTTCTCCTGCAGGTTCAGCTCGATCAGGCCCCAGCGGGCGCGGGCCTGGGCCAGCCGGTCGAAGCCGCCGGCGGCGCGCTTCCACTGCTCCATCGCCTTGGCGGCGGCGCCCTGCTGCCGGAACTGCTCGCCCCGCAGATAGGCCAAGCGGTCGGTGATCGGGCCGGACTGCGCGCTGCGCTTGGCGACCCGGTCCAGCAGGGTGGCGGCCGTCTCCGGGTCCTTGCGCTCCAGCGCCGCCTCGGCGGCCATCATCGAGAAGCGGGAGAAGAAGGGCTCGGGATAGTCGCGCAGCAGCGACCGGTGCGCCTGGAACAGACGGTGCGCCGTCTCCCACTCACCGGCGCCGGCGGCCGCCGCGGCGCGCCACAGATCGGTGTCGGGCTCGGTGGCGACCGCGTCGGCGTTCAGGTCCTTCAGCCCCGCCTTGTAGTCGCCGGCCAGCACCCGGGCGGCGCCGCGCACGGCCAGGAACTCGCCGCGCTTCTCCAGGTCGGGCTGGTCCTGCAGGACCAGGTCCAGCATGCCCTTCGCCTCGTGCCCCATGCCGTTGGCGACATAGAAGCGGGCGAGGTCGATGCGGCCGCGGTGGCGCTCCGCCACCGGCAGGGCAAGGAGGGCGTTCTGCCGCGCCTGGCGGCCGCGCATGAAGGTACCGGGCGTCGCGGCGCCCCAGCGGCCGTAATCGAACAGCCGCACCTGCTCCACCACCGGCGGCGGCGGGTTGGCGGCGGTCACATCCTCGGGCGGGGACAGGCGCAGGCCACCCGGTACAGTGACCTCCACGCCGTCGCGGACCGGCTGCACCAGCAGGCGGACATCCCTAGGCTTGACCACGATGCCCTGGGCCGTCGGCAGGAAGGCGGCCTCGGCATAGTCCAGCCGCACCGGGATCGACTGGCCGGGGGCTGCCAGCGGCGCCACGCGCAGCGTGTCGCCCACCACCGGGTCGGCGAAGTCGAAGACCTTCTCGGCCTCCGGCGCCTTCGCCACGAGGCGGGCGCCCAGGGCGAAGTCCGGCTCGCCCTCGACGGCGATGCCCGGGCCGGCGTTGCCGGGGCGCACCATGGTGACGCGCCAGACATTGCCGTCCTTCTCGACCTTCGGCTCCAGCACCACCGGAACGGCGGCGCGGAAGCCCAGCCCCTCGGGATGGCGCACCACCTCGATGGCGCGGACCATGGGCGGCAGGGCGTTGGCCGCCGGCGCGGTCGTCTCCGGCACGGCCCGGTCGAACAGGACGTAGAGCCAGCCGGCGCGCTCGAAGATGGCGACGGCGGCCGGCCCGCCCGGGTCGAAGGCGAGCGTGATCGGCGTCTGCGGCAGCTCCTCGGCCACGGTCTGGACCGGTGCCGCGGCGGCGGTCCCCGCCTGCATCTGGCTGGGCAGCCCGCCCTGGCGGACGATGCCCATGGGCGCGCCGGGCGGCATGGAGGGGATCAGCGTGCCGGGCATGAACCAGACGCCGATGGCGGCCGGCGTCAGCGGCACCGGCTCGTTCACGGCGTTGGCCACCGTCGGCACCGGCGGCGCCGCCGGGGGCGGCGTCACGGCGGGCGGCGGGGCCGGCATCTCCGGCAGGCCCGTCGTCACCGTCGGCGGCGCGTTCGGATCGACCGGGGGCTGGGCGGAGGGCCCGGCATTGGTGCCGGCGGCGGTGCTGCCCGGGGCGGCGCCGCGCAACTGGAACAGCGGCGCGCCCTCGGCCTTCCGCCGCGCCTCGGCCGGATCGACCGGCGGCGCCTTGGGATCGGGCTTGGCACTGGCCTGCTTCGGGTCGGCCGGCTTGGCGCCTGCCGGCACGGGCTGGGCGGAAGCGGCTCCGGCTGGCGCGGCCCCGGCGGCCCCGGCGGGCGCGGGCGGCTGGGCGGCCGGGGTCGCGGCGGGCCGGTTGCCGGTCGCGGGAGCCTGGGCGGCGGGAGCCTGAGCGGGCGGCTGCTGGGCCGCCGGTTGCTGAGCAGCGGCTTGCTGGGAGGCGGCCGGCTGGGGCGCCTGGGGCCGGGCGGCCTGCGCCTGCGTCGCGGCTTGCGGTCGGGCCTGCTGCGGCTGGGCGGCCTGAGGCTGCGCCGCCTGGGTCCCCGGCGGCTGGCCGGCGGCGGGACGCGCCTGCTGTGCCGGAGCCTGGGCCGGGCCGGCCGGCGGCTGGGACCCGGGTGCCTGGGCAGCCGGTGCCTGGCCGGTCGGGGCCGGTGCCGTCTGGGCCTGGGCGGTCTGGGCCGGAGGCGTCTGGGCCGGGCGCTGCGGCGCCGGCGGGGTTTTCTCCGCCGGCTTGGCGGCGGGCTTGGACTCGGCCGGCTTGGCATCGACAGCCTTGGTCTCGGCGGGCTTGTCGGCCGGCTTCTCCGCGGCGGGCGGCGGGGCGATGGCCGGGTCGAGGACGTCGAGCACGACCTTGTTGCCGGAGTAGAAGGGCTTCACCTGGGCGCCGGCCGGCACGGTGAAGGTCACCTCCAGCCCACCCTCGGCTGTCCTCTGGGACAGGTCGCCGACGCGGCTCTGGCGCACCCGGCGCGCCGGCGCGAGGTCGGCCTGGGCCGGCTGGCTGAAGCGCACCGTCACCCGGTCGCCGTCGCGCTCCACCCGGTACTCCACCCGCCGCGTCCAGTCGAACACCAGGCGGGTATGGTCCGGATGCACGCCGGCGCGCACGCCCAGGATCGGCGCCCCGCTGGCGCCCGGCTGCTGGGGAGGCGCCTGCTGCGGCGCGCCCTGCTGCGGCGTGGCCTGCGGGGCCGGCTGCTGGCCGGGCGCGGCTTGCTGGGCTGCAGCCGGCATTGCCGCCAGCATGGCGGAAAGCAAGACCGGTGGGAGGCGGCTCGTCATCGGCCGCTCCGGTGGTCGCGGATCACGATATCGACCCGGCGCGCGGCGCGCTGGCGCTCGGCGGCAGGCAGCCAGGCGGGCACCTCGGCATAGGCGCCGTCGGCCTGGCCGCGCACGGTGATGTCGCGGGGATAGCCCGCCGCCCGCAGCGCCGCCGCGACGGCGCGGGCGCGGGCCAGCGACAGCTCCCAGTTGGACGGGAAGCCCGGCGTGGCGATCGGGGTGGGATCGGTGTGGCCGACCGTCTCGACCGCGTTGCCGATGTTGGCGACGACGCCGCCCAGCGCGAACAACGCCGCGCGCCCTTCCGCCGTCACCCGGTCGGAGCCCGGCTCGAACAGCGTCTCGGCCGGCAGGGCCGCCACCAGCGTGTCGTCGCGGCGGGTCAGCAGGATGCCCGACAGCTCGGGATAGGCGCGCACCTGCGCCTCCAGCACGCGGCCGAGATAACCCAGGTCGATCGCCTGGCCCCGGTCGATGCCGGCGATGTTCAGGGCCGCGCCGGCGGGCGCCGTCTCCGGCTTGCCCGTGGGCGATCTGTCGCCGCCGATGGTCTGGACCAGGGCCTGAAGGCTGCGCTTGTCCGGTTCCGCCATGGCGTAGAGCATGACGAAGAAGGTCAGCATCAGGCAGACCAGGTCGGTGAAGGTCAGCAGCCACGCCTGGTCGCGCGTGCGCGCCGGCTTCGGCAGCAGCGGCAGCAGCGGGGCGTCCCGGTGCGCGCTCATGGCCGCCCCTCCCCCGCCGGCAGGCGGATGGCGGGGGCCGCCGGGTCGCGCACGGTGAAGAGGAAGCGCGACCAGCCGGCCTGGCGCCGCTCGATGCCGACGGTGAGGTAGGCCGGGTCGGCGCTGCGCAGCACCAGGGTGCGCGCCATCAGCCCGGCGCGGGCGACCAGCTTCGGGTCGGCGGACATGCCGTCCAGCGTCTCCGGTCCGGACCCGTCGGCATAGCCGGACAGGAACTCCAGCCTGACCTGGATGCCGGCCCTGCGCGCCACCAGCGCCGCCGCGGCGCGGTCCAGCAGCTCGGCCCGGTCGCGGCGCATGGCGCCCTCGGCGAAGAGCTCGGCGTCGGGCACGGTCACCACCATGCCGGACCCGTCGCCGGACGCCTCGATCTCGGCCACCGCCAGCTCGGCGGCGAACAGGCGGCCGATGGCCTCCACCTCCGCCTGCGCCTCCCGCAGCGCCTCGGCCCGTTCCGCCGCGTCGCCGGTGCCGATGCCCGCGATGCCGGCGGCGAAGCTGTCGCGCAGGCTGCCGATGACGGCGCCGGCCTTCTGCTGCTGGAAGGTCGAGATCGAGGACAGCAGGATGAAGAAGGCCAGCAGCAGCACGAACACCGAGAGGTGCAGCAGCATGCCGTTGTCGGACGACGGCTCGCGCTCGGGGCGGCGGGGCAGCATGGCTCAGGCCCGCGGGCGCGCGGGGGCGCCGGCGGTCCGCACCACCCCGCCCGTTCCGCCTGGAAAGCCCGCCCGCCGGAGCAATGCCCGTCTCCCGTCGCTCAATCGAACAGCGCGTCGATGTCGGCCTGGCTGATCGCCTTGCCGGGCAGCTGCGGCCCGTGCAGCAGCTGCTCGTCGCTCACCGGGGCGGCGGCGGCCGGCTCGTCCGGCAGCGGGCCGTGGTGGCGGCGGTCGACCTCCTCGCCGAAGGCCACCAGCAGCGCCTCGATCTTGTGCTCGATGTGCTTCAGCGCCTTCACCACCTTGGTGATGCGCTGGCCGGTAATGTCCTGGAAGTTGCAGGCCTCGTACACGCCCGTGGTGATGTCCATCATCTTGGCCGAGACGTCCTGCGGCAGGTCGCCGGCCATCGCCATCAGCTGGTCGCAGGCGTCCATGATGCGGTTGGTGGCGTCCTCGGTGTGGCCGACGACGGCGTCCAGCTCATCCGTCGCGAGCGGGATGTGCTCGGAATGGATCTCGTCCGGGCGGATCTGGGCGATCTCGCGCTTGGCGTTGTTGATGTAGCGCGCCAGCCCCTCCAGCTCCGCGTACAGCTTCACGTCGAGCGCGGAGACGTCGCCCTGCATGGAGTGGACGACGCTGGACAGGATCTCCGCCACCTCCTCGCGGGAGAGCGGCTGGCGGGCCTGGGCGCGGGCGTTTGACAGGCGGTCCTGGAGAACCGGGTCGGCGGTACGGATCATCGGAACCCTCTCTGTGGCGCGGCGGGCGCGCCTGGAACTCGGCCGGGGGCGGGCGTCATGCGCCTCACTCCGCGCCGCCGGGAAGCTGGTTGCGGTTCATCATCAGGGTGGAGACCTGCTTGGCCCGCACCGGGTCCATCGCCGCCAGGATCGGCGCCGACTTGGATTCCTTCATGCGGGTGATGACGTTCAGCAAGACCTTGTCCTCCATGGCCTCGAAGATGCGCGCGGCCTCCTTCGGCTTCATGGTCTCGTAGATGCGGACCAGGCTCTCGACCTGGGTCTGCTGGTCGGCGTCGAGCTGGCCACGCAGCCCCTCGATCTGCTTCTTCAGCTCGTCCAGCTTGGCGACCTGCTGCCCGATGCGCTGCTCGGCGACCTGCAGCAGGGCCTCGCGCTGGTTGAGCTCGGCCTCGCGCTGGTCCAGCGCCTCGCGGCGCTCGGACAGGCGCTTCAGGATCTCGACTTCCGACGGCGTGAAGCCGGCGGGCTCGTCCGGGCTGCCCGAGGGCTGCGGCTGGCCGGAGGGGCGCGGCTGGGACGGCGCTGCGGCGGCAGGCTGCGCGGCGGCCTTGGCAGGGGACTGGGCGGGAGGCTGGGCCGGCTTCGCCTCGGCGACCTGGACCGGCTTCGGGCCGACGGGCTCGGGCTCCAGCTTGGTGTTGGCGCCGGCGGTCGGCAGCATGGGCGCCTCGCCGCCCGTCGCCACCGCCCAGACGTCCACGACGCGGACGCCCAGCAGCAGCACGGCGGCGAAGATGGTGGCGGGCAGCAGGCGCGGCCGGCCGGGCTTCCAGCGCGGCTTCGGCGCTTCGGCCGGGGCCGGAACGGCCTTGCGGCCCGCCGCGGACGGGCGAGCCGGAGCCTTGGCCGGAGCCTTCTGGGGTGCCTTGCCGGGGGACGCGCCCGTCATTGCCGCATGTTCTCCAACGCCTGCAGGAGCTCACGCTCCGCCTTCGACCGCGCCTCCGGCTGGCCGGGGGCCTTGGGAGCGCAGGGAGCGGGAGATGCAGGAACCGCGCCAGCCGATGCCGCCGGCGGCTCGGCGGCCGGGCGCGGCGCGGGCGGGGCGACGGGCGCCGCCGGGCGCGGGGCCGGGGCGGCCGCCCGGGGCGCCGGCGCCGGGGCGGCCTGGCGCTGCTGGGCGGCGGCGACCTGGCGGGCGGTGCCGGTGGAGGCGGTCTCCAGACGGTTCGCCATCATGTCGGCCGCCTGGATGATGAACTCCATCTCCTCCTTGAGCTTGGCCGCGCGCTCGATGAGGTGCTGCAGGTTCTCGCCCGATTCGGCGGCGGCCTTGCGCATGCCGCGCACGCTGGCGTCGGCCTGGCCGGTCGCCTCGGTGAACTCGCGGACCAGCCCCTCCAGCTCGCCGCGGGCGTCCTTCAGCGTGGCGATCTGCCTGTTGAGGCGGATGGCGTAGACGATCGTCGCGACCAGCAGGCCGACGATGGCGACGTCCAGCACCAGGGAGACCATGCCCGGGATCATTGCGGCGCTCCTTCGGGCTTGGGCGCCTCCTTGTCGATGCGCACGGCGATGTTGCCGCCCTTGCGGCCCATGCGCCCCAGGAACATGGGCACGTCGCCGCAGCGCAGCTCGATCGTGTCGTCCGGCGCCACGTTCAGCAGGATGCGCGAGCCGACCTTCCAGTTCAGCACGTCGTAGAGAGGCAGGGTGATCTCGTCCAGCACGGCGGAGATGTGGACGTCGGTCATCCACAGCTCGGACGCCAGGTGCGTCTCCCAGATGCTGTCGCGGCCGAACTTCTCGCCCATGAACATCTGCAGCAGCAGCTCGCGGACCGGCTCCAGCGTGGCGTAGGGGATCAGCAGCTCCAACCGGCCGCCGCGATCCTCCATGTCGATGCGCAGCTTGACCAGCACGGCCGCGTTGGCCTGGCGGGCGATGGTGGCGAAGCGCGGGTTCGTCTCCAGCCGGTCGAAGCGGAAGGTGACGGGCGACAGCGGGTCGAAGGCGGCGGACAGGTCGGACAGCACGACGTGGACCATGCGCTCGACCAGGTTGCGCTCGATGGTCGTGTAGGGCCGGCCCTCGATGCGCATCGCGGCGGTGCCGCGGCGGCCGCCCAGCAGCACGTCGACGATGGAGTAGATCAGGGCCGAGTCGATGACCATCAGCCCGTAATTGTCCCACTCCTCCGCCTTGCAGACCGCCAGCATCGCCGGCAGCGGGATGGAGTTCAGATAGTCGCCGAAGCGGACCGAGCTGATCTGGTCCAGGCTCACCTCGACGTTGTCGGAGGTGAAGTTGCGGAGCGAGGTCGACATCATGCGGACGAGGCGGTCGAAGACCACCTCCAGCATGGGCAGGCGTTCGTAGTTGACCAGCGCCGAATTGACCAGCGCCATGATGCCGGAATTGTCGCCGTCGCCCGACCCGTCCTTGTCGAAGCCCAGCAGGCTGTCGATCTCGTCCTGGTTCAGGACGCGGGTGGCGCCGCCGCCCATGTCGCCGAAGCCGCCGTCGCCGGCGCCCTCGTCGGCGAGCGCCGCCCATTCGGCGGCCATCCGTTCCTCTTCGCTCAGCTCCGGACCTGCCATGGGTCTACCCTCTCAGCGCCAAAGCTATTGAACCAGGAACTCGGAGATCAGCACGTCGCGGATGCGCAGCGGCGCCGCGGCGGCGCTGGAGCGCAGCAGCAGCTCCTCGCGCAGCCGGTACAGGCCGGCCGAGCCCTTGAGATCGTCGGGCCGCAGCTCGCGCAGGTACACCTGGAAGGTGTCGGTGATCCGCGGCAGCACCTCCGGCATGCGCAGCACCTCCTGCGGGTCCGTCAGCTCCAGCGTGATCTTCATCTTCAGGAAGACCGGGCGCCGCTCGCCGGTCATGAGGTTGACCAGGATCTCCGGCATCTCGAAATAGACCGGAGGCGCCTTCGGGTCGATGGGCTTCATCTCCTCGTCGACATGCTCCTCCTCGGCGCCGCCGTCGAGGATGCCCGAGAAGATCACGCCGGCGGCCCCGCCGCCGATCAGCAGGATCGGCAGCACGATGAACAGGACGATCTTCTTGCCGCTCAGCTTCTTGCGGGGAATGTCCTCGCCGCCGCCGCCATCGGTCTCAATGGCCGTCATGTACTTTCGCCCCCGCCACGCCGACTCCCGGCCAAGCCGCGCCGCCCATGGGCAAGGCGCGGTACCTCGTTCTAATCATGTGACGGTTAATAAGCCCTTTCAACAGTTTCCCCCACGATGCTGGAGGAAAGTGGAAGGGTGAGTCGCGGCGGCAACGCCCCGCCCGGGCGGGGGGTCCGGGGCGGCGGTCAGGCCAGCTTCGCCCGGCCGTGGCCGTAGGCCTGCCAGATCAGGTGGATGTGGTCCAGGTCGACGGCGCCGTAGGCGGCCATGTAGGCCTCGGTCGCCTGCAGATAGGCCTCGCGGTGCGGCGCCCAGGAGGCGAGGTCCCAGCCCCCCTCCTCCCACGGATGGTCGTCCACCGGCAGGCTGAGCCAGGCGGTGGCGGGCCCGCGCGGCGACTCGACCGCGCATTCCCGCAGCTCGTAGTACTTGCCCTCGAAAAAGCGCAGCCGGTCCAGCTCGGCCCCGCCCTGGATCTCCACCAGCAGGCCGGCCACGGTGGCGCCCTCGTCGGGCACCAGCGCCGGATAGGCCTCGCCCGGGACGCGGACGCGCCGCCACCCGCCGAGGCTGGCGGGCGTGGCCTCCGGCGCGGGGCGGCCCAGGACCAGCGCCCGCACCTCGGCGTCCATCAGCGTCCCGTAGGCGAAGAGCAGCATGCCCCCAGCCCTCACGCCGCCGCCGTGGTGACCGCGCGGTTCTGCTCGCGGGTCTTCAGGAAGCGGATGTGCGGGTAGTCCTCCTGGGCGCGGTTCAGCTGCCAGCTGTTGCGCGACAGGAAGACCAGCGCGCCGTCATGATCCTCGGCCAGCGCGCCGCGGTTGCTGTCGACGAAGGCCTTCAGCTTCACCGGGTCCTCGCACTCGATCCAGCGGGCGCTGTCATAGCCGGCGGTCTCGAAGCGGGCGGTCATGCCGTACTCCGCCTCGATGCGGGCCGCCAGCACCTCGAACTGCAGCGGGCCGACGACGCCGACCAGCCAGTCCGCGCCGATCAGCGGCTTGAACACCTGGCTGGCGCCCTCCTCGGCGAAATGCTCCAGCGCCTTGCGCAGGTGCTTCACCTTCATCGGGTCGTCCAGCCGCACGCGCTGCAGCAGCTCCGGCGCGAAGCTGGGAACGCCGGTGTAGCGCAGATCCTCGCCCTCGGTCAGCGTGTCGCCGATGCGCAGCGTGCCGTGGTTGGGGATGCCGATGATGTCGCCGGGCCAGGCGTCCTCCGCCAGCTCCCGGTCCCGCGCCAGGAACAGCACGGCGTTGTTCACCGCCATCATCTTGCCGGAGCGGATGTGCTTCAGCTTCGCCCCGCGCTTGAAGTGGCCGGAGCAGAGGCGGAAGAAGGCGATGCGATCGCGGTGGTTCGGGTCCATGTTGGCCTGGACCTTGAACACGAAGCCGGTGACCTTGGCCTCCTCGGGCTTCACCGTGCGGCCGTCGGCGGCCTGCGGGCGCGGCGGCGGGGCGTACTCGGCCAGGCCCAGCAGCAGCTCGCGCACGCCGAAATTGTTGATGGCGCTGCCGAAGAAGACCGGGGTCTGGTGACCCTCGCGGTAGGTCTCCAGGTCGAAGGCCGGGCACAGCTCCCGCACCATCGCCACGTCCTCGCGCAGCTTGGCGACCTGGTCGGCCGGCAGCAGCTCGTCCAGCTTCGGGTCGTCCAGGCCCTTGCACTGGATGCCCTGGGAGGCGACGTCGCCCTGGCGGCGGTCCATCAGGATCAGCTGGTCGCGGATCAGGTCGTAGCAGCCCTTGAAGTCCGAGCCCGAGCCGATCGGCCAGGAGGCGGGCGTCACCTCCAGCTGCAGGTCGCGCTCGACCTCGTCCATCAGCTCGAACGGATCGCGGGCCTCGCGGTCCATCTTGTTGACGAAGGTGCAGATCGGCACATTGCGCAGGCGGCAGACCTCGAACAGCTTGCGGGTCTGGGCCTCGATGCCCTTGGCGGCGTCGATGACCATGACCGCGCTGTCGACGGCCGTCAGCGTGCGGTAGGTGTCCTCGGAGAAATCCTCGTGGCCCGGCGTGTCCACCAGGTTGAAGGTGCGGTCGGCATAGTCGAAGTTCATGACCGAGGCGGTCACGGAGATGCCGCGCTCACGCTCCACCTTCATCCAGTCCGAGCGGGCGCGCCGCTGCTCGCCGCGCGCCTTCACGGCGCCGGCCATCTGGATGGCGCCGCCGAACAGCAGCAGCTTCTCGGTCAGGGTGGTCTTGCCGGCGTCCGGGTGCGCGATGATCGCGAAGGTCCGGCGCTTGTCGACTTCCTGGATCAGGTTGGCGGGCATGGATGTCTAGCCTGGATTGACCGCACGGGCGGGTAAGGAACGCACCTTGGCAGCGTGGCCGTCCTGCGGCCTTCGACAGGCTCAGGCTGAGGACCGAAAGCTGCTCCCGGCTGTGCCTGGAACCAACCTCCCTCATGCTGAGCTTGTCGAAGCACGCAGCACGGCGGAGCCGCCCCGCGCCGCCAAAGACGACGCGGGGCGTCACGGCACCTTAGATCGCCGAACGGCGGGCGCGGCGCAAGGGGGCCGTGCCGCCGTCGTTCGCCGCCTCGGGGCGGGGACGACGCTCGGCATGGTGGCCGCCGTGCGAGCGGTTCTCGCCCTGCGGACGCTCGGCATGGCGGTCCTTGAAGGGACGGTCGCCATGTGGGCGGTCGCCGAACTTGCGCTCACCCTGCGGGCGGTCGCCCTGCGGACGGTTCTCGCCGCGCGGACGGTCCCACTCCTTGGGGCGGTCGCCGAACTTGCGCTCGCCGGCCGGGCGGTCGCTGAACTTGCGCTCGCCCTGGGGACGATCACCCTGCGGACGGTCGCCGCCGAAGCGGCGCTCGCCGAAGGGACGCTTCGGGCCGCCGAAGCGCTTCGGGCCGTTGCTGGGGCGCGGGCCGCGCGGACGCTCGGTCGGCTCCAGACCCTCCAGCACATGCACGGCGGCATCGGTGTTGGTATAGGCCTCGATCGACTTCACCGTCCGCCACTCGGCGTGGGTGAACATGCTCCAGGCCGTGCCGGTGGCGCCGGCGCGGCCGGTGCGGCCGATGCGGTGGACATAGTCCTCGGCCTGCTTGGGCAGGTCGAAGTTGATGACATGCGTGATGTCATGGATGTCGATGCCGCGCGCCGCCACGTCGGTCGCCACCAGCAGCCGCACCCGGCCCTGGCGCAGCGCCGTGATGGTGCGGTTGCGGTCGCGCTGCTGCATGTCGCCGTGCAGCGCCGCGGCGGCATGGCCCTTCTGGGTCAGCTCCTCGGCGAGGCGGTCGGCGTCGCGCTTGGTCGCGGCGAAGACGATGGCCTTGCCCACCTCGGGCAGGTTCACCAGCCGGTCCAGCATCTTGTGCTTGTGGTCCAGCCCGTCGGCGCGCAGCCAGCGCTGGTCGATGGCGTCGACCGAGACGTTGCCGCCGGCGATGTCGATGTGCTCCGGCTCCTTCAGCAGGTTGCTGGCGAGCTTGGCCATGCGGCGGTCGACCGTGGCGGTGAACAGCAGGGTCTGGCGCTCCGCCGGGCAGGCGGCGGCGATCTGCTCCACCGGCTCCAGGAAGCCCATGTCCAGCATGCGGTCGGCCTCGTCCAGGACCAGCATCTCGACCGAGGAGAGGTCGAGCGTGCCGCGCTCCAGATGGTCGATCAGGCGGCCCGGGGTGGCGACGATGACGTCGATGCGCCGGCGCAGCATGTCCAGCTGCGCGCGGTAGGGCATGCCGCCCAGGATCGAGCCGGTCCAGACGCGGTTGTACTTGGAATAGGCGCGCACGGCCTCCAGCACCTGCGAGGCCAGCTCGCGGGTCGGGGTCAGCACCAGCACGCGCGGGCCGTAGCTGCCGTCGGCGCGGGGCTTCTCGGCCAGCTTGTGCAGGGCCGGCAGCACGAAGGCCGCGGTCTTGCCGGTGCCGGTGTTGGCGGACGCGATCAGGTCACGGCCGTTGATGACGGCGGGGATGGCCTTGGCCTGGATGGGGGTCGGGCTGGTGTAGCCCACCTCCTCCACGGCGCGGAGAATGTTGTCGTTCAGGCAAAGATCGGAAAAAAGGATGTCCAAAACGTCGCTTCCTGGCTTGTCCCTCAGGCGGCGCCTGACGGGCACGATAGGCATCGGCGCGCCGCCCATGGTCGGGGCGCGCGTCGCTGCCAGCGGGAGCGGCTCTGCTTTGTTCGGAATGCTGGGGACGGGCCTCATCAGCGAGGCTCGGCACACGCGACCCGACTCAGTACGGGGCGTATGCGATGGGCGCCACCACGGCGCCCGGGGGCCCCTCAGCCACTCGGTTCAGGGCTGTATATGGGCATCACCCCTCCCAATGCCAGGAAATCCCGCGCATGACGGCATGGCGTGGGACGCGCAGGTCGCTATCATGACCGCCCTTGAACCATGTGGGAGGGGACCATGAAGGCTGCGGACGTGGTGCGGGGCGTGTGGGAGGCGATGGAGGCGCGGGACTGGGCGCGGGCCCGTTCGCTGCTCTCCGACGATCTGGTGACCGACTGGCCGCAGACGCGGGAGCGCATCCGCGGCGGCGACAATTTCATCGCGCTCAACAGCGCCTATCCCGGCGACTGGCACATCACCGTGGAGGAGACGCTGGGCGATGGCGACCGCGCGGCGGTGCGCGCCACCATCGTGAACGGCGCCGAGACCTTCCACGCCAGCGGCTTCTACGAGGTCCGGGACGGCCGGATCGTCCGCGCCGTGGAGTTATTTGCCGATCCGGGCACCCCGCCCTATGACCGCTCGCGATGGGCGGAGCGGTATTGACCCCACGCCCCCAGGGGTTTCACTCTGCCCGCCACAAGAAACGGAATGGCGGGCCGCGGCGTCCGCCCCTAGGGAAGGAAACCGCTATGAGCAGAGTTCGTCTGGCCGCCCTGCTGGCCGGGGCCACCATGCTAACGGGCGTCGCCGCCGTGGCACAGGAAGCCGCGCCGGCGCCGACGGGCCCGGTGACGCTGGTCCATGCCGGTTCGCTGCTGGACCGGCCGGGCACCGCCCCCCGCGGCAACGCCACGCTGGTCATCCGCGACGGCAAGGTGGCCGAGGTGCGCGACGGCTTCGTCCAGCCGGCCGACATCGGCGCGGCGGACGCCCGGGTGGTGGACCTCAAGAGCGCCTTCGTGCTGCCCGGCCTGATCGACGTCCATGTCCACCTGGCGGGCCAGCTCGGCCCGAACGACCAGCTGCGCGACGTGGTGGACGACCGCGAGGATCTGGCCCTCAACGGCGCCTACTATGCCGAGAAGACGCTGCAGGCCGGCTTCACCACCGTGCGCGATCTGGGCGCCGGGGGCCGCTCCATCCTGTCGCTGCGCGAGGCGATCGAGGCGGGCCGCCTGCCCGGCCCGACCGTGCTGGCGGTCGGCCACATGGTCAGCATCAGCGCCGGCCATGGCGACCGGGCCAACGGCTGGAACCACGAGGTGGCCGAGGCGCTCGCCACCTCCGACGTCTGCAACGGCCCCGACGATTGCCGCCGCGCCGTGCGCGAGCAGGTGCGCCTGGGCGCCGACGCCATCAAGCTCGCCACCACGGGCGGCGTGCTGAGCCAGATCGCCGCGGGCACCGGCCAGCAGATGTTCGACGACGAGATCAAGGCGATCGTCGAGACCGCGCACCTGCTGGGCAAGAAGGTCTCCTCCCACGCCCATGCCGCCGGCGGCGTCAACGCGGCGCTGCGCGCCGGCGTGGATTCGGTGGAGCACGGCAGCTATCTCGACGAGGAGTCGATCAAGCTGTTCCGGCAGACCGGTGCCTATCTGGTGCCCACCCTGCTGGCGGGCCAGACGGTGGTCGACATGGCGAACAAGGGCGGCCTCACCCCCGCCACGCGGCGCAAGGCCCTGACCGTCGGCCCGGTCATGATGCAGAGCTTCCAGAAGGCGGTGAAGGGCGGCGTCAGGATCGCCTTCGGCACCGACAACGGCGTCGGCCCCCACGGCACCAACGCCCGCGAGTTCAAGCTGATGGTCGATGCCGGCCTGCCCCCGGCCGAAGCGATCAAGGCCGCCACGGTCAACGCCGCCGACCTGCTGGACCGCAAGGACCGCATCGGCACGCTGGAGCCCGGCCGCGACGCCGACATCATCGCCGTCGCCAAGAGCCCGCTGGACGACGTGACCGAGTTGGAGCGCGTGCGCTTCGTCATGCGCCGCGGCGTGGTGCACAAGCTGAACGGCGAGCGCGTCGTGTTCCAGCCGGTGCCGTGAGTCTCAGGCCGGGGAGGCGGCCGGGTGCCGGTGCGCCTCCCACAGCCAGCGGCGGGCGGCGGCGACGCTGTCGAAATGGCCGATGACCAGGCTCTCCGGATCGATCCGGGACGCCACCGTCTGCACCGCCACCTGGTTGAAGTAGAAGACCGGCTGGACCAGGGCCACGTAGCGGCATCCCGTCTGGATCAGCCGGGGGATCCAGTGCTCGTTCAGCCAGCGCTGGTCGTCGGCCCCGATCAGCTTGAAATGGGTGATGTCGCCCAGGAGTTTGCTGGCGCGGCGCTCCTGGATCGCCGCCAGCACCCGCTCGTTCGCCTCGCGGAAGCGCGGGCTGGTGAGATAGCCCTTCCAGGCCATGGTCACGCACGGGACCTCCGGATCGTAGGTGACCGCACAGGCTTCGTCCTCGTCCCGCACCATCGACATCGCGCCCTCTCCCGGTCCTATCCCGAACGATGGAATCGCCGTCCGGGTCACCGCATGGTACCGATGAGTACCAGTCGTGGAAGACGGACTTTGGGGAGAGGGGCGCATGGCCGAAACGGATATGGCGGAGAACTGCCCGCCCCGGCGGCTGGAGGGACCGGCCCGGCGCGCGGAGATCCTGATGATCGCGCGCGAGGAGTTCCTGGAGCGCGGCTATGCCGGCACCAGCCTGGGCAGCATCATCGCCCGCGCCGGCGGCTCGCGCCGGACCATCTACGAGCAGTTCGGCAGCAAGGCCGGGCTGTTCCAGGCCATCATCGCCGACGTGCGCGACCGCATGGCCAAGCCCTTCGCGCCCGGCGACGATCCGGAGGCGGCGCTGCTGGCGCTGGGGCGGTCCTACATGGGCCAGCTCATGGCGGCGGACAATCTGTGCCTCTACCGCACCGTCATGGGCGAGGTGGCGCGCTTTCCCGAGATGGGCGCCGGCCTGTTCCGCACCGGCCCGGAAGGGCTTGCCGACCAGCTGGCGGCGGCGCTGGCGGGCTGGACCGGGCGGGGGCTGCTACGGCTGGACGACCCGGCCCTGGCGGCGAGGCAGTTCCTGGAAATGGTCAAGGGCGACCTGCACCTGCGGGCATTGCTCGACCCCTCGCGCATGCCGGAGGAGGCGGAGATCGACGCCTGCGTGCGCGGGGCCGTGCGGCTGTTCCTGGAGGGGGCGCTGGCGAGAGGGTGAGGCTCAGCGGTTCTGCGTGCTTCGACAAGCTCAGCATGAGGAAGGTTGGTGGGCACAACTCTGGTCCGTAGGCCGCATGGAGGCGAAGCCGCAATGCGACACACCGCCGGGATACGTCGCATTACGCCTGCGGCTCCATGCGACCTACGTGTCGGGAGCAGCAATAACCTCCTCAGCCTGAGCCTGTCGAAGGCCGCACCACATCGACACCGCCTCTTTCGTGCAGTGAGCCCCCTCCTCCATTGCGCAGCGTGACGTTCCCGCCGCCCAGCCGGTTATGGGTTGGCACGTTCGATGGATGACGGCAAAAACGAGAAGGGCTCCGTACGGCGCTATGGCCGGACGGAGCCCTTTTTCATTCCGCTTCCGGAACGAGGCTGGCGGCTACTCGGCCGCCACCTCCTCCTTGGCGGGGACCAGCGGGTGGACGTCCCAGATGTCCTCCGCATACTCCATGATGGTGCGGTCGGAGGAGAACCAGCCGACCTGGGTGGTGTTCAGGATCGCCCGGCGCGCCCATTCCTCCTGGTCGCGGTAGAGCTCGCAGGCCTCGGCGTGGACGTTGCAATAGTCCTCGAAGTCCGCGGTCACCAGGAAGAAGTCGGTGTTGTAGAGACTCTCGACGATCGGGCGGAAGCGCTGCGGATCGTCCGGCGAGAAGACGCCGGTGGCGATCATGTCCAGCGCCCGCTTCAGCCGCGGGTTGTTGGCGATGATGTCGCGCGGGTTGAAGCGGCCGCTGTGCCGCAGCTCCGCCACCTCGTCGGCGGTCATGCCGAAGATGAAGATGTTGTCGTCGCCGACATGCTCCTTGATCTCGACATTGGCGCCGTCGAGCGTGCCGATGGTGAGCGCGCCGTTCAGCGCCAGCTTCATGTTGCCGGTGCCCGACGCCTCCATGCCGGCCGTGGAGATCTGCTCCGACAGGTCGGCGGCCGGCATGATGATCTCGGCCTGGGTGACGTTGTAGTTCGGCAGCATCACGACCTTCAGCAGGTTGCGCACCGCCGGGTCCTGGTTCACCACGCTGGCCACGTCGTTGATCAGCTTGATGACCAGCTTGGCCGTGTGATAGCTCGGCGCCGCCTTGCCCGCGAAGATCTTGGTGACCGGCGTGAAGGTCCGGGTCTGGTTGTCGCGGATGTCGTTGTACAGCGCCACCGTCTGCAGGATGTTCAGCAGCTGGCGCTTGTACTCGTGGATGCGCTTGACCTGCACGTCGAACAGGCTGTCCACGTCGACGTCGACATGCACCTTGCGGGCGATGTAGGCGGCCAGCCGCTTCTTGTTTTGGCGCTTGGCGCGGCGGAACTCCTCGCGGAACACGGCGTCGTCCGCCTTGGGCGCCAGCGCCGCCAGCTCCTCCAGGTTCGAGACCCAGCCCTGGCCGATGCGGCTGGAGATCAGCTTCGACAGCGCCGGGTTAGCCTGGTGCAGCCAGCGCCGCGGCGTGATGCCGTTGGTCTTGTTGTTGATCCGGTCCGGGAAGGTGGCGTGGAAGTCGGCGAACACCGTCTGCTTCATCAGCTCGGTGTGCAGCGCCGAGACGCCGTTGACCTTGTGGCTGCCGAGGAACGCGAGGTTGCCCATGCGCACCCGGCGGTCGCCATGCTCGTCGATCAGCGACAGCCGCGCGATGCGCTCGGCATCGGCGCCGGCGCGACGGATCTGGGTCAGGAAGCGGCCGTTGATCTCGTAGATGATCTGCATGTGGCGCGGCAGCACGCGCTCCAGCATGCGGACCGGCCAGGCCTCCAGCGCCTCGGGCAGCAGCGTGTGGTTGGTGTAGCTGAAGGTGCGCCGGGTGATCTCCCAGGCCTGCTCCCACTCCACCCCGTGATTGTCGACCAGCTGGTGCATCAGCTCGGCGATGCCGATGGCGGGATGCGTGTCGTTCAGCTGGATGGCGGCCTTCTCCGACAGCTTCTCGAAGCCGGTATGGTCCTGCAGGTAGCGGCGCAGGATGTCCTGGATCGAGGCGCTGGTGAAGAAATACTCCTGCTTCAGCCGCAGCTCGCGGCCGACCTCGGTGGCGTCGTTCGGGTAGAGGACGCGGCTCAGGTTCTCCGACAGGACCTTCTGCTCCAGCGCCTTCAGATAGTCGCCCTCGTTGAAGCGGTCGAAGTTGAAGTCGCTGGCGGCGCGCGCCGACCAGAGGCGCAGCGTATTGATGGTCTCGCCGCTGTGGCCCACCACCGGCGTGTCGAACGCCATGGCGTAGACCTTGTCGGTGTCGACCCAGCGGAAGCTCGCGCGGCCCGAGGCGTCGCGCTGCTGCTCCACCCGGCCGTAGAAGTGCACGGGGTACAGCACCTCGGGGCGCGGGAACTCCCACGGGTTGCCGAAGCGCAGCCAGTTCTCCGGCTCCTCCACCTGCCAGCCATGGTCGAAGCGCTGCTCGAACAGGCCGTACTCGTAGCGGATGCCGTAGCCGTAGCCCGGCAGGTTGCGCGTCGCCATGCTGTCCAGGAAGCAGGCGGCGAGACGGCCGAGGCCGCCATTGCCCAGCGCCGCGTCCGGCTCGACGTCCAGCACGTCCTCCAGCCGCACGCCGACGCCGTCCAGCGCCTCGCGGCAGGCGTCGATGATGCCGAGGTTGGCGAGGTTGTTGGTCAGCAGCCGGCCGATCAGGAATTCCAGCGATAGGTAATAGACCCGCTTGCTGTCCTCGGCGTAGACGCGCCGGGTCGTCTCCATCCAGCGGTCGACCACGCGGTCGCGCACGGCGAGCGCCGCCGTGTTGAACCAGTCGCGGCGGGTGGCGGACGCCTGGTCCTTGCCCACGGAGTAGACGAGCCATTCCAGGAAGGAGCGCTTCAGCGCCTCCACGTCCAGGCTCTTGTTCCCGAGTTCACGCGACTTGAGGCGAGCGTCCATGTGTCACGACCAATATTCGTCGGCGGGAAGCCGCCGGCGGGGCCGGTCGGCAGTGGGGAAGTCTAGCGCCGGTCTTGGTTAACAAGCCACCAACGATCCGCCGCCATGCGCCCCAGTAACACCCTAATTACCCCATTGCGCACGGGACGCGAAAGCCTGCGCCCGGCTTTCAGGCGGTACCGCCGGGACCGGCATGCGACTCCGGAGGACGAGTCGGGAAGAGGAGGCCGCTCTCCGACCGGGCTTCCTCCTTTCGGTCGGACGATGCCACCCCTCGGCGATGCCCTATCGTTCGGTGGCGGGAGGCGCATTCGCGGCATCGGACCGATTTCCGCCCCAGTTTCGCCCAAATCCGATTCGCAGGCGGAACAACCTCATGGGCACCTCGTTACCCCCACGACGGCACCAAGCGCCGTAGCACGTTCGGAGAGGTCGGAATTCTCCAAAGCGTGTTCCCGAGTGACCTGGAGGCCACAATGACAAGGGCCATAGCCCCGGCAACGCCCGGACCCGCCGCATACGCCATTTGGGCGCACCGCCCCCCGCCCGGGACAAGGTCCCGCGGTGGAGGCCTCCGGCGGAAGGGCTGAGGCCCGCCCCTTCACCGCATCGCCGACCCCGGCAGGCCGGTCGCCCAGCGCGGCCGCGGACGGGAGGCGCTTGCCCAGACGCAGCCGGGCGCGAAAGCGCGCCCTCGCCCCCCATCGGAGAAACGGAGCCGAGCCCCATGGCCTATAATTTCGCCGAAGAGCTGATCAGCTGCATCCCGAACCTGCACCGCTACGCCTGCAAGCTGACCCGCGACGCCAACGCGGCCGAGGACCTGACGCAGGACTGCATCGCCCGCGCCCTGTCCCGCTCGCACCGTTTCGAGCCCGGCACGAACATGCAGGCATGGCTGACGACCATGCTGAAGAACCTGCACTTCAACAATCTGCAGCGCGACAAGCACATGACCAAGGTCGAGCTGTGGGACCATGCCGCCTCGGTCGAGGCGACGCAGCTGTCGCGCCTGGTCTGCCGCGACGTGGACCGTGCCTTCAAGTCGCTGACGCCGTCGCAGCGCAAGGTCGTCAAGCTGGTCGCCATCGAGGGCCGCCCCTACCAGGAGGCGGCGGAGAAGCTGAACGTCTCCATCGGCACCATCCGCTCCCGCCTCTGCCGGGCCCGCGAGCGGCTGAACAACATGATGGCGGCGTGAGGATCGGCGCCCCGTAGGTCGCATGGAGCGGAGCGCAATGCGACAGGCCCAGGCCGGGTCCGTCGCATTACGGCTCCGCCTTCATGCGACCGACGAATATGATTTCGCCCGGACCAGCATCCCGGCCACGGTGGCCGCGGCCCCGGGCAGGTCCCAGGCCAGCGTCGCCTCGCCCACCACCAGCTCGGCCATCTGGATGCCCGGCACGTCGGTGGCGGTGAAGGCGCCGAACAGCCAGTCGCCGTTCTCCCGGGCGATGTCGACGCAGGCGCGCTCAAGGGCTGGCAGCGGCGCCTCGAACAGGATTTGGAAGCTGTTGCAGTGCGGCCGCTCCGGTGCCACGCGCAGGCCGGAGACTCGGGACAGCTCCGCCGCCAGGGTTCTAGCGCCCTTGTGATAGGCCTTCATGCGCGGCAGGTGGCGCATCAGCCCATCCCAAGCCGTCAGCACCAGCGGAAACGCGGTGTAGAGATTGCCGCCGAAGCGCGCCTGCCAGGGCCGTGACGCCGCCACCAGATCCTCGGTGCCGGCCAGCACGCTGCCGCCCATGCCGCCCAGCCCCTTGTAGAAGCTGACATAGACGCTGTCGAACAGCGCCGATATCTCCTCCAGCGGCCGCCCGTACCAGGGCTGCGCCTCCCATAGCCGCGCCCCGTCCAGGTGCAGCGGCACGCGCCGCTTGCGCGCCCAGTCGGAGAGGGCGACCAGCTCCTCCCAGGGCAGGCAGCGGAAGCCGGCGCGGCGCAGCGGCAGCTCCACCACGACGGCCGCCAGCGGCTCGCGCACCTGCTCCAGTTCCTTCAGGCCGAAGGGCTGGTTGGCGCGGCCGACCCGGATGGTGGAGAGGCGCGACAGCAGGTCCAGCGCGTCCATCTCGTCCAGCGCGATATGGCTCTGCGGGTGCACCGCCACGGCGCGCCGGCCGGTCTCGGCGGCATGGGACAGCAGCGCCGCCTGCTGCGCCACCACGCCCTTGTGGAAGAAGGCGGCCGCCGGCTTGCCCAGCAGCCGGGCGACCTCCCCTTCCAGCCGGCGCAGGGCGGGACCGTCGGAATACTCGTCCGGCCGCTCGTCGATCAGCTCGCTCTCCGCCATCGCCGCCAGCCAGGCGCGCGCGTCCCGCCTTCCGTGGCCGGACAGGAAGCGGGTGCAGCCGGCGCGCAGCGCCGGATCGGGCAGCAAACGGGTATGCGGCACGGGACTCCCCCGGTCAGAAGCGATAGGCGACGCCCACCTTCACGACGGGATAGTATTTCACCCAGTCGAGCTCGTCCTCCAGCTCCTGGCGCTCGCGCTCCAGATTCTGCGCGAAGCCCGGCGTCTGGGTGATGGGGCCGCTGGCGGTCAGATCGACCCGCGGGCTGCCCTGGAACATGACGCCCAGATCCAGCGTGAACTGCAGGCCGGTGGCGATGACGCCCAGCGTGTAGCCGACCCCGGCATAGGGGGCGATGTCGCGGAAGTCGACCCGGCCGTCCAGCCGGCCGATCTGCGCCGGGGTGTAGGTGGTGCCGCCGATGCTGACACTGCCGCCGGGCGTGGCCGTCACGTCGACCTTGTTGCGGTTCAGCATGGCGCCGGCCGTCAGGCGGAAGCCGCCGGCGAAGGGATGCACGTCGCCCAGCAGGCCGAAGGACAGCAGCCGCGCGTCGCCGTCATAATCGATATCGTCGACGTCGATCTTGCGGGAGATGCTGAGATAGCCGGAGGTGATGCGGGCGCCGACGAAGGGCGTCACCTTGATCCCGACCTCGGCGCCGATGCCGGTCGTGCCGGCCACCACGCCCACGGACTGGGCCGAGGCGTCGGCGGCGGAGAAGGCGAGCAGCGCGCCGGCGGCGCAGCGGAGAAGGCGGTGCATGGAAAGGTCTCCCGGGTTGCAGGAGGCCCTTGTAGCCGCAACCCCATGCCGAGGAAACGCCTGCGTGGCCGGCTAACCCGATTTCGGGGCGGGGCGCCGGTGTTCGTAGGTCGCAAGAGCGCCGCACCGGGGGACCGTCAGACAATGGCTTGAGCGGTGTCACCTCTCTACCCGTCATCCCGACGTTTGCGAAGCTGGCGCGCAGCGCCCAAGTCGGGACCCAGGGGTTGCAGCGGGATGCGTCGGATGCAGCGCTCGTCTGGTTCGTAGGTCGCATGGAGCGCAGCGCAATGCGACATGCTCCCGCCGGTATGTCGCATTGCGGCTGCGCCTCCATGCGACCTACGGGCTTGCTTCATCGACCTCCCATGGCTGCAACCCCTGGGTCCCGGCTTTCGCCGGGATGACGGTGAAGGGTGGAGACTGCCGGTGAGAACAAGGCAGCCGGCTCTCCAACAGTCCCTCACGCCGCCGCGCGCACCGCGGGCCGGAAAGGTTCCACCCTGACGCGCCCCTCCTCGGCGAAGAGGAAGCTGCCCTCGCCCACCTCGGTCCAATGGGCCTGGTCCTCGTCCAGCGGCTCCGACAGCACCAGGACCGAGCCGTGCCCCTCGCCGAAGCGGACCTCGCCGTCGGCCACCGTCAGCCCCTGGCCGCCGCCGTAATAGAGCGAGGGCGACTGGCGGTCGCTGGAATAGCGGATGGCGAAGATGCGACGGCCGTCGGACACGGCGGCGGTCAGGCGCAGCGGCTCGGTCACGCCGTTGACGCGCATGACCTGCTCCACCTGCTCCACCGTGCGGGCGAAGGCGGCGGCGGGGTCCTGCTCCAGCCCGTTCCCGACCAGCAGGTAGAAGAAGGCCTCGCTGTCGGTCGAGCCCTCGCGGTGCGGGTAGAGGTCGCGGCGGATCTGGTACTCCAGATCCTGGCGCACCGTCTCCCAGCCGCCGATCTTGCCATTGTGCATGAACAGCCACTTCTCCCAGCGGAAGGGGTGGCAGTTCAGCCGCGAGGTGGCGGGGCCGGTCGAGGCCCGGACATGCGCGAAGAACAGGGGCGAGTGGATCTGCTCGGCCAGCGAGCGCAGGTTCGCGTCGTTCCAGGCCGGCATGGTGTCGCGGTAGAGGCCGGGCTTCGCGATGTCGCCGTACCAGCCCAGCCCGAAGCCGTCGCCGTTCAGGGGTGCGATCGACCGCTGGGCGCAGATCGACTGCCGGATCAGCGAATTGCAGGGCCGGAACAGCAGCGTCTCCAGGGCGATGGGCTCGCCGCCATAGGCCAACCAGCGACACATTGATGCAACCGCCTTCCGGTTCCGTTTACCCGACCCGCCCAGAGTATGAAGCCGAATCCGGCAGGACAAGGGCGGTACCCAGGCTGAAGCATGGCCGGTTAAGGCAAGGTTTCCCATGATGCCGCTCACACCCGGGTCGGCGGCCCCTCGCCCGGATTTGTCCGGACAAATCCTTGACAAGCCCCCGCCAAGCGGGCGAGGAATCGGGTAATGACGCATCAGCCGGGAGGCGACTCGATGGAACTCTCCGACCTGACCCCACGGCAGTGGTACCAGCAGATCAAGGCGCGCCCCAGCCGCGCAAAGTTCGGCTTCGGGCAGAAGGCCGCGCTGATCAACATCGACCTGCAATGCGCCTACACCAAGGTCGGCGAGTTCGCCACGGCCTACGAGACCGACCCGAACCAGCTCGCCTACGTCAACGAGCTGTCGCGGCTGGCGCGGGCCAAGGGCTGGCCGGTGGTCTGGACCTATGTCGCCTATATGGAGTCGGGCGAGGACGCCGGCGTCTGGGGCACCCGCACCAACACGCCGGACAGCCTGCAGAACATCAAGGTCGGCTCGCGCCGGGCCGAGCTGGACGACCGGCTGGAGATCGACCGGGCGCGCGACGTCATCATCAACAAGCGCATGGCCTCGCCCTTCTTCGAGACCAACCTCACCTCGCTGCTGACCTGGCACAAGGTGGACACGGTGATCGTCACCGGCGGCTCGACCTCGGGCTGCGTGCGCGCCTGCGCCGTGGACAGCCTGTCGCGCGGCTACCGCACCATCGTCGTGGAGGAGTGCGTGGCCGACAAGCACGAGATCCCGCACTTCGCCAACCTCGCGGACATGCTGCTGAAATACGCGGATGTCGAGAGTTTCGAGACGGTGCGGGACTACCTGTCGAAGTAGACAGGCGGGAGGGCGCGACGCATGGTGGGGATCTTCGACAACGAGGTGCTTGAAGCACCCGCAAGGGGGACCCTCTGACCATGGCGAATCACGCGATCTTCTGGCCGATGTTCGTGCTGGTGCTGTTCACCTTCGGCATCGCGCTGCGGATGCTGATGGCGCGCCGCGCGGCCGTGAAGGCCGGCCAGGTGAAGCTTAGCCATTTCCGCGCCTTCACCGAGGGCACCGCGCCGGAGAGCATGGCCAAGGTCGGCCGCGCCTTCGCCAACCTGGCGGAAGTGCCGCCGCTCTTCTACGCGGTCTGCATCATCATCATGGTGCTGAGCCGCACCGACGATCTGTTCGTGCTGCTGGCCTGGGTCTATGTCGCGTGCCGTGTCATCCAGGGGCTGATCCACGTCACCTACAACAACGTCATGCACCGGGCCTTAGCCTACTTCGCCAGCTGGTTCGTGCTGCTGGCGATGTGGATCCGGCTCGCGCTGCAGCTGGCGTGAGGACAATCAGGGAGGGTTTGGGGTGAAGAGCGATCCCGGTCTCTACGGCTACAATCCCTATTCGGGCCGGCCGAAGATCACCTGGCCGAACGGGGCCCGCGTCGCCTTCTGGGTGGCGCCGAACATCGAGTTCTACGAGCTCGCGCCGCCGCCCAACCCCTCCCGCACGCCCTGGGGCCGACCCATCCCCGACGTGGTCGCCTACAGCCACCGCGACTACGGCAACCGGGTCGGGCACTGGCGCATGATGGAGGTGATGGACCGCTGCGGCGTGCGCGGCTCCATCTCCCTCTCGGTCGCGCTCTGCCAGCACCATCCCGAGATCATCGAGGCCTGCGCCGAGCGGGACTGGGAGTTCTTCAGCCACGGCATCTACAACACCCGCTACTGCTACGGCATGGACGAGGCGCAGGAGCGCGCCATCATCCAGGACAGCATCGACACGGTGAAGGCCGCCACCGGCCAGACGATATCAGGCTGGCTGGCCCCGGCGCTGACCCATACCGAGCGGACCATGGACCTGCTGGCGGACATGGGCCTGAAATACACCTGCGACCTGTTCCATGACGACCAGCCGCAGCCGGTGAAGGTGGCCAAGGGCCGCTTCTGCTCGGTGCCCTACTCGCTCGAGATGAACGACGTCATCGTCTACAACTCGAACCAGATCACGCCCCGCCGCTACGCCGACATCCTCAAGGCCTGCTTCGACCAGCTCTGGGAGGAAGGCGGCGAGAGCGGCACCGTCATGTGCATCCCGCTGCACGCCTTCCTGGTCGGCCAGCCCCACCGAATCGGTCCCTTCGCCGAGGCGCTGGAATACATCACCGGCCACAAGGACGTGTGGGTGACCACGGGCCGCGAGATCGCCGAGCACTATCTCGCCAACCACTACGATGCCGCCGTCGCCCATATCGACGCGCTCGCGAAGCAGGGGGCCTGAGCCATGGCGCTGCCGGACGATTACCTGAAGTACCCGATGCGCCGCCACGGCATGGACCATGACCGCTACGCCTGGTCGATGCTGCCCCGCCGCAAGCCGGTCGAATGGCCCGGCGGCGCCCGGGTGGCGCTGTGGATCGTCCCGACCCTGGAGTTCTTCCCGCTGGACCAGCCGGCCAAGCCCTTCAAGGCGCCGGGCGGCATGGTCACCCCTTACCCCGACCTGCGCCATTACACCCTGCGCGACTATGGCAACCGGGTCGGCGCCTTCCGCGTGTTCCGGGTGCTGGACGAGCTGGGCCTGAAGGCCAGCGTCTGCTTCAACTCCGCCGTGGCCGAGCGCTACCCGACACTGGTGCGCGAGGTGACGGGCCGTGGCTGGGAGGTGATGGCCGGCGGCGTCGACATGGGCAAGCTGCACTATGGCGGCCTGGACGAGGCTGCCGAACGCGCGCAGGTCGCCCAGTGCCTGGAGACTCTCCGCCGCCTGTCCGGCCAGCCGGTGACCGGCTGGATGAGCCCCGCCAAGTCGGAGAGCGAGCGGACGCCGGAGCTGCTGGCGGAGGCCGGCATCCGCTATTTCTGCGACTGGGTGAACGACGACATGCCCTACGACTTCGTCACAGGGAACGGCGGGCTGACCGCCATGCCGCTGTCGGCGGAGCTGGACGACCAAGCCATCATCTTCGGCCTGCACCACAGCGAGGACGATTTCGCCGAGCAGGTCGCCGACGCCTTCGACACGCTCCACAATGAGGCGGAGCATGAGGGCGGCCGCATCCTGGCGCTCACCATCCACCCCTGGATGAGCGGCCAGCCCCACCGCATCCGCGCGCTGCGCTCCGCGCTCGAGTACGTCACCCGCCGCCAGGGCGTGTGGTCGGCCACGGGCGCGGAGATCCTGGAGGCGTGGCGGGCGCAGCAGTGAGGGAAATCATCCCTCTCCCCTTGCGGGAGAGGGATGGGACCCAAACCGCAGGTTTGGGAGGGTGAGGGGTCGACGGGCGGCAGCCCGACGTTCTCACCCGTTGTTCCAGAATCAGCCGTAGGGAAGGCCCGGGCTGCCGCCCGGTCCACCCCTCATCCCCCCACGGCTTCGCCGCGGGTCCCATCCTTCTCCCGCAAGGGGAGAAGGATAATCACGCCACCGTCACCGTCAGCGTCCAGCCCCGCTCACCGCCGGGGGGCACCAGCACCACGCCCGGCTTGTCGCGGAACTCGCCGTCGAAGCCCTGCGGGCTGGCGTGGCCCTGCCAGGGCTCCAGGCAGACGAAGCCGGCGCCCGGCTTGCTCCAGATGCCCAGGTGCGGCATGTCGGGGAAGCGCAGCTCGATCGCCGGGCCGCTGGGGCCGACATAGCGCAGCGTGCGGCTGGCGTGCCGGTCCATGACGATGGCATCGTCGGCGAACAGCCCGTCATGCAGGCGCAGCGTATCGCCCGCCACCGGCGTCGGCAGGGCATCGGGCCGTAACAGCCCGCCGGCGGCGCGGCGGATGGGGTCGGGCTCGTCGCGCTCGAACAGGATCGAATGCTCCTCCCGCGCGGCGCCCGGCACCAGCGGCCAGCGGAAGGCAGGGTGGAAGCCGAAGCTGACCGGCAGATCCTCGGTGCCCGGATTGTAGACCCGCACCGCCATCTCCAGCGACGGGCCGGCCAGCCGGTAGCCGGCCCGCAGGTCGAAGGCGAAGGGATAGGCAGCCCGCGTCTCCGGGCTGTCGGACAGCGCGAAGACGCAGCCGGCGTCCCACTGCTCCACCAGCCGGAAGCGCGAGCGTCGGGCGAAGCCGTGCTGCGGCATCGGATAGGCCTTGTTCTGGTGGCGCAGCGTGTCGCCGGCGAGCTTGCCCACCACCGGGAACAGCAGCGGCGAGCGTCCGGTCCAGAAGGCCGGGTCGCCGTCCCACAGCAACTCGGCGCCGTCCGCCATGGTGAGCGACCGCAGTTCCGCCCCCTGCGGGCTCACCGTCGCCCGCAGCGACTCCGACCGGATCGCGACCTGCTCCATGCCCTGTCCTCTTCCCTCATGCATCCATCAGGGAAAGGCGATCCCCTCCCCCGCAGTTCCGGGGAGTACACCGGCACTCGGCGCGTCGCCACACCTGGATAGGTCGGCATGAGAATGGGGTGCATCCTTCGGCACCCCACTGTCGTCATCCCCGCGGAGGTGGGGACCCAGGCATTCCCTTTGCACCGGAGCGCCGAGCAGGAGCGGCAACGTCGCCCTTTGCACCCCTAACACTACAGGGTAGCAAGCCCATTACCTGGGTCCCCGCCTCCGCGGGGATGACGGTGGAGGGTGGACCAAGGGCTTGAGAGAAAGCCCGGACGCCCCCTCACACCCCGAACGGCCACATGTCCGGTTCGCCCTTGCGCTCCGGCCCGGCCAGCGGGGTGACGGCGTGGGTTTCCTCGAACCAGACGTAATGGTCGAACTGGTAGGGCAGCTCGGTCTGGAAGTAGTGGCTCATGCGCTCGGTCTCGGGGCGGTAGATCACGCCGACCGCGCGCTGCAGCCGCCGGTGCGACAGGCCCGCCACCAGCTCGGCATGGCCGGGGTCGGTCATGTCCAGCAGGAAGCGCGGCACCGCGCTGTCGCGGCAGAGCCGCTCGTAGCTGTCCTCGCGCACCGGCTTCAGGCGCATGAAGCGCATGGCGCCGTCCCAGTCGTCGGCGGCCGCGACCACGCCCCGGTCGGTGCCGAAGCCCACCAGCCGCACCGCGCCGCCGAAGGCTTCGCGGCAGAGATGGCCGACATTGACCTCCCCCATCTGCCCCATCTCGGTCGCCGCCGCGTCGCCCAGGTGGGAGTTGTGCGCCCAGACGACCGCCTTCGCATCCGGCCCGCGCGCCTCCAGCACGGCCTTGAGCGTATCGACCATGTGGGTGTCGCGCAGGTTCCAGCTCTCCACCCCGCCCTCCCACATGGCGCGGTAGTAGCGCTCGGCCGCCGCCACCAGGGCCGCATTGCGCTGGGCGTCCAGGAAGTCGTCGCCGTCACGCCGGACCAGGTCCAGCCGCCGCTCCAGCAGCTGGTTCAGCATGGTCACGACCGCCTGCTCGCAGGGCGCCTTGCCCTGCACGATCGCGGCGCGGCCGTAGCTCTGCGGCTCCTCCTGCCAGGGGTTCAGGCAGGAATAGCGGCGCCGCGCCTCGGCCGCGAGGGTGGGGTCGGTACGGTCGAGATACTCCAGCACTGCCCGGACCGAGCCGCGCAGGCTGTACAGGTCGATGCCGTAGAAGCCGGCCTTGCGGGCGGGATCGGCGACGCCGTCATTGTGCAGCTTCAGCCAGCGGACCAGGTCCTCCACCTCGCGGTTGCGCCACATCCAGGTGGGGAAGCGGTCGAAGACCGGCTCGCCGTCGCCGTCCAGCATGGGCCGGCCGCGGATGTAGCGGTCGACGCGCGCGGCGTCCGGCCAGTCGGCCTCCACCGCGACGATGGTGAAGCCGTGCTTCTCGATGAGCCGCCGGGTGATGGCGGCGCGGGCGCGGTAGAATTCGCAGGTGCCGTGGGTCGCCTCGCCCAGGCAGACCACCCTGGCCTCGCCCAGCCGGTCGAACAAGGCGCCGAAGGCGTGGTCGTTGAAGTCGGGCAGCGGTTCGGCGGCGTCCGCGATCAGGCGCGACAGCTCCGCCTCCTCGGGCCTCGCGGCGCCCCGCGACCAGCGGGACAGGGCGCGCTGCCACGCGCCGTTGCGGTTCTCCGCCTGGGACATGGCCTTGCCCTCCCCTGAGCTTACCTCAGGGGGTGCAACACGAGCGGACGTAGGGGGTTCCGGACGGCGTCCATAGGTCACATGCCTGGCCGCTGGGCCAAAAGAAAACCCGGCGCATCGCTGCGCCGGGCTCTTAGGCTTCAGTCCTGCCGGACTTGCGTCAGGCGATGGCCTTCTCGGCCGGCAGGTAGTTGGGATCGGTGGTCTCCGAGACGAGCGCCGGGTGGGTCAGCTTGCCGCGGAAGACGTTCAGGCCGTTGCGCAGGTGGACGTCGTCGGCCAGCGCGCGCTTCCAGCCCTTGTCGGCCAGGTCGAGGGCGAACGGGGCCGTCGCGTTGTTCAGCGCGAAGGTCGAGGTGCGGGCGACGGCGCCCGGCATGTTGGCGACGCAGTAGTGGATGACGCCGTCGACCACGTAGGTCGGGTCGGCGTGCGTCGTGGCATGGCTGGTCTCGAAGCAGCCGCCCTGGTCGATGGACACGTCCACCAGGACCGAGCCCGGGCGCATCTTCTTGACCATCTCCTTGGTGACGACGCGCGGGGCGTTGGCGCCCGGCACCAGCACCGCGCCCACCACCAGGTCGGCGTCCAGCACGGCCTGCTCGATGTTGTCGATGTTGGCGTACAGCGTGTTGATGCGGCGGCCGAACTGCAGGTCCAGCTGGCGCAGGCGCTCGATCGAGCGGTCCAGCACCGTCACGTGCGCCTCGAGGCCGATGGCCATGCGGGCGGCGTTGGTGCCGACCACACCGCCGCCGATGACGACGACCTTGGCCGGGGGCGTGCCGGGCACGCCGCCCAGCAGGATACCGATGCCGCCGTAGCTCTTCTCAAGGCAGTGGGCGCCGGCCTGGATGGACATGCGGCCGGCGACCTCGCTCATCGGCGCCAGCAGCGGCAGGCCGCCGCGAACGTCGGTCACGGTCTCGTAGGCGATGGCGATGCAGCCCGACTCCATCAGCAGGCGGGTCTGCTCGGGATCCGGCGCCAGGTGCAGGTAGGTGAACAGGATCTGGTCCGGGCGCAGCATCTTGCACTCGTGCGGCTGCGGCTCCTTGACCTTCACGATCATGTCGGCGCGGGCGAAGATCTCCTCGGCCGTCTCGATCATGGTGGCGCCGGCGGCGACATACTGCTCGTCGGTCAGGCCGATGGCGGCGCCGGCGTTCTTCTGCACGATGACCTGGTGGCCATGGGCGACCAGCTGGCGGACATTGCCGGGGACGAGGCCGACCCGGTACTCGTGATTCTTGATTTCCTTGGGAACGCCGACCAGCATCTGTCTCTCCCTGCGATTCGGGGCGCCCGATTAGCCGGGCCCATGGCTGCGGAGAATACGCCCCACGGCCGGCGCATGTCCTTGCAAAGGGGCCGGCGGCGGGGGCAGAATTCGCAAGGTTCCACCACTTTCGAGCGGCCATGCGGCGGAGTCTGCGAAACCTTAGGCTCGATCGCATCGATCGCGCCATCCTGACCATCCTGCAGGAGGCCGGCCGCATCCCCAACTCCGAGCTGGCCGAGCGCGTCCACCTGTCGGAGAGCGCCTGCCTGCGCCGGGTGCGCGCGCTGGAGGAGGCGGGCGTCATCAGCGGCTACACCGCCATCGTCGAGCAGGCGGCGTCGGGCCGCGCCGAGAGCGTCTTCGTGCGCGTCACGCTGGAAAAGCAGACCGAGCAGATCCTGTCCGACTTCGAGACCGCCGTGCGCGGGGTCGAGCAGGTCATGGAGTGCTGGCTGATGTCGGGCGAGGCCGACTATCTGCTGCGCGTCATCGTCTCGGGCGCCGGCGACTACGAGATGCTGCACAACAAGGTGCTGACGCGGCTCCCCGGCGTCGCCCGCGTCCATTCCAGCTTCGCGCTGCGCACAGTGATGAAGCGCAGCCACGTCCCGATCTTCGAGGGGGAGCCGGAGTAAGGGTGCCACAAATCGGCAGCGGCGATGGGGTGCGTGCTTCGACAGGCTCAGCATGAGGGCCGTTTTGCTGCTCCCGGTGTTTTTCCGGAAGTGCCTGGCACCAACACCCCTCATCCTGAGCTTGTCGAAGGACGCACAACCCTCAGCCTCTCCCATAGCCCAAGCTCAGCCGGCCGCACCCAGCCAGTCCAGACCCAAGCAAGAGGCCCAAGCCCGTGCCACGCCCCAAGAAGGACAATCCCTTCCCCACCAAGGAGCAGATCCTGGAGTTCATCCGGGAGAGCCCGGTGCCGGTGGGCAAGCGGGAGATCGCCAAGGCCTTCCACATCTCCGGCGACCACCGGGTGCAGCTGAAGGAGATCCTGCGCGAGCTGGAGGAAGAGGGCGGCATAGAGAAGGGCAACCGGCGCAGCATCAGCGTGCCCAAGGCCCTGCCCGAGGTCGCCGTGCTGCTGGTCACCGACATCGACCCCGACGGCGAGACGCTGGCGCGGCCCGCCACCTGGAATTCCGAGGAGGAGCCGCCCCGCATCTTCATGCAGCCGGAGAAGCGCGGCCAGGGTGCGCTGGCGCCGGGCGACCGCGTGCTGGCGAAGCTGTTCCGCCAGTCGGACGACACCTACGAGGCCCGCACCATCCGCAAGCTGGACGGCACCGGCCAAGCGCGCATCGTCGGCGTCTTCCAGTTCGGGCGCGACGGCGGCCGCATCAAGCCGACCGACCGGCGGGAGAAGCACGAATACGCCGTCGCCCCGGCCAACCAGGGCGGCGCCACGGCGGGCGACCTGGTGGTGGCCGAGCTGCTGCCGGCCAACCGCATGGGGCTGAAGCAGGTGCGCGTGGTCGAGGTGATCGGCAGCATGGAGGAGCCGCGCGCCGTCAGCCTCATCGCCATCCACCAGAACGGCATCCCCACCGTGTTCCCCAAGGCCGCCATCGATGAGGCGGAGCGGGCGGAGGAGCCGACGCTGGAGGGCCGCACCGACCTGCGCGACTTCCCGCTGGTGACCATCGACGGCGCCGACGCGCGCGACTTCGACGACGCGGTGTTTGCCGAGCGCGACACCGACCCGAACAACGAGGGCGGCTGGCACCTGCTGGTCGCCATCGCCGACGTCAGCTTCTATGTGCGGCCGGGCTCGGCGCTGGACCGCTCGGCCTTCGACCGGGGCAACAGCTGCTACTTCCCCGACCGCGTCGTGCCGATGCTGCCGGAGAATCTGTCGAACGAGCTGTGCTCGCTGAAGCCGCAGGTGAACCGCGCCTGCCTGGCGGTCCATATGTGGATCGACCGGGACGGCAATCTGAAGCGGCACAAGTTCGTGCGCGGCCTGATGCGCTCGGTCGCGCGCCTGACCTACGAGCAGGTGCAGGCCGCCCGCGACGGCGCGCCCGACGAGACCACCGGGCCGCTGATGGAGCGCGTCATCGAGCCGCTCTACGGCGCCTTCGAGACGCTGCTGCGGGCGCGGGAGAAGCGCGGCACGCTGGAGCTGGACCTGCCGGAGCGGCAGGTGAAGCTCTCGCCCGAGGGCAAGATCGTCTCCATCACCGTGCGCGCCCGCTACGACAGCCACCGGCTGATCGAGGAGTTCATGATCGCCGCCAACGTCGCGGCGGCGGAGGCGCTGGAGAAGAAGTCGGCCCCGGTCATGTACCGGCTGCACGCGGAACCGGCGCGGGACAAGCTGGACGCGCTGCGCGAGTTCCTGGGCTCCATGGGCTACAACCTCGCCAAGGGGCAGGTCATCCGGCCCGCCGCCTTTACCCAGATTCTGGCCAAGGCCGCCGACACGCCGGAGGCGCACCTGGTCAACACGGTGATCCTGCGCAGCCAGGCGCAGGCCGTGTACGGGCCGGAGAATATCGGCCATTTCGGCCTGGCGCTCAGCCGCTACGCCCACTTCACCTCGCCCATCCGCCGCTATGCCGACCTGGTCGTCCACCGCTCGCTGGTGCGCGCCTACGGGCTCGGTCCCGGCGGGCTGGACGAGGAGGAGGCGGGCCGCCTGGAGCAGATCGGCGAGCACATCTCCGCCACCGAGCGCCGCGCCGCCACCGCCGAGCGCGACGCCATCGACCGCTATGTCGCCGCCTATCTGGCGGACCGGGTGGGCGCCACCTTCTCCGGCCGCATCGGCGGGGTGACGCGCTTCGGGCTGTTCATCACGCTGGACGAGACCGGCGCCGACGGGCTGGTGCCGATCAGCACCCTACCCCAGGACTTCTATGACCATGACGAGAAGAGCCACGCCCTGGTCGGCCGGCGCTGGGGCCGGGTCTACCGGCTGGGCACGCCGGTGAAGGTGCGCCTCGCCGAGGCCGACCCGATCTCCGGCAGCATGGTCTTCGAGCTGCTGGAGCGCGACACAGAGGACAAGCCCTGGCTCGCCGGCGAGGAGGGCGGCGGCCGCGCCCGCCTGACGCGCTCCACCGCGCGGCGCGGCCGGGAGAAGGAGACCCCGCGCGAGCCCATGGGCCTCAACCGGCCGAAGCCGCCGAGGCGGAGGCGGGAGGAGTGAGGATCAGCGCTGGACGCCCGTAGGTCGGGAGGAGCCGCAGGTGTATCCCGACATCGTCGGCCGGGGTTTGTCGGGATGCGCTTCGCTCCTCCCGACCTACGGGTGCTGCATCGCGCGCATCCTGCTGCAACCCCTGGGCCCCGGCCTGCGCCGGGGTGACGGTTGAGAGAGGCACTGAGGGTAGCCAGACCGTTGCTGGGGCATGAGAAGGTCGTGCGGTTCGCCACTCCCCCTACCCGTCATCCCGGCGCAGGCCGGGACCCAGGGGTTGCAGCAATGAACCGTCGATGCAGCGCGGTATTAGATCGGCAAGGGCGGGTTCTCGCCCGCCGCCAGACGCTCCAACCAAGCCATTACGATCTCATGATCCACCACGTCGCCCCGGCGCGCGGCTTCCCGCGCCTCTTCGATGGCGCGCTCTTTGGCGTCGTTGTCGAAGATGGAGAGCGGCTTGGTCATGGCGGCAGCCCAGCAGAGTTCGCGTGTCCTGTCCCCGGTCAACACCCACCGGCGGCGAAGGCTCCCTCTCCTTCCGCGCGCTCCCGGGAGTCGAAGGCACTGGACGGGCGGCACTGGGAATGTCCATCATTCCTCTATGGAAACGACGGCCGACGAGTCGACGGACAGGGTGGAAAACGGCACTGCAGCCGGCGCTCCCGGCTCCTTCAAGGCCGGCATGCTGCGCGGGCTGCTGCGGCGCTGCCCGGCCTGCGGCGGGCGCACGCTGTTCTCGGGATATCTGGCGGTCCATCAATCCTGTTCCGCCTGCGGGCTGGAGACGGGCAGCTTCCGGGCGGACGACGCGCCGCCCTACTTCACCATCTTCGCGGTCGGCCATGTGGTGATCCCGGGCATGCTGGCGCTGGAGCGGGGCGTGCATCCGCCCTACTGGCTGCAGCTGGCGCTGTGGGTCCCCGCGACGATCGCCCTCACGCTGCTGTTGCTGCCCAGGATCAAGGGCGCGGTCATCGGAGCGCAGTGGGCGCTCCGCATCCGGGGGTAGGGCCATGAGACGGGGCCGGCGGATCAGGCTGAGGGTGCTGGGCATGGGCCTGGCCGGCCTGCTCGGCGTCGGCCTGGGCACCGCCAGCGGTCTCGCCGGCTGGATGCTGGCGGGGGCCGCCCCGGTATCGGCCGCCGACGGCGAGAAGCTGCTGGACCGCGCGGCCGACCGGCCGGTGGACCGGGTGCTGCTGGCCGCCGCGCTGAACCATATCGACGAGCAGTTCCTGGAACCGGTCGATCTGGAGCGGCTGGCGCTGGACGGGCTGGCCGGCCTGTCGCGGCTGGATCCGGCGGTATCCTTCTCGCGCGCCGGCGGCGTGCTGGGTGTGACGGTGGCCGGCCAGGGCATTGGCGAGTTCACCCTGCCCGTCCGCCGCCGGCCCTCCGACTGGGCCGACTTCGCCGCCCGGGTGGCCGAATCGGTGCGGCTGCGCTCCCCCGCCCTCACAGCCGCCGGGACCGAGGCGGTGCACAAGGCCGTGATCGACGGCATGACCGCCGATCTGGACGGCAGCTCCCGCTACACCACGCCCGAGCAGGCCAAGGCCGAGCGCTCGGTGCGCGACGGCTATGTCGGGATCGGCGTCACCGTCCGGCGCGAGGCGGAGCGGTTGATGATCGCCGACGTCATCCCCGACGGCCCCGCCGACCGCGCCGGCATCCGCCCGGGCGAGGCGCTGCTGGCGGTGGACGGCGTGTCGATCGACGGGCTGGAGGTGGAGGCGGTGGCGACCCGGCTGGCGGGCCGCGCCGGCAGCCCGGTGCAGGTGACGGTCGGCCCGCCGACGGCCACCGCCCGCCAGGGCCGCCGCCTGTCGCTGCGCCGCGACCGGGTGGTGCCGCGCACCGTGACGGCGGAGGTGCAGGACGGCGTCGGCATCATCCGCATCGAGCGTTTCAACGCCGCCACGCTGGTCAATCTTTCCGATGCCATCCGGCAGCTGAAGGACAGGCTGGGCCGCCAGGGCCGCGGCTATGTGCTCGACCTGCGCGGCAATCCCGGCGGGCTGCTGGACCAGGCGGTGGCCGTGGCCGACCGCTTCGTCACCGACGGCACCATCGTCTCCACCGAGGGGCGCCACCCGGACAGCCTGCAGCATTACGACGCCCGCTCCGACGACCAGCTCTCCGGCGCGCCGCTGGTGGTGCTGGTGGACGGGCGGTCAGCCTCGGCCGCCGAGGTGGTCGCGGCGGCGCTGCAGGACAGCGGGCGCGCCGCCGTGGTCGGCGCCTCCTCCTACGGCAAGGGCAGCGTGCAGACCGTCATCCCCCTGCCGAACCAGGGGGAGCTGTTCCTGACCTGGTCGCGCATCCACGCGCCCAGCGGCTACACGCTGCACAAACAGGGCGTCCAGCCCAGCCTCTGCACCAGCCGCGAGGGAGCGACCGCCGCCGGCATCGTCGAGGAGCTGCGGTCGGGCGGCACCATCCCCACCTCTACCATCGCGCTGTGGCAGGACCAGGCGCTGAGCGACCCGGCCGCCCTGGCGCAACTGCGCGCCGCCTGCCCCAAGCGCGAGCACGAGCCGGCGCTGGACCTGGAGGTCGCCAAGGCCCTGCTGGCCGACCCCGCCCTCTACCGCCGCGCCCTGGCCCGCTCGCACCGGGCGGTGGCGGCGCGCTAGGAACGCCGCCGGCCCAGCCACACCGTATGGAAGCCGCAGTCCGGGTCCTCGGCCCGGTGCGCCACCTCGTCGAAGCCGTGCGACTCCAGCAGGTGGCGGTACTCGGCTGGCGACAGGCTGGCATGGTACACCGTCTCGCCCCACATCTCGCCGAACGCCTCCCCGTCCTCCGGGCCGCTGGTGAACATCAGCGCCGCGCCGGGCGCGGCGTGGTCGCGGAAGACCGGGAACATGCGCCGCTGATCGTCGCGCGTCAGGTGGAAGAAGCTGTCCCAGGCCAGGATGCCGTCGAAGCGGCGGCCGAGAGCGAGCGAGCGCATGTCGCCCAGGATCCACTCCTGGTCCGGCAGCCGCGCCCGGGCGAGGTCCAGCAGATCAGGTGCCGTGTCGACGCCCGTGATCCGCAGCCCGCGCCCCGCCAGGAAGGCGGCCAGCGGCTCGCCCATGCCGCAGCCGAGGTCGAGCACGCCGCCGCCGGCGGGCACGATGTCGAGGAACCGCTCCAGCCAGGCGCGCTCGATGAGGTTGCGGGGCCGGTCCTCGTCCCAGCGGGCGGCGTTGTCGCGGTACAGTCCGATGATGCGGGCGGCGGGGTCGGTCATGGCCGTGAGACTGGCCCCTCGGCCGTCCCCGGGCAAGTCGGCCGTCCGGTGGTGAAATGCCCGCTCTGGACCTCGTCCGCATCATCCGCGCTTGACATCCTGGCGCCGATGGCTAGATTGCCGCGCTACGCCGCCACGGTGCGGTGACGGGATTTATTTGGCCGCGTCCGTGGCCGCATCGTTGGGATTGAAGGTCATGGCCAAGCAGAACACCGTGCTGATCCGTCTGGTGAGCACCGCCGACACCGGCTTCTTCTACGTGAAGAAGAAGAACCCGCGTAAGCTCACCGAGAAGCTCGAGTTCAACAAGTACGATCCGGTGGCGCGCAAGCACGTCCCGTTCAAGGAAGCCAAGATCAAGTAAGACCCGCGCCCCATCGGGGCGCGACCGGTCCGAGCTTTCTGGCCAGCGACCAAGGCCGCCCTTCACGGGGCGGCCTTTTCGCGTTGGCGCGAGTTGGATTTATCCTTCTCCCCTTGCGGGAGAAGGATGGGGCCCCAAGCCTGCTTGGGGAGGATGAGGGGTCGACAGCCCTTGGGCTGGCGTTCGCGACGGGTGATCCTGGGACAACGGGTGAGAACGTCGGGCTTCGCCCGCCGACCCCTCATCCCCCCGTTGCTCCGCAACGGGTCCCACCCTTCTCCCTCAAGGGGAGAAGGATAGAGAGGTCTCATCCCTCTCCCGCAAGGGGCGAGGGATTCGCACAATCTTACTTCCCCGCCGCCTCGACCTGGTCGGCGACCACGCGGTTGCGGCCGGCGCGCTTGGCCTGGTAGAGGGCGGTGTCAGCGCGGCGCAGCAGGCTCTCGCCGGTCTCGCCCCGCGACTCGCCGTCCTCGGCGGTGACGCCCTCGGCGACCGCGACGCCCACGCTGATGCTGATGGCGATCTCGCCGACGGGCGCGGAGACCCGGAAGGGCTCGTCCGAGATGCGGCGGCGCAGCCGCTCCGCCACCTGCAGGGCCTGCGCCATGTCGGTGTCGGGCATGACCACGACGAACTCCTCGCCGCCCAGCCGCGCCACCAGGTCGAAGTTGCGCAGGTTGCGGCTGGCGCGGGCGGAGACCTCCTTCAGGACCTCGTCGCCGACGCCGTGGCCCCAGGTGTCGTTCACCACCTTGAAATGGTCGATGTCGAACAGCAGCGCCGCCACCGGCTTGTGGTTGCCCCCCGAGCGGTCCAGCAGGCGCGGCAGGTGCGCGCTGAGGTAGCGGCGGTTGAACAGGCCGGTCAGGCTGTCGGTCAGCGCCAGCGACAGGCTCTGCTCGTAATTGGCGCGCAGCCGGTCCTGGTAGCGCTTGCGGCGGATCTGGGTGCGGCCGCGGGCCAGCAGCTCGTTCCGGTCGATCGGCTTGATCAGGTAGTCGTTGGCGCCGAGCTCCAGCCCCTTGGCGACCCGGTCCATGTCGGTCTCGTCCGCCACCAGCAGGATGGGGATCTGCCGGGTCCGCTCGTGCGAGCGCAGCTGCGAGCAGAGCCGCAGGCCATCCTCGCGCATCAGCGTCAGGCTGACGACGATGAGCTCGAACTCCTCGGTCAGCGCGCGCTCCAGCGCGCCGGCGCAGTTCTCGGCGGGGTAGACCAGGCCCCGGTCGCGGACCAGCGTCTCGGTGATCTTGTCGAGGTCGATGGAGCTGTCCTCCACCACCAGCACCCTGGCACCCTCGGCCGACTGGGTATGGACCGAATCGGTGGCGACCAGCATGCCGAGCTGGCCCGACGTGCTCTCCCTCAGGCGCCACTCGTCCATCATCATCTTCAGCCGGACCAGCGAGCGCACGCGGGCGAACAGCGCCACGTCGTTCACCGGCTTGGTCAGGAAGTCGTCGGCGCCCGCCTCCAGGCCCCGCACCCGGTCGGACACGTCCGACAGCGCGGTGACCATGACCACGGGGATGTGCATGACCGAGGGGTCCGAGCGGATGCGCTCGCACACTTCGAACCCGTCCATGCCCGGCATCATCACGTCCAGCAGGACGATATCGGGGGCATGGGTGCGGATGCGCTCCAGCGCCTCCGGCCCGCTGCTGGCGGTGACCACGTCGAAATACTCGCGGGTCAGCTTCGCCGCGAGCAGCTTGACGTTCGGGAGGACATCATCAACGACGAGGACGCGAGCCGACATGGTACCTTAGCGAAGTACGGGGCCCGCTGCCGGTGCCCTCAACCCACGAACCGCTGGACGGTCTCGAGGAAGCGGGAAACCGAGATCGGCTTGGCGATGTAGTCCTCGCACCCGCCGTCCCGGATCCGTTCCTCATCCCCCTTCATGGCGAAGGCGGTGACGGCGACCACCGGTATCGCCCGAAGGTCGTCATCTTCCTTGATCCACTTGGTAACCTCAAGCCCGGAAACCTCCGGCAGCTGGATATCCATCAGGATCAGGTCGGGGCGGTGCTGGCGGGCGAGTCGCAGAGCCTCCATGCCGTCGCGGGTCTGCAGCGTCTCGTAGCCGTGCGCCTCGAGCAGGTCGTGGAAGAGCTTCATGTTGAGCTCGTTGTCCTCGACGATCAGGATGCGCTTGGCCATTTCTTCCAATCTGGGCAGCAGATCTGCCATCCGGTTCCGGCACACCTTACGATGCACCCCTCCACTAGACAATCGGCCTCGGCGAAAATGCGCCGGCCCCCGACAACCACCGAGCTAACCCTTTAGATATAATCGGGTGCGAAAGTTAAGAGGGCGTTATCGACCATAGGACGAAAAACTTAAGGGGCTGAACGGACCGATGCTGGCGGAGGGCGGGAGCTGTGGCTGAGTTCGGAAAGGCGGAGCGCGACCCGGCCGGCCTGCCGGGGCTGTGCCGCGACTGCGGGGCCGAGCTGCCGGCGGGCATCGCCGGCCGCTGCCCGGGCTGCGGCTCGCCCCGCCTGGCGCGGCATGCGGAGCTGCGCGACCTCGCCATCGCGCACATCGATTGCGACGCCTTCTACGCCAGCGTGGAGAAGCGGGACGACCCATCGCTGCGGGACAAGCCTGTGATCGTCGGCGGCGGCAGGCGTGGCGTCGTCTCCGCCTGCTGCTACGTGGCGCGGCTCTACGGCGTGCGCTCGGCCATGCCGATGTTCAAGGCGCTGGCCGCCTGCCCCGAAGCCGTGGTCATCCCGCCCAACATGAAGAAATACGCCGCCGTCGGCCGCGAGGTGCGGGCTCTGATGGAGGAGACGACGCCGCTGGTCGAGGCGATCTCCATCGACGAGGCGTTCCTGGACCTCTCCGGCACCGAGCGGCTGCACGGCGGCAGCCCGGCGCGCACGCTGGCTCGGCTGGTGAAGCGCATCGAGACGGAGATCGGCGTCACCGCCTCCATCGGGCTCAGCTACAACAAGTTCCTGGCGAAGATCGCGTCGGATCTCGACAAGCCCCGCGGCTTCGCCGTGATCGGCCGGCGCGAGGCGGTGGCGTTCCTGGACCAGAAGCCGGTCAGCATCATCTGGGGCGTGGGCGCCGCCCTGCAGAAGAAGCTGGCGGAGGACGGGCTGACCCGGGTGGGCCAGCTGCGCGAAACCGACCCGGCGGTGCTGGTCGCCCGCTACGGCAGCATCGGCGAGCGCCTGTCCCGCTTCTCCCGCGGCGAGGACGGCCGTTCCGTCACCCCGCACGCGCCGACGAAAAGCGTGTCGGGCGAGACCACCTTCGACACGGACATCGCCTCGCGCGAGGCGCTGGAGCGGGCCCTGTGGCCGCTCTGCGAGACGGTGTCGCGGCGACTGAAGGAGGGCGGCCATGCCGGCCGCACCGTGACGCTGAAGCTGAAGACGGCCGACTTCAAGACCCGCACCCGCGCCCGCCGCCTGCCCTCCCCCACCCAACTGGCGGACCGGCTCTACCGGGCGGGCGTGGAGCTGCTGGCGGAGGAGGCGGACGGCACCAAGTTCCGCCTGATCGGCATCGGCCTGTCCGACCTGACCGACCCTTGCGACGCCGACCCGCCCGACCTGCTGGACCCCGGCCTCGCCCGCCGCGCCAAGGTGGAGAAGGCGATGGACGCGGTGCGCGGCAAGCTGGGCGCCGGCGCGATCCTCAAGGGGCGGGGGTTGGTGAAGCCGTAGGTCGGTGCCGTAGGTCGGGAGGAGCGCCGAGGGGAGAGGCTGGCCCGTTGTGCGTCCTTCGACAGGCTCAGGATGAGGGATGGTTGGTGCCAGGCACTCCCGGATTTTCACCAGACACCCTCACACCGGGAGCAGCTAAATCCCCCTCATCCCGGGCCTGTCGAAGGACGCACTCCGCTAACACTGCAAGTCATGACGACCGCGCAAAGCTCTTCAGCATGAGGACGGGAGTGCGCCAGGCACACCGATGCCATGTGGAGCAGCTATATTCCCCTCAGCCTGAGCCTGTCGAAGGCCGCACACCGGCAACGCGGCCCCTTCAGCACGGCCCCTTGGGCATCGCCTCGATCTTCTCGAGTTCCGCGTTCACCTTGAAGTCGCCGTAGTCGATCAGCATCGACTGGACCACGCCGTTGGTCAGCAGGACCAGGCCGGTCTCGTAGTCGGCCATCGCCTCCTGCTCGTCCTTGGGATAGAAGGCCAGCGTGACGTTCCAGGCGTCGGGCGTCCGCAGCTCGGCGGCGGGCAGTTCGGGCGCGGCGGCCTTGCGGCCCAGCACGGCGGTCACCGTCGTCGCCCCCTCGATCTCCGACCCGTCGAAGACGGGGCGGGCGAAGAAGGGCTCGCCCTTGCCAGCCATGTCCAGCAGCGCCTCTGTATGGGCGCTGGGGAACATGGTGCCGGCCGGCAGGTCGACGGTCGCCTCCTTGGGCTTGGTGAAGACGACCTTGCCGCCCTTGTCGCCGTCCAGCGTCGCGTCGCCCTTCAGCTCCTCGTCCATCTGGCCGTTGGTCTGCTTGCGCACGACGAAGCGGTAGCGGCCGCCATCCTTGGCCTCCCAGGTCGTGTAGCTGGTGATGACCTCCGACTCCTCGCCCTGGGCGTAGGAGAAGCGCATCTGGAAGCGCTGCTCGGTGGTCCAGCCGTCGCAGGCGTCGCCCCAGGCGAAGGTCATGTTGCCGGAGACGCCGGCGATGGGGCTGCCGTTGCGGCTGCCGGCAAGCGACAGCTTGTAGCTGGCGCGGTGCGGCGCGATCGCGACGGCGGCATCCGCCGGTGGCGCCACGCCCCCGATGGAGGCGGTGGCGACGAGGACGGAGAGGGCCGCTGTGGCGGCGGAACGGAGGGAGATCACGCTTGGGCCAGACCGGCTTGGGGGAACAGGCGACCATTCTCCCCTGCCCGGGCGGCGACGCAAGCTCTTTGACGGATTACCGATCATCCCCCCTTCCGGCAGTCCTTGCCGCGAAGGATCGGACGCGAACCGGCAAAAGCTGCCCGGCGGCCGGGGCGAAAACCGGACCAGCCGGCACTTCTCCATATCTATCAGTTACTTAGCCGTGTGGCACGGCCGTTGCTCAAAAGCGTCCAGGACCCCGATCCTGGAGACCCGGCCATGACCCCCGCGAACACCGCCTCGATCCTCCCCCGCCTGGACCGCGACCTGTCGGCCGCCGGCCTTCAGGCCAGCCTCCGCACGGCCGAGCCGGCGTCGGGCGGGCTGAACCATTTCATGCTGCAGGAGATGGCCCTGCGGCTGGCGGATGCCGAACGGGTGATCTCCGAGCAGCGCGAGCGGATCGAGGCGCTGGAGACCATGACCATGACGGACGAGCTGACCGGGCTCATGAACCGCCGCGGCTTCATGGACGCCTTCCGGCGCGAGCTGGCGGCCACCCGCCGCGGCACCGCCACCGGCGTACTGGTCATGGTCGACCTGGACGGCTTCAAGGCCATCAACGACCGCCACGGCCATCTGGCCGGCGACGCCTATCTCCGCCAGGTCGGCCGCGCGCTGACCGAGAGCGTGCGCGCCCAGGACGTGGTGGCGCGACTGGGCGGCGACGAGTTCGCGGTGCTGCTGACCCGCGTCGGCGAGGCCGCCGGCCAGGCCCGCGCCGAAGCCCTCGCGAAGGCCTTTGAGGGCCGCCACGCCACCTGGCAGAACGTCGCCCTGCCGCTGCGCGCCAGCTTCGGCGCCATGGCCTACCGCAGCGGCGACCGCGAGGACGAGGCGCTGCGCCGCGCCGACGCCCGCATGTACCAGGTCAAGGCCGAGCGCAAGCGCCCGGCGTGAGGCTTGCCCTAGGGATGATGATCAACGGGGCGCCTCCGGCCGGGGGCGCCCCTTCTTCCGTCCGGGCTCAGCCCTCCAGCTCCTCCCGCAGCGCCTCCAGCTCCAGCCAGCGCTCCTCGGCGGCGGACAGATCGGCCTGGGCCCTGGCGAGGTCGTCGGAGGCCTTCTGGAAGGCCTTGGGGTCGCGGGCGTAGAGGTCGGGGTCCTCCATCCTCGCCGCCAGCTTGGCGATCTGCCCGCTCAGCTTCTCCATGGTGCCCGGCAGGGCGTCCAGCTCACGCTGCTGCTGGTAGCCCAGCTTCTTCTTCGCCTTGGGCGCCTCCGCCTCGCGCGCGGCCGGCTTGGCGGCAGCGGCGGATGCGGCCGGCGCGGACCGGGCCGGGCGCTGGACCAGATAGTCGCTGTAGCCGCCGGCATACTCCTGCACCTCGCCGTCGCCCTCCACGGCGATGGTGCTGGTCACCAGCCGGTCCAGGAAGTCGCGGTCGTGGCTGACCAGCAGCAGCGTGCCCTCATAGTCCGCCAGCACCTCTTCCAGCAGGTCCAGCGTGTCCATGTCCAGGTCGTTGGTCGGCTCGTCCAGCACCATGAGGTTGCTGGGCTCGGCGAACAGCTTGGCCAGCAGCAGCCGGTTGCGCTCGCCGCCCGACAGCGCCTTGGTCGGCTGCTCCAGCATGCCCGGGTCGAACAGGAAGTCGCGCATGTAGCTGGCGACGTGCCGCGGCTGGCCGCCGACCACCACGCTGTCGCCGCCGAAGGGCAGCAGCACCTGGCGGATGCTCTGCTCCGGGTCCAGTTGGGCGCGGCGCTGGTCGAAGACCACGGTCTTGAGGTTGGTGCCGAGACGCACCGTGCCGGCATCCGGCTCCAGCTCGCCCATCAGGATCTTCAGCAGCGTCGTCTTGCCGGCGCCGTTCGGCCCGATCAGCCCGACACGGTCGCCGCGCACGATGCGGGTGGAGAAGCCGTCGACAATGGAGCGCGTGCCGTCGGGCCCGGCGAAGGCCTTGGATATCCCCGTCGCCTCGATCACCAGCTTGCCCGAAAGGTCGGCCTCGGCGACGCCGAGCTTCACCTGGCCCTGTTTGTTGCGGGCGGCGCGCTCCTTGCGCAGGTCGAACAGGGCGCGGACGCGACCCATGTTGCGGGTACGCCGGGCGCTGATGCCCTGGCGCAGCCACTTGGTCTCGACCTCCAGCTTGCGGTCCAGCTTCTGGGTCGCCAGCTCCTCGGCCGCGAAGACCTCGTCCCGCCAGGTCTCGAATTCGCCGAAGCCCCGGTCGGTCTCGCGCAGCGTGCCGCGGTCGAGCCACAGCGTGCGGCGCGACAAATTCTTCAGGAAGGTGCGGTCGTGGCTGATCACCAGCAGCCCGCCGCGGAAGGCCAGCAGCGCCTTCTCCAGATATTCGATGGTCGGCAGGTCCAGATGGTTGGTCGGCTCGTCCAGCAGCAGCACGTCGGGCTCGTCCACCAGCGCGCGGGCGATGGCGGCGCGGCGCGCCTCGCCGCCGGACAGCGTGCTCGCCGGCCGGTCGCCGGGCAGGCGCAGCTCGTCCAGCACCGACTCCACCTTGTAGGGCGCCGGCTCGGCCAGGCCGCCGCCGACGAAGTCGGCGACGGTCGGATAGCCGCTGAAGTCCGGCTCCTGCGCCAGATAGGCGATGCGCACGCCTGGCTGCACGAAGCGCTCGCCGCGGTCGAGGTCCACCTGGCCCACCAGGGCCTTCAGCATGGTGGACTTGCCGCTGCCGTTGCGGCCGACCAGGCAGGCCTTGTCGCCGCGGCCGATGGCGACGTCGACATCGGCGAACAGGGTGGTGGAGCCGAGGACGATGGTGGCGCCCTTCAGCGCGACCAGGGGGGGATTGGGGGCCATATGTGCTTTTCAGCGCACGCCGGCGGGCGCGCGCTCCTTCATGATGCGGTCATAAGCGGCGTTGATGGCCGCCATCTTGTCGGTGGCGATCTCCACGAACTCCTCCGGCAGGCCCTGCGCCATGACACGGTCGGGATGGTTCTCCCGCGTCAACCGGCGCCAGGCCGCCTTGATCTCGTCGTCCGTGGCGGCGGCGCTGATGCCCAGCACCGCGTAGGGATCGTCCAGCGGGTCGGCGATGCCGGCCTCGGGCCCGCCATGGATGCGGCGGATCTGCTGGTACTCGGCATCGGTGAAGCCGAAGATGCGGGCGACCTCGGCCAGATAGCGCAGCTCGCCGTCATGCATTTTCCCGTCGGCGCGGGCGATGGAGAAGAGCCCGCCCAGCAGGTCCTCCAGCACCGTCCGGCGGTCCTTGAACAGGCCGGCCAGCTGCTTGGCGTAGAGCTCGAAGCCCGCCGTGTCGCGCTTGGCCAGGTCGAAGACCCGGCCGACATTCTTCAGCTCGTCCGGCGGGACGTGGAAGACGCGCTTGAAGGCGTCGACCTCCACCCGGTGCACCACGCCGTCGGCCTTCGCCATCTTGGCGCCCAGCGCGATGACGCCGATGGTGAAGGCGATGGAGCGGGTGTTGTCCTTGCCGCCCTCCGGGGCCGCCTCGGCCTCCGACGCCCGGTACTCGTCCACGGCATGGCCGGCCACCGCGCCGATCAGCGCGCCCAGCGGCCCGCCGACGGCGAACCCCGCCGCCCCGCCCAGGATCTTTCCCCAGATGCTCATGAAACCGCCCGCCGTGAGAAACGCCGCACCTTAGCGGCGGGGCCGGATGATGTGAAGCGGAAGGCGGGTCAGGGGTGGGTCGCCAGCATGTCGCGCAAGGCCGCCGCGACCCTGGCGGCGGTTCCGGCCGACAGCCTGCCGATCGGCTCTGCCGCAGACGCCTCGATGGTGGCGATCTTGGACGGCCGGATCACCGACGGCTTCCGGAGGCCCGCCAGGACGAGATCGTCGATGGGGATGTCGTCCGGCCAAGGCTCGTTGCGGGCGCTGGTGATCATCAGAACCCAGAGCAGACCGCTCGTCTCGAGCAGATGCGGGCGGGAGACGACCAAAGCGGGGCGTCGTTTGCCATGCTCCAGCTCGACATAGGGGAAACGCGCCGCGACGACCGCGAAGGGCTCAAAGGTCGGCATAATCCTCTTCGTCGTTCGGCCCCGACCATTCGGTGAAGGCGGCGAAAGGATCCGCCCCGATCTTGCGGCGCGGCCGCACGATCGCGCAGCCGTCCCGCAGCTCGTACTCGATCTCGTCGCCGGGCCCGACCCGCAGATGGTCGCGCACCGCCTGGGGCAGCACCGTCTGGGCCTTCACCGAGAGCTTGCTGGTCAGCGCCATAACATCCTCCACCTCCAGAAAGTAAGACGGTCGTCTTACCGGCGCAACCCTACGCCCGACCGCATAGCTCCAATGCCGGATGGCCCGTCCGGAACCATGCTGCGGCGCATTATGTTTTCTTCGCATCCGCAGCAATACCGGCGGGTGGGAGTGACATCATGACCGTGTACCGCAAGCTGCTGCCCGTCGAGGGCGCCCGCTACCGGGACCATCTGCTGCGCCTGGCGCCCCGGGACCGCCGCGCCCGGTTCATGGGCGCGGTCGGCGACGCCGGGATCGAGGCGCATGTCCGCCGCATCGACTGGAGGCGCACCGTGCTGGTCGCCTGCATCGTGCGCGGCGAGGTCCGCGGGGCGGCCGAACTGCGCCTGGGCCCTGACGGCGAAGCGGAACTTGCCGTCAGCGTCGAGCCGGAGTGGCAGAGCCAGGGGCTGGGCACCGGGCTGGTCCGGCGCGTGCTCACCGCCGCCCGCACGCTGCGGGTCCGCCGGGTTTACATGCTCTGCCTGCCGGAAAACCACCGCATGCAGCGCATCGCCCGCCGCCTCATGGGCCCCTGCGTCTTCGAGCAAGGCGAGGTCACCAGCTCCGTCGATCTGGCGCCGCCGACGCCGCTGACCCTGGTGCAGGCGGCGCTGGACGCCGGCACCGTGCCGCTGGGCATGTTCCTGGACCAGTGGCAGGGCCGCTCGGCGGCATAGACGTATCCCGCCGCGCCCGGCACACTCCCGCCCCTCGAAGGTGAGGAGCGACTGATATGGGCGAAGCGGGCCGCTGGCAGTTCTGGATCGACCGGGGCGGAACCTTCACCGACATCGTCGCCCGCCGCCCGGACGGCGTCATCGTCACGCACAAGCTGCTGTCGGAGAACCCCGAGCGCTACCGCGACGCCGCCGTCGCCGGCATCCGCGAGCTGCTGGACCTGGCGCCGGGCGAGCCGGTGCCGGCCGGCCGCATCGAGGTGGTGAAGATGGGCACCACCGTCGCCACCAACGCCCTGCTGGAGCGCAAGGGCGAGCCCACAATCCTGGCGATCACGCAAGGATTCGCCGACCAGCTGCGCATCGGCTACCAGGCCCGGCCGAAGATCTTCGCCCGCCGCATCGAACTGCCGGAGCAGCTCTACGCCAGGGTGGTGGAGGTGCCGGAGCGGGTCATGGCGGACGGCACGGTGCTGGCGCCGCCCGACCTGGAGACCACGCGCGCCGGGCTGGCGGCGGCGCGGGCCGACGGCTTCAAGGCCTGCGCCATCGTGCTGATGCACGGCTACCGCTTCCCCGCGCACGAGAAGGCGGTCGCGGAAGTGGCGCGGGAGCTGGGCTTCACCCAGATCTCGGTCAGCCACGAGGTCAGCCCGCTGATGAAGATCGTCGGGCGCGGCGATACCACAGCGGTGGACGCCTACCTCTCCCCCATCCTGCGCCGCTATGTCGACCAGGTGGCGGCCGAGCTGCCGGGCGTGCGGCTGATGTTCATGCAGTCGAACGGCGGGCTCACCGACGCCGCCCTGTTCCATGGCAAGGACAGCATCCTGTCGGGTCCCGCCGGCGGCATCGTGGGCGCGGTGCGCACCGCGGCGGCGGAGGGCTTCGGCCGGGTCATCGGCTTCGACATGGGCGGCACCTCCACCGACGTGTCGCACTTCGCCGGCGAGTATGAGCGCGCCTTCGAGACCCAGGTGGCCGGCGTGCGCCTGCGGGCGCCGATGCTGCGCATCCACACGGTGGCGGCCGGCGGCGGTTCCATCTGCCGCTTCGACGGCAGCCGCTTCCGGGTGGGACCGGAGAGCGCCGGCGCCAACCCGGGCCCCGCCTGCTACCGGCGCGGCGGCCCGCTGACCGTGACCGACTGCAACGTCATGGTCGGCAAGCTGAACCCGGAATTCTTCCCCGCCATCTTCGGCCCGAACGGCGACCAGCCGCTGGATTCCGACATCGTGCGCCGGAAATTCGCCGACCTCGCCGCCGAAATCCGCGACGCCACCGGGCGGGTGATGACGCCGGAGCAGGTGGCGGAGGGGTTCCTGACCATCGCCGTCGACAACATGGCGAACGCGATCAAGCACATCTCCGTCCAGCGCGGCTACGATGTCGGCCGCTACGCCCTGCAATGCTTCGGCGGCGCCGGCGGGCAGCATGCCTGCCTGGTGGCCGACGCGCTGGGCATGACCGAGATCTACATCCACCCGCTGGCCGGCGTGCTCTCCGCCTTCGGCATGGGGCTGGCCGACATCGTGTCGATGCGCGAACGCGCCGTTGAGCGGCCGCTGGACCGAGCCGCCCTGCCCGAGCTGGACGCGCTGGCGAAGGAGCTCTCGGCCGAGGCTCTGAAGGATCTGGCCGCCCAGGGTATTCCCGCCGCCTCCGCCCGCCTGCTGCCCCGCGCGCATCTGCGTTATGCCGGTAGCGACACCGCCCTGATCGTCGATCATGGACCGCTGGACGAGCTGCGCGCCCGCTTCGAAGCGGCGCACCGGCAGCGCTTCGGCTTCCTCATGCCGGCGCGCGGGCTTGTGGTGGAGGCGATGAGCGTGGAGGCCGTCGGCGGCACCGGCGCCGACGTGCCCGAGATCCCCTGGGCGGGCAAGCCCGACACCCGCCCCTTCGCCGAGGCCGACTGCTTCATGGAGGGCCGGCGGCGCACGGTGCCGGTCCATGACCGGACCGCCCTTCCCGCCGGCGCCTGCGTGGACGGCCCCGCCATCCTGCGCGAGCCGACCGCCACCACATTGGTGGAGCCGGGCTGGCGGGCGGAGGTGACGGCGCGCGGCGGGCTGGTGCTGCGCCGCGTGGTGCCGCTCGCGGCCCGCGTGGCGGTCGGGACCGAGGCCGACCCGGTCATGCTGGAGGTCTTCAACAACCTCTTCATGTCCATCGCCGAGCAGATGGGCACGACGCTGGAGAACACGGCGCACTCCGTGAACATCAAGGAGCGGCTGGACTTCTCCTGCGCCCTGTTCGACCGCACGGGCGGGCTGATCGCCAACGCCCCGCACATCCCGGTCCATCTGGGATCCATGGGCGACAGCGTGCGGGCGGTGCTGGAGAGCCGGCGCGACAGCCTGAAGCCCGGCGATGTGGTGATGCTGAACAACCCCTACCGGGGCGGCACCCACCTGCCCGACATCACCGTCGTCACCCCGGTCTTCGACGCGGCCGGCCGCGAACCGCTGTTCTGGGTCGCCAGCCGCGGCCACCATGCCGACATCGGCGGCGCCACCCCCGGCTCCATGCCGCCCGACAGCCGCAGCATCGAGGAGGAGGGCGTCCTCATCGACGACTTCCTGCTGGTGGAGGGCGGCCATTTCCGCGAACCCGAAACGATCGAGCTGCTGCGCTCCGGCCCGCATCCCGCGCGCAACGTGGCGCAGAACCTCGGGGACCTCCGCGCCCAGATCGCCGCCAATGAGAAGGGTGCCGCCGAGCTGAGGCGGATGGTGGACCATTTCGGCCTCGAAACCGTCCAGGCCTATATGCGCCACGTCCAGGACAATGCCGAGGAGCAGGTGCGCCGCGTGCTGGCGACCCTGAAGGACGGCAGCTTCGCGCAGGAGATGGACGACGGCGCTGTTGTCCGCGTCGCTGTTACCGTCGACCGCAACGCGCGCCGCGCCCGCATCGACTTCACCGGCACCAGCCCGCAGCGCCCGACCAACTTCAACGCGCCGGCCAGCATCTGCCGGGCGGCGGTGCTGTACGTCTTCCGCACGCTGGTGGAGGACGACATCCCGCTGAACGACGGCTGCCTGAAGCCGCTGGAGATATTGGTCCCCGAGGGCTCCATGCTGAACCCTCGGCATCCCGCCGCCGTGGTGGCCGGCAATGTCGAGACCAGCCAGGCGGTGACCGACGCGCTCTATGGCGCCCTGGGCGTGATGGCGGCGGCGCAGGGCACGATGAACAACTTCACCTTCGGCAACGCCCGCCACCAATATTACGAGACGATCTGCGGCGGCTCCGGCGCCGGCCCGGGCTTCGACGGCACCGACGCCGTCCACACCCACATGACCAACAGCCGCCTCACCGACCCGGAGGTGCTGGAATGGCGCTTCCCGGTTCTGCTCGAGAGCTTCCGCATCCGCCGCGGCTCCGGCGGCAGGGGCAGGTGGCGCGGCGGCGACGGGGTGGTCCGGCGGGTGCGCTTCCTGGAGCCCATGACCGCCGCCATCCTCTCCAACCACCGCCGCGTCCCGCCCTTCGGCATGGCCGGCGGCGGCCCGGCGCAGGTCGGCGCCGCCCGGGTGGAGCGCGCCGACGGCCGCGTGGTCGAGCTCCCCTCCACCGCCAAGGCCGAGCTACAGGCCGGCGACGTCTTCGTGATCGAGACGCCGGGCGGTGGGGGGTATGGGAGCTAGGACCGGCTGAGGGCGGTTGCGGCGGTACGACCACTCTCCCCGTCACCCCGACGAAAGTCGGGGCCCAGGGGTTGCAGCGGGATACGATCCATGCAGCGCAGGTGTGGTTCGTGGTCGCATGGAGCCGAAGGCGCAATGCGATCTTCGGCCCGCTTCATCGACCGCACATGGCTGCAACCCCTGGGTCCCGGCTTTCGCCGGGATGACGGGACAGAGGAGCAACGGCCGAGAACCCAATAAACGGTGCTCCAAGCAGCTGCTCACCCGCTCACCCCTCCACGGCCCGCCTCATGGAGCGGGCGAAGGCGAGGTCGATGGCGCCCAGTACCGCCAGCACCGCGACGGCCAGGGGCGACAGCACGCTCCAGGCGGCGGCGATGGCGATGAAGCATACCGCGCCGGCCGTGCCGGCCATCAGCGGCGCCACCTCCAGCCAGCGGCCGCCGCGCCGGGCGGAGATTTCGACCGTCAGCGCGAACAGCAGCGTGCCGATGCCCAGTCCGCGCAGCCAGAGGGCGGAGTCGACCGAACTGGTCAGAGCCGGATCGGTGAAGGCCAGCGCCGCGATCCAATCGGCGAAGAGCAGCAGGTCCAGCGCCACCAGGGCGCTCAGGACCGCATAGAGGTGGAAGGAGCGGAGCCCCCGGGCCGGGGCGGCGGAACGGGTGTCGGTGGCGGAAAGGGCGAGGGTCATGGCGACCTCCATCGGTTGGCGATGCCGCACTCTCCTCCCCCGGCGACGGTGTCTCAATTCCCTGGCAGGTAATGGACGGCGCGTCGCGCAGGCCGCAGAGTGGGGGCATGACGATGACCGACATCCGCCCCCGCACCCGCCCCGCCGGCAGCTTCGGCGCCCTGCTCCGCCGCTGGCGCCAGGCGCGCGGCACCAGCCAGTTGGACCTCGCGCTGACCTGCGCCACCAGCCAGCGCCACATCAGCTTCCTGGAGTCCGGCCGCGCCCGGCCCAGCCGGGGCATGGTGCTGAATCTGGGCGGCGCGCTGGCCGTGCCGTTGCGCCACCAGGACGCCATGCTGCTGGCCGCCGGCTTCGCGCCCATGTTCGCCGCCCGCCCGCCGGACGCGCCGGAGCTGCAGCCGGTACAGGCGGCGGTGGACCGGATGCTGGCGCAGCAGGCTCCCTACCCCGCCGTGGTGGTCGACCGGCACTACACGCTGATCCAGGCCAACCCGGGCGCGCTGCGGCTGCTGGCCTTCCTGCTGGACCTGGAAGGCCCGCCGGCGGAGCCGCTGAACTTCGCCCGGCTGCTGTTCAGCCCGCCCATGGCCGCCATCCTGGAGAATTTCCAGGAGGTCGCCGGCTGGACGCTCCGCCGCCTGCGCGCCGAGGCCCTGCTGGAGGACCCGCTGGCCGAGGGCTTCGGCCCGCTGCGCGACCTGGACGACCGCGCCGACGTGGCGGAGCACGCCAAGGCGGCCCTGGCCGACGACGCGCCCGTCGCCCCGACCCTGACGTTGCGCTTCAAGAAGGACGGAGTGCGCCTGTCGCTGCTGACCGTCATCGCCAGCATGGGCACGCCGCTCGACGCCGGCCTGCAGGATCTGCGTGTGGAGCTGTTCTTCCCCGCCGACGCCGCGACGGAGGCGTGGTTCCGGGCGGGGTAGATACAGGCGGCCCGTAGGGGCTGGACCGTGGTGCGTCCTTCGACAAGCTCAGGATGAGGAAGGGGGTACGCGAGGCACTCCCGGTGCTTGCCCCAACACCACATCCCCGCCGTGTTGGCCGGGAGCAGCAAAATCCCCCTCATCCTGAGCCTGTCGAAGGACGCACAGCATCGACGCTGCCGCCGGTGAGGACGCCTGCTTGGCCCGTCGCAGCTCGCACAGCCTCACCGCCCCTTAGGCTTCCCATCATGCGGCCCCAGCTCGCGGGGCGGGCAGTCCTTCCAGTGCAGGTCGCCGATCTCGGCGTTGCGGGCGGGGTGCATGGGGTAGTGGACCTGGTTGTCGGCACGCTTGCGCTCGCCGACCACCAGCAGCCGGACGTCCGCGTCGGTGTTGTTCATGAAGGTGTGGGCGATGCCGGTGCCGGGCGGGAAGCCGACGCCGTCGCCGGGCTTGAGGCGGTGCAGGTGGCCGTCCAGCCAGACGTCGGGCGTGCCCTCGATGACATAGATGAACTCCTCCTCGGTGCTCTCGGCATGCGGCCAGGAGGTGCGGCGGCCGGGCGGCACCAGCTCGTGGTGGATGCCGATGCGGGTCAGGCCGAAGACCCGGCCGAAGGGCGAACCGATGGAGAGCAGCTCGTCGGAGCCCGGATAGCGCGCATCGTCCTGGTCCTGGATCTCCGTCCAGTGGCGGATGCAGTCGGGGCGTGCCCCCGAAGACGTTGCGTCGTGCGCGGACATGGGATGCGTTCTCCAACTTTGCCGAAGGGCTTGGCCGGACGCATCATAGCGGCCCGCCCCGATCCTGGAAGGTCCCGCCGCCCATGGCCGAGTTCCCCGTCTTCGAGCTGCACACGCTGGCGCTGTTCATGGCGGCCGCCCTGGCGCTGAACGTCACGCCCGGGCCGGACATGCTGTTCTGCTTCGCCAGCGGCGTCGGTCGGGGCCCGAAGGCCGGCATCGCCGCCTCGCTGGGCGTCGCGGTGGGGGCGATGGTCCATACGGTCGCGGCGGCGCTGGGGCTGGCGGGGCTGCTGCTGGCCTCCCCCGCCCTGTTCGAGATCGTGCGCTGGGCGGGTGCGGCCTATCTCGCCTGGCTGGCCTGGAAGAGCTTCCGCGCCCCGGCCCTGTCGGCGGACATGGCCGGCGGCGTCACCGCGCCGCTGGGCCGCATCTTCCTGCGCGGCGTCGTCACCAACATCCTGAACCCCAAGGTCGCGCTGTTCTTCCTGGCCTTCCTGCCGCAATTCATCGACTCGGCCCAGGGCTCGGTCGCGCTGCAGGCCCTGGTGCTGGGCACGCTGATGAACCTGTCGGGCACTCTGGTGAACGCCGCGGTCGGCATGTCCGGCGGGGGCCTGGGCCGGCTGCTGCTGCGCCATCCGGTGGCGGCACGGGTGCAGAACTGGGTGGTGGGGACGATCTTCCTGGGGCTCGCCGCCCGCCTCGCCGTGCTGTCGCGGAACTGAGGCCATGCCGACGGCGGAGACGCTGGGCCTGATGGCCGCCGTGGCGCTGGCGCTCGGGCTGACGCCGGGGCCCGACATGCTGTTCTGCTTCGCCAGCGGGGTGGAGCGGGGCCCGCGCGGCGGGCTGGCGGCATCATGCGGCATCCTGCTGGGGCTGGCGGCGCACATCGCCGCCGCCATCCTGGGCGTCTCGGCCCTGATCGCCGCCTCTCCCGCCGCCTTCGAGGCGGTGCGCTGGGGTGGCGCGGCCTATCTGCTGTGGCTGGCCTGGAAGAGCGTCACCGCGCCGGCCACCCTGCCCGAGGCGGAGGCCGCGACGGGCGGCCTCTCGGCCATCTTCTGGAAGGGCACGCTGACCTGCGTCACCAACCCGAAGCTGCTGCTGTTCTTCCTGGCGCTGCTGCCGCAGTTCGTGAGGCCGGAGCAGGGCGCCGTGCCGCTGCAGATGCTGGTGCTGAGCCTGGTCTTCATCGCGCCCGGCGTCACCGCCAACACCGCCGTCGGCGTGTCGGGCGCGGGGGTCGGGCGGGCGCTGCGGCGGCATCCCGGCTGGATGCGGGCGCTGAACGTCGCGGTCGGGCTGGTCTTCGCCGCCTTGGCGCTGAAGCTGCTGCTGGAACGCGCCGGCTGAGGCGCCCCGCCCTCCGCAAGGGGTAGTCCCCCGCCCCTTCGCCGCGCGCGACAGGCCACCGGGGTTTGGTTAAGAATGGCGCCGTCATTCCGGGGAGGAGACGGCATGGATTTCGAGAAGCTGTTCACGCAGATGCTGTCGAGCCGGCTGTCCGGCCACAAGCGCAAGCCCCACAAGCATTACGGCCACCATGGCTACGGCAGCCACGGCCATGGCGGAAGCCACGGCGGCGTGCAGGGCGCGCTGGGCAAGGCCGCCTTTTCCAAGGGCGGCGGGCTGTCGCTGCTGGCCGGCATCGGCATGGCCGTGTACCAGCAGTACAAGGCCTCGCAGACCCACGCCGCGCCGCACGGGTCCGGATATCCGCCCCAGCCCCAGCCCTATCCGCCGCAATCCCAGCCTTATTCATCCCATCCGGTTCCGCCCCATCAGGCTCAGCCCTACCCGCCCCAGCCCGCCTCGGGGCCGTGGCAGACGCCGGGCGCGGGCGCCGCGCCGCCGCCCTTCCCCGGCTCCATGCCGCCGCCCTCCTCCCCGCCGGCCGAGCTGCTGCTGCTCGCCATGATCGAGGCGGCCAAGGCGGACGGGTACCTGGATGCCGAGGAGCGCGGCCGCATCCTGGGGCACCTGGACGAGGCCGGGGCCGGGCCTGCCGAGCGGGCCTGGGTCGAGCGCGCCATGGCGGCGCCGGCCGACCCCGACGCGCTGGTGGCCAGGGCGACGGACCCAGCGGTTCGGGCGGAGATCTACGCCGCCTCGCTGCTGGCGATCGAGCCCGACACCGAGGCCGAGCGCACCTATCTCGCCTGGCTGGCGGGGCGGCTGGGTCTGCCGCGGGCCACCATCGCCGACATCGAGCGCCGCCTGGCCGAAGCCGGACGCGATTGAACGATCCAGGGGGAGCGACGCGCCATGAGCCAATGGTACTTCCACACCGCCAGCAGCCAGGTCGGCCCGCTGGAGGGCAACGCCGCGCTTGAGTTCGCCCGCGGCAATCCCGACGCCCATTGCTGGCGCCAGGGCTTCGTCGAGTGGCTGCCGGTCGGCCGCGTCGCCGAGCTGTCGGCCAGCCCCAGTCCCTGGGGCGGCGTGCCGGTGCCGCCGCCGCCCATCCACGCCGGCGGCCCGCGCGGCCGCGCCGACGAGATCGACTTCAAGATCTACGGCCAGGAGATGCAGTTCGTCGAGGTCGAGCTGGACCCCGGCGAGAGCGCGATCGCCGAGGCCGGGGCCATGATGTACAAGGACGCGCTGGTGGAGATGACCACCATCTTCGGCGACGGCTCCGGCCCTCAGGGCGGCGGCTTCATGGACAAGCTGATCGGCGCCGGCAAGCGCGTCATCACCGGCGAGAGCCTGTTCACCACCGTCTTCACCCACCGCGGCGGCGCCGGCAAGGCCAAGGTCGCCTTCGCCGCTCCCTTCCCCGGCACCATCCTGGCGCTGCGGCTGGCCGACGTCGGCGGTTCGCTGATCTGCCAGAAGGACAGCTTCCTGGCCGCGGCCAAGGGCGTGCAGATCGGCATCCATTTCCAGCGCCGCATCCTCACCGGCCTGTTCGGCGGCGAAGGCTTCATCATGCAGCGGCTGGAGGGCGACGGCTGGGCCTTCGTCCATGTCGGCGGCACGGTGGTGGAGCGGCAGCTGGGCCCGGGCGAGGTGCTGCACGTCGACACGGGCTGCCTCGCCGCCATGACGCCGTCGGTGGATTTCGACCTGGTGCAGGCCGGCGGCATCAAGTCGGTGCTGTTCGGCGGCGAGGGGCTGTTCTTCGCGACGCTCCGCGGCCCCGGCCGGGTCTGGCTGCAAAGCCTGCCCTTCTCGCGCCTTGCCGGCCGCATGCTGGCCGCCGGCCGCCCGGGCGCCGGCCAGGGCGAAGGCTCGGTGCTGGGCCCGCTGGGCAGCATCGTGATGGGCGGCAACCGGTAGAACATGCCGCCTATGACTTCGGGGACGGCCGGGCCGCGCATGCCCCGCATGCGGAGGTCCGGCTGTGCCCCGGCGCCGGCGCGGCCTAGACTGGCCGCATCATGCAGAAGCCCGTCTCCCCCCCGAGCGCCCCGCCCGCCCGCTTCGCCCTCGGCATCGGCGAGTTCGTGACGCTGATCGCCCTGCTGATGGCGATCCCGGCGCTGGGCATCGACATCATGCTGCCGGTGCTGCCGGACATCGCCGCCAGCTACCAGGTGGCCTCGGCCAATGACCGCCAGCTGGTGGTCACCGCCTTCATGCTGGGCTTCGCGGTGGGCCAGCCCTTTTACGGCCCACTGTCCGACCGGTTCGGGCGCAAGCCCATCATGGTGGTGGGCCTGCTGATCTTCGCGCTGGGCGCAGCCGGCGCGGTGATCGCGCCGAGCTTCGAGGCGCTGCTGGCCGCCCGCGCGCTGCAGGGCGTCGGCGCCGCCGCCATGCGGGTCATCACCCTGACCGTGGTGCGCGACCGCTTCGCCGGGCGCGAGATGGCGCGGATCATGTCCTTCATCATCCTGGTCTTCATCATGGTGCCGATGCTGGCGCCGAGCCTGGGCACGCTGGTGGCGCGGGTCGGCGGCTGGCCCTGGATCTTCGGCTTCCTGCTGGTGGCCGGGCTGGCGGCGCTCACCTGGATGCTGGTGCGGTTGCCCGAGACCCAGGCGCCGGAGGACCGCATGCCGCTGTCGCCCGCGGCCATCGGCGGGGCGGTGGCCTTCGTCGTGACCAACCGCGAGGCCATGGGCTACACGGTCGCGGGCGGCTTCATGTTCGGCGGCATCATGAGCTATGTCGGCTCCTCCCAGCAGATCTTCGTGGACGTCTACGGGCTGGGCGACCTGTTCCCCATCGTCTTCGGCGGCATCGCCGGGGTGATGGCGGTGGCGACGCTGCTGAACGCCCGGCTGGTGGGCAGGCTCGGCATGCGGCGGGTGTCGCACGCGGCCCTGCTGGTCTTCCTGGCGGCCTGCGGCGCCATGGCCCTGGCGGGCTTCCCGCCGGCGCCGCCGCTGCCGGTGCTGCTGGGCTTCCTGGGCCTGGCCTTCTTCTGCAACACGCTGATGATGCCGAACTTCAACGCGATCGCCATGCAGCCGGTCGGCCACATCGCCGGCACCGCCTCCTCCTTCATGGGCTTCTACGGCACGGCGGCGGGAGCGGGCGTGGGCTGGCTGATCGGGCAGGCCTTCGACGGCACGCTGCGGCCGCTGGTGATCGGCTATACGGTGCTCGGCCTGCTGACGCTGGCCACGGTGCTGGTCACCGAGCGCGGCCGGCTGATGCGCCGGACCGAACGGCCGGGCGGGCAGCCGGCGCCGGACATGGGCCACTAAGCGCGGACCCTAGCCCTCCATCTCGCGCAGTTCGCGGCCGGTCCAGATGTAGTAGCGGGCCGGTTCGCGACCCGCCGCCTCGGCCACGAACAGGCGGCTGTCCAGGCGGAAGCGCGTCTTCGGCCCGGTCTTCGGCCCCCAGACCACCCGCCCGTCGCGCGCATCGACGAAGGCCCATTGCCGGCAACCCTCGCCGCAGGCCCAGCTCGCCACCGCCAGGTGCCCGGCATAGGCGGGGCCCTTCGCCGCCGCCTCGCGCAGCCGGGTGCGGTACTCGTTCGCCCGGGGATCGCTGGCGAGGTCGGGAGTCACCGGCCCGGCGGCCACCAGCTCGTAGGGCTTGAACTGCTCGAACCGGGGCTGGGCCAGCACCACCCGCCGCTCGGGCGAGGGCTGCCGCACCGGCGGGCGGTCGGGGATCAGCGGCGCGCAGGCGCCCAGCAGCGCCAGCGGCAGGAGCGGGAGCAGGGCTGCGCGCCGCATGATGACTCCTTCGTGAACGGTCTCATGCCCGGTCAACAGCCAAGCCCTGTGCAACTCCCGGGACCCGGGAGTTCTCGCCCAGGGCATTACCACTTTCGAGAGCAGTCGCCGCCCCGGTGGCCGTTTCCCAGGACGGCCGTGCCGAGCCTCGCCCGCTGCCGCACGGCGCCCGGGGCGAGGTTCTGAGGCGGCAGCTGACCGGCCCGACAGTTACACCCGTGATACATTCCGGCCAGAGTGGTTGCGGCGACGCAATCATATCGCGACGGAACTTGTGACGGCTTCGTGCCAAAGCCTTGAGTTGCAAGCAATTCCAGACCGGCCGCGCGCCTGCCGACGCAAGGTTCTTTGCAAAAAGGTCACATCGCCCGTGAAAGGTTACATTCCAGCAAAGAAGGGTTGAGGCGCCTACTCCCTTTGACGTAACCAACCTCAATTCGGCGTGTCGGTCGGGTTATGAGCCGCTTAAGGCAGCCGCCGCGCCGGGACCGTCAACAGGGGGACCTATGCAAGACCTTCGTGAGTTCAGCCGGGGCGCCCGCGCCCGCCTGCTTTGCAGCGCGGCCGTCGTCGCCACCCTGGCGCCCGTCGCCTTCGCCACCTCCGCTTTCGCCCAGGACGCCTCCCTCGAGGAGATCGTCGTCACGGGTTCGCGTATCGCCCGTCCCGAGCTGGTCAGCTCCAGCCCTGTGACCGTCGTCGGCGCCGAGACCTTCGAGCAGCAGGGCGCCGCCACGCTGGACAGCGTGCTGAACGAGCTGCCGCAGATCGTTCCCGCGCTGGGTTCCCAGTCGAACAACGGCGGTAACGGCACCGCCACGGTCGACCTGCGCGGCGTCGGCGCCTCCCGCACCCTGGTGCTGGTGAATGGCCGCCGCTTCATCCCGACCAACGGCACCGGCACCGTCGACCTGAACAACATCCCGGCCTCCCTGGTCGAGCGCGTCGACGTCGTGACCGGCGGCGCCTCGGCCGTGTACGGCTCCGACGCCCTGGCCGGCGTCGTGAACTTCGTGCTGAAGGAGGATTTCCGCGGCGCCCAGGCGAGTGCCAAGTACGGCATCTCCGACCGTGGCGACGCCGGCGAGATCAACGGCAACCTGACCATCGGCACGGGCTCCGAGGACGGCCGCACCAACGCGGTGCTGTTCGCCGAGTTCAACACCCGCGAGGCCGTGTTCGCCGCCGACCGCGAGTTCTCGCGCCAGTCGATCACCCAGCAGGCCGGCGCCGATGGCCGCCCGGAGCTGGTGTTCTCGGGCTCCAGCACCGCCCCGTCGGGCCGTATCGCCCGCGGCACCGAGGTGTTCACCTGGGACGCGAACGGCAATCCGCGCCCGTTCAACTCGACCCGCACGGGCACGAGCGCCGGCGACCTGTACAACTTCTCGCCGATCAACTACCTCCGCGTCCCGCAGGACCGCTACTCCGCCTTCGCCATGGCGAACCACGAGATCGCGGACTTCGCCAAGGTCTATGCCGAGCTCAGCTTCACCGAGAACCGCGTGCCGCTGCAGCTCGCCGAGACCCCCGCGGTCCTGCCGCAGCCGCGTCCCGGCGTGCCGCCGATCCGCATCAACCTGACCAACCCGCTGCTGACGCCCGACACGGTCGCCCTGCTGCGCCGCCTGTACCCGGACGCCACCAACCCGGACTACGCGTCGGTGACCACGGCCAACGCCCTGTCGCGCCGCATGACCGAGCTCGGCCCGCGCGCCCAGGACAACAACCAGAACGCCTTCAACTCCGTGCTCGGCATGAAGGGTGATCTGCCCTTCAACCTGGCCTACGACACCTACATCGAGTTCGGCCGCAGCCAGCTGAACCAGCTGATCCGCGGCGACGTGTCCTCGACCCGTCTGCGCAACGCGCTGGACGTGACCCGCGACCCGGTCACGGGCCAGGCCGTCTGCGTCAGCCGCGCCGCGGGCTGCGTGCCGCTCGACATCTTCGGCCCGGGCCGCATCAGCCCGGCCGCCGCCGCCTACATCCAGACGAACACGAACCGCGTGCTCGAGTTCAACCAGACCATCTGGAACGGCTCGGTCAGCGGCAACCTGTTCGACCTGCCGGCCGGCGGGCTGGGCGTGGCCGTCGGTTCCGAGTACCGCAAGAACGAGTTCTCGAACCGCGTCGACGACGCCATCCGCACCGGCGACATCCTGGGCTTCAACCCGGCGCTGTCGACCCAGGGCTCCTTCGACGTGTGGGAAGGCTTCGCCGAGGTTCTGGTTCCGCTCGTCTCCGACCTGCCCTTCGCCAAGTATGTCGGCCTCGAGGGCGCCGTGCGCTACTCCGACTACAGCTCGGTCGGCGGCGTGACCGCCTACATGGGCGGCGCCGAGTGGGCCATCACCGGCGACATCCGCCTGCGCGGCCAGTACCAGCGCGCCATCCGCGCCCCGAACGTCCTGGAGCTGTTCCAGGGCGGTCAGGTCGGCTTCCCGACGCTCAACAATGCCGTCGACCCCTGCATGAACGTCAACGTGACCGCCCAGCAGCGGGCCCTCTGCATCGCGCAGGGCGTGCCGGCCGCCCAGGTGGGCACCGCCGCGTTCAACGCCAACCGTCCGACGCAGTACCAGTCGCTCACCGTGGGTTCGGCCGTCGCCGGCTTCGACCTGCGCGAGGAGAAGTCCGACACCTGGACCATCGGCGGCGTGTTCACGCCGGAGTTCCTGCCGGACTTCTCGGCGACGCTGGACTGGTGGCAGATCGACATCTCCCGCTACATCGGCGGCTTCGGCGGCGGCGGCAGCGGCGTGGTGGCCAACTGCTTCGCCAACAACAACATCAACTCCGAGACCTGCCAGGCGCTCAGCCGCACGGCCGACGGCTACCTGGCCGTGGTCCGCGTCCCGACCGTCAACAACGGCAGCCTGAAGACCTCGGGCATCGACGTGGGCGTCAACTACCGCCACGACCTGCCGGAGATGGTGTCGCTGTTCGAGGATGGCTCGACCATCTCGTTCGCCGGCAACCTGTCCTACCGCGACAAGTACGACTACCAGCCGCTGGCGGGCGGCACGGTGTTCAAGTGCGCCGGCTACAGCGCCCTGAACCAGTGCCCGACCACGAGCGGCGACCCGGCCATGAAGTGGAAGGGATCGCTGACCACGAGCTACACCTCGGGCCCGTTCTCGGCGAGCCTGCAGTGGAACTACATCGGTTCGTGGAAGGACGAGGCCATCCTCCTCGGCGCCAACCCGGCGAACCTGCTGTACCCGGAGACCCCGTCGCTCAACTACTTCGACATCAGCGCCGGCTACCAGGTTACCGAGGCGATCTCGCTGCGCGCCGGCATCCTGAACATGTTCGACCGCGATCCCCCGCAGCTGACCGACACGGTCATGGGCTCGCAGCAGAACACGTTCTCCAACACGTACGACGTGCTGGGCCGCCGGTACTTCGTCACCACGACCGTCAAGTTCTGATCGGGCGTGCAAGCCTACCGGGAGCGGGCTCCGGCCCGCTCCCGCCACTTTCCGTGACGGCCGGCCCTCACCATGGGGCCGGCCGATTTTTTTGGCCCTTCCGGTCCCCTCCTGCGTCATCAAGGCCCCATTGCCGAGCGCCGCGCGGGCCGCTAAAACCGCCGCAGCCCCTTCACTCCCATCCCTGGAGATCCGGCACATGGCCGACAAGGTCCGCATCGAAACCGACAGCTTCGGTCCCATCGAGGTTCCGGCCGACAAGTACTGGGGCGCGCAGACGCAGCGCTCGCTCCAGAACTTCAAGATCGGCGGCGAGCGCATGCCGGCCCCGCTGGTGCGCGCCCTTGGCATCCAGAAGAAGGCCTCGGCCCTGGCGAACGTCCGGCTGGGTGCCTTGGACCAGAAGCTGGGCCAGGCGATCGTCGAGGCCGCGGACGAGGTGATCGACGGCACGCTGCTGGATCATTTCCCGCTGGTGGTCTGGCAGACCGGGTCGGGCACCCAGACCAACATGAACGCGAACGAGGTCATCTCGAACCGCGCCATCGAGATCCTGGGCGGCGAGGTCGGTTCCAAGAAGCCGGTCCACCCGAACGACCACGTCAATATGGGCCAGTCGTCCAACGACAGCTTCCCGGCGGCCATGCACATCGCCGCGGCCGAGCAGGTCCACCATGAGCTGGTCCCGAGCCTGGAGGGGCTGCACGCGGCGCTGGCCGCCAAGGCGCGCGAGTTCGCCGACATCGTGAAGATCGGCCGCACCCACCTGCAGGACGCCACGCCCCTGACGCTGGGCCAGGAGTTCGGCGGCTACGCGCAGCAGATCGCCTACGGCGTCGAGCGCGCCAAGGCCGTGATGCCGGCGCTGCTGCGGCTGGCGCAGGGCGGCACCGCCGTCGGCACCGGCCTGAACGCCAAGAAGGGCTTCGACGTCGCCTTCGCCGAGGAGGTGGAGCGCATCACCGGCCTGCCCTTCGTCACCGCCGAGAACAAGTTCGAGGGGCTGGCGGCGCACGACAGCATCGTCGAGGCGTCGGGTGCGCTCAACACCATCGCCTGCTCGCTGATGAAGATCGCCAACGACGTGCGCATGCTGGGCTCGGGCCCGCGCTGCGGCATCGGCGAGATCAACCTGCCGGAGAACGAGCCGGGCAGCTCCATCATGCCGGGCAAGGTCAACCCGACCCAGTCCGAGGCCATGACCATGGTCTGCGCCCAGGTGATGGGCAACCACTCGACCATCACCTATGCCGGCGCCACCGGCCATTTCGAGCTGAACGTCTTCAAGCCTGTCATGATCTACAACCTGCTGCAGTCGATCCGGCTGCTGGCGGACGCTTCCAAGAGCTTCACCGAGAACTGCGTCGTCGGCATCGAGGCCAACAAGGAGCGCATCGAGAAGCTGCTCTACGAGAGCCTGATGCTGGTCACCGCGCTGAACCCGCACATCGGCTACGACAACGCCGCCAAGATCGCCAAGAAGGCGCACAAGGAGGGCAGCACCCTGAAGCAGGCCGGCATCGAGCTGGGCCTGCTGACGTCGGAGCAGTTCGACCAGTGGGTGCGTCCGGAGCAGATGATCGGCCCGCGCTGATCGTACGGTACGGGAGGGGCGGCGGCATGCTGCGCGTGATCGACCGCCCCTCCCCCAACCACGGCCCGCGCCCCGACGGCGTGCCCGTGGACATGCTGGTGCTGCACTACACCGGCATGCGCAGCGGCCCGGAGGCGATCGAGCGCCTGTGCGACCCGGCCGCCCAGGTCAGTTCCCACTATGTGGTGGAGGAGGACGGGACGATCTTCCTGCTGGTGCCGGAGGATCGGCGCGCCTGGCATGCCGGCGTGTCCTGCTGGCGCGACCAGCGCGACGTCAACAGCCGCTCCATCGGCATCGAGATCGTCAATCCCGGCCACGAGTTCGGCTACCGCCCCTTCCCCGAGGCGCAGATGGCGGCCGTGGTGGGCCTCTGCCGCGGCATCCTCGCCCGTCATCCCATCCCACCCGGCAATGTCGTCGGCCACAGCGACGTGGCGCCGGCGCGCAAGGACGATCCCGGCGAGCTGTTCGACTGGCCCCGCCTCGCCGCCGCCGGCATCGGGCTGTGGCCTCCCCATGGGACGGCATGGGATGGGACGGCATGGGACATGGCCGGCCTACAGCGCGACCTCGCCCGCCTCGGCTACGATGTCCCGCAGACCGGCGGACTGGACGAGCCCACCCGTCTGGTCGTCCGCGCCTTCCAGCGCCACTGGCGCCCGGCCGACTTCTCCGGCACGCCCGACGACGAGACGGTGGCGCGGCTGCGGGCGCTTCTAAAGCTACATAGCCTTCACTCAGCACGACCTTAAAGCGGGGCTACTTACAGCATTTGGTACGCATGAAGATAGCAATACCCCAAGCCCATTTTTGCTAATCTCTGACACTCGGCCGGATCAATTTCCGAGTTCCCGATGGCAAGAAATTCAACATCCTCAGCATCTCTGACCAGGCGATTAAATCTTTTCAGCTTCCCCATTTTGCTGATCATTTTATTATAGTCATGCAACCAGCCCACATTCCTGGTGTAGGGGCCCTGGTTGGTAAGTTTCGGTTGCGTGGCAATAACTCTACCGGGCGAGGCCGGACCACTACCGATGGTCACGTCAACTCCGAACTGCCTCTTTATGTTCCTCTCCCAATAAGCCTCAAGGCCTAGCTCTTTTGCCATAGTGTAGATAAGGGCTTCTGCAACTTCATTGGTGAACGCCATGGGCCTCATTCGGTGGGGCACAACTTGTTCTATGTATCTTGCCAGAGGCTCCGCACTTGGATCACAGAAATAAGATGACCCCTTAAACGGCACTGGCTTACTTGAAATTTCTTCAAAGTAGCCGGTATTAACCATGTTCTTTGTGTGGACAGCAATGATGCAATCGCCCGTGGGCTGCGCCCCGCCATCACACATAAACCCCAATAGATTATATGGAACCAGAATCGCCAGATCTGGATTCACCGGCAGAACTTTATAGCCGTTACCAGCAACATGAAACGCGAATTCAGCAGGACTGAGATTTATCTTTCCACATAGGAATTCTTCCCAATCAGAATTATTCAAAAGAACCTCCCGCCGATTCTAGCCAGCCGCTCAACACGGGTCAACATTGATATTACTAAATCCAAGCCAAGCTGCAACTATAGGATATTATGTTCAGCCGATGAGTTGTGAACTGCTGGCCAAGCGCTATGGCGATAACAAAGAGCCTGCCTGCACGTTATAATGTGTTCGACCACGTCAGGAGGACGCCAATGGCCGACGCCGCGCGCAAACTGATGACAGTGGACGAGTTCCTTGCCTGGGACGACGGGACGGATACCCGCTACGACTTGATCGAGGGCGTCCCCGTGCCCAAAGGCCCGATCCTGAACCGGTCAGGCGAGATCATCGGGATGGCGCCGGCGACGCCGGAGCACAGCGCGATGGCGTCGAAGATCGCCACTCTGCTGACCGCCGCTGTAGCGGTGCGGCGGGACTACTGGGTGGGGGTCGAATTGGGAGTCCGTCGTATGGAAAGAGCCATAAGCTACTTCCATGCCGATGTTGCGGTCGTATGCCACCCACTTACTCGTGAGCAGAAGGGCGTGACTACGCCAGCACTCATCGTCGAGGTACTGTCACCCTCGACCCAGGTCTACGATCGTCGCATCAAGCTACCCTTCTACCGGTGCTTGTCATCTATGCAAGAAATCCTTCTTGTCGATCCGCAGCGCCTCTACTGCGAGGTCCACCGCCGCGTCGGCGATCTCTGGGCGACCGACCTGCTGGTCGAGCGGGAGCATGTCCTGCGCCTCGAGAGCGTCGGCCTGAACGTTCCCCTGGACGAGCTCTATGCTGGTCTGCCGCTGGAGGACGATCTCGGCATTGCATATGGGACGCCGGAGGCCTAGCTTGCGCACCGCCAGACGGCCGGATGGCCGCCTTCCGGCAATGGCGAAAGCCGCCGGGGGGAGGAAAGTCCGGGCTCCACGGAAGGACGGTGCCGGGTAACGCCCGGCGGGGGCGACCCCAGGGACAGTGCCACAGAAAGCAAACCGCCGGCGGCTTGACGCCGGTAAGGGTGAAAGGGTGCGGTAAGAGCGCACCGCGCTCCCGGCGACGGGGGCGGCACGGTAAACCCCACCGGGAGCAAGACCGAATAGGGGCGGCACGGGCGGAGCTTCCGCCCAGGCGTCTTCCGCGCCGTCGCCCGGGTTGGTCGCGAGAGGCGTCCGGCAACGGGCGTCCCAGATGAATGGTCATCCCCCGGCCGCCGCCCCGCAAGGGGAACGGGCCGGCGGACAGAACCCGGCTTACAGGCCGTCTGGCATCTACCTCTTTATTGCGGACGATTCAGGTCTGCTTGTGGTCCCCGAAACATTACTGGCGGGACCGGGCCCCGCCATGGGATGGCATGGGCCGGCGGCGCCTTTCCCGACGGGAGCATGGGACGGCATGGGAAACCGGCGCCGCATCCCTCTTCCGCACCGGCTGCCACTAAGGATTCATTTACCAGAACAGTCTAGCCACAACATCTTGTGGTGCGAGGGATCACCGTTCCGGGGCGCGGAAGCGCCGCCGAGGGACCAGACGCTCCCGCCCTGTCCCTCTCGGCTTAGCCCGAGGACTTGCGCCTGTGGAGAAGAGCCCCGCGCGGCCTTAAGTTGCTGCTAACCCTTTCGTTATCCACAGCCGGAACGGATAATGAACGATCTTAGATAAAATGCGTGAGATCGGCGGTTTTCCTATGGTTCGGCACTCGATCCCCTGAATCTCCCGGTGTGACGACGGTCACTTATCAACAACCTGTGGATAATTCTTCGAAGGGGCCCTTCTTTACTGATGGGTCCCATTGACGCCCATACTGGCCCATGCTATCCCATTCCTACCCATAAATCGGGCGCGTCCGCCCATCGCCGCATCCTCCCACCGGGGTTCATCGGGAGGTCCGGACCGGAGGACGCGGGGCGGGCTTTGCGAGAGGGGCGGTTCCCGACGGGGGACCGAGAGTGAGCGGGGCGATGAGCCTTTTCCTGTCCACATACGTCAACAAGGTCGACAAGAAGGGTCGGGTCTCTGTGCCCGCGCCCTTCCGCGCCGTCCTTGGTGGGCAGGCCGAGCTGATCGTCTTCCGGTCCCTGCAGGCCCAGGCGCTGGACGCCTGCTCCGTCGACTACATGAACCAGCTGGCGGACGCGCTCGATAACCCCGAGATGCCCGACGATCTGCGCGACCTGATCGAGACCACCGTGTTTGGCGGCTCGGTCCGGCTGCCCATCGACCCCGAGGGCCGCATCGTCATCCCCGAGCAGTTCGTCGGCTTCGCCGGCCTGGGCGAGAACGCCGCCTTCGTCGGCCGCCGCCGCACCTTCCAGATCTGGGACCCCGAGGCCTTCGCCGCCCACGAGGCCGCGAGCCGGGAGCAAACCCGCGCCAACAACATCTCGCTGGCCACCGTGCTCGCCCGCACCGCCAGCCTGGCGAAGGGAGGTGCCGCGTGAGCGCCGACCTGCACATCCCCGTCCTGCTGACCGAGATCGTCGCCGCCCTCGCCCCCCGGGCCGGCGACGTGATCGTGGACGGCACCTTCGGCCGCGGCGGCTACTCCACCGCCCTGCTGAACGCCGCCGATTGCCGCGTCTACGGGATCGACCGCGACCCCCGCGCGGTCGCTCACGGAGCATCCATCGCCCCCGGCTTCGGCGGAAGGCTGACCGTAGTCGAGGGCCGCTTCGGCTCAATGGACCGGCTGATGGCCGACCTGGGCGTCGCCCGGGTGGACGGCGTGACGCTGGACCTCGGCGTCTCCTCGCCGCAGATCGACGACCCCGCCCGCGGCTTCTCCTTCCGCTTCGAGGGGCCGCTGGACATGCGCATGGGGCGCGACGGTCCCAGCGCCGCCGACGTGGTGAACACCTACGAGGAGGTCGAGATCGCCGACATCCTCTGGCGCTACGGCGAGGAGCGGCTGTCGCGCCGCATCGCCCGCGCCATCGTCGAGGCCCGCCGCGCCGAGCCCTACCGCACCACCCTGCAGCTGGCCGACACGATCCGCCGCTGCGTGCCCCGCTCCAAGGACGGCATCGACCCGGCGACCCGCAGCTTCCAGGGGCTGCGCCTCTATGTGAACGACGAGCTGGGCGAGCTGGACCGCGGCCTGGCCGCCGCCGAGCGGCTGCTGGCCCCCGGCGGGCGCCTCGCCATCGTCTCCTTCCATTCGCTGGAGGACCGCGCGGTGAAGGAGTTCCTCCGCCGCCGCGCCGGCCTTGAGGCCGGTTCCTCCCGCCACATGCCCGGCCCCGCGAAGAGCGGTCCTGCCCCGACCTTCCGCCTCGTCGACAAGGGCGGCGTCAAGCCGACCGCGTCCGAGGTCTCCGCCAATTCCCGCGCGCGCTCCGCCCGGTTGCGCGCCGCCATCCGTACCGAGGCCCCCGCCTGGCCTCCCCTGGGAGAAGCCGCATGATCGGCAAGTCCACCATCGTCTGGGTCTGCCTCGCCACGGTGGCGAGCGGCATCCTCTACCACACCAGCTACCGGGTGCAGGAGCAGGCGGAGCGCCTGTCCTCCATCAACCGGCAGATCGTGGCCGAGCAGGAGGCCATCCAGGTCCTGAAGGCCGAGTGGGCCTACCTGAACGACCCGGCCCGGCTGGAACGCCTGGTGGCGCAGCACACCGCGCTGAAGCCGGTCCAGGTGGCGCAGATGGTGACGCTGGACGCGATCCCCGAGAAGCTGCCCGAGGGCGTGCTGGTGGCCGAGGCCCCGGCCGCCGCGGCGCCGGCCCCTCGGACGCAGGTCGCGGCCGCCGCGCCGACCAAGACAGACGCCGCCAAGGTCGCCGCCAAGCCGGCGCCGAAGAAGACCGACGCGCCGAAGGCCGGGGGCGCCAAGCCGGCGCCGCAGGCCGCCCCGGTCGACGGCCCGGTGCTGCTCGCCAGGTACGGAGCCCGCCGGTGACGGACGCCGACTTCTCCCTCACCGGTTTCGATATCGCGGGCATCGACCGGAGACAGAACGCCCGCCCCGAGGGCCGCGTCCGGCTGCAGAGCCGCGCGGCCCATGCGCTTGAGCAGGGCCGGGCGCGCCTGATCGTCACCGCCGCCATGTTCGGCCTGGCCTTCGGCACGGTCGGGCTGCGGCTGGTCGACGTGATGGTGCTGAACCGCGGCGCCGAGCCGGGCGCCGGCCGGGCCGTCACCGCCGGCGCGCCCCAGGCCAGCCGCGCCGACATCCTGGACCGCAACGGCGTGCTGCTGGCGACCTCGCTGACCACCGCCTCGCTGTTCGCCGACCCCAAGCTGGTGATCGACGCCGAGGAGGCCGCGCGCAAGCTGGTCGCCACCCTGCCCGAGCTGGACTACCGCACCGTCCTGGCCGAGCTGACCAGCGACAAGCGCTTCGTCTGGCTGAAGCGGAACCTGACGCCGCGCCAGCAGTTCGAGGTCAACCGCCTGGGCCTGCCCGGCGTCAGCTTCCAGAAGGAGGAGCGCCGCATCTACCCGCAGGGCAACCTGGCGGCGCACCTGGTCGGCTTCACCGGCGTGGACAATAACGGCCTGATGGGCATGGAGCAGTCCTTCGACAAGCGCCTGAAGGAGAACCCCCAGCCCCTGCAGCTCAGCGTGGACGTGCGCATCCAGCACATCCTGCGCAAGGAGATCATGGCGACGATGGAGGAGTTCTCCGCCATCGGCGGCGCCGGCATCGTGCAGGACGTGAAGACGGGCGAGATCCTGGGCTTCGTCAGCCTGCCCGATTTCGATCCGCACATCCCCGGCGACATGCCCGACGACACCCGCTTCAACCGCGCCTCGCTGGGCGTGTTCGAGATGGGGTCGACGATGAAGATCCTGAACACGGCCATGGCGCTGGACAGCGGCCATGTGAAGATGACCGACAGCTTCGACGCCACCCGCCCGATCCGCGTCGGCCGCTTCAGCATCAGCGACTACCATCCCGAGAACCGCTGGATGAACGTCCCGGAGATCTTCCGGGAGTCGTCCAACATCGGCTCGGTGAAGATGGCGCAGGTCGTAGGCCCCCAGGGCCAGCGCGAGTTCATGCAGCGCATCGGCTTCCTGAAGCCGGCGCAGATCGAGATTCCCGAGGTGGGTTGGCCGCTGATCCCGAACCCGTGGAAGGAGGTCAATTTGATGACCGTCTCCTTCGGCCACGGCATCTCGATCAGCCCGGTGCAGCTGACCAACTCGGTCAGCGCCGTCGTCAACGGCGGAATCATGCACCCGGCCACCCTGCTGAAGCGCGAGAAGGGCGAGGAGGTGCCGGGCACCCGCGTCGTCTCGGCCAAGACCTCCGAGGAGATCCGCAAGCTGATGCGCCTGGTGGTGACCGACGGCACCGCCAAGCAGGCCTTCATGGAGAAGGCGGCGCTGGCGGGCGAGGTCCCCTCCTACATGGTCGGCGGCAAGACCGGCACCGCCGAGAAGACCCGCGGCCGCACATACGTGAAGAACGCCCGCCTGTCGAACTTCGTCGGCGCCTTCCCGATCAACGACCCGCGCTACACCATCTTCATCATGATCGACGAGCCGAAGGGCACGAAGAAGAGCTTCGGCTACGCCACCGCCGGCTGGACGGCCGCCCCGGCGGCCCGCCGGGTCATCGACCAGATCGGCCCGCTCCTGGGCGTGAAGCCCGTCAACCTGACCGCCCCGGACGTGGTGGAAGCCATGGCCATCGACGGAATGAGGGGGACCCTTGCGTCTTACTGAGCTGATGGCATCACGAACCGAAATCGCCGTCTCGGCGCTCGCCCTCGAACGTGATCCTCCGATCACGAACCTGACGGCCGACAGCCGCGCCGTGGTCCCCGGGACCCTCTTCGCCGCCCTTCCCGGCTCAGCCCGGGATGGGCGCGCTTTCATTCCGGACGCGCTCGCCAAGGGCGCGGTCGCCATCCTGGCGCCCAAGGGCACGACCCTGCCGGAGGGCTCCCAGGCCGTCCTGATCGAGGACGAGAACCCGCGCCGCCGGCTGGCGCTGCTGGCCGCCGCTTTCTTCGGCAAGCAGCCCGAGCGCATCGCGGCGGTGACGGGGACCAACGGCAAGACCTCCACCGCCCAGTTCGCCCGCCAGATCTGGCAGAGCCTCGGCCACAAGGCCGGCGCCATGGGCACGCTGGGGCTGGTCGCCCCCGGCTTCCCGCAGACCGGCAGCCTGACGACGCCCGACCCCGTCGCCCTGCACAAGCAGCTGGCGGACGTCGCTCAGGCCGGCGTGACACGTCTCTGCATGGAGGCGTCGAGCCACGGGCTGGACCAGTACCGGCTGGACGGCGTGCTGGTCAGTGCCGGCGGCTTCACCAACCTGACCCGTGACCATCTCGACTATCACGGCACCATGGAGGCCTACTTCAAGGCCAAGGCCATGCTGTTCGAGCGGGTGATGCCCAAGGGCGCCACCGCCGTGGTCAATGCCGACATCCCGGAGTTCGAGCAGCTGGCGCAGCTGTGCCGGGCGCGCAAGCAGACCGTCATCGGCTTCGGCCTGAACGCCCGCGAGCTGAAGGTGCTGGACGTCATCCCCCTCCCCCACGGCCAGCGGGTGGAGATGGAGATCATGGGTACCAGGCGCACACTGGAGATGCCGCTGGTCGGCCGCTTCCAGGTGTGGAACGCGCTGTGCGCGCTTGGCCTCGCCATCGGCACCGGCGAGGACCCGCACAAGGCGGCGGACATGCTGGAGCGCCTGGAGACGGTGCGCGGCCGGCTGGAGCTGGTGGCGCGTCCCAACAATGACTCGGCCGTCTACGTCGATTACGCCCACACGCCGGACGGCCTCGAAACCGTTCTTAAAGCATTGCGGCCCCATACCACGGGCCGGCTGTCGGTCGTGTTCGGCTGCGGCGGCGATCGCGACCGGGGCAAGCGCCCCATGATGGGCGAGATCGCGGCCCGGCTGGCCGATCGGGTCATCGTCACCGACGACAATCCGCGTACCGAGGTCCCGGCCTCGATCCGCGCCGAGGTCATGGCAGGCTGCCCTGGTGCCACCGAGGTGGACGACCGGGCGGCGGCGATCGCCCTTGGCGTGCGCGAACTCTCGTCGGGCGACGTCCTTGTCGTCGCCGGCAAGGGTCATGAGCAGGGGCAGATCGTCGGGACCGAGGTCCGCCCCTTCGACGACGCGGACGTGGCCCGCAAGGCCGTCGCCGCCAGGGACTGAGAGGGAACGATGGGCACGTCGAGCGACATCCTCTGGACCGCGGCCTCGGCCGCCGCCGCCACCGGCGGGCGCCGGAGCGGTGACGCCGACTGGGCCGCGACCGGCGTGTCGATCGACAGCCGCACGGTAGCAGTCGGCGACCTGTTCATCGCGCTGAAGGGCCCGAACTTCGACGGCAACGCCTTCGCCAAGGGCGCCCTGGAGCGCGGCGCCGTCGCCTGCATCGTCTCCGCCGTCCCGGCCGACCTGCCCGAAGGCGCCCCGCTGCTGGTGGTCGAGGACACGCTGGCCGCCATGGAGCGGCTGGGTGTCGCCTCGCGCGCCCAGGCCCGCGGCAAGGTCATCGCCGTCACCGGTTCGGTCGGCAAGACCGGCACCAAGGAGGCGCTGAAGGCCTGCCTGGAGGTCCAGGGCAAGACCTTCGCCACCGTCGGCAGCCTGAACAACCATTGGGGCGTGCCGCTGTCGCTGGCGCGCTTCCCGGCCGATGCCGATTACGGGGTCTTCGAGCTGGGCATGAACCATGCGGGCGAGATCGGCCCGCTGTCGCGCATGGTGCGCCCCGACGTCTGCATCATCACCACGGTCGAGGCGGTGCATCTCGAGCACTTCGCCAACGTGGAGGCCATCGCCGACGCCAAGGCCGAGATCTTCGAGGGCATGGCGCCCGGCGCCACCGCCGTGCTGAACCGCGACAACCCGCATTTCGACCGTCTGGCCGCCGCCGCCCGCGCCCAGGGGCTGAACCGCATCCTGAGCTTCGGCGCGCATCGCGACGCCGACGCCAAGCTGGTCGACTGCACCCTGCACGCCGCCAGCAGCTCGGTCACCGCGAGCATCCGCGGCGAGACGGTCTCCTACACCCTGTCCATCCCCGGCCGGCACCAGGTGCTGAACAGCCTGGGCGTGCTGCTGGCGGTCCAGGCGGCCGGCGGCGACCTGATCGCCGCCGCGCGCGGCCTGTCGCAGATCCAGCCGATCAAGGGGCGCGGCCTGCGCTCGCGGGTGACGCTCGACAAGGGCAGCTTCACCATCATCGACGAGAGCTACAACGCCAGCCCGGTCTCGGTGGCCGCAGCCGCCGGCGTGCTGGGCGCGGCCGCCCCCGGCTGCGGCGGCCGGCGCATCGGCGTGCTGGGCGACATGCTGGAGCTGGGCGCGCAGTCGCCGCAGCTGCATGCCGGCCTGGCCGAGCCCTTCCGCGCCGCCGGGATCGACCTGGTCTTCACCTGCGGCCCGAACATGCGGCACCTGCACGAGAAGCTGCCGGAGACGATGCGCGGCGGCCATGCCGACGACAGCGCGGCGCTCGCCCCGCTGGTGGCGGGCGCGGTGCATGCGGGCGACGTGGTCATGATCAAGGGCAGCGCCGGCAGCCGCATGGCGCGGGTGGTGGATGCGCTGAAGGCGCTCGCGGTCGCGGGCGGGGACAACAACCAGGCCGCCCCGACGGCGACCGGCCGCTGAGAAGAACAAGAAGATGCTCTACAACCTCCTCGCCCCGCTCGCCGACGAGTTCCAGCTCTTCAACCTGTTCCGCTACCTGACCTTCAGGACCGGCGGCGCCGTGATGACGGCGCTGGTCATCAGCTTCATGATCGGCCCGGGCGTCATCCGCTGGCTGAAGTCGAAGCAGGGCGAGGGCCAGCCGATCCGCACCGACGGGCCGGAGACGCACCTGAAGAAGAAGGGCACGCCCACCATGGGCGGCGTCATGAGCCTGATCTCGGTGGTATCAGCCACCCTGCTCTGGGTCGATTTGACCAACCCCTATGTCTGGATCGTGCTGCTGGTCACGCTGGGCTTCGGCGCGGTCGGCTTCGGCGACGACTTCCTGAAGCTGACCAAGCGCAACACCAAGGGCCTGTCCGGCAAGAAGAAGATGGCCGGCATGATCGTGGTCAGCCTGTCGGCGGTGGTGCTGTACCTGCTCTGCACGCCGGCACCCTTCGCCACCGGCGTCGCCATCCCCTTCTTCAAGGATCTGCTGCTGCCGCTGGGCCTGCTGTTCATCCCCTGGGCGGTCTTCGTGATCGTCGGCGCCAGCCACTCGGTCAACCTGACGGACGGGCTCGACGGCCTCGCCACCGTGCCGATCATGATCGCGGCGGCCTGCTTCGGCCTGATCGCCTATCTCTCCGGCAACGCCATCTTCGCCGGCTACCTGCAGATCCACCACGTCCCCGGTACCGGCGAATTGGCCGTGCTGTGCGGCGCCATGGTGGGCGCCGGCCTGGGCTTCCTCTGGTACAACGCGCCCCCGGCCATGGTCTTCATGGGCGACACCGGCTCGCTGTCGCTGGGTGGTGCCTTGGGCGCCATCTCGGTCATCACCAAGCACGAGCTGGTGCTCGCCATCATCGGCGGCCTGTTCGTGCTGGAGGCCGTGTCGGTGATGGTGCAGGTCACCAGCTACAAGCTGACCGGCAAGCGCGTCTTCATGATGGCGCCGATCCACCACCATTTCGAGAAGAAGGGCTGGTCGGAGCCGACCGTCGTCATCCGCTTCTGGATCATCGCCGTGATCCTCGCGATCATCGGCCTGTCCTCCCTGAAGCTGCGCTGAGGGCCGGACCATGATCGACCTCGGCCTCTACAAGGGACAGCGGATCGCGGTGATGGGCCTCGCCCGCTCCGGCCTGGCCGCCGCGCGCGCGCTCTCCGAGGGCGGGGCCGAGGTGCTGGCCTGGGACGACGGCGAGGCCGGCCGCAACGCCGCCACCGCGGTCGGCATCACCCTGACCGACCTGTACAACGCCGACCTCACGGGCGTGACCGCCCTGGTGCTGTCGCCGGGCATCCCGCACACCTTCCCGCAGCCGCACCCGATCGCGGCCCGCGCCAAGGCGGCCGGCATCCCGATCATCGGCGACGTGGAGCTGCTGGCCCGGGCACAGCCGGACGCGCTCTATCTCGGCATCACCGGCACCAACGGCAAGTCCACCACCACGGCGCTGACCGGCCACATCCTGAAGGCCACGGGCCGGCAGGTGGAGGTCGGCGGCAATCTGGGCATCCCGGTGCTGACCTTCGCGCCGCTGGGCCGGGGCGGCATCTATGTGCTGGAGATGTCCAGCTACCAGCTGGAGCTGACCCCCAGCCTGGGCTTCGACGCCTCGGTGCTGCTGAACGTCACCCCCGACCATCTGGACCGCCATGGCGGCATGGACGGCTACGTCGCCGCCAAGCGGCTGGCCTTCCGCACCGGTGCCGCCGCTCCCGTCGCCATCCTCGGCAACGACGACGCCCATACGCGCGGCATGGCGGAGGCCCTGCGCGCCGAGGGCGGCCGCCGGGTCGTCTCCATCTCGGCGGAGGGCAAGGTCCCCGGCGGCGTCTACGCGGTCGAGGGCATCCTGGTCGACGACACCGAGGGCAAGGCCGCCCCGGTCATCGACCTGTCCGAGTGCCCCGCCCTGCCCGGCCGCCACAACTGGCAGAACGCCTGCGCCGCCTACGCCCTGTGCCGCGCCGCCGGCGTGCCGGCCAATGAGATCGCCGGGGCGATGCGGAGCTTCCCCGGCCTGAACCACCGGCAGCAGGCCATCGCCACGCTGGACGGCGTCCGCTTCGTCAACGACAGCAAGGCGACCAACGCGGACGCCGCCGCCAAGGCGCTGGGCTGCTACGACGCCATCTACTGGATCCTGGGTGGCCGCGCCAAGGAAGGTGGGCTCGCCGGGCTGGAGGAGTTCATGCCCCGCGTCCGCCATGCCTTCCTGATCGGCGAGGCGACCGAGGAGTTCGCGGGCTGGCTCGCCGCCAACAAGGTGCCGCACAGCCGCTGCGGCGACATGGACCATGCCGTCCCCGCCGCGCATCAAGCCGCCAAAGCCGACGGCGCCGCGGGTGCCGTGGTGCTGCTGTCGCCGGCCTGCGCCAGCTTCGACCAGTATCCGAACTTCGAGGTGCGCGGCGACGCCTTCGTGCGCTGCGTCAATTCGCTGAAGGGAGGCGCCCGGTGATCAGCTTCTCCCGCACCGACCATTCCGTCCTCGGCCGCTGGTGGTGGACGGTCGACCGCTGGACGCTCGCCATCGTCATGCTGATCGCCATGATCGGCGTGTGGCTGGTGCAGGCCGCCAGCCCGTCGGTGGCGGAGCGCATCGGGCTCGACAATTTCCACTTCATCCAGCGGCACCTGATGATGCTGCTGCCGGCGCTGGCGATCATGGTCGGCGTCTCACTGCTGTCCATCAAGGGCGTGCGCCGGCTGGCGCTGGGCATGTACCTGGCGGCGCTGGTTGGCGTGGCGCTGACGCTGGTCGTCGGCATGGAGATCAAGGGCGCCACCCGCTGGCTGCACCTGCCGGGCATGTCGGTGCAGCCGTCGGAGTTCGTGAAGCCGGCCTTCGCCGTCGTCGCCGCCTGGCTGTTCGCCCATGCCCGCAACAACGCGGGTTTCCCCGGCTTCCAGATCAGCATCGGCCTGTACGCCGTGACGGTCGCCCTGCTGCTGCTGCAGCCGGACCTGGGCATGACCTTCGTGGTGACCGCCGTCTGGTTCGGCCAGTTCTTCCTGGCCGGCCTGCCGATCATCCTGGTCGCCATCCTGGTGGTGATGGGCGTGTCCGGCCTGGTCGGCGCCTACTTCCTGTTCCCGCACGTCCAGGCCCGCGTCGACAAGTTCCTGAACCCCGGCACGTCTGACAACTACCAGGTCGACCGCGCCATGGAGGCCTTCCAGAACGGCGGCGTCTGGGGCACCGGCCCCGGCCAGGGCACGGTCAAGATGACCATCCCCGACAGCCACGCCGACTTCATCTTCGCCGTCGCCGGCGAGGAGCTGGGCCTGTTCTGGTGCCTGCTGATCGTGGCGCTGTTCGCCGTGGTCGTGCTGCGCGGCTTCTCCCGCGCCTTCCAGGACCAGAACCTGTTCGTCGTGCTGGCCGCCTCGGGCCTGCTGATGCAGTTCGGCCTGCAGTCGCTGATCAACATGGGCTCGACCCTGCACCTGATGCCGACCAAGGGCATGACCCTGCCCTTCATCTCCTACGGCGGCTCCTCGCTGATCGCGCTGGGCATCGGCATGGGCATGGTGCTGGCGCTGACCCGCAAGCGCTTCGGCACGGAGGCGGCATGACGGGCCTCATCGTCCTCGCGGCCGGCGGCACCGGCGGCCATCTCTTCCCGGCGGAGGCGCTGGCGGCCGAGCTGCTGTCGCGCGGCCGCCAAGTCGTGCTGGTCACCGACACGCGCGGCCACGCCTTCGGCGACAGCCTGAAAGATGTCCCCGTCCACCGCATCCGCGCCGCCACCCCCGGCGGCGGGCTGGTGGGCAAGGCCAGGGCCGCCATCGAGCTGGGCCTCGGCACGCTGCAGGCGCGCAAGCTGCTGTCGGGCCTGAAGCCCGCCGCAATCGTCGGCTTCGGCGGCTACCCGTCCGTCCCCACCGTCTTCGCCGCCCAGCGCCTGGGCGTGCCCGTCGTGCTGCACGAGCAGAACGCCGTGCTGGGCCGCGCCAACCGGCTGCTGGCCTCCGGCGCCAAGCTGGTGGCGACCTCCTTCCCGGAGGTCACCCGCCTGCCCGCCGGCGTCCCGACCGTGCGCACCGGCAACCCGGTCCGCCCGGGCGTGCTGGAGCTGTCCGGCCGACCCTATCCGACGCCCTACCATGGCGGCTCGCTGAACATCCTGGTGACCGGCGGCAGCCAGGGCGCCTCGGTCTTCTCGACCATCCTGCCAGCCGCCGTGGCGCGCCTGCCGGAGGAGCTGCGCATGCGCCTCGGCATCGTGCAGCAGGCCCGGCCCGAGACCATGGAGCAGGCCCGCGAGGGCTATGCCGGCCTGGGCGTGCAGGTGGAACTGGCACCCTTCTTCCGCGACATGCCGGCGCGCCTGTCGGCCTGCCACCTGGCCGTCTGCCGCTCCGGCGCCTCGACCGTGGCCGAGCTGACGGTGGCCGGCCGCCCCGCGATCCTCGTGCCCTACCCCTCGGCCATGGACGACCACCAGACCGCCAACGCCCGCTCGGTCGAGCAGGCCGGCGGCGCCTGGGTCATGCCGCAGCCGGCCTTCACCGCCGAGGCGCTGGCCGCCCGCTTGGCCGAGCTGCTGAAGGCTCCCGAGACGCTCGCCGCCGCCGCCGCGGCCGCTGCCGGCTGGGCCATTCCGGACGCCGCCCGCCGCCTCGCCGACGCCGTGGAGGGAGTGGCCGCATGAGTGCCGATCCGCGCCCGCCGGAGATGCCGGAAATGGCCTCGCTGGACACTCTCTTTCCACACCTCCTCGCCGACTTCGGGGAGGAGGATGCCGCCCCCGACCTGATCCCCCATCCGCTCACCGGAGACCCGTCATGAGGGCCATGCCCCTGTCCATCGGCACCATCCACTTCGTGGGCATCGGCGGCATCGGCATGTCCGGCATCGCCGAGGTGCTGCATAACCTGGGCTACACGGTCCAGGGCAGCGACATGGCCGACAACTACAACGTCAAGCGCCTGCGCGACCTGGGCATCCGCGTCGATATCGGCCACCGCGCCGAGAACATCGGCGAGGCCGCCGTGGTGGTGATCTCGTCGGCGGTGAAGAAGGACAATCCGGAGGTCGTGGCCGCCCGCTCCGCCCTGGTGCCGGTCGTGCGCCGCGCCGAGATGCTGGCCGAGCTGATGCGGCTCAAGTGGGCCGTCGCCATCGCCGGCACCCACGGCAAGACCACCACCACCTCGCTGGTGGGCGCCATCCTGGAGGGCGCGGGCTTCGACCCGACCATCATCAACGGCGGCATCATCAACGCGCTGGGCACCAACGCCAAGCTGGGCCAGGGCGACTGGATGGTGGTGGAGGCCGACGAGAGCGACGGCACCTTCACCAAGCTGCCCGCCACCATCGCGGTCGTGACCAACATCGACCCGGAGCACCTGGACTTCTACGGCACCTTCGACAAGGCGAAGGAGGCGTTCGACCAGTTCGTCCAGAACATCCCCTTCTACGGCTTCGCCGCGCTCTGCATCGACCATCCCGAGGTGCAGGCGCTGATCGGCCGCGTCGACCGCCGCATCGTCACCTACGGCTTCAACCCGCAGGCGGACGTGCGGGTGGCGAACCTGCGCACCGACACGTCGGGCGCCTACTACGACGTGGTGCTGGCCGACCGCATCGCCGGCGAGGAGCGGGTGATCGAGGGCATCCACCTGCCCATGTACGGCCAGCACAATGTCCAGAACTCTCTGGCCGCCATCGCCGTCGCCGTGAACATGCAGGTGCCGGACGAGGCGATCCGCGCCAGCCTCGCCAAGTTCTCCGGCGTGAAGCGCCGCTTCACCAAGACCGGCGAGAGCAACGGCATCACCGTGATCGACGATTACGGCCACCATCCCGTGGAGATCGCCGCCGTGCTGAAGGCGGCGCGCACCGCCGGCACCGGCCGCACCATCGCCGTGGTGCAGCCGCACCGCTATTCCCGCCTGCACAGCCTGTTCGAGGAGTTCTGCAGCTGCTTCAACGAGGCGGACGCGGTCATCGTGGCCGATGTCTACGCCGCCGGCGAGGCGCCGGTCGAGGGCGCCAGCAAGGAGGCGCTGGTGGAAGGCCTGCGCATGCGCGGCCACCGCCACGCCCTGCCCCTGCCCTCGCCCGAGGCGCTGCCCTCCATGGTCCGCGACATCGCCCGGCCCGGCGACCTGGTGGTCTGCCTGGGCGCCGGCAGCATCACCTACTGGGCCAACGCCCTGCCGGCCGAGCTGGATGCCCTCTTCGGCACCACCCGGCCGCAGTCCGCCACCGGGGGCAGCCAATGATGGCTCCACACCGGCATCAAGACCAGGTTCAGGCCCTGGTCGAGAGGCTGCCCCCGGTGCGCGGGCGAATTTCGGCCGACGCGCCGCTCGCCCACCTGACCTGGTTCCGCGTCGGCGGGCCGGCCGAGGCGCTGTTCCGCCCGGCCGACACGGCCGACCTCGCCGACTTCCTGAAGGGCTGCCCCGACGACGTGCCGCTCACCGTGATCGGCGTCGCCTCCAACCTGCTGGTCCGCGACGGCGGCATTCCCGGCGTGGTGATCCGCCTGGGCGGCCCCTTTGCCGAGGTGACGGTGGAGGGCGAGCTGATCCATGCCGGCGCCGGTGCCTTGGACCTGAACGTCGCCATGACCGCCCAGGAGGCCGGCCTGTCCGGCCTGGAGTTCCTGTCCGGCATTCCCGGCACCATCGGCGGGGCGGTGCGCATGAATGGCGGCGCCTATGGCGCTGAGACGGTGGACGTGATCGTCTCGGCCGAGGGCGTGGACCGCCGGGGCAATGTCCGCACCTACACGCGTGACGAGCTGGGCCTGACCTACCGCCACTGCGCCGTGCCCGACGACGTGATCTTCACCCGCGCCACCTTCCGCGGCACGCCCGCCGACCGCGCCGCCATCAAGGCGCGCATGGACGAGATCGCGACCAAGCGCGCCGACACCCAGCCCGTGCGCGCCCGCACCGGCGGCTCCACCTTCGCCAATCCTGACGGCGCGAAGGCATGGGAGCTGGTGGACCGCGCCGGCTGCCGGGGCCTGACCATCGGCGGCGCCCAGGTGTCGGAGAAGCACTGCAACTTCCTGATCAACAACGGCGACGCCACCGCCGCCGACATCGAGACTCTGGGCGAGGAAGTCCGCCGCCGGGTGCGCGAGACCTCCGGCATCGAGCTGCGCTGGGAGATCAAGCGCGTCGGAGTACCTCGGACGGATGGGAGGGCGGCGCGATGAACTTGGCGACGACTTCGCGAATCCTTCCGCTCCGATTCCTCCCGCGTCGCGGCGCGGTCCGCCTCCGGACCATGCTCCGCGACGTGGCGGACGCCTTCGATCTGCGCCGCGACTCGGCGGATTTTCAGGTATTTGGGGCCTCCGTGCCGCATACGCACACAAAATCTTGCGTTCCGCCCGCCTTCTGCGAAGTTGGGCCCTACGCCGATCACTCCGAGGTACGGCCACCCGCGGGCCGTGGGGGGACGAAGCAATGACCGAGCAGACGCAACAGAAGCACGTCGCCGTCCTCCTGGGCGGCTGGTCCGCCGAGCGCGAGGTGTCGCTCGTCAGCGGCGCCTCGGTCGTGGGCGCGCTGGAGAGCGTCGGCTACCGCGTCACGGCGGTGGACGTGCAGCGCGACCTGCTGGGGCTGATGAAGGCGCTGCACGGCAATGGCCGTCCCGACGTCATCTTCAACGCCCTGCACGGCCGCGGCGGCGAGGACGGCCTGATCCAGGGCGTGCTGGAGTACCTGCACGTCCCCTACACGCACTCCGGCGTCATGGCCTCCGCCGTGGCCATGGACAAGGACCTGACCAAGCGCATCCTGGCGACCGTCGGCATGCCGGTCGCCGAGGGCGTGGTCGCCACGCGCGAGCAGTGCCAGGCCGGCGACGTGCTGCCCCGCCCCTATGTGGTGAAGCCGGTGGACGAGGGTTCCTCGGTCGGCGTCCGCATCGTGCATCCCGGCGACAATTACGGCGCCGTCGGGGCCGAGGGCTGGGTCTATGGCGAGAAGGTGCTGGTCGAGCGCTACATCCCCGGCCGCGAGCTGACCGTCGGGATCATGGGCGACCGCGCCCTGGCGGTGACCGAGATCGTGCCGCGCACCGACTTCTTCGACTACAAGGCCAAGTACACCGAGGGCCAGGCGGTCCATGTCTGCCCGGCGGACATCCCGGCCGATGTGGCCGAGGAGGCCAAGCGCCTGGCGCTGCTGGCGCACAAGACGCTGGGCTGCTCCGGCATCAGCCGCTCCGACTTCCGCTGGGACGATACCCGGGCCGGCACGGGCGGGCTGTGCTTCCTGGAGATCAACACGCAGCCCGGCTTCACGCCGCTGTCGCTGCTGCCCGAACAGGCGGCCCATCTGGGCATGTCCTACGCCGACGTCTGCTCCTGGCTGGTGGAGAACGCCAAATGCCACGCGTGAGCCCCGATAACGGCCCGGCCGAGCACAATCCGCGCGCCCGCATGGCCGCCGCCACGCGGCGCATGACCGAGCAGGCCGCCCGCCGCGCCAACCGCCGCCGCGCCCTGCCGCGCTGGACCTTCGCCGCCGCCCGTGCCGCCCTGTTCGGCGTGCCGCTGCTGGCCGTCGCCGGTGTCGCCCTGTGGGGCTGGTCGTCCGGCTCGCTCGCCACCGCCACGGCATCCGCGCGCGAGAGCGTGCTGGAGGTCAGCGCCCGGGCCGGCCTGTCGGTCGGCGAGGTGCTGGTGAAGGGCCGCAAGGAGGCCGAGCGCGAGCAGGTGCTGGCCGCCCTCGGCGTGCAGCGCGGCACGCCGATCCTGGCCTTCGACCCGCATGCCGCCCGCGCCGCGCTGGAGGCCCTGCCCTGGGTCCAGTCCGCCACGGTGGAGCGCCGCCTGCCCGACACGATCTTTGTCAGCCTGGTCGAGCGCGCGCCGATGGCGATCTGGCAGCACGACAAGAAGCTGCACCTGGTCGACGCCGACGGCGTGGTCCTGACCGACAAGGGGCTGGAGCGCTACCAGGACCTGCCCATCCTGGTGGGCGCCGACGCGCCGCGCTACGGCCGCGACCTGCTGACCGCCCTGGCCGCCGAGCCGGTGCTGGCCGGCAGGGTCGAGGCCGCCGTGCTGGTCGGCGGCCGCCGCTGGGACCTGCGGCTGGACAACGGCATCGACGTGAAGCTGCCGGAGCACAATTACGCCGCCGCCCTTCGCCAGCTGGCGACGGTGCAGCAGACCAACGGGGTTCTCGAGCGCGACATCGTCGCGGTCGACCTCCGCATTCCCGACCGGCTCGTGGTGCAGACCGCGGCCCAGGCGGCGCAGCGCAAGAACGCGCCGCCGCAGAAGATCTGAGGCAGTCGGGACAATGGCGTTCAACGGTTCCCTCAGCGTCCGGTCCAAGCCGAAGCGAGCCCTGCGCGGCGGCACGATCGCCGCGCTGGACGTCGGCAGCAGCAAGGTCGTCTGCTTCATCGCCCGCGTCGACGATCCCGGCACCGTGCGCGTGGTCGGCATCGGCCACCAGGTGTCGCGCGGCGTGCGCGCCGGCTCCATCATCGACATGGAGCAGGCGGAGAACGCCATCGGCACCGCCGTGCACGCCGCCGAGACCATGGCCGGCGAGCAGATCCGCGAGGTGCTGGTCAGCATCTCCGGCGGCCAGCCCGAGAGCCAGACGCTGACCATCGATACCAACGTCCTGGGCGGCGACATCACCGACAACGACGTGCGCCGGGCGCTGGCCCAGGCGCGCAACCTGACGGTCGCCCCCGACGCCGAGCTGATCCACTCGATCCCCGTCGGCTATTCGGTCGACGGCTCCAAGGGCATCCGCGATCCGCGCGGGATGGTGGGCGAGCGCCTCGGCGTGCGGCTGCACGTCGTCACCGCCGCCGCCGGCCCGGTGCGCAACCTCAACTCCTGCGTCGGCCGCTGCCATCTGGGCGTCGAGGGCTTCGTCATGTCGCCCTTCGCCGCCGGCCTCGCCTGCCTGGTCGAGGACGAGATGGATTTGGGCGTGACGCTGGTCGACATGGGCGGCGGCACGACCTCCATCGCCGTGTTCTTCGACGGCAAGCTGGTCTGGTGCGACAGCATCCCGGTGGGCGGCGCGCACGTCACCAACGACATCGCCCGCGGCCTGACCACGCCGCTGGTCCATGCCGAGCGGCTGAAGACGCTGTACGGCAGCGCCCTCACCTCCCCCGCCGACGAGCGCGAGATCATCGACGTGCCGCAGGTGGGCGAGGAGGAGCGCGGCCAGGCCAACCACGTCCCGAAGTCGCTCCTGGTCGGCATCATCCAGCCGCGCATGGAGGAGATCTTCGAACTGGTGCGCGGCCGGTTGGAGGCCTCGGGCTTCGCCAAGATGGCCGGGCGCCGGGTCGTGCTGACGGGCGGTGCCAGCCAGTTGCCGGGCGTGCGCGACCTGGCGGCCCAGGTCCTGGACAAGCAGGTGCGGATGGGCCGCCCGCTGCGCATCGGCGGCCTCGCCGAGAGCGTCGGCGGCCCCGCCTTCTCCACCGCCGCCGGCCTGCTGGCCTACGCGGTGCAGCAGCATGCGGAGGCGCCGGCCCTGGCGCCGCTGATGGAAAGCCAGCCGACGGGCTTCTTCGGGAAGGTCGGCAGCTGGCTCCGCGAGAATTTATGAGAACCGGCCGGCGTGCGGGAGCGGCGGCCAGCGCCACGGGGAACGCCTGAGGGGGGAAGCCGTGGCGATAGAGACCGCTCCCAGAAGAGTACCGAACCAAGGCCCTAGCCGGCCGATGACAGACGACAGAGACACTCCTAGACGAAGGGGGAGACGAGCATGACGATCAAGGTCACCATCCCGACCGCGGACTTCCAGACCCGCCCGCGCATCACGGTCTTCGGCGTCGGCGGCGCCGGCGGCAACGCCGTGAACAACATGATCCGGGCCAACCTGGAGGGCGTCGAGTTCGTCGTCGCCAACACCGACGCCCAGGCCCTGCAGGGCAGCCAGGCCACCAAGCGCCTGCAGCTCGGCAACACCATCACCCGGGGCCTCGGCGCCGGCTCGCGCCCCGAGGTCGGCCGCGCCGCCGCCGAGGAGCAGCTGGAGGAGATCCTCTCCTACCTCGACGGCACCAACATGTGCTTCATCACCGCCGGCATGGGCGGCGGCACCGGCACGGGCGCGGCCCCGGTCATCGCCCGCGCCGCGCGCGAGCAGGGCATCCTGACCGTCGGCGTGGTGACCAAGCCCTTCCACTTCGAGGGCGCGCACCGCATGCGCCTGGCGGAGTCGGGCATCAACGAGCTGGCGCAGTACGTCGACACGCTCATCATCATCCCGAACCAGAACCTCTTCCGCATCGCCAACGAGAAGACCACGTTCGCCGACGCCTTCAAGATGGCCGACGACGTGCTGCACTCCGGCGTGCGCGGCGTGACCGACCTGATGGTCATGCCCGGCCTGATCAACCTGGACTTCGCCGACATCCGCACGGTCATGACCGAGATGGGCAAGGCGATGATGGGCACCGGCGAGGCCAGCGGCGACCGCCGCGCCATCGACGCCGCCGAGGCCGCCATCTCCAACCCGCTGCTGGACGACGTGTCGATGAAGGGCGCCCGCGGCGTGCTCATCAACATCACCGGCGGCTACGACATGACCCTGTTCGAGGTCGACGAGGCCGCGAACCGCATCCGCGACGAGGTCGACCCGGACGCCAACATCATCTTCGGCTCCACCTTCGACCAGGCGCTCGAGGGCAAGATGCGCGTGTCGGTGGTCGCCACCGGCATCGAGGCCGCCAGCCAGCAGCAGCCGCGCCCGGCCCAGCCGCAGCTGACGGTCGTCGCCGGCGCCGCCCGCCCGGGCATCCCGGCCGCCCCGAGCCGCGCCGCCGCCCCGCTGACCACGCCGGTCCGCCCGGCCGCCGCCACCTACCACGCCACCCTGACCCCGGCGCCGATGGCCCCGGCCGCCGCGACCATGGCCGCCGCCCCGGTCGCGCAGGCGCCGGCCGCCCCGATGACCGCGGGCGCCCTGGCCCTGGAGCCGGTCGTCGAGGCCGAGCCGGAGACGGCGCCGGCCGAGGCCGAGCCCGCCGCCGAGGCGACGCCGGTCGAGGCCGCGCCGCAACCTACTTCCCCGCTGGCCGCCGCCCCGGTGGCCGCCGCTCCGGCGCCGACCGGCTCGGGCCCGCTGCGCGGCGAGCGCAGCAACGGCGCCTTCATCCCGCCGGCCCCGGCCGGCGCCGGCCCGCGCCTGGGCGCGCCGAACCCGGAGCGCTTCACCGCCCCGTCGGCCGACGCGAAGAAGAAGCCCGGCCTGTTCCAGCGCATGTTCGGCTTCGGCGGCGAGGAGCAGCAGGTGCCGCCCGCCGCGCCGCCGTCGGTGCAGCGCCAGCAGGCCGCCCCGCAGGCTCCGGCGGCCGCCCGCCAGCAGCCCGCCCCGACGCTGGGCGCCGCCCGCCCGACCGCCCCGCAGCAGCCGGGCCTGGGCATCGACGGCGTCGAGCGCAAGGCCGCCCAGGGCGAGGACGAGCTGCTGGACATCCCGGCCTTCCTGCGCCGTCAGGCGAACTGAGCGGATCGGGTTACCACCTTTCGCAGCTGCAACAATCCGGAAGCCGGCCCATCACGGGCCGGCTTTCTTTTTCGCGCGATCCATCGTCTAATGGCGCCGCTTCCGCCTTCACCGTTCGGATCAAGCACTTACCTGGATTTGTACGGTTCGCGCGGCGTAACAATCAGTAACAAAGAGTGATTTGAGGACTTTACCCCGCCCGTCTACCTATGCATCGGGGCGTATCGGCGATGGCGCGCTGCAGCATTGGCTGGATCGCGGCGGACTGGTTCGCGACGATCGGGTTCTGTCCGCGCGCCGTCGCAAAGAGGGAAGTCACACGTGTCCTATGAAGGCGAAGCGGCATCCGTGTCGTTCCAGCAGACCCTGAAGGGCCCGATCAACTGCACCGGCATCGGCCTGCATTCCGGCAGCCGCGTCGGCATGACCCTGGTCCCCGCCGCCGCCGGTTCCGGCATCAATTTCGTCCGCACCGACCTGCTGGCCTCCGGCCGCGGCCTGGCCGAGGCGACCGTGCCCGCCCGTTGGGACGCCGTGGTCGACACCCGCCTGTGCACCGTCGTCGGCAATGCCACCGGCGTGACCGTCGGCACGGTGGAGCATCTGATGTCGGCCCTGCGCGGCTGCGGCATCGACAATCTGACCGTCGAGCTGGACGGGCCGGAAGTGCCGGTCATGGACGGCAGCGCCGCGCCCTTCGTCTTCCTCGTGGAATGCTCGGGCATCCAGGTCCAGGACCAGCCGCGCCGCCTGCTGCGCGTGCTGAAGGAGGTCTCGGTCGTGGAGGGCGAGAAGAGCGCCGTCCTGACCCCGGCCGCCGCCCCCGGCTTCAGCTTCGAGATCGACTTCGACAGCGCCGTGGTGCGCCGGCAGGAGGGCCATCTGCGCCTGACCGCCAGCAGCTTCAAGGCCGAGGTCGCCCGCGCCCGCACCTTCGGCTTCCTGCACGAGGTCGACATGATGCGCCGCGCCGGCCTGGCCCGCGGCGGCTCGCTGGACAACGCCATCGTCATCAGCGGCGACCGCGTGATGAACGAGGGCGGCCTGCGCTACAAGGACGAGTTCGTCCGCCACAAGATCCTGGACGCGGTGGGCGACCTGTACCTCGCCGGCGCGCCGATCCTGGGCCACTACAGCGGCATCCGCGCCGGCCACGCGCTGAACAACAAGCTGCTGCGCGCGCTCTTCGCCGACGCCTCCGCCTGGCGCCTGGAGGAGCCGGTCGCCCCGGCCTCCACCGCCGACGGCTGGACCGCGCCGCGCCTCGCCGCCTCGGCCTGACGTCCTACCCGGCTCCACAAACAAGAAAGCCGCGGTCCCCACCCCGGGGGCCGCGGCTTTCTTGTTGGTGGCCGGCCGTGATGCCGGCGGCTCAGAACAGCAGGTTCAGGCTGATGGTCATGAGCAGGGCGACGCCGAGGACGGTGGCGCCCTCCAGGAACTCGCCGGCGGTCGGCAGGGCGTCGTAGAGGCTGGCGGCGGAGGCGGTCAGGGCGGTCATGGCTTAGTCTCCCGGGTCTGGTGGCGGATCAGAACATGGCGTTCAGGCTGAAGGTCATGACGGCGGCGACGCTCAGCGCGGCGGTGCCCTCGATGAATTCCTCGACCTTCGGCAGGGCGGCGACGAGGCGGGCGAGGAAGCCCTGGTCCTGGGTGGCAGTCTCGAAGGAGGCGGTCAGCTTGGTCATTTCGGTGTCTCCGGGGTTCGGTGTGTCTCGATGAACCTGTAAGAGCAACCGCCGTGCCAACTCCGGTGGACCCAGGAAATTGGCCCCTTCCCCACCCAACTTCGCGGGCCTTTGGCGCATTCATGGCGAAATAGTGGCGCGCACCGCGATGCCGGTAGCGTCGTACGCCATCGATTGCGGATGCGCAGGCTGTTCACGGACGGACGCACTGTCCGGAATCGGACAGGCGGAGCGTTCGCGGGCGGACAGGCGGCCGTCAGCCGCCGGCCCAGACCTTGGTGGTGAGATAGTGGCTGGCAAGGAACCGGTAGAGCTCGGAGAGGTGCCACACCGCCTCCTCCTTCGCCGGGTTCAGCGTGCGCCAACTGTCCGGGATGCCGGCCCAGACCATGCTCTCGTAATGCAGCGCGTCGCGGGTCCGGCGCAGCAGCTTCAGCGTCGGCTCGAACTGCTTCAGCGCGTTCACCGGCTCGCCCACCGCCATGTCGATGTCGTCGAACTGCTTGGAGAACTGGGCGATCGGGGTCTTCAGCAGATCCTGGATGCGCTTCAGCTGGTAGTCGAGCTCGCGGTCGCCCCGGTACAGCTTCCCCATCTCGCGCAGCTTGCGGGCGATGTCGAACAGCGGCTTGAAATGGTCGCGCAACGCCTCGAGATAGGCCAGCTCATTGGCCAGGATCTCGATCCGGTCGACCACCTCCTGCTTGCGCGTCGGCGGCAGCCCGACCAGCTCGGCGATGTCGGTGGCGGCCTCGCGCATGCGGCGCTTGGCCTCCTCCCCCTCGTCCACCACGGCGAGGCCCTGGCGGGCGCCGGTGATCGCCTTAAGGATGGCCGAGCCGATCTTGATCAGGGCGAAGTCGCGGTGGCGGTCGTCGATCTGCCAGGACGCCGTGCCGTCCAGGATCTCCGAGGGGATCTTGTCCCCGTGCCGGATGATGCGGACATGCTTCAGCGACGAGGCGACGGTGCGCAGCAGCAGTCCGTCGGGGCTGTCGGCCGGGATGCCGAACATGTCCTGGACCTTGGACAGCGGAATGGCCCCCCGCGCGTCGCCCAGGTCGACCTGCAGCACCGGCTCCATCATGGACCCCGACAGGGTGAACAGCGCGTTCTCCAGCCGCAGCGCGCGGTGCTGGAAATCGAAGACCGTCGATCTGGCGGAGGGCGGGGCGTCTGACACGTCGACTTCTTCCGGAAGCGGGGCGGAACGCTACTACCGCGCCATTCTTCCCAGGCATATACTTCGGTCGGGTTAATCCTGCCATGGGAGGGAACGATGAGGGGGCGCATTCCGGGGATGCTTTTCCTGACGGCCGGGCTGCTGGCGTCGGCGCCGGCGGCGGCCGAGGCGGTGAAGCTGACCTCGCTCGACTGGCCGCCCTTCAGCGGCGCCTCCCTCCCCCTCCAGGGTGCCACCACCGCGGTGGTGCAGGAGGTCTTCAAGGCCAGCGGCGACGCGGTGACGGTGGAGTTCCTGCCCTGGCAGCGCGCGGTCGACACGGCGCTGAAGGGCCAGGGCTACGCCGGCTACTTCCCTGAGTATTTCAGCAAGGAGCTGGCGGACGGCAGCTGCAACTTCTCCAAGCCGATCGGCTCAAGCCCGCTGGGCTTCGTCGAGCTGAAGGCGGCGCCCGTCACCTGGGCCACGCTCTCCGACCTGAAGGGCAAGGCGATCGGCACGGTGCAGGGCTATGTCAACGAGGCGGAGTTCGATCGCATGGCGGCGGCCGGCGAGCTCACCGTCGACCCCGCCCCCGACGACGCCACCAACCTGCGCAAGGTCGCGGCGGGGCACCTGCCGCTGGCGGTCATCGACCGCAACGTCATGGAATATCTGCTGGCCTTCGACCCCGCCCTGAAGGCGGTGCGCGACAAGCTGCGCTTCAACGCCAAGGTGCTGGAGACCAAGGATCTGCTGATCTGCTTCCGCAAGGACGCCGCCGGCGCCGCCGCGCGCGACCGCTTCGACAAGGGGCTGGCGAAGGTCAATGTCGGCGCGGTCATGTCCGAGGCGCTGAGCATGATGAACCGCTGAGTCGGGCTTCCACAGCCCCGCTCAGCGACCATATTTCCGCCGCAGAGACGGCTAGGATCGAGAGCCGGGGCCGCTTCCCGCGGTCTCCGGCCTTTTCGCCGGCCGTCCGCGCATAGCCGCTTGGCGACGGCGCCATGCCGCGTGCTATAAGACGGCGGCTTTGCTGAAAGAGAACGCGTTCCCCCGATGATGCTGCCGACCCGGTCCCCCTTCCGCCGCCTCGCGCGCGGGCTCGCCCCCCTCTCCCTGCTCCTGCTGGCCTCGTGCGCCGGCGAGAGGGAGGAGATTCCCTACATCGAGCGGCCGGTGGAGCACATCTACACCGAGGCGGCCAACGCCATGGACCGGGAGAACTACCAGCGCGCCGCCCTGCTGTTCGAGGAGGTGGAGCGCCAGCACCCCTACTCGCAATGGGCCGTGCGCGCGCAGCTGATGTCGGCCTACGCCAACTACCAGTCGCTCAAATACGACGACGCCATCAACACGCTGGACCGCTTCATCGCGCTGCATCCCGGCAACCGCAACGTCGCCTACGCCTATTACCTGAAGGGCCTCTGCTACTACGAGCAGATCGCCGACGTGCGCCGCGACCAGAGCATGACCGAGCTGTCGCTGACGGCGCTGGGCGAGGTGGTGCGACGCTTCCCGGCCAGCCCCTACGCCCGCGACGCCAAGCTGAAGATCGAGCTGGCGCAGGACCATCTGGCCGGCAAGGACATGGAGGTCGGCCGCTTCTACCAGCGCACCGGCCTGCACACCGCCGCCATCAAGCGCTTCCGCAACGTCGTGGACCGCTACCAGACCACCAGCCACGTGCCGGAGGCGCTGCACCGCCTGACCGAGTCGTACCTGGCGCTGGGCATCACCGACGAGGCCAAGGCCACCGCCGCCGTGCTCGGCCACAATTATCCGGGCAGCGACTGGTACCAGGACACCTACGCGCTGATGACCGGCGGCCAGCAGAGCAGCCAGCCGGGCTTCTTCCGCCGCACCTTCGGCTCGATCTTCTGAGCAGTCCCCGATGCTTGTCACGCTGGCGATCCGCGACGTCGTCCTGATCGAGCGCCTGTCGCTGGCGTTCCAGGGCGGACTCTGCGTGCTGACCGGCGAGACCGGCGCCGGCAAGTCCATCCTGCTGGACGCGCTGGGCTTGGCGCTGGGCGCCCGGGCCGAGAGCGCGCTGGTCCGCCACGGCGCCGACCAGGCCAGCGTCACCGCCGAGTTCGACCTGGACGGCCGCCCCGACCACCCCGCCTACGACATCCTGCGCGAGCAGGAGATGGAGGTGGAGGACCGGCTGGTGCTGCGCCGGACGCTGACGGCCGACGGCCGCTCCCGCGCCTTCGTCAACGACCAGCCGGTGGGCGTGGCGCTGCTCCGCCGCCTGGGCGAGACGCTGGTGGAGGTGCACGGCCAGTTCGACACGCACGGCCTGCTGGACCCCCGCACCCACCGCGACCTGCTGGACGATTATGCGGGCTTAGCCGGCCCCGCCGCGAAGGTCGCCGACGCCCACAAGGCTTGGCGACAGGCCGAGCAGGCCCGCCGGACGGCCGCCGACGAGGCGACCCGCGCCCGCGCCGAGGAGGAGTTCCTGCGCCACGCCGTGGCCGAGCTGGACCAGCTCGACCCCAGAGAGGGCGAGGAGGCCGGCCTGGCCGAGCGCCGCACCGTGCTGATGCACCGGGAGAAGCTGGTCGAGGCGCTGACCGGGGCTTACGGCGAACTGGCCGGCGAGCGCGGGGCCGAGCGGGCCCTGGCCGGCGCGCTCCGCACCCTCACCCGCATCGCCGACAAGGCCGGTGGCCGGCTGGACCCCATCATCACCGTGCTGGACCAAGCCGCGGCCGAGGTCTCCGAGGCGTCGCGCTCGCTGCAGGCCCTGTCGGCCGACATGGAGGGCGACGGCGGCGGCCTGGAGAAGCTGGAGGAGCGGCTGTTCGCGCTCCGCGCCGCCGCCCGCAAGCACGGCACCGACGTGGATGGGTTGGTGGCCTTGCGCGCCGACATGGGCCGCCGCCTCGGCCTGATCGAGGACACCGGCGACATCCTGACCCGCCTCGCCAAGGAGGCGGAGACCGCCAAGGCCACCTATCTCGACGCCGCCCGGACCCTGTCCGCCGCGCGCGCCAAGGCTGCGGGCAAGCTGGACCAGGCGGTCGCCGCCGAGCTGAAGCCGCTGAAGCTGGAGAAGGCCCGCTTCACCACCCAGGTGGAGCCGGCCTCCGAGGACGAATGGGGTCCGCACGGCATCGACCGCGTCGCCTTCACCGTATCCACCAACCCCGGCGCGCCGCCGGGTCCGCTCGCGAAGATCGCGTCGGGCGGCGAGCTGGCGCGCTTCATGCTGGCGCTGAAGGTGGTGCTGGCCCAGGTCGGCACCGTGCCGACGCTGGTCTTCGACGAGGTCGACACCGGCATCGGCGGCGCCGTCGCGGATGCCGTCGGCGAACGTCTGGCGAAGCTGGGCAGCGGCCTGCAGGTGCTGGTCGTCACCCACAGCCCCCAGGTCGCCTCGCGCGGCGCCAGCCACCTGCAGGTACGCAAGAAGGCCGCCCAGGGCACGACGCGCACCGAGGTCGTCCGGCTCAGCGACGAGGAGCGCCGCGAGGAGATCGCCCGCATGCTCTCCGGCGCCGAGATCACCGAAGCCGCCCGCGCCGCCGCCGACAGCCTCATGGCGCGGCGGTAGCCCTCTCCTCTCTTCCATTGTAGAAGACATGCCTCTCCGCACGTGTCGGGGCGCAGCTGGTCGGTGCTGCGTGCTTCGACAAGCTCAGCATGAGGAATGCTGGTTCCAGGCACCGCTGGGAGCAGCACCCACCTCCTCAGCCTGAGCTTGTCGAAGGCCGCACAACGCCGCTCGCCCTATAGAGGCAACGACCTGAAAGAGGCGCCCTTGGACCAGACGCTCCGCAGCATTTCCGTCGATGAGCTGACCCTCGAGCAGGCGGCCAAGGAGGTCGACGCCCTCACGGCCGAGCTGACGCACCATCGCGAGCTCTACTATGCCAAGGACGCGCCGGAGATCACGGACGCGGAGTATGACGCGCTCGACCGCCGGCTGCAGGCGATCGAGGCGCGCTTCCCCGAGCTGATCCGCGAGTCGAGCCCGACCCAGACGGTGGGCGCGGCCCCCTCCTCCGGCTTCCGCAAGCTGCGGCACGCCGTGCCCATGCTGTCCCTGTCGAACGCCTTCACGGCCGACGACGCGCGCGAGTTCGTGGCCCGTATCCGCCGCTTCCTGAGCCTGGCCGAGGACGCGCCGCTCGACTTCGTGGCCGAGCCCAAGATCGACGGGCTGTCGCTCTCCATCCGCTACGAGAAGGGAAAGCTGGTCCAGGCCGCCACCCGCGGCGACGGGTTCGAGGGCGAGGACGTCACCGCCAATGTCCGCACCATCGCGGACATCCCGCAGACCCTGGCCGGCAGCCCGCCCGACGTGCTGGAGGTGCGCGGCGAGGTCTACATGACCCGCGACGCCTTCATGGCGCTGAACGCCCGGCAGGCCGAGGCCGGGGAGAAGGTCTTCGCCAACCCACGGAACGCGGCGGCCGGCAGTCTGCGCCAGCTGGACGCCTCCATCACCGCCAGGCGTCCGCTCTGCTTCTTCGGCTATGCCTGGGGCGAGCTGTCGGCGCCGCTGGGCCGGACGCAGTGGGAGAGCCGGGAGGCGTTGGCCGGCTTCGGCTTCACCCTCAGCGATCCCTCCCGGCTCTGCCGCACGGCCGAGGATCTCATCGCCTATTACGAGGAGATCGGCGCGCGGCGTGCGGAACTGCCCTTCGACATCGACGGGGTGGTCTACAAGGTCGACCGGCTGGACCTGCAGGAGCGGCTGGGTTTCGTCAGCCGCTCGCCGCGCTGGGCGACGGCGCACAAGTACCCGGCCCAGCAGGCGCAGACCTTGCTGAAGGAGATCAGCATCCAGGTCGGCCGCACCGGCGCGCTGACCCCCGTGGCGGAGCTGGAGCCGATCAATGTCGGCGGCGTCATGGTCGCCCGCGCCACGCTGCACAATGAGGACGAGATCCGCCGCAAGGACATCCGCGTCGGCGACACGGTGGTGGTGCAGCGCGCCGGCGACGTCATCCCGCAGATCGTCGCCTTCAACCCCGAGCGCCGGCCGCCCGAGGCCATGCCCTTCGAGTTCCCCACCCGCTGTCCCGAATGCGGCAGCGAGGCGGTGCGTCCGGAGGGCGAGGCGGTCAGGCGCTGCACCGGCGGGCTGGTCTGCCCGGCCCAGGCGGTGGAGCGGCTGATCCATTTCGCCAGCCGCCTTGCCTTCGACATCGAGGGGCTGGGCATCGAGCGGGTGCAGCTGTTCTTCGAGGAGGGACGCGTCCGCACCCCGGCCGAGATTTTCACCCTACAGGCGCGCGAGGAGCAGCGGCTGGACCGGCTGGTCAACAAGACCGGCTTCGGCAAGAAGTCGGTGGAGAAGCTGTTCGCCGCCATCGAGGCACGCCGCACCATCACGCTGGACCGGCTGATCTACTCGCTGGGCATCCGCCAGGTCGGCGAGGCCACGGCCAAGCTGCTGGCCCGCAACTACCACACCGCGGGGGAGTGGACGTCCGCCATGGCCGAAGCCGCGGCGGAGCGGGCGGAGAAGCGCGAGGAGAAGAAGCCGGAGCTGGTCGGCCCACACTACGCCGCGCTCTGCGCCATCGAGCAGATCGGCATGAGCGTGGCGGACGACATCACCGCCTTCTTCCACGAGGACCACAACCGGCAGGTCCTGGACGATCTGCTGGCCCAGGTGACGGTCGAGGAGTACCGGGCGCCGGCCAGGGTCGACAGCCCGGTGGCGGGCAAGACCGTCGTCTTCACCGGCACGCTGGAGACCATGGGCCGCAGCGAGGCCAAGGCCCGGGCCGAGGCGCTGGGCGCCAAGGTCGCGGGCTCGGTCAGCGCCAAGACCGACTATCTGGTGGCCGGCGCCGACGCGGGCTCCAAGGCCACGAAGGCGCGGGAACTGGGCGTCAAGGTCCTGACCGAGCAGGAATGGCTGGACCTCATCGGCGGCGCGTGAGCTACTTGGCCGCGACCGCCGCCCGGCGCCCGGCCAGCAGGCCCAGGGAGAGCCGGGCGTCGCGCAGCAACTCGCGGCGGAACAGGGCGGTGGCGGCCGTATAGATCAGCATGCCGGCCACCACCTGCCCGACCAGCACCAGGGCGGGCGGCCCGAACGGCGCCAGCCCGGTGCCCACCCCGTCCACGGCCACCATCATCATGCCCGAGATCAGCAGCACCGGCGCCAGGTCGGCATAGACCCGCCCCGGCGAGACGTCGAGCCGGCGCTGCACCATCCAGACCACCAGCGGGATGAACAGCAGCTGCCGCAGCGCCAGCGCGCTGGCCACGGCCGCCAGCCCGCCCGGCGCCGCCAGCAGGATGGCGCAGAGATTGGCCGCCGCCCCCGCCAGGTAAAGCAGGACCAGCGCGCGGATCTCGCCCGTGGCGCGCAGGGCGGCGGCGCTGATCTGCACCACCAGCAGGCCGGCGCCGTTCAGCGCCAGGATCGCCAGGATCGGCCCCGCCTGCCGCCATCCCTCGCCGAACATCAGCGGGATCAGCTGGTCGGCCAGCATGGCGAGCCCCAGGAAGGCCGGGAAGGCGACGGCCGCGATCAGCCGCAACGCGCCGTGATAGGTTGCCCGGAGCCGCGGCAGATCGTCCTGCAGCCGGGCGAAGACGCTGAGCAGGGCGACGCTGGTGGCGACGATGAACGCGGCCGACACGGCGTCCATGATCCGCGCCGCCAGCGAGTAGATGCCCAGCAGCGACGGCCCGAGCACCACCATGATCGCGCCGCGGTCGATATACTGGCTGCCGACCATGGCGAGGCGCAGCCCCACGATCTCGGCGGTGCGGCCGGCCATCGCCCCCGCCTCGCCCCGCGACCAGAGCAGGGACGGGCGCCAGCGCGCGCTGTACCAGAGCAGGCAGGTGCCCAGCGTCCGTTCCACCAGCTGCTGCGCGATCAGGCTCCAGACGCCGCCGCCGAGCAGCGCCACGCCGATGCCCGCCGCGGCGCCCGCCGTGACGGCGATCCAGGAGCGCACCGCCAGCGCCCGGTTGCGCAGCTCCCGGCGCAGCAGCGCCTGGTGGATGCCGCCCAGCGCCCCGATCACCAGGATGCCCGCCTGCGCCGTCAGCAGCGGCGCCAGACCCGGCGCCTTCAGCAGCGCGGCCGCGATCGGCGCCGCCCCGGCCATCACGGCCGCGACCGCCACCGCGATGAGCAGGTTGCTCCAGAATGCCGTGGAGAGGGAGATCGGGTCCACTTCCCGCCGCCGCACGATCTCCTCGCCCACCGCGTCGTCCACCAGGCACTGGGTGACGGCATAGACCACGAAGGCGAAGGCGTAGAGGCCGAACTGCTCGGCGTCCAGGAAGCGCGCCAGCACGAAGAAGGCAACCAGGGACACCAGCTGGCGGCCGACCGTCTCGCCCACGGAGAAGGCGACCGCCAGGGCGCCGCGGTTCCGTAAATCCATGACCAATCCTTGTACCGGGAGGCGACTTCGGCGGAAGGGACTATGGCTGAAGCATCCGGCGCTCAGACTTCGGGGACAAGCGCACCCATGGCGATGGCGGCGGCGCATCGGCCCAGGCCCGGCGCAGGAGCGGAGCGGGAGGGGGCTACCCACTTCCCGGGGCGATGCGCCGATCGTCGGTGTCCGGGGCAAGGGGCTAATGCGGATCGCCACGGGAACCAGGACGCTTCGCCAATTTCGCGATCGGAACGCCTGGTACGCGACAAAATCGCCATCTGCGTTCACTCCGGGCGCGAACCACCACGCAAATCCGCCCGTTCCGGCGCTGGCACACCCCTTGCTCTTATCCCGGACAGATCATCCGACATGAAGGGGGACGACCACCATGAAGCGCACCACCACCATCCTCGCCGGCGCCGCCGCGCTGCTGCTCGCCACCTCGGCCCAGGCGTTCGAGCGCCAGGAGTTCGATGCCAGGGGCGTGAGCGTCGAGGGCGTCATCGGCCGGGTGACGGTCGCGGTTGCGCCCAAGGGCAGCCGCGTCTCCGTCGCCGTGTCGGGCAAGGAGGAGCCGCTGTCGCGCATCTCCGTCCGGCTGAAGGACGGCAAGGTCGAGATCGAGCAGGGCAGCCCCGGCTACAACCGCACCATCCGCAAGGAGGATTGGGTCGAGGTGCAGGTGACCGTGCCCGAGGGCGCGTCGCTGGGTGTGGCCGACTTCATCGGCGAGGCCACGGTGGGCGACCTGCAGGGCGACCTCGCCGTCGCCGACCTGACCTCGGGCACGCTCAAGGTCGGCCGCGTCGCCTCGGCCGCCATCGAGATCAACGGCAGCGGCGAGGTGACGCTGGGCGACGTGGCGCGCGGCCTCGCGGTGGACATCAGCGGCTCCGGCGACGTGGAGGCCGGCCGCACCGGCGGCGACGTCGCCATCAGCATCGACGGCAGCGGCGACGTGACGGTCGGCTCGGTCCAGGGTCCCGTCACCGCCGCCATCAACGGCAGCGGCGACATCCTGGTGAAGGACGGCACCGCCGACCCGCTGACCGTCTCCGTATCGGGATCGGGCAACTTCACCCTGCAGGGGACGGCCACCAGCCAGACCATCAGCCAGAGCGGCTCCGGCAAGGTGCGCATCGGCCGTACGGGCTGACCCCTACCCGTCCGCCCCTGTTGGCGGTGGCCCGGCTCCCATGCTAAGCGGGCCGTCGTCACCGCCAGCCAGGAGCACCAAGGCATGAAGTACCTGCACACCATGGTCCGGGTCGCGAACCTGGAGGAGTCGCTGGACTTCTACGTCGACAAGCTGGGCCTGCGCGAAGTGCGCCGGATGGAGAACGAGAAGGGCCGCTTCACCCTGGTCTTCCTCGCCGCCGACGAGACGCCGGACGCGCAGGTGGAGCTGACCTACAATTGGGACCCGGAGGTCTATACGGGCGGCCGCAACTTCGGCCACCTGGCCTTCGCGGTGGACGACATCTACGCCACCTGCCAGCACCTGATGGACCGGGGCGTCACCATCAACCGCCCGCCGCGCGACGGCCGCATGGCCTTCGTCCGCTCCCCCGACGGCATCTCCATCGAGCTGCTGCAGCGGGACGGGTATCTGGAGCCGCGCGAGCCCTGGGTGTCCATGCCGAACACCGGCACCTGGTGATACGTCCCCAAAGCCAGGGTTGATGCGGCGCTCGATTCACCCTATCCGTTCGGGGTAGGGACGGAGCGGGCGCACATGGCGGCGGTCATCATCTTCATCGTGGCGGCAGTGGGGCTGGGCATCGCGCTCTATGTCGCGGCGTCCCGCAAGGGCCTGTCCGAGGAGGAGATGTTCCGCCGCTTCGACGGGCTGAACGGCTTCACCGTCACCGAACGCCACCACCACAAGGCCAGCGGCCTGGCCGCCGACGAGCAGCGCGGCCTGATCGCCGTGGTCAGCAAGGAGACCGAGAAGGTCTGCCTGCTGGGCCCGCGCGACCTGACCGGCTGGCGCTACGTGCCCAAGGACGGGCATTTCGAGATGACGCTCCGCTCCCGCCGCCACAAGGAACCGCTGATCGTCACCTTCCGCAAGTCGGCCACCGCCGACGAATGGCTGAAGATCTTCAAGAACCTCGCCGAGGGGAAGTAGGCCAAGCCCGGTCAGCCCGGCAGCCCGTCCATCCTGGGAACCTCGTCCAGCCCCTCGTCCCACGCCGCCCGGCTGGCGACGCAGATATGGGCGGTAGGGCGGATGCCGACCGGCGTGTCGAGGCTACCGGCCGGCACCACCAGCAGGGCGCCGTCCATCTGCACGCTCGGCAGCGCCGACCCGCAGCCGGCGCAGAAGCTCCGCTCATGCCGGGTGCCGGGAACGCGGTAGGTCCGGACGCTGTCCCGCCCCGACAGCCAGGTAATCGTGGCGGTCGTCGAGAACAGGTTGGCCGCATGCGCCGATCCCGTCCCCTTCCGGCAGCGCCCGCAATGGCACAGGAAGAAGGCCTCGAACGGGCCCTCGATCCGGAAGCTGACGGCGCCGCAGAGGCAGGAACCTTCAGCGGATGGAGCCATGATCATCCCAACATCACTGTGCACAGATTAAGGGGATAGGGCGGCGACTGCGGCAAGGTACCCCCTTCACCGTCACCCCGGCGAACGCCGGGGCCCAGGGGTTGAAGTGGGATACGGTCGATGCAGCCGCGCACTTGGCGCGCCTTCCGGAGCGGTTCCGCGAACCTTGGCGCAGGGAGAGGAACCCGGTCGATCCCCTGCTGCAACCCCTGGGCCCCGGCTTTCGCCGGGATGACGATCCAGGGAGGGACCTGTGAAGAGAACCATGCCACCGGCGATCCGACAGGGATTTATGCCGCCTCCCCCTCGCCCACGCAGGCCTTGTACAGCGCCTCGACCACCGGCCGGCTCACGTCGCGGGTGATGAAGACGATGCGGGTGCGGCGGTCGTCGCTGGGCCATTCCTCCAGCTGCACCGGCGGATGGAACAGGTGCTGCACGCCGTGGATGACGATGGGCCGGTCGGCCTCGGCCACGTTCAGCAGCCCCTTCACCCTGAGGATATCCGGCCCCCGCAGCCGCGCCAGCGTCTCCAGGAAATGCACAAGCTTGTCCCAGGAGACGGGCTCGTCGATGGTCAGGCAGAAGGCGCCGATGCCGTCGTCGTGGCGGTGGGCGTGGCCGTGCCCATGGTGATCGTGATCATGGTGGTCGTGGTCGCAGTGGCCGTGGTCATGGTCGCAATGGGCATGGTCGTGCCCATGGTCATGATCGTGCCCATGGTGATGCCCGTCGCCATACGCCTCCGCCTTGAGCCAGCGCTGCACGTCCAGGCTCTTGCTGGCGGGGTTGTAGAGGCCGGCGTCGAACAGCAGGGAAGACAGCGCCTCGGGCGACTGCGCCGTGACGATGCTGGCGGCCGGGTTCAGCTGGCGCAGCCGCGCGGTCAGCGCTTCGACCTGGGCAGGCTCGGCGATGTCGGTCTTGGTCAGCACCAGCCGGTCGGCGACGGCGGCCTGCTTCAGGCTCTCCTCGTTACGGGTCAGCTGCTGCTGGCCGAAGACGGCGTCCACCGTCGTCACCACCCCGTCCAGCCGGAAGCGGGAGGCCACCAGCGGGTCGGTCATGAGGGTGTGCAGGATCGGCGCCGGGTCGGCCAGGCCGGTGGTCTCGATGACCACCCGGTCGAACTCGGTCACCTCGCCCCGGACCCGCCGCAGGAATAGGTCGCGCAGCGTGTCGGCGAGGTCGGTGCGGATGGTGCAGCAGATGCAGCCGCTGTCCATCAGCACCGTGTTCTCGTCGACCTTGGAGACCAGCAGATGGTCCAGCCCGACCTCGCCGAACTCGTTGATGACCACGGCGGTGCGCGCCATGCCGGGCTCGCGGATCAGGCGCGACAGCAGCGTCGTCTTGCCGCTGCCGAGATATCCCGTCAGCACGGAGATCGGCAGGCGCGGCGGCGGCGAGGGCGGGGTCGGTTCGGTCACTTGGTGTTGTCCTGTTGCGGGGCCTGGCAGGCGGCGCAGCGTCCCAGCACCTCCACCGTCTGGCGGTGGGCCTGGAAGCCGCGGGCGGCGGCGCCCTGGGCGATGGCCTGCGCGATGCCGCCGTCATTCATCTCCACCGCGTCGCCGCAGCCGTCGCAGACCAGGAACTGGCCGGCATGGGCCTTGCCCGGTTCGGGGCAGCCGACGAAGGCGTTCAGCGATTCGATGCGATGGACCAGCCCCTGCTCCACCAGGAAGTCCAGCGCCCGGTAGACGGTCAGCGGCGCCACGCGCTTCCCGTCGCGCGCCATGTCCTCCAGGATCGCGTAGGCGCCGCGCGGCTTGTGGCTGGACCAGACCAGCTGCAGCACCTGCTCGCGCAGGTCGGTCAGGCGGGCGCCGCGGGCCGCGCACAGGTCGCGCGCGCGCTCCATCGCCCCGCCGACGCACCGGCCGTGGTCGTGCCCGCCGTGGTGATGGTGGTGGTGGCCGCCGGTGGAGTGGATGTCGCTCATGATCCCGCACCATATGGCCCCGCGCGCGCCCGCGGCAACCGTCCGATGCCGCGCACCCGGCGCGCCGCCCGGCCATTGCCAGGACGGGGGCCTCCCCCTACCTTTGTGCGCATCAAGCCGGCGGGGAGACAATTGATGCGCGCAGGACGGATCGGGGCGGCCGCGGCCGCCGCACTCATCGCCTTGGGAATGGCGGGCGCGGCGCTGGCCTACGCGCTGCCGGAGTCGAACCGCCTCTTCTTCAGCGTCGTCCGCAACGGCGACAGCCCCATGGGCCATCACCGGCTGAGCTTCACCCGCGACGGCGACACGGTGACCATGGACATGGACATCCGCTTCGAGGTGAAGATCGCCTTCGTCACCGCCTACCGCTACCAGCACACCAACCGCGAGGTCTGGAAGGCCGGGCGGCTGCAGTCGCTGGAGACGACCACCAACGACGACGGCGACCGCTACTGGGTGCGGGGCGCCGCCACCGAGGCCGGGTTCGCGGTCGAGTCCTCCACCGGCAGCTTCACCGCCCCGGCCGACATCGTGCCCACCAGCTACTGGAACGACGCCATCCTGACGGCCACGCAGCTGCTGGACACGCAGCGCGGGCTGCTGATGGACGTGCGGATCGACGCGAAGGGCGAGGAGGAGATCGTCGCCGCCGGAAAGACGGTCCGGGCGCGACACCACACCATCAACATCCTGACCAACAAGCCCGGCGCCACCGACCGGATCGAGGCCTGGTACGATGCGGAGGGGCGCTGGGTGAAGATGAGCTACAAGGCCAAGGGCCAGGACATCGAGTACACGCTGGACCCGCCGCCGGTGCCGCCGCAGCAGGCGGAGCGCGCGCCATGACGGCAGCCATGACGGGCGTCCGCACCCCCGGCCCCGGCGACGGCGTCGCCTGGATCACCGGCGCCTCCAGCGGCATCGGCGAGGCGGTGGCGCTGAGGCTGGCCGCCCAGGGCTGGACCGTCGCCGCCAGCGCCCGCAGCGCCGACAAGCTGGCGGCCCTCTCCGCCCGCGCGACCGGCCCGGGCCGCATCCTCGCCGTGCCGCTCGACGTCACCGACCTTGAGGCGACGCGCCGCACCGTATCGGAGCTGGAGGCGGCGCACGGGGCCGTCGCGCTCGCCCTCCTGAACGCCGGCACCTACAAGGCCGACGGCGCCAAGAATTTCGACATCAAGGACTTCCGCGACACCTACGAGCTGAACGTCATGGGCACGGCGAACTGCCTGGACGCGGTCATGCCCGGCATGATCGGGCGGCGCGCCGGTCACATCGCGGTGGTGTCCTCGGTGGCGGGCTATCGCGGCCTGCCCCGCTCGCTGGCCTACGGCTCCAGCAAGGCGGCGCTGATCAATTTGACCGAGAGCCTGAAGCTGGATCTGGAGCGCTATGGCGTGAAGGTGCAGCTGGTGAACCCCGGCTTCATCCGCACGCCGCTGACCGACAAGAACGACTTCCCCATGCCCTTCCTGATGGAGGTCGGCGACGCCGCCGACCGGCTGGTGGCGGAGCTGAAGGGCGACGGGTTCGAGATCACCTTCCCCCGCCGCTTCACCTGGATGCTGCAGCGGCTGCGCTGCCTGCCCTACCCGCTCTACTTCGCCGCCACCCGCAAGGCGGTGCCGAAGTGAGCATCGAGGAGGCGGTGCGGTCCTATATCCGCTACTACGACGATCTCCGGCCCGAGACGGTCGACGGCATCGATGCGCTGGTGGCGCCGGACGTGCGCTTCAAGGACCCGTTCAACGATGTGCGCGGCCGCGACAAGCTGCGCGCCATCTTCGCGGACATGTTCACGGTACTGCAGGCGCCGCGCTTCGTGGTGCGCGACCACGCGGTGAGCGGCCGCACCGCCTATCTGCGCTGGGGCTTCGACTTCACCTTGCGCGGCCGGGCCTACAATATCGAGGGCATGTCCGAGGTGCGCTTCGACGAGGCCGGGCTGGTGGTCGAGCATATCGACCATTGGGACGCCGCCGAGCAGGTCTACGAGCACATCCCAGGATTGGGTGCCCTAATCCGCCTGGTGAAGCGCCGCATGGCGCATTGAGCCGTATGGCAGCGCAACTGAATGCCCCCTCTCCCAGGGGGAGAGGGTTGGGGTGAGGGGGTAAGAGAGTAGGGGAAAAGCGCTTCATCGCAGTTTGCACGCTGCTCCGCGTTCCCGTACCCCCTCTCCCTGTCCCTCTCCCCCCTCTCCCTGTCCCTCTCCCCATGGGAGAGGGGACGGCAACAATAGCCGCCGTGCGCTTACCTACATCCCTTAAGAGCAGTGGCGCCGCCTCGGGCGCCTTTGCCACCATGGCGGCTCCACTGCCGACCGGATCACGCCATGCGCCTGCCCCTCCTCGCCGCCGTCCTGCTCCTCGCCGGCCCCGCCCTCGCCCAGGAGCAGCAGCCGCCGCTGACGGCGGAGACGCTGCAGCGCTACGGCGCCGCCTGCACCGAGTCGAAGCAGGCCAACGCCGGCAAGCCCAAGACGATGGAGAGCCTGCGCGGCCAGGACCTCGATGCCATTCCGAAGAAGCACGGCTTCACCGGCATCGACGAGGTCATGAAGATCGGCAACCGGGTCATGTTCGTGGACATGTACGCCGATGCCGACGCCGAGCAGCTGAAGGCGCTGGAGCAGCAGGCCGACCCGATGATGAAGGCCATGATCGCCCAGGCCATGGTCGACGCGCCCGTGGTGAAGGCCAACAAGGCCTCGGTGGACGCCTGCAAGGCGGGGTGAGAGCGGGCTTGCGGGACGGCCCGATGTTGCGTACATGCGCGCCATGACCGACACGACCTCCCCCGCCCCGCTGCCGGTGGCCCGCTCCGTCGCCGACCTCCGCGCCCGCATCCGCGCTTGGCGCGCCGAGGGGCTGACCGTGGGGCTGGTGCCCACCATGGGCGCCCTGCATGACGGGCATCTCAGCCTGGTCGCCCGCGCCCGGCAGCTGGCCGACCGGGTGGTGGCGAGCGTCTTCGTCAACCCCACCCAGTTCGGCCCGACCGAGGATTTCAGCCGCTATCCGCGCGACGAGGCCGGCGACGCCGCCAAGCTGGCCGGCGCCGGCTGCGACCTGCTGTTCGCCCCGACCGTGCCGGAGATGTACCCGGCCGGCTTCGCCACCAGCATCGACGTGGGCCCCACCGCCGACCCGCTGGAGGGCGAGCACCGCCCCGGCCATTTCCAGGGCGTGGCGACGGTGGTCGCCAAGCTGCTGCTGCAGAGCCTGCCCGACGTCGCCTGCTTCGGCGAGAAGGACTATCAGCAGCTCCAGGTCATCCGCCGGCTGGTGACCGACCTGGACATCCCCGTGCGCATCGAGGGGGTGCCGACCCTGCGCGAGCCCGACGGCCTCGCCATGTCGTCCCGCAACCGCTACCTCTCGGCCGAGGAGCGCGCCCAGGCCGTCACCGTCAGCCGCGTGCTGCGGACCCTCAAGCAGCGCCTGTCCGCCGGCACCGAGCCGGTGGCCCCCGCCCTGGCCTGGGGCGAGGCGGAGTTGCGCGCGGCGGGCTTCTCCCGCATCGACTACGTCGCGGTGGTGGACGCCGCCACGCTGCAGCCGCTGGAGCGTGTCGACCGGCCGGCACGCGCGCTCATCGCCGCCGTGCTGGGCACCACCCGGCTGATCGACAACATGGCGCTGGGGCCGCAGGGCTGAGGCGCCATCGTTGTCCCAGTCTCTCCCGTCACCCCGGCGAAAGCCGGGGCCCAGGGGTTGCAGCGGGATGCGTTCAATGCAGCGCTCCCAAGCTTTACGGCTCTCGATCCGGCCGATAGGGACCGGCTTCATCCATGGTGCATGGCTGCAACTCCTGGGTCCCGGCTTTCGCCGGGATGACGGCTGTGATTGGTACGGCAGGTCGAAGCATCTTTCCCCTCCGGCTCCTCCCGACCTACGGTGCCCAAGGAACCCCACCCGCGCATCGCCGTTCCGATGGAAGACCGTTTCCATCGGAGGGGCATCCATGAGCCACCGCGCCTTCATCCAGACCATGATCACGCTGGCCTCGGCCTCGCTGGGCTTCGTCGCGGCGCTGGCCTGGAACGACGCGATCAAGGCGGCGATCACGGCGGCGCTGGGCCAGGACGACAGCGTCACGGGCCTGTTCATCTACGCCGTCGCCGCGACCATCGTCGCCATCCTCGTGCTGACCCTGCTCGCCCGCGCGGCCTCCCGCGTCGGCGGCGAAGCGGCGATCACCCGCGAGGTCGACTGACCGGGCTCAGAACCCGGCCAAGCCCGTCGTCCACAGCCACAGCGCCGCCGCCGCCAGCGAGGCCAGTGTCATCGGCACGCCGCAGCGCGCATGCTCGCGGAAGCCGAGCGTGACCCCGCAGGCGGCGGCGCGCTCCACGGTGATGATGTTGGCGAGGCTGCCGGTGACCAGCAGGTTGCCCGACAGGGTGGAGAGCAGCGCCAGGGCGTAGAGCGCGCCCTCCGGCGGCGCCTGCCAGACCTGGATCAGCAGCACCACCGCCGGCACGTTGCCGATGCTGTTGCTGGCGAGCAGCGAGAAGGGCGCCAGGAAGCCCAGGCCGTCCAGCCCCAGCCCGGCGCCGGCCAGCGTCTCGACCACGCGACCCGGCAGTCCCGTCGCCGCCAGGGCGTGGGTGACGGTGAAGAGCGCCGCGATCAGCACCAGCAGGTTCCAGTCCACCAGCCCCAGGTGACGGCGGCTGGACAGGCGGCGGCTGACCAGCATGGCGCCGGCCACCGCCAGCACCCCGGTCTCGTGCGGCAGCGGCGTGGCGAACAGCGCCAGCAGGGCGAGCGTCCCCGCCAGCCCCTTCGCCAACTGCCAGCGGTCGGGCGGTGGTGTCTCGGGCATCGGCGACGGCCCCTCCGGCAGGGCCAGCCGCCCGCGCCAGACATGGCGCACGGTCAGGAAGACGATCGCCATCGCCAGCAGCGCCGGCGCCCCGCAGGCGCCCAGGAAGCGCCAGAAGTCGAGGCCGCCGGCTTGGCCGATCAGGATGTTCTGCGGGTTGCCGATGATGGTCGCGGCCGAACCGGCGTTGGCCGCGCCCGCCAGCGCGATCAGGTAGGGGCGCGGGTCCAGGCCCCGTCCCTTCAGCCCGGCGATCAGCATCGGCGTCATGGCGAAGACCACCACGTCGTTTGCCAGCACCGCCGACAGCCCGCCGGAGACCGCGACGGTCAACGCCAGCAGCGCCTCCGGTCCCCGGCCGGCGCGGGCGATGCGCAGGGCGCACCAGTCGTAGAAACCCGCCAGCGCGAACTGGGCCGACAGCAGCATCAGCCCCAGCAGGATGAACAGCGTCGGGAAGTCGATCGCTTGCGCCACGCCCGCCCCGTCCACGGCGCCGCCCAGCAGCAGCGCGATGGCGCCCAGCAGGGCGATGCCGGTGCGGTCCAGCATGAGCCCGGGCAGGCGGCCCAGCGCCATTCCGGCATAGACGAGCGCGAAGATGGTGAGGACGAAGGCGGTCATGCCCCAGGGCCGTAGCGCGCTTAGGAGCGCTTGGCAATGCCCGCGGCCCGGCCGTCGTGGTAGGATGGGGCATGCGCCGCGCCCTGCTCCCCCTCGTCCTGCTGCTGCCGCTGGCCGCCCCTGTTATGGCGGAGACGCAACCGCGCCTGGAGATGGGGGGCCAGCCGCCGAAGGCCGGCTCGCTGCCGACCGACCCCGCCCTGCCCACGCCGAAGATCACGCCGCGCCCGCCCTGGTGGTCCAAGGACCGCATCGTCTACGCCTTCGACCGGCCGGCGAAGGAGTGGCTGAGCCAGGACATGGCGCTGACCAAGGCCTGCCAGCGTGGCGAGTTCGTGCAGGTGGTGGACATGCTCTACCGCGCCTTCGGGCCCAGCGAGCGGCCGCTGGGCGTCGCCTACGGCACCATGGCGATCAACCTCTACGACCCCAAGCGCCTGCGCCAGGTCGGCACGGTCTATTTCTTCGCCGACCAGGACTCCGGCCGCTGCCGGGTCTGGACCGCGCGGCAGGACGACATCCGCGACTTCTTCGTCGGGCCGTAGCCCAGCCGGGATAGGCTGAAGCGTGGTGCGTCCTTCGACAAGCTCAGGATGAGGGAGGGGGGATGCCAGGCACTCCTCGTTTCCGAAACAGGGGGAGCAGCTAAATCCTCCTCATCCTGAGCCTGTCGAAGGACGCACGACATCAACGCTGCCCAAGCTCTTGAAAGCACCGGACGTCATCCGAATTACCCGGTGGCGGGGCCGGCGTCCCGCCCCGCGCATCCCCCACCGGCGCAAGGCGCGCTTCCCCAAGTGCCGAAGGGCCTCTATATAGGGCGCTTAGCCGCCAATCAGCCGCTCGCACCTTCCTCGCGCCCCCGCGCGGAGGGCTTCGCTCGGCCTGACCGAACCGACCCGACGCCAGCCAGGACGGACGCACCAGCATGCCCAAACGCACCGACATCAAGTCCATCTGCATCATCGGCGCCGGCCCGATCGTCATCGGCCAGGCCTGCGAGTTCGACTATTCGGGCGTGCAGGCCTGCAAGGCGCTGAAGCAGGAGGGCTACCGGGTCATCCTGGTGAACTCCAACCCGGCCACGATCATGACCGACCCGGGCCTGGCCGACGCCACCTATGTCGAGCCGATCACGCCCGCCATGGTCGCCAAGATCCTGGAGAAGGAGCGGCCCGACGCGCTGCTGCCGACCATGGGCGGCCAGACCGCGCTGAACACCGCCCTGGCGCTGTTCCGCGACGGCACGCTGGAGCGGCTCGGCGTCGAGATGATCGGCGCCAAGGCCGACGTCATCGAGAAGGCCGAGGACCGGCTGCTGTTCCGCGACGCCATGGACAAGATTGGGCTGGAGAGCCCCAAGTCCCGCCTGGTGCGCACCTACGAGGAGGCGGTGGAGGCCATGGCCGACGTTGGCCTGCCCGCCATCATCCGTCCCAGCTTCACGCTCGCCGGCACCGGCGGCGGCATCGCCTACAACAAGACCGAGTTCGAGGACATCGTGCGCGGCGGCCTGCGCGCCTCGCCGGTCGGCGAGGTGCTGATCGAGGAGTCGGTGCTGGGCTGGAAGGAATATGAGATGGAGGTTGTCCGCGACTGCCGCGACAACTGCATCATCATCTGCGCCATCGAGAACATCGACCCGATGGGCATCCACACCGGCGACAGCATCACGGTCGCGCCGGCGCTGACGCTGACCGACAAGGAATACCAGCTGATGCGCAACGCCTCGATCGCGGTGCTGCGCGAGATCGGGGTGGACACCGGCGGCTCCAACGTCCAGTTCGCCGTCAGCCCCGAGACCGGCCGCATGGTCGTGATCGAGATGAACCCGCGCGTCAGCCGCTCCTCGGCGCTGGCCTCCAAGGCGACCGGCTTCCCCATTGCCAAGATCGCCGCCAAGCTCGCCGTCGGCTACACGCTGGACGAGCTGACCAACGACATCACCGGCACCACGCCCGCCGCCTTCGAGCCGACGATCGACTATGTCGTCACGAAGATGCCGCGCTTCGCCTTCGAGAAGTTCCCCGGCGCCGACGCGCTGCTGACCACCTCGATGAAGTCGGTCGGCGAGGCCATGTCGATCGGCCGCACCTTCCAGGAGTCGGTGCAGAAGGCCCTGCGCTCCATGGAGACGGGCCTGACCGGCTTCGACGAGATCGACCTGACCGACGGCACCGGGGTCGCCGACCCGCTCAAGGTCCGCGCCGCACTGTCCAAGCCGACGCACGACCGCATCCTGGTCATCGCCCAGGCGTTCCGCCACGGCCTGTCGGTGGAGGAGGTGCACGCCGCCTGCAAGGTCGATCCCTGGTTCCTGCGCCAGATCCAGGAGCTGGTCCAGGCCGAGGCCGATGTGAAGGCCAAGGGCCTCGCCGCGCTGTCCACCCAGGAGCTCGCCAAGCTGAAGAGCCAGGGCTTCTCCGACGCGCGGCTCGCCAAGGTGCTGGGCATGGACGAGGCGGCGGTCGCCGAGCGCCGCCGCCATCTCGGCGTGCGCCCGGTCTTCAAGCGAATCGACACCTGCGCCGCCGAGTTCGCCAGCCGCACCCCCTACATGTACTCGGCCTACGAGGGCAACGGGCTGGAGCCGGCGGAGTGCGAGTCGCAGCCGACGGCCCGCGACAAGGTCATCATCCTCGGCGGCGGCCCGAACCGGATCGGCCAGGGCATCGAGTTCGACTATTGCTGCGTCCACGCCGTCTACGCGCTGCGCGAGGCCGGCTACGAGACCATCATGGTCAACTGCAACCCGGAGACCGTCTCCACCGACTACGACACCGCCGACCGCCTGTATTTCGAGCCGCTGACGGCCGAGGACGTGATCGAGCTGGTGCGCACCGAGCAGAGCAACGGCCGGGTGCTGGGCGTCATCGTGCAGCTGGGCGGCCAGACGCCGCTGAAGCTGGCGCATGACCTGGAGTCGGCGGGCATCCCGATCCTGGGCACCAGCCCCGACGCCATCGACCTGGCGGAGGACCGTGAGCGCTTCCAGCAGCTGCTGCACAAGCTGGGTCTGCGCCAGCCGGCCAACGGCCTGGCGCGCTCAGCAGCGGAGGCGGAGAAGGTGGCGGCCGAGATCGGCTTCCCCGTCGTCATCCGGCCCTCCTACGTGCTGGGCGGCCGGGCGATGGAGATCGTCCACGACATGGCCGGCCTCAACCGCTACATGCACCAGGCGGTCATCGTCTCGGGCAAGAACCCGGTGCTGATCGACAGCTACCTGCAGGACGCGATCGAGGTGGATGTCGACGCGGTCGCGGATGCCGATCAGGTGTACGTCGCCGGGATCATGGAACACATCGAGGAGGCCGGCATTCATTCGGGCGACAGCGCCTGCGCCCTGCCCCCCTACACCCTGCCGAAGCCGGTGGTCGAGGAGCTCTCCAAGCAGGCGGTGGCTCTCGCCAGGGGTCTAGGGGTCATCGGGCTGATGAACGTCCAGTTCGCGGTGAAGCAGTCCGCCGACGGCTCCGGCCCCGGCGGCTACGACATCTACATCCTCGAGGTGAATCCGCGCGGCTCTCGCACGGTGCCCTTCGTCGCCAAGGCCACCGGTACGCCGATTGCCAAGATCGCCGCGCGGATCATGGCCGGCGAGAAGCTGGCCGACTTCAAGCTGAACGGCCCCTTCCCGCCGCACACCGCGGTGAAGGAGGCGGTGTTCCCCTTCAGCCGCTTCCCCGGCGTGGACATCATCCTGGGGCCCGAGATGCGCTCGACCGGCGAGGTCATGGGGCTGGACACCGATTTCGGCCGGGCCTTCGCCAAGAGCCAACTGGGCGCCGGCGTCACCCTGCCGCGCGAGGGCACGGTGTTCGTCAGCGTGCGCGAGCGCGACAAGCCGACCATCGTCCCGACCGCCCGCCGCCTGGTGGAGATGGGCTTCAAGCTCATCGCCACCTCGGGCACGGCCGAGTATCTGCGCAAAGCCGGCCTGCCGGCGGAGACGGTCAACAAGGTCATCGAGGGGCAGCCGCACGTCGTCGACGCCATGATCAACGGCGAGGTGCAGCTGGTCTTCAATACGACCGAGGGAGCGACCGCCATCGCCGACAGCTTCAGCTTGCGCCGCACCGCACTGGTCAATAACATCCCCTATTACACGACGGTGGCAGGGGCCAGGGCGGCGGTCGACGCCATCACGGCGCTGAGGTCGGGCAGCCTGGAAGTGGCTCCGCTCCAGTCTTACCTGAGCGGATCGTACTAGGGCGGAGGTTACCGGCGGCGGGGCTTGCAGCCGCGCCGGCGGGGTTCATTTTTCTGTTGGGACAGTTACGGGACAGCCGAGGACCATGGAAAAGATCCCGATGACCGCGGCGGGCTACAACCGCCTGCACGAGGAGCTTAAGCACCTGAAGTCGGTGGAGCGGCCGAACGTTATCCGCGCCATCGCCGAGGCGCGCGAGCATGGCGACCTCTCCGAGAACGCCGAATACCACGCCGCCCGGGAGCGCCAGAGCTTCATCGAGGGCCGCGTCATGGAGCTGGAGGACCGGATCAGCCGGGCCGAGGTTATCGACGTGTCCAAGCTTTCCGGCAACGCCGTGAAGTTCGGCGCGACCGTGACGCTGGCGGACGAGGACACCGACGAGGAGGTCGTCTACCAGATCGTCGGCGCCGATGAGAGCGACATCAAGAACGGCCTGCTCTCCATCACCAGCCCGCTCGCCCGCGCGCTGATCGGCAAGCAGGTCGGCGACAGCGTCGAGGTCACCACCCCCGGCGGCTCCAAGAGCTACGCCGTCGAGAAGATCGAGTTCCGCTGAGGCGATTCGCCCGGCCGAACTGCCGAACGCCCGCCGGGGAGACCCGGCGGGCGTTTCGCGTTTCCGGCCCCCGCCTTGTCCCTCCCTTGCCCTTGCCGGCCGTGGTAATCCAGGCGGCATGACCGTACCCTCTGATCCGGCCACGCTGGCTTTGCTCCTGATCCTCGGCTCGGCCGTGCTGCATGCCGTCGTCAACGTGCTGGTCAAGCGCGAGGAGGACAAGGTGGCGGCCCGGGCACTGGTGGTGGGCACGTCGGGGCTGCTGATGCTGCCCGCGGCGTTCCTGGTGCCGCTGCCCACCGGCGAGACCTGGCTGTGGCTGGCCCTCTCCGGTGCCGTGCATTTCGGATATTCGCTGCTGCTGAGCGGCGCCTATGACCGCAACGACCTGTCGGTCGCCTACCCGATCGCCCGCGGGGCGGCGCCGCTGCTGACGGCGCTGGGCGCCCTGCTGCTGTTCGGCGAGGTGCCCGGTCCTTGGCAGGTCGCGGGTCTACTGCTGGTCTCGGCCGGGGCGCTGGGGCTGGGGCTGAAGCGGGGCGGCCTGTCCGGCGCCGTCGCGCCGGGCGTGCCGCTGGCGGTGGCGACCGGGCTCGCCATCAGCCTGTGCACCCTGGTCGACGCCTATGGGGTCCGCAGCGCGCCCGAGCCGCTGAGCTTCGTCGTCTGGTTCTTCCTATTCGACGCGCCCTGGCTGCCGCTCTACGTGCTGGCCACCCGCCGCGGACGGGTGATGGAGACGCTGCGGCGGCAGGGACGGCGCGGCGCCGCGGCGGGGTTGCTGTCGGTCGGCACCTACGGCATGGCGCTCTACGCCTTTGACCTCGGCATGACCGCCAAGCTGGCCGCCTTGCGCGAGACCAGCGTCGTGTTCGGCACGCTGATCGCCGTCACCTGGCTGGGCGAGGGCGAGGCGCGCCGCCGCCTCGCCTGCGCCGGGCTGGTAGCCTGCGGGGCGGCGGCGCTGGCCTGGGGCTGAGGCCGGGCGCAAAGGCGCGGTTGCGCCCGTCACGCGCCGCGTCCACTCTCGCTCGCCCCTACCCGGATGAGCGACGCATGACCAACCCGCCCTCCCTCGCCACCGCCGTCATGTTCTGGCTGAAGCTCGGCTGCATCAATTTCGGCGGGCCGGCCGGGCAGATCGCGCTGATGCAGACCGAGCTGGTGGACCGGCGCGGCTGGATCGACCAGCGGCGGTTCCTGCACGGGCTGAACTTCTGCATGCTGCTGCCGGGCCCCGAGGCGCAGCAGCTGGCCACCTATGTCGGCTGGCGCATGCATGGCGCCGTCGGTGGGCTGGTGGCCGGCATCCTGTTCGTGCTGCCGGGCGCGCTCGCCATGCTGGGCCTGAGCTGGCTGGCGGCGGCCCATGGCGACCTGCCCTGGGTGAAGGCGCTGTTCGACGGGGTGAAGCCGGTGGTGGTCGCCATCATTGCCGCCGCCCTCTGGCGCATCGGCCGGCGCACGCTGAAGGGGTGGGCCGCCCTGGCGCTGGCGGCGGCGGCCTTCGTCGCGCTGTATTTCCTGTCCCTGCCCTTCCCCCTGATCGTGGCGGCCGCCGCGCTGGTCGGCGTCGTGGCGGCGCGGATGGGGCGCGACGACCTCTTCGCCCCCGCCCACCACGGCGAGGACCCTCTGGCGACGGAAGTCGCGCCGCTGCCGGGCATCGGCCGGGCGCTGCTGCTGGCGGGGCTGTTCCTGCTGCTCTGGGTTGTTCCCGTGGGACTGCTGCTGCTGGCGCTGGGCGACGAGCCCTACCGCGACGTGGCGGCGCTCTTCACCAAGGCGGCCTTCGTCACCTTCGGCGGCGCCTATGCCGTGCTGCCCTACATCGCCGACGCGGCGGTCAACCAGCAGGGCTGGCTGACGCCCGCCGACATGGTGAACGGCTTGGCGCTGGCGGAGACGACGCCGGGGCCGCTGATCCTGGTGACGCAGTTTGTCGGCTTCTTCGCCGGCTGGAACAATCCGGGCGCCCTGTCGCCGCTGGCGGCCGGCACGGTGGCGAGCGGGCTGACGCTCTACGTGACCTTCCTGCCCTGCTTCCTCTTCATCCTGGTGGGCGCCCCCTATGTCGAGGCGCTGCTGCGCAACCGGCTGGCGGCGGCGGCGCTGGCGGCGGTCACGGCGGCGGTCGTGGGGGTGATCCTGAACCTCGGCGTCTTCCTGGGCGCTCATGTGCTGATGCCGGAAGCGGGCCGCGTCGACTGGTTCGCCGTGGCGCTGATGCTGGCGGGACTGGCGGCGCTGCTGCGGCTGAAGCTGGCCGTGCACTGGCTGGTGCTGGCCGGCGCGCTGGCGGGATTGGCGCGGTGGGCGGTGGCCGGGTAGCGGTGCCGTGGTGCGGCCTTCGACAAGCTCAGGCTGAGGGGTTCATTGCTGCTCCCGGCCAAGAACCAGGAGTGCCTCGCGTACCCCGGTCCTCATGCTGAGCCTGTCGAAGCACGCACGACCGCTCAGCCCCCCCCAACGAAAAAGCCCCGCCGGTGGGCGGGGCTCTCGTCTCATTCCTCGTCCTCGTCCTTCGACTCCGGACCGACGTCGACGTCGATGGGAACGCCCGGCGCGAACTTGGACTGGCGGATGCCCAGGGCCGACTTGACGTGGCTGACATTGGGCGCCGCGGTCAGCTTGGTGGTGAGGAAGCGTTGGTAGCTGTCCCAATCGGCGGCGACGATCTTCAGCAGGAAGTCCGTCTCGCCGGCGAGCATGTTGCACTCGCGCACTTCGGCCCAGCTGTTGACCAGGTCCTCGAACTTCTTTAGGTCAGCCTCCGCCTGGGAGGACAGGCCCACCTGGGCGAAGACGGTGACGCCGTAGCCCAGCGCCTCCGGGTTGATGTCGGCATGGTAGCCGCGGATGTAGCCCGCCTCCTCCAGCGCGCGCACGCGCCGCAGGCAAGGGGGTGCTGAAATGCCGGCCCGCCGCGCGAGCTCGACATTGGTCATCCGGCCGTCGGCCTGCAGGTCGCGCAGGATACGCCGGTCAATTCGGTCGAGTTTGACCCGCCGCATGTGTCTGTCTTTGGTCCCGGGGGTTTCGGATTGGAAAGGATGTTGCACAAACTAGCCGGTTGCGCCAGGGAACGCTACCCGTTTCGGGTAAGAGCCTCTAACAATACCCCGCGCCGTCGCGACGGCCGGAGTGCCGGTTCGTGGCAAGGAAGGCGGCGCGGCGCGATGTGGTTGCATCGTGCAAGCCGCGTGACGCAGACCACGGGCCGGCAATCCGGCCGCCCCTTCGGGGTGGTGAGGTTTGCTCGCCATCCGGTGCGTCGGACCGCCTCACCGGGGCGCCGCCCCGCTTTCAGCGCTCCTCCTGCCGGACTGACGGCAAACCTCACCATCGCGGCAGCGCGGGGTATTGTTAGAGGCTCTAAACCGTTACTTTCGGGCGCGCCCCTTCCCAAGGAGATAGTCCCATGAGCGCGCCCACCTGCTGGGTCATGTCCGACGGCAAGGCCGGCATGGAGAACCAGTGCCTGGGCTTGGCCGAGGCGGTGGGGGCGGCGCCCGTCGTCAAGCGGATCGCGTTGCGCTCGCCCTGGCGGCAGACGACGCCCTACCTGCCGGTGCTGCTGCCGGCCTCGCTCGCCCCGGGCTCCGACCCGCTGGCGGCGCCCTGGCCGGACCTGCTGATCACCTCGGGCCGGCAGGCGGTAGGGCTGGCGCTGGCGATCAAGCGGAAGAGTGGCGGCCGCACCTTCTGCGTCCACATCCAGAACCCCGGCGTGCCCTTCTCCTGGTTCGATCTGGTGCTGATCCCGCGCCACGACCACAAGCGGGGCGCCAACGTCGTCCCCACCCGCGGCGCCATCCACCGGGTGACGAAGGCCCGGCTCGACGATGCCGCCGCCCGCTTCGCCTCCTCCCTCGCCCACCTGCCCCGGCCGCGCGCGGCGGTGCTGGTCGGCGGCGACAACGGCGTCTACCGCCTGACCCCGGCCATCACCGCGGAACTGGCGGACCGGCTGGCGGCACTGGCCCGCTCCGGCGTCGGGCTGATGGTCACCCCCTCCAGGCGCACCGGTGCAGCCAACGAGGCGATCCTGCGGGAGAAGCTGGCAGGATTGCCGGCGGTGCTGTGGGACGGCACGGGCGAGAACCCCTACTTCGCCTATCTGGGCCTGGCCGACGCGGTGCTGTGCACGCCCGACAGCGTGTCGATGGTCTCGGAGGCCGCCAGCACCGGCAAGCCCGTCCACATCATCGGCATGGAGGGCGGGTCAAGGAAGTTCGCCGAGTTCCACCGGGGGCTGGAGGCCGACGGCATCACCCGCCCCTTCACCGGAACGCTGGAGAGCTGGAGCTACGGCACGCTGAACGACACGGAGCTGGCGGCGGCCGAGGTGGTCAGCCGCATGGCTGCCCGGCGGGCCTGATCCGCCCGCACGGTTGATGTGCGCGAAGGAAAGGATTACCTGCGGGGAGAGGATTTCCCCAGGGAACGCCACCAGGGACCGCCATGACCGCCCAAGCCGCCCTCGCCACGCCCGACGCCGCCGCCGGCGTCACGGTCGATCTGGACGCCTTCCGCGCCACGCCGCTGGCCGCCGACCCGTTCGACCATCTGATCGTGCCGGGCTTCATCCGCCGCGAGGTCATCGAGGCGGTGAACCGCGACTTCCCCGTGATCGACAAGCCCGGCAGCTTCCCCGCCGGCGAGCTGCGCTTCGGGCCCGCCTTCAAGGCGTTACTGGACGAGATCCAGGGCCCGGCCATGACCCAGGCCTTCGCCGCGAAGTTCGGCATGGACCTCTCCGGCCGCCCGACCATGGTGACGGTGCGCGGCCGCGCCCGGGCCAAGGATGGTCAGATCCACACCGACAGCACGACCAAGCTCATCACCGTCCTGATCTACATGAACCCGAGCTGGGAGAGCCCAGATGGCCGGCTGCGCCTGCTGCGCACGCCCGACAGCCTGGAGGATCCGGTGGTCGAGGTGCCGCCGGCGGAGGGCACGCTGCTGGCCTTCCGCAACGGCCCCACCGCCTGGCACGGCCACACCTCGGTCGAGGGACCGCGCCGCGCCATCCAGCTGAACTGGGTGACCGGCCAGGGCGTGGTGCTGCGCGAGCAGTTCCGCCACGCTCTGTCGGCCCGCATGAAGCGGCTGAACCCGTTCTCCTGATCGGAACGCGTAGGTCGCATGGAGCCGAAGGCGCAATGCGACGCTTCAGCGGTTGATGTCGCATTGCGCTGCGCTCCATGCGACCTACGGTTCTTCGCTGACCTGGATCAAAGCGTCCCCCGCCGGTTTGCCTGAAAACGCCGCCAGACAGAACCCGAAGGCCTGACAGATGCCCCTCAAGATCGACACCTTCAGCAACGTCACCGGCGGCAACAGCTACTTCAAGGCCATCGGCCATCCGCTGGCGGCGCCCAAGGCGCGCGAGCTGGTGCGGGCGTTGGAGGCGGCTGGCCGGGTCGCGGTCTACGACCCGCTGAACATGGCCGAGCCGTTCGAGGAGATGTTCCGCCTGACCGGCGTGGATCTGGCCGGCGTCTTCGTGCAGGACGTCGAGAAGATCGGCCGCGCCATCCTGGGCCGCTCCGCCCAGCCGGTGACGCTGCTGAAGGACACGGGAGCCCAGGCAATCTTCGTCGCCGCCTTCGACGCCGAGCGGCTGGTGGAGCATATCCGCCACCTGATCCCGGCCGGCGCCCAGGTGCTGACGCTGGACCCGCTGAAGCTGCCCGAGTCGATGCTGACCGACCGGCGCCACTATCTGGCGCCGCTGAACTTCGCCACCAACTTCGCCTTCTTCCGCGACGCCGCCGGCCACCACACCCGCATCGTCACCGCCGACTACTGGTCCAGCTACGGCGCCGCCGCCCCGAAGCTCTGGGCCCGGCTGATGGGCGCCGACGGCGGCGTGCTGGCGGAATGGACCGAGGACCTGCCGGGCGCCGACGCCACGGTGGTGATCGACAGCGCCGAGGTGCGCGCCCGCTTCGACCTGCCGGAGTTCCACGGCCAGCTGTTCCTGCACGTCATCGGCGCCGCCGGGCACGACGTGGTGAAGTACGCGCTGGACACCTATGGCGACGACGGCAAGGTCCTGTCCTGCACCCATGACGCCAATGCCTGGCCGGCCGATTTCTACGCCGGGCTGCCCGCGCCCAAGGCCGACGAGCGGGTGATCCTCTGGGTGCAGAACAGCCACCCCTGCCCCATCCCCGCAGGCGCCGTCGGCCTGAACCCGATGGGCGAGCCGGACCGGATCGCTTGGCTGGAGCGCGAGGTGCCGCCCTTTGGCACGGTGGCGCTTGATGTCGCCGACCTGCTGCCCGGCCTTGCCTGGCCCCGGCAGGTGGAGGTGCGCGCCGGCAAGCATTTCGTGCGCCCGCGCTACGAGGTGATCCGGCTGGCGCAGGGCCAGGAGGTCCGCCGCCGTATCGCCCACCCCAATGTCGAGCGCGTCGATCTGAAGCCCGACCCGAAGCTGCCGGAACTCGCCGATCTGATGGGCAAGGGCTTCATCCTGCCGGCGCCGATCCTGCCGCTGGACCGCTGGCGCAGCATCGCCCTGCCGACGCCGATGGCGACCACGCAGGCGACCCTGCCGCTGCTGGCCATCGTCTACGATGCCGACGGCAGCGAGATTATCAGGCGGCCGCTGGGCGCCCTGCCCCGCGACCACGCGCTGGCGCTGGATGCTTCGGAGTTGCTGGACGGCCGCACGCTCCCCTCGGGTCGCGGCCATCTGGAACTGGTCTACGACTTCGCCGCGGGGCTGGAGGCGGACGGCTGGCTGCACGCGCTGTTCCGCTACGAGGACACGACCAGCGGCCACGCCGCCGAGACCAGCTTCGGCGCCCACATGTTCAACACCGTGCTGACCTATCGCAACGAACCGCAGAGCTATGCCGGCCGCGCTCCGGGCCTGTCGACGCGGCTGTTCCTGCGCATGGGCACCGATCTGGCCGACACCTTCTGCCAGCTGATCTACCCGGCCAGCATGCCCTGGAAGGCCCACAGCGACACGGCCCTGATCCTGACCCGCCGCGACGGCACCGAGGTCGCCCGCCGGACGGTGCGCATCCCCTGCTCCGGCAGCCACCTGTTCCGCACCGGCGAGACCTTCACGGCCGCCGAGCTGGCCGCCGCCGGCCCGCATTCCTACGTCCTGATCCGCGACACCACCTGCCGCCTGTTCGGCTATCACGGCCTGATCCGCGACGGGGCGGAGGGGGCGTTCAGCCTGGACCACATGTTCGGGTTCTGAGGCCGGGCGGGGCATGTCGCATTGCGCGACGGCTGCGGCGTGGTGCGTGCTTCGACAAGCTCAGCATGAGGGATGGTGGTGCCAGGCACTCCCGAACCCGCCGGGAGCAGCACCAACGTCCTCAGCCTGAGCCTGTCGTAGGCCGCACACCGCCAGCACCCTTTCAACCCCGCAACCACCGCCCGCCGCATAGCCCCATCGGCCTCATGGTCATCGGTGTCACGAGCCGTTAAGCTCCCGCCCCAACAGCCCTTTCCACGGCGGATCGGGCGACAAGGACGGGTTGGACTATGGGAACGAAACGCATCCTGGCGGCCGCCCTGCTGGCCTCCAGCGCGCTGGCCGGTGCCGCCTTCGCCGCCGACAAGGCCGCCATCACCGCCGAGGGGCTGGTGCCGCACATCAAGGTGCTGGCCTCGGACGAGTTCGAGGGGCGCAAGCCCGGCACGGCGGGCGAGGAGAAGACGGTCGCCTACATGGCCGAGCAGTTCCGCAAGCTCGGGCTGAAGCCGGCCGGCGACAACGGCACCTTCTTCCAGGAGGTGCCGATGGTCGAGATCGTCAACAAGCCGAACGGCCCCATGACGGTCACGGCCAAGGACGGCAAGGTCCTGAAGTACGAGTACTTCACCCAGGCCATGTACTGGAGCCGCCGCCGCGTCGACCAGCCGGCCGTGACGGACTCGGAGGTGGTCTTCGTCGGCTACGGCATCACCGAGCCGCAGCAGAACTGGGACGACTATGCCGGCATCGACGTGCGCGGCAAGACGGTGGTGGTGCTGGTCAACGATCCGGGCTTCGCCACCGGCGACCCCAAGATGTTCGACGGCCTCGCCATGACCTGGCACGGCCGCTGGCCCTACAAGTACGCCAACGCCGCCGCCCATGGCGCGGCCGCCGTGCTGATCGTCCATGAGACGCGGCCGGCGGGCTATCCCTGGGGCGTGGTCGCCAACAGCCACAGCATCCCGCGCCTGGACCTGATGCCGCCCGACGGCGGCAAGGACCGCTCGATGATCGAGGGTTGGGTACAGCTGGACGTCGCCAAGGAGATGTTCGCCGCCGCCGGCCTGAACTACGAGGAACTGCGCGACCGCGCGTCGGATCGCGGCTTCAAGGCGGTGCCGATGGGGCTCAAGCTCTCGGTGGCGCTGAACAACAGCTTCCGCGACCTGAAGTCCCGCAACGTCGCGGCCGTGCTGCCGGGTGCCGAGAAGCCGGACGAGACCATCCTCTACGCCGCCCACTGGGACCATCTGGGGCGCGGCAACCCGATCAACGGCGACGACATCTACAACGGCGCCGTGGACAACGCGACCGGCACCGCCGGCCTGCTGGAGCTGGCCCGCGCCTTCGCGCAGGGGCCGCGTCCCAAGCGCAGCGTCGCCTTCCTGGGCTTCACCGCCGAGGAGCAGGGTCTGCTGGGGTCCGAGCATTACGCGCTGCACCCGCTGTTCGACCCGGCCAAGACGGTGGCCGGCTTCAACATGGACGGGCTCAGCTATATGGGCCGCACCCGCGACATCGTCGTGGTCGGCGCCGGCAAGTCGGAGATGGAGGACGACCTCGCCGCCTGGGCAAAGGCCAAGGGGAAGACCATCAGCCCCGAGACCTTCCCCGAGCGCGGCGCCTATTACCGCTCCGACCACCTCAACATGGCCCGCATCGGCATCCCCGCGCTCTACGCCAAGTCGGGCGTCGACAACATCCAGCACGGGGCCGAGTGGGGCAAGGCCAAGCAGGACGAGTTCACCCGCACCGACTACCACCAGCCCTCGGACGAGTGGAAGGAGGACATGGACCTGACCGGCGGCGCCGAGGACGTGCAGATGCTGTACGATCTGGGCTTCGGCCTCGCCAACAGCGACCGCTGGCCGAAATGGCGCGCGGGCACCGAGTTCCTGCCGATCCGCGAGAAGAGCCTGGCCGCGAAGAAGTAATCGCCGCCGGACGGGCGATGGAGGGGCCGCGTCGCGGGGCGCGGCCCTTTCCTATTCCGGCCGGCTGTAGGTCGCATGGAGGCGGAGCCGTAATGCGACATTACTCCGGCGGGGTTTGTCGCATTACGGCTCCGCCTCCATGCGACCTACGAACCGACCTTAGTCACGCTCGGCCTCGCGCCGGCGTTCCGCGATCAGCTCCTCCGACGCGCGGCCCTGATGCTCCCGCATGGAGGATCGCGCCTTCTCCTGCAGCCGGCGAAGGGCAACATCCGGCGGGTCGAGATACAGCGAACCGTTCTCCACTCTCGCCGAGAGCACACCACCCTCCTTCAGCCCAAGTTCAGCTCGGAAGCATGCCGGGATCACCAATTCGCCGTCGGCCGTCATTCTGATCGTCTGGCTGGGCATGCTGCTGCTCCCGAAGGTGCCGGTCTTCCGCATGGTCGCACAAATGGTCCGCCCAGCAAACCGGCCTCACCCGCGCCGCAACCCCGGGCGCTCCGTCCCGCCGGTGCGGCGGACATAGTCGGCCAGGGTGCGGCCGGGCTCGGGCTCGAAGGTCTCGCGCAGCAGGCCCAGGCGCATCACCCGGTCCAGGCGGAAGGCGCGGAAATCCTCGCGCAGGTCGCACCAGGCGATGAGGACGAAGCTGCGGCCCCAATCCTCCAGATGCAGCGGGCGCACCGTGCGGACGGTCCGCTCCTCCTCGCCGCTGAGATAGTCGATCGTAACCTTGCGGCGCCCCGCCACGGCCTCGGCGAGGTCGGCCAGGAAGTTGTCCTCCGCCAGCAGCCCGTCCTCGCCCGGATCGCGCCACTCGGGACAGGGCACCACGCCGGGCAGGGCCGTGGCGAGCTTGCGCTGGAGGTCGAGAGTCGCCTCCCAGGCGTCGGGATCGAACTCGCCCAGCCGCTCGAACAGGACCCGCAGCAGCCAGAGCTCGCCGGCGGTGAACTGGACCGGGGCGGCCGATCCGGCCCGTGTCAGGCGGATCGTACGGCCGTCGTCCATGACGGGAAATCCCAGCGCCTGTAGCCGCGCCACGTCGCCCTCAACCGCCTGCGGCGGTGTCTCCAGCCGCTTCGCCAGATCCGGCCGCTCGTGCGGGCGCCGGTCCGACAGGATCGCCAGCAGGCGCAGAAGCCGGTCGGTATCGTCGTTCCCCATCGCTCCCTCATGCGTCCCCGGGGCGATCCATATGATCGCGGGAGGCGCCGCCGGCAACGGGCGGCACCGGTATGACCGGGCCTGCAACCATCTCAGCCCTGCCATGCGGGTGATTCTTCACAAAGGGGTAACGGACTGGCTGTATCCAGCCCCCGCGCCCACCGGGCGAGAGGATCACCGTTTCAGCTGGACCGACCATGAAGATCGCCTCCATCACCGCCACGGCCGCCCTGCTCTGCACCCTCGGCCTCGCCCCGGCCGCCCTGGCCGCCTGCCAGGCCGCCCCCGAGCCCGCCATCCCGAACGGCGCCAGCGCGCAGGCCGACGAGATGAGCATGGTGACCGAGGAGGTGAAGGCCTACGTCACCAACATGAACGAGTACGTCCAGTGCCTGAGCTTCCAGGCCAAGGACGATCCGTCCGGCGTGCAGAAGGTCAACGCTGCCATCGACCGCATCGAGACGGTGACGATGGAGTTCAACAAGCAGCTCCGCGCGTTCAAGTCCCGCGGCTGAGGCCGCTCGGGGGCAAGTCCCGCGGCTGACGCCGCTCGGGGCAAGTCCCGCGGCTGAGGCCGCCTGGGGCGAGTCCCGCGGCTGAGGCCGCTTCGCCGCGCCTGATGAGACAGGGCCGCGATCCCGAGGGGGCGCGGCCCTTTCCCATTGTTCGCCCGGTCAATAGCGCCGGCCCGGCGCCTTGACCCTGAAGCGGCCGGCCAGATCGTCGCGCGAGCGGCGCACCGCCGTCTCCGGCACATCGCACCAGGGCCCGACGAAGTCCCCCAGCAGGAAGTCGAACCCCGCCTGCTCCGCCAGGGCCGACACGGCCTCCCCGTCGACATGGTCGGCGAAGGTGAGCAGATGGTGCTTGCGCGCGGCCGCCGCGAAGCGGGCGATCTCCGCATGGTGCCGGACGGCCTCGGCCACCGTGGGCATGGCGATGCCGACGACCTTGATGCCGCCCGTTGCCGCCGCCGCCGGGTCGGCATGCGCGAGATCGGCGCGTGCCAGGATCACCCGGGCATAGGGCTTCAGGGCGTTCACCAGCTCGATCAGCCGGCTGGCCGGGATGCCCGGCGGCAGGCCGTTCAGCTCGAAGGCCAGGAAGCCCACGATCTGGCGCGGGATCATCCGGCAGAGCTGAAGATACTGCCGGCGCCGGACCAGCACAGCCATCGTCTCGAAATGCACCGGCAGGGTCATCATCAGCCGGAACTTGTTGCGGACCAGCTCCTGGAGCAGCGAGACGCTGTGGCTGAGGATCTCCAGATCCAGATCCGCGATGGCGCCGGAGTCCGCCGGGTCGCGCAGCACGTCGTAGCCCCAATACTCGATCCCGCCCGGCCGCCGGCGCTTGGGGCGGCAGAGATAGGTGGAGATCACCTGGTTGCGCGCGTCCCAGATCGGCCGGTAGAGGATGTCCGGCGCCGCCTCCGGTTCCTCCTCGACCGCCCAGCCCGGCACCTCCCGCACGGGTCGCCTGGACTCGCCGCCGGACGCCCGGTGCCAGCCGGGATCGGCCGGCGGCGCGCGCCCCTCCTCATGATAGCCGTCCAGCGCGCTGCTCAGCAGCGACTGCAGGGATCGGCTCTCCACCGCCAGCCCGCCGCCGGCATCCATCACCGCCGTCTCCACCACGATGTCGGCGGTGTCGCTGTCGCCCAGCAGCAGTTCGTGCAGCTCCTGCATCACCTTCCCGCAGAGCAGCTGCGCCTCCAGCTTGTTCAGCGTGGCGAAGACGACGACATAGGTCTCCGACCCGTGCCGGAACCAGGCATCGGCCGGATGCAGGTGCTGAGCCAGCAGCCTCTCCATCAGCTGCTGCACCCGCCGCTCGACGGCGGCCCAGCGGGCGCCGAGGCGGTCCTTCAGGGCGGCGAGCCCGATCAGGTGGAAGCAGCCCGCCGTGAAGCGGGTCTGGCCCTGCAGGATCGCCCGCAGCCGCTCCCGCGTGTCGGGACAGGTCAATTCCGCCTGAAGCGACCCGGCGGTCGCGTGCCTCGGCATGCTGGATGGCTGTCTCGCGTCGCTCTCGCACAGGGGCGAGATCAGCCTATCGAGCCATCTGGTCAGTCCCCCCGTTCCCCCGATCACCGCCATGGCTTTTCCCCCCGGCCGTTTTCCCACAAATTTTCTGCGGGAATTGGTTGAGAGGACGTTAAGGAAGCGCAGCCCCGGCGCGATCTTCAGGACTAGGACCACAACCTGCCGATAGGCCCTTCGGCGTAGCGCCTTCTCCATGACGGCATAGCCGCCGCGGAAGAGACGCACGAAAAAGGCCGCCCCCTCGCGGGAGCGGCCCTTCCGTACTGGTGACCGTCGAGGCGGACGCTTACGCGGCCGTCTGGCTGTCCGGCAGGGCCGGAGCCTCCTCGCCGCCTTCGATCTCCAGAGCGCGGTCGCGCTCGGCGGCGATCTGCTTGAGGCGGTTGACCACGGAGCCCGTGCCGGCCGGGATGAGGCGGCCGACGATGACGTTCTCCTTGAGGCCCTCGAGGTTGTCGGTCTTGCCCTGGACCGCCGCCTCGGTGAGGACGCGGGTGGTCTCCTGGAACGACGCGGCCGAGATGAAGGACCGGGTCTGCAGCGAGGCCTTGGTGATGCCCTGCAGCACCGGACGGGCGCGGGCGAAGCGGAGACCGCCCTCGCCCTCGTCCATGCGGGCCTGGACCTTGCGGCTCTCGGCCTCGAACTCCACCCGGTCGACCTGCTCGCCCGTGAGGAACGTCGTGTCGCCCGGCTCCTCGATCTCGACCTTCTGCAGCATCTGGCGGACGATCACCTCGATGTGCTTGTCGTTGATCTTCACGCCCTGCAGTCGATAGACCTCCTGGATCTCGTTGATGAGATAGTTGGCCAGGGCCTCGACGCCCATGACCGCCAGGATGTCGTGCGGGACGGGGTTGCCGTCCATCAGCAGGTCGCCCTTCTGGACATAGTCACCCTCCTGCACGGAGATGTGCTTGCCCTTCGGGATCAGGTACTCGCGCGGCTGATCGCCCTCGTTGCTCGGCACCACGACGATGCGGCGCTTGGTCTTGTAGTCCTTGCCGAACTCCACGCGGCCGTCGATGTCCGAGATGATCGCGAAGTCCTTCGGACGACGCGCCTCGAACAGCTCCGCCACGCGCGGCAGACCGCCGGTGATGTCGCGGGTCTTGGACGACTCGCGCGGGATGCGCGCCAACACGTCGCCGGCCCGGACCTTGGCGCCGTTCTCGACCGAGAGGATGGCGTCCACGCTCATGTAGTAGCGCGCCTCAAGCCCGTTCGGCAGCTTGATGATCTCGCCCTTCTCGTCCCGCAGCGTGATGCGCGGACGGAGATCCGCGCCGCGCGGCTGCTGGCGCCAGTCGACGACGACCTTCGAGCTGATGCCCGTGGCCTCGTCCACCACCTCGCGGACCGACACGCCCTCGACGAGGTCCATGTAGTTCGCGGTACCCTCGCGCTCGGTGATGATCGGCAGGGTGTAGGGGTCCCACTCCGCCATGCGGTCGCCGCGCTTCACCATGGCGCCGTCCTCGGCCAGCGCCTTGTGGAGCTTGGCGCCGTAGGGGACGCGGTGACGCGCGCGCTCGCGGTTCTGGTCGTCGTACAGGGCCAGCTCGCAGTTGCGGCCCATCACCACCGGAACGCCCTCGCTGTTCATGACGAGGTTGCGGTTCTTGACCACCACCTTGGCGTCGATCGTCGCCTCGATGCTGGACTGCTCGGCACCGCGCTGGGCGGCGCCGCCGATGTGGAAGGTACGCATGGTCAGCTGCGTGCCCGGCTCGCCGATCGACTGGGCGGCGATGACGCCGACCGCCTCGCCGATGTTGACGATCGTGCCGCGGGCCAGGTCGCGGCCGTAGCAGCGGGCGCAGACGCCGTCGCGCGTCCGGCAGGTCAGCACCGAGCGGATCAGCACCTGGTCGATGCCGGCGCGGTCGATGGCCTCGACCGCCTGCTCGTCGATCAGCTCCGACGCGCCGACGACGACGGTGCCCGACAGCGGGTCCTTGACGTCGATGGCGGCGGTGCGGCCCAGGATGCGCTCGGACAGGGGCGAGATGACCTCGCCGCCGTCGATCACCGCCTTGACCGTCAGGCCGTCCTGCGTGCCGCAATCGTCCTCGACGATGATGGCGTCCTGCGCCACGTCGACGAGGCGGCGGGTCAGGTAGCCCGAGTTCGCCGTCTTCAGAGCCGTGTCGGCCAGGCCCTTACGGGCGCCGTGGGTGGAGTTGAAGTACTCCAGCACGGTCAGGCCTTCCTTGAAGTTCGAGATGATCGGCGTCTCGATGATCTCGCCCGACGGCTTGGCCATCAGGCCGCGCATGCCGGCCAGCTGCTTGATCTGCGCCGCGGAACCGCGCGCGCCGGAGTGGGCCATCATGTAGACCGAGTTGACGCCGAAGCCCGGCTTCGGCTGCTCGATGACCTTCATCATCGCGGTGGCGACCTTCTCGGTCGTCTCCGACCAGACGTCGACCACCTTGTTGTACTTCTCGCCCTGGGTGATCAGGCCGTCCAGGTACTGCTGCTCGTACTCCTTGACGCGCTCCTGGGCCTCGCGGATCAGGATGTCCTTCTCCGCGGGGATGACCAGGTCGTCCTTGCCGAAGGAGATGCCGGCCTTGCACGCCTGGGTGAAGCCCAGCTTCATCAGCCGGTCGGCGAAGATCACCGTCTCCTTCTGGCCGCAGTGGCGGTAGACCGCGTCGATGATGTTGCCCACGTCCTTCTTGGTCAGGAGGCGGTTGATCATCTCGAAGCGGATCGCCGGGTGGCGCGGCAGGATCTCGGACAGCAGCATGCGGCCCGGCGTCGTGTCGACGCGGACGGTGATCGGCTTGCCCTCGGGATCGACGGTCTTGTAGCGCGCCTTGACCTTGCTGTGCAGGGTCACGGACTTCGACTGCAGCGCCTGCTCGATCTCGCCGATATTGGCGAAGGCCATGCCCTCGCCCTTGGAGCCGGCCAGTTCCATCGTGATGTAGTACAGGCCCAGGACGATGTCCTGGCTGGGCACGATGATGGGCTTGCCGCTCGCGGGCGACAGGATGTTGTTGGTCGACATCATCAGGACGCGCGCCTCCAGCTGGGCCTCGAGGCTCAGCGGGACGTGGACGGCCATCTGGTCGCCGTCGAAGTCGGCGTTGAAGGCGGTGCAGACCAGCGGGTGCAGCTGGATCGCCTTGCCCTCGATCAGGGTCGGCTCGAACGCCTGGATGCCCAGGCGGTGCAGCGTCGGGGCGCGGTTCAGCAGGACCGGGTGCTCGCGGATGACCTCCTCGAGGATGTCCCAGACCTCCGGCCGCTCCTTCTCCACCATGCGCTTGGCCGCCTTGATGGTGGAGGCCATGCCGTACAGTTCGAGCTTGGCGTAGATGAAGGGCTTGAACAGCTCCAGCGCCATCTTCTTCGGCAGGCCGCACTGGTGCAGCTTCAGCTCGGGACCGACGACGATCACCGAACGGCCGGAATAGTCGACGCGCTTGCCCAGCAGGTTCTGGCGGAAGCGGCCCTGCTTGCCCTTCAGCATGTCGCTGATGGACTTCAGCGGACGCTTGTTGGCGCCGGTGATGACGCGGCCGCGGCGGCCATTGTCGAACAGCGCGTCGACGGCCTCCTGCAGCATGCGCTTCTCGTTACGGACGATGATGTCCGGCGCCTTCAGCTCGATCAGCCGCTTCAGGCGGTTGTTGCGGTTGATGACGCGGCGGTACAGATCGTTCAGGTCGGACGTGGCGAAGCGGCCGCCGTCGAGCGGGACCAGCGGACGCAGCTCGGGCGGGATCACCGGGACGACGTCCAGGATCATCCACTCGGGGCGCGCGCCGGACTCGATGAAGCTCTCGATGAGCTTCAGGCGCTTCACCAGCTTCTTGCGCTTGGCCTCCGAGGCGGTCTCCTTGAGCTCCTCGCGGCAGGTCTTCATCTCCTCTTCCATGTCGATGCTGGACAGCATGACCTTCAGCGCCTCGGCGCCGATGGAAGCGGTGAAGGCGTCCTCGCCGTACTCGTCCTGGGCGTTCAGGTACTCCTCCTCCGACAGCAGCTGGTGCTGCTTCAGGGGCGAGAGGCCCGGCTCGATGACGACGTAGTTCTCGAAGTACAGGATTCGCTCGAGATCCTTCAGCGTCATGTCCATGAGCAGGCCGATGCGGCTCGGCAGGCTCTTCAGGAACCAGATGTGCGCCACCGGCGAGGCCAGCTCGATGTGGCCCATGCGCTCGCGCCGGACCTTCGAGAGGGTGACCTCGACGCCGCACTTCTCGCAGATGATGCCGCGGTACTTCATGCGCTTGTACTTGCCGCACAAGCACTCGTAGTCCTTGATCGGCCCGAAGATGCGGGCGCAGAAGAGACCGTCCCGCTCCGGCTTGAAGGTGCGGTAGTTGATGGTCTCGGGCTTCTTGATCTCGCCGAACGACCAGGAGCGGATGCGCTCGGGACTGGCGATCGAAATGCGGATCTGGTCGAAGCTCTGCGGCCCCTGCACCTGACCGAAAATATTCATCAACTCGTTCATGAGCCAACTCCCATGGGAAGGCTGGAATATCAGGAGCGGGAGGGGGGCTTGTTCAAGCCCCCCTCCCTCTAATCGTCAGGCGCTCAGTAGGTCCGCTGGTTGAGCTCGACGTTCAGGCCGAGGGAGCGGAGCTCCTTGACCAGCACGTTGAAGCTCTCCGGGATGCCGGCCTCGAAGTTGTCGTCGCCGCGGACGATGGCCTCGTAGACCTTCGTGCGGCCGGACACGTCGTCCGACTTCACGGTCAGCATCTCCTGCAGCGTGTAGGCGGCGCCGTAGGCCTCGAGGGCCCACACCTCCATCTCGCCGAAGCGCTGGCCGCCGAACTGGGCCTTGCCGCCCAGCGGCTGCTGGGTGACCAGGCTGTAGGGGCCGATGGAGCGCGCGTGGATCTTGTCGTCCACCAGGTGGTGCAGCTTCAGCATGTAGATGTAGCCGACGGTGACCTTGCGGTCGAAGGCCTCGCCGGTACGCCCGTCATGCAGGGTGACCTGGCCGGAGCTGTCCAGACCCGCCTCGCCGAGCATGCGCACGATGTCGTCCTCGCGGGCGCCGTCGAAGACGGGCGTCGCGAAGGGGATGCCGCGCTTGAGGTTGCCCGCCAACTCGAGCACTTCGCCCGTGTTCAGGTCGGCGACCTCCTCATTGTAGCTCTCGTCGCCGTAGACGGTCCGCAGCCGCTCGCGCAGCCGCGCCTCCACCGCCGCCCGCTCGCCGTCGGCGGAGTGGCGGTACTGGTGCAGCATCTGGCTGACCTGCTTGCCCAGGCCGGCCGCGGCCCAGCCCAGGTGGGTCTCCAGGATCTGACCGACATTCATGCGCGAGGGCACGCCCAGCGGGTTCAGCACGATGTCCACGGGCGTGCCGTCCTCGAGGTACGGCATGTCCTCCTGCGGCATGATGCGGCTGATCACGCCCTTGTTGCCGTGACGGCCGGCCATCTTGTCGCCCGGCTGCAGCTTGCGCTTCACGGCGACGAAGACCTTGACCATCTTCATCACGCCCGGCGGCAGCTCGTCGCCGCGCTGCAGCTTCTCGACCTTGTTCTCGAAGCGCTCCTGCAGCTTCTGGATCGACTCGTCGAAGACGCGGCCGATGGCCTCGACCGTCTCCATGACCTGGTCGTTCTCCAGGGCGATCTGGCGCCACTTGCCGCGCGGCAGGCCGGCCAGGGCCTCCTCGGTGATCTTGTCGCCGGCCTTCAGCCCGGTGGGGCCGGAGACGACGGTCTGACCGACGAGGATCTCCTTCAGGCGCGTGTAGAAGCTGCGGTCGAGGATGAGCTTCTCGTCGTCGCGGTCCTTGGCCAGACGCTCGATCTCGGCCCGCTCGATCGCCAGCGCGCGCTCGTCCTTGTCGACGCCGCGGCGGGAGAAGACGCGGACCTCGACGATCGTGCCGGCGACGCCCGGGGGCAGGCGCAGGGACGTGTCGCGGACGTCGGAGGCCTTCTCGCCGAAGATGGCGCGCAGAAGCTTCTCTTCCGGCGTCATCGGGCTCTCGCCCTTCGGCGTGACCTTGCCGACCAGGATGTCGCCCGGCTTCACCTCGGCGCCGATATAGACGATGCCCGCCTCGTCGAGGTTCTTGAGGGCCTCCTCACCGACGTTCGGGATGTCGCGGGTGATCTCCTCCTGGCCCAGCTTGGTGTCGCGGGCCATGACCTCGAACTCCTCGATGTGGATCGAGGTGAAGACGTCGTCCTTGACGATGCGCTCGTTGATGAGGATCGAGTCCTCGAAGTTGTAGCCGTTCCACGGCATGAACGCGACGAGCACGTTCCGGCCGAGGGCCAGCTCGCCCAGCTCCGTCGACGGGCCGTCGGCGATGATGTCGCCCTTCTGGACCCGGTCGCCCACCTTCACCAGCGGCTTCTGGTTGATGCAGGTGTTCTGGTTGGAGCGCTGGAACTTCAGCAGGTTGTAGATGTCGACGCCCGGCGCGGCCGTGTCCTGGTCGCCGGTGGCGCGGATCACGATGCGGGTGGCGTCGACCGTGTCGACCACGCCCTCGCGGCGGGCCGCGATGGCGACGCCGGAGTCGCGGGCGACGGTGCCCTCCATGCCGGTGCCGACCAGCGGCGCGTCGGCCTTGATCAGCGGGACGGCCTGACGCTGCATGTTCGAGCCCATGAGCGCGCGGTTCGCGTCGTCGTTCTCGAGGAACGGGATCAGCGCCGCGGCCACGGAGACCAGCTGCTTCGGCGACACGTCGATCAGGTCGATCATGTCGTAGCGGGCCATCAGGTACTCGCCGCCCTTGCGGCAGCTGATCAGGTCGGCGGTGAAGCGGCCCTCGGCGTCCAGCTCGGCGTTGGCCTGGGCGATCATGTACCGCCCCTCCTCCATCGCCGACAGATAGACGACCTCGCTGGTCACCTTGTTGTCGATGACCTTGCGGTAGGGGCTCTCGATGAAGCCGTACTGGTTGACGCGCGCATAGGTCGCCAGCGAGTTGATCAGGCCGATGTTCGGGCCTTCGGGCGTCTCGATGGGGCAGATGCGGCCGTAGTGCGTGGTGTGGACGTCGCGCACCTCGAAGCCGGCGCGCTCGCGGGTCAGACCGCCCGGCCCGAGGGCCGAGAGACGACGCTTGTGCGTGATCTCGGAGAGCGGGTTGGTCTGGTCCATGAACTGCGACAGCTGCGACGAGCCGAAGAACTCGCGCACGGCGGCGGCCGCCGGCTTGGCGTTGATCAGGTCGTGCGGCATGACCGTGTCGATCTCGACCGAGCTCATGCGCTCGCGGATCGCGCGCTCCATGCGCAGCAGGCCGACGCGGTACTGGTTCTCCATCAGCTCGCCGACTGAGCGGACGCGGCGGTTGCCGAGATGGTCGATGTCGTCGATCTCGCCGCGGCCGTCCTTCAGTTCCACCAGCACCTTCAGGATCGACAGGATGTCGTCCTTGCGGAGCACGCGAACCTGGTCGTCCGTCTGGAAGCCCAGGCGGGCGTTCATCTTCACGCGGCCCACGGCCGACAGGTCGTAGCGCTCAGAGTCGAAGAACAGGCCCTGGAACAGCGCCTCGGCGCTCTCCAGCGTCGGCGGCTCGCCCGGGCGCATGACGCGGTAGATGTCGATCAGCGCGTCCTCGCGGGACGCGTTGCGGTCGGCCGCCATGGTGTTGCGGATGTAGGCGCCGACGTTCAGGTGGTCGATCGCCAGGACCGGGATCTCGGCGGCGCCGATCTTGTCCAGCTTCTCCAGCGCGGCGGCGTTGATCTCGTCGCCGGCCTCGAAGATGACCTCGCCGGTGCGCTCGTCGATGATGTCGATGGCGAGATAGCGGCCCAGCAGCTCCTCAGTCGGGACCTTGATCTCCTGCAGGCCCTGCTCGGTGAGCTTCTTGAGCACGCGCGGGGTGATCTTGGTGTCGCGGCCGACCAGGACCTCGCCCGACTTGGCGTCGATCAGGTCGCTGTTCAGCTTCTGGCCGCGCAGGCGCTCGGCCACGAAGGGCGTGGACCAGCCGTCCTTGGCGCGGGTGTAGGTGATGGTCTCGTAGAAGGAGCCGAGGATCTCCTCCTTCGACATGCCCTGCGCCTCGTAAGGCTGCAGGCCCTGGCCGGACTTGGCGCGCTGCTGGCGCAGCTCGACCGTGTCCAGGCTGTCCAGCGCGAACAGCAGGGTGGTGGCCGGCAGCTTGCGGCGGCGGTCGATGCGGACGTAGACCAGGTCCTTGGCGTCGAACTCGAAGTCCAGCCAGGAGCCGCGGTACGGGATCACGCGGGCGGCGAACAGGTACTTGCCCGACGAATGGGTCTTGCCCTTGTCGTGGTCGAAGAACACGCCGGGCGAGCGGTGCATCTGGCTGACGATGACGCGCTCGGTGCCGTTGATGATGAAGGTGCCGTTGGCCGTCATCAGGGGCATGTCGCCCATGTAGACGTCCTGCTCCTTGATGTCGCGGATGGAGCGCAGGCCGGTGTCCTCGTCAACGTCGAACACGGTCAGGCGCAGGGTGACCTTCAGCGGGGCCGCGAAGGTCATGCCGCGCTGCTGGCACTCCTCGACGTCGTACTTCGGCTGCTCCAGCTCGTACTTGACGAAGTCCAGGACGGCGCGGTCGGAGAAGTCCTTGATCGGAAATACCGACTTGAACACCTCCTGGAGGCCGAGGACGGCGCGCTTCTCGGGCGGCACGTCCATCTGCAGGAAGTGGTCATAAGAGCTTCGCTGAACCTCGATGAGGTTCGGCATGCGGGTGACCTCGGGGATACGCCCGAAGCTCTTGCGGATACGCTTACGTCCCGTGAACGACTTGGCCATAGAGTGCCTCTCGTGAACTCGCCCGGTTCAGTAGGCGCCGGCCGGCGGGGGGGTACCCACGCGGAAGGCGGAAAAACGCACGCGGGCGCCAGGGACGCACCCCCGTTTCCGGGGCGCGTCCGGCGCCTGGATCTCAGGTCCCGTCCGGGTCGCGCCGGCCCTGCCTCGAAAGGCTGGCCTCGCGCCCCATCCGGGGGGTGCCGCGCCCGCCCTCTTTTTCGCGCAACCAAACGGGGGTCTGGCGCGTTACTCGGAGGAGAGGCGGCATCGCCGGGACGGCTGTGGGCCATCCCGGCGAAAAAGACAGATGACGCCGGGCGGCGGCGCCCCTTCCGGGGCGACCACCGTCCAGCGCCATTATGTCGACCGTGCCGTCGGTCAAGGAAGCGTCGGTCTTACTTAATGTCGACCTTCGCGCCGTTGTCTTCAAGGACCTTCTTAATCTTGGCGGCCTCGTCCTTCGAGACGCCCTCCTTGACGGTCTTCGGCGCACCCTCGACCAGGTCCTTGGCCTCCTTCAGGCCCAGGTTGGTGATGGTGCGGATTTCCTTAATGACGTTGATCTTCTTGTCGCCGGCATCGGTCAGGATGACGGTGAACTCGGTCTGCTCCTCGACCGGGGCGGCGGCGGCGCCACCGGCGGCCGGGGCGGCAGCGACGGCGACCGGAGCAGCGGCGCTGACGCCCCACTTCTCCTCGAGCATCTTGGACAGCTCGGCGGCCTCGATAACGGTCAGGGACGACAGGTCGTCAACCAGCTTCTCAAGCTTCGACATGATGTGCTTCCACTTCTCTCAGATTGGTTTGATTCACGAAGGAGCGGCTCAAGCCGCCTCGTCCTTCTTGGCATAGGCCGCGAGCACGCGAGCAACCTGGCCGCCCGGAGCCTGCAGCACGCCCGCGATGCGGGTGGCCGGGGTCTGGATCATGCCAAGCAGGCGGCCGCGCAGTTCGTCCAGAGACGGCAGCTGAGCCAGAGACTCAACGCCCTTCTGGTCCAGAAGCTGGGGACCGAGGCCAGCGCCGACGACCTTGAACTTGTCGTTGGCCTTGGCGTAGTCCGTGGCGACCTTGGCGGCGGCAACCGGATCGGCCGAGTAGGCGATCGCGGTCGGGCCGACAAAGAGGCCGTCCATCTTCTCGAACTGGGTGCCCTTAAGGGCGATGCGGGCGAGCCGGTTCTTGGTCACCTTGAAGCTGCAGCCAGCAGCCCTCATACGACGACGCAGGTCGGTCACCTCGGCGACCGTCATGCCCGACTGGCGGGTCACGACGACCAGGGTGGTGGCCTGCAGGGCCGTGTTGAGGGCCGCTACCGTCGCTTCTTTCTGTGTACGGTCCACGGTTCGCCTCCTACTTAGGGAAGAGCCGCCGGAGCGTGCCCTCCCCTTCCCTGATTGGACCGTCCCGTCCACCCCCTGGGGGGCTTGGGTCCGGCCCGGTGAACCTGTCCCAGAAGCACAAGCACTCATGTCCTGGCCGGGCGGACCCGGCGGAAATACGCTTGCTACTCCCGTCTGTGCCGGCATTCATTAAGCGTCCCCGGAGAACCGGTTCGGCGCCTGCAGTCTCGGACAGGGGCGGGCGGTCCGGGGTTGCCCCCTCGCCGCCCAGTGCGCCGGCCGCCCCGCGGGGAGACGGCCGGCGAAACGCTGGTGAGCCTTAAGCCGTGACGGCGGCCACGAGGGCCGGGATGTCCAGCTTCAGGCCGGGGCCCATCGAGCTGCTCAGCGACACCTTGTTGATGTAGGTGCCCTTGGCGCCCGTCGGCTTCGCGCGGTTGATCGCCGCGACGAAGGCCGTGATGTTCTCCGTCAGGGCCTGCTCGCTGAAGCTCGCCTTGCCGACGCCGGCATGCACGATGCCGGTCTTCTCGGCGCGGAACTCCACGGCGCCGCCCTTGGCGGCCTTCACGGCCTCGGCGACGTTCGGGGTGACCGTGCCCAGCTTCGGGTTCGGCATCAGGCCGCGCGGGCCCAGCACCTTACCCAGCTTGCCGACCACGCCCATCATGTCGGGGGTGGCGATGCAGCGGTCGAAGTTCATCTCGCCGGCCTGGATCCGGTCGGCCAGATCCTCGGCGCCGACGATGTCGGCACCGGCGGCCAGGGCCTCGTCGGCCTTGCCGCCGCGGGCGAACACGGCGACGCGGACGTTCTTGCCGGTGCCGTTCGGCAGCACGACCATGCCGCGGACCATCTGGTCGGCGTGGCGCGGGTCGATGCCGAGGTTCAGGGCGATCTCGACGGTCTCGTCGAACTTCGCCGTGGCGTTGCCCTTCACGGCCTTCACGGCCTCGTCCAGCGCGTAGAACTTGTCGCGGTCGACGGAGGCGAGGGCCTTCTTCAGACGCTTACCGATGGCCATGATCAATCCTCCACCACTTCCAGGCCCATGGAACGGGCCGAGCCGACCAGCATGCTCGCCGCGCCTTCGATGTCGTTGGCGTTCAGGTCGGGCATCTTGGTCTTCGCGATCTCGCGGATCTGGCTCATCTTCACCGAGCCGACCGGGCCGGACTTGCCGACGGTCGCGCTGCCCTTGTCGATGCCGGCGGCCTTCTTCAGGAAGTAGGTGTTCGGCGGGGTCTTGGTGACGAAGGTGAAGGTACGGTCGCCGTAGGCGGTGATGACGACCGGGATCGGCATGCCCACTTCCATGTCGGCCGTCTTGGCGTTGAACGCCTTGACGAACTCCATGATGTTCAGGCCGCGCTGACCCAGCGCCGGACCGATCGGCGGCGAGGGATTCGCCTTGCCGGCCGGCACCTGCAGCTTGATGTAGCCGACGATTTTCTTAGCCATGACACTATCCTCAAAGATGATCCGCCCGATTGTCCGGCGGATCAGCGGGATTGCGCGGTGCGGCTGCCCTTGGACTTTGGGCCAGGCCTCCCGTGCGGGGGTGGGGCGGTCGAGCCGCCCCGGTTAAACTTTCTCGACCTGCTGGTACTCGAGCTCGACGGGCGTCGCACGGCCGAAGATGGACACCGCCACCTTGACCCGCGCCTTGTCCTCGTCGACCTCCTCGATGAGGCCGGTGAAGCTGGTGAAGGGGCCGTCCGTGACCCGGACCTGCTCGCCCACCTCGAAATGGATCGAGGGCTTCGGCCGCTCGATGCCTTCCTTCACCTGGTTCAGGATGCGCATCGCCTCGGACTCGGCGATGGGCTGGGGCTTGCCGCCGCCGCCCAGGAAGCCGGTCACCTTCGGCGTGTTCTTGACCAGGTGCCAGGACTCGTCCGTCAGGTCCATCTTCACCAGCACGTAGCCGGGGAAGAACTTGCGCTCGGAATTGATCTTGGCGCCGCGGCGCACCTCGACGACCTCTTCGGTCGGCACGAGGATCTCTTCGAACTGGGTGTCCAGCGCCTTCTGGGCCGCCTTCTCCCGGATGGACTGGGCGACCTTCTTCTCGAAGCCGGAATATACGTGAACGACGTACCAACGCGCCGGCATGGTCTTCAGCCTCCAATCCCGAGGATGAGGCGGATGACGAAGGAGATCGCCTGGTCGGTCAGCAGGAAGAACAGCGACGCCAGGATCACCATGACGAAGACCATGGCGGTGGAGACGGTGGTCTCCCTCCGCGTCGGCCAGGTCACCTTGGCTACCTCGCGTCGGACTTCGCGAACGAACTCGGCGGGACTCGTCTTTGCCATTCGGCTACGCCACCACACTCGGGGAAATTCAATATACCTGTCGGGGCCGGCAGTCGGCGGTCCGTGGGTCGCGAGGGGCACTGGCAGGAGTGGAGGGGCTCGAACCCCCAACCCCCGGTTTTGGAGACCGGTGCTCTACCAGTTGAGCTACACTCCTAGAGTGCCCCGCGTGACACGGACAACGCTCCCGTCAGAAGGCCTCTTTCGAAGCCCCTGTCGGAAGCGCGCCGGGCCTTTTAACGAATTCCCGACGGAACTTCCAGCTAAAAGAGATGCCGGCCGATGAAGGCCGGCATCCCTCCTAGTACTTACGTGCAGGGCTCGGTCCAGCGGACTAGACCGGGCGCCCGCGGATCATCAGGCGATGATCTTGGCGACGACGCCGGCGCCGACGGTGCGGCCGCCCTCGCGGATGGCGAAGCGCAGGCCCTCATCCATGGCGATCGGCGCGATCAGCTCGACGTTGATCTGCACGTTGTCGCCC